>Ga0257125_1000017_pt1 | contig 249654 bp, 242 predicted proteins | sample SI106_200metaG_FD_190183 | JGI IMG/M metagenome (GOLD analysis project Ga0257125, IMG submission 190183) | Marine microbial communities from Saanich Inlet, British Columbia, Canada - SI106_200 | ecosystem: Environmental > Aquatic > Marine > Inlet | place: Canada: British Columbia | collected... | reverse complement strand
AATCTTTATTATATGCATCTTCCACAACCATAAAAAATACAAAATGTCCTTTATTTTCATATAAACCAACCAATTTTGAATTTAAATCAGGATTATTATAATTATATTGAAATTCGTTATTATCAAGCCATTCTCTAAGAGCATTAAAATCACTTTCAGATAATTGTCCACGAGCCCTAGTATATTCACTTGCTGTTAATTTAGCACTAAGTTCTGTTTCAAGATCTTTAGATGTAAAATCTTTAAAATGAAAAGCAATTTTTTGAAATTGTTCTTCTGTCTTATCACTAAGATACTCAATAATTCTTTTATTTTCAGCAGTCCTTTCAGATTGCGTCGATAAATCTATAAGTGGGTCAGAACCAGATATACCAAATATATAAGATAACTTTTCCGCAACATCATGCTCATTAGATCTTGACCAATCTCTTGAAGGAAAGCTTTGAAAAATTCCAGTACTTTTTTCTCTTAAATGTACATTCTTTTTATCAAGCGTAAAACTTGTATAATCATACTTTGGCTGATCTACAGCAAGTGTTACATATGCACTTTTTTCAAGACCATACATTACAATATCTTTAATATCAGCAAAAGAATAACTTGGATTAACAGCCCGTTCAATCTCAGTAAAAGTACCATCACCATTATTTATAAATTGATACTTTCGCTCCCCTGCAAAGAAACCATCATACTCAATTGTAATTCCAAAAGAATGCCCATTTTGTATTTCAACCCTAAGCCCATCATGATTATTAAAATACAAATCATGTGTATTTGCTGCAAGAACACTAAAAGAACCTAAAACAAGAAACATCAAAATACATATTCCTAAAATAGATTTTTTATTCATTTTTTCTCAATTAAACAACAAACAGGTCCTGTTGAACCAACAGGAATACTTGGTGAACCAGTACTTGGATGAGGAACATAACCTGGGCAAGCTGCATTTTTTGCAGGATCAGCTATTTCACATTTACTCGCATCCATACATGAATTACATTCTTCTAACTTAGTAACAGTCTGACCCATTCTACCAGTAAAAATAGCCCAAAGAACAATAAGTACAATTAAAGCAATTGCAGCAACTATAATAACATTAAGACTTAAACCTTGTGCTTTCGTTGATAAACGACGTTTCTCAACGTGATCAAAAATCTTTGATTTTTTGCATTTATTCATAAAAACATCTCAGAAATACTTATTTATAATTCTTTCGAATAAATAAATACATTCTATCAAAAACATCAAACCTTTCTTTTTCTAAAACTAAAACATGTTGTGCAATTGGAACAATATACAATTCAGAATCTCTACAACTTTTATTAATAATCTCAGCACTTATTGGATCAACACAAGTATCTTTTTCAGATTGAATAACAAAAACAGGCACAGAAATTCTAGGCATCTCAGCTTGCAAATGTTCTGATAGCTTATTAAGTTGCACTAAACCCTTAATAGATATATAATCATCAATATCACCCATAAAAACTTGTGATATATCAGATACTTGAAAAGCCCCATAATTTCCAGCACGATAATTATTTCTAAGTCTTGCAACACAAATCTCCTTCATCCTATCATACGCATGAGATATCCTTTCTCTTTTTTCAGGATTTTCCCTAATTTTCCTATATATTACAATTCCAAACTCATCATCCAACCTAGCCCTTAACATTTTAACCAGTTCTTCTTCATAATTTGGCTTTTCAAATTTTAAAACAGCATTAAAAGCATGTTTTAATTTTCTTTTATATATACCTAAAGGATACCTTCTAAGAAATCTAATTCCAACACTAAACAAACCTTTAATTAAATGTCCGGATGCTTTTTTAACAGATTCATTTCTTTCAATTGGCGCTTTAATATAAGCATTAATTGGAATAATCCCAGCAATTTTATCTTTATTCGCAGGCCTTGAAGCAAGATACAAGGTCAACATCCCACCTAAAGACATTCCAGTAATAAAAACAGGTTTTTTAGTAACATTATAGAAATAATCTAATGTTTCTTGCGCAAACATACAAACTTGTTCAACTGAAGTATTAAAAAGTTCATTATCTGTAGTACCTCTTCCAGGCAAACGAGGTGCAAAAACAGAAAATTCTTTTTGTCTAAAATATGCCATCATATCACGCATAACAAAAGGATTATCTGCATTACCATGAAATATCAACAAAGCTGGATTACCTTGATTAATACTTAGAGAAGAATTTTTTCTAAGCTCAATTTCTCGCTTATCTGTTTTTGCACTTGCTAAAACAGATAAAACAAGCTTTCTTAATGATGTTTTCAATTTTGCTATAACAGTCATCTCCTTCAAAAACAAACTCTTAAGATTATCATCAGAACCTTTAACACTAATAACATGATTTTGTCTTAATAATGCTCCCTGATATTCCACAAACAACTTTCTAGCAACATTTAACCTTCTTGCACACTTAGCAATAATTCTAGCAAAAAAAACTTTATTACCAAGAACTTGATAACTTCTACGTTTTCCTTCTTCTATACCATTTACATCACTTTCACGCCTAATTCTTGAACCATAACGCAAAGCCTTTATTCCAAGTTCTACATGTTCAAGTTTAGTTGCTGACAAAACAAGTATTCTTCTAATCAAAATATCATTCAACTGCATTTGCCTAATAGAATCAATTAATGATAGGTTTATTTTAGCAATCCTTATCCCAATTTCAGAAACAGCAATGAATTTAGGCATACGCACATTTAAGATTTTACTTTTCTCACTAAAAAAAGAATAAAAATGATTAAAAACATCTTCACCAATTTTCTGACGCTTTACTAAACCAAGCTCTGCTTCTTTTTCATGCTCTACAAATAACCACTTTATAATATCCATAATCTAACCATATATATAGAAGATATAAATATTTCGGAACATTTATATAACATCTTTTTTCTTTTAACTTCATGAAATTCCTAAAATTCATAGGTGTCGGCGTACTTTTCGCAGTCCCAGTTTCTATTCTATCACAATGGTTAGATTTTGACAAAGCTTCTGCAATAATTTTTGCTATAGTCGTGGCCATTCTATTATATTTAAACAGAGAAAAAATTGACATGCAGAAAATCGCATTCCCAGTACTTTATTTAATATTAATAAGAACCAAAGTTGGTTTAAAATTAATGAATAAACTTGCAAGCAAATATGGAGAATTTATCAAACTTCTAGGCTACAGTTTTATTGGATTAGGATTTTTTGGAATGATTTACATCTCAATCTCGTTTTTCAGATTAATATTTATGCTTATTAAAGAACCAATTGAAACTTCACAAGGTGTTGCTTTAATCTTACCATTTACAAATGTACCAGGCGTAGGCTACCTTTCTTTCTGGTATTTTATCATAGGTGTTTTCTTTATTGCAGTAATACATGAATTTGCTCATGGTGTAATGGCAAGAGCCCATAAACTAAATGTTCAATCATCTGGGGTAGGTTTTTTCGGACTTATACTTCCAATAATACCAATAGCTTTTGTTGAACCAAATGAGAAATCATTAAGAAAACAAAAAGATGTTGTACAATATTCAATATTTTCTGCAGGTCCAGCAATAAACCTTATTGTAGCACTAATAATTGTTTTAATCCTACCATTCGTGGTAAACCCTTTTGCATACGCGCCCTTTGAAGAACAAATTACAGAACCATTGGGTATTTCCTTTCCACAAATTGAAGAAGCTCTTCCAGCATACGCATCAGGCCTAGAACCAGGAGTTATTATTAACAAAATAGATGACCAACCAATTAAAGATTATGAAGAATTTTTAGGAATCATGCAAACATCAGTTCCAAATAAACCACTTACATTCTACTCAGAAGAAAAAGAATACACAGTTACACCTATAAAACATCCTGAAGGAAATGCATGGGGTTATATTGGCGTTTCTGTACAAAACGAACGTGATATTAAAGAAGAACATAAAAGCCTTAAAGCACCTTTCTATTGGTTAAAAGGATTATTCAGATGGCTTTTCATATTAAACTTTTTAATAGGCATGATTAATTTACTCCCAGTATTAATCACAGATGGCGGAAGAATGCTTGAATTAGCATTAAGAAAAATATTCAAAGATAAAGTAAAAGCAGCAAAACTCTTCATGTTCATATCAACTTTATTTTTATTAACAATTGGAGTTTCTTTATTCCTAAACTACGGAACAAAACTACTTGGAATATTTTAGAATAGGTTTACGAGCAGCAAGAACTCCATCTAATTTCTTAACAACAGTTGTATGCGGTGCACTTTTAACCAAATCAGGATCATTCTTTGCTTCTTCTTTTATTTTAATCATAGCCAAAATAAAATCATCCATTGTTTTCTTACCTTCTGTTTCATTAGGTTCAATCATTATAGCTCCATGAACAATCAAAGGAAAATAAACAGTAGGTGGATGATAACCATAATCTAACAATCGTTTAGCAATATCATTTGTAGTAACTTCATTTGGCACACCCTTATCAGAAAGCACAAATTCATGCTTACAAACCATATCATAAGGTAAATCAAATTCTTTTTTCAATTTTTCTTTCATATAATTAGCATTAAGTACTGCATTCTCAGTAACTTTACGCAAACCAGAACGCCCAATAGACTTAATATAAGTATAAGCTTTAATCAAAACATTAAAATTACCATAAAAAGCTCTAACTTTTCCAATAGATTTAGTATTATTACTAAATTTATAATCACCATCTAAAACAATTGATGGATTAGGTAAAAAATCTTTTAATTTAGCAACTACACCAACAGGACCACTACCAGGACCACCACAACCATGAGGAGTAGCAAAAGTTTTATGCAAATTAATATGCATTAAATCTACCCCCATATCACCAGGTCGTGCAATTCCAAGCAAAGCATTCATATTTGCACCGTCCATATACAACAAACTACCATTATCATGAACAGCTTTTGATATTTTTACAATATCTTTTTCAAAAAGTCCTAATGTATTAGGAATAGTAAGCATTACAGCAGCTACATTACTATCAAGTTGTTTTTTTAACTCTTCAACATCAACAAGACCATCTGCACCACTCTTTATTGTTACAGTATCAAATCCACACATAGTAGCAGATGCAGGATTTGTACCATGTGAACTATCTGGAGTTACAATAATTTTTCGATTCTCACCTTTATCTTCAAAATAATTCTTAGTAATCATTAATCCTGTTAATTCTCCATGCGCACCAGCAGCTGGTTGTAAACTAAAAGCATCAAGCCCAGTAATAGCACAAAGATCTTTTTCAAGTTCATACATCAATTGTAAAGCACCTTGATTAAATGTATTCAAAGGATGCAATTGAGTAAATCCAGTCAAACGAGACATATCTTCATTAATCTTAGGATTATATTTCATAGTACACGAACCTAATGGATAAAAACCATTATCAACACCAAAATTACGACGAGATAACGCAGTATAATGTCTAATCACATCAACTTCAGAAACTTCTGGCATATCAAGTTCTTTTCTAACTAATCCTTCATCTAAAAGGCCTTCTTGTTTAAGAACTTCTAAATCAAACTCAATTGCTTTCCTTCCTTTAACCGATTTTTCAAATATTAATTTCATAAAGCACCTAACAATTCATCAATTTCTTCTTTACTATTCATTTCAGTACAACAAAACAATAAACAATCTTTCATCTCAGGATAATAATCTTCTAATAAAACTCCTGCCATGATTCTTTTATCCAACAACTGAGAATGTAACTCTCTAACATTTTCTAATTTTACAACAAACTCATTATAAAAAGGTGCATCAAAAACCTTACTAAAACCTTTTTCCAATAGTTTATTGTAGAGATAATGTGCCCTTTGTAAACACACATCTCCAAGATTAACACCACTTTTCCCGACATATGATAAATAAACAGTAGCAGCTAAAGCACATAATGCTTCATTTGAACAGATATTACTACAAGCTTTTTCACGTCGAATATGTTGTTCACGCGCTTGCAAAGTTAACATAAAACCCCTTTTCCCCTCAGTATCAGTTGTTTGTCCAACAATTCTTCCAGGCAATTGTCGTTTAAATTTATCTTTAGTTGCAATTATTCCAAGATAAGGTCCACCAAAATTCATTCCGTTTCCAAAAGAATGCCCTTCACCAACTACAATATCAGCTGCAGATGGTTCTTTAAGAACAAATAATGATGTTGGTTCAATAACTCCTGAAATCAACAATGTTTCACCGATATATTCCTTAATTTTACTCAAATCAGTTACCCTACCAAAAAAATCAGGATTCTGAACAACAACTGCGGCTGTTTTTTCATCAGCTGAAACCTCTTCAACTTCTTCAAGCTTAATTGAATAAGCACTACAATAAGTTTTAACAACTTCGCGATAATCTGGATGAACAGATTTTAAGATAACAATTTTATTTTTCTTAGATATTGAACAAGCCATTATACAAGCTTCAGCCATTGCAGAAGCTCCGTCATACATTGAAGCATTTGTAACATCTTGTCCAGTAAGTGAACAAATCATAGTTTGATATTCAAATATTGCTTGTAATATGCCTTGAGAAATTTCTGGTTGATATGGTGTATAGGCAGTATAAAACTCACTTCTGCCAACAATATGGTCAACAACAGAAGGAATAAAATGATTATAAGATCCAGCACCAACAAAACTTTTAAGAATTTTATTTTTAGCAGCTAACCCTTCTAATTTTTTCTTAACTTTAAACTCAGTTAAGGCTTCCTCAACATCAAGCTTATCAATCTTAACAGAATCAGGTATATCATTAAACAAATCCCTAACCGAACTAACACCAACCTCTTTTAAGAGATCTTCTTGCTCAGTTTCTGTTGAAGGAATAAAGTTCAATGTGCCTCACATGTCTTAGTATATTCTTCATGATTCATCAAAGCATCTAATTGAACAGGATCTTTAATCTTAATCTTAGCAACCCAACCTTCACCAAAAGGATCATTATTGATTAATTCTGGTTTATCAGATAATTGTTCATTTACTTCAATGATTTCTCCAGAAATTGGTGCAAAGACATCAGAAACGCTTTTTACAGACTCAATTACACCCATATTTTTTCCAGCTTCAACTTCTTTACCTTTTTCAGGCAGTTCAACAAAAACCACATCAGTAAGTTGTTCTTGAGCAAAATCAGTAACACCAACTATAGCAATATCACCTTCAACTTTAACCCATTCATGTTCTTTGCTATATTTAAGTCCTTCAATAACTTTCATATTATCTCCCCCTTAAAATTATAAAACGGCCGCTTAACAACTTTGGCCTTGTAAAGTTTATCCCGTATATTTATATGTATTTCGCTACCCAAAAGAACACTTACATTAACAAAAGCCATACCAATCCCTTTTTTAAGGGTTGGTGACATAGTCCCTGAAGTAACCTGCCCTATTTCTTCTTCTCCAATAAAAACAAGATAATGTTCTCTTGGAATACTTCGATCAATCATCTCAAAAGCAATTATGTTACGATTAGAATTTTCTTTAACTTTTTCAAGTGCTTCTCTTCCAATAAACTCCTTATCCATATTAACAACAAAACCAATACCTGCTTCTAATGGACTAACTTCATCATTAATCTCATGTCCATATAAAGAATAACAAACTTCAATCCTTAAAGTGTCTCTAGCACCTAAACCAACAGGCTTAACGCCTAATCCAAGTAATTTATTCCAAATCTCAATTGCATGTTCAGCATCAAAATATAATTCAAATCCGTCTTCACCAGTATACCCCGTTCTTGATACAGTTGTTAAAAGACCATTAACTTTAATTTTAACAAAATGAAACCGCTTAAGTTCATTCAAATCATAATTAACCAACTTCTGTAAAATTTCTTGAGATTTTGGACCTTGCAAATCAAGTTTAGCTGTTTTCTCACTAATATCTTTAAGCTCAACATCAAAATCATTTAAGTTTTTCTTTAACCATAAAAAGTCTTTTTCAATATTACCTGCATTAACAACCAACATATACTCTGTTTCACTTAATCTATAAACAAAAAGATCATCCACTACTCCTCCTTGTTCATTACATAAAGCTGAATAAAATGCTTTACCATCAACCAATTTATTAAGATCATTAGTTAACACAAACTGTAAAAATTTAAAAGCATCTTTCCCCTTAACAATGAACTCACCCATATGACATATATCAAACAACCCAGCTTTAGTTCTTGTTATTATGTGTTCATCAATAACAGTTGTGTAAAAAACAGGCATTTCCCAACCACCAAATTCTACTATTCTAGCACCTAGTTCTACGTGCTTATCATACAATGGTGTTTTCTTCATAAATTCAAGTTATAATAGAAGGTATAAAAAGGTTTTTATACTGTAAAACAACTTAATAAGTATGGATGTTATATTAATTGAACCAGAAACCGGTGGAAATATTGGAGCAATTGCAAGAACAATGGCTAATTTTAATTTTAAAAATTTAGTTCTGATTAATCCAAAAGTTAAACACACAAGTATTGAAGCAAAAAAACGAGCAAAACACGCTCAAGAGATTCTTAAAAATACAAAAATAAAGAAAAACCTAAACCAATACGATTATTTAATTGGAACAACTGCAATTTTAGGATCTGACTATAACATTCCAAGAAACCCTATATCACCAGAACAATTAGCAAAAAAGGTTTCCAAATTAAATCTAAAAAATAAAAAGATTGGATTGATGATTGGAAGAGAAAGTTCAGGATTATCAAATGAAGAAATAAAAAAAGCAGATTTCATTGTATCAATTCCTGCAGCACCAAAATATCCAACAATGAACATAAGCCACGCAGTATCAATAATTCTTTACGAACTTTTCAAAATAAGTAACGAAAAAAAGACTGGTAAAAATATTACCCCTGCAGGCAAAAAAGAAAAAACAGAAATTTTAAAATTAATCAACAAACAACTAAACAAAATGGACTTTCCTACAAAAGAAAAAAGACAAACACAAAAAATTATCTGGAAAAGATTATTAGGAAAATCATTCCTGACTAGGCGCGAGATTTTCGCTTTGTTCGGTTTCTTCAGGCGCCTCAGATAACCTTGGTGGTGGAACTTCTGGTTTAGGATCTAGTTCTTCAGAAGGTAATTTCTTAAGCCTTTCAAGTGCTTCTTTAACTCTAAAACTTCCAATTGGTTTAGCTTGTGCATCAAGCCCATAATAAATTTTTTCAACAGTTTTTCCCCAAGAATAATTTCCTTCCTCTTTCTTGATTTCATTAATCTTAAATTCACCTAAAGCACATCCTTTCTTAAGATGATAATAAATAACCCTCATTGTAACATTAGGAAACACTTCACGATAAACTTTATAGATATCATAACCATAACCTTGCTTCATAAAATATAGAATATCAACTATGTTCTGCCTAATACCACTACGTACTGGTCTACCTTTCCCCATGGTTTTAAGTAAGACCAGAACGTATTTAAACTTTTTGATTAGGAATTTATAGAGATTTAAGTAAATGAATATAAAAAACTTATCCAAATATAAACTATAATTCTTCAATATGCAAAAATATTTATATTAACTTAATAATTATTGTTTATATGGGCAAATTTAGAGAAATTCTTAGTAGTATTATGCATATAGGTCTTTCAGAAGAAGTTAAAAAAGTTATTGAGAATGAAATCCAGATATTAAGTTATGCAAGATTTATACATGAGAAGGCCATAATATTAATGAGTGATTTAACAGATAAAGAATCAACAAAAGGTAAACGAAGCAATGGAAATATAGAAACGATTATTATTAATTCTAATAGAATTATTATGATTTCATTAGATAATCTTAAAAAATTAAATGCTGAGAAAACTCACCTAACTAGGGCACTTAAAGAAGCTATTGAAGCCAGGAGACTTTTAAAAATAATTATTGAAAAACATTCAGAAAACCAAATATTAAAAAAGAACCTTGAGGAAATGAATCTCTTAATAATTGAATTAACTTAACTTTCTCCAAAAACATAAAAAACTCTTTAGTTTTTTAGCTTTGGAAATGCACAACATTTCCAAAAACCTAGAAAACTATTGAGTTTTCGGGCTTTGGAAATGCACAGCATTTCCAAAAACATTATAAATAAGAAAGAATAATTAACTAGTATGGTAGACATAAGAAAGGTCATTATTATTTTTGTTATAGGTATATTATTCTCAGTATTAGTATTCTCAACTATCGATGCAATTTATCCACAACCTAAATATGATGATTTCTGTGATAACCCTAGAATACCTAAACTAGATGCATGGGAAGAATGTTCAGATAAATGCGATATCCAATATCCAGATAATGATATTGCTTGGAACTCATGTGTAAATAAATGTGATAGAGAAGACAGAGCTATCAGCCTTGAACAAGAAGAAGAATATCAAGAATGTAATGATAAATATCAAGATGCAAGAGAGATATACAACCAATATGTATTCTATATCTCAGCAATCCTAGCTTTGATTGCAATTTTCATAGGTATGTACTTGCCGGCAAAGAAAAACACCCTTAACGAATGGATAGGAACAGGTTTTATGCTTGGCGGAACATTTGTATTACTTTTCGGTACATTACGAACATTTACAGCACTTGGCCGTTATGTAAAACCAATAATAATCCTTTTAGAACTAATCCTTGTAATCTTTATCACTTACAAAAAGATTGGTAATCTGAAACCTGACAAAAAGAAATGAAACTTTTTCTATTATCTAAAAAAAACCTAGAGCTATCTAAAGAAGAAGTTATAGCCTTAACAACTGAAGAATACAAACTTATTGATAATCTTTTATTATTAGAAACTAACAATATAAAAGAACTTGCAAAGAGATTAGCATTTACAAAATCCATCTATGAATTATTATTTACAGCTAATAAGAAAAACCTAAAAGATAAAATCAAAGCATATGATTGGAATTCTATATACAAAAAAGATTTCTGTGTAAGGGCATCTGAATTAAAAGAAAGCAAATTAGCAGATTTAATTTGGAACAAATTAAAAAAACCAAAAGCAAATCTAGAAAATCCTAAAACAGAAATTGTTTTTATCAAAAAAGGAGATCAAATTTACGCTACACTCTTACTTAAAACATTAAAAAACAATTTTGAAAAAAGAAAATCACATTTAAGACCAGAACAATCACCTACAGCACTTGATCCAAGACTAGCAAGAGCCATTGTAAACCTAACAGGCGCTAAAGAAGGAGAAACAATATGTGATCCTTTCTGTGGATCTGGCGGAATCTTAATAGAAGCAGGATTAATTGGCCTTAAACCATTAGGTTATGATTTATACAAATTGATGCTCAACAAAGCTAAAGCTAACTTAAACCATTTCAAGATTAAAAACTATAAACTAATACAAGAAGATGCAATAAAAATAAAAGAAAGATTTCAATACATAGTAACTGACGTACCTTACGGCTTAAACACAAGCATTTGGACAAAACAAAGAAATAAAACAAAGAAAATATCAATAACTGGCAAGAACAAAAAAGAATCAATTAAAGAATTAGAAGGTTTCTATTTAAAATTCTTAAAAAAGATTAAAGCAGAAAAGATAATTATAATCTTCCCACATTATGTAAAATATAAGAAGTTCATAAAACTATCAAAATATAAAATAACAAAAGAATTCAGTCAATTCATACATGGAAGCTTAACAAGGAAAATCTTAATCTTAAAAAAAGATTAACGTCGCTTTAACTTCTCCTCTTCATCAAGTACAGTAAGCGTTGTTGAAATAACTGCATCAGGACTCAAAGAAATGCTATTAATTCCTTGCTGAACCAAAAATCTTGCAAATTCTGGATAAGTTGAAGGTGCATCACCACAAAGCCCAATCTTTCTTTTATTTGCTTTAGCTTTATGTATAACAGAAGCAACTAAAGTTTCAACAGCTTCATTCCTTTCATCATATACGTGACTAACTAGTTCAGAATCCCTATCAAGACCAAGTGTTAACTGAGTAAGATCATTTGTTCCAATTGAAAACCCATCAAATATCTTTGAAAATTCGTCAGCCAGTATTACATTAGACGGAATCTCACACATTACATAAACTTGTAATCCATTAACATGTCTCTTTAAACCGTTTTTAGCCATTTCAGCTAAAACCTTTTTTCCTTCTTCAACAGTTCTACAAAAAGGTATCATTAATTTAACATTTTTAAGACCCATTCCTTCACGAACTTTTTTCATAGCTTTACATTCTAAAGCAAAAGCATCCTTATAATCAGAATAATATCTAGAAGCCCCTCTCCAACCAATCATAGGATTATGTTCTATTGGTTCATAAATATGTCCTCCAACTAAATTAGCATATTCATTAGATTTAAAATCACTCATTCTAACTATTACATCTTTAGGATAAAATGCAGCTGCAATCATTGCAACTCCTTGACTTAATTTGTCAACAAAAAATTGTTTTTTATCACTAAACCCATAAGTCATATCATCAATCTTTTGTTTAACTTCCCTATCAGTCAATTCATTATAATGAATCAATGCTTTTGGATGAATTTTAATATATTCATTGATTATAAACTCTTCACGAGCTAAACCAACACCATCATTAGGTATAAAACTCATTTCAAAAGCTTGCTCAGGATTTCCTAAATTCATCATAACCATTGTTTTTGGTCTCTTAAAATTCTTAAGATTAGTTCTTTTAATCTTAAAATCAATAAAACCATCATAAACAAAACCTGTTTCACCTTCTGCACAACTTACAGTTACTTTTTTACCAGTTTTAAGTTTCTCACTTCCCTCTAAAGTTCCAACAATACATGGAATTCCTAACTCACGAGAAATTATTGCTGCATGACATGTTCTACCGCCTTTATTAGTTACAATAGCAGAAGCAATCTTCATTATAGGTTCCCAATCTGGATCTGTTCCTTCAGTAACCAAAACTTCCCCTTTAGAAAATTTATGAATTTGTGCAACATCTTTAATCACATGAACTCTTCCCTGCCCAATTCTAGAACCAACCGCCCTTCCAGTAACAGCAACTTCTCCTTTATTACCTTTCATAACATATTCTTCTAATACATCAAAATTCTTCTGGCTCTGAACTGTTTCAGGTCTAGCTTGAACAATAAATAACTTACCTGTGTTACCATCTTTAGCCCATTCCATATCCATTGGCTTAAAATGACCAGCCTTTTTACTATAATGTTCTTCAATTATCACAGCCCATTTAGCAAGTTGTAAAACTTCCTGATCTTGCAAAACAAAACTTCTTCTTTCAGCTTCAGCAACAGGAACATTTTTAGTAGAAGTTTTTGTTCCTTCTTTACTATAAACCATCTTAATTTGTTTAGCACCAACAACTTTGCTAAGAATTGGTTGATAACCTAATTTTAAAGTTGTCTTAAAAACATAATATTCATCAGGATTAACTGCTCCTTGAACCACATTCTCTCCTAAACCATAAGCAGCATTAATCAAAACCGCATCTTTAAATCCTGATTCTGTATCAATTGAGAACATAACACCAGAACCAGATAAATCTGATCTAACCATTTTTTGAACACCAATTGATAAAGCAACCTTAAAATGATCAAACCCTTTATCTTCACGATAAGATATAGCACGGTTTGTAAACAAAGAAGCAAAACATCTTGAACATGCATCAAGTAAAGCAGATTCTCCTTCAATATTAAGATAAGTATCTTGTTGACCTGCAAAAGAAGCATCAGGCAAGTCTTCTGCAGTAGCACTACTTCTTACTGCAACATCTGTATTCTTACCATACTCTTTTGAAAGTTTTTTATAGGCATCTGTTATAGATTCTTTCAAATCATCAGGAAACTTAGCATTTAATATTGCTTGTCTAACCTTATAACCTCTTTCTTGCAAATTCTTAATATTTTTTGTATCTAAATCAGAAAGAATCTTCTTAATTTCACCTTCAACACCAGTAGTTTCTAATAAATATCTATAAGCATAAGCAGTAACTGCAAAACCATTTGGAATATTAACTTTCTTTTTTGTTAAGTTTCTATACATCTCACCAAGTGAAGCATTCTTACCGCCAACATAAGGAACATCCTCAATACCTAACTCATTGAACCATAGAATAAAATTATCTTTCTTTGACATACCAACACCTCTTTTTAACAATTAATCTATAATTAATGATATTTAAACGTTTTGATTTAATAAGCAAACTACAAGAAAAATCACAAAATTTATATAGATAAACAATTATTTATTGACTATGGCACAAGATATTAGAGTAAGAATTTCTAATTATGTTTCATCTAGTGCCACAACTATGTGCTGTTAAAGCATAACATTGTTTCTTTTCTACGAGGTGAAAAATATGAAAGACCTAAAAGATAACTGGCTTGAGAACTTAGTTTTAGTAGATTTAACAGAGGAAGATTTTAAAGATAAATGAGAACAAGAAAAAGAACTAGGAAGGGTATATCAGAAACCTTTAAATATCAGACCATATACTATACTATTATGTTAAAAGCAATTTGTTGTTGTTAGAATTCTCATTGTTTTAGTTTATAATCTAAAGGGAGCGTAGCCAAGCGGCTAAGGCGAGCGGCTGCAACCCGCTTATTCGTGGGTTCAAGTCCCACCGCTCCCTCTCTTTATTTATTTCAAGGTTAAAAATGTTCGAAGACATAAAAGCAATATTCAAAGAAGATCCTGCAATGAAGGGCGGATTAAAATGGACAGAAGTAATTTTATATCCATGTTTACATGCAATTGTTATTCACAGATATATAAGTCATCCATTATACAAAATAAAAATTCCTTTTATTCCAAGATTAATTAGTCAGATTATGCGTTTTTTAACAGGAATTGAAATTCATCCTGGCGCAAAAATAGGAAAAGGATTATTCATTGACCATGGAATGGGTGTTGTACTCGGTGAAACATCAGAATTAGGAAAAGATTGTGTTCTATTCCAAAACGTTACTCTTGGCGGAACAGGAAAGCATGCTGGAAAACGCCATCCAACACTTGGAAACAATGTTTTAGTAGGAGTTAATGCAACTCTTTTAGGACCAATCAAAATTGGCGATAATGCAAAGATCGGAGCAGAAACAACAGTAATTAATAGAGACGTTCCAGATAATTGTACAGTGGTTGGTGCACCAGGTAGAATTGTAAAAAAAGAAGGTCAAAAAGTTGAACAAGAACTACCTTTAGCACATTATCATCCAAATAAAGAATAATTATTTAAAATAATAGAGATATAACTAAATAAAATGACATTAAAATTATACAATACATTAACAAGAAAAAAAGATGTATTCAAATCAATTAAACCTAAAGCTGTTAAAATGTATAGTTGTGGGCCTACTGTTTACAACTATCCACATATAGGAAACTATCGAGCTTATGTTGGTTCTGACTTGTTAAGAAGATATTTAGAATTCTCTGAATTCAAAGTAACACAAGTAATGAACTTAACTGACGTAGATGATAAAACAATACGTGATAGTAGAAAAGAAAACAAAAAACTAGATGATTTTACTAAAGTATTCAAAGACGCTTTTTTTGAAGATCTTAAAACATTAAACATAGAACCTGCAGAACATTATCCGGAAGCCACAAAAACAATCAAAGAAATGATTGATCTTGTAAAAAAACTTCTTGATAAAGGTTTTGCATACAAAGAGGATGATGGAATTTACTTTGATATTAAAAAATTCAAAACTTACGGACAATTAGCTAACATAAAAATTGGAGATCTTCAAGCAGGTGCATCAGGTCGTGTAAAAAAAGATGAATATGAAAAAGAAAATGCTCACGATTTTGTATTATGGAAATTCTGGACAGAAGAAGATGGAGATGTTTTCTGGGAAACAGATATTGGCAAAGGTCGACCTGGTTGGCACATAGAATGTTCAGCAATGTCAATGAAATATTTAGGAAAAACTTTTGATATCCATACTGGTGGTATTGACTTAGTATTTCCACACCATCAAAACGAAATTGCACAATCTGAAGCAGCAAATGGTTGTAAATTTGTAAATTACTGGATACATAACGAATGGTTACGTGTTGAAGGCAAAAAAATGTCAAAATCCCTAGGTAATTTTTATACATTAAGAGACCTACTTGATAAAGACTATAATGGAACAACAATTAGATACTTATTATTATCAACACACTATAGAGCACAATTAAATTTTACTTTTGAAGGACTAGACGCTGCAAAAAATGCAGTTGAAAAGTTAAACAATTTCATTTTTACTCTAAAAAACACAAAATCAGAAGTAAACAAAGAAACAGATAAACTAATTAATCAAGCCAAAAAAGAGTTTAAAGAAAAATTAGATGATGATCTTAACATTTCAGAAGGTCTGGCAGTTATTTTTAACTTTATTTCAGAAATAAACAAACTAAAAACTAAAGATAGTAAAAAGATAATTGAATTCATAAAAAGCATTGATAAAGTTCTTGGTGTAATTGATTTTGAACCAAAACAAGATATTCCAAAAGAAATTAAAGCTCTAGTACAAGAAAGACAAAAAGCAAGAGAAGACAAAGACTGGGGAAAATCAGATAAGCTTAGAGACGAACTAAAAGAAGAAGGATACGAAATTAAAGATACTCCAGAAGGACCAATAATTAAAAAAATCTAGAAAACAATTTCGTGCTTAAATTCTTCTTCAGATTTATCATCTAATTTCTTAAATTCAACACTTTCAGCTTTTGTTGAAGCTATGATATCATCTCTTGCAAGTTCAAACTCTGCTTGATTAAGTTTAGCTTCCAATACTAAAGCTTTCAAAGGAGTTTTCAAAGAAAGGCTTTTTTCAGTTTTAGCTTTACGAGCATTAGTAACAGCATAAACAATCATCTCACCAATTTTCTCATGTTCAGCATCAACTTTAATTTCTTTTGGCCAAGAAGATATATGAACACTCTCAACTTTTTCATGTTCTTTAAAATAAGCTTGATATAGTTCTTCAGTTATATGAGGCATAATTGGTGCCATTAACTTCAAAACAGCTAACAAAGTATTATACAAAGCATACTGTCCAGAAACTCTAGCATCTTTTCCTCTTTGATCAGGATTATATAATCTATCTTTAGCAATCTCTAAATAATTATCACAAAAATCATGCCAAAAGAAATCTTCAACATCAGATTTTGTTTTTGAATATTCATACTGATCAAAAGATTCAGTTGAATTCTTAATAAGAGTATTTAATTTGTTTAATATCCAACCATCAGCAACCTCTATCTTTTTAGGTTTATCAAATTTATAATCTTCAAGGTGCATAAATGCAAATTTTGAAGCGTTCCATAATTTAGTAATAAATTTCTGACCAGTAAGCAAGTCTTTTTCTTGGAAAGGAAGATCATCACCTAATTTTGAGCCAGCTGCCCAAAACCTTAATGCATCTGAAGAATATTTATCAATCATAATCTGAGGCTCAATAACATTCCCTTTACTTTTAGACATTTTCTTACCCTTTGGATCAAGTGCCCAACCAGAAATTGTACAATCTTTCCATGGATTAACACCATTATGTAATTGAGACTTAACAACAGTATTAAACAACCAAAATGTGATTATATCGTGCGCTTGTGGCCTTAAAGACATTGGATAAATCTTATCATACATCTCAGGAACTAATGACGCAGCAATTTGTGGTGTTAAAGATGACGTTGCCCATGTATTTATGATATCTTTCTCAGGTATAATTCTTTTTGAACTACATTTAGGACATTTATCAACTGGAGGCTTATCAGAAACTGGATCAACTGGTAAATCTTTTTCATTTGCTAGTATAACTTCATCACACTCTTCACAATACCAAACAGGAAAAGGTACACCAAAAGGTAACTGTCTTGAAATACACCAATCCCAAGCTAACCCTTCAACCCAATTATCATATCTATTTTTCATATGAGCAGGAAACCAATTTAATTCTTTGCCCCACTTAGCCATATCCTTCTTTAAATCTAAATATTTTACAAACCATTGTTTAGAATGAACAAACTCAATAGGTGTCCCACACCTTTCATGAACATTAACAGCGTGTTTAATCGGTTCTTGTGTTAATAATAACTTACCCTCTTTCATATCTTCAATAATTAGTTTTCTTGCTTCTTCAATCTTTAATCCTTCATACTTTCCAGCAATTTTAGTCATCTTACCATCTTTACCAATTGCTTCTTTAATTGGAAGTTGATGGGCTTTTTGCCATTCTACATCTGTCTGGTCACCAAAAGTACAACACATTACAATTCCTGTTCCTTTTTCAGGATCAGCTCTTGCATCCTCAAGTATTGGAACTTCATAATCAAATAAAGGTACTTTTGCCTTCTTATCTTTAAGATGGTGATATCTTTTATCAGTAGGATGATAAAATACAGCAACACAAGCAGGTAATAATTCAGGTCTAGTAGTTGCAATAATTAATTCTTCATCTCCAACCTTAAACACAATATCATTAAAAAAACTGTCAATATCTTTATCCTCACACTCAACTTGTGATATTGCTGTTTGACATTTTGGACAATGCATAGCAGCAGCTTCTGCCCTATACTCCCTACCATCTTTATACAAATCTAAAAATGATTTTTGTGAAATTTTCTGAGAATGTTCATTAATTGTAGTATAAAACAAATCAAAATCACAACTCATACCAATTTTTCTCCAATCAGAAACATATTTTGGCCTAAGTTCTTTTTCTAAAGTATCTAAACAAAGTTTAACAAACTCTTTTCTATCCATCATACTAGCTTTAACCTTTTTTTCTTTTTCAACTAGTAATTTTGTTGGTAAACCATTATCATCAGTACCAAATGGATAAAAAACATTAAACCCAGCCATTCTTTTAAAACGAGCAATAAAATCTTGTTGAGAATATGAAAAAGCATGACCAAGATGCATCTTACCAGATACAGTTGGTGGCGGAGTATCTATTGAATAAATTTCATTCTTACTTTTTCTATCAAAAGCAAAGGTTTTCTTATCTTCCCAAAACTTCTGCCATTTAGATTCAGATTCTTTTGGATCATATCTCTTAGGTAATTCCATACTGTTCAGAATTAGTTAAATGTTTATAAATGTTTTTAGGCACGGCTATACAAAAGATTAGATAGTCCAAACGATGCCCATCTAATATCTGCTGAACCAGAATCATCTTTGATTAAATCTTTTAATCTAATTTTCAAAGCAGCAAAAGCATCAACAGCTTTCTCAGTTAATGTTAATCCTCTTTCTAAATGAAGTACTTCTGCTTGAGCATCTTCAGAGGTATACAAACAATGAAATTCCTTACCACTACCTTGAGACCTAAGACCTTTTACCATACTCATAACAGTTTGATACACAGCAGTTTTACTAGCATCATCAGCAACCCCAATATCAATAACAGTATTAGGTCTTTGCACTCTTGAATTACCAGCAAAAGATTCTCTATACCCTTTAACATAACTTGGATCAACAGCATCTACAACATACTTAACAACATTTCCACTCTCATCCTGAAATGCATATGCGTGTGAACTATCTTCTTGTACACTTAAATAAGGTCTAACATTTTTTCTAGTATCTAAGGTTAAGAAAACATCATCACCAGCTTTAACTTCTAAACCATCTGCACCAAATAAAACATCATAACCTGGTGCTTTATAATTTAATGCACCATCAGAACTTATTGCTAAGGCTTTTTGTTCTCCATCAACTGCCAAAACTTTAACACCGTCTAAAGCAGCAAGAACATCTTCAACACTACAATCAGTAACTAACTTAACCCTTCTTGTCATTGTATCTGTCTTATCAGATACTGGTTTTGTTTCAGAATAATCAATTGGGTCTCGATTATCACTTCCCCAATTATGACCAAATCTATGAACATTATCACCACGAGATTCTAAGAAATATTTATTATTAAAACCTGAAAAAGTTAAGTTTCTACCAGTAATCTGTTGCAAAACATTACCAAAACCAATTAACTGATACCTTCTACTTTCAGTAAAATGTGTAGGTTCACTACCATAACCTCTTTTTAATTTTGAATCTCCAACACCCATCCTAACATAATGTGTTGCTAATAATTCAGGATCAATAATCACTCTAACACCATCTTTTAATTCAAATGTTTTAGTATTAGCAATTGAATCAGTTGTTAACCTATGCAATCCACCTTGAAAAACATCTGAAATACGTTGCTGTAAGACAATCCTATCAATTGCTCTTTCATCATAAGGACAATGTGCCATCTCAAGTAAATCCCTAACCTCATAATCACTTTCTGGCATCAATAATGTAGCAGTATGAACTTGATGACTTCCAGGAAGGCCCTGTCTAAGTTCAAAATCCCTAGCATTTATTTCAGCATCTTCTGGAGTATATGTACCATCTAAAATTCTCACCCTAGCTTCTTCAGCCCTAGCTTTAAGCTCTTTAGTATATCCTCTCCCAGCATCAATTTCATCATTCAAATATTCAACCCATTGAGCCATAGCATCTCTTGTACAACGAATATCCCCATTAGAAAAATCATTCCAAAACCTTAAAATTGCCTCTTCAAGATCCTGTTCAAGATAATATTCTTTTGCAGCATCTAAACTACCAATAGTTACATACCCATTAGAGTTTTCACCATCATTAAACAAAAATCTTTCGCCGTTTATATCAATTATTGGCATATTCAAAAAAACAGTATTTGATTTATAAAGGTAAGTGTTTATTTACCTACTATAGGTAGTGATTTTCTGATCAAAATCTAATCAAAATCTTAATAAACACCTTTAACATACCTAAAAACCATGATTCCATATACAAAAAAGTACTTACCAAAATCATCAAAAGAAGTAATTGGTCAAGAAGAAGCACTTAGTTCATTAAAAGATTTCATTCTTAATTATAAAAGCCAAAAAAAGAGGGCAACCCTACTTTACGGTCCAACAGGAACAGGCAAAACTTCTGCAGTATATGCAATTGCAAAAGAAGAAGGCTTAGAAGTTGTAGAAGTAAATGCATCAGATTTTAGAAACAAAGACCAAATCAACCAAAAAGTTGGTGGTGCTGTAAAACAAATGTCTTTATTCTCAAAAGGAAAAGTTATTCTTGTAGATGAAGTTGACGGTTTATCTGGAACAAAAGATAGGGGGGCAATTCCTGAAATAATCAAAATAATAAAAGATTCAACTTTCCCAATAATATTAACAGCAACCAATGTATGGGACAACAAATTTTCAAAACTAAGAAAAACATCAATTATGATAGAATTCTCACCATTAAACACAAAGAATATTACAAAACAATTGGAAAAAATTTGTAAGTCTGAAAACATAAAATATAATGAAGATGTTCTAAAGAGGCTTGCAAGACGTTCAGCAGGAGATTTAAGAGCTGCAATCAATGATATTCAAACATTATCAATGACAACAGGTTCTTTAGAAAAAGAAGCACTTGAATCTCTTGGAGAAAGAGAAAGAAGAGATACAATCATAAACGGCTTATTAAAAATATTTAAGACAACAGACCCAAAAATTGCAATAAAAGCATTTGAATACTGTAATGAAGATTTAAATGAACAAATGTTATGGATTGATAAAAATCTACCATTAGAATACACAAAACCAGCAGATTTAGCAAGAGCTTATGATAAACTTTCAAAAGCAGATGTTTTTAACCGAAGAATTAGAAGATGGCAACATTGGCGTTTCTTAATTTATATTAATGCACTAGTCACAGCTGGAATTGCAGTATCTAAAGATAAAAAATATGATAAATATGTACAATACAAGCCAACAGGCAGAATCTTAAAATTATGGTGGGCAAAACAAAAATCAATGAAAAAGAAAGCAGTTGCAGAGAAAATTGCAGAACACACACATTGTTCAATAAAAGAAGCTATAAAAAACATTGATTATTTTCAAGCAATATTCAAAAATAACAAAGAAATGTCAGAAGGAATAGCAAACCAACTAGGTTTAGACAAAGAACAAGTTGCTTGGTTAAAGAAATAATACTAAAGTTTTGTACGACATTTTCAATAAATTATTTAAACTCTCATTCTAAACCATCAAATATGACACTAACTATTGAAGACATGGCAACTTTCTGTAAAAAGAAAGGTTTTGTATTCTCAAACAGTGAGATTTATGGAGGAATTGCTGGTTTTTTTGATTATGGTCCGTTAGGTGTAGAACTAAAAAACAGTATCAAAGCTTCTTGGTGGAAAACCTTTGTTCAAGATAGAGACGATGTAGTAGGAATTGATGGAACAACTATCACTCATCCAAAAATTTGGAAAGCTTCAGGACATGCAGATTGTTTTGGAGATATAATGCTTGAATGTACTAAATGTAAAGAACGTTTCAGAGGGGATCACTTAATTGAAGATTCACTTAAAATTCAAGCAGACGGTATAAGCAAAGAAGACATTGATAAATTAGTTACAGAAAACAATATCAAATGTACTAAATGTAAATCAGACTTAGGCAAAGCACATGAATTTAATTTAATGTTTACAACTCAAGTTGGTCCAATTGTATCAGATGAATCTAAAACTTATCTTAGACCAGAAACTGCACAATTAATTTTTGCAGACTTTAAATCAGTACTAGATACTTCAAGACAAAAATTACCTTTTGGTATAGCACAACAAGGAAGGGCTTACAGAAACGAGATTTCTCCAAGAGATTTTCTATTCAGATCAAGAGAATTTGAACAAATGGAAATTGAATTCTTTATTCATCCAAAAGAAACCAAATGTTCCTTATTAACAAAAAAAGATCAAGATTTTGAATTTCAACTTTTAACTGAAAATAACCAAAAAAAAGAACAAGAACACACAAAAATCAAATTAAAAGACATGATAAAAAACAAAGTTGCAGGAGAATGGCACGTTTATTGGATAAAAGAGTTGTATCAATGGTTTGTTGATATTGGCATTAAGAAAGATAACTTAAGACTAAGAGAACATCTTAAAGATGAACTTGCGCATTATTCAAGTGCTTGCTTTGATATTGAATACAACTTTCCTTTTGGATGGAAAGAAATTCATGGAAATGCAAACAGAGGTACATTTGACCTTGAACAACACGAAAAAGTATCAAAAAAATCAATGGCTGTATTTAATGAAGAAACAAAAGATAAAGTTATTCCTAGGGTTATAGAACCTTCTCAAGGAACAGACAGAGCTTTCCTAGCAATTATGTTTGATGCATATGAAGATGATAAAAAACGTGGAAATGTTGTATTAAAATTAAATAGAAAGTTAGCACCTACAAAAGTAGCTGTATTTCCACTAGTTAATAAGCTAGAAAAAGAAGCAAGAGATGTATATGATACACTTAGAAAAGAATTTACAACCACTTTTGACAGATCAGGTTCAGTAGGAAGGCGTTATGCTAGAGCTGACGAATCAGGCATCCCATACTGTGTTACATTTGATTTTGATAGTAAAGATGACAAATCAGTTACAATTCGTGATCGTGATTCAACTAAACAAGTGAGAGTTAAGATTGAAGATTTGAAAGAAAAATTGATTAATTTGGTTAGTTAACCTGTACGTCTGTTCTATCTGCCTTTTGATATTTTTCATGACAATCTAAAAACCATAATACATTATCCCTGTCTGAAAAATGTTGCCTTATATGATCTACCACTACTTGCACACGATCTAATGATGTACCTACCCTCTCTGGAAACAAATTCCCAAAAAACCTTGCTTGTCCATCTTCTTGATCTTCACACCTTTCACCAGTATTTATTTCATAATATGTAGGAGTATACTTTGTACCAACATCATGTGTAACCTCTGATCTGAAATAAGTTAGTTTCATTTCTGTGTCTGCCGCCCCAATATGTTCAAGAGTATGTCCACTTGCTTCTTCAACTTGCGCTTCATATAAAGCATCACCGTATGGTTTTAGATTTAAATCCACACCAGAACCTTCAAAAGATTTAATCCATTTCAATAAAGGTACAGATGTATAAACAGCACCCCTTTTACTCGCATCAGTACATAATCCCTGCATGTCATCTTCCTTGATATTAATGGCCATAGTTCTAACAATCTCAATACTTCTATCATTACGGGCAAACTCCAGATAAGCATCTATGCTAGTTACACCATGTTCCAAACACATTCCAGGAGTAGGTAAATTCAAATTTCCAAACCTCCGCCCATATTTCATAGGAACTGCAACACCAATTCCTTGATACTCATCAGTTCTAGCTTTGGTTGCTGCAATATCTAGAACTTGCATTACAGGATGATACAACTCAGGTCCCAATTCTCTAAAGTTAGCTTGAGGTTTGAAAAAACCTTCAGGACCAGTCAACATTGGATAATAACCTTGTGCTAGAAAAGCTTGCGCAACAACTAAACTTAGATTAGTATTTTCTGTATCCATACCAATGGTGGGTGTCATATCATAAAAATCATGAAGATCAGGATTAAAGAAAACAAAAGCCAATGGAGATTCAGGTCTGATCTTATCCATAATTCTTGGAGCTCTTACATCCAAAGCAGCAATGATTTGGTCAGTCATAGGAGCATGATCTACCATTTCAGCAGCTAACATATTGATATTAACATGTTTAGGCCCATCAACATCAACCATGACTGCAGTTTCAGGATGATATATATGCGGCAGATTTTTCTTGGCTTCTACAGCAGCTTCTTGAGCTCTAGCTACTGTATCACCTCTATGCGCAAGCATTCGCGTTGCCATTTGCCTTGGCGTTACAGCTGGAGTACATTCCATAAGTTCATCTGGTTTCATACCATGCATTTCTTTACCATCCAACATTGCTTGCATAATCAACAACATTTCTGAACGATGGTCTAATTCAGGCGCTATATAATTAGCTTCATACATTGCTTGTGCAATTCCAGCCAAAGAACCCAATTTTCTCAATTGAGCTATTTCATGTCCTTTCAAATTTCCTTTCAAAACATCAAAAGGTGCAGTATCCCAGTTAGCATTATGCACCATCATGCTTCCAGTAGAAAAATTGCCCATTGATAAACCATCTTCTCTAAGGAAATACTCAATACTAGTTCTAGTATCTGCATAACTTATCGCATCATTCCATTCAAAACCATCATAAACATCAATCCCTAAGACTTCTCTTGCTCCCTCAACCCCTTTCGGAAGCCCAACATGTATCTCAGTCAATCTTGTAACCTTTTCTGCTAAAGGAGCAACAACATTAGCTTGAAATCTCTGATACGCTTCAACATCATCATCACGTAAAAAGAAAGCAAATATTTCATGATCCAAACCATCATCCTCAAGAACACCAACATACCCTAAAATTGGCTCGCCAGTATCAGGATTTAATCTAAAACCGCTTGAACTAATTATATGGCAACCACTACTCTGTGTTGGCTCAACAGAATATCCATCAAAATTAAGCATAGCCATAAGGGTTTTTGTATCCTTGAGAGTAGAATCTGCACCAATAAGCTCAGTAAGTGGCATAATATAACTGAATTAAAAGAAATTTATAAATGTTATTGTGATAAATAACAATATTTATAAAATACATTCTCCTACCCATCTTAAAATGGAAATTAAAGATTTACAACCAAGACAAGGAAAAGTCGAAATAGTTTTAGAAGTAACTGAAAAAGGCGAAGTAAGAGAATTCGAGAAATTCGGCAAAAAAGGTAAAGTTTGCAGCTGTAAAGCTAAAGATAACACCGGCGAGATTATCTTATCGTTATGGAATGAACAAGTTGATCAAGTGAAAACAGGCGACAAAGTCAAAGTTTCTAACGGTTATATAGGAGAATGGCAAGGCGAAAAACAACTCTCAACCGGTAAATTTGGAACTTTAGAAGTTGTTACAGGAGAAACAGAAGATAAGCCAGAACCTGTTTATACAAATGTTCCACCTCAAGAAAGACCAGAAGAAAATCTAGGCCAAGAACTTGAACAAATGCAAAACATTCCTGATCCAGAAATGCCAAAAGAACAACTTAGTGATGACGTTGTAAAAGATGAAGAATATATTGGCTAAACTTTTTCTTGTCAAGAACAATTGTTATTAAGCATGCTCAGAAATGATATTTCTGACATTTTAAAAACATTTATAAACAATTTATTGATTCTATTCACTTATATTGGGACCTTAGCTCAGACCGGGAGAGCACACGTATGAAAATACGGTTCAGTACGCTGAAGTGAATTTTAGCAACTCGGTCACGTAGGGGAAGGATGTAACGAAAGGTGCATCCTCCTAAATCGCGGATTCAAATTCCGCAGGTCCCATTTTTTTATTTTTATCAAGTGCCTTTTATTTCTAAAATAAATATATTTAAACCATAATCTAAGATTTTCTCGTCCATTTAATCTTAAACGATATACAATTGAAGGTGATTTGAACCTCACATCGTGCCTAGTTTCTTTATAATAATTTTTTGTTAAAAATCCTTCTTGTTTCAAGAAATTAAACACTTCACTAACTAATACCTCACTCTTTGAAGTAAAACTAATTATTGGATAATCTTTCCTATAATGAATTGAACAATCAGTATCAGCTAAGCCTTTTATGAATGAGAACATATAATTTCTACTAGAATTAATCCAATTAGGAATACCAATTTGCTCTTTTCTTCCTTTCTTAAATCCTACATATACTAAATAATTAACAAGCCCCTTTGATATTAATCTTAGGCATAGAGAGTTCTGATCTTTCTTTTTATGTGTTGTAGCAACCAAATTAAACAATTTTTTAACTAAACTTGTAACATAACTTTCTAAATAATTTTTATCTAATCTTGAGTCCCCATAAATTTCGATTAAATATTTATATTGATCAGAATAAAAATTTAAATAGCCATCTCCAGTAAGTATCCCTAAAAACTCTGCTAATTCCTTAGAAGATTGTGTTGGTAAAATTAACCCTCTTTTAATATCATTTTTGCTTAATTTGATATTTAATAAATCAAATTTCATCAATTAAGTTAACAGGTCCCCATTTAAATACCCTACGCCTACCTGTCCTGTGTCCTATGGTATAACAAGTTAAATACCACTCATTAAACCAGTATCCATAATTGTAGAAGCTATTGTATTAAATAATACAATAATCACAATCGCAATAAAAGAATAAAGCACTGTACTTTTAATCATATTCTTTGCCAACGCATTCTGCTCTCCTAATTTATCAGCACCGTTCTCAATACCATTTGCCATAACAGTTAAAATATATACAATTTGAACAACATAAAGCCCAACTATAATCTGGAAAAAGAAAGTAGGTATGCCATCACCAAAAAGCAGAGGTATATTACTGCCCCCACTTTCCATCTGTTTCATTTGAACAGTTAATTTTCCCAAGATATTTGTTACCATTGAAGTAATTCCAACTACTATTCCTGCAATTGCTGGCGTCAAAAACTTAATCTGAGAATTCATCGATGAAATAATCTCTGACATTAAATCTTTAAGCCTTTCATTTACTTTATGAATTTCTTTAACATACCTTGAAACATTCATTAAAGATTCAGCAGCAATTTTAGGACCTTTTTGAATAGATTCTGTAAAGATCTTCATACTACTTTCAATAATTTTTGAAGGAAATCTTACTATCGCCCCATACTTCTTATCAAATATGGCCTCTCTAACACCCATACCCAATCGATGAATATTATTAGTTACAACACCAAAAAACTTACCAGAAACAGTACCTTCCATTGATTGTGCAACATTTTCAACAGCCATTTCAGCTGGTACACCGTCCCCTAATCGATTACCTAATTGAAATAAAGCAGAAACAAACTCCGTCTCAAGCTTCTTAGATTTGTTCTTAACATCCATTATCCTTTTACTTTTAGTTTTATAATAAATTCCAACTGCCAAACCAAAAGCTATTGTAATAAAAATACTTAATATAGAAGCTACAAGACCAAAAGGCCCAATCATATTATTAGAGTTTGTCATACTTTCCCTATAACCTAAAAACGAAAATTTGCCATCCATAAACTGGACATCCCATCCAGGATTAATAGCATTGATTATTAATGGGGATAAACCAATTAAAATAAGTATACCACCAACAAGTAAAGCTAAATACATAGGATTAACAGAATACTTTTTACCAAGAAAATTAATATCCCATTTAGTAAATTTCTTAAGTTCAGGATTCTGTTCAGTTATATCTTCATCACCATAGCCACTAGGCCTTTTTGCAAGAATAGTTTTACCAAAATAATAAACCATAATAGGCAAAGCAACATTATACATTGAAGCTATATGATACCATTCAACACCTTCTAAGAAACTAACCACAAGTGGCAATACTACTAAACCAAGGATTGGTAAAATAACCCCCAACATATGTAACATTGTAATTGGAGATTTAAGATTTTGAGCATAATGTAACATTTTTTCATATGTTCCTGATAAAATTACATCTAATGACTTATCTAAAGTTGCTAACCTTTTTTCTTCATCCCCTTCAAGCAAAGAAGATTCGATTAAATGAAAAGCTTCAATAAACTCAGAGTTATATTCCTTCCATGTTTCAAGATAATTATCTAAACTTTCTTTTACAGATTCATACTCTTCAGTTTCAACATCCCACAAAACCTTTCTCAAATCTAAACTTAAAGGTGGTGCAAGATGCTCAGAAGCAAATTGAACAGCACCCTCAAGGTTTGGTGTATGTCTCATATAAGTTACAACATAAAAAACACATAAAACCATTTGATTTGATGCTTTCATTCTCCAACTATTAGCAATAAAAGCAGGCATCCTAGATAAAGGAGTTATTACAGAAGCCCCAATAGCTAAAAAGAAAAATACAAAGAAAAAAGAATTAAACAAAACATAAGAAAATAAACTTCCAAAAAGCATAATAACTAAAGGTACTAATATTGCAAAAGACGCACTGCCTGTTGGCGTAATATTAATATGCGCAATCTTAATATGTTCTTCTATCTGTTGAGCTTTCTTCTTATCTGGTTTTATTTTAAGTAATTTTTCACTAAACCCACAAACTTTCTCATAAGTTGACAATTGTGGTGGAAGAATTTCTTTCTTAAACTGCTGATATTCAATTGATTTTACAGACTTAACTTCCTGCTTAGAACTTTCTAAAGGCCCACCTAACTGTTTATCAATCTTCTCACTAAATTCTCTCTTTAAATCACTAAAATCATCATTCCCCATTTTACTTAATGTTCATTTTTTTATAAGTACGTTTAAGCCACTCATTCCAGTCAAAAAATATCCTTTTAGAATCTAAAGACCCAACTTCTGTTTTAACTATATCAGAAATCCTATGAAACTCATCATTTGCTTGTATTGTAAATTCAGCTTCCAACAAATCCATGTTCTTCGCTTTTACTGCAAAATCAACCAATGTTTGTTTCATTTTTGCTCTTAACTGTATATTGTCCCATACAGCATCCCAGTCGCCAGCCCAATCTTTTACTTTTCCAGCTATAGATTTTAGTATTTCACTGTCACCATTTATCAAATCATCAGAAGGTTCAAGCTGATCTGTTGCTGTTTCATATTTCATCAAATCAACAAAACCACCTTCTAAAAGAGGGTCATTTTCCCAATGTTTTCTTACTTCAGTTATAGCAGTTACTCGTCGCCATTTATGCAAACCATCTGCACTTTTTATTGGATTTGCAACAATAACAATATCAGTAGCTTTAAATGAAGTTTTTGGAACACCTAAATCATTTACAACCCTATCATAAACACCATACGGGCTATCACCATGAATTGTTCCCGCAACAACATTTGCTAAAGCTCCAACCCTCATAGCTTCATAAAGTGCTTTTGCTTCTGTACTCCTAACCTCTCCAACTATCAAACTGCTATCACCTAGTCTTAATGTTGTCCTTATACCTTCATCTGCTGGAACTTCAGCTGTACCTTTTGACATAGCTGACGCAACTTTCATTGGTTGAATATTATAACCCATCTTTCTTAATGCAGTAACAGGCAATTCTAAAGTATCTTCAATAGTTAGAATTCTATACCTTCGCATTATCTCAGTAAGAATAGAACCAAGCAAAGAAGATTTACCAGCCGACCTTGTTCCAGCAACAAGCATTGTTCTTGAACCATCAACCAAAAAACTAATTATGCCTGCAGCCAAAGAGTTAATCATACGATAATGAATAAATAAAGGAAGTGTCCAAGGTTTATCCCTATGGCGCCTAAAAGAAAATGCCATTCCATTTGGGTTCAAAGGTTCTGAAATAACTGCAACCCTGTTTCTTGCACCTGGAAGTTCAAGTTCTGTATCTAAAATAGGATTAGCTTCATCTAATGGCCTTCCACTAATCATTCTAAGTTTTGAAGCCCATGATTCTGCCTCAGGTGGTGTTGGAATAACATTTGTTATACAATCTCCATGATCCCCATGAACAATAAAAATAGGAACCTCTCCCATTGGACTATTGATTGAAACATCTTGAACTTTCTCATCTTGAAGTAAAACTTCAATTAAACCAAAACCAATAGTATATCTAACAAGAATTTCTGTTAACTCTTTAATTTCTTTAAGAGACATCTTAACATGATGTCTATCTGTTAATTCTTCAATCAAATCCTGGCCAATGTTCGAAAAAACTTGCCTCATTCTTTCAGGCTCAACAAACTCACTCCTCTTAGGCTTATGCTCAGCCATAATTTTTCTAGCCATGTCAAGAATATTATACGCATCTTCTGACAACTTAAACTCAGGTGGCACAATATGATAAAGAAGCTGTATTGTATTAGGTAAACTAAATACTGTTACTTCAGTAGCTCCAACTTTATAAGCATCAATCTCTTCTCCATCAATAGGATAATTTGACATCAATTTAGTATACATAAAATCTGGCTTAATAGATGCTGAGAAGAGTTTACGATAAAGTTCTCTTTCACCCATTTTATATCCAGCTAATGTAGGAGCAGCTCTAACAATAATCTGCATTTTCTCCATCATAGAAATAATCTGACTCAGAATCTTGATAACATTCTCATAACACTCTTTAGCTGTTCTATCAACAGCTTTTTCTTCCATAATATGAACATCTCTTGATAACCTTCTAAGTTCAACATATCCTCCTATGGGGTCACCTTTGAAAACATCAGTAATGAAATGTTTTACTTGACTAAATAAACCAGCACTATACCTAGCACATGCAGGATCATAAACAAAAGCATTGTAACTCAAAAGATCTTTTCTTTTTGATATCTCAGCAGAAATTCTTGCAACTTCTATTAGTAGTGATGTTTGAGCATATTCATATTCATAATTTCTTTTTTGATAGAAAATTAATTTAGTTGCACCAGTTGTTTCAACTAATGCATCAACTGCTTTAGCCATTAATACAGAATCATTTTCCAATGAAGGGATCTTATGATATGATTCACAATTAATCTTAACAATTACTTCTTCTCCTTCCCTGATTACATCGTAATCAAAAAGCTTGTCTGCCAATCATTTCACCTCTTTTTTTTCACTCTTTTTTATCTTTTAATAACTCAATAGCAATCTCAATCAAATGCGATTTATTCCTATACTTTTTCGTATCTTTTAGTTCACTATCTATCCACTTAACCAAATCAGCATCAATAGTAGCACTAATGATCTTTTTTGCCATTTACCCTTACTTTAACTAATATATTTTATAAAACTTTCTATTAGAAAATATATTTTATTTATATTATATATTAATTTAATTAATAAATATCTTATTTAAAACTAGAAATATTATTCTCCAAGAAATTGTACTTGTAAATAAGAAGTAGCACCTACTTCTCCACTAGATATTTGCAAACCATACCCTTCTTCAAGCCTTTGCATCAAAGTTGGATCAAACCCATTTACATCATGAAAAATATCCTGAGCAGATAATCCCGCGACTCCTGCACTTGGAGCGCTCAACCTAAATCCTCCATCAGACATCTCAGTCGTCAAAACAGGCCTCCCCTCTAATTCAGAACCAATCAAAGCGCGCACCGCACTAACATAGTATGCAGTCATCAAATAACCAACCTCATAAGGACTAGCCCCTATTCTCTGGTGAATATCTCCATCTGGAAGATTACAATCAACTCGATCCCCTTGAACAGTTCGTCCAAATGCTTCTGGTGTCTCCATTGATAAATGTTTTCTTGATAAGAAATTCGCATCTAACAAAAGATTATATAGTGATAGATCAAATTTTGCTGTAGGATCATTAACAACAGATTGAAATGTGCCAACACGCTGATAATCTTCAGCAACATGGCCTGTATAATTAACCTGTAATCGTTTAGCTTGGGTGACAGTAACAGGAAGCTCATCAGGAAACTCAGCCCTTCCTGTAATAATATCATCTATTTGCATAGCCAATCCCTGAACATCAAAATCAGTCCCCAGCTCTTTGCCTATATCTAATATTCTTTGCCTATATCCAACAAAACTTGCAACTACATCTTGTAAAGAATCTATTTCAGAAGCAGTATGTGCAAAACCCATATGACAAAAAGTGCCTCCAACTAATGACGCACTATGTGCCCACCTTATCCTATTTTGATGTGTATCTTGTAAGGTTTCAGGTGTAAGTAAGTCTGACATTCCATTAAATAATACATTTTAGTTTAAATAAATTTATATTATATATAGTCGTTTATACATTTTCTTCCAAAAGACGATAGAGAGCCATATAACAACATCATTTAAATAGTAAAAATAATTAATAGTTACAAAGGATATTAATTTAGAGAAGATCATAAAAATGAAAAGGAAAATAATACTCAATTTAGCAATTAGCTTGGATGGTTATATTGCAGATAAAGATGGTGGTTTTGCTTGGATTAAAGGAAATGGAGATAAAAGACATGATACAAAAAATCAGTTTAGCTTTCCTAAATTTCTTAAAACAGTAGATACAATAATTATTGGAAAAAAAGCTTATGATGATAGTTATGACATATCAAAAAAAATGTTTAAATCTAAAAAAATTTATGTGGTCACACATAAGAAATTAGAAAATAAAGAGGATAACATAGGAATCATTAGTGGAAATATTGTCTCAAAAATTACTAAACTTAAAAAAGAAAAAGGCAAAGATATTTGGTTATTTGGTGGAGGCATAGTAATTGATCCATTTGTTAAGGCGGATGTTATTGACGAATATATTATTGGTGTTGTCCCAACAATTTTAGGTAGCGGAAGACCTTTATTTTTGAAAAACAATCCGCTAATTAAATTACATTTTAAAGAATGTACTTCCCAAGAAGGAATTGTTATTCTAAGATATTCAAAAAAATAATTGGAATTATACTTCTGCTATAGAAACAAACAATCAAGTGATTGTTTACATCAACCACTATAAAATAGTCACACATATTTATATTAAAACAAACTAAAATATGATTTAATCTAGATAATAGAATAGAAAATGGGAAAACCACTATTTGTAATCGGAAAGCCTAAACCAGGCGAACCAGCAAAACCAGGCGCAATGACTTTAGGTAAACCAAAAAAAGGTGAACCAGTAGCTGCACCAGACGTTTCAGAAGATGTTGCAGAATTAAATAGAAGAATGCGCCTTATTGAAGAAAGAAACGCAAGCTTAGACATTCGTTTAGAAGTTATTGAAGAAAATGCAGTAAAAAGGCACCAGAAACTAGCCAAAGAATTTAAAACATTTTTACTAGATATTTTAGAATTAAGAAGAGATATGAACGAATTAAAAAACAAATTACTTTCATTAATAAAGAATATGAGCCTTTTATCTAGAAAAGAAGAAGTTGATGTTTTAAAAAAATATCTTGATTTATGGAAACCTATGAATTTCGTTACAAGAAGCGAAATCCAAGAAATAGTTCAAGAAGAAATCAAAAAGTTTAAATAGCGCTAATAGAAAAATAAAAAAGAGGTAATAGATAATGGCAGGTCTTTCAGATACAATTAATTCTTATAGGCAACAGGGCTATAAAGATGATCAAATAGTACAATATCTACAAAGCCAGGGCCATGCTCAAAATGAAATTTTTGCAGCTATGGGAAAATCAGCTCCGCCTGCAGGGGGCGCACCGCCGCCACCACCAGGGGCACCAACAGCCAGTTCACAATCTTCAAGAGAACAAATTGAAGAAGTTGCTGAAGCAGTTGTAGAAGAAAAGTGGAAATCATTGTTAGAAAAATTAGACGCATTAACTGAATGGAAAAATGATGCACAAACAAAACTAACAACATTAGAACAAAACCTAAAAAATATTCAAACTAATTTTGATTCATTACACAAAGGAATTCTAGGTAAAATCTCTGAATATGACAAAAATCTAACTGACGTTGGCACATCAATAAAAGCCATGGACAAAGTCTTTAAAGAAGTTCTACCAAGTTTTACGGAAAACGTAAACAAATTAGACAGGATAGCAAATAAATCTTCCGCACCTCAAAAAAGAAGAATATAATTATTTAGGCTTTCCCGCCATTAAAGCTATTGTAAATACTGCAACTAATAAGATAATTATTCCACCAAGAACTTGCGGATGAAATAATACAGATGTTGGCCTAGTATAATCATCTTCATCAATACTATCATTATTACCTGGCAAACTTGTTTCTTGTCTTATGTACATTAAAGAACCAACAATTATTACTAAAACAATTACAACTCCTAAAAGTAATTTGAGCGAATTTGAACCTAACACTTGTGCTGTATTAACACCCATAACTCTAAATGCTATTGAAGAAAATATAATTAAGATAAATATAACTGCAAACCAAGGCGCAATCAAATTAATAATCCCTGTAGCAATAGGGGATAGTAAAACAAGCAGACCTACCACAAAAGATACAACCAAGTTAATAGCATCATTATCCCCTAGTATCTTAGTAGTCTTAAGTATTGCATAAACTATTAACAATACAAGAACAAATATAAATACATTAGAAAATTGAGTTAGTCCTGAAACATCTAAAAATGTTGCCATTCTTATTTATTACCACCAAATATTTTACCAAAATCCATTCCAAACCGTTTCATCGTACCTAATTCTTCTTTGGATCCTTCACCTGTAACAAAACTAATAATCACACCAAATACTAAAAGCATAATAATTATCGCTACTGCATCTGACCCAAAAAAGCCTTCAAACCAACCATATCCACCCCACCAACCTGCAGATCCTCCAAAAATAAAGACAATTGTTAAGATAGATAATATAGCAATCCAATTAGGTGCAGCAACACCAAATATATGTGCTTCTCCACCAAATATACCAATAAGAACCAATAACATCAAAACTGCAATTACTACTATTGATACAGAAGGTAAAGCTTCTTTTAAAATATCTATTACATCAAAACCTGGCGGATAAGTACCAGTTACATGAGGAATAACAGTCATTAATGACATAACTAAAGCAATAACAGCATTAATGTTTCTTCTTTCACCAAAAACTTTAATTTTCTGAAGAATTGCAAAAAGTACTGCAAAAATTAAAATAAATGGGAGAAAAACATCTGTCATACCCCACGATTCCATCGCTTCTACAAATCCTTGTAATTGCCATGCTCTACTTGCCATTTTTTTATTCAGATTTATTTGAAGATGATGGTCGCTTATCTCCCTTAATTATCCAACTTATAAACAAGATTATAACTACTAATAGTATAATTGACCCAATTCCTGCTCCACCAGTTCCAGTACTTAAATACTTCCAAGTTAAATCTAACCATCCTAAAGCATTCAAAAAAATTAATGAGATTCCAATAAACATGATAAACATAAAAAAGACTTTCCAACCTTCTGGAAGAAAAACTCCTGAAGGATCTTCTTTAAAGAATGATCCAACTAAAAGTAAGAATAAAACAGATAGCATTAACAAAATAACCATCTGACTTGATACAGTAGTGATAATATAAACAAGTTTAGATGATGCAATAACCAAGAAGGATATTACAAAAGCAACCAAAGCATTAATATTTTTTCTAGTATATTTTTTACCATCAATTTCTTCTTGACCAAAGACTTTAGTTTTCTCTAATATTGCAAAAACAATTGCAAAAACAAGCAAGAACGGTAAAACTACATCATAGATACCAATATCTGCAAAAAAATCAATTGTACCTCTAAACAATGATGCCATGTTCAAAATAATAGGACGATTCATATTTAAAGGTTTCGATTTGTCAAGAACCACAAGTCATAGACCAATAATACAAAGTGAAGCTTCATCTTTACTATATTAACAGTGGTTCTTGAGCATGCTCAGGAATATATTCCTTACATGATAAATTAGCAAGCTTTAAAAAAGGCAATATAATTTAATAGATAAAATGATAAACAAACAAAATTTTGACAAAGTAAAAAATAACTTAGATAAATTTGATAAGAAAAGAGAAGAATTAATCAAAACTTCAAGAGAAATTGTTAGAGAATCTAAAAAGATAATTTATTCCATTCATAGAAATGAAAAAGTATCAACTACTAAAATTAAAACCTCATTAAAGAGTCTTACAATTCTAGCAAAGAAAAATCCTAAACTATTATATTCAGGATCAGTTAAAATAGCTGTACAAGAATATGTTGAAGCTATTGCTTTCTTAGAGTTTAACAAAAGTGGTAAGATAATTCCATATAATCCAGAATTTATTGATGATGAATTCTATTTGCTTGGATTATGTGATTTATCAGGAGAATTAGTTAGAAAAGCAGTTCAAGAAGGTATTAACAATAAAAATAAAGCTGTATTAAACATAAGAAAAGCAGTTGACGAATTATATTATAAAATTCTAGAATTAGACCTAAGAAATGGCGAGCTAAGAAAAAAATCAGATGGTATTAAGTGGGATCTAAAGAAACTTGATGAGATGGTTTTTAGTTTAAAGCTTAGAATCCCATAAAAAACTTTATAAACCTACTATAATCCTCTCTTTCTATGAAACGAACACACACCTGTGGAGAATTAGATGTTAAATCTGTTGATGAAAGAATAGTTCTAAATGGTTGGGTAAATTCAAGAAGAGACCATGGTGGAGTTATATTTATTGATCTAAGAGATAGATATGGCCTTACACAAGTAGTTTTCAATCCTAAAAATAATAAAGTTAGTCATAAAGCGGCTGAAGATTTAAGAAGAGAAGATGTTGTTCATGTTGAAGGTGTTGTCAAAAAAAGAAGTGAAGGACTTGAAAATCCAAACCTTAAAACAGGTAAAATCGAAATTTTTGTTGAAAAACTTGAAGTTCTTAATAAAGCAGAAACACCACCAATAGAAATTGACGATCGTGTTGAAGTTAATGAAGATATTGCATTAAAATATCGTTATCTAGATTTAAGAAAAACAACTTTACAAAATAATTTATTGGTTAGACATAAAGCTGCAAAAATTACAAGAGACTATTTTGATAGTTTAGGTTTTATTGAAATTGAAACACCAGTTCTAGCTAAATCCACACCAGAAGGTGCTAGAGATTATGTTGTACCATCTAGAGTAAACCCTGGTAAGTTTTTTGCTCTACCACAATCACCACAAATTTTCAAACAATTATTAATGGTATCAGGCTTTGATAGATATTTTCAAATTGTAAAATGCTTTAGAGATGAAGACTTAAGAGCTGACAGACAACCAGAATTTACCCAGATTGATGTAGAGATGAGCTTTATCGAAGAAGAAGACATCTATACAACAATGGAAGGTCTTATGAAAGTTGTTTGGAAAGGAATCCTAAATATCGATATTAAATTACCTTTCAAAAGAATACCTTATGACGAAGCAATGGACAAATATGGTTCAGATAAACCTGATTTAAGGTTTGAATTAGAATTAAAAGACATTACAAAGATTGCAGAAGGTTCTGGATTTAAAGTTTTTTCAGAAACAGCAAAAAATGGCGGTTTGATTAAAGGTATTAATGTTAAAGGTGCAGCTGAACAATTTTCAAGGAAAAAAATTGATGAATTAATTCCATTTGTAAAAATTTATGGTGCAAAAGGTCTTGCTTGGATGAAATATGACGGTAAAAAACTAGAAAGTTCAATAATCAAGTTTTTTAGTGATGAAGATCAAGAAAACATAATAAAAACACTTGATGCAAAAGCAGGCGATTTATTAGTTTTTGTTGGAGACCTTAAATCATCAATAGTACATGCATCTTTAGGTAACCTAAGAATTAAATTAGCAAAACAATTAGGATTAATTAATGAAAAAGAATATAATTTCTGCTGGGTAACTGATTTTCCTTTATTTGAATACAATGAAGAAGAAGCAAGACATCAAGCAATGCATCACCCATTCACTTCTCCAAAAAAAGAAGACATGGAACTTTTAGAAAAGGATCCAACTAAAGTTAAAAGCATTGCATACGATCTTACACTTAACGGTGTAGAAGTTGGTGGCGGTTCAATAAGAATTCACAAAAGAGAAATACAAGAAAAAATGTTCAAAGCATTAGGAATATCACCAGAACAAGCACAAGAAAAGTTCGGATTCCTTTTAGAAGCTTTCAAATATGGTGCTCCACCACACGGTGGTCTAGCTTTTGGTTTTGATAGATTATGTGCACTATTAGTTAACACAGAAAATATCAGAAATGTTATTGCATTCCCAAAAACAAAATCAGCTGAAAGTTTAATGGATGATGCACCTAGTTATATTGATGACAAACAACTAAAAGAATTACATATTAAACTTGACATTGTTAAAATGCCAGCAAAAGATGAAGTTTTTCAAAAAATCATAGATGCATTAAACAAAGATAAAATTGAAATTGAGACAATTGAACATAAAGCAGTCTTTACTTCAAAAGAAGCAGCTGAAGTTCGAGGTACAAAACCTAGTCAAGGCGTTAAAGCATTAGTTTGTAAAACAGACAAAGGGTTTTTACAAGCATGTGTTCCTGGCGATAAAGAAATTGATTTAGATAAACTTAAAAAAGTATTACAAAGAAAAAGTGTTGAACTAGCAGCCGCTGAAGACGTTAAAAGAGTTACAGGTTGTAGTATAGGTTCTGTTCCACCTTTTGGAAACCTTTTTGGAATTGATATTCTAATTGATAGCAAAGTAACTGAAAATAAAGAAGTTGCTTTCAACGCAGGTTCACACACAAAATCAATTAAGATGCAAGCAAAAGATTTAGTAAAAGTTACTGGCGCTAAAGTTGCTGAGTTCTCCAAATGAAGATCTATTTTGTAACGCACAACCCTGGAAAAGTTAAAGAATTCAAACAAATTCTAGAGCCAGATGTAGAAGTTGAACAAATTGACTACGATTCTCCTGAAATTAGACATGATGATCCTTTAGACATTGCTAAAGACTGTGCAAAACATTCAGCAGAACACCTAAACAAAAAAGTTGTTGTTGAAGATTCAGGATTATTTATCAATGCATTGAAAGGTTTTCCAGGAACAAGTAGCGCTTACATCCACAAAAGAATAGGATTAAAAGGTATTCTTAAGTTATTAGAAAACATTAAGGATAAAACATGTTCATACAAATCCGCAGTTGCATATTGTGAACCAGGTAAAGAACCAATTGCTTTCTTAGGTGAAGAAAAAGGTACAATTGCAAATGAAGAAAAAGGAACTAACGGTTTTGGTCACGATCCAATATTTATTCCAGAAGGTAATGATAAAACATATGGTGAACTTGATAATGTTGAAGAGACTAAAAAGTTCAGAAGATTAGCTGTTGAACAATTAATGGAATATTTGACTAAAACTTTATAAGATTAATTCTACTTTAATAGTATATGAAACCTTCTGAAACAAAAGTTTTAGTTGTAGATGATGATAAAAGAATTTGCGCTTTTGTTTGTAAAATGCTTAATAGCGCAGGTTATACATCACATCAAGCCGCAGAAAATGGCCAACGAGGAATTGAACAAGCAGCTGCTTACTTACCACATTTTGTCTTAATGGATACAAATATGCCTGGAATAGATGGTTATGAAGCATGTAGACAATTAAGAGAAACAGAATATGGCCAAAAAATGGCTATAGTTGGCATGTCTATATGGGATGATAAAGGAAGGAAAAAAGCTCGATGGTTAGCAGCTGGAGCTGACGCATTCATTAATAAAGAAGAATTAGAAAAAAGTCTACTCGTTCAAGTAATAGAAGAAACAGTACCCAAATACCAAGGATAATTTATTAAACATTAAGTTATTTCTTATATAATATGAAAATCACAATTAAACAAGCCGACATTGGACAATTGCAAGTTGATGCAATAATTAATCCAGCTAATTCTTATGGATTCATGGGGGGAGGCATTGCTGGTGCAATAAAACAGTTCGGTGGTCAAGAAATTGAAATGGAAGTAATCGCTCATGCACCAATCCCAATAGGTCATGCAGTCCTAACAACTGCAGGCAACTTAAGAGCAAAGCATATCATTCATTCTCCAACAATGGAACAACCAGCAGCAGTTACAGATCTTGCAACAATTAAAGAAGCAACAAAAGCAGCATTAGATTGTGCAGAAGAAAATAATTTTAAAAAGATAGCAATACCTGGTATGGGTACTGGTGTTGGCCGTGTACCAAAAGAAAAAGCAGCATTAGCAATCCTAGAAGTTATCTTAAATTATGAACCAAATTCATTAGAAGAAGTTGTTCTATTTGATAAAAGCCAAGAAATGGTTGACGCTTTTGATAAAGCATTTAATGGTTAAGTAAATGAATTCTCCAAAGTATGCAAAAGATATAGCTAATGCAATAGGAATGCCACAAGAAGATTTCTTTTTACAATACGGACATCTAGTAGATAGAGGAAAAATAGCTTATCCAGTTTCTGAAACATTGTGCTCATTAAAATTAGAAACTCCAAATTTAACACCACAAGAATTTTCATTAGCTTCAAATATACCAATCAATAAAACCATCTTATTAGTAGAATACGGTTGGCTAGTTGCTAGAAATATCTCAAAAACACTTAACCCAAGATATTTAATCCCTAGTTCAGAGTATAAAAGAGCAGAAGAACAGGGGATTCTAGAATTAACAATCGAAGATATCAGAACAGGTCCGATACATTATCAAGCTTTTTTAAAAGCAAAAAGAAAACGTAAAAGAACAGCAAAAGATAAAACACCTAATCCAAGAATAGACGAAATAGTAAGACGATTAGAAGAAGACCAATCAAATGAAATGTCTAATGATGAAAATAATTAACACAAAATACAAAATATAATCCTAATAAAGTACAAGAAATAATTGTTGGCCATGTAGACAAAGGATAAATCAAAGCTGAAAGAAATAAAACAACCAATGAAAACAATTTAATTCTATATTTACTAAGAAATACCAAATAACTAAATACAAACATACCCCCTGTTAAGAACCATCCCATTAAAACATTAATAGGCATACCCAAGAACCAAAGAAGATCATAAACATTTGATTTATTCCAAGACCACCATCCAAGTGCAGCCCCAATTGGCTCTCCAGCTAATGAAAATACTACCATAAAAAACGCAGAGATAATTGTAATTGCATAAATTCTATTTGAAGTAATCTTATACTTCCTCAAACCCAATACTTTTTCAGCTAACCACAATGACAAATAAAAATGAAAAACCCAGCCAATCAAAATTAAAAATGGAACACCAAAGAAAAGTAAAGATGTTCCCTGATATAGCGGCCTAGTTGTATGAGACATATTAAATTCTCTAATAAAAGAATAAATTAACCCAACACCAAAAAACCAAAGTGTATTCTTTTTTCCTCTAACATAAAAACTATGAATAATTAATAAAATAAATTCAATAAAAATGATAATTGAAATAACTATATTATTCATTTTTCAACACCACAATAATTAAAATTAATAAAGGTAATAAAGTCCATAAATAAACTAAATTACCAATTTTAAATATTACAATAAAAACATACAAAATAAACATAAAAACTATTATCCCAAAAGGTATAAAATCAATATTTTTCATAATATCATAAAAAATATTAAAACATATATAAAAATATCCAAAAAACATAAGTGTATTAAAACACAACTAACTACCTAAAAGAATGAAAGTTAACCCTGCTTTACTAAAACTTGATTTATTTTGTAAAGGATTAAGAATTGAATGCACACTAGATAAAGATACACGCCCAATAATAAGAACAAGGGGTGGATTAGGTTCTGGTCTTGAAATAATACTCCCAGAGGATATTTATTGCAATGCTCCAATTTACGAGGATTTTGCTAAAGATTCCCCATATACATTAAGAAAGAACAAAACATATTATCTAGAAAAAGACAATCAATTTCTTTGTAATATTGACATTCCAAAAAAACCAGGGTTCTACTCAAAAAAGACATCTTCTGGAAAAGAAATGTCAAGGATAGGAACTATTCAAGGAAATTATCTTGCAATTTATTATGGAAAACTTTGTGAGTTTTGGAAAACTAAAGAAAATTGTAAATTTTGTTCTTTAGGTTTAAATCTTGGAAACAACGAAGAAATTGAGAAAACAGATCAAGATATAATTGAAACAATTAAAGAAGCATCAAAAGAAGTTTCATTTATACATTTTAACACAGGCCATAACAAAATTGATTCATTAATAGACTTGATAAAAAAGATACACACAGATATTCCTATAGGTGTACAAGCCCCACCGCAAAAAGATCTTAAAAAATATAACATACTAAAAGATGCAGGCGTTGTACATTTATCTTTTTGTTTTGAAATATTTAACAAAGAAAAGTTTAGCATTATTTGTCCTGGGAAACACAAACACATCACCCAAGAAACTTATTTCAAAACAATAAAATATTGCACAAAATTATTTCAACCAAAATTAGTAACAGGAGAAATTATTGCAGGTCTTGAACCAGTAAGCGATACAATTGCAGCAATTGATTATCTTAATTCAATTAACGCATCAACAACAGTTTGTGTCTTTAGACCAATACCAGGAACAAATTTAGAAAAAATGAAACCACCAAAATTAGAAGATCTGCTTCCAATCTTCAAACATCTTGCTAACAATTTTCCAATGCCCAATCTAAAAGTAAGTATTGTTCTAACACCAAACGAAGCAACCTACCTAAAAGATGTTTAAAAACTATATTACCTTAACAAGACCATTCACTCTAGTTTTACCTATAATTGCATTTATTTCTGCAGGTATAATTGCAATAAAAAGTATTAATATGCAACTATTGCTTGGAGGATTAGCTATAGCATTTCTAAACGCTGCATCAAACGAACTCAACCAAATATTTGATATAAATATTGACAAAATCAACAAACCCAACAGGCCACTACCATCTAAAAAAATTTCTTTGAAAAATGCATTTTTATCATGTTTGCTTTTATACATTATTTCATTACTAATATCCTACTTTATCAATTCAAGATTATTTATCATTTTTATAATTATTACAATATTTACTATTACCTATTCAGCACCACCTTTTAGATTCAAAAGAATACCTTGGATTTCCAATCTTAATATTGCAATACCAAGAGGATTAATCATTATTGTTGCTGGTTGGGCTTCTGTTAAACCAATTACATTTGAACCAATCTTTATCGGACTAATATATACAATTTATTTATTTGGTGCTCAATCAACTAAAGACTTCAGTGATATAAAAGGGGACAAAAAATATAACATTATCACACTCCCTATTTTATATGGAAAAACAAAGACAATTAGCATTATGATCCCATTTTTAACACTGCCATTTTTATTAATACCAATTGGCATATCTCAAGGAATATTGACTGGAAATCCCCTCGTTTTACTAATTACAACAACAATATCATTAATTCTTGGTATTCGCACTTCAATAATACTTAGAAAAAATACAAAAAGTAAAGCCTCTTGGATCTATATGTATTACACATTATTTATCACAAACCTAGGTTTTGCTATTGCATACGTAGTCTAACAAAACTTATTTAAACCCTACTTCTTCACTAGATATAAAATGAAAGTAGACGAAGAACTGATTAAACATGTAGCAAAAGTAGCTAGGTTAAAACTATCAGCAGCAGAAATTAAGAAATTTCAGCCTCAGTTAAAAGATATTCTTAACGCATTCTCAAAACTAGAAGATATTGATACAAAGAACACAGAACCTTCTTTTCATCCAATAGAAATAAAGAATGTTATGAGAGAAGATAAAGTAACAGATTCCCTTACTCAAGAACAAGCACTTTCATTAGTCAAAAACAAAAAAGATGGTTACTTTAAAGGACCAAAAGCGGTGTAAATAAAATGAAAATCTATAAAACAATAATTTGTATTTTAACATTAATCCTAATAATAGGATGCGGAGGAAATAAAATGAAGATAGCAGAATTTGAAACTAATAAAGGAACTTTTGAAATAGAGCTTTTTACTGAGAAAGCACCAATAACAACACAAAATTTCATTGACTTAATAAATAAGGGATTTTACAATGGATTAATATTCCATAGAATTATCAAAGATTTCATGATTCAGGGCGGCGACCCAGACGGGGACGGCAGTGGAAGTCCAGGTTATACAATTAAAGATGAATTCGATCCTGAGTTAACACATAATAGTGAAGGAATTCTATCTATGGCTAACCGTGGCCCAGATACTGGTGGTTCTCAATTTTTTATAACTCTAGCACCAACACCACACCTTGACGGAAAACATGCAGTTTTTGGAAAAGTTACAAAAGGCATAGAAATAGTTAGAGAAATAGGTAATTTAGCAACTGGTGCAAATGATAAGCCAGTTGAAGATGTAATAATCAAAAAAATTACAATCAAATGAATAAGATAATTGAACAAGTAAAGAAAATCAACAAAGAATACCATTTCTTCAATGAGATAGTTGAAGATCCAAGAAAATTAGGAAATGGTAAACTATCTGGCATTGCTGTTTCTGTTAAAGATTGTATTGTTGTTAAAAACATTGAAAGTAAAGCTGGTTCAGCTATTCTAAAGAACTACAAACCAGTATTTGACGCTACAATTATTGAAAAAATTAAATCTGAAGGTGGCTTAATTATTGGTAAAACTTCTCAAGATGCATTTGGTTTTGGTTCATTCGCAACAAATGTAGGCATAGATATGAAAATTCCACTTAATCCCTTTGATAAAGAAAGGGCATGTGGTGGTAGTAGCGGAGGTTCAGCAGGAATAACACAAGCTGCAGACTTTCAACACATAAGTATTGCAGAAAGTACTGGCGGTTCAATTGTTTGCCCAGCAAGTTTTTGCGGTGTAATTGGTTTATGCCCAACCTATGGAAGAATTTCAAGGTACGGATTAATGGATTATGCTAACAGTTTAGACAAAATTGGTCCAATGGCTAAAAACATAAAAGATATCGCCTTAATTATGGAAATTATCGCTGGTCATGATCCAAAAGACAGCACATCACTTAATGAAAAAGTTCCAAAATATTCAAGCTTTGTAAACAAAGAAATCAAAGGAATGAAAATTGGAATAATTAAAGAAGCTTTTGAAAAAGGTATTGACAAAGAAGTAAAAGAAAATGTTCAAGAAGCTATTAAAAAACTTGAAGCTTTAGGTGCTAAAACAGAAGAAGTTTCCCTTCCACTAGCATCAAAATACGCTTTAGAATGTTATTATCTTCTCGCAACAACCGAAGCTTCAACAAACCTTGCTAAATATTGTGGTATGCGTTATGGTGAAGAAGAAAAACTTGAAGGTAATTTTAATGAATATTTTTCAAAAGTTAGATCAAAATATCTTAACGAAGAATCTAAAAGAAGAATTATTATAGGAACATTTGCAAGAATGGCTGGACAAAGAGATGCTTTCTATATAAAAGCAGCTCAAGTAAGAACAAAAATAATTGAAGAGTACAAAAAAGCATTCAAAAAATTCGATGCTTTAATCTGTCCAACAATGCCAGTTATCGCACCAAAACTTTCAGAAATTAAAGAATTAACTCCATTACAAAACTACATGATGGATATACTTACTGTAGGTCCAAATTTAGCTGGCTTACCACATATCACTATTCCAACAGGATTCAAAGATAAAATGCCAATAGGCACAATGCTTATTGGAGACCATTTAACAGAAGAAAAATTAATTCAAATAAGTGCAAAACTATGAAAATTTCAAAATTAAAAAGAAATTTTATTATTATAAACAAACAACAAATAAAAAAAAGACTGCGAGTGAATATATATGAAAAAAGAAATAACATATTTTGAGAAAACTGGAGAAGAAAATACAAAAAGCGCATTACTATTAGCAGTAGATTATGCTAAAACTAACGATATCAAAACAATAGTAATATCTTCAAGCACTGGAAACTCAGCATTAAAACTTAAAAAACTAGCACCAGAACTTAATATTGTTTGTGTTACATATTCAAATGCAGTAACTTACAAAGATAAACTTGAAGCATTTGAGAAAAACAAACCAGTTCTTGAAGAAGAAAAAATAATAATAGTCAAAAATACACATTCATTTAGTGGTATAGATAGAGCAATATCAAACCGCTACAAAACAGTTATGCCGTCTACAATGATTGCAGACACATTAAAATTAATTTCTGAAGGTACAAAAGTTTTAGTTGAATGTGTTTTAATGGCAACTGACTCTGGTTCAATAAAAGTTAAAGAACCAATATTAGCATTAGGCGGAACAAGTAAGGGTGTAGATACCTGTATGTTAATTGAACCAGCTACAACTTCAAACTTTTTTGAATTAGGTATTTTAGAAATAATCTGTATGCCAAGAATTGGAGGATTAGTTCATGGTTAACTTCACAACAGACGTTGTTATAGGACTTGAAATTCATGTTGAGTTAAATACAAACTCAAAAATGTTTTGTGGTTGTGCAAGATCAGGTGATAATACACCTAACAGCAGAACCTGCCCAGTTTGTCTAGGACATCCAGGATCAAAACCAGTATTAAATAAAAAAGCAGTTGAATATGGAATTAAATTAGCACTCGCAACAAACTCAAAAATAGCTAAACAATTAGTTTTCAGTAGAAAATCATATTTCTATCCAGACATGGCAAAAAATTATCAAATTTCACAATATGAATTGCCTTTAGCCCAAAAAGGTGAGATTAAACTTCCAAATGGTAAAATTATCAAACTAACAAGAATACATCTAGAAGAAGACCCAGCTTCATTAACTCATCCTGGTGGCATGCAATCTTCCCCTTTTGTTTTAGTTGATTACAACAGGTCAGGAGACCCTTTAGCAGAAGTAGTAACTGAACCTGATATGACTTCTCCTCAAGAAGCAAGAGATTTTATGAGACAATTAATTACAATCCTTGAATATTTAGAAATATTTGATATTAACAATTGCATAATTAAAGCAGACGCAAACATCTCAATTAAAGAATCTGGTTATATTAGATCTGAAATAAAAAATGTTACTGGATTTAAAGATATTGAACGTGCATTAACATATGAATTACAAAGACAAAAAAAAGAAGTAGCAGAAGGAAAAAAACTAACTTTACAAACTCGTTCATGGGATTCAGAAACAGGAACAACTCATTTACTAAGAACAAAAGAAACAGAAGCAGATTATGGTTATATAATCGATCCAGATCTTGTTCCAATTGATTTAACAAAAGAATGGATTGATGAAATAAATAAAACAATACCTGAACTTGCAGAAGCTAAACTTGAAAAGTTCACAAAAGAACATGGCCTTACAGAAGAAATGGCTAAAATTCTAAGTAAAGATAAAAAACTAGCTTTAATGTTTGAAGAAGTAGCAATTGCAGTTAATCCCGATTTAGCAGCTAAATGGATTAGAAGAGAACTTCCAAGAGTCTTAAACTACAACAAGAAAACATTAGAAGATACAAAAATTGAAGCAATCCATCTAATTGATTTATTAAAATTAATTGAATCAAAAACAATAACTGAAAAAACAGGCCAAAGAATAATTGAAAAACTTGTTGAAAAAGTTTTTGATGTTAAACAATATGTAGAGAAAGAAGGTCTTGCAGCAGTATCAGATTCTGGAGAAATAGAAATATTCTGTAAAGAAGCAATCAAAGAAAACCAAAAAGCTGTTGAAGATATCAAAGCGGGTAATGACAAATCAATTAATTTCTTAGTAGGACAGGTAATGCGTAAATCAAAAGGTAAAGCAGTTCCAGGAGAAGTTCAAAAAATATTAAAAACGTTAATCAAGTGATTTCAAATTTTCAATCAATCTTTTCTCAAAATCAGCAACTTTTTCACCTTCTGCTTTTTCAGAACTCAAAACATTCATAAATTCTTTTATTAACTTTTCTTCATCAGAACCAATTTTTATTTGTCCTAAATGTTCTTTAATTAATTTATCTTCAGTTTCTTCAGCAGTTCCAGTATCAACATTAATCTGTTCAAATTCTTTAGATTGCAAAGCATTAGTATTTTTCATAACAAAATAAGCAGATTTATCATAAAGTGCAGAAAAAATATCTTTAAAATTAATATCAGATACGTTTCCAGCTTCAAGAGTTCCAGCAACTCTAATTGTAACAATAGTATTAAAAAACTCTTTATTAGCTATATCATCCATAAGTTCTTTAGTAGTCTGTTCAGCAGATTTATGATTACAATCAATTGAAATGTGGTGTGTATTATATATCTGTACCGGTATCCAATCTAATTTCCCATCATCATAAATGTAAAAACCTCCTTTACTTAACTTTTCTAGTTCTCTAAAATTATTAGGAAATAGCGGCCCAGGATATGCAACAATACCATAATCATCTAACTTTTTATTCTCAACAAAATGTGGATGCCCACCAGCATAATAATCAAAATGTTTAGGTAATAAAGACATAGGTTGACTATCAACTTTTTCAAGATCTTTTGGCTTTAATTCTGAAAGCAAAGAATGAAACATAAAAATCTTAAACCCTTCTTCTGATTCAATACTTCTATCAAGTTCTTCATAAAAACTTTTTTCTAAACCGCCACGCTTCCCAAGCATCCCAGTAATCTTTGCACCAGTTTTAGGATCAATTGTAAATTTAAGTTTTAACTTTCCATCAACTTCTTCGCCCTTAACAACGTTTTTAAACAAATCAGCATGTTCTAAAACATCTAACATGGTCTTCCCACTAGGAGAAAAATCATGACTTCCAGCAATAACATAAACAGCAATGCCTTTATCTTTTAATTCCTTTAATTTCTTAGTTACTTCTTTAATAAATTCTATACCTGGTAAAGAAGTATTAAACAAATCCCCAGCTATTAACACAAAATCAACTTTTTTCTCAATACATATATCAATTGCTTTAATAAAAGCTCTAGTACTAATATCTTTAAGCTTAGGATCCCTCCAAGAACCTATATGGCAATCAGCCAAGTGTGCAAATTTCATAATAAAAAAGAATGTTTACTTTTATTTAAAGATTATCCAAATACCCAACTAGAAGTTGGTTTCCTTCTTCCACGTACGAGAGTAGTTTCTAAACTATTATTAACTCGTAATGCATATCGAGATGCCAATAACTCAAGTGTAAAGAATGCCTCATGATTTGTAACTGAATTATTTTCAACACTTTTTGTTAATCTTCTTACATCATAGACATTATTTGATCTGTAATTATTGCAACCTAAGAAATACAAAGCATGCGCTTTTGCACTTGACAAATGATCAGTAATATCCAAGCCATCCTTTTGAGCCATTTCCACAAGTTCGTCAGGAAATTTATGTTTTAATATACTCATCCTAGCACTATAATGCAAACCATCTCTATCTGCTTGATATTCTCTCGTTAATCTTTGTACTTCAGAAATATAATCTACAATACCAACATCCCCTCTCAATAATCTTGCAACATTATATCCTATAAGATTAACGATTTTCCCTTCATCATGACAATAGTCGCTTACTGCAATTTTAATAATATTAAGAAGAATTCCTTATTTAAGATTTATATTATTAATCATATCTATTTTAATATCCACAACATTAGAAAGTCAACCAACAATCTCAGAGAAATCTTTCTTAACTTCATCCTTTTTACTTTCTTTTACAATATCCTCAAAAAGTGGAATTTTAATAGGCATTGCAAACTTTGAAAAATTAGAAGTTACAATTGCTTCCCCAACATCAAGTGAAGCAATGTTTCTATTATCTTCAGATAAATCTTGAGCAGCGCTTTCAATAATCGCTTGCCTTTCAGGAGCCATCTCAATACCTAAGATTATCTTAGTATTCATATTAGCTAATATTTGTCTAGGAATTAATGAAGGCAATTGTGTTATAGCTGTTAATCCAACTTTAAACTTACGCCCTTCACGAGCAATAGTTGAAAAAATGTTAGGACCTTTTTCCAAGACCTCTTTTCCAAGAACTCTAGGTGCTTCTTCAAGTACAACAGAAACAACTGGTTTATCATTCAACTGTCCTTTAATCTTATACTGTTTATATTTTCTTAATATTTCAGTTGTAATCAAACTACCAATTAATATTTCAACAGCACCTGAAAAAGGTGATGTATCAATTATAACTGTCTTACTTTGTTCTAATTCTGAACAAATGTCATGAATAGTAGTATCACCTGCATTCAAATCAAAAACACCATTACAAAACAACTGAGTTCCATCCCATTCAATATCTAATAAACTTAATATTCTTCTTTTTACAACACCAATTGTCCCTTCATTAAATTTTAACCCTTCAAGTGGTTTATCCATTACAATTGATTCAATCCATTTTTTACCATATCGCTTATGATAAGCACCCAATGCTTCCTTTTGGGGTCCACTCCAATCTAAAACACCATTAAAATGTGCTGGCCTAATTAAATTAAGATTAATCTTTAAACTTCTACAACCTACTGGTGGATGATTTGCTGTATAATAAGACAATTTATCCTTTGCCTGTACATGATCTTTCAAACCTAATTTATTCCTCCCATAATATTCATCATGCGGGTCTAATACTAATATACCACAATAGCTTTTATCCATAACATCCCATAACATACAATATGTTAAATTTGATTTTCCCCTACCAGTTGTTGCAGGAATCAATATATGATGCGAAAAAACTTTATCGCCTTGTAAAAAAATATCAACATCAAGCATTTTACTTCCACTCCTTAATTTACCCATAAATAAAGGATTAACTGGTTTTGTTAAAAACTTTAAATCTTCTTCAGTTACTTCTCTTACTGCAGAAAATACATCTGGCAACCCTTTTGATATCTTTACATTATCACTACTTAAAGTAATCAAACTTTTCAAATATGCTAAATTATAATTTCTAAGATTTGCATCAAAAAATTCAATTGGTGTACCTTCTTCAAGGTTCATACCAGATATCAATTCAAGATTTTGTTGTGATATTTGACTACCATATATTAGATCATAAGCTTGCATAAGCACTTTTCCACCCTTATTTTCAGCAACTAACAATTCACCAATCTCAATATTTTCTTGAGACTTTTCCCTCACTATAACCTTACCAAATTCACCAGAAATAACCTGACCTTTCATAACTTTTAATTAATGCAATATCCCTTATTAAGTTTATGATACCAGAGAAGTTATGTATAAGATTATTACCAACTCTAGCATTTCTGTTATATAATTTGGTTCACCGAAAAATATATAAACTTTGTAAAACCTAATTTACATTAGTTAAATGGTGGTTAAATGATAAATGTACTGAAAAAGTTCTTTAATAAATTTAAAAGTCTGTTCAAAAAGAAAAAAGACGTAAAACTTGGTCTATATGGTCCTCCAAACGGCGGAAAAACTACTTTAGCTAATAAAATCTGTCAGGATTGGCTAGGTGAAGACATGGGTTCTGTATCAAATGTTGCTCACGAAACAAGAGAAATCCAAATAAAAGAACAAGTTCATATTGAAAAAAACGGAAAATCATTATCCTTTAACTTAGTTGACACACCAGGTATCGCAACAAAAATCGATTATGAAGAATTTCTTAAAGTAGGAATGAAGGAAAAAGAGGCAAAAGCAAGGGCTAAAGAAGCAACAAAAGGGGTTATAGATTCTATTAAATGGTTAGATGATATGGATACAGTAATTGTTGTATTAGATGCAACAAAAGATGCTTACAGCCAAGTCAATATCACAATTATTGGAAATCTTCAAGCAAGAGATATTCCAGTTTTATTAATTGCAAATAAGATAGATTTAAAAAAGGCAAACATAAAGAAAATACAGGCAGCATTCCCACAATATGAAGTAATAGGTATTAGCGGGAAATATGGTAAAAACATAGATAAATTTTACGATGCTTTATTAAAATTAGCAGCATAAAAAAAGAGGTGAAGAATGTTAACTCTACAATTCGTACCTTACACAGAAATTGAGGATCTGGGTCCGGCACGACGCGTAAAAAAGGTATTAGACATAGCAAAAGAAAACAAAATTGTACTTTTAGAAGGTAGGCTAAAAAAAGAAGAAGAAGCAGACCTGATTGCAATTACAATGGAAGAAATTGATGATAAATTCAAAGGCATCGAACTTGCAGTAATTAACCCACAAAAAAAAGACTTAAATTTTTTTAAATCAATTAAAGCAGGAATGATCAATCTTTTGCTTGGTGACAGACAAGGATTCACAATTATTGGGCCAGCAACAGTAGTTAAAGAAATCAAAAAAGACCCAGACAAAATTCAGCTTTATACCAAGGAAAATAAAGAAACTAAAAAAAGAAAGAAAAGGTAAAAAAACAATGCCACACCAATGCGTCAGATGTAACACATTTTATGATGATGGAGCTACAGAGATTATTAAAGGCTGCAATTGCGGTGGCAAACTCTTTTTCTATATTAAAAAAAGTAAGTTAGAAGAAACTAAAAAACTTCAAGAAGACATAAAACTTACTCCAAAAGATAAACAACAAATTGAAAAAGATGTTTTTGAACTTGTCGGAACCGATATAGATACAGATCAACCAGTAGTTTTAGATATTGAAGCTATACGTGTTCTTCAACCAGGCAAATACGAACTTGACCTTGTTCATCTATTCAAAAACGAACCTTTAATCTTCAAACTTGAAGAAGGAAAGTATATGATAGACTTAGTTGAAAGTTTTAGTAAGTTTAAGAAAAAATAATTCTATTTATCAGCAACAATCTCTACTATATCTCCAGATTTAAGAACATGTTCTTTTCCAACAGTCATCTTTGTCTTAACATCAATAGCTCTTATGAATTTATCACCAAAATCAGTATGCAACCTATAAGCAAAACCAAGAGCAGTAGTACCAGAAGGCATCAAAAAACAATCAGGAATAACATTGCCATGCTGATCTTCAAGCTTATTAACGCCACCAGGATATAACGGAATATAATTCAACACTTCAAAAACAGCATTATCTAATACTTGTTGAACACCTGTGGAACCAAATTTAGTTAAGATATTTTCCTTGATATAACCTAAAGCACTTTTCTGCTTATCACTAAGTTTACTTTCACCTTTCATCAAAAAATCATTTAATCCAGGAACATATTCAATCAATCCATGTTTAGCAGCTTCTCGTAAAGCAAGTTCGCTTTCAGCAGAGCAAGCAATCAACATATGATCGGGAAATTCATTTTCAATTCTAGTAAAATTCTCAATTGCCCCTGGAACATCTATTTTATTACATGCAATAATCATAGGTTTAGTAATTTTACGTAATTCCTGAGCTAACTTAAACAAAACATCTTTATCCCATGAAGCTAAACTAGAACTATCCAAACTAAGTTTATCAATAACTCCCTTAACCATATCTTCATCAACACCTAATCCAGATAATTGTTTACCAACAGCTTTATGCACTTCACCATGAGTTTGTTGTACTTCACGAGCAAATTTATCCCACCCTTTCTTAATTATACCTAAATACCAATAATCAAGTTCTTCTTCTAAAAATCTAATATCCTCTGCAGGATCATACTCACCAGGATTTACAGGCTCACCTTTTTCATTTGTAGTTCCTGCAATATCAACAACATGTACTAAAACATCAGCTGGCCTTAAATCATCTAAAAACTGATTCCCCATACCTTTTCCTTCATGTGCACCAGGAACCAAACCAGCAACATCAATTAATTGAATAGGTGCAAATCTCTTATCTCCAACAACAAAACCATCTCTTGGATTACTAATCTTACCAAATTGTTTAGCAGGATCATCAACTTTAACATATCCAACACCAGAATTAGGTTTAATTGTAGCGAAAGGATAATTAGCAATTTCTACTTCAGCAAGAGTTGCAGCCTTAAAAAAAGTAGATTTTCCAACATTAGCTTTACCAACAACCCCTATTAACATCTTTATCCCCAATTAATTATAATACAACGAAATTTAAAAAGCTTCCTAAAATATGAAGTATATCGAAAATTATATAAAACACCAGAATTAATATCTAATCATGCCAGCACCTGAAAGGCCAAAAGATATAGTTAGTATGGATGAATTAAGTATTAAGTATTTCGATGTATTCCATCTTAAGAATTTATACATTTCAATGCACGAATGGCTAGCAGAAGAAGGTTGGTATGGTAAAGCTGGTCCAAGAACAGGTGAACCAAAATATAAGCGTCATAGTGACATAGAAACACTATACTTTGTTAACGATTATCAAAAAGGCCTTCATAGAGGCGGAAAAGAGATGTGGATATGGTGGCGTTTATGGAAAAATGTCGCTGGTAAACGTAGCGAATATTTCAAATACCGAATAGAACTTGATTTACATGTTGAATACATGACAACTAAAGAAGTTATGCATCAAGGGAAAAAGATGAAAGCTAATTATGGTGAAATCCAATTATGGATTAGGCCTGTTATAGAATCAACAATGCATAATAAATGGGAAAAACATTGGTTCTTAAAACACTGGGTAGATTGGTTCGAAAAAAGAATATGGAGCCAAGAAATAGAGAAAATGGAAAAAGATTTATGGCGTGAATCTTATCGTTTCCAAGGTATGATTAAACGTTATCTTGATTTAAGAACTTTTATTCCAACACCTGAATCTTTCCATCCTAAACAGTTTGGTTGGGGACATTAAAAAAAGAATACAAAACATTTTAGTAATCTTTTTAAACACATATTTAATTCTATAATTTATGCCTCCGTAGCATAGTAGCTATTGCGTGGGATTTGTAATCCCAAGGTCGCGAGTGCAACTCTCGCCGGAGGCTCTCTTTTTTCTTTCGAGTTTAACGAGAAAGCTTTTGAGGGTTGATACAGGGCAAACTGCCCTTATTGCTGGCTCCGCCGGAGGCTCTCTTTTCACAAATTTTAAATAAACATCAATTCTGAATAAATATATGAAAAAAGGTGTATGTGTTCTTTGTGGATATGTATTTTACTTATTATTTCTCTTCTTAATACCAATATTCACAATATGCACAGATTGTGCAACTGAAAAAAACCAATTATTGGTAAAAGATATTACAACAAAACCTGGAAATAACCTAACTTTAGATTATTCAGCTTATAATCAAGATTCTAATCCAAAAGTAAATTGTAAAAATCTAAGAATTACAGAAAATAAAATACCAAATAACACTAAAACAGGTAAATACAATTGCACATTATCAATTGACAACCTAAAAAAAGATTTCTTTATTACAGTAAAGTAAACTTTTTAAACAATCATCCTATCCTAAAACCTGGTGATAAAATGAATATAATATTTTTAGGCCCGCCAGGAGCAGGCAAAGGAACAATAGCACAACAAATTGTAAATGATTTAAATATTCCACAAATCTCAACAGGAGATTTATTAAGAGCAGCTGTTAAAGAAGGAACAGAATTAGGTATGAAAGCTAAAGAATACATGGATTCTGGTCAATTAGTACCAGATGATTTAGTAATTAACATGCTTAAAGAAAGAATTAAAAAAAATGATTGTCAAAACGGATTTATTCTTGATGGTTTTCCAAGAACAATTCCTCAAGCAGAAGCTTTAGATCAAGCCGGAATTAAGATTGATAAAACAATTAACTTTCAAGTTTCAGATGAATTAGTTATCCATAGAATTACTGGTAGACGTACTTCAAAAGAAACAGGTAAAATCTACAATATCTATCCAGATTGTGCCCCTAATCCACCAAAAGGACATCCAGAAGAAGATTTGCTTCAAAGAGATGATGATAATGAAGAAGTTGTCAACAAAAGGTTAATACAATATCGTGAACAAACAGAACCTTTGATTGGATTCTATAAAGAAAAGGGTTTGTTAGTAGATATTAATGCGACAGAACCTCTTGATAAGATTGTTACTGCAGTAAAAGACAATATTTAAGGAAATTTTCTTTTTTCTTTTTCTAATATTTTTTTATACCTTTCAAAAGATTCATCTGCAAGCATTGAAAGACCGTCTTCTGATAGTCCAAGGTCTTCTGGAGTTAGTAATGATGCATGTTTTAGATTAGATGTTGAACCATATCTTAACGATTTAAATGACCTAAATGTAACAACCAGATCTCTTGTTGTATTTGCCCCTTCATGCCTAGCAAAAAGGTTTTCACCAGAAAAAGATTCAGGACCCATATTTTCTGTTAAACTCCTTAAACTTTGTAACATTAAAACTGAAAATCCCTTCTCTTCATATCCTCCAAAAAGCATATATCCACCAAACCTTTCTTGATGTAAAGTATTGCTCCACATCATAACTAAAGGTTCTGCCAAAACTTCACCACGACTATTTACTATTGGTGTTCTTGTATCATGCATATATTCCCTATAATGTTGTGGATAATGATCCCTTAATTCAGTAACATAATCATCTAAGTGCGCTAAACAAACTGAAGCAGCAGTAAATACATCTGTTCTTCCACCATAATCTTTAACAAATCTTGGAGAAAGAGTTCTTGATAATCTTAATGCCCGCCTTTCTTGATCATCTCTCCCTTTATGCTTTCCAAGTGAAACATGTGTAGCAATGTTCCATAATATCTTAGTTGCTATCATCCTTCCAATAGAATACCCATCTCTTCTCATTAAAGTTGCACCATCTTTATCTCTCAATACATGGTCAATTATTCCATCAAATTCTTCATTTTTCCATGGTAACTTGAGATCAGTTGTTGGTATATCATCTGTTTTTGTATCCCACGAAACCATGTCTCTTGGTAAATATAAAAAACCCTTATCATATGTTAAACCAGGTGTTTCTTTTCCACTCCCACCAAGCAAAGAAAGATCTTGAAGCCCAAGTCTAGACCACATAGTGTCATACATTGCAGTAAATACATCTCTTACTATTCTACTCTTAGTTATATCCTCTTGCAGCCCTGCATAATCTATTACGTTTGCCATAAAATCATCTAAGAACCCCTTTTTAACAATTAATAAGAATCTATTAAATATAAACTTAATTCTACTTAAGAATATACTTTATAACACAAAAATAGAGATTTTCTAACTAAAAATATTTCTCAAAACTTCAGTTGCATAATTCCCAGGACCTAATATAAACGTTAAAACAGCTTTATATTTTTGATTTAATATATCTTTTCCAACTTGTTTTAGTTGAAGATTAGTAATTGACATTATTTTTTTTCTTTCTGTGCCTTCAGAACTTAACTCAGGAAATTCTCGAATAACAAAATCTCTAAGCCCAATATTTTCTTTTTTCATTATTTCTTCAATAATCTCTTTAGAATCGTAATCATCTAATTCTGTACCAAAACCAACAACAGGAATTTTCTCATCTTCACCAGAATATTTAATTAATGTTTGATTAAATATTTTAGATTGATAAGCACTTACAAATAGTTTCAATATCTTTTTGTTAACTTTTCTTAGTGCCCCTACAAAATCATTTTCATGAATCTTTAAATAATTAGCAACTTCTTTCTCATAATCACCATCATTTTCTAGCATTAACTCTACTGCTTGCTTAAAATCTCTTTTAACAATAGCCTTGCCAACTTCAGAATTATTTCTTGAGAACCTTTGTTCACCAAAAGAATTAAGAATTTTCATTTCTTTTTTCAATTTAATATCTAATAAATCAAGCTCTTCTTTTATTAAATTTCTAACAGTAATCTCAAAACTATTTCCAAATAGATTACCTAATGATATAGGTTTATTACCAAAACCTACAACTTCAATCTCAATATCTTTTAATTTTATTTGCTCTAAAAGATCTTTAGGTATGTCTTTTACAGAAACCATTTGTTCTGTTAATGCAACTTTATCTTTATTACCTGCAAAACCAAATCTTTTAACAGGGATTCTCAATCTCTCTGCAATCCTTTGAAGGGCAGTAACAGTATTATAATTCTTTTTTTTCAAAATAAAATAAGTAAATTGTCCAACCTTCCCAAATTCAACATTACTAACTTCTTTAACAATAAAATCCTCAGGTATTTGTTTTATAGTATACATAATCCTCGATAAAACAAAAACTTATAAAAAGATATCTTTAATTCTGGAGAGTATGCGCCTGTAGCTCAGCTTGGATAGAGCGATAGTAGAGCTATTTTCTACCGCGAATGCCTCCTAGTTGAGTGGTTTTGCTCCACACAAGAAGTAAGCAATAGGTCCGGAGTTCGAATCTTCGCAGGCGCGTTCTTGTCCTACTGAGTTAAGCGAAGTAGGACTTAATTCTCTACGAGTGTGCGTGAACGCATAAGTTCCAGCATCTTCGCAAGCGCGCTTTTATCTTAACCTTTTTATACTAAAAACTATTTTACTGCCTATATGGGAAAAAGTCAAGTTATTTTAGGAATAATTCTAATGGTAATTGGTGCAGCACTAGAATTGATCCCAATAATTGGCTGGATCTATGGAACATTCTTATTTCTAACAGGATTATTTCTAATTATTTATAGAAAAGAAGAGGATAAAATCGAAAAAATTCGGAGGACAAAAAAATGATAATAACAACAACAGAAAACATACCAGGAAAACAAATAGTCCAAACATTAGGAATTGTACAAGGAAATACTGTAAGAACCAAGCATATAGGAAAAGATTTCATGGCTGGTCTTAAAACAATTGTTGGTGGAGAAATTAAAGGCTATACAGACATGCTTACACAAGCTAGAACTGAAAGCTACAACAGGATGGTTAATGAAGCAACAAAGCTTGGAGCAGATGCAATAATTTGTATGAGATTTACAACATCTCAGGTTATGCAAAACGCAGCAGAAATTCTAGCTTTTGGTACAGCTGTTAAATTACAGTAATTTTATTTTTTATTTTTCTGTGCAAGATAAGCAAAAAACGATACTACCATACCAAGTATTGCAAAAGCCCATACAATATTTGTAATATGTACAAGATATTCTTTTGCAAAGATTAAAACTACCACTACCATAGATAAAACAATCCCTCCAAAAACTGCCGATATTGCAACAAATGGATTTCCTTCTGGACATTTCTTCATATTATCACCAATTCCAATTATTAAAGAAATAGTATAAAAAATTAACTAAAAAAGAAAGAAAAAAAGAAATTACTTTTCTTTTAATGCAGCCTGTGCAGCAGCTAAACGAGCGATTGGCACCCTAAATGGTGAACATGATACTTCATCAAGTCCAATCTTATGGCAAAACTCAACAGATGTTGGTTCTCCACCGTGTTCTCCACAAATACCAATATGTATCTTTGGATTAACTTTTTTAGCAAGCTCAATACACTGTATCATAATCTTTCCAACACCTTCTTGGTCAATTGCTTGGAAAGGGTCTCTATCATAGATCCCTTTTGCAACATATTCACCAAGGAAAGCACCTGCATCATCTCTTGAAAAGCCACAAGTCATCTGGGTTAGATCATTTGTTCCAAAGCTCATGAAGTCAGCGTCTGCTGCAAACTCATCTGCAGTTAATGCAGCACGAGGAACTTCAATCATTGTTCCAATTTTATAATCAACCTTACCTTCAACTTCAAGTTCCTTAGCAGCAGCTTCAATGATTTCTTTTATCATCAAATATTCTTTTGCATTACCTGCAAGAGGAACTTCAATCCAAGGAATTGGCTTACTTTCTCCAGAAACAGCAATTGCTGCTTTAAAGATTGCTTTTGCCTGCATCTTAGTAATCTCAGGATATCTAACACCTAACCTACATCCACGAAATCCAAGCATTGGGTTAAATTCATGAAGTGAAGTAATCTTATCCTTAAGTTTATCTGCAGTAACTCCAAGTTCAGCTGCAACTTCTTCAATATCTTTAGCTGCTGTTGGTAAGAATTCGTGTAATGGAGGATCCAAAAGCCTAACAATAACAGGCAGGTTATCCATTACTTTAAACAAACCTTCAAAATCTGCTTGCTGCATTGGTTCTAGTTTTGCTAAAGCTTTTTCTCTGCCTTCCAAATCATCTGAAAGTATCATTTCTCTAACAGCTTTAATCCTATCACCTTCAAAGAACATGTGCTCTGTTCTACATAGACCAATACCTTCTGCTCCAAACTTCTTAGCAACTTCAGCATCGTGTGGTGTATCTGCATTAGTCTTAACCAAAATGGTCCTATACTTATCAGCCCATTCCATCAATTTTTCAAAATCACCTGAAAGTTCAGGATCAATTACTGGAACTTCGCCTTTGATAACTTCACCAGTTGCACCATCTAATGTTAAAGCGTCTCCCTCTTTTAATTCTACATCACCAACCTTAAAACAACAAGCATCTTCATTAATTACAACATCTGCACATCCTGCAACACAACATTTACCCATTCCTCTAGCAACAACTGCTGCGTGTGAAGTCATTCCGCCTCTGGAAGTTAAAATACCCATAGCAGCGTTCATACCTTCAATGTCTTCAGGTGAAGTTTCTGTTCTACAAAGAATTACTTTTTTACCTTCCTGTGCAAGCTCATGAGCTTTTTCAGCCGTAAATACTATTTCTCCAACAGCAGCACCAGGTGAAGCTGGAAGACCTTTAGCAATAACTTCTGCTTTTTGTTTTCCAATTGGATCAAGCTGTTTATGTAATAACTGATCTAACTGCTCTGGAGCAACACGAAGAACCGCTGTCTTCTCATCAATCATACCGTCATTAACCATTTCAACTGCAATTCTAACAGCTGCAGCTGCGGTTCTCTTACCAGTTCTTGTCTGTAAAATATACAATTTACCTTCTTGGATTGTAAACTCCATGTCCTGCATATCTTTGTAATGATCTTCTAATTTTAAGTAGATATCAACCAATTCTTTATAATTATCGGCCATAACTTCATTTAACTGTTCAATTGGCTGTGGTGTTCTAATACCAGCAACAACATCTTCACCCTGTGCATTCATTAAATATTCACCATAGAACTTGTTCTCGCCAGTTGAAGGGTTTCTTGTAAAACAAACACCAGTACCAGAAGTTTCACCCATGTTACCAAAAACCATTGTCTGAACATTAACTCCAGTTCCAAGTAGACCAGTAATGTGGTTTAACCTTCTGTAAGTAATTGCTCTTTTATTATCCCATGAATCAAATACTGCATTTATTGAAAGTTTCAATTGTTCACGTGGGTCATCTGGAAAACTCTTTCCAGCATGCTCTTGAATAACTGCTTTATAAGCTTCAACTACTGCTTTTAGATCATTTGCATCAAGATCTGTATCAATTTCAACGCCTTTAGTTGCCTTAACATTATCAAGTGCTTCTTCAAAGAATTTGTGTTCAACGCCCATAACAACGTCTCCAAACATTTGAATAAACCTTCTATAAGCATCATATGCAAATCTTTCATTACCTGTTTTCTTTGCCATTCCTGCAACAGAATTATCATTTAAACCCAAATTAAGAACAGTATCCATCATTCCTGGCATGGATACAGCAGCTCCGCTTCTGACACTAACCAATAATGGATTTGCAGGGTCCCCAAGTTTAGCACCCATCTTTTCTTCAAGCTGTACTAATTTAGCTTCAATTTCTTCTTTCATACCTTCTGGGTATTTTTGTCCTAATTTATTATATTCCCCACAAGCTTCTGTTGTAATTGTAAATCCTGGTGGTACTGGTACACCCAAAGTTGTCATTTCAGATAAGTTAGCACCTTTGCCACCTAACAATTCTTTCATCTCTTTTTTCCCATCTTCAAAGGAATAAACCCATTTATTTTCAGTCATATTAATTCTCCTCCACTATTATAATATATGATAATTTAGAATTTTAAAGCATTTATAAAGCTTATGGTGGCTTTACTCATCGATTCAAACAATAAAATATTATAAGAAAAGCCGCATAGATTTAATTTTCCTCAAGAAGAACCTTAACAATTGTCCAAGTAATATTCCTACAAAATCATAACCCAAATCTAATAATTCTGGAACTCTTGGTGGGAAAAAAAACTGCAATATTTCAATTAAAGCACCAAATAATGTTAAAAACCAAATGGTTAGAAAATAATCATGTTTTCTTATATCCTCATGTGATGAATGTCTTAATGCAATACTTATAATGAAACTAAGCACAAAAAAAGTAAATAAATGAATAATTTCTGAACTTGTAGATATTCCTAGAAATACATTAAAAAATTCAACAGGATTTCCAACCAAACTAAAATATATGACAATTGTTGTTAAGACATTATATAACATCCAGAAAAAGAAAAAGAAATGTATTTTAATAAATGAAGATGTCTTCATTAGATTATTTAACCTCTTTTTTTAATATTTCCATCACTTTCTTCCCATCAACTTTCCCTCTAAACTTCCCCATAATCATTCCCATATAAGCACCAACTGATAATCCTTTTTTAGATACAATAATTTTCTTAATCTCAATCTCAAGTTTTTTATCATCAACACCTTCATACTTAGCCAAATTTACTTTATTACCTTTAATTTTCTCAACTAAAACTTCAATAACTGCTGCTTTTCCAATTTTACCATCATTTAAATAACCAAGAACTTCTTCAAAATCTTCTTGTTTTAATTTATCAGAATCATGCTTTAATCTTGACTTAATATCTTTTGGTATGTTTACAAGAATTTCCGCAATTTGATTTGGTTTAACTTTCTTAAAAACCCCAACATAATGGCCAAAATCAATTCCTAGCTTAATAATTTCAGAAGCTAAAACATCACTTATACCATACTTCTTCTCTAAAGCAACTGCTTTTTCAGTAATTAACTCAGGAATCTCAATTCTAGTTAACATTTCAGCAGTAATTGGAATTATTGGAACATCTGTTTCAGGATACATTCTAGCAGCACCAGGCATTGGCCTTAAAAAAGATGTAGAAAAATCAGACTCAGCTTTCCTTACTTCAGAAACAATCTTTTTACCTTTCTTAATAATCTCTTTTTGCCTTACAATCTCATTTTCAATAATCTTAGGAATAGACTTTAAATCTTGAAAACCTTTAATTTCAACTCTCGCCCCACTCTTTATAGAAATATTAACATCTTGACGAATAGTTCCTAAACCCCTTTTAACTCTTTCAGTACTTCTTAAAATCATTCCAATCTTTCCAGCTACCTCTTTTGCATGTTCCGGATTTTGAATATCTGGATCAGTAGCGATTTCAAGCAAAGCAACCCCTAGCCTATCTAAACGATACGTTACAGATTTTTCATCTTTTTTTATTTTCTTAGCTGCTTCTTCTTCTAAACATAAAACAGGAATTCCAACTTTTCCAAGGGAAGTTTCAATATAACCATTAGTTGCAACCAAAGCAGTTCTTTGAAAACCAGAAGTATTAGAACCATCAATAACTGTTTTCCTCATAAACTGTATCTCATCAACAATATCAGCATTTATCAATTTTGCAACAATCAAAGCTGTATCTAAAGCATCTTCATTAACCTTATGTGGTGGCTCTTCATCAAACTCAACTAAACATGCTGATGTAGAAGCAGCTTCATAAACAAAATATTTACCCTTTTTCATCTCATGCAAAGCAGCTTTATCAATCTCACCAGTTTCACCAGCAGAAGGTCTTAATTTCCTAATAATTTTAATATCATTTGGATGTTCATCATTAACCAAACTAGGACAACTACAAAATAACTTATGAGTTTCTAACTGTTGATGAATCTCAATACCACATTTAAATCCAAGTTTCTTATAATCCATAACATCATTAAAAGAACAGTCATTTATTAACTTTTGGTAAAGATTTTTAAAACAGGAATTATTTTAATGGAATTATGATATCTTACAAAGAATTACATACTGCAGCAACCGATATTATGGAGCCTTGGGCTTTTTCAGCAAGAGCTAATTTACTTAGTGTAACAGAAATTACTTTTGATCAACAAAGACTCAAATTAACTAATTTTTATTTACCTTTCCATCAACATGTAAACTTACCAGAACTTATTGAAATGGGAGAAAATATCACTGGTACCAGTTTAGAACTTGCTCAAATTATGCAAGATGAATTAAAAAGAAGATACCATTCAGATGAGTCGCCGTTAGGTATAAACGCAGTTTATGCATACGAACCAAAATTCTTTAACAATAAAAGAGGAGATAGTCAACCAGTATTATTAGTTGACACATCAGAAGGTCAAGCATTAATAGACCCTGCTTTTAAAGTGGTTCGTCCATTTCAAGGCTCAAGCCAAGGTTCAGGTTATGTGACAGATAATGTTGATGTTAACTTTACCCCTTTAACCTACCCAAGCCTCATTTTAGACTTAGGTCAAGATATTCCATATTGTATAGATGAGGAACATTATTACTCAAGCGAACCAACAGACGAAAGTGTTATGACTAGAATAGGTTTAGGAACTGAAAATCTAGGGCGTTGCGTTTTCTTTGCATATCCTATGACTGCAAAAACCCCTGCCACAGAAGAGATCACAAAGGACATGTTAACTTTTAGATTTACAAAAGGAGATCCAAAACCCATTGGAACAATGGATGATGAAACATTGGAAGAACATTTAATAGATCTAATTAAAAAAGCTCATAGATTTAGTAAATAAATATAAATTCTATCTTTTAGTCTCAATTCAAAATTAATCAAGCCTTTATCCTTTTATTAATCTCACCGCGTAAATTCTTACCAATAAGCGATTTAACTTCCTTAGGATAATTTGCTAATAACCAAGCTAATTTAACAAAAGCAGTCTCAGGTAACATATCTTCAGCAGAAATAACCCCAATTGAAAGCAAATCTCTACCTGTTGAATAAACATTCATGTTAACTCTTCCATAAAGTGTTTGGGTTGCCATAACAACAACACAACCACTATCAATTAACTCTTTAATTGCTTTTAGATTATCTTTATTACTTTTAGTAAATTCATCTATGCTATTAATTGGAGCATGACCAAGTCCTGTTCCTTCTAAAACAAGCCCTTTATAATTTCTAAAAGATTTAATTTGTTCAGGTCTAATCCCTGGATACATCTTTAACAAACCAACATTTTCTTCAAGATTATCAATCACTTTAAAATCTTCTTGTGGCTTATGCAATTCTTTATGAAATTTAATTTCTTTAGTATTATAATCAATTGATGCAATTGGTAAATCATTAACTACAGTAAAAGCATCTCTTCTTGAACTATGCATTTTCCTTGTTTTACAAGCAGGCATAATATCACAAATTTTATCACCGCTTTCACTATGCATACAAATCGCAACGCCAGCAAAATCACTTTTAATTATAAATTCAGCAGCACATATCAAATTCATACCAGCATCAGAACTACCCCTATCAGAACTTCTCTGTGCACCAACAACTAATACAGGAACAGGAACATTATCTAAAATAAAAGCTAAAGCAGCAGCTGTATAACCTAATGTATCAGTACCGTGTGTCAATATAATTCCATTTGCACCATTACTAACCTCTTCTTTAATTGCTTTAGCCATCAACTTATAATGCTTAAAATTCATATCTTCAGACCACATATTACTGATTAATTTACTGTTCAGATTAGCAATTTCAGAAAGTTCAGGAAACATTCCAACAAGATCTTCAGGTTCAAAAGAACTAAAAACAGAACCTGTCCGATAATCAACCTTAGATGCAATAGTTCCTCCAGTATGTAATATAGATATATTAGGTAAACCTTTCTTAGACTTTAATTTTTTACCATGTTTAATCTCAAACTTCTTACCTTCACCTAATTTTTTCTTAGATTTAATTTTATCTTTACTAATACCCACATTATAACCATTATCTAATTTAACAAATACAGCATTTTCTGTCTCATTAACAAAAAGACCTTCATACTCATTTATCTTAACTTTATCCCCAGGTTTCATAAGCAAGATATATTTGAATATCTTATTTAAAGTTTTTGCAAAGATTTAAATAAAATCTATCTTAAAACAAAAACATGAAACATACAGCAAAAGTGACTCTTCTTTTAGTATCACTTTTTCTTGCTGCACAATTAGTTGGCCTTTTCACAATAACAAATTATATTGAAGTTAATAAACAGATTTCTGAATCTGGCGAAGAAATAACAAAGATTAGCTACCCAGATACAGCCTTAGGAGTTCAACCAGAAATAAATAAAGAAAATAATTCTGAAATGACAACAACTGTAATTACAATAGTAATGGCATTACTACTAGGAACAGGTTTACTTTTACTATTAATCAAATTCAGACTTGGAAAATTGTGGAAACTTTGGTTTTTCATGGCCATTTTCCTTACATTAGCAATATCTTTTGAAGTTTACACAAACATTATTACTGCATTTATTATTGCAGCATTATTAGCTGCATGGAGAGTATTAAAACCAAACCCTTGGGTACATAACATAAGCGAAGTTTTCATTTACACAGGAATCGCAATTCTTATCCTCCCATTAATTAATGTTACAGGAGCAATAATAATCCTATTAATAATATCATTATATGACATGTATGCTGTCTGGAAATCAAAACATATGGTAAAGATGGCAACTTTCATGACAGAAAATAAACTTTTCGCAGGATTGTTTGTACAATATGAATCAGCAAAGAAGAAAATTAAGAAAACAAAAAAAGTTACAATTAAAAAGACTATTCAAGTTAAAAGTGCAATTTTAGGTGGAGGAGATATTGCTTTTCCATTATTATTTTCAATTACAGTCTTAGAGAGTTTAATCGTAAATACTGGAGTAACAAAACTAGTTGCCTTATCACAAACATTAATAATTACTCTTTTCGTAACAATCTCATTATTATTACTTTTCTTAAAATCGAAGAAAGATAAATTCTATCCAGCAATGCCATTTTTAACTGCAGGATGTTTAATAGGATACGCAATACTAATGCTTTTCTAAAAACCCTGTAATGTTTTTTGACCCTGGTCGGCTGCGTATGATAATGGATTAATCACCATACCATCTTTAGCAGCAATTGTAGCAACACCTGTTGCTTTCTTAATTTCTCTTGCTTCATATAAAGGATCAGCTTCAACCATTTTAACACCAAAATTAGTTAAAATTGCAAGTTTAGGTTTTACTGCTTTAATTAATTTAATTGCATCTTCAGAAGAAAATCCCTCTTTAGGAGAAAAAACATTCAAGATTAAGATACTAGTATTTTTGCATTGTTCTTCTAAATCAGAGGAATATTTCATTGCTGGCACATAACAAACAGTAAATTGAGGCGCTAAAATCTTATATCCAATACCAAAATCCAAACCAATAGATTGAATTTCAATTTCATTAACACCAACTTTTCTCCCAGAATCTAAAACAATAAATCTTTCTAAATAATCCCTATATTTTGTAAGAAGAAAACTTTCAGGCCCATTGATTACTTGATGGTTTGCAACCAAAACACCTTTTTTATCAAATCCAGAATAAGTCATTGCATCAATAACAGTATTAATTTCTGCACAACTAAATAAATCATTCTTAGAAACTAAGATTGCAGTAGTTGCTCTTGGATTAATATTACACATTTTAGAAGCTGTAAAAGCACCCGGTCCAGGATCTATATGAAGTTGATTCTCATTAATCTGAATAATTATACCACCAGAACCCCTCCCGTGTCTACCTAAAACATAAGAATCTCCTGCAGTTCCCAAAAAAAGTATCGCTGAAATAGTTATCCCTCTAGAATGAGTAAAATTTTTAGGTTAATAAATATTATTGTGATTAAACATTAAGATAGAACCTATACAAAAATTTAAATAAAAAATTCCACTATCACTAAATATGATAAATAACTTAATCTTAGTCTCCATGCCTTATATAGTACCTACTAGTCCACCCTTGGGCATTGCTAGCTTAAAGAGTTATATAGAAAGTAATTCAAAGACTCAAGTTACCTGTATTGATATTAACCAATTATTTACTCAAGATATGATTAATACAATTCAAGAAGAGAATAAAACAATAGACCAAAAAGCAAAAGAATTCTTAGAAATCTCAAAATTGCTTAAAACTGATGAATTATACGCAGATGAATTAAAACTAAAGCAATCTCTTAAGGCTTTTTCAGATTTTCTAACAACAATAAATAATAATACAATCAAAACTTCAAAAGAATATTTACAAGGAGAAAGAACTGATTTAGATTTAATGGATAAATATACAGAAACCATTCTTATTAAAAAACCTGAACTAATCGGATTCAGTATAGGTTACCCAGACCAGTTAAAAAATTCTATAGCTATGGCAAAAAGATTAAAAGAAAAAAATCCAAATATTAAAATTATTTTTGGAGGTTCTTTATTAGATAAATCTAAGAAATATTCAAATTTTTTCAAAAAACATAAACTAATAGTTGATTATATTATTTATGATCAAGGTGAATCAGGCCTCCTTGCATTAGTAAAGGGAAAAGAACTAACTAAAATCCCAAACCTTGTTTATATGAAAGATAATGAAACTAAACAAAATCATGAAGGAATCCTAACAAACTTTGAGAATGTACCATTTGCTGATTTTTCTGATTTTAAACTATCTGAATATTATACTCCCAATTTAGTTTTACCAATACTATCTGCAAAAGGCTGTTACTGGCGAAGATGTTCTTTTTGCACCCACCACAATTCCTATTCACACAAATATGCAGCTAAAAACGTAAAACGCTTTGTTGAAGAACTAGAACATTATAATAAAACATACAGAGCAAAATATTTTTATTTTTCAGATGAAATGATCTCTGCACCAAGATTTGAAAAAATTGCAGATGAGATAATTAGCAAAAGATTAAACATCAATTATTCTGCATTAGTTAAACCTACTAATGATTTTTCTTTAAAAATTCTAGAAAAAATGCATAAATCTGGTTGTACAATCCTAATTTCTGGAATTGAATCAGGAAATCAAAGAATCCTAGATTTAATAGACAAAGGCACAAACGTCAAGGCTAACGAAGAATTTCTTAAACATGCAAACATAGCAGGCATTAAAAATGTGTGCTATATTTTTATAGGATTTCCTACAGAAACAAAAGAAGAATTAGAAGACACTAAGAATTTCATTGTTAATAATGAAAAAATAATTAATTATTTGTTAATAGCAAAGTTTTTGCTTGAAGAAAATTCATTAATAATGAAAAATCCTGAAAAGTTTCAAATAATAATTAAGGAACCTATAAAAATTAATAATAAAACTGTTATAAATAATTTTGAAGTGCTCACAAAAGATGGAATTCAGCCAAATTCTAGAGTATACCAAGAATATTTAGATTTCTTTCAAAATTTCAAAGGCGGCCAATATGGTTTAGGTAGATTCCGCGAACATATGCTGATATACTATAGTAAGATTTAAAAAGTCAACTTTGTTTATCGACTCTAGGCAAGCTAGGCTGGCAGGTTAGCCCTCTGTTGTTACCATCAACGGGCTTTAGGTGGAGTCGAAGCTTGGTAAGAGGTATAAACTTAGTTTATCAGTCTCTGTATGGACGTTGAAATTCTGTCCTATAGGATTGATATCTTAAGGAACCGCGCCAGGGCAGGAATGCAGCAACGCTAACTTCTGATATTGATGCTTATAGGGTAGCGGAATTGAGGAAATATAGGGGTAGCTGGTCTTCTTTGTTTGTATCCATTATCAAGCGTGCTTGCCTACTTTCTAATAAAAAAAGAAATTAATTAACATAACTTAACCAAGATTCATATTTAGGAATCTTACCTTGAACAGCATCAAGATATATTGTTTTTAACTTTACAGTTATTGGACCCGGTGCTTTTTCGCCAATTGGTTTATCATTCAAAGAAGCTATCGCAGTAACTTCAGCTGCTGTTCCTGTAAAGAAAGCTTCGTCTGCATTAAAAATATCTTCTTTGGTCAAAACTTTCTCTTCAACTTCAAAACCTTCATCTTTAGCTATTTGAATTACTGAATCTCGAGTTATGCCAGGTAACACGTTCCCTAAAGGTGGAGTATATATCTTCCCATCTTTAACCATAAATATATTTTCTCCAGGACCTTCAGCAATATTACCTTTATAATCCAAAAGTAATGCTTCATCATAACCATCTCTTTTGATTTCTATACTAGCAAGAATCGAATTAGCATAATTCCCACAAATCTTTGCATTTGGATCGGTTGATTCTGGATGAAGTTTGATTATCTTTGGAATTTTTATCCTAACTGCCTCTTCACCAAGATAAGTTCCCCAGGGCCATACAGCTATTAAAACATTAACAGGAGCACCCTTAGGATTTAAACCCATCTTTCCATAACCAAAATATCCCATATGTCTTACATATCCGGATTTTACTTTGTTAATTTTAACAATCTCAAGAGTAGATTTATTTATCTCTTCTTTTGAAAACGGAATTTCCATCTCAAATACTTCTGCTGACTTAAATAATCTATCTGTATGTTCTTTTAATCTAAAAATAGCTTGCCCTTTATCTGTTTCATAGAATCTTACTCCTTCAAATACTCCACCACCGTAATGTAATGTATGTGTAAGTACATGTATCTTAGCATCTTTCCAAGGTACTAGCTTGCCATCCATCCAAATAAATTCCGTTTCGTCCATTTTTAACACTAATTTTTTATCAATACTTAAAAATAGATGCTACGAATGTTAATGAGTTTGCGTCCATTTTAATATTGGAAAAGGAATTTGATTTAAATAATTTATGTTATATTCACAACACATACCACAAAACTAAAGGTAAAGTAATCAAACTTATCAATATCCCTAAGAATACAACAGAAGAAACTAAAGCAGCATCTCGTTTATATTTAGATGTTAAAATCATTGAAAATACAGCAGGGGGCATTGAAGATTGTATTAAAATAATACTACGAGCAACTCCTGATATTGAAAACATACTAACAATCAATAAAGCCGCTAAAAAACCTCCAACAATTCTAAACAAAGCAATTGATAAAGCTGTTTTAAAAGATTTAATCTTAATTTCTGTTAGCTTATAACCTAAAACCAACAATGCTGCAGGTATTGTTATCATACCAATCATTTCAATTGGCTTAAGAATGATTTCAGGTGTTTGTATCTTATAAATATTAAATAAAATGCCTAGAATTGCAGCATACAATAGCGGCGTCCTAAACATCTCCTTAAAATCATTTTTTTTATTAACAATATATATTCCAAAACTAAACAAAAACAAACCATTTACAATATCATATATTATTGCATGAGACAAACCAATAGCTCCAAAAGCAAATAACGCTACGGGAAAACCTAAATACCCAGTATTACCCGTAGCTATTGGCAAATAAATCCCTTTTCTTTTATCATTAGTAATCTTAAAATAAACAAAAGTAACAACCATTAACAAAGCAATTACTCCAGCAGCTGCAAGAATCATTGTTAAAAAATTACTCATCTGAACTTCTGCTATAGAAATCGAAGAGAAAACTAAAGCTGGTCCTGAAACATAAATTAACAGGTCTATAAGAACTTGAATATTTACTTTTTTCTTTTTACCAATAAAAAAACCTAAAACAACTATAAGGAATACAGGTATTACAACTCTTAATATTTGAAGCATAATAATAAAAGAAAAAAGATAGTATAAAAAACTTACTTACAATAACAATTTCTTCCTTTAAACTTAACCCTATAAGCTTCCATAAGGGGAGTCATTTTCCTAACCGGACATAAAGGTTTTTTAAGTCTTTCAGCAATTTCTTTATCACTTAATTTAACATTAAGTTTTCTATTAGGAATATCAATCTCAACTATATCGCCATCTCTAATTGCACCAATTGCTCCGCCGTTATAAGCCTCCATTTCAATATGTCCGATACATGGCCCAGAAGTTCCACCTGAAAATCTTCCGTCAGTAATCAAAGCAACTTTTGTATAACCAGCACCCTTAATTGTATCTGTAGGTGTTAACATCTCAGGCATTCCAGGTGCACCCGCAGGTCCTTGATAAGGAAGAACTACCACATCCCCTTCTGAAATTTTCTTAGCTTCAATAGCATCTAACAAATCATCTTCTGTATAGAAAACTTTAGCAGGACCACTATGAACCATCATATCTTCTTCAACAGCTGTCTGCTTAACAACAGAACTATTTGCAATATTACCTTTAAGAACTGCTATTCCACCTTGTTGCATATAGGCATTATCTTTAGACCTGATAACATCATCATCTGTTACTTTTCCCTCTGAAGCTATCTCCTTAATTCCTTTACCCATTACAGTTGGACTATCCTTAATCATATCTTTTAATCTATTCAAAACTCCTGGAACTCCACCAGCTGCATCAATATCAGCCATTTCATAATCACCTGCAGGAATTATCTTACATAAGTTTGGTGTTTTTTTAGATATTTCATCAAAATGATCAACACTAATTTCAACACCTGCTTCGTGAGCCACTGCAGGAATATGTAATACAGTATTTGTTGAACCACCCATAGCCATATCTACCATAATCGCATTTTCAAATGCTTGTTTTGTCATGATATCTCTTGGTTTGATTCCTTTCTTAACTAATTCAACAATTTTCTTACCTGTTTCATAAGCTTGTTTCTTTTTCAAAGGATCAATTGCTAAAGTTGTAGAACATTTTGTAACAGACATTCCTAATACTTCAGTTACTGTTGCCATTGTATTAGCCGTAAATAAACCAACACAACTTCCAACACCACAAGTCATACAAGGAAGCATTGCATTTGCTTCAGCTTCTGACATCTTACCGCCTTTAACCTGGCCAACAACACCAAAACCTTCAATAGGATGATGTTTTTTACCCTTTACTACATTAGCTTTCATTGGTCCACCAGTCACCATTATAGCAGGGATATTCAAACGTCCTGCAGCCATCAACATACCAGGAGTAATCTTATCACAATTAGTTACACCAACCCAACCATCCATTGAATGGCTAACAGTCATAATTTCAATATTATCAGCAATATGCTCACGAGAAGGTAAAGAAAGTCTCATCTCAACATGCATAGCTATCCCATCACAAACACCTGGAACACCCCAAACAAATGGAATACCACCAGCATCTCTAATACCTCGCATTACTTCATCTGACAATTCATTAAGATGAATATGTCCAGGAATAATAGTGTTATAACTATTAGCAACGCCAATAAATGGCTTATCTGATTCTAGATCTTCTTGTTTTACCCCAGCTGACATTAATAAAGCCCTATGAGGCAACGTTGAAATATCTTTCTTGATAATATCTGAATTCATATGGTGATCACCAGTGAGAAGGATTACCTAGGCATATATAAATTTAATTATAGTTACTCTACTAACATTAACTATTTAAATAATCGAATAAAACAAAGTATATGGGGGAATTACAGCTATTAAACGACTTGGTAGAGTTATATCGTAAAACAGCAACAGAACTACCAGAAGACATTCTAATTGCTCTTAAGAATTCTAAAGATAATATTATTCAAGATTTAATTAAAAACTCAGATCTAGCAAAAAACCTTTCAAAACCAATATGTCAAGATACCGGCACCCCAATATTCTACATAAAACATGATAAAACTTATTCTCAAAAAGAATTAAAAGAAATTATTACTCAAGCAACAAAAAAAGCAACTGAACAAATTCCTTTAAGACCAAACGCTGTAAATATAGAAACAGACAAGAATTCAGGAAACAACACAGGAGATAAATTCCCAATAATTTACTTTGAAGAAATCAATAAAGGTTTAATTATAGACTTAATGTTAAAAGGCGGCGGTTCAGAAAACGTTGGCCAAACCTATAAACTTCCAAATACAGAATTAAAAGCAGAAAGAAACATGGAAGGAATAAAAAAATGTGTTTTAGATGCAGTCTTCAAAGCACAAGGCAAAGCCTGTCCACCATATATAATTGGCGTTGCTGCAGGCGGCTCAAAAGACATTTTATCATTTTTATCAAAAAAACAATTACTTAGAAAATTAAATGATGAAACTGAATTTGAATCACAATTAAAACAAGACATTAACAAATTAGGTATTGGTGCCTTAGGTTTTGGTGGAGAAGATACATGTTTAAGTATAAAATACAAAGAAACAGCAAGACATCCAGCAAGTTTCTTTGTTGACATTTCATTTTGTTGCTGGGCATGTAGACGAGGTTCATTAAAATATGACTGAACATTATTTAACAATTCCCTTAAAGGATAAAGATATTGAAAAGTTAAACATTAACGATAAAGTTTACTTATCAGGCACAATTTTCACTGCTAGAGATAAAGCACATAAATTTCTTTTAGATAAGAAAGAAGAACTTGACCTTAATGGTGGAGTATTATACCATTGTGGGCCAGTTGTAAAAAAAACAGAAAATAATTATGAAATTATAGCAGCAGGTCCAACAACAAGTGCCAGAATGGACATGTACGAAACAGAGATTATTGAAAAATATAAGATTAAAGCCATAATTGGAAAAGGTGGAATGGGAAGTAAAACATTAAACGCTTTACAAAAACATAAATCAATATATCTTTCAGCTTTAGGTGGGGCAGCAGTATTAGCAGCACAATCAATTATAAAAGTAATAAAAGTTTTAAAATTAGAAGAATTTGGAGTTCCAGAAGCATTGTGGATATTAGAAGTAAAAGACTTTCCAACAATCGTTACAATGGACTCAAAAGGTAATAGTTTACATGATAAAATACTAGAACAAAGCAAAATAAATTACAAAAAACTGGGAGATAATAATGGAATGTGACAAATGTGGTGAAAAACCAGAATCAATCTGCTATCACTGTGGTAAAAAGATAAACAATGAAATTCTAAACAAACCAGGAAAAGTATCTATTCTGGTTACAAAAGGTTGCAACACACAAGAAGAATTAAGTTATGCATATACTCCAAACGTTGGCAAATGTGTTGAAGCAATATCTAAAGACGAAAAACAACTTTCAAGACTTACAGGTTATGCAAATAAAGGTGCAATTATTAGTGATGGAACAGCAATTCTAGGTTATGGTGACCTTGGTCCAAAAGCAGCGACTCCTGTTATGGAAGGAAAATCAGTGTTGTTCAAAGTTTTTGGAGACGTCAACATGGACCCAATTGTAATAAATGAAAAATATCCACAAAAAATTGTTGATTTTGTAATGGCCTTAGAACCAACATATGCAGGTATTAATCTTGAAGACATTTCTGCCCCAAGATGTTTTAAAATTGAAGAAAAATTACAAAAACAATACAAAGGATTCATATTTCATGACGACCAACATGGTACAGCAGTCATTTCCTTAGCCGGAATATTAAATGCACTTGAAATCACAGGACAAAAAAAAGAAGATGTAAAAGTTGTTATTAATGGTGCTGGCGCAGCAGCTATTGCCTCAGCAAAATTATACAAAAAAGCAGGCATCACCAATATTATGATGCTTGATCGAAACGGGTTAATCTACAAAGATAGACCTTTTCCAACAAATAAATATAAAGAAGAATTTGCTATTGAATTAAATGGTTTAACACCAGAACAAGACAAAGTTAATTTAAAACAAACTTTGAAAGGTGCAAATGTTTTCTTAGGTTGTTCTGTAGGAAACTTAGTAACTGGAGATATGGTTGAAAATATGGCTCCTAATCCAATTATCATTGCAATGGCAAATCCTGTACCTGAAATCCTACCAGATATAGCAAAAAAACATGGTGCAAAAATAGTTGCAACAGGCCGTTCTGATTTTCCTAATCAAATAAACAATGTTTTAGGCTTTCCAGGGATATTTAGAGGCGCCTTAGATGCACAAATAACAAAAACTACTGATGAAATTAAAATTGCAGCAGCACATGCTCTAAAAGACCTTGCACATAAACCTGTTCCAGAAGATATTAAGAAAAAATATCCAAGAGATAATGAAAAAGAAATATTTGAAGGACAAGACCCTGTTAAACCAGATTACATAGTTCCTCTAGCACTTGATCCAAGGGTTGCAGTTGAAGTTGCTGCAGCAGTCTACAAAACAGCTTTCAAAACAGGAATCGCTACTGCAAAATTGCCAGAAGGTTACAATTCTATTGAAGAATATATGCCTGAATACAAAAAACAAGTAGCAAATAGAATTAAAGTTCAAGAACAGTTCAGGCAAACTATAAAAAATCAATAATCAAAAAGAATATAAACAACCACGCCTGCCTAATTCTATGCAAACTTCTGCTTTAGCTTCAGGTTCATCTGGAAACTGCTTTTTTATAGAAGCAAATAATATTTCATTCTTAATAGATGCAGGCATAAGCTGTAAACAGATATGTAGAAGATTAGAAGATTTAAATAAAAAACCTGAAAATCTAAAAGGCATATTCATAACTCATGAACATTCAGACCATATTAAGGGTGTAGATGTTTTAGCAAGAAAATTCTCAATACCAATTTACCTCACAAACAAATGCCATGATAATTGTATGCATATAACATCAGACCATTCATTAGTTAACCACATTGAAAAAGATAAAGAACTTGATTTCCATGGTATAAAGATTTTACCTTTCTCAAAAAATCATGATGCAAATGATCCAGTAAGTTTTTCTATAGTCCATAAAGACAAAAAAATAAGTGTAATAACTGATATAGGCATAGCATGTGATAATGTTGTCAAACATCTCAAAGAATCTAATATTGTATACTTTGAAACAAACCATGATATCCAAATGTTAGAAAACGGACGATATCCAGCTTATCTAAAAAAAAGAATTTCTGGAGATTTTGGCCATTTAAGCAATTACGCAGCAGCTTTATGCATTCTAGAACATGCAACACCAAAGCTTCACCATTTAATATTAAGTCATTTAAGTGAAAATAATAACACAGAAGAAATTGCACTAAAAACAATTAATGGATTAATATCAACAAGAAAAGATTTAGAAAATCTTAAAATTAACATTTCTGGACGACATAAACCAACAGAATTAATTCATTTAACATAATTAATCAAACTACCAATTTTCTCAATCTTTACTTCTATCTTATCACCTTTTTTCATAGGTCCAACACCTGGCGGAGTTCCAGTAGTAATAATATCTCCCTTATTCAATGTCATAATTTTTGAAATAAAAGAAACAACTTCTTCAATCTTAAAGATAAAGTCTTCAGTATTACCTTCCTGTACAACCTTACCATTTAATTTTGCTTGAACTTTCAAGTTATTTGGATTTCCAATCTTATCCCATGAAACAATCTTAGAACCTACAGGACAAAAAGTATCAAAACTTTTGCCACGTGTCCATTGCTCATCTTCAAACTGTAAATCTCGAGCAGTAACATCATTCAAACACATAAACCCTTTAACATAATTTTTAACTTGATTTTTCTTAACATCTTTACATTTTTTCTTGATAACCAATGCAAGTTCTGCTTCATAATCAACTCTTTTAGACATAGAAGGATAAATAATACTTTCACCATCAGATATCAAAGCAGTAGTTGGTTTAATAAAAATAATTGGAGTTTTATGCCACTTTAATCCAAGCTCTTTAGCATGTTTCTTATAATTTAATCCTACACAGACTATTTTAGTTGGTTTAATCATAGAAAAAGAAAATAAAAAATAAAGTATATAAATTTACTTCTTTTCAAACAAAGCTCTAATCTCACGTCCAACAATCTCAATTGGATGTTCACCTAAAGCTTTTCTTTTTGCTAACAAGTTTGGTTTTCCTGCAGCGTTTTCAGCTAACCAGTCTTTAGCAAAGGTTCCATCTTCGATTCTCTTAAGACTTTCTTTCATTTTTTCCTTAACTTCTGGACCAATTATCTTAGGACCGTTGTAATATTCACCAAACTCTGCAGTGTTTGAAATAACAGCATTCATTTTTTGTATGCCACCTTCAAAAATCAAGTCAACAATTAACTTAAGTTCATGAAGACATTCAAAATATGCCATTTCTGGTGGATAACCAGCTTCTGTTAATGTTTCAAAACCATATTTGATTATATCAACACATCCACCGCATAAAACATTTTGTTCTCCAAACAAATCTTCATATGTTTCTTGTTCAAATGTACATTCAAGTACACCAGCTCGAGTAAATCTCATAGCTTTTGCCATTCCAAGAGCAATATCTCTAGCTTTACCTGATGCATCTGTACCAATAGCAACTAAACCTGGAACACCAAATCCTGCATGATAAGCTTTAAGTTCCTCAGTAGCGGGCGCTTTTGGAGCAACCATTATAACATCAACACCTTCTGGTGGAACAATCTGTTTATAGACTATGTTAAAACCATGTGAACAACTAAATACCTTTCCAGGTTTCATGTGTTGTTCAATTTGTTCTTTGTAAACAGGCCCATGAAATTCATCTGGCAACAAAATATGAACAATGTCTGCTTTCTCAGCAGCTTCTGAAATAGTCATTACTTCAAAACCATCATCTTTTGCTCTTTGCCATGAAGAATTAACAGTTTCACCTAATTTCTCAGTCTCACCGATTATAACACTAACACCACTTTCTTTCATCATCTTTGCTTGTGCACTTCCTTGGCTTCCATAACCAATTACTGCAACTGTTTTTCCTTCTAATGCAGCTTGATCCGCACCATCATCATGTACTAAATTTACCATTTTATTTACCTCCTAGTTCTGCAACTTTCTTAGCAACAGCGTCACCCATATCTGAACAAGTGTTACTGCCACCTAAATCTTTTGTTTGAACTTTCTTTTCTTTTAAAACTTCTTGAATAGCACTTACAATTAAATTATGAGATTTACTTTCACCAATCTCATCAAGCATCATAGCACCAGCCCAAATTGTTGCCAAAGGATTAGCTCTATTCATACCTTTATACTTTGGTGCAGAACCGTGTATTGGTTCAAACATACTAACACCCTTAGGATTAATATTTCCACCTGGAGCTAAACCTAAACCACCTTGTATCATTGCTCCAAGATCAGTTATTATATCACCAAACATATTTGGTGTTGTAACAACTTTAAACCATTCAGGATTCTTTACAAACCACATAGTAATTGCATCTACAAACATATATTCTGGCTTAATTCCTGAATATGATTTCCCAATCTCTTCAACTCTTTCTCGCCAAAAACTATAAATGTCAGATAAAACATTTGCTTTATCAACAAAATAAGCTGTATCAACATTTTCTTTTTTTGCAAGTTCATAACCATATTTAATTACTCTATCAGCACCACTCTTACTCATAACACCAATTTGATAAGCTATTTCATCAGTATTTTGAATATCTAAATCAAACTTAACTTTCCACATATCTCTTACAACTTCTAATGATTGTTTTGTTTGACCTACCTGTGCCCTGTTTCCAATACCAACATAAAAGTCTTCAGTATTTTCTCTAACAACAGTAAAATCAATATCCTTTGATGTTTTGCCTTTTAATGGACATTCAACACCTTCCAATAATTTAATTGGTCTTAGATTAACATACTGATCAAAATAAAATCTAGTTTTCAAAAGAATACCTTTTTCCAATATTCCTGGTTTACATCTAGGGTCACCCAAAGCACCTAAATAAATTGATTTACAAGTATCTTTAATCTCTTTTAGAGTATCTTCTGTGATTAATTCTCCAGTCTCAAGATATTTGTCTGCACCATTATCATATGTAACCCAATCAATATTAAATCCATTAAGTTCCGCAGCTTTTTCAATTACTTTAATTCCTTCTGCTACTATTTCTGGCCCAATACCATCACCAGGCATTTTTGCTAATTTGTATGTTGTCATTTTTTTGCCCCCTTCTTAATATGATTAATTAATCCACCATCATTCATTAACTCAACTGCAAAATCTGATAATGGAACAAATATATAATCTTCATTCTTAGTATGATTAGTGATTTTTCCTGACTTTATATCTATTTCCAATTCATCACCATCACTAACTTTTCCAGAAATTCCCTTTGATTCAATCGCTACAAAACCATTATTAATTGCGTTTCTAAAAAATATTCTAGCAAAACTATCTGCAATAACTGCCCTTACTCCAGAACCTCTTAAAGCCCAAATTGCATGTTCTCTAGATGAACCACAACCAAAGTTTTCTTTAGCAACAATAAAATCTCCTTTCTTAACCTTCTTAACAAATTCAGTATCAAGATCTTCCATTGCATGTTCTGCTAACTCTTCTTCTTTATCAGAAGTTAAATATCTAGCTGGAATAATCTCATCAGTATTTATATCATCTTTTTTGTAAACATGCGCTTTTCCTTTTAGTTTCATTTTAAGAACCCCCTAGGATCAGTAATCTTCCCTTCAATAGCAGATGCTGCAACTGTTGCTGGCGAAGCCAAATAAACTTTACTTTTAGGGCTACCCATTCTTCCAACAAAATTTCTATTTGTAGTTGAAATGCAATTTTCACCTGCAGCTAAAATACCCATATGTCCACCTAAACATGCACCACATGTAGCTGTTGATACTGTTGCGCCTGCTTCCATAAATATATCTAACAAACCTTCTTTGTTCGCTGCTTTCCAAATATCTGTAGTTGCAGGAACAACAATCATCCTAGTCCCTTCTTTAACCTTTTTTCCTTTCATAATTTCAGCTGCAATTCTTAAATCTTCAATTCTACCATTAGTACAACTTCCTAAATAAGCTTGATCAACTTTAACATTATTAACCTCACCAACAGACTTCCCATTAGATGGTAAATCTGGAACAGCAACAATTGGTTCAAATTTTGAAGCTTCATAATCCATCACAATAGAATAATTTGCATCTTCATCAGATTTAACAACTTCAAACTTTTCATCAGTTCTTTTTTTAACATATTCTAAGGTTTTTTCATCAGGTTCAATTATACCTGATTTGCCACCAGCTTCAATTGCCATATTAGTTATTGTCATCCTTGCTTCAACAGATAAATCTGAAATTGTTGAACCTGTAAACTCCATTGCTTTATACAAAGCACCGTCTACACCAATATCAGAAATTATTTTTAAGATTATATCTTTTGAATAAACACCTTTAGGCAATTTACCATTAATAACAAACTTAATTGTTTCAGGAACCTTAAACCATAATTCTCCAGTAGCAAGAGCTGCTGCAATATCTGTTGAACCAACACCTGTTGAAAAAGCACCAAAAGCACCATGAGTACATGTATGGCTATCACCAGCAACAATAGTCATACCAGGAACAACGTGTCCTTGTTCAGGTAAGATTGCATGACATACACCATGTCTACCAATATCATAAAAATGTTTAATCTTATGTTTCTTAACCCATTTCCTAATCCGATTAACCATTTCAGCGCTTTTAATATCCTTATTAGGAACAAAATGGTCTGGAGTAACAACAACTTTATCAGGATTAAAAACTTTATCCATGCCAGCTTTTTCTAACATATCAATAGCAGGAGTTGTAGTAACATCATGGCATAAAACCAAGTCTATTTTAGCATTAATTAATTCACCTGGCTTAACAACATCCTTTCCAGCATGTTTAGCCAATATTTTTTCAGTTATAGTCATTCCCATTGTTATATCCTCCTTAAATAGTCAAGATAACACCATATATAAACCTATGTTGTACCTATGAAGTACAACTATAGAAAACTTAATAAAGTCACTTAAATAATTAAAAATATGGAAGACTTAACAAAATTCGGACTTACCCCAAACGAATCAAAGATATACTTATTATTATTAGAAAAAAGAGAAGCAATTGCATCTGAAATTGCTAAAGACGTAGGCATTTCTAGGCCACATGTTTACGATTCAATAAACAGGCTAATCAAAAAAGGCTTAGTATCATACGTAATCAAGAACAGCAAACGTTATTTTAAAGGTGCAAACCCAAAAGAATTAATTAATTACCTTGAAGACGAAAAAGATAAGATTGACAGAAAGAAAAAAGAAGTAAGTAATCTTCTACCTAACTTACTAAAACTACAAAAAGAAAAAAAAGCAACAACTTCTGTTGAAGTTTACGAGGGAAAAGAAGGATTAAAAACTGTATTAATGGATTTAATAAATTATGAAAAAGATTTTGTTGCTTTTGGAGCAACAGGAAATTTCCCAAAAATCTTCCCAGTATTTTCCCAGATTTTTGTTAAAAGAAGAGAACAAAAAAAAATAAAAGGAAAAATTGTCGTTGTAAAAGGAGAAAAACCAATTAAAACTAAACTTAATGATTACAGATGGATACCAAAAGAATATGGCCTTCCTAGTTCAACAATAATATATGGCAACAAAACAGCAATACTTATATGGACCGGAATAGGTATAATTATTAAAAGTAAAGAAGTTGCTGACTCATACAGAAGTTACTTTGAATTGTTATGGAAGATTGGAAAAAAATGAAAATATACTTACTAATTTTAATATTACTAATTGGCTGCAACAGTATTAACACAGAAGAAAGTTGTGATACAGAAGATGTTTGTAAACCACCAACAATTAATGAAAATGTTGCTTCTAGTGCAAAAGAAGATATGATTAACAACTCTAAATTATGTAATAATACTATTTCTAAAGAATGCGAAGTGATTCAACCAAATTTATAATATTTCTTTATTGGCTTAGTAATATTCCAAGTACATTTTAACCCTTGTTCAAAAATTACTAAGTCCCCTACACCAAAACTAATTTTATCACCAGTTGAAGAAATAACTTCAGCTTCACCCTCAATAATTAAACAGGTTTCCTTATCTGAATATTCCCATGGAAATTCAGAAATGTCGGAAATCGAAGATTTCTGAGCATGCTCAGAAACGCTTTACGTTTCTGACACTTCTTTCTCCCAAATAGACAACTGTTCCATCTCTTTTCTTTCTTCTTCAGTTGCTTTATGAGTTCTTAGTAAAACCTTTGGTTTTTCTAACCCTTCCTGATGATTATCAGGAAGTTCCATTATTTCCTCTTGAAATTGCAGTAACACCAGTTCTAGAAATATCTTGTATACCATACCCTTTAACAATCTCAATAAAACTATCAATTTTATCAGGAGTTCCAATTATTTCTAATGTCATTGACTTAGGATCAACATCTACAAACTTAACTTTATAGATCTTTGAATAATTAAGCAGTTCATCTTTAGATTTCTTATCCTTAGCAGCAACCTTAATCAAACAAAGTTCTCTAATAACAGAACCTTTATCCATTTCACTTACTTTAACAGTATCTATTAACTTATTCAACTGCTTTTCAACCTGCTCAATAATTGAATCATCACCAATAACAGTGATAACCATCTTACTTATTCCTTTTTTATTTGTTTTTCCAACAGTTATTGTATCAATATTATAATTACGTCTAGCAAACATTCCAGCTATTCTAGTTAAAACACCTGGTTGATCTTCAACTAACATTGATATTACGTGTTTATGTTGTGCCATATTTATCCCTCACAAAAACTGTCCAGGTACCTTCATACAACCACCAAAAGCATCTTTAACATGCCCTCCTGGTGGAAGCATCGGCAAGATATTGGACTCTTCTTCAACTTTAAAATTTAAAACAGTAGTTACATCTGACTTAATTGCTTCTTTTAAAGCATTTTCAATATCTGTTGGTTTACTAACATTAATTCCTTTTAAACCATAAGCTTCAGCAATCTTAACAAAATCAGGACCTTTACCTAAATCAACTTCTGAATACCTTTTATCGTGGTATATTTCAAGCCATTGCCTAACCATACCCAACCATGAATTGTTAAATATACAGATAATAACTTTAATTCCAGCTTCAGCTACTGTTCCAAGTTCTTGTAAAGTCATCTGAAAACTTCCATCACCATCTATCAAATAAACTTCCTTTTCAGGCTTAGCAACTTTTGCACCAATTGCTGCTGGAAAACCAAAACCCATTGTTCCAGCACCACCAGATGAAATAAAAGTTCTAGGTATAGACCTTTTCAAATAATGCATTGCAAACATCTGATGCTGTCCAACCCCTGTAACCACAATGTCATCTTTCTTAATCAATTTGTTCATAGCTTCAATTATCATTCTAGGATGAATCTTTTTCTTATCTAAACACCAAGTACATTTTTCACAATTATTTCTCATTGTATCAAGTTCTTTCATCCAATTATCCCAATTAGGTAATTCCATCTCTTTCAAAACTTCTACTAAACCTGCAACTACTTGTTTTGCATCCCCAACTATGGGAATATCAACATGTACATTTTTTCCAATCTCTGCAGGATCAACATCAGCATGAATAACTGTTACATTCTTCATATAACTTTCAAGGTTTCCTGTTATTCTATCAACAAACCTACATCCTATGGTTATCAACAAATCAGTACTTATAGTTGCATAATTAGCAGATTTCTTTCCATGCATACCAACTATCCCTAAACTTAATTCATTATCTTCATCAAATATTCCTTTACCTTGTAAAGTAGTTGTAACAGGAATATTAGTCAATTCAACTAATTGTTTAACTTCTTTATCAGCATCAGCTAAAACACACCCACCACCTAACAAAAACAATGGTTTTTTTGCCCCTGCAATAGCTTCAGCAGCTTTTTTTAATTGATGATTATTAGGTTTTAAATTAGGTTGAAACCCTTCTATCTTAACTTCATTAGGTATTGGCTTAGTAACCTGATGTATTTGAGTGTCTTTAGGTAAGTCAATATAAACAGGTCCAGGACGTCCTTCAGCAGCAAGCATAAAAGATTTCATAATAATTGGTGCAACCTCATTAGCAGTTCTAGGCTGAAAATTGTGTTTAGTTATAGGCAAAGTAATACCCATCATATCTGATTCTTGAAAAGCATCATTCCCTATTAATTTAGTTGGAACTTGTCCACCAATTGCAACAATTGGAATATTATCCATATAAGCATCCATTATACCTGTAACTAAGTTAGTTGCACCCGGCCCTGAAGTTGCAATACAAACTCCAACTTTTCCAGAAGCTTTTGCATAACCTTCTGCTGCATGTGCAGCTCCTTGTTCATGCCTAACTAAAATATTCTTAATTTTACCTTTATAATCTAGATATGCATCAAATAAAGGAATAACTGCTCCTCCAGGATATCCAAAAGTAACATCACAACCTTGTTTCAAAAGAGTTTCTACAATAACATGTGCACCATTCATTTTCTCACCTTCATAACTTGATTAATACATTTAATCAAAGCAATCACACTAGCCATAATAATATCCTCATTAACACCCTCAGATTTAAAACTTCTGCCTTTATTATCCTGTACAGTAATTCCAACGTGTGCTAATGCATCTGTTCCACCAGTAATTGCTTTAAGATCATATTCTTTTAATTTAATACCTAACCCAACTATATTTGTAATTGCTTTACTTGCAGCATCAACTGGACCATCACCTTTAGCTTTACCCTTCTTCTTTTTACCATCAACAATCAAAGTAACTTCTGCTTCAGGAGTTATATTATTCCCAGTATTAATTCTAAAATCTTCAAGTTTTACAATTTGTTCTTCTTCAGCAAGCTCCCCAGAAATATCAGAAGCTATTGCAATAATATCTTCTCGCATTACTTCTTTTTGTTTATCTGCCAAATCTTTAATTTTTTTAAGTATATCATTAATTTGATCTTGAACTAATTCAAAACCAGTATCTTTTAAGATCTTTTCAACAGCATGCTTACCTGAATGTTTACCAATAACAATATTAGTTCCTTCCCAACCAATTTCTTCTGGTTTCATAATTTCATAAGTAGCTTTATCAGATAAAACTCCATGTTGATGAATACCTGCTTCATGTGCAAATGCATTCTCCCCAATAATTGCTTTGTTCCTTTGAACTCTTAATCCTGTTAAATCAGATACCATTCTTGATGCTCGATAAATTTCTTTTGTATTAATGCCTGTAGTAATATCTTTAAAATAATCTTTCCTTGTCTTGATATTCATAACTACTTCTTCCATTGAACAGTTCCCTGCTCTTTCACCAATTCCATTAACAGTACATTCAACTTGTGTTGCGCCATTTCTAACAGCTTCTAATGAATTTGCAACAGCTAATCCCAAATCATTATGGCAATGAACACTGATTATTACTTTATTTTTCTTAATCAAATCACCTAACTTATCAAAAACATGCTTGATTCTTAGACCATACTCTGCTGTTTCAGCATAACCTACAGTATCAGGAATATTAATTGTGGTTGCACCTGCATTTATTGCAGCTTCCACAACATCACACATATAATCTAAATCAGTTCTTGCAGCATCTTCTGTTGAGAACTCTACATCATCACAATAACTTTTAGCGTGACTTACAGCCATCACAGCCATATCAATAATTTCCTTTTTACTTTTCCTCAACTTTTTTTCCATATGAATATCTGAAGTAGCAACAAAAGTATGAATTCTAGGCTTATTAGAATATTTAACTGCTTCCCATGCCCTATCAATATCTTCTTTCTTAGTTCTAGCAAGTCCGCAAATTGTTGGACCTTTAACTTTTTGAGCTATTAATTTTACAGCTTCAAAATCACCATCAGAGGCTATAGGAAAACCTGCTTCAATTACATCAACATTTAATTTGGCAAGCTGTTTAGCAATAATCAACTTTTCCTGAATTGTCAAAGACGCACCAGGACTTTGTTCGCCATCTCGAAGTGTTGTATCAAATATGATTATTTTCTTCATTTTTAGTTTTTATTTTTTTTATTTTTTATAAATCTTATGTCAGAAATTTTGATTTCTAACATAATAGTCTATCTAGGTTATAGATTTTGGCCATCATCTCTCACTAAAAGAAATGGGCAATCACACCAGTAAAAGAACTAAAACTAACAAAAGCAATACTGAACTTGAACTATCTTTTGTTTTCATAATTAATAGTAGTTAAAAACGAGTATATAAAGTTTATGTTTTTAAGGAATGTTTTTATATTTATCAAGATTATCAATTATTCGAGATTATAAAATGAAAGTACTATTAGCTTATAGACCAAATCCAAGATATAATGATCCTGATACAAATATTTTCCCAAATGGATTATATTATATTGCGTCCCTTCTAAAAGATAAAGGTCACAATGTTCACTTAAAAAATTTCTCTAGATACAATATAAATGAGATTAAAGATGAAATTAAAAATTTATCTCCTGAAATCCTAGGATTAAGTTGTTATACTTTTAATGCTGTAAACACGTTCGAATTATGTGATATTATTAAAGATATTAATAAACAAATTAAAGTTGTCCTTGGAGGGCCACACGCAACTGCATTATGTGATGAAATTCTAAAAAGGATAAAAAATATTGATATAATTGTTAAAGGGGAAGGAGAAGAAACATTTTTAGAACTTGCAACCAGTGGATTAGATAATCTAAAAAACATAAAAGGAATAAGTTACAAAAAAGGAGATGTGATAATACATAATTTATCAAGAGAACCTATTAATGACCTTAACTCCTTAACTATTCCTTCAAAATATTACAAATATCAAAGAATTATTACATCAAGGGGGTGTCCAGGCGAATGTACTTTTTGTTCTACACCAAACTTCTGGGGAAGAAACATAAGATTCAGAAATCCAAGAAACATTATCGAAGAAATTGAGTTACTACATAAAAATTATGGACTATCATATTTTGTTTTTTCAGATGACACGTTTACATGTAATAAAAAAAGAACAATTGAAATATGTAAATTAATAATAGAAAAAGGCTTAAAGATCACCTGGGATTGTAGAAGCAGAGTTAATTTTATTGACGAAGAACAATTAACCTGGATGAAAAAAGCAGGTTGTATATCTATCAGCTATGGCGTTGAATCTGGGTCTGAAAGGATACTTAAGAATATTAACAAACATATAACTATTGATCAGATTATAAAAGCCTCTAAAATTACTAAGAAATTAGGATTACAGTTAGCATTTTTCTTAATTGTTGGTTCTCCAGGTGAAAATGAAGAAAGTATTCAAGAAACAATTAATTTATTAAAACTAACAAAACCTCATAAAGTGCTTATTGCTATCATGAACCTTACCCCAGATATTGATTTATGTAAGAATGTTGATATGGATTTCTGGTTCAAAGAAATGTTAGAACCACATTATTATACATCTGAATTGAGTTTAGAAGCCCTAATGAATTTTGGGAAAAAAATTAACACAGAATTTCAAAAATATAAAGGACAATACTCAATGGATGAGTTAATTGCCATAATAAAAAAAGATCCATCATCATTTCAAGCCTTCAATTATTTAGGAGGATTATATTTATCAAAAAATATGTTAAAAGATGCCTTAATATGTTTTTTAAAAGCTATTAAATTAAATCCAGGATTTGCACAAGCAAATAACAATATTGGAATTGTTGCAATAAAATCTGGACAAAAGGAAAAAGCATTAGAGTGTTTTAAAAAAGCGGCAAAACAAAATCCTGAAGGGCTTGCCGCAGTAACTAATGCAGGAAGAGTATATCTTGAAAAAGGCGAAATTAAAAAAGCTAAAGTATATTTTAAGTCTGCTCTTGAAAGAAAACCCAAAGATCAACAAATTAAGAAATATCTCGATATGATTAAAAAAGATGAAATGTAACCAATGTGGAACCTGCTGCAAACTATTTCTAATTAACATAAATGAAGAAGAATACAAATCAAAACAATTTAAAACACAGTTCAAAGAATTCATAGAAAACTTTGAAGAAGCAGAATTAATTTGCGCAAATATACTAGAACAAAAAGAAGATAATAGTTGTATTTATCAAAAAAATAATAAGTGTTCAATACACAATAAAAGGCCACAAGCTTGTAGAAATTTTTATTGTCAATCTAAAAATCCACAATTCAAAGGAATGATTAAAATGATCAATCAAAATAATCTTCATAACAAAAAGAATCAGAATCCCTACCCTTAAAAGTACAACTACCTTTATCCTCAATAATATTCCCATCTAAACTCTCACGAAACCTTGAAACTAAAGAATTACAATCAGAACATCTTCTAAAACAAGTTCCAATTTCAACATCAAATTCTTTATCAGAAACTTTAAGCAATTTAGTAGGAACTTCTGCTTTTTCTTTAAAAAAACCATAAACTCTAGAAACATACTCTTCATTTAACATATCTGATATTTTAATGTGTAAAACACATTTCTTAGGAGATTTATCATACACAACTGCCCTCTTCAAAGAAATAGATCTTTGATTTTTAAGCTTATTATTATTGTCAAATTTCTTTTTAGCCATAGCATCAGGCAACTTAATACTACCATCTTCATTAAATTCAATCATAAAACTAAGGATAAAAACTAAGTTTAAATTGTTTTTGGAGATTTATTTCAAAATCCCCAATAAGTTTAAATACAATAAACTCAAAATCAATCATTAATGAAAAAACTAATACCTATAATATTATGCATACTAATTTCAACATTAGCTTACGCTACACCAAGCATATTTATTAAAGATAGTATTGATGAAGGTCAATCTAAAGCATATGAAGTAGATGATGGTTGGTATATACTGACATTAACTATTGTATCAGATAGCAAAGGTGTAGCTAAATTCAAACTTAATGAAGAAACAAGTACAAGCCTTAAAGAACGTGATTCATTTGAATTCAAAGATGGTTCAACAATAATAATCAGATCATTAGATGCAATTGGTGGATTTGATAATGTAGATTATTATTTCTACGCTTCAGGGATAAGCCCATTAGATATTGAACCAGAAACAGATATTGCTCTAGAACTTTGTAATTTTGACAAAGAATGTTCTGAAACAGAAACACAAGAAGACTGCTGCTATGATTGTGGGTGTGAAACAGGTTTTAGATGCACAGACAACGCTTGTGAAGAGATTATAGGCTGTATAGAAGATGAAGAATGTAATGATGATAATGCGTGTTCAGAAGATTTTTGCACTGATAGTCAATGCTCAAACGAGTTCACAAACGGATGTAATTACAATGAAACATGTTTTGAAACAGGCTCGAACAAATTAATAGAAAAAACTATATCTTATTGCTTAAATGGTTGGCATACAAAAAAGATTTTAGGAGACCCTTGTGAAAATAGCTTTGAATGTACAACAGGAGAATGTAAAGGAAATGTATGTTATAAGAAAAAAACAGGATTAATTAATATATTATTAACTGTAATAATCTTTCTTTCAGCAATAATATTTATATTAAGATTAAGAAAATCAGAAAAAAAGAATTTTAAAAAGAAATTTAAGTTTTAATTATTGAAAAATTCCAAAATAATTTTTCAGTTCTAAAAACCACACGATTGAATATCTAAACTTTAGTGTGGTTTTAATTATTTCTTTTTCTTTGCTGTTTTACTCTTCACAGACTTCTTAACTGTTTTTTTAGCAACTTTCTTAGAAGTTTTTTTAGAAGCTTTCTTAACAGTTTTACCAGTAGCTTTTTTTCTAGATGTTTTCTTAACTCTCTTTTTACATTTAAGCCCTAATTCTGTTATAAGTTCTCTATATCTATTTCTAAGTGTAACTTCAGTAACTCTTGCAACGTTTGCAAAATCTTGCTGAGTTCTTTTCTCTTTATTCATTAATGCAGATACATACAAAGCAGCTACTGCAATACTATTAGGTGATTTACCTGAAAGCAATTTGTGTTTTTGCGCTCTTTCTAAGATCCTCATAGCATCTGTCTGAGTTTTATGTGACAAATTAAGTGCACTTGAAAACTTTGACAAAAAGCTAATAGGATCTGTTGGCAAAATCTTTATTTGCAAAGATCTTGTAATAAACCTATAAGTTTTACCAATATCTTTTTTTGTAATTTCTGTTGCAGTTGCGATTTCTGACATTGTTTTTGGGATATCGCATAATTTACAAGCTGCATGAATTGAACCAGCAACCATTTTCTCAATGCCTCTACCTTTTACTAATCCTCTTTGAAGAGCTAAAGTATAAATTCTTGCAGCTTCTTCTTCCGCTGATTTTGGAAGTGACAATGTTGAAGAAAGGCTTTTTAATTCTGTAAGAGCTTGACTAAGATTTTGTTCAATTGAGGTTGAAGAACGTCTTTGCCATTTTCTTAATCTAAAAAATTGACTTCTATTTTTAACAGAATATAAATCAGATTTATTACCAACTTCAGTTGATACTCCTGGCTGTAAATAGGTAATTGGTGCTCCAGTTCTACGCTTTGATACGTCACTAGCATCATGTTCTCTCCATTCTGGACCAAAATCAAATAGTTTATCATCTACTACAAGACCACAATCTTGACAAGTAATTTCTCCTTTATCTTTATTCCAAGATAGATGGTTCATACCACACTCTGGACACTTTTTTTTAGATTCTGTCATTCTTTTACCTCCAAAACACTCAGTAAAACACCCTCACTGTATAGTAGTAACTATGTTATATATAAATGTTTCGGTTAAATATTTCACCTAATTATCAAGAATAGGGCATTATTAAACCTAGATATAACAAAATAAGCCATTTTCAGCAAAAAACTTAATTTTTTAAACATTTTCATTAAAAATTACCCATAAATTTAAATATTAATTAGTTTAAAAACAATTTAAGAGGTGATAATATGCATTCAGAACATAGGCATAAAATCAATCAAGGAACATTGTTAGTTGTTGTAGGTTTATTAGTAATACTAAATCAATTATATAGTTGGATTACAAGTTGGCCACTATTCATTGGTTTGACACTTCTGATCTTAGGTTTCTTACACATGATGGTTGATAAAGAACAGATCGAAGCTGAAAATAAACCAGTTCCAAAAAAGAAAAAGTAATTTTTTTTCTTTTTACATATAGCAACGGCAACAAATATTCGAATATAAATCTTGCCGTTGCTTATTAGGTAAGGAAGAAAAATATTATACACCTTACCTATATATTTTTAAATTAATTTAAATTTCCATTAAGATAGATGATACTATGAATTGTATATTTCCACCATGTCCAAAATGTGAAAAAGGATATTTAGTTCCATTTTCATTTAAAGAAGATGTATTTGAGAAATGGAAATGCACAGAATGCAATCATTGTGTTGAAAAAAGGTGAGATAAATGGCATTTGATCCAAATTTAGACCAAAAAATATTTGCAGAAACAATTGAATTTGAAGGTAGTAATATTATTGTAGGTGTTTATTCCTATAATGAAGGTACAAAAAAACTTCAGCTTTCAAGAGAAAGAGTAAATGCAGACGGTAAAACTTCTTTTGCAAAATTAGGCAGAATGACTAAAGAAGAAGCTGAAAAAATATTACCAATCATCAATAAAGCTATAGGGAGTATGTAGAGTTTACCAAAAGGCTTTTAAATGATTTAAAATTCTAAACATGCAAGGGTGTTTATTTCTAATATGATAATTGGAATACCAAAAGAAGAAAAAATAGGAGAATATAGAATTGCTCTAATACCTGAACATGTGGGCAAATTAGTTAGTGAGGGCCATATTGTTTTCTTAGAAAAAGGTGCTGGAGTTGGCTGCGGATTCTCAGATAAAGATTATATGAACCAGGGTGCAATCATAACAGACAAGGTATATGACTGCAAAATGATTGTTCGTGTTAAAGAACCCCCATTATCAACTATTAAACAAAATCAAATAATCATGGGTTATTTACATGTCGAAAAAGGTCAAAATATGCCTTTACTAAACAAACTTCTTGATTTAAACACAACAAGCTATGCATATGAAGAGATATTAGATAAAAAGAAAAATCGTCTTGTGAATCTTGGAAAAGAAGCAGGTATTGTTGGTATGTATGAAGGATTAAGGCTTTGGGGACAAATTCAAGAAAAAAATGGCAAAGTAAACCAATTCAAAAAACTAGAACCAATTAGAAAATATCATGATATTCAAGAAATTTATGCTGCCTTATCAAGATCAAACCTTCACAATGGAGTTAATGTTTATATTTTAGGAAAAGGAAAAGTTTCCACTGGTGCTCAAAATATCCTTAAATATACACAAATCAAACCAAATGTTCTTTATCGTGATCAAACAATACATATTGAAAATTATTTATCAAAAGCAGACATTATTGTTAATGCTGTTGACTGGTATCCCGACGAACCAAGGATAATAACAAAAGACATGCTTAAATTCATGAAAAAAACTGCAGTAATTGTAGATATTTCATGTGACGAAAATGGATCAATCGAAAGTTGTGTACCTACAACCTGGGAAAAACCAACTTATGTCTGTGATGGAGTAACCCATTATTGTGTTGATAACCTTCCTTCTGCTATACCTAGAGATTCTTCATTTCATTTAAGCGAAATGATCCTTCCCCACGTCTTAAAAGTTGCTAAAAGTGACATTCTTGAAACAGGACTAATGACTCAAAAAGGAGTATTTGAATATGAAAGTGATTCTTTAGAAATTGAAAAAGAAACAGCTATTGAGATATCAACCTAAATATTCTTAACCATTTTTATAGTATAGTTATTAAAACCTAGTTTATGATATAAATTTAATGCAGGAATATTTTTAATATGAATTTCTAGCGAAACATTTGATACACCTAAATCTTTAAGCCACTTAAAAGCAGATTTTGCTAATCTTTCCGCAACCCCTTTTCTACGATAATCATCTATGACATACAAATTACTGACATATCCTTTAATTTTAAATTTAGATATTAATAAGGGCTTAATTATTTTTGCCAATACAATACCAACTACTCTTCCACCATCTTCAGCAATGTAAACTGATCTATTTTTATGTGTTAAATCACCCCTAAGATAACTAAGATATCTCTCTCGTGTTTCAGATAATGGCTTTAATGTCTCAGAATATTTTAATTCTTCAACCTTACTTAATAATTTAATCTCTTTAATTGTATCATAATCCTCAATTTCTGCTTTTCTAATTTTCATTTTCCATACTCCTTAATTATCTCTTTGATAAGAAATTTGCTTAAATTAAATCTTCTCGCCCTTGGAAAACCAGGGAATGTATTAACTTCGATAAACTTAGCGGTTTTTCTATCAGAACATAACATTAAATCTACACCACCAAATTTAAGACCTAATGCTTTAATAGACTTTATTGCATTTTTCTTTGCTGCTTCCAATTGTTTTTTAGGCAATTTCTTAATAAACCCTTTACTTTCCCCTCTAGCTCCCTGTGAAATATTTGTAGTAACTGACTTATAATCATTACTTCTACCATATATATATAGAACTTTATCTCCATAAACGTAAAGTCTCAAGTCAAATTTCCTTCCATTGATTAATAAAGGATCTATAGCTTCTTCAACAATAACATCTTTCTTTAACAACTCCTTAAGAAAATCTTTTTTATCAGTTAAATTCTTAAAAGTCCAACCATAATCAGACCTCTTACTAACAATCCGACCTTTAGAAAATCTAAAATTAGTCATCCACCTACCTTTTTCAAGGTAAGTAATACCTTTTCCCATTGAACCATAAATTACTTTTACAAATAATTTTTTTCCAGAATCTATTATTTTAATTAGATGATCATATTTTCTAGTAAGATAATTCTTAGGAATAACAACACCTGCTTTAAAAACAGCTTTCTTAGTTAAATCTTTATCTCGATCTTTAGCTAAGTTCTTAGGATGATTAATATATTTTATTATTTTATCAGAATATACCTCATTAATCTTAGTTTCAACTTCTCCCCAGAACTTCTTAAATTTTGTATAAAAAGATTTATTACCATAAACTCCTTTATAATTCTTAGGCTCAATATATTTATCCCAATAATGATATGGAAAACATAAAAAAACAATTACTTCTTTTGTTTTAATACTAGGAAACTCATTCTTCAACAAATCTGAATAGCCCATATTTCTAAAAGCAATTTTTGTATTAGCAAAAAATCTTTTACTCTTAAATATTTTTCTAAAAGTATCAAAATCTTTATAATCACCAATTACAAGTAATGTTTTAGTTTTCATTGAATTAGAATACTTGGTTTACCAGGCGCAGCATTTTTTGCCTTTTGTTCTTTAGAATCTTCTGACTTTTCAATTATGATATTACAACCAAATTCCTGTTCAAGTTTTTCTTTAACATTTTTGAGACTATCAAGTTCTTGGGACTGTTTCAATATAGTTTCAGGAATCTTAGTTTGGTCTTTTAACAATCCAGGAATCAATTTAGAAATATCTTTACCATGCTCTTTAAGGTCTTTTTCTGCCAAACAAACAGATATCAGTGCCTTAAAATCTCTTGTATTAACCATTTCTTCTTTAATAATCTTAAAAAACAAATATTTCCACTTAGGTGAGATTATTAATTTTATGTTAGATGGTTTCTCAACCTTTATCAATTTCAAAACATAATTTATATCTGAAATCATTGAATGAACTAACTCTTCTGAAGCTTCAGCTTGCTTATCTATTTTCTTTTCATCATACTCAGGCCAAGGATGTAAACTACAAAAACCTTTTCCATTAAGTTTTTCCCAAACTTCTTCAGAAACGTGTGGTATAAAAGGACTTAAAAGTAAAGCAGCCGTCTTTACAGCCTCATTATAAACATCTAAATTACCTTGATCTTCTTTGTATTTGTATATATGATTAACAAATTCCATTACAGCACCAATCGCTAAACTTAACTTAAACTCTTCGACAAACAAAGTAACTTTCTTAATAGTCTCATGCATTTTAGATATTAAACGCTTATCACGATTATTTAACTTATCAGACTTTACCAAACCTTCTTGTTCAACAAGATTATATACCCTATTTAGAAATTTAAAAGAACCATTAACTCCTTGATCACTCCATTCTAATTCTTTTTCAGGTAAAGAAGTAAATAACATAAATAATCTAGCAGTATCTGGACCATATTGATCAATTATCGGACTTGGATCAACAACATTTCCTAAAGACTTAGACATTTTAGCACCATCTTTAATAACCATGCCTTGACATAATAAATTCTTAAACGGTTCATCAATATCATGTAACCCTAAATCTCTCAAAGCTTTTGTAAAGAATCTTGCATACAAAAGATGTAATATCGCATGTTCAATTCCACCAATATATTGATCAACAGGCATCCATTCTGAAATTAATTTCTTATCAAAAGGTAATTTATCATTAAATCTATCAATAAATCTAAGAAAATACCATGAACTATCAACAAAAGTATCCATTGTATCAGTTTCTCTTTTTCCACTGCCACCACATTTAGGACATTTACATTCAACAAAACTTTTTACAGAAGCTAAAGGATTACCTTCACCAGTAAACTTAACTTTTTCAGGTAAAACAATTGGAAGATTCTCTTCTTTCTCAGGAACAGCACCACATTTATCACAATAAACTATAGGTATAGGTGTTCCCCAAAATCTTTGCCTTGAAATTAACCAATCTCTAAGTTTGTAATGAACTGTTTTTTTGCCATAACCTTTTTTTGCCATCCAATTAATCATATCAGGTAAAGCATCCCTATTTTGCATTCCTGAAAAATCCCCTGAATCATAAAGAATACCGTCTGAAGTAAATGCTCTTGTTGCCTTTTCAGGATTAATCTCTGAACCATCGTCACTTATAACAAATTTTAACGGAATTTTATGTTTTCTTGCAAACTCAAAATCACGTTGATCATGTGCATCTGCCATAACAATACCAGTACCATACATTAATGCAAAATTTGCTATGTAAATAGGTACCTTTTCACCATTCACAGGATTAATAACATATTTTCCAAGGAAACAACCAACCTTATCTTTTCCTTCAGGAGTTGTTCTTTCAATTTCAGATTGTTTTTGAATTTCTTTTATTACTTTTAATGTTTCTTTTTCATATTTTGTTCCTTTAACTAATTCTTTAACCAAAGGATGTTCAGGAGCAATCACAATAAAAGTAACACTGTGTATAGTATCGACCCTTGTGGTATAAGCAGGTAAAATTTTATCTGAATCTTCAAGTTTAAAATGAACCTCTACACCTTCACTTTTACCAATCCAATTCTTCTGCATTGTTCTAACACGTTCTGGCCAACCATCAAGCTTATCAATATCATTTAACAATTCTTCTGCATATTCCTTAATCTTAAAATACCATTGTTCAAGCGGCTTTTGTTCAACTTCTGAATGGCATCGCCAACAAGTTCCATCTTCAACCTGTTCATTAGCAAGAACTGTATTACATTTTTTACACCAATTAATTATTCCTTCTTTTTTGTAAGCTAAACCTTTATCAAAAAATTTCAAAAAAATCCATTGATTCCATTTATAATATTCAGGTTCACAAGTAGGCATAGTTCTATCCCAATCATAACTAAAACCTAATGATTTTAACTGATCAACCATAGAAGCCATACATTTCTCAGTCCATTTCTTAGGATCTGATTTATTTTTTATAGCTGCATTCTCAGCAGGTAAACCAAGAGCATCAAACCCAACAGGATACAAAAGATTAAAACCATTCATTCGCTTAAAACGTGCAACAGCATCACCAATAGAATAATTTCTAACATGACCCATATGAAGTTTCCCAGAAGGATAACTAAACATCTCTAAACAATAGAATTTTGGCTTCTTTTTATCCTGCTTAAACTTAAAAATACTACTTTCAGCCCATTTCTTCTGCCATTTATTTGATATTTTGTTTAAATCTAACATGTGTCTTAGAAAATAAGCGTGGCTTTAAATTATTTATGGTACATTATATAATAAGAAAAAAAGTATTAAAAATAATTAAAATTTCTTAAACTGAGCTGCAACATCAATCAAATCAACATGACCCATTAGCATAGCTCTGCAGCAATACCTTTCTAGACCTAATTCGTCCATTGCTTTCTTTTTATCAGAGCCTTTCTCAACTTTTTTGTTGAAGTCATCCCATAAGTGTCCAATTGGTTTTCCACAACTCCAGCATCTTATTGGTATAATCATTTTTCAGTATCACCTATAACTTTTTTGAACTTTTGCTCTTGCTTTACCATGCCTATTTGGTTTCACTTTTTCTTTTCTTCTAACATCAGCAACAACTAAAGTCCTATCATATATTGCAAATTGATCTTTTAATTTTGTACCTTTTGAAAGTGAAACTAAAGCTTTAGCAATAGCTAAACGAGCAGCATCTGCTTGTGAAGATATTCCACCACCATTAACATTAACATCAATATCATTTCCCTTAATTAAATCCCCAGCAATTAACAAAGGTTCACGAATCTTCATCCTATACATACTTGGTTGATAAAGATCAATTAAAACATTATTAATTCTAACCTTGCCAGTTCCTTCCTTTAATGTTGCACGAGCTATTGCTCTTTTACGTTTTCCTGAAGCATGTATTTGTTTCATAGTTCTTCACATATCCTCTTTACAGTTACATATTTTGATAATGGTAATTTTGAAACTTTAGCAGCTTCTATTGTTTCTGCTTTTCCATCTATTGGTTGACCAATATAACATTTAATATTTTTAAAAGCTTCCTTTCCTAATTCTTTCTTATAAGGCAACATGCCCCTAATTGCTCGCTTAACAAAAGCATTTGGTTTTCTAAAAAGAAAAGGGCCCTTATAAGTTCCACGATCCCTTTTTTGTTTATATTTTGTTAAAACAAACCTTTTATTACCAGAAACTACTGCTTTCTCACAATTAACAATATCCATTTTTTCACCTAATAAAGACTTCTTAGCAACAACTGTTGCCATTCTTCCCAATATTAAATCTGTTGCGTCTATTATCATTTTAAATTTCTCCTAAATTTAAAGCTTGAAAGTTTCTAATTTTCATTATTTTTATCCTAATATCCTAATATTTTTACCCTTTGGACTTTCTTTAATAAGATCGTTAATGTCAATTATTTTTGAACCAGCTTCATTAATTTTATCAACAGCTGATTTTGAAAATTGATAAGCACTAATTACTACTTTATGATCAAGTGTACCACTACCTAAAACTTTCCCAGGAACTATAATTACTTCGTTCTCTTTTGAATACTTACTGATTCTTGAAAGATTAACAATCCTTCTTTGCCTACTTGGTTTTTCTAAATCTTCTGCAATCCTTTTCCAAATAGCAACTTGATGCTCAGAAGCATTCTTCTTCAGTTCCATAATCAAGTCTTGTAAGACTTTATTGGTTGTTTTCATTTTTTCTTATGCGGGAGACGAGGTTCGAACTCGCGCATCCACTAAGGAACTAGGCCTTTGATGGCGAATAAACGCAACGCGTTTACTTTGCTTATATCCTCAACCTAGCGCATTTGACCACTCTGCCACTCCCGCAATGTTTAAACATTAACAGAAGGGTTACTTGAGGTCTTTAACAAGTGTAATAAACTCATCACACTTCTCATCAATAGCTTTTGAAGCTTCTTGAACTATTTTCTTAGGTTCAAGTTGACCCCATGACTCAACTGTAAAAATATAATCATTATTCTTGTTAACCTTAACTTTGCCTTCTGATGCTTCTTCACATGCACCGCAAAGATGACATTTTAAGAGATTATCTTTATTAACAATTACTTTATTATCTTTAAGATCAAAAACATCTACTGGACACGATTCAACAACTTTAGCAGCGTCCTTCACATCTCCAATTTCAATTTCTGCTTTTTGTTTGTAAAAAGCTAAACCAGGACTCCATTTTGAATGTACTTTTCCTTTACCCAAAACTGCAGTAGCCTCAAGTTCAATTTGTTGACCTTTAAGCAATTTCGCAATAGGCATATTAGGATAAACGGGTTTAACTCCAGAATCTTTTGAATTTATTTCGGATGCTAAAACAACAGCTGGACCTTTAGCTTTCAATGTCATATTTAATTGACATCTAGCACAACCTTTACCTTCACATTTACATTCATCAGGTAAATTATAAGATTTCAGGTCTGTTGTTAAAGGCAACAAACCTAGTCTATGTGCGATCATTTCATCGTATAATATTGAACTATTTTTTCGGATTTCAACTTCTTCAACAGCCATAACAGGAACATCTCCAAGGATTGCCCTTCTCAATGAGTTAACAAAAGCTGGTGTTGATTCTCTTACCAAAAACGAGATCTTATTCTCAGATTTATCTAGAGATCTTATTTCCATTATACTCTCCTCCCTCTTTTTCCACCTTTTTTTCTACAACCATCATGAGGCATAGGTGTAACATCCTCAATTATTCCAATTCTCAAACCCATTCTTGAAAGTGCTCGAATTGCTGCTTGAGCTCCTGGACCAGGACTTGCAGGACCATTATGTCCACCTGGTGCTTTAATCTTTACATGAATTCCTGTGATTCCATGTTCTTTAGAAGCTTCGCCTGCTTTTTTTGCTGCAATCATTGCAGCTGTAGGAGAACTTTCCATTCTATCTTGCTTAACAACCATTCCACCTGATGCTAAAGCAATAGTTTCAGTTCCAGTAATATCAGTAATATGAATTATTGTATTATTATAACTAGAATAAATATGTGCAACACCCCAAATCAAAGGTTGATTTCTTCTAACCGGCCTACTAATAGGTTTACTAACGGGCCTACTAACAGGTTTACTAACAGGTTTATTTTCCATCTTCTTTTACCTTATCTTTTTTCTTATCATCTTTAGGTGCTTCGTCTTTTTTATCTTCTTTAGCAACCTTTTCTTCTTTAACAGGAGCATCTTCATTTTTATCAGTAGACTCTTTCTTAGGTTTTGTTTCTTTTTTATCTTTTTTAGGTGCTTTTTCTTTTTTATCTTCCTTAGCAACCTTTTCTTCTTTAACAGGAGCATCTTCGTTTTTATCAGTAGACTCTTTCTTAGGTTTTGTTTCTTTCTTAACTTCTACTTCAGGTTGAGCCCTTTCAGGATGATCTAAACTTGATAATTTTGAAGCTGGCCTAAATTTAATTGCTGCTTCTTCTTCAACTGTTACAAGATAAGAAGGGATAGTCATTGGTTGTTCACCAATATAAATATGTTTATGTGTAATAAATTGTCTTGCTTGTTTCATTGATCTTGCTAGGTTTTTCTTAAAAACTAATGTTTGTAATCTTCTACCTAAAATTTCTTTAGTAGTTATTGACAAAATATCTTCGATTTTTCCGCCTTGTTCAAGCAAACCAAGAGAATTTACTTTAATTAGCAATTGTTGCCTTTCAATCTCAGACTGTTTTGTTTGTTCTCTAATAACTCTCTTTATCTGAGCAAATAAACTTTTTAAGAAAGACTCCATCTTCCAAATTTCTTTTTTATTCTTAAGACCATAATCTCTAACAAAGGTCTTTTCAGTATCAATTCTTTCCTTTTGCCAAGGATGTGATGGTGTTGTATACTTCTTTCTTTTTTTTCTTGGATCGCCCATATTAATTCACTTACTTTTTCTTTTTAACTCCTAATGAAAGTTTACCTTTATTTTTTCTAAAATTAGATTTTGTTCTCTGACCCCTAACAGGTAATTTTGACATATGTCTAACACCTTTATAGGTTCTAATTTTCTTTAATTGTTTAATATCGTTATCACGTACATAAGAAACATCAGCTGAACTTAAATGCATATCTTCTCCTGTCTCAGGATCATTCCTTCTATTTAGCATCCAAACCGGAGCCCCAAGTTTTTGAGGATCTTTAATAAATTCTTCAATTTTCTTAACTTCAGCATCTGACAAATCTCCAGATTTTTTACTAACATCAAGACCTAAAGTATTACAAATAAGATTTCCAAACATAAAACCAACACCTTTAACCTTTTTTAATCCAATACCAATTGGCCTATTTCCATCAAGGTCGGTGCCCATTATACGAACAATGTGTTTAAATTCTGTTTCAACCATTTTAATTATTAATCCTAGAATATGAACCCTAGGAACGCCGTTTTGACTCGGGCTAATAGAATTAAGAAACTGAAGTCTGTTTATAAAGGTTGTGGTAAACGATAGATTTATAAGTTATTTTTCAACTCTTGAGATTATGGTGGCGATAGTATAACTTGGCTAGTACCCAGGACTGTGGACCAAGCTTTCGGGCAGGATAGATATCCTGGAGTCCGGGAAGATAGAAAATTTATTCTATCTCGGCAATTCAAATCCCGGTCGCCACCCTTCTTTTCATTATGTACCTTTCTAATAATTCTTTTTTATGATTTATAGCTATATATCGAATAACAAACTCACGAAAAAAGGTAATATTCTTAGAAGATAAACTAAATTCTGTAACACACCCTCTGCTATTGAAAGTATTTCCAACAAACACATTTTGTTTTTCTCTGGTTATGGAACTAACACCACACTTCAAGAAATTCTTAATACTCTCTTCTAATTTAAATAATCTTCTCCTGCTATGTACCCTTATACAACATTGAGGATATTTTGGCCTCTTAATCCTCACATCACCGTCTCCATCAATTACTCCTGCCAAATATGAACCAAATAATGCAGAGTTCTTCAAAATCCAATCCGGTGGATGAACTTGCTTAAAATCTATTTTTAATTTGCAAAATAATTTTAATAAATTTTTGCATCCAAACTTATAATCATATCTCAAAAATCCTTTTTTATCAGTTAATTTAAACAAACAGCCTTTTAAACCAAAGATCTTTTGCGTAATATTTCTAAATTTATCCTGCATCGAAAGTGATTTTTTCCCAACTCCTAAAACAACAAAATATCTTTTTCTATTAATGGACTGCACATGTTGCACTTTGAAATAACCATCACTCTGAACAACACCTACCCAATAAGCAAAATCAGGGCTATTAACGCATCTTTCATAGATTTCTTGATTTAATATCTTTGAATTCATTTTGCATTACAATGATCATCCAGATTAGATCTAAATAAATGATTTTCGCCTCAGCAAAAATAATAATTAAGTAGTGTAATCAATATTTAATGGTAATGTAAAAAAATTAGAAAATGGTTCAAGCGTTTTGAAAGGCTCGGTCCCCATCCTCTTTTACCCCACCTTTTTTCTCTAAAACTTTACTAACAACATAAGGTATAGTAAAAGCAATAACATAAACCAAACTAACAATAATTGGATTATGACTAACTTCATTAATTCTAATTGTTCTATTAAGATGATTAGCAAAATTAACCATAAAATATACATTAACTAAAGCAAGTGAAGGTATAAAAACTCCTGCAACAATATGTTCTTTTCTTTCTAATTCTTTTAAATCATCAATTATTACAATAAACAAAAAACCAAAAGTCAATGCAATTACCGAGATAATCCCATACAAGAAAATAGCATGAAAAACCAATAAAAATGGAACCAATACAACAGAAACAATCAAATTACCTATAATCGCCACAATCAAAACAAACCAATAAATAAACTCGTCCAATAATTTAACCATATGATGTTTTTTTTCTTGTGCAGATTGAAATATATTATTTGCTTTAATTAAATCTTCTCTAGACCAACCTTTTGAGCCTAATTTTGAATAAATACCTTCATTCATCATTCATTCTTTTATCATCATTCATTAATTCTTTTATATATTTAAAAAAACTTTTTGTATCATCAAAATAAATATTCAACTTATCAATATCAACTTCAAAGCTATTTCCATCTAAATCAGCAATCAATGTTACATGCCGCCTATATTCTTCCCGTCTAGTATATTCTGCCCTGCTAACTCTACGCATTAAAGCATAAAATTCAAGATTTTTATTAATAACTTCATCATCTGCAAAATGTTTAAGTAACAATTCACATCGTAAAGCAGGAACATTTGGAGATTCATCAGTCATCTTTTTCTCTTTTGCATAATCTAAAAGTGCAAGAATCATAAAATCATAAGCACTTATTAGTCTCAAAACAACGCTTTTAACAACATCTACTGTCCTACTATATTTTAAACTAACAAATATCAAATGATCAATTCTCTTCATTTCACCTACTGCATCTTCAAGATTTTCATTCATCGTCAATTATCCTCGAATTTAATTCTACAAATGATTTAGCACTAGAGATATAACCTTTAATCGAATCTAATGTTATTGTTCTAAGATCATATTCATTTGTGCAAATTACAAAACTATCTTTTCGAGAAAACTCAATTGGGCTTTCCCTATGTTCCTTAATAACTTCCCTAAGTTCCTGTATCGTATTAAGATAATGTCTTTCTATATTAAACTTTGGTGCACATTTCTGTTTAAATAGATTAAATTTTGATACAAAAGTATCTTGAAAAGGTGGGATTTTCTTATAAGTCCTTTCAAAATGAAGTATTGAACCCATACTATTAATCATAGCCAAGAAAACATTCTCAAGAACAGCCAAAAGAATTTTTGGATCCTTAACAAAAGGATAAGTCATTGTTAGCATATGATCTGCAATTTGAATTTTCTTTCTGGCTACGTCTCTAAGACCATCATAACGTTCCATAAGATATAATAGGTTATCAAAGTTAATAAAGTTTATTCTTTTACATGTCAAAATTTCACTATCATTTAGTATAAAAACATAAATTAATGAAATTCTGAGCATGCTCAAAAATCATCTTAAAATCAAGAAATCTCAAATAAGTCACTAATTTTTATAAGATGATTTTTTACAGACGTTATTCCTTCAAAGACATTATTGCAGCTGCAAGATCGCCATTATGTTCAGAAATTGCTTTTTCAGCAGTTTCTTTATCAACACCTGCTTGTTCCATTACAGTATTAATATCATCTTCATTAATATCTGGTTCAGAAGATATTGCTCTTTCTTCAATCTCACCAACAACTTGAAAAGTTTCTTGACCACCCATATTAACTTTAGAAACATTTGGATTTGTTATAACAATCTCTTTTTCAGGAGTTCTAATTATAACTTCAGTAGCGTCTATCTCTTGTTGTTGAATACCAAGCCTTTTCATAGCTTGCTTCATCATCCGAGGATTCATTCCAGGTATCATAATCCTAAAAACCCATTGCCAAAAGTATAAAGAACAACCATAATAATAATCACAGCTATAGATAATATAATAACTTGTCCAGGAGATAACTCTATTTTACTCTTGTACTCATCAAAGTACCTCATCAATCCGCCCATGCCGCTTGGCATGTTAACTTTATCTTTTGCCATGTTAAAAACCTCTTGGTTTTTTACACCCCAGAAATCTCTGATTTCTAAGGGTTTTCTTTTTAATTATAAAGTGAGTAGGTCAGATAAGCCACCTTCTGTTAAGGTCCTTAATGATAGTCATTTTCAGCTATCGATGACCCCCTTAGCATTTAACTTAGCGTCATCCTGACTTGCACAAACCAGGGCTATCCGTTTCATCGTTTCCTTTGGTTAATGTCAACGGATTACCTCATCCCTGTCACCAGGAACTTCACCGCATCATTCCAAGCCCAAAGGCCGTGTCGTTTCTGAGATGTTGCCTTGAGTTTCCCCAACTCACTTCCGTGAGTGATTGCTCCACCTCATTTTTGGAGTTTAACCAAAAACAAAGGTTTCAGTGGGTGGACTTTCCTCAGCAATGCCTAAACATCACCGTCAGCTAAGCCTGACCATACCCAACATATAGGAGTAATTAGTGGTTTTTAAAGTTATCGCTTAGATAAGAATTATTTACTAAAAACTAAAACTGCTAATTTCCCCTTACCAACACTAAGCTTTCTTTCCTCTTTTAATTTTAATTTATATTCAGAAGAAACTTTCTTTAACAAATCTAAGTTACTACCACAAACAACCATTACTCCACCATCTTTCAAGACAAACTCAACTTGATGTAAAAATTCATTATACAGTTTCTCAATCTGCTTAACATCAGACACCCTATTAACTTCTGGAACTTTTGTAACAATCCTATCAATAGATTTTTCTTTAAATTTAGTATCTAACCATTCTATATCAACTTTTGAAAAAGTTATATTTTTATGAACACTTGCAATCTTAGCATTCTTCTTAGAATTGTTTAAATCTAACCATTCAGATGCATAACCATAAACTTCTAATTTTCCATCTTTGACATCATCTTTGAAATCAAATGAAAATAATTTATTAAAAGCTAATTTATCTTTATTATAATAATTAACACTTAAACCTAAACTATAAAGTACTGCTTCAATCGGAATAAGGCCAGACCTACAAAAAGGGTCAACTAAAACATCACCAACTTTAAAACCAGATAATCTAACTAAGCCATAAGCAATTGTTCCCCTTATAGAATCTTTATGTCCAAACAACTTATAACTTCTTTTTTGTAAGTCAATCCCAGAAAAATCAATTCCAATATAACATTGATCTTTAACAAGATAAGCGAATATAATTGTATCTGGATTATTCAAATCAACCTTTCCCTCGATAAATTCACCAACTTTAGATTCTACTTCATCAAGATCGTTATCAATTTGAACAGAACTAACCCGAAAAGTACCCGTCAAAGAAAAATCAATATTTTTAACCTGTTTAAAATCATCAAGTGAACTAACTTTAAAATTATCTAATAATAACAATACCTTATCTACGCTTTGACATTTATAACTCAACAAACAAAGTTCTTTCTCACTTTTAACATCAAGAATACAAAAACCTTCACCTAAAGAAGCACTAACACCAATCAATTCTTTAATTTCAAGAGCAGCAACATCTTCAAGGCCTTTAGAAACAATAACTAAACATTTCATTCTGTTACAATCTTAGCAGAAGCAACTAACTCATCCCCTTCTGAAAGCCTCATCAACCTAACGCCCTGAGTTGCTCTCCCAATCATTGAAATCCCATTAACAGGAATCCTAATACATATACCTTCCCTGCTTATCATCATAATGTCATCTTCTTCAGAAACAGATCGAATAGCTCTAACCGGCCCATTCCTATCAGAACAAATAATATTCTTAACACCTACTCCACCACGATTAGTTTCACGATATTCAGAAATCTTAGTTCGTTTACCAAAACCATTTTTAGTTACAGTTAACAAAGTTTTATTCTCTGATGCAAACACCATTTCAATAACTTTATCATCGCCTTTAAGAGTAATTCCCCTCACTCCACCAGCATTCCTACCCATTGCCCTAACCTTACTTTCATTAAATCTTATAGCCATTCCGTTTTTTGTGGCAATTATAACATCTTTTTTACCATCAGTTAATACAACATTAATTAATTCATCACCTTCGTGTAAAGTACAGGCAATTATCCCAGTGTTTCTTGGTCTACTAAATTGAGATAGATTAGTTTTCTTAACTACGCCAGTTCTAGTTGCCATAATTAAAAAATGCTCATCATCAAATTCTTTAACAGGAACATATGTACTAATTGTTTCATCATTTTCAAGATTCAATAAATTAACAATTGGTTTACCTTTAGCAATCCTACTGCCTTCAGGAATATTATAAACCTTTAACCAATAAACCCTCCCCTTATTTGTAAAAAATAATAAATAAGAATGTGTATTAGCAACAAAAATATCTTCAACAAAATCCTCATCTTTTGTTCCTGCAGCAATAACCCCTTTCCCACCACGTTTTTGTTGTTTATATGTTTCAACAGGAACTCTTTTGATATAACCTGAATGACTAATAGTGATTACCATTTCTTCAGGCTTAATTAAATCTTCCATATCAATATCCTCATCGCCGTCTTCTGCAATACCTGTCCTTCTTTCATCACCATATTTCTCACGTATTTCAATTAATTCATTTTTTATGATATCAAGAATCTTTTGTTCATCAGCTAATATGGTTGTTAATCTTTCAATAAGCTTAACTAATTCATCCAACTCATTTCTAATCTTATCTTGTTCTAAAGAAGTAATTTTTTGCAATTTCATATCCAAAATAGCATTAGCTTGTTTTTCAGATAATGAAAAATTAGCAATCAATGCTTGCCTAGCTTCTGCAACTGCTTTACTTTCTTTTAAGATTTTAATTGCTTGATCAATATTATCTAAAGCAATAACAATGCCTTTTAAGATATGCTCTTTATCTTTTGCAGCATTAAGATCAAACTCTATCCTTTTCCTAACAACTTCTCTTCTATGATCAATAAAGTGTTGAAGCATCTGTTTTAAATTTAAAACACGTGGCTCATTATCAACCAAAGCAAGCATGATAACACCAAAAGTGGTTTGCATTCTACTATGCTTATACAATTGATTCAACAAAACATCTGGATCAGCATTTTGCTTAAGTTCAATCACAACTCGCATACCTTCTCTATCAGATTCATCTCTCAAATCAGAAATAGTATCAACTTTCTTATCTCGAACAAGGTTTGCTATTTCCTTTACCATCTCTGATTTATTAACCATATAAGGAATTTCTGTAATAATAATTTTCTGCTTATTTTTAACCTCTTCAATATTGGTCTTAGCTCTTAAACGTAATTTACCCCTACCAGAAGTATATGCACCAACAATCCCATTTCTACCACAAATTGTTGCACCAGTTGGAAAATCTGGTCCTGTGATACACTCCATTAACTCTCCAACAGTAATCTCAGGATTATCCATCTGTTTAATAATACCTTCAACAATTTCATTCATGTTATGTGGAGGTATATTTGTTGCCATACCAACAGCAATACCAGAAGAACCATTTAATAACAAATTAGGAAATTTAGCAGGAAGTACAGAAGGTTCTTTAAGACTACTATCAAAATTATCAACCATCTTAACAGTCTTTTTTTCAATGTCATGCAACATTTCCTCAGACAATTTGTTAAGTTTAGCTTCTGTATACCTCATTGCAGCAGCACGATCACCATCAATACTACCAAAATTACCTTGACCTTGAATTAAAGGATAACGAAGAGACCAATTCTGAGCCATCCTAACCATTGAATCATAAACAGCAGAATCTCCATGTGGATGATACTTTCCCAAAACTTCCCCTACAATTCTAGCAGACTTTCTAGAAGGCTTATTATGGAACATGCCCATATCATGCATAGCAAACAAAATTCTTCTGTGTACAGGCTTTAAACCGTCTCTAACATCAGGCAAAGCCCTTCCAACAATAACAGACATAGCATAATCTACATAACTTTGCCTCATTTCATCTTCGATTACACGAGGCACAATATTCTGCTTTTCAGGGGTATTTTCCTGATTAGATTCTTTGTTATTTTCAACCTGATTTTCATCCATTTTATCGTCGAGAAAATAGTAATTCCCACATCAATTAGAATAGTGGTTTTCTTTATAAATCTTATGGTTATGTTAGAAATAGCATTAGTGATTTCTAAGCATCCTAGAAATCTCTTTGAAATTGTAAAATTCTATAATTTAGAACTAAGAAATTAACCAATTATGTTATTTTTAACACTAAAATTCTTACCACAATAAACACATGCTTTTGATTTGCCTTTAATAATACTATTCCTACTTTCATACTTCATTTTATTATGACATTTAGGACATCTAAGGATCATTCTTCCTCTTTATCTATACTTTCAGAATCAGCTTCAAGCAAATCTTTCGCTCCTGGTTGGTCTTTTATAGGGATACGATCATCAGGGTTTTCTTCTTTCTTTGGTTCTTGTATTTCTTCAGAAGGTTCTTCTTGGACTTCTTCTTTAACTTCTTCGCTAGATTCTTCTTTTGACTGTTCTAAACTCTCTTGTGCTTGGTCTTGTTCAGTTTCTTTTTCTGGTGTTTCTTCTACTTGTTCTTCTGGTTCAGGTCCTACTTCTTCTTTACCAGTAACTTCTTTATTATAATACCCAAAAACATGACTTACTTTATCATCAATCTTTTCTTCAGGTGCTTTAACTTCCGCTACAGCCTCAGTTCCTTCTTCAACTTCATCTACATATTCTTCTTGATCAATTTGTTCTTCCTCAGCAACAGGTTTTTTTGGAACATCATAAACATTCATCCCATTAACTTCATCCTTAACAACTTCAGTATGTGCTTCAGACTCTTTTGGTTTTTCTTCTTGTTGAATTTCTGACACATTAACAACATCAAGTTCTACTTCATTTCCTTCATTATCAATTAAATCAACTTCTTTATCATTTTCTTCAATTTCTTTCTTTTTCTTTGCTTCTTCTTTTAGTCTCTTTCGATGTTCTTCACGAATTTTTCTTATATCTTCTTCTTTATCTTCAATTGTTTTAGCAATAGACTCAAAATCTCTAAATTGGTCCTTTAAATTATCTTCTTTAAGATCAAAATATTCAAAAAATTTATCTGTTAACTTAATCAACTTTGATCTACCATGTTTTTGCCTCGATATATAACCAAGTTCTTCAAGCTCCCTAAGATGATCATAAGCCTTATTACTCCTTATCCTAATCAAATCAGCTTGTTTTATAGGATATTTAAAAGCAATAACCGCTAAAGTCTCCATCAATGTTTTACTTAACTCAGTTTTAGAAACAATTTTCTTTATTAACTCCAAAAAACTAGGTTTATTTGTTAATTTCCAATATATCCCATCATTAACAACTGTTAAAGCAGTATTTTCATTTTCAGCATAATCTTTACGTAACTCTTCTAAAGCAGGTTTTAAAGCATCTTGTTCAACCATTAACAAGTTTCCAAGCTCTTCAATAGACATTCTTCTACCAGAAGAAAACAATAGCGCCTCAACTTTCTTTTTAATCTCACTCATTTGAGTGAATAGAAATCTTCTTCTTTTTTAATTTTTCCTTCTTTTTCAAGATTATCAAGCAAAGGTTTTAGTTCTTTATCAATAATCCCACTATATTTTGAAATATCATCAGATGTACTATCACCTTTAACAGATAAAAGAACTAAAACTAAGTTTAATAGTGTTGTCCGCATATTTCTCTTTAAAAAACCGTTCTCTGCCCTTAATTGTTTGGCAACAGAATCAAGACCGTGTAATTTAGCTTGAAGATCATTTAACACACCTGCAACATCAAGATTGCTAAATTCCATTTTTTCTGGTTTTAAAACCTCAATAGATGAAGGCATATAACTAAAACAAAAACCAAACATTTCTTGAACATCCTTAACAACCATTTCTAATTCAACAAAAACACTCCACATCTTACCTTGCTCTTTAACATCTGAATATTCTTCTTTTAAGATAAGATAATCTGGGTTTTCCTTAATATCTTTAACATAATCCTTTATAGCTTTCTCTACGTGCTCTTTTGGTTTTCCTAAAACCTCAAGAATTGTAATAAATCTTACTTTTTTACCTTCTTCTACCATTAAGTCATAGAATTAAACAGGATTTATAAAATTATTCCTTCTTTAGAATAAGATAAACAACAAACATACCCAATACAATAATTAAAAAACTTGTAATCATCTTTTTAGCTTTAAAATCATTTGATTCATACACCAAATAAGGTTCTTTATACTTTACATAATTAGGATATAAAGAAGGTTGTATCTGTTCTTCTTTCAAAGATTCTGAATCCTTAACCTGAACAATCTGCTTTTCTTCTTTTGTTTGAATTCCAATTACATTTATATCTTCTATTAACTGTTTATTTGTTTTCTGTTCATCTTTATTAATCAAAACTTTAAGCTTATAATCTCCTGGATCTGCATCTAAAACAATATTTCCGAGTTCAACTGTTGAAATACTCCCACCTTCCAAATAAAATGCCCTTTTATTATCCTCCCTATCACCAGAATATGTTTTTGGTCCCCTATATACATAACTCCAAATTGCAACAGGAAACCCATCATCACCAGTATTTTCAAGCCTAACTTTAGTTACAAATTCTCTACCAAGATTAATAGATTTATCAATCTCAACAATTCGATAATCTAACTTTCCACTACTTGTTTTTTTCTCAACAACAACCTCTTCACACATTGATTTAGTGAAACCTGAAATGTCCATCTCCAAGCTATCCTCCAAATCTAACCCTTCCATAAATAATGTATATTGACCATCTTCATAATTCTGATCACAATTAGGTTTTAATTGAACAGGCAAAGTCAAAGTATAATTAGTATATTCTGAATAAACATTTGTTTTACTCTCTTTACTAACTCTCTCGTCTTCATTAGCAACCCATAACGCAATACTATTTTTTGTTGTTTCACCTTTATGAATTTGTGCTTTAACCCTTATTGTTTGTCCAAATTTTGCTTTATTATCATTACCCAAATCATAAATTTTCTCAATCTTAAGTGAAGATTCAGAATTTCTTGCAGAACTATAAATCGCAAAAAGTTTTGTATCATAATTATTTGTTAAATCAGACTCATTACAACTTATTTGTAAAGTTGCATTTATTAAATAAGCCATGCCTTTATCAAGATTAGGTGTATATTTTGAAGATGTCCTTTTTAAGGTAGCAGAACTGTTTGTCCAGGGTTTATATTCTTTAACAATATTACCGAAAAAATCACTGATATAAATTCTCCCAGTAATATTTGTTTTTTTATCATAAAGATTAGTTGCCCTTACTCTAAAATCAAAATCTTCTCTATTAAACAAAGTTTTATTTAAAATAATTTCAATTTTCCAGTCACAAGTTCCATTTTCACGAATCATAAAACCAGAATTATCAAAACCAGGGGTTGGATCTGCTAGATACCAACTATTATTCAATAAAGCCAAACTTTTTCCTGTTTCAGAACTTAAGTAACTAACATTATAAATCAACACAGAATCATCATACAAATAAATATTTTCACCACTATTTCTTAAACCATTTCCAATTGAAGAATCTTCAACATACAATCTTACAACATCAGAATCCACATTAAAGTTATTATAAACTCGTGTTGTATCATCAGTGATAATTGCATAACCTTTTGCAGGGATAACTGTGCCACCACCATTATATAATCCACCCTCAATAACATCTAATTCAGAATCATCACCAATCAACCAACCACTAACATCAACTTCAGAATCCCCATTATTGTAAAGTTCTATCCATTCATTTAATGATTCATCATACAAAGGATTAGGCATAATTTCATTTATTACAATATCTGCAGAAACAACTGGAATTAAGATTATAAACAATATCAAAGATATTTTCAATATTACCCCTAAGAAAGCGAATGAAAAAAACTATATAAAATTATTTATTAATTAGCTCATTAGAATTCATCTAAAAATGTAGTAATATGTGTCTAAAAAGAGCTGTTCTAGCTCTCAATACTTTCTTTTTCACAACAGCTACATCAACTCTTTCAAAAAGTCTTGGACTATCTCTACGCATTCCAATTCGAGAAAATGCTGTTAATGCTTTTACATCATTAGAAAACGCAGGATTTTTATCCCTAAAAGCAATCAAAATATCCTTAAATGGTCTTGTGGGGATTTTTAATTTCTTAAGATAATTACCAATTCTAATTATACTAAAACCAAGCGAAGGATCTAATAAAAATAAGTAAAATACATCGGCATTAGCTGTACCAATGCCAAATTCAATACAAGCAACAAACTTTGAAAAAGCAAGAGCAAGTGCATGATCCCTTGTTTTAGGGGTAGTTATTTTATATCTTTCAGGTTCAAGTTCATATCCAATTAATCCAACACATTCTTCAATTGTTTTACCAAGAAAATTTCTATACGCATTCCTATTTTTAGGAAAATTTAATTGGCTAGAAAGCGTTTTAAACTGTGCAGCTATCTGTTGATAATCAGTAGCAATCAACTCATCAAAATTATCTTCAATTTCTTCTTCTCTTTTTTCAATACTTTTTCTAGCTTTTGCAGCAAAATCCTGAACAAGACTTAAATGTTTCATTTATAATGCTTAATAATCCCTTAATTTATATTATTTTCTATTCTATAAACTCCCATAAAACCGTAGCAATTGTATAATCTGGATCAGGTATAGAATCTACAAGCTCTAACCTGATTGTCTGTTCATCCCCACTAAAATCAATAAGTACAGATTCGCTTTTCCTAATACCATCATTCTTAACTAAAATATCATCAGTTGTAAAAGTTCTAACTGGTAAAGCGTCCTTAACTGATTGTGTCCACTCGTCATAAACCTTAACACCTACTTTAGGTTTAATAGCATGATCCCCCTGATTAATTATTGTATAATCAATTTTATCAATCCTTCCTTCGCCATCAAAATAAGAATAATCAACATCATCAATTGAAATTGTAATCCCATTTTCAGCACTCATATAAGTGGAAGTAATTTCTAACAATACGTCATCACATTGTATACTTTCATTAACAATTCTTCCATCTTCACAACGATAATAATAAGCAACAATTTCTTCAGTAATGTTACATGCAGGACATTTAACAGAAGGACACTCAATTTCTTCAAACTCTTCACAAATTTCACATTCAGTAGAATTAACATTTGGACATGGTTCAAATACAGGATCATTAAGGTTAGCAATATAAATTGCACCAAAAACAAAAGCACTCAACAAAACTAACAATCCAAACAAATTCATTCCAAATTTCTTAAAAAAAAGCCACTTTAAAATTTCACCAAAAGTAGGGTCCTTTTTCTCTTCATGTTGTAATGCTGAATCAGGGTCCATATTAAAAAGTAAGATTTACTTATTTATATTTATGTCGGAAATTCAGTATATAATCTTTATTTCCATACACCAACAATCTTTTCTTTATTTAACATGCCTTGCTTAATATTATTTTTAACAATATTAAACCTGCCTCTTTCAATAGCAACCTTTTTACCTTTAGGAGAATATGTATTACTTGCTTCATTTGCCAAAACATTTCCAACATAGACATAATTTAAACCAGATTTTAAAGCAATTTCTCTTGACATCATTAAAGTAGAAGCAGGAGTAGGAATCTTATCTAACATTTTATTACAAGGATAAAATGCACTAAAATGAAGTGGAACATCTTTTCCAACATTCTCTTTGATCCATTCACACATTTCTTTAATTTGTTCTATATTATCATTTAATTTAGGGATTATCAAATTTGTAAGTTCTAACCAAACTCCTGCTTTCTTGATAGTTTTTATTGATTCCAAAATAGGTTCAAGCCAAGCTGTTGTATATTTTCTATAAAATCTATCATCAAAACTCTTTAAATCAATATTTGCTGCATCAATATATTTACACCATTCTTTAAGCGGTTCTTGATTAATAAATCCATTACATACAATAATATTCTTAATTCCTTCTTTTTTAGCAATTTTCATAATATCCAAAGCATATTCATAAAATACAATTGGATCATTATAGGTATAAGCAATTGATTTACAACCAGCTTGTTTAGCTTTTTCAACAACAGCTTTAGGAGAAATAAACTCACAATCAAAATCATTTGCTTGAGAAATTTCCCAGTTCTGACAAAAATCACAATGTAAATTACATCCAATAGTACCAAAAGAAAAAACTTTTGATCCAGGTAAAAAATGATACAAAGGTTTTTTTTCAATAGGATCAACAGCTAAAGAACAAGGTTTACCATAAACTTTTGAATATAATTTACCTTTAACATTCTCCCTAACTCTACATTGTCCAACAGCCCCTTCTTTAATTACACATAATTTAGGACACAAAATACATTGTACAACAGATTTATTCTTACTATTCCAATACTTTGCTTGTTCCATATTATTAATATTCCAAATCCATTATATTAAAGTTTCCACAAATTAGTTACCATTATTTAATGAACCTAAATATTTTTAAATGTACACTACATAAAAAAATAAAAGGGGTGAATTTATTGAAATTATTCGAGAAGAAGAAGAAAGATTTCTCAACTGAAAAACTAGACGTTCCGCCAGCTCCGCCTCCAATGTATGAACCTATTCCTGCTCCAAATGAGCTTCCAGTTGAACCAGCACCATTACCAGAATTACCTAAATTTGAAATGCCAGAAGCACCTAATTTATCACAATCACTTAATCCTCCAAATATTCCTGAAAAAAAGAAGTTTAGTTTTTTCAAGAAAAAAGCACCAGCTTTACAACAACCATTGCCACATAATTTACCAGAACAAACATTACCACCAATCGAAGAACTAAATGCTCCTAAAATACAACAACCAATATTACCACAAATTAACACACCAACTTTTCCAGAAATGCCTGAAGCACCAGCTATCGAACCAATTTTTCCTGAAATTCCTCAAGCTCCTATTGAACCAGCTTTACCACAAATGCCACAAGAACCTATTGTACAACAACCAGTTCCTCAAGCACCAATTGCTCCTAAGATAGAATCAAAAGAAAAATACCTTGGAATTGAAAGTTTTAGAAGAATAATGGACAATGTAAAAGGAATAAAAAATACAGTTAAATTAGTTGTTGGTATGCCTGTTGAAGTAGAACAAGAAGAAAAACAACTTAACAAAAATTTCGAATCATGGAAAGCTAGTATGAAAGACATACAAAAACAGCTTTCTTTCATTGATAAAATATTATTTGAAGGTGATTAAATGGAAGCTCCAGTATTTGTAAAAATTGATGAATATAAAGACGTGCTAGACACAATACAACTAGCTAAAGAAAAACTAGAAGATGCTAAGTCAACATTACAACAAATTGAAAGCATCAAACAAAAAGAAGACAACGAACTTATCGATTGGAAAACAACAATTGATGAAATTGAACAGCGGCTTGAAGGTATTGACAACATCTTATTTGAACCAGAAGCATAAATAAATATGGCACAAACAAAAAAAGAATCATTATTTGTAAAGGTACCAGAACCTAAGAGTCTAAGAATTAATATTCTAGAAAGCTCTAAAGATATACTAGGTGCTCTAACAAAATATGAAGTTTATAAAAAAACTCGTGAAGAAAAAAAAGTATTGTTAGAAAAAGTAAGACATACATTAAAAGAAGTCTCAAAAACAATCACAGTATTAAGAAACTCATTACCTAAAATTAATATTAAAGAAGTTAAACCAATCAAACAAAAATTGCCAGCTATAAAACCTCAAGCACAAGCACCAATGGTAATTAAACCAAGAAAAAAATCAGAACTAGAAAGACTAGAATCTGAACTTGCTGCAATTGAAAGCAAAATCAATTCAATTGCTTAATTCTTTTGATTAAATTTAAATAATATGGTTTAATTCTATTTCTTATCCTATTGGCCATATTACAATGCGGGGATGCCGGAGTGGCCAATCGGGGTAGACTCAAGGCAATTGAGTGCTGAGTGTTGCTTAGCAATGCGATGAAGAAACTATTTGTAAGTCATCTACTGGCTTAGTGCCTACGTGGGTTCGAATCCTACTCTCCGCATTTTTTATTTTTCTCGGACTATTGTAATGTTGCACAATTCACCACTTAGGAGTAATAAATAACCCAAAGATTTATATACTAGTTATTCTTAATTTAAACATATGACTGAATATAAACCATTAAACCATGATACAATTGCAGAAGCAGTTAACGTTTACTATACTGCAGCTTTTGATTTGGATATTAATGAATCGCGAAGAAATCAAGATACTAGGGAGATTATCGCTAGCCTTGCAAAATCTCATGAAGCTGAACCGCGTTGTGGAATTCAAGAAGATCCACAAACAAAAATGACTTGGACCAAGGGACGTTCTTCAAACTTTCCAGGTGCAGATTATAGCATACAAGTTTGGAGCCCAACATATTATACACCGGGAACTAATGAAAAGTTAAAAGAAAGGATTGAACAAAGAATATGTAAAGTAGTAGAAAAATTAACTGAAGCTAACTTTCCTGCCACTTCTTAAAATAATTAATAAAGACAATAACATTTTTAAATCTCAAACTTTGTTTGAGTATTATAAAAACACAGTTTTTATATACATTCTTCACAATTTCTAATTAAAATGATACAAATAACAGCAATCGGCGGTTACAATGAAGTTGGCAAGAATATGACTGCTGTAAAAATAGATGATGAAATAATTGTACTAGATATGGGCCTACACCTAGAATCCTATATTAAATTCAGTGATGAAGGTGGCGAAGACCTAATTAAAGTTTCAAGAAAACAACTTAGAACTATTGGAGCAATACCAGATGATACTGTTCTTAAAGATAAAAACAAAGTTAAAGCAATAATTCCAACTCACGCACATTTAGACCATGTTGGCGCCCTAATATTTATGGCTAAGAAATACAAAGCACCGATTATATGTACACCTTTTACTCATGAAGTTGTAAGACAAATCTCAGATGATGAAAAAATAAAAATCAATAACCAGTTTAAAATTCTAAATGTAAATTCCAAAATAAAACTCTCAAATAACATCACTATAGAATTCATCAACATGACCCACTCTACTCCACAAACAGTCATGGTAGCTATCCATACAAAATATGGAATAATTATCTATGCAAATGATTTCAAATTTGACAATAATCCAATAATTGGTAAAAAACCTAATTACAAAAGATTAGAAGAACTCGGTGAAATTGGTGTTAAAGCACTAATATGCGATTCTACAAGGGCAAGAAGGATGGGAAAAACACCCTCAGAATTAATTGCAAGAGAAATGTTAAGAGATGTTATGTTGGGTGTAAATTCTGAAGGTAAATCAGTTATTGTAACAACTTTCTCATCACATATTGCAAGGCTCAAATCAATTGTAGAATTTGGCAAAAAAATGAAACGGGAAGTTATCTTTCTTGGAAGATCATTAGCAAAATATTCAGAAGCTGCTGAAAACGTAGGAATTATTAATTTTTCAAAAGAAGTAGAAATTGTAAAATATGGTAATAAAATAAGAAAAAAACTAAAACAAATCAGTAAACAGCCTGACAAATATTTACTTGTCGTAACTGGACACCAAGGTGAACCTAAAGCTGCTTTATCAAAGATGGCAAAAAACCAAATGGATTTCAAATTTAAACCTGAAGATCACGTAATATTTTCATGTACAGTTATTCCATCAAAAACAAACTTGGATAACAGAAAATTATTAGAAAAAGAACTTGAAAACAAAGGGATTAGAATATTCAAAGACATCCACGCATCAGGCCATGCTAGTAGAGAAGATCTAAGAGACCTATTAAACCTTGTAAAACCAGAACATATCATCCCAGCTCATGGAGATGATAGCATGAAAGAAGCCTTAATCTCACTAGCAAAAGAAAAAGGAAATAGAAAAATCCACAAACTCCATAATGGAGACACAATAACTATAGAATAATAAATTATTTAAATAGACTAATCATACCTATTTTGGGGGGATGTACATGAAACTTACTTTGGCAGAGCCAACTTATCTAAAAGAAAGCATATCAATCATTTCTGAATTAGTAAACGAAGCAAGATTTAAAGTTAGTAAAGAAGCAATTGAACTAGTTGCAATGGACCCAGCCAATGTGGCCATGGTTATATTTAAACTATTAAGCAGCTGCTTTACAGAATACAATGTTGAAGAAACAACAGAATTAGCAATAAACCTTAACAATCTAAAACAGATATTAAGAAGAGCTAGTTCAAACGACATGGTTACTCTAGAACTTAGTGGAGACAACCAACTAAAAATTCAATTGAAAGGTAACACAACTAGAACATTTAATCTACCTATAATTGAACTTGAAGATAAAGAACAAAAAATACCTGATTTATCTTTTCCAACAACAATTATGCTTGCATCAACAATATTAAACAGCGCTATAGAAGATGCAGACATTGTTGGTGAATCTGTTTCTTTTGAGTCAGAACCTAAAAAGTTTACAATAAAAGCAGAAGGTGAATTATCAGCTGCTAAGATAGAAATTGATGAAAGTGAAGATGTCAAAATCAGTGTTGAAGGAGATTCTAAGATAAAATCAAAATACAGTATTGAATATCTTAAAAAAATGATGAACGGCTCAAAATTATCTGAAAACGTTTCAATCTACTTTAACAAAGACTACCCATTAAAACTAGAATATAAAGCAATAGACAAAGTTATGTTAAGTTTTATTTTAGCACCAAGGGTAGAAAACGACTAGATGGCTGTAAATTTTTCTAATTTTTTCTTTGTTTCTTCTAAATCTTTAGGCATCTTATCAGCATAATACAAAGCTAATTGGGCAGCATCCTTATTATTAATTTTCCCTTCATTAACAAACCCCTTATTTTTTGCATAACTCAATATTCTATCAGACATAGACTTTTTATTATCAATCATATCATAAACTGGCCTTATAATTGGGGCGTATCTTTTAGGTGTAACAGACCTAGCAAAGTTAAAAAAACGTTTAACATAATTATACATCTCTTTCTTAGAATAACCATCATAAGCACCCCAATATTGAAGTTTGTTTCTTACATAAGAATGTGGTGGTATGTATAAAACATCATTTTCAAGTTTAAACGCATCTTCTATTCCAAAATCAACAGGCATTACTTCAATAAATTCTCGTTGAATTTTTTTCAAACAAAATTTAAGAAGTACACCAACACCAATAAGAATTGAAACAAAATTAACATCCATACCCCTTTGCTCTAACGTACCATGTTTATTAATTTTAATTGGATTCCACCCAATATCTAAATTATAAGGATATAGTTTAGAGAAATTAACATTAGGTGCTACTTTTTTTACTTCCCTTTTCCATCTATCCCATCTTTTATTTAAACTAGTAAGAATATCTGTTGCTGTTTGTTTATATGGGGGTAAGCCACCAAGCTGTTGTAAATTCGCATACACCCCATCCATATACTTTAATTTCTTACCACCACGATAAACTAACATCCTTGTATCTTTTGCAAAATTTCTACCTTGATAAAATGGTGAAGATTGTGTGAATAATGTTAAAGCCGGGTCTGCCGCAATCTCAAAATTATAAGAAGAAACCATTGTTCGCTTTAATTTGCTTTTTTTGTAAAACCTTAATTCTTTCTTTTTCTCATCAAAAACACTTTTAGGTAAAGTATAATGATTATGATACCCAGTAACCCTACAAGTTGTTTTTGTTTTTTCATCACCAAATATCTTTTGTTTTATCCTATATGTTTGACCATCTTGAATAATGGGATCAAACTTACCTGGATAAGTAGAAAAAGGAAACAAAGTTAATCCTTTTGATTCACAAATTTCTTGCGCTTTTTGAATGGAATCTATAATATTTAATGCAGGATTATAAGTTTTAATATCAGGATAACATCCAAATTCAATCATATTCAAACCTATTTCTTTAGTAACAGGAATATCTGGATACTTTAATTTAAGTTCTGAAATAACTTCTAAAGCCTTATTAGACATTGTACCATTAGAATTCAAAATATGAAACTCTGCTTCCTGTCCAGTTTTAGAACGTTTAAGCACTTTTTTCTTATCGCTAAACGATTTATTCACTAATTTCATCTTCAATATCAAATATTTGGGTTAAATCAGAAGATATCTTCTTTATAGACGTCTTTCTAGACCTTTTTGTCTTCTCAAACATATAAAGTTTCTTGTTAACTTCCATAGAAAAAATAAATATATTTGGAAACTTTTGATTCAACCATTTAAGAATATATCCACCATGATAAGGTGTATCAAACATAACAGGAGAGTAACCCATAGAAACCATCTTAGTCTTCATACCCTTTACAATTGGTTTATAGAACTTAGGAATATACCTAGTTCCAAAACTAATGTTAGGTCGTCCTTTAAGATTTTTCATAGAATGCCCATCAAAAATAATATTAAAATTATAAGAATCAATTAATTTGGATAATGTAAAATAAAATTCTCTATAGCTCTTATACACATCTTCAGATTCATGTTTTGTCAAATTTTCTTTCCAAACTATATCTAACCACTCCTCAGAATTATCAGCATATATTGCTCTATCTAACCCACGATTAAAATCAATAACAAACCTTGATTGTTTACTATCAATCCATATTCCACTTTTTTCTAACACAATTTTACTATAAATCTTATGAGTGTCAAGATCTTCTTCACCATGCCTTTTATTATCAGGTATACTAAGCTTTTTCTCAATAGATTTAGGAACCCATGTTCCTGAATGAACTGTTAACAATAAGGTATTAAACGAATTCTTTTTGTAATTATCATAAATAATAACGCCCCTTTTTGTAATAGTCATCTTAATATCCTTATAATCAGGATAAAGAAACTCAAGATCTTCTTTAACAATAGAATACAACTTTCTATCTACAAAGAAATTTTTAAAATACATTTTATTTCTATCACGATAGAATTCATATAATGTTCCTTGTAAAAATTTACCCAAAACCTTATAGCTCTTAAGCAACGCAACAAAATTTAAGTAAGGATCTTCTTCAATAAGATTAACAATCCTATTCATCATCCTAAACAAAAAAAATCTTTTAGATAAACCTACAGTAATTGAAGAATTTCCTGGCCTAATCAATATAGGACTTATATTCTCAATAACCTCTCTAATTTTATCCATTTTTCTTAAATATATTAGCAAAAAAACTTAGAATTTTCTTAAAAAACCCTTGCTTTTCTTGATTATCATCTAATTCAACATTATCTTCTATAACTTCTTCAGTTTCTAATTCTTCTGGTTTAGAATCATCAATATCACCAACATCTTCACCACCAATAGTAAGCGTCTTAACATCTTGAATCTTATATTCATCCCCTTCAAACTCAAAATTAACTAGTGTCTTTAACTCAAACTCATTCCCATTATAATCTTCAGGAATAGTTATTGTGTAAGAATATGCTTTTTCTTCTCCAGCAGTATTAAGTGATAACTCAGCAATAAATTCCCCTTCCATCCCATGCCTTATTTCTGGAGGAATAACTTCAATAACATCAGTATCCACTTGTAAAGATTTAAGATTATTAACAAACACATCTACAGAAAGTTTACTTCCTTTTGATACAACACCACTAACTTCTTTTCTAACTTCAAGAACTTTAGGAATAGGAATAACATTAATGGTTTTAACAGCATCAAAATTATACTCAATCTCACCATATATGTAAGACCCAAACACTTTAACTTCTAATTCCGTTTCAACATCCACTTGAACTGCAACAATGTTCTTAACAACATTATGATTGCTTCCAGGCTTTAATGACTTACCTTTAGTAATCTCAGACTCATAATTATCACTAACAATCGAAGAATCTATACCAGATATATGTTTATTACCCTTATTTTCTAATTCAATTTCAACATCAAATGAGTCCCCGCCTTTAATTTTCTCAGGCATTGTAATCTTCGCCCAAACTTCAGATATGCCCACACCAAATGATTCATAAACCTCCCCAGTAAAATCACTTTTAAGAATTGTTAAATCAATATTAGAATTTATTTTATGCTCCCCTGCCTTTACAGATTTAATATTCACTATAAACTCTTTTATAGATTCTGAATTCATAGTACCAGAATATACATAAGTTTTATCATCTTCTTTTGTAATATCTTGCGACCAACTAATACCTCGAACAAAACTAGGTAACTTAATCTCAAGTCGGTTAATTTTCATAACAGCAGTTTCTTTATTTTCAACAAAAACGGAATATTTAATCTCTTCACCTGGCGCAGGTGTATTAGTAGATAAGTTATTAGTTATTTCATAAGGTACAAAAACAGAAATGGTCTCTAATTCAGATTTTTTTACTATTTTCTCACCTTCGTCCTTATAAGAAATTTCTGCTTTAGATTCAAATTCTGTTAAAATTAATGGTTTTATTACATAAGTGATTGTTTTTGTATCACCAGCAGTCAAAAAACCTTCAACAAAAATTTTATTACTTTTAGTATTACCCCTAACTATCTTAAATTCACTTGGAAAAACATCTTCATAAACAAAATCTCTTGCTGTTGCATCACCTTCATTAGTTAATAAAACCTCTACAGTAACCTCTTCATTTATAGATGGACTAGTCTTACTAAAAGACCTTTCAATTAAAATATCCGGAGCTTTTGTTCTAACAATAACTTCAACCCCTTCGTCACTATATCCTAAAAAACAAGATTTAATCTGACCATACATCTGACATTCATCTATTGCAAGATACCCTCCTGAATTATCTACTGTAACTAAAGCTTCTTCCCTACCAGAATCATATCTTACACCAATTGTAATTCCCTCAACTGTAACTTCATCTTTATTTTCAATTACCCCACTATAGAAAGTTTTTGCACTAACTGTTGATATCAACAATAAAAAAACAATAAACAAAATCACCCTTTTCATAATAATCATCCTGAATAAAAAAGTATATAAATATATTGATTAAAAATGAGTGTATTGACAGATATAAATATTTTAAAGGAATGGGCATACAATTACATAAAAAATAAAGATGCTTTTCTAAAAAACATTATTTCAATAGATAATGCACCTACTGGACTACTTGTTAAATACAAAAATAAAGACCAAATAATTATAACATCTGAGAAATTAGACATTAAATTATTAAAAAAGAAAAAAGAAAGTGATAATCTATTTATATTTACATACAATACTAAAAACAATTTAGAATCATTAATTTCTATGTGGGATTCAATAATTAAATATAAGTCACTTTCAATTTGTTTTGTAAATCAAGAATCAAAACTTGAAAAAAGATGGATTATCCATCCATATACACATAATAAGATAAGTGAAAGATCAGCATTAAAACAAGGCCTAATGTCATTATTTCAAACAGTCGAAACAAAACATTAAAAAACCCTGTACTATCCCTTATCAAAGGCCGTACAGTATAAAGGTCTTGAAGGGAGCCCAAACTTTATAATAATGCGCTATGCGCACTTTGATTTTTAGTCTCCTGTGATCTTTATGTAAACAGGCCTAATCGTCAAGAAATCAGAGTATTAAAAAAAGTACATGTCCAATTGCCCCAGAAAATAAGGGTACCAATAAATTATCATCTAATTCTTCAGCAAAAACTTCAACAATAGTTGCAACAAAAGCCATCGCTAAGATTATATAAATATTATTTAAGATAATAAAACCAACAACCAAATTAATTATAAGTTCTGCTAATCCACCACTAAAAGTTTTATTTTTAAAAATAATTGTCTTACCATACCTTTTACCAATTAACGCTGCACCCATATCACCAAACGTTGTCATTAATAAGGCTGCCAACGCAATATGAAACTCAAAAACTGCTAAAGCAATAATTGTACCAGAAATAAAATAAATAACACCATAAGGTCTATTCCTCTCTTTAGGTCTGATAAATTGTTCAAAAAACGGCGGACAAATTTCAAGCTCTAACCTAAAAAACTCAAATATTAAAAATATGATTAATAAAAAAACTAATGCAAGTAACGCAGTAGACTTACCATAAGTTTGCTCAATAAAGAAATATCCAAACAATACAAATAAGATTAACAGATGTACTGCTTTTCTTCCAACTTCATGAGCAAATGTCCACATTCTAAAGAATAAGATTGCCCCTCTTTGTTTAAAAATGTTTTGAATTAAATAGATATACGGCAGCCGGGACTTTCGACAGTTGGATATACAACGTATATCCTAGCTTAGAATCTCTTGCAAGATTTTTGGGCTGTTCTGATTTGAACCCGGGTCCCAAGCTCTTTCCACGAAAGTGGAAAGCCCAAAAGCTTTGCTTCTCGTGTGGGAAGCTCAGATCATAGCCACTAGACCACTGCCGTATAAATAATTAATTATATTCACTTATATATTAAGTTTTATAAAAGCAAAATCATTATTGAGAATAAAATGCCTAAAAAAGGAATTGTACCGTTATATTATGTTGTAATGGCACACCCAAATGATGGAACTGTTGTTCCAATGCCTCCATCACAGTTTGCTATTGCTGAAGTAGCTTCACGTACAAGACAAGAATTAACAGATTTATTAGCACAAATTAACACAAGATTCTTAGATGGTTCAAACGATTTACCATTTCTAAAACAAGCATGGGAACAAGATTTCAGAGGTCAAAAAGCAGAAAGCGCTTTTACTATTGCAGACCTAGAACATGCAGTAAAATGTGAATTAAGACCTGCTGCAAGACATGTTGTTTATAGCGGAGAGAGTATTCCGTCTTATAATTTAGTTAGACAAGAAGCATTTGGTAATGGGGAATTAGAAACAAGAAAAGGTATGATGAAATCAGCATCACATCACGACCAAGCATCATTATCTATAAAAGCAATTCAAAGTGGTGTAGGAAAAGAAGCAGGAAAGTATAGGGATGTTACATTTAGGGCACCATTCCTAATAGAAGATGGTGGTGAAGTATTCATTAATCCTGCATACCTTGCAGATTGCACTTGTAGGGCACACAGTAAACAAGTTGCTAGAGATTTAAGAACACCACAAAGAAATACCTATTTAGTATGCCACCACATTGCTGCTGGAATAAGAGAATTATATCTAGAAAAAGAAAGAATTGTTCCGATAAGAATTAAAGGGTTAAGCAATAGAAGTTTAAGAGGACAAAGAGGAGCAGTTCTTAACCCATATAACTTACATGAAAATCCAGAACTTGCTTTAGAAGCAGTTGTAAGAAGATTTGTATTTGGCCATAAACTTAGCGATATAGACAGATCATTAATGGATGAAGACATTTTCTCAACCCAATATCAAGATTTAAGAAATTCTAAACCTGGACAATTAAGAAGAGAAGTTGTTCAATCTACACAAAACTTTCCAGGAGTATATGGCAAAATTAAAGAAGAAATGATCTCTGCACTTACAGAACATGGATATGAATATTTAGGAAATGCAATTTCATTTAGAGACACAGAATATGAAACAGTCTCAAAAGTATTCGGAAATAGGCATAGTGGCAAAATGATACATATACTATATGATCCTTCAGTTGGTATAAACAGCCCTCATTTCTTATTAAAACTCAGACCAGGACAAGTAGACACCCAATATGGTGATCCTTTAAATCAACTGCCAGACAACCCAGTAGCGTGTGTAAACAGGCCCTTTTTAGAAACAGATGATATGACTGGTGTTGATAGAGTATCTTTAGTAAAAACACCAGTTAGCATACTAACAGTAAATGCCAGAAAACAATTATATACAGAATAAAAAAATTATTCAGCAGCTTCTTCTTCAGAACTATGACTTGGTATAGCTGCTTTGCTAATAATCATTATATCACCAATACTCTTAACTAATTGATGAGGAACAATTACTCCTTTAGCAGAACCCAATACTTGTGATAAGAACGAATTCTTTGTTGCACGCACTCTCCACCCGAATACTTTTGTTTGTGTTAATATTGATTCTTCAATATCTCCAAAATATTCGCCTTGATCTGTAAATACGCGCATATCATAAGTTCCGGAAATTCTTTTCATCTTTAGCATGCAAACCACCTTTTAAATTTATAATATGATAGTAAACGTTTAGATTTATATATCTTTTGATTTTCTAGTCTATATATGCAATACCAAAACTTAACTTTGATTGGAACAAGCCATATCGCAAAACAAAGCTTAAAAGACGTCAAAGACGCTATAGAACTTGGTAAACCAGACATTGTTTGCTTAGAATTAGATCCAAAAAGATATTATGCACTTTTACATAACAAAAAAGGTAAAATCAGAATATATGATATCAAAAGAATAGGCATAAAAGGGTTTATTTTTTCATTAATTGGTGCATGGGCAGAAAAAAAGTTAGGTGAAGCAGTGGGTGTTACCCCTGGTTCTGAGATGATAAAAGCTATTAAATTATCTAAAAAGTACAAAATAAGGGTATCTTTAATAGATCAAGATATTGAACTTACACTTAAAAAATTAAACAAATCTATAACTTGGAAAGAAAGATGGAATTTTGTTAAAGATATATTAAAAGCTATTATTTTCAGAAAAAAAGAAATTGAATTTGATCTTACAAAAGTTCCTGAGAAAAAGATAATTGATAAACTAATAAAAGAAGTTAAACAAAAATATCCTAACATATACAGGGTTTTGGTAAAAGAAAGAAACGAATTCATGGCTAAAAATCTAGCAAACCTACTAAATAATAACCCAGATAAAAAGATATTAGCAATAGTTGGTGCAGGACATGAAGAAGAAATGATTAAGATTATTAAAAAAACTAAACAAGATATAACATACTCTTATAGTCTTGGCTAAACTAAAAAACAAAATTCTTATATATCTGAATAGCAAATAAAACTAATATGGGCGAATTCATAGATATGGGAGCTAAACTTAAGAAATATTACAAGTTTACTCCTTCAGAACTTAGAGGAATTATTGTATCAATAATAGTATTAGCATTTATAGTATCTTTTGCAAAATGGGGTCCTGGAAATGAAATTGATGTAGGGTTTGGTTTATTCAATCTAATAAATGCAACATTAATATTTACTCTTGCTTTCATTATACATTATAGTGCACAAAAGGTTGCAGCTTTAAGCGTAGGTTATAACATTGAATACAAAGTTTGGAGTTATGGTTTATTAATAGCTTTATTACTTGCTTTCTTAACAAAAGGTTTTATTTGGTTTTTAATCCCAGGTGGAATAATACACCACCATCTTGCAGGACACAAATTAGGTTTTTTTAGATATGGGTTAAATTATTTCGCTGTTGGCGTTACATCATTAATGGGGGCAGTTGCAAACATATTATTTGCAATTATGCTAAGAATAATAAATATAGCCTTAAACAGTACAATTATTGATTACGCAATTATCATAAATCTTTGGTATGCTGTATGGAGTGTTTTACCAATTCCTCCAGCAGATGGAAGCAGAATGTTCTTTGGTAGTAGAATGGTTTATATATTTGGACTTGTAGCAATAGTAGCAGGCGCAGGATTGCTTCATCCAGCATTTAATATACCAATCTGGTTTGCAGTTATTGGATCGCTGTTAATAGCTTTAATTGCCTGGCTATTATATTATATATTTTGGGAAAAAGGCTTTTGGAAAGGACCATACTAAAATGAGTTACCAAAAAAAGTGGGCTGAAGTTTTATTTTTCACATTGTTAGTTATAGGTTTTATCATATCATTATTTTCAGGTAGCGCAGTAATCAGTTATTTAATCATTTTTATAACTGGTATGATGGCTGGCCGCCTAATATTCGAAAGAAAAGGTAAATTAAAGTTTGCTTATTATTTAATCATTATAGGTTTTCTTATTGGATACATCCTTGGAGCTTTTTACGGTAACAGAAACATTACAATTATATTATTTATATTGGGCGCTTTATTAAGTTATTATTTACATGATAGGAAAATAATAAAAACAACCCAATATTAGTTATTTCTATGAAAATTGCTGAAAATGTATGGAAAGTGAATGTTGACAGTAATATCTATTTCATTGATGAAGATGAAAAGATAATCATTGATGCTGGACCTAAAACACATAGAGAAGATGTAATCAGTGAATTAAGTAAATTTGTTGACGTAAACAAAATTGATAAAGTTATCTTCACTCATTTACACTATGATCATATGGGCAATTTTGATTTATTCCCTAATGCAAGATTCTTTGCATCTGAACAAGAAATTAAAGATTTTGAAGAAAACGCTCTAGGCGCAACCGTAGGTCTAGACCCATTACTACTTTCTAAATTTAAAAAAATCAAATTAGAACCTCTAGAAGACATGAATGGTCTAAAAATAATCCCTACACCAGGCCATACAAAAGGTTCAATTTGTTTATACTACGAAAAAGAAAAGGTCTTATTTACAGGGGACACAAAATTTGAGAACGGTATGGGTAGAATTGACTTGCCTACATCCTCTCCAGAAGAAATGCAAAACTCTCTGAATAAAATTGAAGAAATTGATTATGTTGTTCTAGCACCAGGCCATGATTATTAAGAAAATATATAAACAAACTTAGCTTCCTTCTAAAGTGATTAAATGATAAAATTTCAGCCTAGGCTTTACCAACAAACAATATTTAATTCTTGTACCTCGAAAAACACCTTAGTTGTACTTCCAACAGGCATGGGCAAAACAAACATTTTCTTAATGTTAGCAGCACATAGAATTAAACTTTACCCAAATTCAAAGATTCTATTCATTGGTCCAACTAGGCCTTTAATCGACCAATACCTAGAAAGTTTCAAAAAAGACTTTGAAATTAAAGAAGAAGAAATGGCAGTATTTACTGGTCATGTTAAACCAGAAAAACGTGAAGAACTTTGGAAATCCTCAAAAATCATATTCTCAACTCCACAAGGACTTGAAAATGACATTATCTCAAGAAGAATTAAATTAGAAGAGGTTTCACTTTTAGGAGTTGATGAAGCACATAGGGCTGTTGGAGACTATGCTTATGTTTTTGTTGCAAAACAATATCAACAAAAAGCACAATACCCAAGAATATTAGCGTTAACAGCATCTCCAGGTTCAGACATAGAAAAAATTTCAGAAGTTTGTCAAAATCTTTATATTGAAGATATAGAAGTTAGAACTGATGAAGATCCAGATGTAAAACCATACGTCCAAGAAGTAAATATTAGTTGGGTTAAAGTGACACTTTCTCAAGATCTTCTAGAGGTTCATAAATATCTAAAAGATTTCTTAAAAAGTCGACTTGAAAAACTTAAACAGCAAGGAGTTTTACATAGAGCAGACGTAAAATATGTTAGTAAATCAGATTTGTTACAATTACAAGGTCAATTAAGAGGTCGAGCTACAGCCGAACAAGATTTCACAATATGGGCTGCAATATCTGTATTAGCAGAAATTATGAAAATGCAACATGCACTTGAATTATTAGAAACTCAAGGTGTTACTTCCCTACATAATTATCTACAAAAACTTAACCAAGAAGGATTTAAAGGAAAAACCAAAGCAATCAAAAATATTGTAAAAGATCTAAATTTCAGAACTGCTTTAATCAAAGCAGAAAGGATGTATGAAGAAAAAATAGAACATCCTAAACTTATCGAACTCCAAAAGATTATTAGTACAGAAGTTAAAAAAAATCCTAATTTAAAATTAATAGTTTTTAATCAATACAGGGACAACGCAGCAGATATTGCTGAAAAATTAAACAATTTAGAGAACCTAAAAGCGCAATTATTTGTTGGTCAAACAAAAAAAGGCGAAACAGGCATGACTCAAAAAAAACAAAAAGAAGTTCTAGATGATTTTAGAGCAGGAGGATTTAATGTTTTAGTTGCAACTTCTGTTGCTGAAGAAGGTCTTGATATTCCCAGTGTAGATTTAGTAATATTTTACGAGCCAATACCTTCTGCAATAAGGCATATTCAACGTCGTGGAAGAACAGGACGTCAAGAAAAAGGTAAATGTATTATTTTAATGACAAAAGACACGCGAGATGAAGGTTACAGATGGAGTGCACACCACAAAGAAAAAAGAATGCATCGAACATTAAAGGATCTAAAAAGTAATTTATCAAAAGTCATCTCACCAAAATCAAATGGGTTAAACAAATACATAGAAAAATCAACAGAAACAGTTATATTTGCTGACCACCGTGAAAAAGCCTCAGGAGTTATTAAAGAATTAATTAATAATGGAATTAAATTAAACCTAGAAAAACTAGATTCTGCAGATTATCTTCTTTCTTCAAGAGTAGGTGTTGAATTTAAAACAAATGAAGACTTTGTTAATTCTATTATCGACGGAAGATTATTAATGCAAGTTAAACAACTAAAAAGAAACTTTGAAAGGCCATTAATCATTATTGAAGGTACAGAAGACATATACTCAATAAGAAATATTCATTCAAACGCAATCATGGGAATGTTATCTATGATTGCTATAAGCTATGGTATCCCAATAATATCAACAAAAAATCACAAAGAAACAGCCTCTTTAATGCAAATCATTGCTAAAAGAGAACAAGAAGAAACAGGTAAGAACTTTACACCACATTCAGAAAAACGAGTTTCAACATTAAAAGAACAACAAGAATATTTTGTTTCTTCCTTACCAGGCATTGGCATGACACTAGCTAAACCATTACTTAAAGAATTCAAGTCTGTTAAGAATCTTATTAACGCTAAAAAAGAAGATTTAGAAAAAGTTGAAAAGATAGGACCAAAAAAAGCCGAAGAATTAAAAAAAGTCTTCGACGGTGAATATTTACCTTAACCCTTCAATACAACTAATCTTAGTATTCCTTTGCAACCACTCTCTAAACTTATGATCTACTTTTACTCCAACATTTTGCAACCCAGAATTTAACTTACCATACAATTCCTTACCCTTTTTATCAAAATCAGTTAAAATTACAACTTCCATTCCAGATAATTCTTCAACAACCTCAAATATGGCCATTCTTGAAAGAGAAACAATATCATTCTTAACACCAATTCTTCGCAAAGCCCGAATATCATTAATACCTTCAACAAGTATCACTTTACCAGATTCATTAATATCCTCAACCCACTCGTCTAAAGAACTCATTTTTTCTTTTTTCTCTTAAGATATTTCTTTAATTTATCTAATGTTTTCTTTTCTTTATGCCTTTCTAATATTGCAATCCCACCCAAAATCATCAATATACCCTGTAATATAGGTAAAAATAATCCAAGAATACCTAATCCAATCAAACTCCAGCCTGCAAAATCCTTAAGCAGTTCCTTAAACTTACCTTCTTTTACCATTAAAATAATCCTCTAAAATTTTTTTATGATCAAATGCAAGTTCAGGTAAATTGTCTTTATTAAATACTTTAGCTTGCTTAGCATCATCTAAACCTTTCAGTTCTCCAAAACCTTTAGCAGTAAATACAATAGACACTGTATGTCCCCTAGGATCCCGAGAAGCTTCTGAATAAGTATGAAACTGCTTTAAATCAGATACATCAAGATTAGTTTCTTCTTTAGCTTCCCGAGTTGCGGCATCTTCAACACTTTCACCAATATCAACAAACCCTCCAGGTATAGCCCAACCCAATGGTTCAAACTTTCTTTCAACTAATACAATCCCGCCTTCAAACTCAATAATAGTATCTGCAGCTATTGAGGGTGTTTTTGGTCTCATAATTAATAAAGTAATCTAGAAATATATAAATCTGTAGGAAAACAATATAAACTTCATTAACATACTTCTTCAGGGGGAAATGCTAGATAAAGAGACTGCTTTAAAATATTATGGAAGAGAAGATGTTCAAAAAGCAATAGTTAAACATGCAAAAAATAAAGAAATTGCTGTTAGATTTAACGATTTCTTTGGAAAAAGACCAGACACCCTCAAATACCCTCGTGATGTATTAGAATTAGCAAAACAAGGTGCAACTTCTTTTCACTGTTCAGAAGAATTATGGGAAAATCCATTACATATTACCTCAAGTATGAAAAAAAAAGATGTAGAGGAACTCAGAATTGGTTGGGACATTGTTCTCGACATTGACTGCCCATATTGGAACCTTGCTAAAATTACAACTTGGTTATTAATAAAAACATTAAAAGACCTCCATGTTAATTCAATTGCAGTTAAATTTTCAGGTAACAAAGGATTCCATATTGGGGTTCCATTCGAAGCATTACCTCAAACAATAGGAGAAATAAAAACAAAAGATATGTTTCCTGAAGCTGCAAGAAACATTGCAAGTTATTTATTAGACTACATTAAAAATAAACAAATACAAGTTAAAGATGACGGCAACATAATTTTCGGAAACAAATTTAAAATTTCTTTTCAAAAATTAAAAGAATCCACAGGTAAAGATATCGACGAACTAACTGAAAAATTCTGTTCTGATTGTAACAACAAAGTAAAAGGCAACATAACTGACTCTTCAACAGAATTTGTATGTAAACATTGCGAATCAAGAATAAGTAGCAAAGAAGATTATGTAAAATGTCCAAAATGTAATATTTTTATGGAAAAGTTTCAAGAAAAAAAATCATTATGTAAATGTGGCTCAAATTCATATTACAGAACATTTAATCCTTTATCAATAATCGAAGTGGATACCATACTAATTTCAAGTAGACACCTTTATAGAATGCCATTTTCTTTACATGAAAAGTCTGGTTTAGCGTCAATACCAATAGATCCAGACAAGATCTTAACTTTTGATAAAAAATTAGCAAAACCAGAATATGTAATAACAAATAAAGAATTTATTGATAGAAATATTGAATCTTCAAATGCATTGGAGGCTGCAATCGCTTATCAACAAGAAAAACCAAAAGAAGAAGCAACTAAGAACTTTGAAGCACCAGAAGAAGCTGTTCCTGAAGATTTATTTCCACCTTGTATAAAAAAAGTGTTAGGTGGAGTAGAAGACGGAAGAAAACGTGCAGTGTTTATTTTAACTAATTTCTTAGTAAGTGTTGGATGGAGTTATGATATGATTGACACTCGACTAAAAGAATGGAATGAAAATAATTCCGAGCCTTTAAGAGAAGTATACATTAATGGTCAAACAAGATATCACAAACAAAATCAAAAAAAGATTCTTCCACCAAACTGTGCTAACCAAATGTATTACAAAGACCTTTTGATATGCCTACCTGATAATTTATGTAAAAGTATCAAGAATCCTGTAAATTATGCTATTAGAAAAGCAAGATATCTAAACAAAAAGGCAAAATCATGACTGTCTAATAGCAATGTTTATAAATAAACCAGAGTTTCTTTTATAAGTGTTTAAATAACGGTTTTAAACATTGTACACTGCCTGGGAAGAAACTTCTACAGTACAACTTTATTCTAGAAGAAATTATCTAACAGCGCATTGTTATAAACGAGGTTTTTAAAGCAAACAAATGCCAAATATTCGAAATCCAAGAAGTGGAAGTATGCAGTTTTGGCCTAGAAAAAGGTCAAAGAGAGTTTATGCTAGAGTTAAATCTTGGGCTAAAGTCAAAGATGCAAAACTACTTGGTTTTGCAGGCTACAAAGTTGGCATGACACATGCAATAATCATTGATAATAAACAAAAATCAATCACAAAAGGTCAAGAAATTTCTTGTCCAATAACAGTGATTGAATGTCCACCTTTAAAATCTGCTTCTATTCGTTTCTACAAAAAAACAATTGATGGCTTAAAAGTCGTTTCTGAAATCTTTGCTGAAAATCTTGATAAAGAACTTAAAAGAAAAATTATTATGCCAAAAAGTGTTAAGAAAAAGATTGAAGATATTAAAGAATATGATGACATTACCCTTCTTGTTTACACTCAACCAAAACTTACAGGTATTGGAAGGAAAAAACCTGAAATTTTTGAAATAGGTTTAGGCGGAAACAAAGAAGATAAACTAAAATTTGCTCAAGAAAAACTGGGTAAAGAAATCCCTATTACAGAAGTATTCGAACCAGGTCAACAAATGGATATCCATGCAGTTACTACAGGAAAAGGTTTTCAAGGTCCTGTTAAACGATTTGGTATTTCTTTAAGACAAAAAAAGTCTGAAAAATCTGTTAGAAACCCAGGTTCATTAGGTGGCTGGAGTGCACAAGGTCATGTTATGTATCGAGTAGCTCACGCAGGAAAAATGGGTTATCATAAAAGAACTGATTATAATAAGATCCTTCTTCAAATTAATGATAAACCTGAGGAAGTTAATAGAAAAGGTGGCTTTGGTAAATACGGCCTTGTTAAAAATACATATATATTAGTAAGTGGAAGTGTTGCAGGACCTAAAAAAAGAATAATTAGATTTAATACTGCAATTAGACCAAATAAAAATATGCCAAATGAGGCACCAACAATATCATACTTAAGCAAATGAAACTAAAAATAGTTGATCAAACAAAAAAAGAAATTGGAGAAAAAGAATTACCTAACCAATTTAAAGAACCAATTAGAAAAGATATCATAAAAAGGTCTGTACTAGCAATCCAAAGTCATGATAGACAACCTTACGGTGCATCTAAAAGGGCAGGTATGAGAGCTTCAGCAGAATTATCAAGGAGACGTAATAATTATAGGGGCTCATACGGTCACGGAATCTCAAGAGTTCCTAGAAAAATCATGTCAAGTTCTGGAACAAGATTCAATTGGGTTGGAGCAGTAGCACCAGGAACAGTTGGAGGAAGAAGAGCACACCCACCTAAAGCATCTAAAATTTGGGATCAAAAAGTCAATATAAAAGAAAACAGAAAAGCTATAAGGAGTGCTATGGCAGCAACATTATCAAAAGAAACTGTTAAAGAACGGGGACATGAAGCACCAGAAAATTATCCATTTATAATCACATCAGATATTGAAAAAATATCAAAAACTAAAGAAGTAAAACAAATGCTTGAATCAATTGGATTAAAAAACGAACTTCAAAGATTAACTAAAAAAGTTAGGGCTGGAAAAGGTAAAACCAGAGGAAGAAAGTATAAAATTACAAAAGGTCCACTAATTGTTGTTTCAAGCGACTGTAAACTAAAGAAATCAGCATGTAACATCTCAGGAATTGATATTATTGAAGCAAAAAAACTTAACGCTCAATTACTTGCTCCAGGAGCACATCCAGGAAGGCTAACATTATGGACTGATAAAGCAATTGATATAATCACAAAGGAGAATTTATTTAAGTAAAATGGAACCACTAAACATAATCAAATATCCATTATCAACAGAAAAAAGCATTCGATTAATGGAAGCAGAAAACAAATTAGAATTTGTTGTAGATAAAAAAGCAACAAAAAGTGACATTAAAAAAGCAATTGAAACTGCATTTAACGTCAAAATCATAAAAGTTCAAACTTTAATATCACAAACAGGAGAAAAAAGAGCATATGTTCGATTTTCAGATGAAACTCCTGCAATTGATGTAGCAACTAAATTAGGGTTAATGTAATAAAATGGGAAAAAATCTAGTTCAACAAGCAAGAGGAAAAGGATCACCAAGGTATAAGGCACCTAGCTTTAGATATAAAGGCGATGCAAGATTTGGTAAATTAAAAGAAGGCGTTGGTAAAATTACAGACATTTTCACAAGTCAAGGCCATTCACCCTTAATGAAGATTATTTGTAAAGACGGAGAAGAAATACTAATTCAAGCTCCAGAAGGAATTCATGTAGGTCAAGAAATTGCAATTGGTAAAAATGCTGAACCAAAAACTGGCAATATCATACCTCTTAAAGATATTCCAGAAGGTAGCTTAATATTTAATATTGAAATGAAACCAGGAGATGGTGGCAAACTAGTTAGAAGTTGCGGTACTTCTGCAAGAATTGTTAGCAAAACAAAAGACAAAGTTTCTGTCTTATTACCTTCAAACAAAACTAAAGTTTTCCATATAAACTGTAGAGCCATGATCGGAACTGTTGCTGCTGGTGGAATTAAAGAAAAACCTTTCCTTAAAGCAGGTAACAAATTTCACGCAATGAAAGCTAAAAATAAACTTTATCCTCACGTTTGTGGAGTTAGCATGAATTCAGTAGACCATCCATTCGGTGGAAAATCATCTAACACAAAAGGTAGACCTACACAATCATCAAGAAATGCACCTCCTGGAAGAAAAGTTGGAAAGATAGCTCCAAAAAGAACAGGTAGGAAAAAGAGGTAAAAATGGCAAGAAAAGAATATTCATATAGGGGAAAAAGTCTTGAAGAACTTAAAAATATGGACCTTAAAGAATTTGCAGAACTTTTACCATCAAGATTAAGAAGAACAATCAAAAGAGGATTTACAGAACAACAAAAAATCCTTTTAAAAAAGATAAAAAATCAAGAAAAAGATCTTAAAACACATTGTAGAACAATGATTATCCTACCAGAAATGATTGGTATACAAATCAAAATATATAATGGTAAATCCTTCGAAAACTTAGCTATCGAAGAAGAAATGATAGGACATGTTTTTGGAGAATTCGTATCAACAAGAAAAAGATTAGCACATTCAGCACCAGGAGTAGGTGCAACTAAATCAAGTTCAAATTTATCAGTGAAATAAAATGGATGAATATAATAAAGAACATATGGCAAAAGTCACTGGCAGGTCACTGTCAATCTCAACAAAAATATCTATTGAGATATGTAATTTTATTAGAAATAAAAAGCTTAGTTGGGCAAAAGCTGAATTAGAAAAAATATCTAAAAAAGAAAAGCCATTGAGACTTACAAGATTTAACAATGATAGGGGTCATAAAAAAGGTATGATGGCTGGAGCATATCCAATAAAAGCATCAACCGAAATTTTATCATTATTAAACTCTGTTGAAGCAAACGCACAATTTTTAGGACTTAACACATCAAACTTAATAATCAAAAAAATTATTGCAACTCAAGGAGCTGGGCAATGGCATTACGGCCGACAAAGAAGAAGAAGAATGAAACGTACAAACATAGAACTTGTCGTTGAAGAAACTGCTGCAAAAAAAGAAACAAAAATTACAAATAAAAAAGAAACAGTAAAACCTAAAGTTGAAAATAAACCAGCAATAAAGAAAAAGCTTGATGTTACTGATAATCCTACCAAAGACGTTAAAAAAGTAATTACAGAAGAAAAAATTGTCAAAGAGGAACCTAAAAAATGATTGAAAGAAAATTCGTTGCTCAAAAAATTCAAGAACTTCAAATTCAAGAATATATTACAAATAAAATGAGAAATATTGGTCATAGTAATACTAAACTACAAAAAACCCCTCTTGGAGAAAAAATTATTGTATATGCATCAAGGCCTGGATTAATCGTAGGTAAAAAAGGGGCAAATATAAGGTCACTTACTAAAAGTCTAAAAGCAAAATTTAATCTTGAAAATCCAACAATCGAAATTTCAGAAGTTGAAAATATTAATTTAGATGCTAATATTGTCGCTGAAAAAATTGCTGATTCAATAGAAAGATTTGGAACATCAAAATTCAAAGCAATAGGTCACAAAGTAATGCAAAACGTAATGGACTCTGGAGCATTAGGTATTGAAATACTAATTGGTGGAAAAATCCCTAGTAGTAGAGCAAGAACATGGAGATTTTACACAGGTTACCTTAAAAAATGTGGAGACATTGCATTAACAGGTGTTAAATCTGCACAAAGAAAAGCAAACATAAAAACTGGTACAGTTGGAATAAAAGTTAAAATAATGCCACCAGATATTGAATTGCCTGATAGAATCCAATTAAAAGAAGAAAAAGAAGAAGTTATTGAAGAAATTCCTGTAGATCAGAAAAAAGAAGAAACTGCTTCAGAAAAGAAAACAGAAAAAGAAGAAGCTAAAGAACAAAAATCTTCCGAAGAAAAAACTAAAGAAGACGTAAAAGAAAAACCAAAGGAAGAAATTAAAGATCAACCTGAAGAAAAGAAAAAAGATGAGTAAAACAAAAGAACTTAGAGGAATGCCAAAAGAAGAACTTGAGAAAAGGTTAGATGAGTTACGAAAAGATTTACTAAAAGATAATTCACAAATTGCAACTGGAACAGCACCAAAAAATCCAGGAAATCTTAAAAAAAACAAAAAAAGTATTGCTAGAATATTAACCATAATCAATGAAAAAAATAAAGAGGTAAAGAAAAAGGATGAGTGAAGTATGCCCAACATGTGGTCTCCAAAAAGAACTATGTGTTTGTGAAACAATAGCCAAAGAAAGCCAAAAGATAACTATTAAGCTCGATAAAAAAAAGTTTGGTAAGGTATATACCATTATCGAAGGTATCGACACAAAAGAGATTGACATAAAAGGTCTTGCAAAAAAATTAAAGAACAAATTCGCTTGTGGAGGAACATACAAAAATGGAAGAATCGAACTCCAAGGTGGCCACATGCAAAAAGTCAAAGAAATATTATTAGAAATGGGATTTCCTCCTGAAACAATCGAAACCAAATGAACAAACAAAGGAAACTAATTCGTGGCGAATTAATCGGCCTCGTAATAGAAGTTCCAAGTGATGGTCTCAAAGGAAAAATCATTGATGAAACAAAAAACACAATAATCATTGACGTAAATGGTAAGAAAAAAACCATAATAAAAAACAAAGAAATCAAATTCAAAGATCAAAAAATAACAATAAACAGTGAAAAACTAAGAGTAAAACCAGAAGAGAGGATAAAATTAAGATGACTAACAAAATCAATTTACGGGGAAGGTCCTTTGTATGTGTAGTAGTATCAACAAAAATGCATAAAACTGCAGTAGTTGAATGGGAAAGAAGATACTACATGCCAAAATATGAAAGATACGAAAAGAGAAGAACCAGAATAAAAGTTCATATCCCAGATTCAATCAAAATTAAAGACGGAGACATAGTTAAAATATCAGAATGTCGACCATTAAGTAAAACTAAAAACTTTACAATTATATGCAAAGTCGGAAAAGAAGAAGGCTTCAAAGAACGTATGGAAGCTGAAGAAGAAGGCAAAGTAAAAGATAAAGAAATATTAAAAGAAAAGCCAACAGAAAAAGAAGAAAATGAAAGCGATAAAAGCGAAAGTAACTAGGGGACTTCCAGTAGGTAGTGTTGTTGATACTTGTGACAATTCAGGTGCAAGAGTAGTTAGAATATTTGGAGTAATCCAAAAAAAGACAGTAAAAGGTAGAAGATCTGCTGCCGGAGTTGGGGATTTAGTAATGGTTGCAGTAAAAAAAGGTAGACCTGACATGAGAAAACAAACAACTTTTGCTATTGTAGTAAGACAAAAAAAAGAATACCGAAGAAGAAACGGAATGAGAATCAAATTTGAAGATAATGCTGTTGTTGTACTTAAGGACGAAAAAGGAAATCCAAAAGGAACAATTTTCAAAGGCCCAATTGCTAAAGAAGCAACTGAAAGATGGCCAGGAATTGCAAAAGTTGCAAAAATAGTTGTATAAAATGAAAAAAATCGTAAAAAGTTGGAAGAGTAGTATTCAGCCAAGAAAGCAAAGAAAATATAGGTATAACTCTCCACTACACAAAAAACAAAAACTTGTTTCATCACACTTATCAAAAGAACTAAAACAAAAATACAATAAAAGAAGCATTGGAATAAAACTTGGTGATAAAGTAATAATCGCAAGAGGACAATTTAAAAATAAAACAGGAAAAATCGAAAAAGTTGACCTAAAGAAATCAAAAGTTATTGTATCAGGAATTGAAATCGAAAGAAAAGATGGAACAAAAACTAAACCATTAATTGAACCATCAAATTTAATTATCACTGAACTTATAATTGAAGACAAAAAAAGAAAGAAAATACTCGACAGGTGAAAAAATGCATCATTTAAGAAGACTAAACGCACCAAAAAGCTGGCCAATAAAAAGAAAAAGTAACAAATATCTTAAAAGGCCAAATCCCGGAGCACACCCCATTAAATTAGGTATACCAATAACTATTTTACTAAGGGACGTTATACAAGTTGCAAAATCAAATAAAGAAGTTAAAAAAATTCTTTATAACAAAGAAGTCTTAGTAGATCAAAAAAGAGTAAAAGATCCAAAATTTATTGTAGGATTATTCGACACAATCACCTTACTAAAAGATAATTATAGAATTATAATTGGTAAAAACAAAAAAATCTCTGTAATTGAAATAAAAAATGAAGAATCAAAATTAAAACTATTAAAAGTAATTGGAAAAACTAAAATTAAAGGAAAAACTCAATTAAATCTTTTCGATTCAAGAAATATTTTGATAGATAAAGACGATTACAAAACAGCAGATAGTATATTAATTGATTTACCAAAACAAACAATCAAAGAACATATCAAATTTGATAAGGGTGTCTCAATAATTCTTACTGGTGGAAAACATATGGGTGACCAAGGTACAATTGAAGATATTTCATCAAATAAAATTATTTACAAAAATAAAGAAAGCGAAAAAATTGAAACATTGAAAAAATACGCTTTTGTTATAGGAAAACAAAAACCTTTGATTAAGATAGAATGAATAAAATGAGAAATGTTCGGATTGAGAAAATCACACTAAATATTGGTGCAGGTAAAGAACAGGCTAAACTTGAAAAAGGCCTTCAATTATTAAAAAATATAGTTGGACTTACCCCAGTAAAAACATTCACTAGTAAAAGAATTCCTACATGGGGCATTAGGCCAGGATTACCAATTGGTTGTAAAATTACCCTTAGAAAAGAAAAAGCTAAAGATATTTTAAAAAGATTACTTGCTGCTAAAGAAAACAGATTAAAACCAAAACAATTTGATAAAGGTGGAAATCTTGCTTTTGGAATTCATGAATACATTGACATACCAGAAGTAAAATACGATCCAAAAATTGGTATTATGGGTCTTGAAGTTTGTGTTACACTTGAAAGAGCAGGTTTTAGAATCAAAAAAAGATCAATACAACAAAAGAAACTTCCAAAAAGGCAAACTATCTCACAAGAAGAAGCAATGGAATTTTTCAAAAAAGAATTTAACATTCAAATAGGTGAAGAATAATGACTTATAGTAATTATGAAAAAGCGTTTAAACAATTAAATGCAAAAGGTGCAATAAAAAAGAAATATATCAAACATAATGCACCAAAAGAAAGATCATGTGGTAAAGCAACAAAACGTTGTATAAGATGTGGCAGAATTGGTGCACATATTTCAAAATATGGCCTACATGTATGCAGACAATGCTTTAGAGAAATTGGACCAAAAATAGGGTTCAAAAAATTCGGGTGATAAAATGTCTTTAAACGATCCATTATCAAATGCACTCTCATTAATATTAAATGCTGAGAGGGTAGGGAAAAAGGAATGCACTATTAGGCCTGTATCTAAGGTTATAGAACAAGTACTTAATGTTATGAAAGACAACCTCTTTTTAGGCGAAGTAAACAGAGTAAAAGACGAACGAGGAGATTATATCAAATTAAGTTTACTTGGTAAGATAAACAAATGTGGTACAATCAAACCAAGATACCCTATGAAAAAAACAGAGTATGAAAAATTCGAAAAAAGGTTTTTACCTGCAAAAGATTTTGGAATAATCATAATCTCAACACCATTAGGAATTACTATCCATACAGAAGCTAAGAAAAAAGCAATTGGTGGAAGACTATTAGCTTATTGTTATTAATATGGAAAAAACAAAAAAAATTATCGGAGAAATAGAAATTCCTGAAGGAATAACCCTTGAAGTAAAGGGTAATTTAGTATCAGCAAAAGGTCCAAAAGGGGAGACATCTTTAACAACAAATGAAAAAGCTGCAGAAGTTAAAGTAGATGGTAATAAAATTATTGTAACGTCAAAAAATATTGGTAAAAAATATAAAAAACAAGTTAATACAATTATTGCAAACATAAAGAACATAATCTTGGGTGTAAATGAAGGTTTCGCATACAAACTAAAAGTGTGCTCAGGCCACTTTCCAATGAATGTTTCAATTGGAAACGGCGAATTAGTTGTGAAAAATTATTTTGGTGAAAAAATTCCTAGAAATTTAAAATTAAAACCTGGCGTTGAAGTCAAACTTGAAGGAGATATCATAAATGTTACAGGCACAAACAAAAACTTATGTGGACAAGTAGCTGCAGATATTGAAAAATTAGCTAGTAGAAGAAGCTTTGACAGAAGAATATTTCAAGATGGCATATACATAATTGAGAAAGCAGGTAAAAAGATACAATGAAAAAACTATTAGAATTACGTAAGAAAATCAAACAAAGAAAACCTGAATTCATTAGACAGGATGCTCATAAAAAAGCTAAACTTAAAAGAAAATGGGTACGTCCAAGAGGAATTGATTCAAAGATTCGTTTAGGACTAAAAGGGTATGGTAAAAAACCAAGTACTGGTTGGAGTTCACCAAAAGGAACAAAAGGCCTAACAGCTGAAGGACTTATCCCAAAAGTAATCTGTACAGTTAAAGATATACAAAATTTAAATCCTGAAAAAGAAGGTTTAATTATTTCAAAAACAGTAGGAAAAAAGAAAAAACTTGAAATAATAAAATCAGCTAAAGAAAAATCAATTAAGATTTTAAATATTAAAGATACAGAAAAATATGTAAAATCTGTTGAAGAATCACTTGCTTCAAGAAAAGCTAAGAAAAAAGCTATTGAAAAAGCTAAACAAGAAAAGAAAATAGAAAAAGCTAAGAAAGAAGAAAAAAAGACTGAAGAAAAAGTTGATGAAGACAAAAAAGATTCTGAAAAAAAAGAAAAAGATAAGTTACTAACAAAAAAAGAGATATAAAATGAAAGATTTGACTACACAAAAAAGATTGGCGGCTAGAATCCTGAAATGTTCAAAAAAGAAGATTTGGTTAGATCCAGAACAATCAGATGATATAAAAGAAGCAATCACTAATATAGATGTTAAATCTTTAATCAAAAAGAAAACAATAAAGAAAAAAGGTTCAAACGAAAGTTCAAGAGTTAGAGCAAGAGCAATAAAAATTCAAAAAAGTAAAGGAAGAAGAAAAGGTCAAGGCTCAAGAAAAGGAAAGAAAAAAGCAAGAACTCCAAAAAAAGAAAAATGGATAAATCATATAAGATCACAAAGAAATTTACTAAAACAATTAAAAGAAAATAATAAAATTGAAAATAAAACCTACCGTGACCTTTACTTAAAAGCTAAAGGTGGATTTTTCAGAAGTAAAAGACACTTAAAATTATACATAGAAGAACATAACCTAATAAAAAATGAGAATAAATAAAAGAACCTCGGTGCCTTACAAAAGAAAAAGGCAAGGAAAAACAAATTATAAGAAAAGGTTAAAGCTATTAATGGCAAAAAGACCTAGACTTTGTGTGAGAATCTCACTTAATAGTGTTAAAGCTCAAATAATTGAATATTCACCTGATGGAGACAAAATTATTTGTGCAGCAGATTCAAAAACAATACAAAAATTAGGCTCAAAACTTAGCCCATCAAACACTTCAACAGCATATCTTGTTGGTTTAATGGCAGCTAAATTAGCACAAGAAAAAGGTGTAAAAAGATTAATACTTGATATTGGATTCAAAAAGCCAGTTAAAGGCTCAAAAGTTTATGCAGCATTAAAAGGTGCTGTTGATGCTGGAATAGAAATTCCTCATAGTGAAGAAGTTCTTCCAACTGAAGACAGAATCAATGGAAAACACATAAAGGGTTTACCTGAAAATCATGTTAATGAAATCAAAAATAAAATTTTAGGTGCAAAAGATGAAAAAGAATAATAGAAGGCCGCCAAGGAAACCACAAAAACCTGAAGAAAAAGTTCCTAAAGATTGGAAACCTAAAACAGAAATAGGTAGAAAAGTCTTAAGTGGTGAAATTAACAAAATTGATCAAATACTAGATAACGGTTTAAAGATATTAGAACCTGAAGTTGTAGATCTTCTTATTCCAGAACTAGAAACAGACCTTATGCTTATAGGACAATCAAAAGGTAAATTTGGTGGCGGACAAAGAAGAGTTTTTAAACAAACTCAGAAAAAAACTCAAGAAGGTAATAAACCAAAATTCGCAACATTTGCAGTTAGCGGAAACAGAAATGGCTTTGTTGGTGTTGGTTATGGTAAAGCTAAAGAAACAGTCCCTGCAAGAGAAAAAGCTATAAGAAATTCAAAACTTGATATTATTAAGATTGTAAGAGGAAATGGTTCATGGGAAGATACAGGCAAAGAACCAAACACAATCCCTTTTGCAGTTGAAGGCAAATGCGGTTCAGTTAGAATCAAACTTATGCCTGCTCCTCGTGGAACAAGATTATGTGTTGAACCAGAATGTCAAAGAATCCTAAAATTAGCAGGAATTAAAGATATATGGTCAAAAACACAAGGCCAAACAAAAAGCAAGATAAACCTAATCAAGGCTTGTATAGAAGCACTAAAACAGCTTTCAACAATGAAAATCAATCCTAATTATAAAGAAACATTAGGAATAGTTGAAGGTAAAATTGCAAAGGTTGAAGAAAATGTCGAAAATAGCGATAATTAGAATTAGAGGAAGTGTAAAACTCAAGAAGGAAATTAAGGATACTTTAAGTATGCTTAAATTATATAGAAAACATTACTGTACAGTCTATGAATCAACACCTTCAATAATCGGCATGATAAAAAGAGTACATGATTACGTTACTTATGGTGAAATTGATGATAATACTGCAAAAGAACTTATCGAAAAAAGAGGGGAAGAATATACTGGCCCTGACAATGAAAGAACAAAAAGAAAATTTATTGTTATAGGAGATAAGAAATATAAAGCATATTTTAGATTAAGTCCTCCAAAAGGTGGTTTGGGTAGCATTAAGAAATCAGTTAATGTTGGTGGTGCTCTTGGTCTTAGAAAAGACATAACGGAATTAATTAAGAGGATGTTATAATGGTTACAAATATTCGTAAAAAAAATAGCAGGCAAAAAGGAACCCATACACATGGTTGGGGCTCTAAAAAGAAACACCGTGGCGCAGGTAATCGTGGTGGTAGAGGTCTTGCTGGTAGTGGTAAAAGGTGTGGTGCAAATGCACCAACACATTGGAAAGAAAGATATTTTGGTAAACACGGATTCAAGAAAAAAGGTCAAAAAATCAATTTTATAACTTTCAATGTAGGCGACATTGAAAAACTATCAAAAACAGAAATTAATCTTTCAGATTTAAAATTTAATAAACTGCTAGGCAACGGAAAAATTAACACAAAAGTTAAAATTACTGTTGATTATGCTTCTAAAAAAGCTATAGAAAAAGTAACCGCAGCTGGCGGAGAAATAATATTAAATAAAGAAGAATCTAAAGGTTAACTATGGGTCTATGGCAAAACATTTTATCAAATTTACCAGAAGTCGCGTCTCCTACTCAGAAACGTCTTGCGTTTAAAGAAAAACTGAAATGGACGCTAATTACACTATTAATTTACTTTGTATTGGGTCTTTTACCATTATTTGGTCTTGGGGACAATGCATTACAAAGATTCGAATATTTATCAATTATTCTTGGAGCAAAATTTGGTTCAATTATCTCTTTAGGTATAGGGCCTTTAGTTACATCATCAATTGTATTACAACTTTTAAATGGGTCAGGTATTGTTAAATTTGATCTAAATTCACACGAAGGTAAAAGAAATTTTCAAGGTGTCCAAAAATTATTAAGTATCTTCTTCATTATATTTGAAGCTGCTATTTATGTATTTATGGGTGGACTTGCACCAGCAGCTGCTTTGAAAGGTACACCAATCTTCTTCCAACTACAATTAATCTTAATATTTCAATTAATATTGGGTGGTATCCTAATCATGTTTATGGATGAAGTTGTCTCAAAATGGGGCTTTGGTTCAGGAATATCCTTATTTATTGCAGCTGGTGTTTCACAAGGAATATTTGTTCAAGCATTTAATTGGTTACCTGGTCCAAGTGGAATAGGTGGCATCACATATTCTTCAGGAGCAATACCTGCTATGTTTCAAGCTTTAGCATCAAGTGATCCAACAACTGCTGGAATCAAACTTGGAGCGATATTGTCAACCTTAATTGTCTTTGCAGTAGTTGTTTATGTACAAGCAATGAAAGTTGAAATTCCATTAAGCTTTGGCAGAATACGTGGACACGGTATTAGATGGCCCTTAAGTTTTATGTATACTTCAAACATACCAGTTATTCTAGTTGCTGCTTTACTTGCAAACTTTCAATTATGGGGAAGACTCCTCCAAAATTGGGGATTACCTATTTTAGGAGTATTTAGTGAACAAACAGGTGCACCAATTTCTGGATTAATCTACTGGGTTCAAGCACCAAACATTGTTAAAACAATTATTGAACAACAAACTTTCTCTATTGGTGGTGCAATTTATTTACAAGCAGCAGTCTATGCCCTATTCATGATGCTTGGTTCTGTTATTTTTGCTTTATTTTGGGTACAAACTTCTGGTATGGATGCCAGGTCACAAGCAAAACAAATGATGTCTTCTGGACTTCAAATTCCTGGATTTAGAAAAGATGAAAGAGTATTAGAAAGACTATTAAACAGATATATTTGGCCTTTAACAGTAATGGGTGGATTATCAGTTGGTTTCTTAGCTGCGCTTGCAGATCTAACTGGTGCTTTATCAAGAGGTACAGGTATATTATTAGCTGTTATGATTATTTACAAACTATATGAAGAAATTGCAAAACAACATATGATGGATATGAATCCAATGATGCGTAAGTTCATGGGGGGCTTTTAAATGGTATTTGGTAATCTTTTAAATCCAGTATTTTCACCACTATTAGCACTACATCCTGCATGGATAGTGTTCATCATTTCTGCTATTGTATCCATATTAATCACAGTAATCTATAAGCTAACAACAAACCAAAGTCTTATGAAAGATCTTAAATCTGAATTAAAAGAATTTCAAAAAGAGATGAAAGAACTTAGAGACAATCCTAAAGAAATGATGGCTGTTCAGAAAAAAGCTATGCAAACAAATATGAAATATATGAGCCATTCAATGAAATCTACATTATTCACTTTTATACCAGTTATCTTAATCTTTGGGTGGATGAATGCAAATGTTGCATTTGAACCAGTATTTCCTGGACAAGAATTTAGTATAACTGCTCAATTTGATAAAGATACTGCTGGAACAATAGACTTAATATTCCCAGAAGGTATTGATATTATTGGTAATAATCTTAAAGATATAGAAAATAATCAAGCAACCTGGACATTAAAAGGTCAAAAAGGAGATTATTTAGATGGAAATTCTCTACAATTAGTCTATAAAGATGATACATATTACAAAGATTTAATAATAGACAATAAACAACGTTATTCAGAACCAATTAAATCAATTAAAAACAGTGACTTAAAATCCATTAAAATAAACAACAAAGAAATGAAGATTCTAAAAGTCTTCGGCCTAGAAATTGGGTGGCTCTGGTCATACATTATATTTTCAATTATATTCAGTATGACTTTAAGAAAATGGATGAAAGTTTACTAGGAGGCAAAAATGAAAGTTCCAAAATCCAAATCAAAAAGAAAAGTGTTTGTAAAAACCCCTGGTGGAAAGACCATAGTACATTATAAACCTAAAAAACCAAAAGTAGCACATTGTAGTAATTGTGGTGATAGTTTAAAAGGTGTTATAAGGGGAACATCAGCACAAATTAAGAATGCAACAAAGACACAAAAAAGGCCAACAAGACCATATGGTGGCGTTCTTTGTAGTAAATGCACACGTGAAACAATCAAAAACAAAGCAAGATCTCAATAGGTATGTGGTGACAATACCTGATTAAATCTGAGGTTGGAGGAAAAAATGATAGAAGTAGGAAGAAAATGTATAAAACTTGCTGGTAGAGACGCAGGTAAAAAAGCAATTATAGTAGAAATCCAAGATGATACTTATGTTCTAATTGATGGTGAAGTTAGAAGAAAAAAATGTAATATTAACCATCTAGAATTATTAAATGAAGTAGTTAAGATATCAAAAGGCGCATCTTCAGAAGAAGTTGCTAAAGCATTAGGCATAGACTTAAAGAAAACAAAACCTAAACCAAAAGTAGAAAGACCAAAAAAAGTTAGGGGAAAGAAAAAATTATTAGAAGAAAAGTCTAAAGAAAAACCTAAGAAAAAAGCAGAAACTAAGACTAAACCTACTCAAAAAGAAGAAACTTTAGAAACTTTAGCAGATGAAGGTAAAGAAACAAAAGAAGGGCAAAGCTCTTCTGAGTCTCAAAAATCTCCAATTTCAGATAAGCCTAAACCTAAAAAAGAATAATTTTATTTCTTATCTTTCTTTTATTATTAAATACACCCCAGCAGCTACAGCAGCCAAAGACAATAAAGATCTACTTATATAAATAAAAGGTATTTGTATATATTGCAATACTGCTAAAATTAATAAAATTACACCTAACCAAAAACCAATTCCTCTTTTCATTGTATCACCTTATATATTTCTGTTAAATTAATCTCAAATGCAACCGCAGGCATTTCTAATCCACAATTGTCCAAAACAATTGGTATAATTTCACCAATAAAACCTACTTTTTTTCCATCAACAATAACTCTTCCAACCCTACCAGGAATAAATGTATCATGATCTACTTCTTCAATTTCATATTGAACATTTAACATTCTCAATAAATAATCAAGTGCTTGTTTAGCTTCAGTATAATCTGCTTTTTCATTAGCAGAAACATATGCCAATCTTTCATAATCAATAACCCATTCACCCTTCTTAACAGTAACAAGTCCTTGCTCAAATATTTTCTGAGGATATTCAACATGCTTATTCTTAGATAAACAATCCATTAATATAGGAATTAACCATGTTCGAACAACAGAATAGCTTTCTGACATATATGCTTTAATTTCAACAGTTCCAAAATCTTTAAGATTCATTTTGTTATACAATACCTCTTTGCTAGATAATATTGGGCTCATTATCTCTTGACAGCCAAGACCTGCCATTACATCCCTTGCTTTATCAATAAGTTTCACAATAGGTAAACTGTTACCAATAGTAAAACTAGTCAATGGTTTTTCATCAATATTATCATACCCATACATTATTCCAATATCTTCAATAACGTCAACTTGATGTAAAATATCTTTTCTATAATGTGGGATAGAAACCTTCCCATTTGTATAATTATAACCTGCTTTTTCAACTAGCTTCTTCATATCAGATTCTTTTAATTCTAAACCTAACAAAGACTTAATCTTAGAATTATCAACTTTAATAGTCTCATTAAACATATGAGGTGTAGTTATTTTTTTATCTGGATAATTTATATCAACAGATTCTATTTTAAATCCTCTTTCAAAAAAGGCTTGTGCAAATATATTAGTTGCTAAATTTAATGAATCTGAATCAAGACCAGTTGCTTCAAAGAATAAATCTTCTTCACCTTCATCAACCCTACCAGTATTATTTGAATTAATAACTGGTGGAAAACTTAAAACTTCACCATTGTCATCAATTAATATTGGATATTTCTTAAAGCCTTCAAGAATCCAAGCATATTCCTTACCCTTAGGATGACTTTCTAAAATCTCTCCAGGAGTCATTTCACGTTTAAAATCTAAAGGTGTAAAAGAAATAGATTCTGGATCTATAGCCTTATAATATACTGGAAACTTAATTTTCTTGTATGAATATATCCCAATTGCAACCTTCTGTCTTTTTCTGCCATAATTATCACAAAGTTTTTCTTGTAATTGTATTAATTGTTTTATTAAATAATCGTCAATCTTCTTACCTTTAGCAATAAACGCAGAGATGTATGGCCTAACCTTACTAACAGAACTATCAACCTTAACACTATATCCTGATTTCTTAAAATCAAGTTTTGCAATACCTTTATCTAAACCAAGTATCCTTCTAAATAACCTTGCAACCCCTTCAATACTCCAAAGATAAGGTAAATTAGTATCACCAAAATCAATCTTAATTTCATCTGTTTTTTCATTATAACCTTCATAGTCACCCTTACCATAAGCTGCTAATTCTTCTACTTGCTCTAGTTTAAGCTTCTTTCCAACTAGCTTTTCTAAATCCTTTAATGCAAATGTTATTGTTGGCATTATATTATCCTCACATTTCTCATAAAATCAAGATCATGACTAAACAATTTTCTAATATCTTTAATTCCTAATTTAAACATACCCAATCTATCAATACCAAGTCCCCAAGCCAAAACTGATACATCTTTTCCAAGCAAAGGTTTAACAAGTTCTGGCCTAAATATCCCTGAACCACCAAGTTCAATCCACCCTAAATCTGGATGTTTAGCAAATAACTCAGCAGATGGTTCTGTAAACGGAAAATAAGCTGGCTTAATCTTAATTTGCTCTGTTTCTGCAAATTCTTCTGCAAACATTTTAAGTAACCCTTTCAAATGCCTAAAATCTAACCCTTCTTCAACTACAATACCTTCTGTTTGATAAAAATCACAATTATGTGTGGCGTCAATTACATCAGATCTAAAACATCTAGTAACACCAAAATATTTACCAGGAATTTTTAGATCAGGTGAACTTAACATTCTTGCAGAACATGCAGTCCCTTGCGTCCTTAACAAAGTATTGTGTGTTCTTTTAACATCAAATTCATATTGCCACCCTTTTGATCCGGTTCCAAATCCTTTTTCATGTGCTTCTTTAACATTCTTAACCAACTTAGGATCAAGTTTCAAACTTGCCGGATCTTTAACATAATAAGCATCATGAATATCTCGTGCACTATGAAATTGTGGCATAAACAAAGAATCCATATTCCAAAATTCTGTTTCTACTATTGGACCAGTCATCTCACTAAACCCCATTGAAATAAATTTTTGTCTAACTTGATCCAAAAACCTTCTATAATGTTGTTTTTTACCTGCCCAAATCTTAGGCACATTAATTTTAACATCATATCTTCTAAACTTAGTTTTTTTCCAACTTCCTTTAGAAATCATTTCTTTTGTTAATCTATCAAGAACATTCCCTATCTTAATTCCTGATTCAATTATTTCCTTACCAAGATCTGTTAATTCTGCTTCCTTTTCTTTATCAATAACAATCTTAACAATATCTTTTCTTTTCCTAAGATTATCTAAACAAAACTTTTCTTCATCTTTTAAAGATTCAAGTTCAATAGGAAAATCCTTTGCAAGAAAATCTTCTTCTAAGAAACCTTTTTCTAAAAGTTTCTTTCCTTGGTCTAATATTTTAACTTTAATATCTCCACGTTCTTTAGATATTAAAACAGCAGCCTTACTTCGAAGTACACCCAAACAAATACTTAATTCATCTTTAGCAAGACCAGACTTCTTCATTATTTCACTAAAACCTAATGTTTTAATCTTAACCGATTCAAGAAATCTCTTCTCAGGTAACCCAATTTTAGCATATTTAATTCCGTTATCTCCCAATTCTATTAATTCTTTAACTTCCTCAGATAACTTAATTATTTCTTTATTTTGTAGCCATTGTAAAGCGCGCATAACTTCAACTTCTTTTAACCCAGATGCTTTAACAATATCTGCAAAAACAGAACATTTGTCTAATACTGGAAGAACCTTTTGTTCTAACGGATGTAATCCATCAATAATCTTATTTAAGTCCATTTTTATTATTCAATAAATCAATTATAACATTTATATATTTTTCTTAATAAACTCTAGGATAAGACCCTAAAATCCTCAAATATGCGACTTTCTTAATTTTTTCAAATGATTCCTTAACAGATTCGTCTTCTTCGTGCCCTTCAAAATCTATATAGAATACATAATCACCTAATTTTCCTTTTGATGGCCTTGATTCTATCTTTGTAAGATTGATCTTATTATTTGCAAATTCTCCAAGCAAACTATACAATAGTCCTGGTTTATCAGATTGTGGATAAATTGTAACACTTGTCCTATCTTTCCCAGTTTTTTTAGCCTTACCCCTACTTATAACAATAAACCTAGTTACATTATGACTACTATCTTGGATATTCTTTTTTATTATATCCAAAGAATATATCTTCGCAGCTGCGTTTGGTATTATTGCAGCTCTTGTAGGGTCATTTTTCCTAGATACAGTCTCTGCAGACTTTGAATTTGAACTTGTTCTAGATATGTCTGCGTTCGGAAAATATTTTCTAATGAACTTTTCACATTGTGACAAGGTTTGTGGATGAGCATATATCTTCCGTATTTGGTCAACTTTTCCAATTCCTGCAAGATTATGTTTAATTGGTAGCAAAAGCTCAGCAATAATATTAAAATCAAATTCCATTAAGGAATCTAATGTCGAACTTACTGGTCCAGATACTGAATTCTCAATAGGTACAATACCAATATCAGCTTCCAAATTCTTAATTGCATCAAAAACATACCAAATAGTTTTCTTAAAAACTAATTCAGCATCTTTATCATACTTTAATGCAGCTTCGTTACTAAAAGAACCTTTTGGACCTAAAACTGCAACCTTCATTTCTTCACCATTTTCTCTATTAAATAATCCGATTCTTTCTCAGCTTCTTTTTTAAAATCTCCAAGATAATCAGCTGACTCTTTAAAATAATTAATAAAACCTTCTCTATCCTTTTTAACAATTGTTTTTAACAATTTCTCAGAAGAATCTAAATATGCTTTAATCGCATTCTTAACTTCAGGATTTAATATTTCTATATCTGCATAAAGCTCAGGATCTTGATTAAGAATTCTTCCTAACATATCTAACCTTAATTTATAGATTGGCGATGCGTAATCAAGACTATCCTTAATATCTATTTCCATCTCTTTTAATGCATGTGAAACAGTAATCGTACTAAAATGTACCAAGCCTTGAATAACAGCCATCATCTTATCATGTTTTTCAGGTGTAGCAACCTTAATCTTGGCTCCATTTTTATCTAATAAGTCCTTTAACCAGGGCAACCATTTTTTTCCTCTAGCAGGACACAATACTATAGACTGCCCTTTAATTGAACCAACACCTGGCCCAAAAACAGGGTGTGTTCCAATAACTTCACACTTAGAATGATTTAACATTGCTTCAACAGGCGCAATCTTAATTGAAGTAAGATCTATTAACAAAGATTCTTCTTTAACTAGGGGACCTATTTTCTTTATTACATCAACAGTAGATTTAATTGGAACTGTAATAACAACAACATCTGATTGTGAAACACAATCCTCAACAGAAAGTTCTGTTGATCTGCTAGCTATCAAAACCTTACAATTATTTTGTTCAAATAATCTCTTGAAGAACTGGCCCATTCCGCCAGTACCTCCAATGATTCCAATAGTTACTTTATTTTTCATTTTCCTTTAATTTCTTTGAAAATCAAAGATTTTTAAAGCCTTCAAAATCTAATCATTAGATTTCAAAGACGTCCATTTATCATCTAACTTTACAATGCCATCATAAGCCCTTGACATATATAATGAATCAAGAACTGCACAAGCAGCCATTGCTTCAGCTACAACATATATCCTTGCAAGTAATGTAGGATCTCTTCTTGTAACTGGATCAAGTTCTTCTTCTTTCATTTTTTTCATATTAACTGTAGTCTGTTTAACAGATACTGTTGGTGTTGGTTTAATTGCAATACGCATTACAATATCTTCACCTATTGTCATGCCACCAAGTGTTCCACCACAATTATTTGTCTTAAACCTTATTTTACCATCTTCTCTTAAATAAGGTTGATCATTAAATTCTGAGCCTTTCATATTTCCGCATTTGAAACCTACACCAAATTCAATGCCTTTAACAGCACCAATTCCCATTATTGCTGAACTTAAGGTTGCTGAAATCTTATCAAAAACAGGTTCACCTAATCCGCCTGGAAGATTATGAATCCTTAATTCAATTATTCCTCCTGCTGTATCCCCTTCTTTTTTTATTTCTAAGACTCTTTCTTCCATTTTTTCTGCAGCTTCTAGGTCTGGACAGTTAATTTCTGTCTTTCTATAGTTTTTCTTTGCTTCTTCATACGTAATATTTTCTTTAGCCTTAATATCCATACATTGAACTGTATATGCTAAGACATCTATTCCTTCATTAGCAAGTATATGTTTTGCAACTGCACCTGCTGCTACTCTTGTTACTGTTTCTCTTCCAGATGCTCTTCCTGCTCCGCACCAATCTTGAGATTCACCATACTTATAGAAGAATGGTAATGTTGCGTGTCCTGGTCTAAAAAGGTCTTTATATTGTCCATATTGGTCAATATGTACTTTTTGAGTATCAACATTATAAATCATTATTCCTAAGGGTGCACCAGTTGTAACACCATCTTGCCCATATCCTGCAAATATTTCACATTGGTCAAGTTCTTTTCTTGGACTGTTTAATTTCCCAACACCAGGTTTTCTTTTATCTAACTCTGCTTGAATATCCTCTCTTGTTATTTTTAATCCAGCTGGAACACCATCAACAATTACTGAAAGTCCAGATCCTTTGCCTTTCCCGTAAGATTCACCACAAGTAGTAATTCTAAATAGTCTTCCAAATGTATTTCCCATCATTTTTTTTCTTCCTCCATATTTGCTCCTATACTCTTCATAAATTCCAAGTAATTAGGAAATGTAACACTTACAGCCTCGGCTGTTGTCACCTCTGTTTTTCCTTCTGCAATTAGCCCTGCTAAACTTAGTGCCATTACAACTCTATGATCATGATGGCCCTGAACTTTTGCCCCTTTAAGTTGGCTTTGCATTATTTGTAAACCATCGTGCAATTCTAAAACATCTACACCCATTTTAGATAGTTCCTTAGCCATAACTTTAATCCTATCTGTTTCCTTAATTCTTGCATGCGCAACATTCTTTATAATAGTTTTCCCTTTAGCAAAACAGCCTAATATTGATACTGCAGGTAATGCATCAGGGGTTTGATTTAAATCTAATTCACAACCCACTAATTCTTTCCCTTTAATTCTAATACCTTGTTCTTCAATAGTAATATCTGCGCCCATCTTTCTCAAATATTCAATAATTTGCTTATCACCTTGGATATCTTCTAAATCTAAACCCTTAAGCAATACATTTGATTTTGTAATTGCTGCAGCAACTAATGGAAAAGCAGCTGAACTCCAATCAGACGGAATTATAATTTCCATTGGCTTGTACTTTTGTCCCCCCTTTATTTTAAAATGTCTTAACCCATCTGCTTCATAATTAATTTCTTGTTGATTAAGATATTTAAGAGTCATTTCAACATAAGGTTCCTCACATAAATTGAGCACAATAATCTCAGTATCATTCTCAACTAACGGACAACTTATCAATAAACTAGACAGATATTGTGAAGACCTACAATCTATTTCAGTCTTACCACCTTTCATTGGACCAGTTACTTCTATTGGTGGACACCCATCATTATTTTGTGATAAAACACTTGCCCCTAAATTATTTAATGCATTTAGTAAAGGTTGTACTGGCCTAGTCCTTAATGAATCATCCCCATCTAAAATAACTTGAAAATCTCCTAAAGCAACAACTGAAGTTAACAAATTAATTGATGTTCCACTATTTAACATGTCAAGAACTATCTGATTAGGAGGGTCTTGAGCATTCTCAGAAATCAGCTCGTCAGATTCAGATGAAACAGGTGTTTTGTTAGTGCCGATTTCAGATGTGTTAAGTGGTTCTTCTGGTTTTTTGGGTTTACTTCCAAAACCTTCAATAATTAACTTCCCATCAAGTTCTTCTATCTTTGCTCCAAGTGCTTTACACCCTTCAATTGCAGCTTTTGTATCTGCAGACATTAAAGGATTCTCTAAAACAGATTTTCCTTCAGCAAGTGAAGCAATTATCACAGATCTAATTGTATGAGACTTAGAACTAGGTATAACAACTTCCCCGTTCAATTCTTCTGTTTTTTTAATTACTAATTTCATTTTAACCAGATATTAAATTGTTCCATAGCTTGATTAACAAACATTTCTTCTCCTGAAATTACTTTACACCTATTGGCCTGTGCGTCCTTTAATAATTTTGTATACTTTGGATTATATATCACATCCATAACAACCATACCTTTCAATAATTTCTTATCAATAGGTGATTTACTTGTTTTCGGTGCCATCCCAACTGATGTTGTATTGATTAAACAATCAACATTAAGATGTGTAATATTTAATCCATCATATGCACAATGCAGTTGTTTAGCTAAAAGTCTAGCTTTTTCTAAGGTCCTATTTAAGATTATTAAACTTCCACCTTTTTTCTTAATCCCAAAAGCAATAGCTTTAGCTGCACCACCTGCACCAATTATTACAAAATCTTTATTCTTAATTTTGATACGTTTTTCAATTGCTTTTACAGCGCCAACCGAATCTGTATTGTAACCAATCAACTGATTACCTTTTTTAACAACTGTATTAACAGCATCAATCTGCTTTGCAGTACTTGAAACTTTATCAAGTTGTTTCATGATCGTTTTTTTATGTGGCATAGTTATACTCAACCCATTAATAATTGATTTAAACCCATTAACAAAACCGCCAACATCATCTACTAAAAAATTAACATAAACTGCATTAATTCTTCTCTTATCAAACATATTATTATGAATCAAATAACCTTTAGATTTTGAAACAGGATTTCCAACTAACCCAAAGATTTTTGTTTTACTATTAAGTTTATCAACTTTGTAAACATTTTTTAATTTATCAACTGTTATTTGACCAGAGGCTGATTCTTTCCCTTCTTCCAAACTACCAAAAGTAAGTAAAGCACCTAAAGCAGGAGATAAAATTCTACTAATTTCACCTTTTTCACCCATACACAACCCTATTATCTTTTTCTTATCTTTTACAGCTTTTTTAATAAGGTCAAATATAATCAAGTTATCATTAATTGTGTTTGCAAAAGCTACAATCTTAATAATATCTGGATTTAATCTCTTAATTTTCTTATAAGTCTCTTGAATCTGTTTCTTATCTGTTCTCTTAAAATTATGCCATGAAACAATAATCTTAGATTTCCCTTTAATCAAACTTTTAATTACATTCTCATTAGTTCTTGCCTCAACATCAACATACTCAACACCTAAATCAACAGCTTTTCTTAACAATTCAATCCTTTTCTTTTCATCAAGCTTATACTTACCACCTTCATCTTTTCTTCTAATGGTAATAATTTTTTTATTTGGAATTGCAATCAACTGTTCTAACTTTTTTTCATTTAAATTTTGAATGTAATCCAGTCTTAACTCTATTAAACCTGCTTTTCGCGCTTGTTTTTTCGCTTCTTCAACACTTGAAGCAATTATTGGTACTGCTATCATATTTATTCCAATACTTTTAATACCATTTTTTCATCAACTTTCTTATTGTAAACTGCTTTTCCAATTCCGTCCAAAAGCACATATTCAGCAACTCCATCTCTAGCTTTTTTATCTAAAGTAGTTGCTTTAATTATTTCTTGAGCCAAAATTCCTTTAGGAACATCAATTGGAAGTTTAGCACTTTTAATCACTGATTTAATCATATCTAAATCATCTTGACTTAACATACCTAATTCTAATGATATCTCAGCCTCAGCAACCATACCAATCGCAACCGCCTCACCATGATTTAATTTAAAATTGCTTAAATTTTCAACTGCGTGCCCAATTGTATGTCCAAAATTAACTATTTTTCTTAATCCACCTTCTTTTTCATCAAGCTCAACAATTTTTCCTTTGATTTCACAATTTCTTTTAATCAATTCTGATAAAACTGTTTCATCTTTACTATAAATCCTATCAACATTTTTTTTAATAAAATCTAACAAATCTTTATCCCTAATTAAAGCGTGCTTAATTATTTCAGCCATTCCATTTGCCATTTGTCTTTCTGGTAAAGATTTCAATACAGAAACATCTATCAAAACTAACTTTGGTTGATGAAAAGCACCAATTAAATTCTTTCCAAGTGAATGATCAATTGCTGTTTTTCCACCAACAGAGCTATCTACATCAGCTAACAAAGTTGTAGGCACTTGAACATAAGGAATTCCCCTAAATAATGTAGCTGCAACAAAACCGGCAATATCTCCAACAACACCCCCACCTAAAGCGATTATTGCTGAATCTCTACCTGCACCAAGTGAAATGAGTTTGTCTTCAAGTTCTGCTTTAACCTTTCTGGATTTACTTTTCTCACCAGCTATAAAACTAATTAATTCTGCTTGTAATCCTGACTTTCTTAAATCTTTTAATAAGCCTTCACCAAAAAGTTTTCTAGTAGTTTCATCAGTAATCACAAAATACTTTTCAGCAATTTTTCTCTTAACTAATTCATCAGCCAAACTTAGTTTACTACCTATCAAAATATCATACGAGTTATCAATCTGTTTTTTTAGATTAACCTTAACTTTCATAGTTTCCTCCCAACAGCTTCTGCTATAGGTTTTAATTCTTTCATTAATTTATCAAATTCTTCAGTTGACAATGTTTGATCTGCATCTGAGACTGCTTTATCTGGGTGTGGGTGAACTTCAATTATAATCCCATCTGCTCCAGCAGCAACTGATGCTTTTGTAACCGGTCCAACAAGACTCTTTTTTCCTGTTGCATGGCTTGGGTCAACAATAACTGGAAGATGTGTTAATTCTTTTAATACGGGAATTGCATTAATATCCAAAGTATTTCTAGTGTAAGTCTCAAATGTTCTTATTCCTCGTTCACATAACATTACTTCCCTATTGCCTTCTGACATAATATATTCAGCAGCAAGCAAAAGTTCCTTGTAAGTTGCCCACATGCCTCTTTTAAGCAAAACAGGTTTTTTTACTTTTCCTACTTCTTTTAATAAAGGATAATTTTGCATATTTCTAGTTCCAATCTGTAAAATATCTGCATATTTTGCAACTAATTCTACATCTCTAACATCCATTACTTCTGTTGCAATCTTTAACCCTGTTGCATCTCTTGCTTTTGCAAGCAACTTAAGACCTTTTTCACCGAGACCTTGGAATGAATATGGTCCTGTCCTTGGTTTAAATGCTCCACCCCTCAATATTTGAGCACCAGATTTTTTAACAGCTTTTGCAGTTGCCATTATTTGTTCTTCATCTTCAACAGCACAAGGTCCAGCCATAACAATAACCTTATCTCCACCAATAATCAAATCTCCAACCCTAACTTTACTTGGTTTCTCCTTAGCCTCTTTACTAACTAATTTGTAAGGTTGTAAGACTTCCATAACTTTCTCAACACTATCCATTGCCTTAAGAGAAGCAATAGGTAATACCCTTTCATCTCCAATAATCGCTATAACTGTTCTTTCTGTACCATGCAATGGAACAGGCTTTAATTTAGCACCTTCTATTTTTTTCAATACATCATCAATTTCTTGTTTTTTTGCGTTTTTCTTCATTACAACTATCATTTTATCCCTCGCTTTTTCTGATTTTTTATCTTTTTAGATTTTTCTTATATTTTCTCTTTTTATGTAGAGATTTGTCTCTATTATTTTTAAACTTAGTGGTCTCCCCTGTATTAAAACCGGGAGACTAACAAAAATAAAAGAAACTTACATCTAGAAAAAACTCTTTTAACATAACTATATTTGTTCTTTCTAATGCTATCATAATAATATAGTAATGGGCTTTAATATTTAAAGTTTTTGTGTTTTTTACAGTAAATAATCTATTTTTTAAGAGAAAAGTATATAAATGTCTAGCCGCCTCATTAATCGTGCAAATGATATCAAAATTTCCAATAGACATAAGCGGTTATAAACCACTAAAATTTAATATTTCTAAAGAATCATATGATAAAAAACAATTAGAAACAAATATCCAGATAGTTAGAGATGTAATTGTATTCTTTACTGCTTTGGCTAAAGCAAAAGGTCAAGGAGGCCATACAGGTGGAGCTTATGATGTTGTTCCTGAATATTTAATTGCTGAAGCGTTTAGTAGAGGGGATGGAAAAGTACATCCAATATTCTATGATGAAGCAGGCCACAGGGTAGCTATTCAATATGCAATGTCCGCGATTAATGATGAATTCCCTCTTAATAAATTATTAACTTATAGGGAATTTAAGAGTGGACTACCTGGACATCCTGAAACAGCTCTTGGAACTGCAAAATTTGATTCTGGCAGATTAGGCCATATGTGGGGAGAAGTAAATGGAATTGCAATGGCACACCCTGACAAAAACATCATAATGCTTGGCAGTGATGGTTCTTTTATGGAAGGAAATGATGCTGAAGCTGCACGTATTGCTGTTAGCAGAAATTTAAATGTAAAAATATTATTTGATGATAACAATATTACAATTGCAGGCCATCCAAGTGATTATCTTAAAGGTTTTAGTTTAGAAAAAACTGTAGAAGGACATGGCTTAAACACAATAGTAAACGACCATTCAAAAGGCGAAGACTTAGATATTTTATACAAAAGTATTCACAAAGCATTGAAGCAAGAAGGGCCAGTTGCAATAGTTAATAAACGTAAAATGGCAGTTGGAATTAAAGGGGTAGAAGATACATCAAAAGCTCATGATGCACTAGACCCAGATATTGCAATTGATTATTTCAAAGAAAAAAGAAATATTAAAGCAATTGAAATGTTAACAATTGCAAAGACAGCTAAAAAATCCGCAGGAAAAACCTATTTAGGAAGTTCTGAAGATAAAGGTTCATGTAGAAAACAATTTGGTGCAAGTGTTGCTGATATAATTAAAGATAAAGATGTTTCAAATTCTCTGCGTGTATTTGATCCTGATTTAGAAGGCTCAACAGGACTAAAAACAATAAGAGAAGCTTTGGAAGAAAAAGGCATTAAAGAAGTTTACCATAATATTGGCCCACAAGAACGTGGTGCAATTCTTGCAGCAGGTGGGTTTGGTTCAGAAAAAGGTAAACAAGGAATATTCGCAACATTTGGGGCATTCAGTGAAATGTTAATTTCTGAATTAACAATGCTTAAGATGAAAGAAGAACGAAATATTCTAATTCATTTTTCACATTCAAGCGAAGACGCAATGTCTGACAATACTTGCCATTTTGGATGGAACATCCTGCTTTTAGATTCAGGCATACCTAATGAACATAGCATAAAGATTTATTCTCCAGCTGACACAAATCAAATGGATAAGTTAGTTAAAAAAATATATTCTGAAAATGGAGTAAGAGTTGTTTGTTCAACAAGATCCGATACACCATTTATTCTTGATGAAGAAGGTAAACAAGCATTTGGTTCAGGATACAAATTTACAGGAAACGATGAAGTAATTAGAGAAGGTAAAAATTATGTAATTGCATACGGTGAAATGTTATATCGTGCATTAGATGCAGTTGAAAAAGCAAAAAAAGCAGGTATTGACGTTGGATTAATCAATCATCCAACTCTAAATGTTCCTGATGAAGAAACTATGAAAAAGTTATCAAAATCAAAATTTGTATTATTAGTTGAAAGTCAAAATTATTTAACAGGTGTTGGCGTTAAAATGGCAGACTGGATTGCTGAAAGAGATATCTGCACTAATTACAAACATATGGGTGCAACAAAATCAGGATTAGGCGGTCAAGATGAACAAATACCTCATCAAGGACTAGCCCCAGAAGATATTTTAGCTAAGATTAAATCAATGTCTAAATAGTTTCTTGAATTTCTTTAGAATTGTCCATTATTTGTTTGAATATATTTTCAATTAAATCTTCATCTAATCCTTTTTCTTTAGCTAATGTTTTAATTTTGATTATTAATTGAGCTTCTCGTTCAGGATCATAAATTTCCTTGCCTATTGACTTCTTTTCTTCAGCTATCTGTTTAGAAACCTCAGATCTTTCTGCAAGTAATTGAATGATTTGTTCATTAATTTCATCAATCTTAATTCTTAATTCATCTAGTACCATAAAATAAAGAAATAATTACGGTAATTTAAAGGTTTTGGATAAACTTAGAGTAAATAATCTGCCATTTTTTTGTTAATAAAAAATAATGAGTATATCATAAAAACTATTTTGGCTTTATTATTCCAATAATTAATCCAATTAATGAACCAATAATAAAATATAAAACAATTGGGATTAAGAAATTAACTAAAAATCCAACAAAAAATGTTCCAAATAAATCTTGAACAAAACCATAAAGAAGATAATTTATAATGTTTCCAGGAATAAATTTTGGAAAATAATTACTAATAATTAGACCAATAAAAATAAGATAATATACTCCCATAGATGTAAGTCCACCAAGTATCCAATATTTCATTTTTTTATCATACGCCAGCCCAAGTGAAAAACCAACTATAAAACCGATTAGACCATACCAAGCCATTACAAATAATCCAAGAAGTACCACTCCACATAAAGCATCAAAACTACTTGCAACCAAACAACCAATGAAACTTAATATTCCAATTTCTAATGGGAGTAACCCAAATAATGATCCAAGTTGCCATCTATGTTGTAATGACTTAAACCATTGAATTAAATTCATAATCAATCTTTAAAAGAAATAATATATAAAATGTTCTGAAATAAATAAATCACAAAACCAACCAATCAACAACAACGGTTGCATATGCACCTTTGGGTAAAGTGAACTCAACTACAACTCCATGCTTATTTTCTCTGTAAGAAAAATTCTTAGCCTCAACAAATGCAGGCCTTAAAGAAGTAGAAAAAAAACTATCTTTAAAAGTTTTAGTACGTAAATCTTTTTGCTCAAACTCCTCTTTATTCAATACAATATCGACAGCATCTTTAACTTCATCAGGAATTTTTGACTTATAATTTAAAATAGGTATTTTAAAATCTTCAACCTTAGTAATATTAGGAAAATAAAGTGGTCCACAAACAGACTTTAAAGTTTTATAATCTTCAAAATTAGATTTAATATACTCTTTCATAGTTTCATTCCATAAATAACTTTGATAAGCATAAATTGCCAGCTTTAAGACACGTGAAGGAATCTTTTTCATTGCCTGTAAAGGATTATTTGTTGCAGCCAAAACTTCAACAATTGTTCTATAAAGTCCAGGAGATAAATTAAGATCTTTCAAAGATTCCCAATACTGTTTTATTTTTTTCTTAATTTCTTTTTGTTCATCATCAGGCGTAAATTTTGTTAAGAATATTTTCAATGCTTCCCAATAATGTCTTTGTAAGATCTTTTTAGCAATAAAATCGTCTGAATCATTAAAAAACTTAACAGAACCAAATCTTTGATCACCAAAATAATTTGGAATAATCATTTTTTTCTTTAACTTGATATTTTTTATCTGTTGAGGTGTTAAATCACTAATTAAAACCTTAAAAGTATTAGATTTATGCATACCTATATGTAAAGGAAACTGAGAATATCCTTTTAATACTAATTCAAGACCCTTACATACAACATTTCTTGGATGTTTACCTTTTATTGAAACATATTGAGAAGTTATAGCTAACTTATCTTTAAGTCCAGATAACTTTATTTCTTCCCCCCTTACCCTTAACTTTCTTGATAATAATTTCAACGCATTACCAGTATCAAGATTTTCTTTTTTCATTAAATAAATAGAATAAGTAAAACTTCTAGTATATTTTTCATTTAATTCTAAATCGATGTTTTCTTTTACAATAAAATCGCTTGGTTTTTGTTTTATTTTCATATTGAATCAATAATCCTCTTTAACTGTTCTAGATTCTCAGTTTTAATAATCTGTTGTTTTAGGCTCTTGGCATATCTCAATCTTTTAACAAACCATACAGCATGTGTCTTAACTTCACCAAACTTAATCTCTGATTCATTTTCTTTATACAATTCTAAAAATCTAAGAAAATCTTTTTTCTGGTTATCTTTATTGCAAAATATTGAAGGATTCCCCATTGCAGCACGCCCAATCATGACAAAATCGCAACCACTTTCTTTCATTCTTTGCTCACCCTCCGCCAAAGAAGTTATGTCCCCATTACCAATAACAGGAATATTTAATTTATCTTTTATCTGTTTAACAATTGTCCAATTTGCAATACCTGAATAACCTTGCTTCTTAGTACGTCCATGAACTGTAACAGCAGAAACACCTGCTTCTTCTAATAATTGAGCAGCTTTAACCCCATTAATTTCCTGTTCTGTCCAACCAATCCTAATCTTTGCAGTAACAGGAATTGAAAGTTCTTTTACAATAGGTTTAATCAAACGAGACATTAACTCAGGATGTTTAGAATAATAAGCACCCATCTTCCTACCTAAAATATCAGATTCAGGACAACCAAAATTAATATCGATAATATCAACTTTATCTTCTATAGCTTTTGCACATTTAATTATATTCTCAGGTTTATTCCCAACAAATTGTACTACTGTAGGCCTTTCAATGTCTTTTAAATTCAAAAAATTAAGATAATCTTCAATACCAATATTATCTATCTTATAAGCCATATGTTTAGCATCAATCATCTGACTATAAACTAAACCTGCACCTCGTTCCTTACAAAGAATTCTAAAAGCTGTACAATTAACACCTGCAAGCGGAGCTAAGAAAAACTTACTTTTAGGTACAACATCACCAATTCCGTTCATAAAAGATAAAGAAAAAATAAAAGTATTAAAACCTTTACTTAACAGGCTTCATACCTTTCCAAGCTGATTCGAAAAGTCCATTTAAAGCAGATGCAAAAAACGGCGTGTTTACCCAAATTCCAACATCATAAGTTGGATGTACTTCCTGATCATCAAGGATCATAAACACTAAATCTTTTCCATCAACAACACAGAATCTTGCTTTTGCATCAGTATTTCTAACTTCCGCTACAGAACTTAATTCCTTAATAGCCGCAGCACAATCTTTAGTTAAAGGGGCAGCAACCCTAATTTTTACTCCGCGTTTTTTTAACTTCTCAAAAATTGGCTTTAATGCCTCAGCTTTTCTAATAAAACCCTGAGTTGTTGTCATTAAATTAACTGTTTCATCTGCATTTCTAATTGTAAGTTCAAGATGGTTATACAAATTATGTCTGCCTTTTAACGATCCTGACAAGTCAGATGGTTCTACAAGCTCAACTCCTTGAGTATGTAAGGTATTTAATTCACCGATTACATCAGTACCTTTCAATTCTTCAAGTCGTTTAATTTGACTATCTGCACCTTGTTTTACATTTTTCTTTACTCTTTCTAAAACTTCTGAAGGAGCAACAGCAATATATTTTATTGGTTTACCAAGCTTCACAATAACAAAACCTTTTTTCTCTAATGATTCTAAGACATCATACGATCTTGACCTAGGAACATCTGCAATATCAGAAAGTTCACCTGCTGTTGAAACACCTCTTGATAAAAGTGCAGCCCAAATCTTAACCTCGTATAAATTTAAAGAGAAGTACCTTCTCAGTTTACTTAGAAATTCTTCTTTTACAATCATTTTATTAAACACCCCTTTTTTGGAGAAGTGAAAAGTTTTCACTTCTTTACTGGGTAAACAGTTAGTACTACTATTAATATGTTACGTTTTTTTACCTACTCGTAGTAATTTCACTCTGAGTTAGTTTACTTTTGTTTTAACTCGGCAGTCAAAACAATAGATAAAACACAAGTGCAGCTTATATATAAATATTTAGGTATGAAAAAATATATTAAAAAAGATTATGCCCTATCCCTAATTAAAACATCAACAACACTAGGGTCCGCTAAAGTTGTAGTATTACCAACATCATCTTTTCCCTCAGCAATAGATTTTAATATTCTTCGCATTATTTTACCTGACCGTGTTTTAGGTAAAGCATCTGCAAATTGGAGTTTATCTGGTTTAGCAATTGGGCCAATCTTTTTGCCTACATGAACCCTTAATTCTTTCAAAAGTTCATCTGTTTTCTCAACACCATTGTTTACAGTAATAAAACAATACAATGCCTGACCTTTAACTTCATGAGGGAAAGGTACAACAGCAGCTTCTGCAACTGATTTATGTGATACTAATGCAGATTCAATCTCCGCAGTACCTATCCTATGACCAGACATATTAATAACATCATCTATCCTACCCATTAACCAATAATCACCCCCTTCATCAATCCTTACACTATCTTCTGCAGAATACATGTTCTTGAATCTTGACCAATAAGTATCAATAAATCTTTTGTGATCCCCATAAACTGTCCTCATCAAACCAGGCCAAGGTTTCTTAATTGCTAAATACCCACCTTCATTAACATCTGCTTTAGAACCATCTTCTCTTAAAACAACTGGTTCTATTCCAAAAAAAGGTTTGTTTGCAGATGAAGGCTTTAATGTCATTGCACCAGGTAAAGGTGTTATTACAACACCACCTGTTTCTGTCTGCCAATAGGTATCTACAATAGGACATTTTCCTTTCCCAACATTATTATAATACCACATCCACGCTTCAGGATTAATTGGTTCTCCAACAGACCCCAATAGTTTTAAGCTGCTTAAATCATGTTTATTTATTGGATCAACACCACATCTTGCCAAAGCACGAATTGCTGTTGGTGCAGTGTAAAAAATATTAACTTTAAATTTCTCACAAACTTTCCAAAACCTGTCGTCTTCAGGATAAGTAGGCACACCTTCAAACATTAAGCTAGTTGCCCCATTTGCTAACGGCCCATAAACAATATAGCTGTGCCCAGTTATCCAACCGATATCTGCAGTACACCAATATATATCTTTATCATGATAATCAAAAACATATTTGAATGTTTGAGTTACATATGTTAAATACCCTCCAGTTGTATGCAAAACACCTTTAGGTTTTCCAGTTGTTCCAGAAGTATATAATATAAACAAGGGATCTTCTGCATCCATTTCCTCAGCAGCACATTCATCCGAAATATCTTCTGCATTAATCTCATTTTCCCAATAACTATCTCGCCCATATTTCATCTCAATTTTATTTTGAACACGTTTTACAACAATAACAGATTCAATACACTCAACACTTTCTAAAGATTCATCAGCAATTTTCTTAAGTTCAATTTTCTTACCAGCCCTTAAACCACCATCGGCAGTAATTAACATTTTACAAGTAGAATCTAAAATCCTATCTTTTAAAGATTCAGCACTAAAACCTGCAAATACAACTGAATGCATAGCACCAATCCTAGCACATGCAAGAAGTGCAACTGTAGCTTCTGGAATCATAGGAAGATAAATACAAACCCTATCCCCTTTTTGAATTCCTTTTTTCTTTAAAACATTAGCAAACCTACAAACCTTTTTGTGAAGGTCTTTGTATGTAATCTTTTGAACATCGTCTTCTGGTTCACCTTGCCAAATAATCGCAACAGTATCACCTTTTGTTTCTAAATGCCTATCTAAACAATTATATGAAACATTGGTTTTTCCACCAGCAAACCAAGTATAATTTACTTTTTCCTTATCCCAAGTAAAAACAGTATCCCAAGGTTTAAACCAATGTAATTCACTTGCTTTTTCTGCCCAAAATCCTTCAGGGTCTTCAATGGATTTTTTATAAATCCCTTTATATTCTTCTTCACTCTTAACATATGATTTTTCACTAAAAGAAGTAGGTGGTTGTATTTTTCTATGCTCAGTACTCATAGATTGTATTGTTTTTTCTTCAGACATAAAATATCGCCTCGTACATTTTATACATTTAAGAAAACTAAATTGTTATTAATATTTTGTGGTTTAGTAAAGGATATTAGGAAAATTATTAAATAGCAAATTTAATAATGTTAATATAATGAATTTACTTGATAAAATACATAAACAAGCAAAGAAAAACCCTAAAAGGATAGTATTTCCAGAAAGCTCAGAAGAAAGAATTCTTAAAGCGTGTGATAAAATATTAAAAAAAGGAATTGCTAAAGTTATTTTACTTGGAAATAAAAATAAAATATTAAACAAAGCAAAAAAATTAAACCTAAATATAAAAAAAGCCAGGATTATAGACCATTTGAAATCAAAGACATATACAAATGAATTAGTTAAGTTAAGAAAAAGTAAGGGTATGACAATAAAAAAAGCAAAAGAATTGCTCAAAGATGAAAACTATTTTGGAACCATGATGGTCCATATGAATCATGCTGATGGCTTAATTTCTGGAGCAATACACACAACAGCAGACACTGTACTACCTGCTTTACAAATAATAAAAACAAAAGAAGAATTTCATAGGGTTTCTGGATTATTTTTAATGTTAATAAAAGACAAAGTTTACTTATTTGCTGACTGTGCAATTAACATCAACCCAGATGCAAAAACACTTGCAGAAATTGCAATAGATAGTGAAAAAACAGCAAAAAGATTTGGCATTAGGCCAAGAATAGCTATGTTAAGTTTCTCAAGCCATGGTTCTGGTGACCATAAAATCCTAGACAAAATAAGAAATGCAGTTAAAATTGTACAAAAAAAGGAGCCAAAACTAAAAATTGATGGTGAATTACAAGTTGATGCAGCGTTAGACCCAGAAGTATGTAAAATCAAAGCGCCTAATTCAAAATTAAAAGGTAATGCAAATGTACTTATTTTTCCAGACTTAAATGTGGGTAATATAAGCTATAAACTTGTTGAAAGACTTGGAAATGCAGAAGCAATTGGACCAATACTTCAAGGACTACAAAAACCCATTAACGATCTAAGTAGAGGTTGTAAAGTAAAAGATATAGTAAACCTTGCAGCAATAACAGTTGTTGAGGCACAAAAATGATTCTTACACTAAATGCAGGAAGTTCATCAATAAAATACAGCTTGTTTGATAAAGAAAAAAAAGTTCTGGTTGGAGAAATTGAAAAAGTAAAAGATTACAAAAAAGCACTGAATAAAATCTATAAAAAATTAAAAAAATGCAAAATTAAAAAAATCGCCCATAGGGTTGTTCATGGAAAGGACAATTCAAAAACAAAATTATTAACATCAAAATTTATTCAAAGATTAAAAAAATATAATGAATTAGCACCATTACATAATCCAATAGAAATCAAAGTTATTGAAGAAAGTATAAAACTATTTCCAAAAGCAAAACATTTTGCAGTTTTCGATACTGCATTTCATACAACAATGCCCAAAATTGCTAAATTATATGGATTGCCACTTAGATATTATAAAAAAGGAATTAAAAGGTATGGGTTCCATGGAACATCCCATAAATACATTTCACAGATAGTCAAAAAACCAAAAGTCATTAGTTGCCATCTTGGAAATGGTTGTTCAATTACAGCAATAAAAAATGGAAAAAGTATTGATACCTCTATGGGATTTACACCATTAGAAGGGCTTTTAATGGGAACAAGATCTGGAGATATAGACCCCTCAATTATATCTTATTTAATGAGTAAAGAGAAAAAAACTATAAAAGAAATCGAGCATATTTTAAATTACCAATCTGGATTATTAGGAATAAGTGAAGAAAGTAATGATGTAAGAGATTTATTAAAAAGCAAAAAGGGATCTTCTAAACTAGCGTTAGAATTATTCACATATAGAATAACAAAATATATTGGTTCTTATATTTCAATTCTAAATGGTGTTGATGTAATTGTTTTTACTGCAGGTATTGGAGAAAAGGCATATTCATTAAGAGAAAAAATTCTAAATAATTTTAAATTTTTAGGATTAAAACTTGATAAAACAAAAAACAAAAATAACAAAAAAATAATCACAAAACCTAACTCAAAAATTAAAGTTATGGTCATTCCTACATACGAAGAAAAAATTATGGCAAGAGAAGTAACTAATCTTTGACAATCTTACTAACTTCTTTAAACACTTCAGTTCCAGCTTCACCAAGAAGTTCAAAAATTACCATTTCGGTTGAAACAATTTTTGCACCTTCCTGTTTAGCCCTTTCAATTGCAATCTTCTTATCACTTTCTTTCCTAGAACTAATTGCATCTTTAACTAGATAAACATTAAATCCTTTTTTCAATGCAGTAACCATTGTTTGAGTAACACATACATGGCTTTCAATCCCACAAATCACTAAATTCTTCTTATCTTCAACAGATTTTAAAAAATATTTATTACCAAAACAATCAAAAGTAATCTTTTCTATGGGATTATAATCATTAAGTACATTTGTAATTCTCTTAACTGTTTTTCCAAGCCCTTTTGAATATTGTTCAGTAAGCACAATTGAAACGTTCATTATTTGAAAACTTTTAATTAACTTAATTGCATTATCAATCAATTTATCAATATCTTTAATTACTGGCAAAAATTTATCTTGTATATCTACAACTACTAAAATAGTATCTTCTTGATTCATATTTTATACCTTAATATAGCGCCAATTCCACCCAAACCGTCAAGTTTCTTACCACCATCATGTTCTTTAGATATTATAATAATATCACCTTTGTTAGAATCAACTAATTTCATGATTTCATCAACTTTGTCATAACTATTATTTTCCCTAGAAGCAAAAATAAACTTATCAGTAATCAATAAATTGGCAATTGCCCCTGCTTGTGCAGCTTTCTCAACTTCTAATAAACCATAAGCTGCCAAATTATTCTTTGAAATCTCCGTAAGCAAAATTTCAACTTCATTAATCTCTTTTGTTATCCTTTCTTGATGTAAAGCCTGTTTAACTTCGTCCCTTTTCATCACTTCATTAATTGCAGTTTTATTTGCACTAGAACAAGTTGCAAAAATAATCTTTTTCTTTAATTCTGGTTCTTTTAAATGTTTAGACAATTCTTCTTTCCAAAAAGCAGGACTTGCAATAACAACTTGATTAATTTCATATTTCTTAACATAATCACTAATCTGCTTAATAATCTCAACATAAAAATTTCCATTAATTTTCTCTTCAACTGCTTTTTTCTGAACTTTTCCTTTAATACTGCCTAATGTTTCATAACCATATTTCTTAACCAAAGCAAAATTTGCTTCTTCTCTATCATGAACACATATCAATATTTTAGAACCAGTACCACTAGACGCCTCATTAATTTTATCTAATTGAAACTTAAGCCATTTTTCTTTAATTATAGTTATTGTTGAATTTTCTTCTAAGTTAAAAGTATGATGTTCTCCTTTAGAAACATCTTCTAAACCTTCAGCAATAATACCAGAAACTCTTAATATATTATCTTTAAAATCTGTTTTCTCAACTTCAAGTTTGATAAAGATTGTCTTTTTAGCAACACTTGATTTTCGGTCTTCCTTATCCCCAATCTTAATCTTTCTTATAGTCTTACCTTTAACAAAATCATTAGGATCAATCACTTGGCTTAAATACCACAAATCATCCAAATTTTCAATCTGTACCTTAATTTCTCCTTTTTTCAAATCTTTCTTAATTACTTTCATAACTAGAATAAATACTAATTAGATATATAAACTTAAGCCTTAAACATTACCAAAAGTTTTATATATAGATTTGCTTATAAATTACATCACTATAGATATAACTGTCAAGAACTAATAGTTCTTGATCATGTTCAGAGATATAATAATTTCTGACATATAAAGGTGATATTAATGAATAAAAGAGGCCAAGGAGTTAATGCAGCTGTTCTTGTAGCTATTATTGCTGCTTTAATAATTATATACTTATTATTTCTACCATCTGATCAACTAGAACCTTTACTTGATGGAGAAGGTACTAGTGGCTCAACTACAACTAGTTCAGAAGATGCGATTGTACTTCTTTCTGAAAATGTTGGGCGTTTAGATCCAGCAGAAAGAGTTGATGATAAAGATATTCCAAATGTTTACCTCTTTGAAACAACAGATTCAACAGAACTTGATAAATTCAATCCAATTTATATTAGAAACGGCCTTTTTGATAAGAAAGAAAAAGTAATTACTTTTTCTCTTGATGATGTTGAAAACACAGAAGAGATTATCCTAAGTTTCGCATCACCAATAAGAAAAGGCGTACTCTCAATAGAAGTTAATGGAAATTTAATATATGAATATGTAATTACCACAATTAATCCAAATCCTATAGAAGTACCAAAAAAATATTTATCTAAAAACAACGAAATTAAATTTAGTGTTTCAGGTGTAGGTTGGATGTTTTGGAAAACAAATGAATACCAATTAGAAGAAGTAAGATTAATTGGGGATATAACAGACAAAACTAGACAAGAAGCAAGAAATCTATTTACTTTGACAGACAACGAATTTCAAAACCTTGAATCTGCAACATTAAGGTTTGTTCCTTACTGTAGTAACGCAGCAGAAGTTGGATTATTAACTATACAAATTAACAATAGAGATATTTTTTCAGCAGTACCAATTTGTGATGATTTATATAACCAGCCAATTCCAATTAGTGTTCTAAGTGGTGGAGCAAATAAAGTTATTTTCAAAACATCCCGTGGTTCTTATAGTATTGAACAAATTCAAATGAAACTAAAGTCAAAAGATACAGTATCAACAGTATATTATTTTGAAGTAAATGAAACTACTTTTGATGAAATACTTGAAGACGAAAGAAATGTTAACTTAATCATTAAATTTGTCAACGATGATACAAAAAGGGCAGATATAAACTTAAACGACCACTTAATTAGGTACGATGATGATGAAAAAGAATATTCTAGAGATGTTACAGGCTGGATAGATCTTGACCATAATTTTATTGAGGTTACACCTAAAAACCGGCTAGATATAGTTAATCTAAAAATAGAAGTTGAGGAATAATTATGCCTGACGAGGATCTTAAGGAATCTACATTAGGAAAACTTGATAGAGTACTAAAAGCAGACCTTGCTAAACCTGCAAAAGATGCTGCAAGGGCTACTGCAGAAAAAGCAGCAGCAGCTTCACAAAGAGCACAAAATTCTACTATGGGTAAAATATTAAAAGCAGATATTTCTACGCCCATAAAAGAAGCTACAAAGGTTGCAGCTCGAAAAGCAAAAGAATACGCACCAACCCTAACTGCTGGTGTTGCAGGTGCTGCAGGGTTAGCAGGAAAAGGTATTGGTACAGCAAGCTTAGGAATGAAAGCTTTAGGTGGAGCAGCTATTGGTGCAGGATTTAAAGCAAGTGGATTTTTAGTTGGAAAAGCATTAGACGCTATGCCAACAATGCTATTATATTTAAGCGCTTTTTTCTTATATGCCACAGATTGGGCATCAACAGGTTTCAATGGCATAACATTTACTGGACGTGCATTAAGTTTATGGGGTTTTGCCATACCTGGACTTGCAAGTGTTCCTTGGGCAGCATTAATTGCTGATAAAATAGCAATAACTTTAATTGTCTTAATAGCAGTCTTTAGTTTTAGATTTCGTAGAAATGATTTTAGTAGTATAGTAAGTTGGGCATTATTAATTTATCTCCACTTATTAATTTTATACGCAAATGCTTGGAACACAGGATTATTCCATATCGCATTTGGTTGGATGTATTACCTTGTTTTAATAAGACCTAGAAGCGAAAATGGGGCAAAAGCAAGATACACATTTTTCACACTACTTTTTATAGATTTCATAGGATACGGCTTAGTAATTAATTTGCTTAAAGATTTAGGAATATGGCATGAAGTAAATTTCTTTATTTTCAACAGATTAATTTTCCCATTATGGTTTTATGTTGTTTTAGCTTATACTTGGGACGGAAAAAAGAATTGGCTTACATATGCTATGATGATTCTGGTGATATTAATCAATGTTTGGGCAGTAGCTGAAATGTCAGGTATTGAAAACATTCAAGGAAGAGTTGATAGACTAAGTGCAGAACAAAAACAAGAAGCAAAAGATTATGTAGTTACCGCATACACAAATTTTATCACAAGAATAAAACAAATACCTGAAAATATGAAAAAAAGTTACGAACAAGGATTAGAAGATGCTAGTGGTGGATACTATGGTGGTGAAGAAGAGGGCCCAACAGAAGAACCACTAGGTGTTTATCTAGAAAAGATCCTGCCTGCAAGTTCAAAATTCTATGAAGAAGAACCAGTTGTTGTTTGGGGTAATTTAAGAGCAAAAACATATTCTGATACACCTCACAAAATCTCTCTTATGTGTAATACAACAGGTGTTTCAAAAGGTGAAATGAAACCAAACGAAAGCACAGTATATACTTTAGAAGAAGTTCCATTTGAATGTAGATTTAAGAAAAAGGAAGTTCAACCAGGAACACATACAGTTAATATCCATGCTTCATTTGATTTCCAAACAGATGCCTACCTAAAAACATATTTTATGGATATTGAAAGAATGCGGGCTTTAAGAAGCAACAATGTTGATGTTTTAGATAATTATGGTGTAACTGATAAAAATCCTGTAGCCCAATTTACAAAAGGTCCAGTTAAAATTGGAATTGGTACAAACGACCTTCTTCCAATTGGCCTAAGCAAAAATGAAGACACAAGACCAAGATTTGGTATTACATTAGAGAATCAATGGAATGGCAAAATAAAAGACATAAAAGAACTTAATATTTTACTTCCTGTTGGAATGAGTTTAGAAAGAATTCAAATGGAAGTTCTTAAAGAAGACGGATATATTGAAACTGAAACACTTCATTGTAATGGTTGGTTTAAAGAAATACCTACAGGAGACATAGATTTTACCACATACCAACTTACTGACCAAGGAAAAAGAAAATTTGAACTTCCAATAGAAACATACAAATCAATAAGATGTATTATTGATATAGACAACGAAGCTATCGGAACAATATTAGGTAACACACCAATATCAACTAAATATTATCGTGTGCTTACAAAATATCAATATGAATTCAGTAAAACTACGTCTGTCACAATAGAAAAAACAACAACTAAAAAATCTCTTATTTCTTGTGACCAAGTTTGTGATTCAACCAATAGTTGTTTGTGTCCTGTCCCTTGTAAAAACCCTACTGCAGAAAATGGTAAAACATGTGAAGGTCTTGAAGATGGAGAAAATCTTCAAGGTGCACCAAACTTTGATAACATTAAAATTGACTATCTAAGCAACACTTACACAAAAGATCAGGCAATAGATGTAGGGGCAAATAGTCAAATAGAATTAATAATTAGAGAAATATTACACGAAAGTACTGAGGTTGGCGGTTCAGTAATACTTTACCTAGATGATACAAATATTAATAATGTTCAAAATCCAACATGGAGTCAACAAGATCCAAAAACATGGACTATGTACATTAGCCAATTAACAATACCAAACAAACCAGGAATACATGAATTAAAATTAGATATTTTAGATAAAGATAATAACGTATTAGCATCAAAAATAAAAATTGCAACACTAGACATATGAAAAAAAAGATATTATTCGGATTAGTATTATTACTTATTATTTCTGGTTGTGGAGATAAAACAGAAAATGTAGATATCCCAACAATAACCACAAAAGAACTATTTACTGGCTCTGACGGATTAATTGTAGAATTTGTTAAAGGAAATCCTCCTGCAGAAGTTTATGAAAACAGTTTTACCCCAATTACATTAAACATAAAAAACAAAGGTGCCTATGATATTCAAAACGGTATTATCTCTATTGCTTTAGAAAAAGACTATATCACTGCACAACAAAATTCATTTAATTCTGTAAACACCAATACTCGATATGAAGGCCAAGAACATCTTTCATTAAATATTAAAGGGAAAAACATAGAAACTGCAGAAGGTGAAGAAGACCAATTAAACTTTCTAGCAAATATAGGTGAACTAGAAGATATGAGTATTGAGCATGAATCAGGAATCATCATTAGTTCTTGTTATAAGTATCAAACAGAACTTTCTGATAATATATGTATAGATACAGACTTATTTGGAACAAAAACAGTTGAAAAACCATGTGAAACACAAAGCAAAAGTTACACAAATCAAGGTGCACCAATCGCAATACAAGAAGTTGAAATGGCAATGCTTCCAGACCTAGACAATGGCGTTATAAGGCCACAAATTATTATACATATAATCAATGTTGGTGATGGTGAAGTTGTTGCAGATGACACAAGCACAATAACCAAAGCATGTTCTTCTCAAGCACTTGAAATTGATAAATGGAATAAAATAAACGTTGAAGCAAGAATGGGAGCAAATCATATATTCAACTGTAATCCTTCTTCAGATTCAGGTATCGCAAAAGTAACATTAAAAGAAAGAAATGCTAAAGTAAGATGTATTATAGAAAACGGAATAAACATTGAAGAAGGCACACGCGCTGAACCATTATACATTAAACTTAATTATGGTTACACTTCAAGCATTTCAAAAACAATAAAAATAAACAAACTAAAACCATAAATTTTATTAACTAATAAACTGAATTTAATAATATGACTAAAAAAATAGTAACAATTTTGATTGCCGCCTTATTTTTATTTGGATGTAACGGAATAAACTCAAAAAAAGAACCTCAAGAATATGAGTATCGTACAGGAACACAAGGGTTAGAATTATCATTTACACAAGGATTTCTAACAAAACTTTATGAGAATGACAGAGGAATTTCTTTTACAATAGAAGCTAGAAATCGGGGAGCTTTTCCACAATTAGACGAACTAGATGAATTTTACGGAAACATCTGGTTAGGCGGTTTTAGTAGAGATTTAATTAGGGTAAGACCAGACAATATTCTACTAATCGAACAAGAAGTTGAAGGAAGAAGCGCTTATAATCAGGACGGTGGCTATACTATAGAAGAATTTGAAGTGGATGTATATGAATTACCATCTGGTTCAACATATTTCAAACCAACTTTTATCGCAACCACAACATATTTCTACAAAACAATCGCCTCCCCAGTTGTATGTATTGATCCAAGCCCCAGAAGCACACAAGTTAGGGCAAAAGTTTGCACAGTTCATGATGTAAGCCCAGGTTCACAAGGTGCACCAATTGCCATTACAAAGATTGAAGAAGATATAACTGGAGAATCGATCTTATTTAAAATCCAAGTAGAAAATTCTGGTGGGGGGATAGTCATCCCAGATTATCTTATTGATCAAAATCCTCACGAAGGTTATGATTATAGAGATTTAGATGAAGTAAGGATTGATGAGATTAAATTAGGTAATGTAAGAATGAGTTCTTGTAGACCAGATACTTATCTACAATTAATTAATGATCAAGGAACAATTTTTTGTAGGTTAGATAAATCAAATATTCCTAATGAAGTATTCACTTCACCATTAAATATAGAACTTAGTTATGGTTATATGAGCTCGATAAGTAAAGATGTTGAGATTTTTGAAGAAGTGGCTTATTAAACAAAACATTTAAATAGGAAAATAATAATATTCAATTAAAAATTACTTTTTAAAAGGAGGTTTAAAAATGCATAAACAAATAACAGCAATTATAGGAATTCTTATACTAATCGGTTTAACTGGTTGTGGCCAAGTAGACGAAACACCAGATGTTAACCCATACATTGGAGGTACCAAAGGAATAATATCCACTTTTGGTGAAATGGGTGTTCTTAATGATGTAACAGGTGTAAATGAAATTTTCACTGAAGAATCATTCCCTATTGAAACAACAATAGGAAACAAAGGAGAATATGAATTAGACGTTGGCGAATTAACAATCACATTAAAAGGAATTAATCTAAATGAATATAGTGGAATAGTAACATCAGGTGCCTTATCAAATACAGAGCTTATTGAAAAAGTATCAGAATTCAATGCTTTAGGTGGAGAAATAGAACTTGATTTCACACCAGGAACAGAAGACGCAATTTACACACCAACATTAAATGTAGAAGTTTATGATGTTGATGTATTTGGAGAAGTAATTTATCATTACAAAACTTTCTCAGTTGTTCCAAAAGTTTGTTATAAAGAAAACTTACAAGATAACAGGATATGTGATGTAGAAGAAACCAAACAAGTATTTTCTTCAGGAGCACCAATCCAAATTGTAGCAGCAGAAGAAAAAAGTGCAGGTACTGGTAAAATCGCAATCGAATATACATTAGAAAATGTTGGTGGCGGAGATGTTACATTACCTGGTGCTGAATTTGATAGAAGATATGACCAAGTAGGTATTTTAGTTGATAACGAAGCTTTTGAATGTAAAGGTCCTGGTGGAAGACTTGGAACTGCAAGATTTGATAGTGCAGGAAAAGCAACAATTATCTGTAAACTAAAAACTGCTTTAGAAGAAGGTACACTTTACACAGCACAACTTGGTTTAACCTTAGATTATGAATATAGAGAATTAATCCAAGAATCTATCAGAATAAGGGGCCAGTAAGCCTTTTTTATTTCTTATTTTTTTAAATTTTTGTTAAAGTAATTGCGGCTAAAAATGCTTCTAATTGAATAAATTCATCTGATCCTTCAGACATTCTAAATTCAAACTCGCCACATTTCTCTACTAATTCCATTTTTTTACGATTATTAAGATCAAGATCAAGAATTTCTTTTTGAATCTGTTTAATTATATCTAAACCTGCAAGACCATAATTAAGCATAACATCTAAAAGTTTATTTCTAGCATCATCAAATTTATTTTCTAATGCTAAGTTCAAAACATCTTTAACCTCTTTTGGCTTTGCAACAGATGCTAAAGAGAATATAAGGTCTTCAGTAATTTCTTTTGAAATTGCTGCACTACTTTGTAAAATGTTCTCTACACGTCTACAATCACCTTCAGATACCCTATACAATGCATCTACGCCATTATCATCAACAGTTAAACCTTCTTTTGCAGCAATTATTTTAACAATAGAAGCAATCTCATCCTTAGCTAACAACTTAAACCTAAATAAAGCACATCTTGATTGAATAGGATCTATTATTTTACTTGAATAATTACAACTTAAAATAAATCTGCATGTTTGAGTATAATTTTCCATAGTTCTTCTCAAAGCTTGTTGAGCTTCCCTAGTTAAAGCATCACACTCATCTAAAAATATTATCTTAAATGGAACGTCCCCTATTGCTTTAGTTCTAGCAAAATCTTTAACTTTATTTCTAATAATATCTATGCCCCTTTCATCAGAAGCATTTAATTCAACAAAATTTTGATGCCAAGAATCTCCAAACAATTGTTTTGCTATAACTAGTGCTAAAGTTGATTTTCCTACGCCTGCAGGACCTGAAAACATAACGTGGGGCATATTTTTTTGTTTGACAAAAGCTTGAACTCTAGAAACAATCTCTTTTTGGCCTTTTACTTCATCAAATTGAGAAGGCCTATACTTTTCAGTCCAAATAGTGCTTTCCATAGTTAAATAGTAAGAAAAGAAAGTTTAAATAAGTTTAGATTATGTCTTCTTCAGCTACAACCAAGAAATCCCCTATAGCAATAACTGCTGAAAAAGGAATTAAAATCTTATTTTCTTTATCTTTTTCAAGTTCTAATTTTTCTGTATAAGATGTAGGATTAGTAAGAATAATATGAATCAATTCTCCAGATCTAGTCTCAAAAACAATATCTCCAACTTCACCAAATCTCTTACCGGTCTTGGAAACTACTGTTTTGCCTATGAGTTGTTTTGAAAACTTTTTCTCTTCTTCTGCCATATGAATCCCTCGTGTAATTATTATTAAGTGATATATAATTTATGTAGCTGCCCTTATATTTAAAGTTTTTGCTTTTTCTCTTCAACTAATTTCTCAAGAGATTCTTCATCAAAACACTTGTCTTTAAGACTACAAACAGTACATTTATTCTCATTTTTGCTAATTTTAGGTATTTCAAAACCATTCAATAACAATTTTACTTTTTCTACTAATTCAACAATCTCTAACCTTAAAAATTGGTTTATTGATATATGCCTTCTTTGCATTGTATCCAAATAATTAACAAAACCTTCTTTAACATTTTTCTTAAATTTATCTTCAATCAACATAGCATACGCTGCTAACTGTATCCTATGACCTGGCCACACCCCTTCACTCGGACATTTTCCAGTTTTAAGTTCAATTGGAACATAATCCTCACCATAAACCTCAATCTGATCAATAATTCCTTTTAATGAAAGGGTCTGACTATCAATCCTTTGCTCTGAAATTATCTTTGGAGTTAACTTATCCCATAATTCAACTCCAAAAACATTATGTTTAGATATAAAAGTATAAATTTTATCAGCCCTAATCTCTGCTTCGGCTCTAATCATAGGCAAAACTTTCTCAAACAAATCTAGGGGCAACAAATCAACTTTTTGTATCTTAAACTTATTCTTAATTACTACTTGCCTAAGCAATTTTTCATATTCTCTCTTATACTTTTGTTTTAATTCATCAAAACTAGTTTTCTTTATTATACTTTTAACAAAATCTTCCTCTGATTTGTTAATTAAATCATAAGTCTCGTGCCTTACAGTACCTTTAATTAACGCTGCTTTAGGAATCTCAAATAAACCAAGTACCCTCTCTAAGAAAAGCTTTCTCTGGCAATATAAATAACTTGAAAGAGAAGTTACAGATATCATTAATAGTATGAATTGATTTTTATTTAAATAGCTTACGTGTGTCTGTCCTGTGTCCTGTGGTCTAAAATTTCTTTTACGAAATCGGGATGTAACCCTTCAAAAAAATCAGGATACTTCAAAAGATAGTGATTAAATAAAAGTTCTGTCCCAGAATTAGATCCATAAAGGTTGGCTGTACAATGATATCTTGCATTATACCCTTCTTCTTTTAATCTGAACAATTGCGAAGCACAACATTTTTCTGTAAATGCCCCAGTAACAATTACTTGTAAATTTTCATCTGATTCAGGCATATCTGAATTTAATTCACTTGGGATTCTAGGTGACGGAAGCCATATTTGTTCTTCTTTAATTCTGGCAATCTCAAATGATTAGATTGTAGTTTTTAAAGATAAGTTAAAGATTACTTGGGCCAATACCTATTATTTACAATATAACATACAAATAAAGTAAAAAAGTTTATTAACTCTAATTCAAATCTTAATATAAAATGGATATCAAAGATAAACTAGCATTAATCAAAAGAAACACTCAAGAAATCGTTACAGAAGAAGAATTATTAGAATTATTAAAAAAGAAAAAAACACCTTCTGTTTATCTAGGTACTGCTGTTACTGGAAGACCACATGTCGCTTATTTCCTTTGGGTACTAAAATTAGCTGATTTTCTTAAAAGCGGTTTTAAAGTAAAATTACTCTTAGCTGACCTTCATGGTGCATTAGACAACACCCCATGGGAATTATTAGAAAAAAGATATGAATATTATAATGCAATAATTCCTGCAATGTTTAAAGCTATTGGAACAGACATTAAAAATTTTGAAATTGTTCGTGGGTCATCTTTTCAAAAATCTGATAAATATTTTTATGATGTTTTATGGATGTCTTCTTTAGCTTCAACTCACGATTGTAAAAAAGCAGGTTCTGAAGTAGTTAAACAAACTGACAATCCAAAATTAGCAGGATTAATTTATCCAATAATGCAATCACTTGATGAAGAATATCTTGACGTTGACATACAATATGGTGGCGTTGATCAAAGAAAAATACTAATGTTTGCAAGAGAATACCTACCTAAACTAAACTACAAACAACGTATCGAAATAATGACTCCCATAATTCCTGGATTAATAGGGGAAAAAATGTCTGCATCAAATCCTGAATCAAAAATAGATTTATTAGATGATGAAAAAACAATTCAAAAAAAGCTTAATAAAGCTTATTGTCCTGAAGGGGAAATAGAAAATAATGGTGTGTTAAGTTTTATTAAATACATTTTAATGACAATAAAACAAGATAAAAATGAAGAATTCTTAATCGAACGCCCTGAAAAATGGGGTGGGAACCTATCATATAAGACATATGAAGACCTAGAAAAAGAATTTATAGCTAAAAAAATTCATCCAATGGATATAAAACAAGGATTAGCAAAAGAGATTAACAAATTATTAGAACCAATAAGAAAAATTATGAAAGATAAAGAAAAACTAATCAAACAAGCATACAATTAAGCTTGTTGAATCACGGTTAATGTATAATTCTCTGTAAAATATTTATCAACAACCTTATTAATATCCTTCTTAGTAACTTTCATAATCTCTTTAATATAATTATTTGCTAATTTTGCATCTCCCACACTTTCCCAAAACCCAAGCTCATCTGCCAAATCATGACTATCTTCATTATCTAAAAGATGTTTTCCTTCAAGAAAACTTTTTGCATCATCAAGCTCTTCCTTACTCAAATTCTTCAGTTTATTAAACTCATTTAATATTAATTTAGTACATAAAGGAATCTTTGATTTAGCAGTATTAAGATAAACTGCAAAATAACCATAACAACAAGCAGGTTCATGATACGCACCAACCTCATAAGCTAATCCTCGTTTATTTCTAATCTCTTCAAACAACCTACCAGACTGCCCCTTTCCTAAAATTGCCCTAATAACATCAAAAATATAGCTTTCATTGTTGGATCTTTTAGGGGTTTTATAACCTAATATCATATAAGAATTAAGAATTTTTTTAATTTCTTTTTTTACTGTTTTAATCTGAGTAGTTTCTTCTTTTATATCTTCTAAAATTAATTTCTTTCTTTTAAAATTAAATGCCTTTTCAACTAAAGACTTAACATTATCCAAATCTCCAACAATCGTCAAAATAATATTATTGGGAACATAAAATTTTGAATAAAAATTAAGAATCTCTTTTCTTGATAAAGAGCTTACTGCCTTAACTGTCCCATAAGTAACATTCTTTGCTGGATGATCTTTAAAAAGTGCTTTTTGAAACATAACCCACTGATGAAATCTTGGTTCATCTTTATGTAAATTAATTTCTTTAAGAATAATTTTCCTTTCTTTAGATATTTTTACAGGATTAAACAAAGGATTTTGAATAATATCAGAAATAATGTCTAGCGCACTAATAAAATGCTTTTTAGGAACCTTAGCATAAAAACAAGTTCTTTCATTTGAAGTGTAAGCATTAATTTCACCACCAACATTCTCAATTTCACTAGCAATTATTTTAGAAGTTGGCCTTTTCTTGGTGCCTTCAAAAAGCATATGTTCAATAAAATGAGATATCCCACTAATATCTAATGTTTCATTTATAGACCCTACCTTAACTGTTGCCTGAACAGTTACACTTTGTAAAGGCTTTTGATCAAAAACAACAGTTAATCCATTTTGAAGTTTAAATTTTTGCATCATTTTTGTATACTCAGGTAATATTTAAATCTACTGAAAATAAAAAGTTTTTAATACTAATCAAATCAACTAAAAAACTATGAAAATATCTTCTTTACAATCAGAATTATCAAAAAAAAAGATTGACATAGCTTTATTTCTAAATATTAACTTTGAACTTAATCCAAATATATTTTACTTTTCAGGCTACAAAGGGTCTGGACTATTAGCTATTCCAAAAAACAAACCAGCTTTTCTTATTGTTTCAGAAATGGAAACTACAAAAGCAAGAAAATATAGTAAAGTCAAAGTAATTTCAAAACCCAAAGATAAACGCCTTTTTGAAATCTTAAAAGAAAATATAGCAAAACCAAAAACACTTGGCCTTGAAGGGAATATATTTAGTATTTCTGCTTTAAAAGAATTAAAAAAGAACTTCAAAAAAATTAAAATTCAAGATATCACAAATTCTTGTTTAAAAATAAGGGAAATCAAAACAAAAAATGAGATACAAATTATTAAAAAAGGGTGTAATATCACTGACACAATATTACAAGATTGTATAAACAAAATTACTAGGTTTAAAACAGAAGCACAAGTAAAAGCATACCTTGAATACAAAACAAAATTACAAAGTGCAGAACTTTCCTTTCCAACAATTGTTGCTTCAGGAAAAAATTCTTCCATGGCGCACCATTTAACAGAAGAAGACAAATTAAAGAATGGATTTTGTGTTATTGATTATGGGATAAGATACAAAGGTTATTGTACAGATATAACAAGAACAATCTACATTGGAAAACCAAATAAAAAAGAAGTTCAAGCTTACAATTTAGTCTTAAATGCTCAAGAAAGTGCAATAAAACAAGTAAAGCCAAAAGCAAAATGTTCAGAAATTTACCAAATTGCACAAAAAGAATTAAAATCATATGCAAAATACTTTAATCATGGCCTTGGTCATGGAATTGGTGCAAATATACACGAACTGCCAAATTTATTTTTAGAATCTAAAGACATTCTAAAAGAAAATATGGTATTTACAATTGAACCTGGAACTTATCCAAAAAATTTTGGTATTAGAATCGAAGATGATGTTCTTGTTACAAAAAAAGGCTACGAAGTTTTAACAAAAACTACAAAAAAGCTCATAATAAAGAGGAGATAAAATGAAGAAATATAATGATGCAACATTCTACAAAGAAGTAAACTATTATAAAAAAGAACTAGGGAATAAAGTTAAAGACAAAGTAGTTTTTGTTGTTATAAAATTAAAAAACAAAAAAGCATTCTATAGTATTGCCCCCCTTTCAATGGCAATCCATGAACTAGATGGGGAAATGCAGGTCATTGTTGAAGATTCAGATTCAAAAGGTTATGATTTATTAAAAGAAGTTTGGCACGTTGACAGAGATTATGAAAGAAGGTTAAAAACCAAAAAAGTAGCTGCTCTTAGGGCTTTTATCAACTCTGTAAACAAAAGAACAAAAACTAAAGTATTCAAAAACATCTTCAAAAAACCTGAAATATTACTTGAAGCAAATGAAGAATCATTTAGGGGCACTTTTGATTTACATTATCAAAACAAATGGCATAAACAATACAGATGGAAAGAACTGGTCGATACTTGTAATCAAATACTAACACAAGGTTATGATTTAAAGAAAACTGACAAATTAAGCATAGGTTTTGTTTTAGTTCCCAAAAAAGAAAAACTTACTCTTCCACTAGAAGATTATTTAGATTCATTTTCAATTGCATATGCAACTGCCATGGCTGCCAAAAAGAAAAAAGCAAGTGCTTCTTTAGGTTCAAGTACAAACAAATGGTCTTTATTAGCTAGGCCTGTTAGAACAGCAGACCTTGCAGCAACATTAAAAGGTTGTGAACTAGACAAAAATGTTGATGAAGAAGTTTTCAAAAAATTCAAAGAGTTTTCTAAAATTATGAAGTTAGATAGAATGAAATTTCCAACAGCTGCATTTGGTATTCATGCTAAAGGATATTTTGGAAAACATTTCTTTGGCGATCAAATAGGATATCCCACATTAGATAAAAAAACTAGATGGAGTTCTGCTGGTCAAATGATGCTTAAAGATCCTTACTCCCCACAAACAAGACTAGAAAAACGGGACCCAATGATGCGTTATGGTATAACAGAAACCCTGCCACTAGACATTTTCATAGAAACATGTAATATTGATTATAATATATTAAGAAAAAGAAGTGAAAAGATTAGAGATACTTTAAAGACCTGCGAAAAAATAAGGGTCATCGGAAACCACATTGATGGATATAAAACAGACTTTACAGTAAATTTATTATCCAAAAAAGGGGAAATTAAAGACTTTATTTCTTCTGATTGTGATGTTAGAACTAAAATTGATCAAGAATTCTTTGAAAAAACTGGAATTAAAGCAGGGGCTTTTGCAAATTTTCCAAGTGGTGAAGCTTTTGTTACTCCTGGCGGAATGTCTGGCATAATGGTTGGAGACGTAGTAATCAATGTAGATTCTAGCTATAGGCTCCCAAAAGGTCAACCAATAGTTGTAGAGTTTCATAAAAAGGGCTATAAGATAATTAAAGCACCAAAAAAAATATTTGATGTTATGAAACGTGAATTAAAAGAAGCTCGTCAAAAAATAACAGATTATGAAAAATCTAAAAGCCTTCCAAAAGAGATAGTAAATATTTACAAAGAAAATTTTAATCTGGTTGGTGAATTTGCGATCAATACAAATCCTAAAGCAAAATTATGTGATTATTTAATTGTAAATGAAAAAATTGCTAGAATGATACATGTTGCTCTTGGATCTGGTTTTGAAGCACATAGAAAAACATTATATCATTGGGATATTGTAGTTGATTCACCAAGACAAAAACTAGACATATATGGAATAGATAAAAATAAAAAAATTCATTGGATAATCAAAAAAGGAGATTTTGTTATATGAAGTTTGCAGCAAACATACTAAAAAATAGTATGGGTCTTAAAAAAAATGAAAGTTTAGTCATAATTTATGATAAAAACAAAAAATATATTGCTCAATCATTTCTAGATGCTGGTAAAAATATTGCTAAAGAAACTAATTTCATAAGTATGCCTGTTGCAAAAGCAAATGGGGAAGAACCACCAAAAAGAATTGCAGAAGCAATTAAACAGGGCGATGTTGCCCTTTTAATAACAACAAAATCATTATCACATACTATTGCTAGAAGAAACGCATCAAAAAGTGGTTGCAGAATTGCGAGCATGCCAGGTATCACAGAAGGTATGGCATTAAGAACACTTTCTGCTGATTATTCTGATATTAAAAAACAATGTAATAATGCTTCAAAAAAAATAACTGGAAAAAAAGTAGAATTAATAACAAAAAAAGGAACACTTTTCACAACATATACTAATAGATTATTCCAAGATACTGGAATTTATAAAAAAAAAGGTGACTTTGGAAATTTACCAGCTGGAGAAGTGGGATTTGCTCCAAAAGAAGGTAAATCAAACGGAGTAATAATCATTGATAAAAGTATGGCTGGAATTGGTTTACTTAAAGATCCAATAAAATTAATTGTAAAAAATGGTTTTGTTACAGAGATACAAGGAAAAGAAGAAGCTAAAAAACTAAGGGCATTACTAAAGAAATTTAACAATAAAAAGGTTTACAATATTGCTGAATTTGCAATCGGATTAAACAAAAAAGCAAAAATAACAGGTAATGTATTAGAAGATGAAAAAGTTTACAATACAGTACATATTGCTATTGGAGATAACACGAGTTACCCTGGTGGCAAAACACCTGCCCCTACACACTTAGATGGGGTTATTTCAAAACCAAAGATATATATAGATAAAAAACTTATCAAAATCAACTAAAACAAACGTTTTTATATTTTGAGGTATTACCCAAAACAATGCAATCTAAAGACAAAGATATTGTTGATAGCGTTATATATTCTTACACTGCTAATAACAATAGACTTGAAGAAGAAAACAAGCTTCTAAAAGAAACAATCAACCATTTACAAAATGAGGTCCAAAAATTTAAGACCCCTCCTTTAATGGTTTGTGAAGTTAGATCAATTACAGGAGAAACCGCAATAATCAAGATTCCAAACGGAAACCAATTCTCAGTTTATATTTCAGATCAATGTAAAAATTTAAAGTCTGGGGACGTTGTTCTTGCAGAACAAAAAAACTTAACAATCATCGATAAGATAGAAGTTACTAAAACCTTTGATGTTGAAAGTTTTGTAATAATCGAAAAACCTAATGTTTCTTGGGCCGCTGTTGGTGGATTAAAACAACAAATAAATGAAATAAAAGAAGTAATTGAACTTCCACTTAAGAAACCTAAACTATTCAAAGAATTAGGTATTAAACCGCCAAAAGGAATTTTACTTTATGGTCCGCCAGGAACAGGAAAAACTTTAATGGCAAAGGCTGTTGCAGCTTCAACAAACTCCACATTTATTGAAATTGTTGGTTCAGAACTTGTTCAAAAATTTATTGGTGAAGGTGCAAAACTTGTTAAAGAAATTTTTGAATTAGCACGAAAAAAAGCGCCAGCAGTAATATTTATTGATGAAATCGATGCATTAGCAGGAACAAGAATGGAAGTTGGAACTTCTGGCGAAAGAGAAGTAAACAGAACATTTATGCAATTGCTTGCAGAAGTTGATGGTTTTGCCCCATTAGATAATGTTAAACTTATCGGTGCAACAAATAGAAAAGATGTTCTTGATCCGGCAATATTAAGACCAGGTAGATTAGATAGATTAATTTACGTTCCAGTACCAAAAAAAGAATCAAGAATAGAGATATTTAAAATACATTCTAAAAGAATGCCATTAGATAATGATGTTGTTATAGATTCATTAGTTGAAAAAATGGATGGTTTCTCAGGAGCTGAAATCAATGCGGTCTGTACAGAAGCAGGATATTTTGCAATCCGTGAAAACAGAAAAAAAGTACATAAAAAAGATTTTATAAATGCTATACATAAAGTTGCCCAAAGCGAAAAATTAGAAGGTCAAGATTACATGAACATGTTTGGCTAAGCTTAATATAATGTTGCTTGTGCATAAGGAACATCTTTAATCTTTAAAACATTATCTTCAGATATATGTCCTAGTTTTATTCCTAAAGCAACAGATTCTTCACCAACCAAATTTAAAATATCTCCAGAATTTATAGCAAGAATAGCTTTTTCTCCATTAACCTCAATACCATTATAAAAATTAGAAGACAAATCAAGAAAATGGTTTTTCTCCTCAAAAATTTTACCAAGAAGGTTTGAATCAACTAAAGCAATAATTGTTCTATCCCCCTTATGTATTTTTAAGATCATATTTTTGCTTTAACAGGATATTTTGAACCACAAGCCATACATTTAATATTTGCAAAACCGCCATCTTTTTCAATTTTAGTGTCTGGTTTTCCACATTCTGCACATAAAACAAACTCATCAGCATATTTTCTTATTTTTTCATTTATTCTAGCTGCAGGTATTTTAGAACCAATAATCACAGAACCATTTTTTTTAACTTCGCCAGGTGTTGCTAACTCCTTTAAAACAAATTTAAGCATATGTTCAACAGGTCGTCTTAATGTATCTGCGATTTGTATAAAATTACTTAAAATAGTTTTATTTCCCTGAACATGTCCTCTTACTTTAGGTACTTCAAAACGCTCTTTTTCAAATACTGAATCAGGAAGTTCTTTTCTTGCTTTTTTTAATAGTTCTTTATAATCCATATTTAAATGAAAACTTATGAACATATATAAATTTATGCACCAAAAACTATTTAAACCACATAAATAAGTAACATTCATGGTTTTAGAGTCGTTAATTAATCCATTCAAAGCTGAAAAAAGGCCTTGGGAAATGTTTTTTGTAGGTATATTTTATGCAACAATTGCTTTATTTCTAAGTAGGTGGATTTTTCAAGAATATGCGGGTCTTGTAATGGTTTTTTTTACAGTTATTGCTTGTGTCCCATTAATGTATGGCACAATAAAAATGGAAGAGCAAAAAGATCTTGAAATTAAAAAAGAAAGTAAACTATTAAAAGAACATTGGAGGGCATTATCTTTTTTCACATTTTTATTTTTAGGAATAACTTTAGCATTCTCTTTTTGGTTTATAGTTTTACCAACACCAATTTCAGAACAAACTTTTGCAATACAATCAGACACTATTGCAAATATCAATAACGGGGTTACTTCAAACGCAACACAATTTGGCTATTTTACTAGAATTGTTATGAATAATATAAAAGTCTTAATCTTTGCAATATTATTCTCATTTTTATACGGTGCAGGATCAATATTTATTTTGACTTGGAATGGTTCTGTTATAGCGGCAGCAATTGGTAAATTCTTTCAGGTTGGTGCTGCATCTTCTGGTCTAGCTTATATGGCGCCAATGGCTTTAGCAAGATATCTTATTCACGGCATACCAGAAATTTTATCTTATTTTGTTGCTGGTTTAGCAGGGGGCATAATTTCGGTTGCAATAATAAATCATGATTTCGCATCCGAGAAGTTTCAAAGAATTCTTGTAGATTCTACAGATTTATTATTAATTGCTTTTGGATTAATCTTATTTGCCGGTTTCCTTGAAGCATATATAACACCTATATTATTCTAAAACTTTAACTTTTCCAGGTTTTACTTCAAAAACTTCTCCTTTTTTTAACAAACTGTTTACTAAAGATTCAGCTTCAGGTATTTCATCTACAAGTTCTTGTATTTCTACACCACTTCCTTGATCTTTTTCTTTAATCATGTTATATATATTAAGGGAGGGCGTTTGTTCAATTACTTCTTCGCTTTCTGTCACTACTTCTGGTTTTACTTCGGCCTTAACTTCAACTTGTTCATCAACTTTTTCCTCTTTTGAAGGCACAATTTCTTTTTGTTGCCGTTGACCAAGTTCTACCTTCCTTAACTCAACCCAACCAGAAGATATTTTCTTGATTATTTCTAAAGCAAGGTAAAGTTCATTATCAAATATTCTTGGACGACCAATAATTAAAGCAAAATCTCCAACTTCAACAGAATTTATCTCTTGATCAAAAGACCTTATTGTTATTCTACCAGAACCATCATCAACAATTGCTTGATTATTATCTTTAGATATAATTGTAGCAATAATATTTGCCCTTGCTATTTCTAAATCATTCAATTTAATAAAATTTGAAGACCATTCTCCTTCCTGTTTAACATATTCTCCTTCTAAAATATCTTTAACCATAACTTTGTATGCTATGTTTCTTTTTATTTCTGCCATTCTTATCAAATCTTACTTAAAAAACCCCTTCTAGGTTCAAACAAATCTCCAGAACGTTTGAGTTTTTGAATAACCTCTTCAACTTTTGCTTCTTCAATGCCTTTTTCTTTTGCTTCAGCAATAACATCCTCAATTGGAACTGTTTTTCCAACTTTTTTCTCTAATTCGGTTATTATTTGTTTTATTGTTACAATATGGCTTCTTTGAGAAGCAGTTATTCCAGTTGAAATACGATCAATATCAATTTTTCCTGTTTCAGGATCAAGTCCAACTTGTATCAAACAGAAGTTTACAAGATCTATGGCCCTCTTTGAATCTCTTTTAGTTACTGTTTCAGACAATCTAACTCTTGCAGAAGCTTCCGAAAGCCTCACCAATGCTTCAAGCTGTCTTGCAGATATTGGAACAGATTTAATTCCTCCTTCCCCTTGTCCAGTTGTTCTCATTTGAACATAATATTTTTTTATTTCTAAAAGTGCTTCGTCTGTTAAATCTGGCGTTGTTCGTTTTGCATAAGAAATGTATTTTCTTAAAAGCTCTGTTTCAATGGGTGGATTTTCAGATAAAGGATTTTTATGTAAACCTAATATATGCGATGCTAATCTTTCATCTTTAACTTCATCTGGAAGATCCTTTATTGGAAATATTAAATCAAATCTATTAATTAAAGTTGGTGGCAAGTCAATTTGTTCACCTACAACGGCATAAGGATCAAATCTCCCAAATTTTGGATTTGCTGCTGCTAAAACAGTTGTTCTAGCAATAAGTGTTGCTTGAATATTTGCTTTAGATATGCTTACAGTTTGGTTTTCCATTGCTTCATGCATCGCAGCCCTATCTTCAACACCAATTTTATCCATCTCATCTATACAACATAATCCATTAGAAGCAAGAACCATTGCTCCTGCTTCTAAACTCCAACCTTTAAGAAATTCATCTTTAACTACTGAAGCAGTTAATCCTGCAGCAGAAACTCCCTTTCCAGATACATATCTGGCTTTAGGCGCAATTCTAGCCATTCTTTTTACAAGGGCTGATTTACCAGCCCCTGGATCTCCAACTAACATAACATGTATGTCTCCCCTACTTCTAACACCATCTTTTCTCTGTTTATGTGACCCACCCATTAATTGTAAAACTAAAGCATCCTTAATTTTTTCATGGCCATAAATAGAGGGTGCAATACTTGCAGACATTTTTTCATATATTTCTGGATCTCTTGAAAGTTCTTTAATTTCTTCTTCTTCTTCTTCAGAAATTACTAATTGAAGAAAGTTTTCTTCCTTTGGTTCAACATAATTTGCTTCAATAAGTAAATCAAATCTTGTAGATTTAGCACCAGTTCTTAAGACAATTGGTACTTCTTTGATTGACCCAACAATTCCAATTTTAGAACCTGGGCTTGTTTTTTTCTCGCTAAGTGGACTAACTAAATCATCTTTAAGAAAAACATTCATACGTTTAGGTTGTTCACCACCATCCAAATCTTCAGCAGCTTCTTCTAAAACAATTCCTTGAGCATCAACAAGTTCTTTACTAATTAACCTAAATTTACCTTTCCTTCCACACCCACACCTAGAAGGCTCTTTAAAAGCAGTATCTAATTGTAAAACATTTATAACATTACCACAAGAAGGACATTCAAACTTTGCAGAAGTTACTTGTGGCCTAACATCTGATTTTTGACGAACAACCCCATCTATAGTAAATAATTTGTTAATATGTGTACTTCTAATATTCCTAACCATAATTTTTTGACTTTCAGGTAAATTTTTAAATCTAGCTTTAAAATCAGAAACATCAAAATGTTCAAGTGCAAGTTCAAATGCTTTAATTGTTTCTTCTGGTTGATCAAGTACAATACCTGCTAAATCAGGATTAAATTTAGAAAGTGTTGCAAAATCCGCTACCAAAAATTTATGGCCTTTTTGATTAGATTTTAAAAGTTCTTCTAAATAATTAGATTCTACAAAATCAATGAATTTTTTTATTTGTTCATCTGCTTCCATTTTAGTAACCTCAAGAATACTTATTTATTTAGTTTAACGTGTTCTTGAGCATACTATCACCTTTTTTAAAAGAAAACAAAAAAAATTATTTAACTTTCTTTAAATTAACAACTAGTTTCTCAACAGCAGCGTGAACTTCTTTTTCACTTTTTGTTCCAGTACAAACAATCTTCCCATTACTAAATAATAAGAATGTTGCTCTTTTAAATCCTTCTGTTCCGCCAAGTTTATACACCAAACCAGGAAATTGTTCAGGCTCATATTCAGTATTTTCAAGTTTCATAGCTAAAGTATTTAGATTAAGGTCCATTCCTATTGCACCAGATGCAACTATGTTTTGTATTTTAATCTCAGGTTCAATAGTAATCTTAATCTTTATTTTTTCAAGACTTTTAATAATCTTATTAATTGATAATCTTACATTCTCCAAAGTTCGTGCCCCAGTACAGACTACTTTTCCAGAACTAAAAATTAATGCAGAAGTTTTTGGATCTTTAATTCTAATTACAAGGCCCGGAAACTGTTCAGGATTATATTCTGTATTAGATAAAGTTGCCGCCATTTTTTCAAGCGGAATGTCATGTTCTAATGAAGTAGAAACAACAATATTAACTACTTCTATATTACTTTTGGTTTCTTTCTTAGCCATTTTACACCCCCGAAATGTTAAAAAGACTTAATTCCATTTATAAATGGATACTAGTATTTAAAAGCTTTGTTTTTAAACTTTATAAAGCATTTATAAGTAAATAATATCTTAACCCTTTTTCAATTGCTTCTATACTTGCTTCAAGTATGTTTGTTGAAACCCCTACTGTGCCCCATTCGTCATTACCTTTTTTAAATTCAATATAAACCCTAACTGAACTTTCAGCACCTTTATCTTCAGCTATCATTACTTTATAATTTATTAATTTTAATTTTTCAATATTTTTGTCTACTTTAGCAGCTAATTTCTTAATTGTGTGATAAACTGCATCTACTGGTCCGCCTTTAACAGAATCTTTTACTTCAATATCTTTCTCTTTTATCTTACCAATAACTGTACATTCAGAAAATTCACCATTTTTTTGTTCAGAATGAATTTCCCAACTATTAATCTTAAAAACCTCCCCTTTTCCAAAAAATTCTTCTTTTAGCAAAAATTGCTCAGCAGGTAATGACCCAATATCATACCCTTCTTTTTCAAGAACTTCTACTTTACTTAGCATTTTTTTAACATTTGAATCATTTTTATCAACTTTAATACCAAACTTTTTAAGAGCTTCAACTATATTGGCCTTACCAGATAAATCGCTTAGTACAATTCCCCTTTCATTTCCAACGCTTGTTGCATCAACATGCTCATAAGATGCCCCTTTCATTATTGCATCCACATGTATACCACCTTTATGTAAAAATGCATGTTTACCTACAAAGGGTTGTGCTTTGTTTGGTTTAATATTTGCTAATGTAAAAGTAATGTCACTTAATTCTGTCAGTTTCTTAAGTTTAATTTTATTTGTTTTGACCCCTTTCTTTAAAATAAGATTTGGAATTATCTGACACAAATCTGCATTACCTGCCCGTTCTCCAAATCCGTTTATGGTTCCTTGTATCATCTCAATACCATAATCCACACTTACTAATGAATTTGCAACCGCAACCCCACTATCATTATGAAAATGTACACCTAATTTAACTTTCAACTTTTCTTGTGTTAAGAAATTATTTACTTCTTGAATAACTTTCTCAACATCTTTAACTAATGTTCCACCATTAGTGTCACACATAACTGCATAATCACTCCCAGCTAATACTGCTTGTTTTAAACATTCTAATGCGTATTTCTTATTATCCATAAATCCATCAAAGAAATGTTCAAGATCATACACCACTTCTAACCCTTTAGACTTTAGAAATTTAATACTATCATTAATCGCTCCCAAATTCTCTTCTGGCTTAATTTTTAGTTGTTTTTCAACATGTGCTAACCAGGTTTTACCAAAAATACATGCAACCCTTGCTTTACTATCTAATATTGCATTAAGATTAGCATCTTCACTAGCTTTAATCCCTTTTCTTCTAGTGGACCCAAATGCAACAACTTTACTGTTATTTAATTTTAATTTTGTAACTTCTAAAAATGTTTCCATGTCCTTTGGATTAGATCCTGGCCAACCAAGTTCAATATAGTCAATACCAAATTCGTCCAAAGCCCTAACTATCTCAACCTTATCCCTTATTGAAAGGTTTATGTTTGCGCTTTGGGTTCCATCTCTTAATGTTGTATCAAATATCTCCATTTTATTTAACCAGAAACGTTGCTACCCACCTATTTGAAAAGAGGGGTAGTTAACATATAATTCCAATAATAACTATAAAGAAAAAATTACAAAACTTTTTTTTGATTGCATTTATCATAGTTCTTCGAATGTAATCTAACTATTTAAAGCTTTGCATGGGTCAGATTTTAACTACTCTGCGATAGTTACTTTGTGGAAAGGTTTAAAAAGATTATCCTATTCTTTGAGGGTATGTTAATTCAAAAAGAGTTTTTACTTAAACTTAAAGATTTTGGTTTAAATAGTTATGAATCAAAAATTTGGACTGCCCTTTTATCGTTGGGTATGTCAACAGCAGGCGAACTTTCAGATATTGCTAATGTTCCACGTTCTAGAAGTTATGATGTTCTTGAATCTTTAGTCAAAAAAGGATTCATCATATTAAAACCAGGTAAACCAATAACTTATATTGCTATACCTCCAGAAGAAGCAGTTGAAAGAATGAAAAATCGTGTCAAAAAAGAAGCTGAAGTTGACTTAAAAATTATTGAAGACCTTAAATCTCATAAAATTATTGAAGATCTTAAAAACTTACATTCAGAGGGAATCAGTACGGTTGATCCAACAGATTTATCTGGTTCAATTTCTGGAAAAGAAAATATAGAAAATCACCTTTCTTCTATGTTTAGATCTGCAAAAAAATCTATAACAATTTATTCAACAAATTTAAATTCAAATAGGTTCCTACCTTTACTTGAAAAAGCTAAAAAAAATGCTGTAAAAATAAATATTGCATTAAATTCTAAAATTGAAAAAAATCTTTCTACTATTGCTCAAACATTTAAAGCTAAAGAAAGGGCAAGATATTTTATTGTTGATAATCGGGATGTAATGTTTATGTTGCTTGATAATGAAGATATACATCCAAGTTACGATACTGCTATTTGGGTTAATTCCCCGTTCTTTGCTTCTGTTCTTGAATCTATGTTTAAAAACGCAGTAAAAAAATAATAATCAGTTTATTTCTAATATATTAAATAAGCGTAACATTTATATATCACTTTCTTTATTAACTTAAAAAAAGAGGTGGTCAAATGACGTTATTAGGAGTTGAGGAAGTAACACTTGCAGTTATTCTTGGTACATTGTTAGCAATAGTTTATGCACTTAGAGTTTTGGTTCTTATGGAACGAAGAATTGCTCGAATTGAAGGACACATTGAAGGTGTTGTTAGCAAAATTATGAAAGAAGAACTTAAGATTGAAAAATTAGAAAAAGCACGTACTAGAAGGAGAAATTAATCAACTCTTCAAAAAGTAAGCCTTTTGCTTGTGCCTCTTCTAAAGAGATCATAAAACTTTTTTCACTTTCTTTTAAATCTTCTATATTAATAAATAACCATTCGTTCCTATCAAATCTCACTGCAATCCAAGGTTCTGCACCATAAAGTCCAGAAAATTCTTTAAGTTGATTTATTTCTTCTTTAGAAAGATATTTTTTATGTTCTTTACTTGTTTTAGCTTCAATTGCTAAACGCCTTAATTTATTTGCAGCTAAAATATCTGCACAAGGATATCTCATTGAGCCAGATCCAGCAACCCTTATGGCTGCCCATTCTTTTGTAGCCCAAAACAGATGAATTAATTCTCGCTCAGCATTTGATCCTTTACTTTTTCTATTCATAGTTTTATCTTCATCAAATCTCTTGCAACTTCTGAATTATCAAATACTAATCTTGCGTCTTCTTCAATTTCTTGGCCACTAGTATATCTCGCACTTAAATGATTAAGAACCAACCTCTTTGCATTGGTTTGGCTTGCAATTAATCCAGCATCTTTTGCAGTCATATGTTTATGCTCTTCAGCTTTATCAGATAATTTTGAGGTGTAAGTTGCTTCACAAATTAATAAGTCTACATCTTCAGCTATTTGATTACAAGATTTACAAGGGACACTATCTGAGATTATTCCAATTGTTCTACCCTTGACAATATAAGCTATATCTTCTGGCTTAATCTTTTTCCCTTTGTAAGTGATTGATTTATTTTCTTGAATTTTACCTAATAATGGCCCATCAGGTATCCCAAATTTTTTTGCCTTTTTAGTGTCTATTCTTAATTTATCTTTTTCTTCAAACCTAAATCCTAAGCTTTCGATACCATGATCTAATTGATAAACTATAAGTTCCATATCAGAATTTTCAAAGAATGCACCTTTACCAATTTCCTTAATTTCAAAATTTAGTGGTTTGTCAAAAACAAATGCTTCGAACATAGCATCAAATCTTTTTTTTGTTCCTTTGGGTCCATATATCATTAACTTTTCAGAATAGCCCAAAGCTGCTAAACTTTGTAATAAACCAGGCAAACCTAAAACATGGTCCCCATGCCAATGTGAAATTAATATTTTAGTTATCTTAGTGATTGATTTACCAGCTAATTTAAACTGCCTTTGTGTCCCCTCACCACAATCAATTAAAATTCCTTGATCTTTATAACTAATAAAAACAGACGATTGATTCCGTTCTTTGGTTGGCACCATCGATGAAGTGCCTAAAAATAATATTTCCATTCTCCTGAAGAAACTTTATAGATATTTAAAACTATGTTTTTAGAAATCTTTTTAAACCGACTAGTAAATTAAGATATTATGGTTAAGAAGAAAAAAGAAAACGCCCAAGTTAATGAAAAAAAGATTAAAGTATTGGCAGTCTTATCTGAAGGATCTGTTTTAACTGAAAATTCAGATGCTGCTAGAGATTTATATAATCAAAGTAGATTTGGAACCATCCTTGATAATGGAAAAGTTCAATTAACTTTGATAGAATCATTATACCTTCTAGATAAAGGCAGATTAGATTTAAGAAATAATAGGAATCAGGAAGTAATCTTTGACCTTTTCCTTAAAAAAGCAAAAAAACTTGAAAAAAATTTTTGGGTTAGATATGGTGTGTTTAAAGATATCAGAAATAGGGGGTATATAATCAAAACAGCACTCAAATTCGGTGCAGACTTTAGAGTTTATGATAGGGGTATTAAACCAGGAGAAGACCATGCAAAATGGATTGTTTATCCTGTTCAAGAAACATCTAGTTTAACCTGGTATGACTTTGCAGCAAAAAATCGTGTTGCCCATTCAACAAAAAAAAGATTGTTAATAGGGGTCGTTGACGAGGAAAATTCTGTAACTTATTATGAAATCAAATGGGTTAGGCCATAAATTATATAAACTTGGTTAGGTTACTTAACCCATGGACATTCACCGGGGTATTTTAGATTTTATTCGTATTAAAGGGCCTAGTTTACCTACCCAAATTGCCAAACATATTGGAAAAGATTCATTAATGGCTTCTGTGTATTTATCAGAACTAGCTTCAACTAAGAAGATATTAATCTCTTGGTTAAAAGTTGGTGCATCCCCACTATATTATTTACCTGGTCAACAAAATAAATTACAAAATTTCTCTTCTAAGCTAAATGAAAAAGATTTAGAAGCATATAATTTGCTTAAAGAAAAAAAAATTATACAAGAAAAGGAATTAAGTCCCTTGTATAGGGTCGCTATGAAGAATCTAAAAGATTTTGCAGAACCATTAAACGTTACTTTCAATGGTGGAACAGAGATCTTTTGGAAATGGTCACTTTTGTCTGAACAAGAAACAAAAGAAACAATACAAAGCATTGTAAATCCTATAAAAGAATTACCAAAAGAAACTAAAAAAGAAGAAACAAAAATAGAAGATAATAATGTTCAAGAAAAGGGTGCAGAAGAAAAGAAAATAGATAAGCCTATTGAAGAAAAAATAATCCCAAAAAAAGAAATTCTCAACAATAAAACTGAAATCAATAAAGAAACGCCCATTAAATCAAAAGAAATAGAAGAAGTTCAACAAAAAATAATTAAAACCGAGAAAAAAGAAAAGAAAAACATAGAATCAGATTTCCTCAATCAAATTGAAGATTATTTCGCATCAAATGGTATTAAAATTATTGAAAAAAATATAATCAGAAAAACTGAATTAGATTTCTTGTTGAGTGTACCTAGTTCGGTGGGTAATTTAACTTATTATTGTAAGGCTAAATCAAAGATAAAAATTAATGATGGCGATCTAAGTTCGGCTTTTATCCAGGCACAATCAAAAAAATTGCCTTGTTTTTTTGTTACAAAAGGGGATTTGACTAAAAAAGCTCAAGAAATGCTTGAACAAGAATTTCCTGGAATGCATATAAAAAAAATATAAAATGGGTGTCGCATTTAAAGATTTAATACAGGGAAAAGATATTAGTTTTGAAGAACTAAAAGACAAAATATTGGTTATAGATTCATTTAATTTATTATACCAATTTCTAACTACTATTAGAAGTAGGGACGGTAGTGCTTTAACGGATTCTAAAGGCAATATAACTTCTCATTTAGTAGGGATGTTTTCTAGGATAACTAAATTAATGACATATGGTATTAAATTAGCTTTTGTTTTTGATGGAAAACCTCCTGAACTAAAACAAAGAGAAAGGGCAAGACGAAGAGAGTTAAAAAAAGAAGCAGAATTAAAATATGAAGAAGCAGTTGAAGAAAAAGATATCGATTCAATGAAAAAATATGGTGGTCGAACTGTCCGTTTAACAAAAGATTTAATTGATGAATCAAAACAACTTTTAGAATATTTAGGATTACCCGTTATCCAAGCACCTTCTGAAGGAGAAGCGCAAGCTGCCTATATGGTCAAGAAAGGTGATGCTTACGCTACTGTAAGTCAAGATTATGATACACTATTACATTGTTCTGAAAAATTAATTAGAAACCTTTCAATAGCGGGCAAAAAAAAGAAGGGTTTAACTTACGAAACCTTCAAACCACAAATAATCAACTTAGCTGAAACATTAAATAACGTAGGAATTGATCAAAATCAATTAATCGTGCTTGCAATATTAATAGGTACAGACTATAATCCTGGGGGCATAAAAGGCATTGGCCCAAAAAACGCATTAAAATTAGTTAAAAAATACGGTTCAGATTTTGATGCTTTATTCAAAGAAGTAAAAACAGGTTTTAATTGGACAGAAGTTTATTATCAAATTAAAAAAATGCCAGTAACAGATGACTATAAACTTGAATGGAAAGAAATTAATGTAACCCAATTAATAGAATTCTTATTGAAAAGAGAATTTTCTGAAGAACGAATTGAATCAAGTTTAAAGCGCCTTGTAAAGTCAAAAAAAGCAAAACAGCAAACATCTCTTGCCGACTTCTAGTTACTTTTATATACTTTTAATATTTTTATTATATTATGAAGCTAAAAGAATTATTATCTAAAAAATTAACAAAAAAACAATTAAAAATGTTACCTACTTCTTTTGATGTGGTGGGAGATATTCTAATTTTTAACCAGTTCCCAGAAGAACTTGAAAAAAAAGAAAAAATTATTGGAGATATAATATTAAAAGAACATAAAAATGTTAAAATAATATGCAAAAAGACAAAAAAACATTCGGGGATATATAGATTACCTAAATTAAAAATTATTGCAGGGCAAAGAAGAAAAGAAACAGAACATAAAGAAAATAATGTTAGATTAAAACTTAATGTAGAAAAAGTATATTTCTCAGCGAGATCTTCAACAGAAAGAAAACGAATTTATGAACAAGTTAAAGATGGTGAAGATGTTTTAGTTATGTTTTCAGGTTGTGGCCCATTTACAATTGAAATTGCCAGAAATTCTAATCCCAAAAAAGTTTCTGCTGTTGAAATAAATCCTATTGCACACGAATATGCTGTAGAAAATATTAAATTAAACAAAGTTCAAGATAAAGTTAATTTACTCTTTGGTGATGTTAATGATATCTTACCAAAACTTAAAAAAAAGTTTGACCGAATCTTAATGCCTTTGCCAATGTGGGGAGAAGCTTTTCTTGAATTAGCAATCAGTAAAGTAAAGAAAAAAGGAATAGTGCATTTCTATGATTTTGGTGAAGATACTTTCCAAACTGCAAAAATTAAAGTTAAAGAAGCATGTAAACAAACAAAAAAGAAATGTAAAATATTAAACGCAGTAAAATGTGGGCAATTTTCCCCTAAAGTGTTTAGAATATGTATCGATTTCAGAGTAGAATAGTTCTTAATTTTTATTTATAAATATAATAAACAAATATTTTATTGATACTTACAATGTAAGTAATATTGGAAGAGTATACTTACAATGTAAGTAAACAAAAGACAAATATACTTACAATGTAAGTAAAACCACAACCTGAAGGAATACTTACAATGTAAGTAAAAACAATACAAACGTTTTTAAGTTAAGAATCAATTATATACTATGCACGCGATGATTAAGTGAACACCAGTGCCCTCTGTGGCAGACGGAAGTAACTGCTGAGCGTGCACTTTTCTAAAAAATCAAATAAACTTAAGAATTAAAACCACTTTCCTAAACCTTCTTGTTTTTCTTTTTCCTTACCAAAAACCCCTTCAGCCCTTCTTTGTGTAAGTTCAAGTGTTTGTTTAAGATATGCTGGGAGGTTGTATTTTTCAGCAAGCGAAACAGCCGGCCCTAAATACTTAACAATAGACCCTTCAGAAATAGTAAACAATATCTTACCGTCGCACTTAGTACATTTACCAATTAATGGCGGTCTACGGAATTTTTCATTGCATTGTACACACCTAAACTGTTGCATAGAAAACTTTCTAAGATTCCCTTTCATATCAGGTAAAAAATGCCGTTCAATAACTAATCTTGCTACATCTGCTTCGTCAACTGCCCGAATTAATTCAGCTAATTCCATTTGCCCATAAAGTTTTTCTTGCATAGAAGGTAATGTTTTGTATGCTGAACATCTAACCCCTGCATTAATGTCCTCAGTATCATGAGTAAAACCGTAGCCATAATATTGTCTAGGTGTATTAAGATAATTTATTGCTTGATCAATCTTAACATCCCAGGGTGGCTTAAACTCTTCACCTGCTTGATATAATTCTAAAGGGTATTTTGAAACAATATCTAGATCAAAAAACATGTCATCTACCTCGGAAGGTATCAATTTATATGTTAAAACCAGGGGCGCATCTTGTGTTGATCCCCTAGAACTAGGTAAATATTGCCTAGAAAAATTTAACAAACAATCTAACAATAAAGAAACGCTTGCCTCATCCCCATCACAATCTCTCCTTGTAGCTGCATGAAGCATAGGGTGGGCAAAAAACCCCTGTGTTTTTGAAAAACCCACTATTCTTCCAACAATTCCTGCTGAAGTATGTGGTGCCAAAGCAACAACTAACTGCCCGGCTAAATCATCGCGTGTTTGAATATTATAATTAGATTGTAAACCATATAATCTTGTCAAAAGCTCATCAACAAATCCTGCAGTCTTCTCTAAAATAACATCTGCCCCAAGATCAGGAGATTCTATACATGCAGGTAAAATAATATCTTGGGGTTTAAGTTCTAAAATCTGATTTTCTTCTTTGAGTTCCTTCCCCTTAATATCAACATCATACCCCAATTTAATTAATTTTAATATTGAAGTCCCCACTTCTTTTGGTTTAAAATGGGTGAGGGGTAACTGAGTCATATCATACCTTGTAGTCCCGTCTTTATTTACATTAATCTCATATTTTGCCCTAAGTATCCCTTTGCCCAAATGTTCTGTTATGTGATTTCTATTGGCTGTTCCTTTAACACCTTTTATCAAATCTGGAAATACTCTAAGCTTTAATTTTTTAAGTACATGCCCAAACATTGTGTTAATGTCTAATCCTTTTCTTTCATAACTTCTAGCTTTTCCGTGTTGGCACTCTTCTTTGTCTATCTTACCACAAGTAGAGCATATAAAAAGCTGTTTTGTTTTTACATCACAAACTTCACAAACACTAAATGGTGTTTCATTTCCACATTTCTCACATTTAAATATTGGAAAATCTGAATTGATTCGTTTTTTTAATAGTGCGCTTTGAAAACACTTCATTTTGCCGCCTTCTTCGCCAACTGGGAAAAGTACATGTGGTGCACCAGTCAATTTCCTCATTTTTGCTTTTTCTGGGCGGCCCATTCTCGCCCCAACAAAAACCCCTACCTTATCTTTTATTTTTACATCAGAACATTCATTTATTAAATCTAAAACTTGTTTTTCTTCGTTAGTGGGTTCCATAATCTTTTCCTTAAAAGCTTCGGTAAATATATTATCAAGAATTAAAGCATCTTCTTTTCCAACCACTACAAACTCCTTATTTGCAACTATATGTGGTACGCCTAAAATTTCTAACACCCTTTTTGGTTCATCATCCAAAGGCAAAATGAGTTTATTTTCTTTGTGTGTTCCTTTTTCAATCCAATCAAAAAGTATACCTAATTGCTTAAGAGATATTGTTTTCCAATAATAGGTATATTTGGGGTGTAAAGGGACACCATATTTTTTTGATAAGTTCAATGATTCTAATGCGTTTGGCCTAATTTTATGTGGCTCTTTCAAAAAATCTATATTTTCGCCCTTAGATTTTTGTTCCAGTTCTAACGCCCATATATCTTCACAGTACCCTGCAGGAACTAAAGGGTGTGCACGATTAAAAAAGTCCCCATAATTAAACAAAATATCGCCCAAAAACAATATTTCTTTGACCTGGCTTGATACTTCCTTGGCTTTAACCACCGAATCAACATAAACAACAGAACCATCATTTAATTTAACTATTGGTCCATCAATAGTATCACAAGTTGTCATAGATGCAGCTTTTCCTGGGCGTTCTAATTTAAGTTGTGTCCCAACACCAATAAACTTCTTTAAAATATGTGTTGTTGCTGGGTGTATTGCCGAAGCAGAGTATCCAGTTGTTCTTGCCCTGCCATATCTTAATCTAAACCCACCAACTGCCAAAGGGTGTGTTAAAACCGGCCTACCTGCGACCATATCTTTAATAAAAGTATAATTTGGGGTTAGCCCTTCACCTTTTTTTTCCTCTACCCCTTTAGATTTTGCAGATTTCTGAATTTTCAAAAATTCTTTAATAAAATCCCATTGCCCCATATCAAAATCCTGCCCCCATTCGTCGAGTTGTTTCCACATTTTTGGTGCTTTCTGACTTAAACATTCCCCCATAACCAAACAAAAACCATTCCTAATCCTATTAGTTTCTATACGAGGAATGTCTTTATAATTTGATACTTCAATTTTTTCTGATGGGTCACCATCAATTTGGACAGGAAGATTCTTAGCCATAAAAGCTAATTCTTCTTCACTAGGCAAATATTGTAAATTAGTTATTCTATCATGGTAATCATAAAGTTCTGCAACCGTTCTTTTAACTTCTTTGTCTGTTGGATCATAAACATCATATCCAAACTTTTTTCTAATATAATCTGCTATTAATACTGAAACAGATGCCCCGGTTCCACCGGCACTCCTAATTGGTCCAGAATAAAGTAAGGCAAAATATTCTTTACCGTCTGCCCGCTTTCTGATGCTTAGCCCGGCAAACCCTTCCAAAGGAGAAGCAACAGTTCCTAATGTAATATAAGCAAAACCAATTCTAATTCCTATTTCCATTGCTTCTTTTTTATCTTTAAATTTACAATATTTTTCATTTGCAATCTCTTCTGCAATAATAAATGCCACCCTCCAATCTAAAGACCCATACTCTTTTTCAAGTTCTTGAATTCTTTCTGGTATTGATGTTCCAACAATTTGTGGAGCAATAGTAGAAATCAAACCAACAACTCTTTCTGCCATATTTTTTGCTTTAGGAATTTCAGTATTTGGGGCTGGATCATAACCTTTAGCCCTTGCCTTTTCAGCCAAAACATATAATTCATTAACTTGTTTTTCAATATCCAAAAAATAATTGTCCATATTACTCATTTCCACCAAACCTTAATATTTTAACCTTCCTTGTTTTTAGATTAACTATCGGCACCCTACTTGGTTCAGGGTTGTGTCCAACTTTTTCTTGAAAATCAGTTTTACTTTGCCAGCAAGAACCAGAAATCAATGTAACGTTCCTATAATTTGCAGCAATAGATTTGTGAATGTGCCCAGTAACAAAAATGTCTGGAATATCATTAATCACTAATGCGTCTTCATTTTGGGGCAAGTATAATGTTGAAGTGTGGGTTGGGGCCAAATGCCTTCTTTTTAACAAAAACTTCATTATTAAGTCTCCACGATCATAGCCGCCCTTATTTCTTATTGAATCAACATTGGCAACAAAATAATCAAACGAATAACCATGATACATCAAAACATCAAAACCTGAAAAATTTTCAGATGCATGAATATTAATCATTGCCGGATTAGAAACCATTGTAACATTAGGTAAGTCATATAACTGACCCGCAAAATCTTTATACAATGGTGGTTGTGGTTCTGCAATTCGCATAGCATCGTGATTGCCTGGACAAACAATTATCTCAACATGTCCGGGTATTTTTTTTAATAACCTGGCACATTCATTATATTGTTCATTAATATCTTTAATAGATAATTCTTCATCCTGTCCAGGATAAATCCCGCACCCATCAACCAAATCACCAACAATAAATGCGTATTTAATCTTGGATGCCACGGCTTTTTGTGTATCATTCCCCACTTCCCCGTTCATCCAACTTAAAAATTTATCAAAATCTTTAGGTAAAAAATTAGTAGAACCAATATGTAAATCTGAAAGAAAAACTGCATAAACTTCCTCATCTATTTTTTTAAGTTCTTTTGTTAAAGGAACTTCTGGCCATAGCACAGTATTAGCAAAAATAATATTATCCCCACTTACACCATTAACAGCAATAACCTCATCCAACACAATATCTTTTGCTTCATTAAAAAGTTCAGGTTTGTTCTTATTGACTAATACATTTGTTGTTCCTGTTGGATCTTCAACAACAATCATAAGGTTACCATTCTTTGTTGTACGTTTTTCAGAAACCATCGCAATTAAAGATACATTATCCCTGTCTTTTTTATTTTTCAATCTACTTATACTTGTTAAATTGGATATTTCCATCCTCTTTGATAAGAGTTTTTCCATTGAAGCATACCTTGCATTAAATAAATCAACAAAATCTTTTAATTTTCTTTTTTTTGGTTCTAAATTATAAGAAAATTTTACATTAACTTGTGAATTAGATTTAACTTCTTTTTTTTGAACATAAGAAGTATAATCTTTTTCCCCTCCTTCTTTTTCTAAAATTGACTTTGATTTATCAATTTCCTTCCATTCTAGGTTTTGTCCAATAAGCTGTTCTGCATCTTTCCCATACACCAATAATTCTTCATCAGATAAATTTTTAATTTGGTCCAAAGAAACATTTTCCAATTTTTCAAGTAATTCAGGGCTAACTAAAACATCTTTCTCCATAAGATAAGAAACTATTTCCTTTTTCTCCATTTTAAAAAGCAATCCCTAAACTATCATTCAATATATTAATTACCTTTTCAAGTGTATCTTTAGGGATCATAATTGTAATTTCTCTTGATCTCCCATATCTACCTTTAGAAAGCACCCTTGAATTAATTATTCCCAACATATCAAGTTCTGCAATTATATCTGAAACCCTTCTTTGGGTAAGCATACTCAACCCAATTTTTGGGCATAATTTTTGATATAATTCATAAACTTCCCCAGTAAAAATTCCTTCTTTTTTCTCGTCTTGAATTTTAATAATTGAAAATAATACTACTTGGGACTGTTTTGGTTGGTTGGTTATTAGGTCCAATATTCTATCATACTCAATTTTTTGTTCTGCATGGTCAATATTTTCTATTTTAACTACTTTTTGACAATTTCTCTCTGCAACTTCCGCTGCAACACGTAAAAGTTCTATTGCCCTTCTTGCATCCCCGTGCTCCCTTGCAGCATATGCTGCACATTTTTCAATAACTCCTGTAGATAATGCACTTGTACTAAAAGCTAAATCAGACCTTTGTTGAAGTATTTCTTTAATTTGTATTGCATTATAGGGTGGAAAAACAACTTCTTCTTCTGATAATGAAGACCTTACTCTTGGATCTAATGTGTCTATAAAAAATAAATCATTAGAAATTCCAATAAAAGACACCCTTGCATTATTAAGTTCTTCATTCATTCTAGTAATATTATATAATAATTCATCACCAATTTTAGATACTAATTGATCTATTTCATCTAAAGCTACAACAATAATTTGTTTTTCTTTATCTATCACATCAAAAAATTTTTTATATACTTCTTCTGTTGGTAGCCCTGTGTAAGGCACCTCAACACCTAAATTCCTAAGTAATTGTGCAACAAGCCTATATTCTGTATCTGCAACCCTTTTAAGTTTACAATTAAGATATATCGTTTTTAGTTTAATTCCTTTTTCTTTAGCATAATTTGCCAATTGATTAATTGTATGCTTAACAACTAATGTTTTACCTGTTCCAGTTTTACCAAATATAAAAAGATTAGATGGTTTATCAGATCTTAAAGAAGGTGCAAGTACATTAGCAACTTTTTTTAATTCATTTTCCCTATGATTAATTGTTTCAGGACAATATCCTGATTGTAGTAAGGCCCTATCTTTAAATAAAGGTTCTTTTTTAAGATAATCATCAAAAAAATTATTCAATCCTCCATCCATACTATTTCTTGAACAAGAAAACAATATATAAACTTTGTGTCATCACCCCTTGGTTTCTACTGGAAAAGTTTTTTAAATGTTTTTGCTTCTTTCTTTCTTTCTTTCTTTTCTATATAGAAAATAATAATAATAATAATAATAATAAACATAAAAACACATAATATAATATATATAATATAATATATATTTTTAATAAAAAAACAAATATGAACAAAAAATAGATTATAAATCTCCATAGGAAACCAAGGGGTCACACAGAAAATGTTACTTCTTAGTTACTATAAAGTTTAATATGCTTATTAATTAAAAAGCCATATATGGTAGATAATAGGCTATTAAATTACATAAAAGAAAAACAAAAAAGTGGATATTCTGATAATGTTATTAAACAAGCCCTACTTAAATTTGGATACTCTGAACAAGTTATAAATTCATTTTTTCAAAAGAAACAACATATTCCAACAAAAGAATTAATTGGAGAACAACCAAATTTCTTAAATAAAACATTTTATCTTTTTTCTAAACCTAAAAAATTATTTAAAATAACTAAACAAGAAAGCAAAAAACAAACAATAACTTATTTTGTTACATTAATTTCCATTATTTTCACAATTATATTATTAACAGAATTTTATACTTTATTTATTAGGAAAACAGACTATTTAATTTCAATTTTAAGTATAATTTTAATGGTTTCACTTTTTATTATACTTTTTGTATTAATCTCTATTGGTTTTGCTTTTTTATATAGGTTTTTACTAAAATCGTTCGGAATAATCACTCATTTTAAAGATAATTTAAAGGTGGTTGCTTATTCTTTAATTCCCTATTTTTTTATAATTTCATTTATTCAGTCCCCAATCTATAAATGGTTACTTATAATTGATGTTTCTTTTGGTTTTATATCTTTAAACCCATATCTAATTTTTTCATTTTTTATATTGTCTAAAGGAATAGAAAACAACTATAATATTTCAAGAAAAAAAGCACTATTATTTGCTTACACACCTTTAATAATTCTTATTTTAGTATTGTTTGCCATATTTTTTAATGCCCTAACGTTTAAAGGGTGGTTTTTTTAACCCAAAGCTTAAAATAGATTAAATCCTTCTTATGTCTTATGAAAGCAATTGTTTTTCCAAAAGCAAATGAAGAAGAATTCATTAAAATTGCAGAAAAGTTAGGCTATTCTAGTTTGATATTTGTATATGATTATAGTTATTATTCAAATTCTCCAGAAATAAAGTCAAAATTAAACATTGAAAAAGGAATTTTATGTTTACCTAAAGAAATTAAAAAAGCAAAAAACCTTTCAAAATACCTTTTTGTACAATCTTCTAGTAAAGATAGGGAGATTATTGAACAAAACAAGAACATATTTTTATTTGATCTAGAAACACAAGGGAAAAAAGATTTTATTCATCACAGGGCATCTGGCCTAAATCAAGTTTTATGTAAATTAATCAAAGAACATAATATTTCAATAGGTTTTTCATTTTCAACCGTGCTTAAAGCAACATCAAAAGATAAACTTATTGGAAGAATCAAACAAAACATTAAATTTTGTAAAAAGTATAAAATTTATACTATTTATTCAACTTTTGCTTTAAAACCATATGAAATGAGGCCTGCAAAAGATATTTTATCTTTTTTTGAGGTAATATGAAAATAGTTTGTCCGCTAGATAATAAAGAAGAAGTTCTTGATTTAATTAATGCTGGCGCTGATGAATTTTATTGTGGGTTTGTATCAGACGAATGGATAAAAAAATTTTCAGTAATGGCTAGTGCAAACCGCCGTGAATGGGGGGATTGCAATTTTAGAAGTATTGAAGACCTTAAACAAACATTAAAAATTTGTAAAAAACATGATAAACCAGTATTTTACTGTTTAAATTCAGCAAATATATCAAAAAATCAATATGATTTACTTTTTAAAGAACATGAAAAGATTAAAATGCTGGGCTTTAGCGATTATATTATTTCTGATGTTGCATTAATGTTAAAATTTTCAAAATTTCATGTTAGTTGTGGCGCAGCAGCATTAAATTCAAACGCAATTCAGTTTTTTAAGAAAAATGGGGCCACAAGAATCATTCTTCCAAGACAAATTACTTTAGAAGAATTTAAAACACTAAGACAAAAAAACAAAAATGTTGAATTGGAAGCATTTATTCTTAATGATGCCTGTAAAAATTTAGATGGGCTGTGTACCTTCATGCACGGTTTTTCAAAAAGCTATTGTAAAGAAACAGTTGCCTGTTGTATGGATTATGATGTTGAAATAAAAACTAACGACAAAATAAAGTCGCGTACAGTAAAAAGAAAACTCAAATCAAAATTAGCTAGTAACAAAACAATATGTGGTGCATGCGCATTACATGACTTTTATCATGGGGGGCTAGACGCAGTAAAAATTGTTGGGCGCGGAAAATCAAAAGAACAAAAAATAAAAGACATAAAATTCATAAAATCTTTATTGGTGCACACGAATTTATCTAGGGGTGAATTTATAAAAATTGCAAAAAACATAAGACAAAAAACATACCAAACGCCCTGTACTCCGGAGCTATGTTACTATGAAATCTAAAGCAATATTAATTTCAAGTGTAGAAGGCCTTCATTTAGCTAAAGGTTATGATATACTTTATTTTGGCCACGAATTTTGTGAACACCTTATACCTTCTTTGGGAGATTTTAAAATCGCACATAATTATGCGAAAAATAACAACCTAGGCTTTACAATAGTCACCCCTTACGTAACGGATAAGGGAATTAAACAAATTTCAAAAATTGTTTCCAATTTCAAAAATTGTGAAATAGTTATTAATGATTGGGGTGTTTTAGATTTATTACAAAATCACGATTTAAAAATAAATCTTGGTAGATTATTAACAAAGCGTAAAAAAGATCCCCGAATTAGTAACCAAGAATTTAATAGAGACATTCTTGATAATTTAACAAACTCTAATCTACAAATACAAGAATTTCAAAATTTCTTAAAACAACACAAAGTTTCTAGGATTGAAATTGATAACGCAGTTCAAGGCCAACCCACCACTTCATTCCCTCAATCATTATATTATCCGTACGTTTATTTAACTACAACAAGAAAATGCCCTTTTATAGGGATAAATACCCTTTCAAATAAAGTAACTTTTCTTTCTGGGTGTACAAAAGAATGCAAGAAATATAGTGCAAAAATTTCAAATGATAAATTAGGTAAGATCATTTTAAAAGACAACGCCCAATTTTTTATAAACAACAAATTACCAAAAGGCATAGATAGGTTAGTTTACATACCATGGACATAATGTTATTCTTGTTATACATACCTGCAATAGTTTTGTTAGGTTTGATAACTTCTCATGAAGACATGAAAAAAGGAATAATCCGTAATAAATTAGTTTTATTTGCAATAATTTATTCTTTTTTTGTTTTAATTATTATTAGACCAGATATAGAATATATCTCTTCTTTTTTTATGAATTCTTTCTTTGCCACCATAGCAGCAATTTTATTTTGGCTTGTAAATCTGTGGAGCGCAGGAGATGCCAAGTTATTTATCGCATACGTTTTCTTAATACCCCTAAATAGTTATGTTTATGGTTACGATAATTTGTTCCCGGCAATGGCTGTATTGGTTAATACTTTTTTACCCTTGTTTGTTTTTTATTTTTTAAAAACATTTTCAAAAATCACTTGGCAACAATTAATTAAAACTTTAAAATTTTCTTTTGATAAGAAAAAGTTATCAAATTTATTTATTAGTTTTTTTGCAATCTCCTGGCCATTATACTTTTTATCTAGCATGAACAACATATTTTCAAATTTATTTTTAGCAGTTATTGTTATTTTTTTAATACTCTCTTTACTTGAATTTCTTCTTCCAGGAAAACAAATAAAATGGTTTATAGTTATATCCCTTATTAGATTATTAATTGATAGATCAATATTAAAACAAGAATTTTGGGTGATGTTCTCCATTTTCTTTATATCCTACCTTATTTTAAGATATTTTGTGCTTTTCTTATCCTTTAGTGCCTTTACTAAGGATATTAATATTGAAGAATTAAAACCCGGGATGATGTTAGCTCAAAAAGTTGTTAAAAAAGGAAAGGGGTTTGTATTACAAGACGCATTCATAACAAATTTGTTTGAAGGGCTCAAAAAACAAAAAAATTCAATTTTAGCACCAAAAGTACTCAATAAAGGGGACATAACATTTATTAAAAAGTCACATAGTGACAATAAAATTAAAAAACATCAAATCAAAGTTCAAGAGTTTGTATCTTTTGCATTATTTCTTTTTATGGGGGTTATTTTGACTTTATTTTTCAGGGGAAATATTGTTGTGTTTATATTAGAAACCTTTTTATAAATTTATAACTAACTAATTAACATGGAATCTGTAAGCAACATTGAATTTTATCAGGATGGGAACTATGCACTAATTTCAGTTAATCCAAAAACGTATTCTCTTTCAACAGTATATTCTGCTGCCTACACGTTCATTGAAAAAGCATATGTTTTAATTGAGGGGGACCCATCAGAAGAGATTATTGTTGAGATACGGCCTAAAGATAAACAACACAATGCAAAACAATTTGCATTTGAATTCAACAACGAATTGCTTCACTACGCACTTTATGAAACAAACACAAAAAGAAATACTGCCGCTCGCGACATTATACTAAAGCGTGCTTTATCAACTAACGATGGAACAAACAATACAATTAAATAAATTCTTTTATCCTAAAGAATTAATCAATCAAGCAGTAAAGGACTACGAATCAATTTGCGACATTAAAATAATTGATAATGATCAAAGGTTTATTGTTACACTAGAGCTTAAACAGCCAGGTAACTTAAAAGAAGTTACAGGAGAATTTTGCAATTATATTCTGGCCCTTATCAAGAACGCATAATATTTTAAATAACAAAATCTTTCTATTTAATGGTTAAATTGAAAAAAGAAAATTCCGACAATTTTATTTTACCAAGGTTTAGAAAGTTAGGGGACCAATATCTTATTACCTCTGATGGTGGCCACTGGACTTTTTCAAAAACACCAAAAATTAATAATATTAACAACAATGATCCTGCGTGTACACAATATCAACGTAAGTATAAACATTTATTTCAGGGCACAGCATTACACATCATTGTGTTAACATTAAGGTGTAATCTTAAATGTAGTTATTGTCATGCGAGCGTATTGCCTACAGAGAAACAAGGGAAAGATATTGATGAAGTTACATTAAAAAAAACAATTGATTTTATTTTTCAAAGTCCTGCAGATAAAATTACTATTGAGTTTCAAGGTGGGGAGCCGCTTTTACGTTTTGATTTAATTAAAAAAGCAATAGATTATGCTTTGTCAAAAAAAGGTAAAGAAGTTAGATTCGCACTAGTTACAAACCTTCTTCTTATGGATGATGAAAAATTAGATTACCTTATTAGCAAAAAAGTTGGAATATGTACATCTCTTGATGGTCCAAAGGAAGTGCACGATCAAAATCGTGGTTGCTATGATCTACTTACTAAAAAAATTGATTTGGTAAAAAATAAAACACAACTTAATGCATTAATGGTAACCACCAAACATTCTTTAGGCAAACACAAAGAGATTATAGATGAATATGTACTGTTCGGTCTTGACAAAATCCAGATTAAGCCATTAAATCAATTAGGTTTTGCTAAAGGCAGACAAGATTTAAGCATTACTTCTGAAGAGTTTATAGATTTTTGGCAGAAATCAATTAAGTATATCATGGAACTTAATAGCAAAGGCGTTAATATTAAAGAAACTATGACCGAAGTTATTTTAAATAAAATAAAAGGGTTTGTGTCAGATGAAATTTATCTTGATTTATTAAGCCCCTGTGGTGCAGCAATAGGCCAATTAGCATATAATTACAACGGCAATATTTATTCGTGTGATGAAGCAAGGATGCTAAATGACGACTTATTTTTGTTGGGCAACGTGAACAAAAACAATTACAAAGAAATTTTAACTAGTGATAAATGCTGTGCATTAATTGCGAGCTCCATTAATGACACCCATTTTTGTGATTTATGTGCATATAAACCCTATTGTGGATTATGTCCTGTTTGCAGTTATGCAGATACAAATAATGTTATACCTCATTTACCAGATTTTAGATGTACTGTACATAAAGCAATGTTTGACTTTATATTTAAGAATTTTAGTAGCTTGAATGATTCCCATGATTCCCATGGTGGGCATGATTAACTTCAATTGTATGTGTGTTAGTATCAACATTTAGCAATAAAGGGCTATATTTCCCTTTTGGATGATTAAAAACTGCTTCTACAGATTTTGCAGCAATCCCAATTACTGCTGCAGTACCAACAATAGCACCAACAGTCATAATAGCATGCTTAGAAATTTTACCTTCTTCATCTTGTAAAAATGATTTAATCTTCTTTTTTATCTTTGGAAGTAACATAATCATAGATATAAATAATTAATATTTAAACTTTGTTATAAGTGGGTCATTGTTTATGCCTCCAAGACACTTTATTTTATGTTTACACACATTACATTCTTTTGGTAAAAAAGAATTTAAACTATCAAAAATCTTACCAATTTGGTTGATTGATACATTTCCCAAGATTTTTTGTGAATAATAATCTGTTTTGATATCTCCTTTTGTATCTACCACTATACGTGACCTACCACCATCATTAATCCCACCTACACAAACACTATCTGCTTTATTTGATATACAGAACGGAACAGCATTTGCTATAAAAAAATCTTTATTATATTGTTTATTTAATCTTGAGATCTCTTGGATAGCCAACCCCATTTCTTTTATACTTGTATTACCTATAGGTCTAAGAAAAAACCAGTCATTATATTCAATTTCTTGTGCAATTTTATAAAATTCTTCAAGGCATTCAATATTTTTCTTAATTAAAATTGTTGCAAGCATAACAACAACATTATGTGTTTTCAATTTATTCAGTATCTCTTTAATCCTTTTTTTTGGATCATGAAAAGAAATTAATATATGGTCAATATATTTTAATGGTCCATTTCTAAGCAAAGTTCCGTTCGTGTTAACTATTACATATAATCCCTTTTCTTTTGCATAACTCACAATTTTAGTCAAATCTTTACGTAAAAATGGTTCTCCCCCAGTTAATCTAATAGCATTAACTCCAGACAAACAAACATTATCTATTATTTTCTTAATTTGACTTAAACTAGGATCACCATTATTTTTATTAAAACAAAATGAACAATTTAAATTACATTTATCGGTTATTTCTATTCTAACCTCTTTCAAATTAGATTTATTTTTTCTTTGTTTGATTAAGTGTTTCAGTCTAGATGCAAGTTTCATAAAAATTAGTATATCCTCACAATTAATAAGTTTTTGGATAAGTTTTTTATATTCTACAGTGTACACTAAGTTATGAGATGGGTAATGTTATTTTTAGTGATAGTTGCTTTTTTGTTATATGAACCAATATCTTTTGAATTATATCTTAACAATGAGTTCTCAGGTAATGCTAAAAAATTTTCAAATAAAGTTATGGAAGGAAAAGTAACATATTATGTTAATAATTATTTTACAGAACAAGATTTAGCACCACTATGGAATTTATTATTTTCTAAACACTATTTTTATCCTACAAATTACTTGTCTTTTAATCAAAGAAGAATACTGGTAAATAAGGTATTTTCATTAAAGCCATCAACTTTGGAACAAGCTTCTGACCAAGTGAATATTCTTAAATATGGTTTGGGTTTAAACAACGCTTCATCGACCATACCTTTTAGCCAAACAGGCAACATAATGCTCAAAAAAAATGTTTGTTCAAGTAAATTTAAGATTAATGTAACAGATTCATGTGAAGTTAGCAATTATATGGACTTATTCTTCTTTTGTGAAAACTCTCTTAGCAGTACAGAAACCGAAATGGTAGAGGGGGCAACAGAAGGAAATTGTGTAACACATTGTAAAGAACATTGTTATAATCCAGCACAAGTTTATGTTAACCAAGACTGTAAAAGCATGTTTGAAAAAAAGTTAATTGACCCAAATGTTAATTTCCACTGTATATTTTTAAAATGGACCTAGATTTACTAAATTTGTCAAAACACGGCATAAGAAAGAAAAAGTATGATCACGAATTTATTTATAGGTATCCTTCTTCTAGCAATATGCCCAAATTTAATCATGATGGATTTTCTATTACTACAAAAAAAGCTGCATTATACCTCCACTTACCTTTTTGTTCTAGTCCATGTAAATTTTGCCATTATTATAAAATACCTAAACCTAATCCAAAACAAATAACAAAATATTTAGAATATGTAAAAAAAGAAATAAAGTTCTATAATGGTATTAAAGCAACATCTCTTTTTTTGGGTGGCGGAACACCAACATTTCTTGAGTCAGAACAATTAATTGACATATACTCTTACCTAAATGATGCATTCTCTATTGGAGACATTGAAAAAACCATAGAATCCAGCCCAGAAACATTAAACAATAAGAAAATTAATACTTTAGCTGATTTGGGATTTAATAGACTAAGTATTGGTGTTCAATCATTCAATGATTCGATAAATAAAAATGTTGGCCGAGCACATAATACTAATCAATCAATTCAAGCTATTAATCAAGCAAAAGATGCAGGGTTTAAAGTTAATGTTGACTTAATTTATGGTCTACCCTCACAAGACACCAATTCATGGAAAGAATCTTTAGAAAAAGCATACAGATTAAATGTTGATTCTATAACAGCATCAGAACTTAGGGTGTTACCAGGATCATATTATTACTACACTAACGAAAAGTTCGCATCCGAAAAAAAAATGTTGGGGATGCACGAAACATTTATTGATTTTTTTCATGATAAAGGTTACAATTTAATATTCCCTTACCAATATTCAAAACAGAAATTTGATTTTTTAGAAACTCAATGGGGCAATAAACAGTTTTTGGGTTTAGGCGCATCTTCCTGTTCTTATATTGACAAGTGGGATTATAATAATGCTTTTCCTTTGGGCCTTTATTACAAATATATTGACAAATATGGTTATGCCGCAATTAAAGGGAAAAAACTGAACTTACAAGAACAAATGTTAAGAGAAATCTTACTTGGATTAAAGATCATTAATAAAGGAATATCTAAAAAAGAGTTAAGTGATAAATATGGTCTTAATAATTTTAAAGTTTTTGATCAATTAGCAGACCTTAAACTAATAGATAACAATCAAAACATAACTCTCACAACAAAAGGAACCCTATTTTCAGATGAAGTGGCAAATTTTATACTCCGAAAGTTTCAAGCATCCCATCTTCTCCAGAACCAAACTCCATAACTTCATTTAGTTGTAAATCAAACACTTTTACTCTCGACCTTTTCATATCAGTAATATATATCTTATTTCCTTCAATTGCAACTTCAAGTATTGTAAGTTCGTCTTGATCTTCACCAAAATCACCAAAGGATTCAAACAATTTAGTATCAAAATCATATATCACGCCTTTTCTGTTTGTATTATCTGCAAATACTAATCTATTATCTTGGGTTAAGGCTAAACTTTCATCAAGTTCACCTATGCTGTCAGGTATGTTTATTTTTTCTATCAAATTAAATTCTTTGTCAAATACATTAATTGTTCTACCAAAATCATTTGTGACAATTAGCTTTTCATTATTGGCTAATACTCCTAAAGGTAATTTAATATCATCAATAGTTTTTATTAACTTCAATTCTTCATAAACTTTAATTGTTTTTGTATCGTCTTCTACAGCATATAATTTACCATTACCAAAAGAAAGGGCCATTGGAGAATATATATCTTTGATTGTATTTTTGTGGTTTAGTTCATTATCAAAAATTTGTATTCTATTGTTATTCTTATCTGCAACATAAATATTACCTTCTATATCACTGGCTATCCCAGAAGGATTATTAAAATGCTCATTACTAAACCCTTTTCCAAGACCAATTTTTCCAAGGTAAACTCCTGTTTTATCAAAAAAGATTACTTTATTGTTTAATGGATCTGAAACAAAAACCTCATCAGAAACAGTTATAAAAAAAGGCGCAAATAAAGCACCCATTATTTGTGTTTGCAAACTAGCTAATTCTTTAACATAATTTAATTCTTTATCAAGTACAACAACTCTTTGGTTTCCACTATCTGCAACATAAATTTGCCCTTTATCATAAACTAACCTGCTAGGTAAATAGAATTGGTTTATTCCGTTACCAAGGCCACCATTTTTTTTGATTAATTTGCCTTTTTTATCTAGTTTGATGATTTGATGGTTCTTATGGTCAGCGATATAGATATTATTCCCAGCTATAGCAATTCCACTTGGTCTTGAATCTGGGACATCTATGTTTTTAATAAATTCTAAATTTTTATCTAAAACTTTTATCCTTTGATTATTTCTCTCAATTACATAAATTTCTTTATCAACAACAATATCTGTTGGATTATCAACATTTACACTAGTTACTTTTCCATCAATTAATTTTGCAACAGTCCCAGTTCTATCATCTGTAAAGTAAAACCCTGTTCCAACATCAAAACCTAAAATACCTGCATCAACACTTGGCGTATCCAATAAAGTAGGTATCAAATTAATTAATTCTTTAGGTAAACTAATTGTTTCAATGAAATCTAGTTCGTTTGAATAAACTTTAATTTTTTGATTAAATCTATCTAAGATATAGATTTTCCCATTTTTATAAACTACATTTGATGGGAACCTAAATAAGTCATCATCTGTTCCACCATTAATAAATTTAATATTTCCTTCTGCATCATTAGTTGTTCTTTCTCCAATTGTATCTACATGCAAAAGAGATTTTTTGTTATAAGCCATAATTCTATGTCTCATTTCATCAACAACCAAAACAAAATCTTTTGCAATTGCTACATCTGTAACAGAAATTGGGTCAACTTGGAAAGGAATAATCTCTTGGCCACAGATAGCTTCACAACTTCCACCACAATCAACTCCTAGTTCACCACGATTAAGAATGCCATCATAACAATGCATTGTATACTTAGGTTTAGGTATAATCCATAACGCGATTATTATAATTATTGCAATTAGAATTATTATACTAACTATTTTTCCTTTATGTTTTTTTGAAACCAACAATACACCTCTTATTCAGCCATACTAATAACTCTTATTTATTTATTTCGGTTTTAGTAAGTTTTATATACTATTTACACAAGAAAATGTTATAGGGTGGATGATTTAAATATGTTTAAGAGTAAAATACTACTCATTTTAATATTGGCTCTTGCCGCATATAGTGTATCTGCTGCAGAATGTAGCGAATGTGGCGCACACACCACAGCATGTGATTGCCCTTCTTTTTGTGAAAATTCTGGAGATACTAGCGGTACTTGTGGAGATATTATACGTTGTCAACCAGTTGCAGGAAGAACAATATCTGAATGTAGTTCTTTTACAGATGGTGCAGTATGTACATCATCACCTGGCTGTTCATTTTGTTCAGGGAGCGGTACTTGTTCATCTTTAACTAGTGCAGGCAAAAATACTTGTAAAAAACAGCCAGATTGTAGTTGGGACGAAACAGATGTTGACCCAGTCAACCATTTTTGTACTGGTAGTGCAAAATCTTGCTTTGATATAGGTTTGGATCCAAGTTGTATAGCTGGCGATTTTTGTGAATCAGATTGTAATTCAGCAGCATTATGTAGTTGGGACACATGTGACGGTGCAGTTGAATCTTGTCAAAGTAGAACATCTGAAATCGAATGTCAAATTACGGGTAGCAATTGTTTTTGGATTGGCGATAATATTGATCAGGACCAAGATATTTACACCAAAAACGATATTTGTCGAACAGGAGAAACGCTTCAAATGGATTTTTGGTTATTAGATGTTGCCGATAGGGATGGCATTTGTCCACCAACAGATTGTATTGATGAACCAGGTGATTGTGCAGGTGCAGGTTACACTGGCGAGGCACTTACATGGTGTCAAAATAATCCTTATTTGATACATCCTGGCGTTTTTGATTTTCCAAACGATGGCATTGACCAGGACTGTAATGGTGCAGATTCAACAAAAGCAATAGATTGCGATTCATCCCTTTCAGCATGTGTTTATATTCACAAATTTGATAATGATGTTTTATCAGAACACCCAGTAGATTTTTATCCTTGTTATTTACAAGATCCAACTTGTAAAAAATGTGATCGTGATTATGGTTTAACAGACCCTTGTGTCAGAACATGTTCTGGGACAGATTGTTGGAAACTAGGAAAATATAAAACTATTATAAAAAGACATTCCAAAGAAGAATTCGAGTATTCTTTTGATTTTGATAATTTAGGTGAAACTAAATGTAATAATGCAGACTGGTATGGCTCAGATGGTGTTTGGCGTGATGCTGGTTGGTTAGGTGCTGGCGGAGATTTAAATTGTTGTGGAGATGATAGGCCCTGGGTTTATGAAGGAATAGCCTTTAGACTTTATGAAACTGCAGCAGCATCCAGAGAATCTGTTTTTAGAGTTTTTAATGACGATCTACAAGATTCTTTTTTCTTAGGCCAAAGCTCACAAGCAAATTTGGTTAATTTGGAAGCTAAGGGGTATTCATGGGAAACTTTTTTGTATGCTCCACCTTCAACAGGAACTACTGGAGATGAAGTGTGGGCACTATATAATCCATTAAACGGCGATAGGATCTTTACTACAGATACTAATGAAAAAAATACCCTTGTAGGTGCTGGCATAGCTGCTGACTGGCACCCAACTCAAACATTTAGGGCACTTGGTCCAACAGAATCTCCCTCTACAACTATTGCAGTACACCGTTTTTATAATCCTGATAAAGGTATTCATTACTTTACAAAAGACGAAAGTGAAATTGTTACATTAACAGATGGTCCAGAAATTTTTACTTGCGGCTCTGACATATTTACAGCATGTGTTGATTCAAATATTGTCAAAGATGCAGATGAAGACGAAAATGTTTGTATAGGCTGTGGCCATTATCCATTAGATGGAAATTTAGGGGGTTTAGCTTGGAATGAGGAATTAGATTCAAATAATTGTTGCGGTAACGAAGAAACTGATTGCGGCATATCTGATGGGCCAAACCTTTGCTATATGGATGATACCTCTTCAAGATGGATTGCAGGTACACAAGGCGAAGAAAATAGTGTGGGTACCGTAATTAATATGCCTTGTGATGATTCTGATTATACATTATTACCTAACCTAGAATGGGTTCCATGCAAAGAAAATAGTTTTATGGCCCCTTTTTCACCAACAAAATTAAGGTTCCTGATTGGAGACGTTCTACACGAATATCTTTGTAAAGATAGTGAAATTCTTGCTTGTTGTGGTCCAGATAACACAAATGAAGATTGTCTTGTTCCATTAAGCAATGCTCGAACTACAACAGATGGCCCTGTAACAATTGGCACAGATACTTTTTATTGTACTTCTTCATTTACATGGACAACTCAACCAGATGTAGATGAAGCCTCTTGTATTGCTTCAACAAATCCTGTTACTAGCACAAATAATGTTTGGACAGGCACAAAATGTTGTGGTGATGATGGTCTTGATGATGATTACTCAGACCATTTAGGGATTGGTGCTTGTTTAAATGGTGCAGTAATACCTAATGGTGATAAAGCAGCTAATGATCTGATTGTTGAAAATGGATTATTATATGGTTGTGTTGTAGATACTTCAGATTTTCCAGATATGTCAGAAGATATCATAACTCCTTCTGATCGTTGTGAGATAATTTCCAATAATTTCTGTTCATATTCTGGGGATTGGAGCACAGAAATTTCAACCAGGGATAATCCTACTTATCGTAATAGGACAGCAACTAAGCATGAATCAATTTCTGGTGGCACAACGAGTGCTTGTTGTGAAGTTAGCGAATGTTGGGATAGTAGAACTTGCGTTTCACATGGCACAATTATCAACCAAAATTATGCCTGTATTAATGGTGATTGGGAAGACAGAGAACTTCGTTGGAAATGGGACTTCAGTGAAAACGGTTATTGTTTAAGTAATGATCAGTGCCTTGTAGAAGATCTTGCAAGTGCAACCGACAAATGCATTGATTCAGGAGAATACATATTTGACCATTATTGTGAAGAAGGGAACTGGACATCTAGAACAAAACTTTTAGCAACAACTTTATTAGACATCGCGGCCGACAAGGTTTTTGCAAATTATACTTTGTTTTGTGACACTTACGATACTGTATTAAATTATCTTGATTACGAATCATTCAATTTTCCTGTAGGAAGCCGTTTTACTAAAGATCTTGCAGTATGCTCAGACCCTAATGTGGTTGAAACTAAGTCTTGCGTTAACAAAGTCTGTGTTATGGAATTTCCTTTAATTGAATTTGGTGAAGAAGTTGTTGTTTTTGCAACGTCCTTAAACAATATATATGAAGAAGAGGATGTCCCACTTAGTTATTTAAACACATTCTTAAGAGCTTACCATGAAACTTATGGAGATATTGATTGTAGTTCAGCAATGGATAACGATGGATTATTCCATTCTTGTGATGGTGCAGATGCAAGAATTTGGTGGAATAACAAACTACAAATGATCATTACTTCATCAACAGCAATAACAACTACAGATATTCCTGGTGAATTTGGGCTCGCAGGCCTTAGTTTTACACAAAAAATAGCTTTCTTTTTCTCAAACCCTTTTGAAAACATATTTAATTTTATCAAAGGCGTTTTAAACGATCCTGATCGTGATCCTAGTTTTAATCAAAAACTTGATCTTGATCAAACAGTACAATCTGAAATTTATGGGTTTATACGAAATACTACTGAGTTTAGTAGAATTTATCTTGCAAGGGATGGCCCAAGATCCATAAGGGGGATTTCTGAAGAAATCTATGTTGATCAAGAAGACTCTGGTAAAAATAAAAATTATACTTCAATTACTTATACTTGTATTAATGAAGACGTGTGTGGCAGTGTTTCAACTTTTGATGCAAAGGCTGCTGGCGACGGGGAAAGAATCTCTTGTACAACTGACGTAACAGGAATTAATAGTTATGTTATTTCTAGGTTCCCTTCAGGTAGAGACACTTGGCTTGATTTAACAGCAAAAACAAGGTTATCTGGCACAAGCAATACTAATACAGCAGCCCCAAACATAATTACAATAGTTTCTAATCCAGCTTTAGCCACACTTAATCCAGATCAAACAGAAGCAGAGTTTGATTTACAATTACTTGGAGAAGGGTGTGTTTGGCCATTCACATATTTGTGGGATTTAGATGACAATAGCAATTTTGAGACAACTACTGAAGATCCAGAAACCTCAACAACAATATCTGTTCCTCAAACGCAAGAATATGACCCAATTGAAACAATCGCAAACATAAAAGCAAAAGTTTCAGATGGCACACAAGAATCAACAGTTTATAATTTAGCCTTACCAATTAAAAAACTCCCACAAAAAACTAATGCACAATGTCCAAAAATATTACCTCGGCGCGCACATTGGAGCGATACTGTTAAAGACGGAACATTTGAACAAACATGGACCAATGGTGCATATTCACCAGAAACAAAAGAATCAATATATAATGTTGCACCTAATGAATGCCATTGGACATGTGATGACCTTTATTATCTTTCAGAATATGATGATCCACCAATTGAAGAAGCAGTTGAACCACCGCCAGAAGAACTTAATCCAAGACCTAAATGGGACGCTGGATGTGGGGACTCTTGTGGTGAAGGCTTATTTTGTTTAGATGGTACATGTATTCCATCTCTTAATCATATAGGCGCATGTGTTTCAGCTTCTTATCAAGGTAGCCCAGTAACTTGTAGGGACCACAATTATGATCTTACATCAGAAATGTGTACTTTACAAGGTGAAAACTTTGATAGTGATGGAACTACTTGTGACAATTCAAATTTAGACTCAACAAATCCAGATTTATGTTATATCCATATTGAAAACTCTGTTGATAATGAGGGTAGAATATTCTGTCCAAATGGTTGCGTCTTTAGTGACGATCCCGCAAACTTGTATGTTTCATCTTGCATACCTGATAGGGACACCATAACACCCGATGATGAACCAGAAACTTCTGCTGTTGACCCAGAAGAACCAGAGGCATGTTGCTTAGAAACACAACATAATGAATATGGTAGGTGTGTTTCAAACAAATGTTCAAAAGAAAATATCCCTTTATATAGTGTTCCATGTGAAGGGTATAATACAGGGGTACTTAACCATAAATTTTCTAACCAAATAGTTTATTCTTGTTTTGGTGCTGAGAAATGTTCATATAAATGTGATATTGATACTTTACTTGACCCAGCTAGCGGGGAGTGTAAACCTTTAGGTACAATTTACGAAGTTGGCGATGACGTACCAGATATAGTTTGCGATTATTTAATTAACAACCAAGTCCAATGTACTATTACTCGTCCTAATTCTTATACTTCAGAAGATGGAATAGAACTCTTTTGGAGATATTATGATTCACAAGGTAATGTTCTTGCTGATTTTTGTGGTGAATGGTCTAAAAAAGCAAGTAATGGTTGTGTTGGAAATTCAGATTCATCTTATTATGATTCCATTTATTATGATGCAACTACTTCATCTAAGACAATAACTTTTACTGCAGATTATTCAGACCTGGCACACATTGGTTTATGGACTCGCGGCTGGGAATTTATTAGTGTAGATAATTATGAACCTTCAGGGTGGTCTAATGGGTTAGATATTAATATTATTCCCTTAATTGATTGTAGTTATTCAAGTAGTGATAATAAAGCCACTTGCCAAATAACATCTTATTCTTATGATCCAACGGATGGCATAGAACTCTTTTGGAGGTATTATGATGCTAATGGTAATATTTTAAAAGATTTTTGTGGAAATTGGGAACCAAATATTATTGACCACCCAGATTCTAATTGTGCTGAATTAGGCACAAATCAAAATATATTTTATAATCCTACTACCTCAGTTCGTACAATAACTTTTGAGCCATCTTTTGCCACTTATCCTAATCTTGCAAGTTTTGGTATCTGGTCAAAGGGCTGGAAAAAAGATGGTGCAGATTGGGATACAACACCTTGGTCAAAAGAAGAGCTCACAACCCTATCTTAAAAAATTTAATTTTTCACATTTTCTAGTTATGTATATACATTAACAATTAATCAAAACTTTTATATTCATATTAATTCTAAATTATTAAAAAAAGAGGTAAAATGGGTAGAAAATCACAAATCACAATATTCTTAATTTTATTTATGGTATTATTAATCCTCTTTGGCTTTTTGTTTTTTGTACGTTCTCAAGTTACTGAAGCAGGAATCGAAGAAAAAGTTGAAAAAGCATTCAAAGATTTCCTACAAAGAACTTCCTTGTCTGTTTATGTACAAGAATGTCTTGAACTAACTGCTAAGGACGCGATTGTTTTGGCAGGAATTCAGGGAGGGATATTGTATGACTTACCAGGTTTACCCACATTTACAGATTATAATGGCCCTTACATTATTGGTGGTGAAAGGAATATCCCTTTTGATTACCAAGGAACAATTTATCCGTTAAGATTAGCTTTGTTACGTCCAAGAAATATTGGCCCACTTAATCATAATAATTATGTTTCAATTCCAGACTATCCTTATTCTGGCGCATTACTAAACAAATCAATAATCCCTGATGTTGAAATGCTATTTAATTCTGATTCTGGAACAACTATCCAATTTCCAGCCCTTTGCGACAATAGAAACCAATCATCAAATTTTTATGGTGTTGTGGGTGCAGGATTTTCATGTGAAGATTCAGATTATAAATTAATTGAAAATACTCAAAACTATCTTGAAAAAGAGATCTCTAATAAAATTCAAACATGTACCGATTTTCAGATATTTAAATCAGAACTAGGGTACAATATTACCGAAGGCAATCCCAAAGTTGATGTTTTGTTTGGCGAAGAGGACGTTATAGTTCTACTCGGTTACCCTTTAATCATCACATTCAAAGGTAATCCTCCGTTAACCAAAGTTACAAATTTTAGTATAGACTTACCAGTTAGGTTTAAGAAAATGTATCATCTTGCAAAACATACTGTAAGGCGGGATTCCAGAGATATTTTTTATAATATCACCAATGTAATAGAACTTAATGATTGCTGTGTTTTAAATACAACAAGTCAAAACAATGAAAGAAACAACTGCACAGTTTCATGCTCACACCCAGGAATGGTAATAAACAAAATACCTGACTATTGCCAAAACCGTGCTTCACAACCTTTTTGTAATATAACTGGAAATTTTACAGACATATTAAACATAACTGACAATCATTCTCTGATTAAAAATAAACCCCTTAGTTTATTTATAGCAATTGAAAATCGTCGACCTGCACTAGATTATATAAGTGCTACAGTAAATCAAAGCTTCCCTTATTATACATATCTTGAAGAAAACTATGGTCCCAGTTTTGTTCCTGTTAATTTATATAATAAAACAACTGATCCTTTAAATACTGGGGATCAGATTCAAGTTTATGCTGGCGATGAAATTCTGATTTTACCAATTGGCATAGATCCGGATGAAGACAATTTAAGTTACAAATACCATGGTTGGAAATCTAATAGGAATGTTCCCACAGGTTTTTGCTCAGGATATGGTCCTCAAGCTGGTGCAACGAACTTTTGGGAAACATCAAGAAATTATACTCTTGGTTTTAATACAACATCCCAATTAAGAAAAGATGCAAAGATTATCACTATTCCAGCAGATGTTGATCCACATTGTATAATGATTAATGTATCTGATAATGAAGGATTAATTGATTATCAAGTAATTCATATTCTTGTTAAGTAATACTTAACTTTTCTTCCATTTATTACTGAGTATGTAGTTATCTTATCTCTACTTATTAATTAATACCTCTGCTTATTAACTATTACTAAATAATGTATCTACATACTAAGTAATTTTACTGTTTTAACTCTTAAAAATCAAAACATTTATATAAAATACATATGAAAGAATACTTTATATTACTTTTTCAATAAAAGTATGTAATCGTATGAAAAAGGGGCTTTAATGAAAGAACGTATCACAATTACCTTAGATAAAGAACTTCTAGACTGGTTAGATAAAAAAATCGACGATAAAGTATTTGCAAATCGTTCTCATGGCTTTGAGTTCTTATTAAAAAGGAAAATGGAGGACGAAAATGAAAGTTAAATTGTTCATATTCCTTGGTTTATTATTAGTACTATCTAGTTTCGTAGTTGCACAAGTACCCACCTTAGGTTATTGTCTAAATCCTGCAATTAATGGACAAAATCCTGAAGGCAGATACTTAAATTTAGAAGAACACTTTTGTAAAATTGATGCAGTTACAGTTGAAGAATGTTGTTCACCCACATTTATCTTATATGGGCAACCCGGTTTTCCTACTGATGTAACTGATTGTGAGGATAATTATTTTGATACAGTTTTAGCTGATTTACCAGATGATATTGAAGCTAATTGTGATCTTGGCTGTTGTTTTGAACCAGGAAATCAAGACCCACCTTTTTGCACTGAAAGAAAACAAGGTATATGTCAAGCTTTAGATCCAGGTAATGAATTTATGACTGGTTTTGGACCAGCAGAAGTCGGTATCGGTGACGCGTGCTATAAAAAAGATCCAACAACAAACATTGTAACTGCCTTTGATAATAAATGTAGTTATGCAGGTGCTGAATCATGTTCAGATTATACTAATGATGGTAAAACAGTATGTAGACAATCAAGATGTAATTGGTGTGATGTAACAAATAGTTGCGGTTCAACTTGTTCAGACTGTCTTGACAAACCACTTAGTGACGATTTTCTTTGCACTGAATCACAAATCACATGTAGGGAATCAGAACTAAATAATCAACCAGCATGTACAGCTGCAGATTGTAAATGGTCTGTAAATAATTGCGATAAATCTTGTCGTCCAGGCTATACTGATCCAGATAATAACGGGGAATGTGACTTGTCTATTGATTGTAGAACTTTTGATGATGACGAACAAACTTGTTTAGATGCAACCACTATTTCAGGTACTAACGCAGGTTGTTTATGGACCATAACTGGAACAGACTCAGGAAGCTGCAGTTTTGAATGTTTATCAACCCAATATGTAGACGATGGGAATAGGGTATGTGAAGAATCAAACCTTTGTACTGATGGGGGATTTGTTTGTGCTGATGCTTGCCTTACTGTATCTGGACATCAAGCGACTTTAGACTCTCAATGTACAACTACAGGATATGAATGTTGCGAAGAAGCTTCACCTCTCCCGCAAGGCTGTTGTGAATTTAGTTGGCAATGTAGCGCAGATATTAATGGAGGCACAAGAATATTAAAAGATTTTAATAGTTGTCATTACGATTCAACAGACGAAGACACAGTATGGCCATGCACCCAAGAATGTTTCCAAGAATCATGTGCAAATGATTTTCCAATAAATAGCCCAAACAATGAACGTGCATTATCTGCTGGACAAACACATTGTTGGTGCGGTACTCAAGCAGTACCATTATCATCTACAGATTATTGTTGTGATGGATCAACACAATCTGAACAATGTGGCGAACGAGGTTCTGTTCGAGGAACAGTAATCAATGCAACAGGCGATTTAGAAGAAAATGTTAATATTCTTATATTAAATACAAATAATCAAAAAGTTGGCGAAACAATAACTGATGCATCTGGAAATTTCTTTGTTGAAGGCCTACCTTATAGTTCTAATGTTGAATACATTATTTTAGCAACAAAAGGTCAATACCAAGATCTTAGACACCCGGTAATATTTACAGTAATAGATATGACTAACATTGAACTTACCCTTATTTTAAAAGATGTTGGTGATTGTTATTCACAAAACCCACCAGCACCAAACAATTTTGATAGTTCCCCTATAAAGGGTGAGAAAAAAGTTAAACTCACATGGGATTATAATTATAATCCAGAATTTGCTGATTGTGCTGGACTGATTAATGCAATCTTTTTATACAAACAAGTTGGTGACGGATTTGAATATATTATTCTTCCTCCTGAAACAACAGAATATATTGATGATGGGCGACACTTTGGTGAACTAAATTGGGGCAGTCTTAATGAGGAAGGCGAACCAGAATATTTTCATCAAACTTATGATTATCAGATTAAAGCACATTACATCACAGGGGTTATGAGTTCAGAAGAAACATCTCATTTTGAAATGGGTGATGAAATCTGTGAAAACATTTATGCAGATGAAGAGTTTTGTTGTTATGGTAGTGACCAATATTGTATACCAGATGGTCAAGAAACACGAATGAGGCGTAATTGTGATGAAAACAATAAAATCTCAGCAGATGTTAATGCATTAACCCATATACAGAACATTGATGGGACAGATGTAACTTCTTCTTGTCCTCCAACCTATCAATGTAATGGCCCAAATACTCTTGGTGAAACAAATTGTTTTAAAGATGTTAACTGTGAAGCTTTAGGCAACCCATTTGGTGTGTATTATGATCAATTATCTTGTTATGGTATAGCTAACATATTTGAAAAACCATTTAACTATTGTTATTACGATGAAAGCTTAACAACAATAGATTCATGTCAATCTTGTACTTCAACAACTTCTTGTTTTGATTATAAATCTGAATCAGCATGTGTTGCAGATTCGTGTGATGCAAGCGGATCTTATTTAGGCCCAGGAAATTGCCAATGGCAATCAACTTTTGATTCATTAGGCGAAGGATTTTGTTATGATGAAGATTATCAAGGAACAGATTATTGTAGTTTATGTACTGATACAGGCACAATTTTCAATAATAATGATTGCAGCCAAAATGTTTGTTCAAAGTTAGGTAGTTGTCATGCAACTGAATTTAATTCTTGTAGTGCATGTCCAGAACAACCAGACTGTGAAATCTTTGAAACATCAACAGCATGTGAAAATGCAAATGGTCTGGATCAATCATTTGAAACAGATAATGGAGATTATTCAACATGTTATATTGATGTTGATCAAACCAAACCAATACCTACTAATCTCATAGCGAGCGACGATGCATGCAATGTTGGCAAGTGTCAGTGGGATACGAATAACGGAGAATGTATAAAAGATTCTGATGTCAGCGGTTTTGATGATTGTTCTAATCTTCAAGATGAATCAAGAATTAATTGTTTAGCAGACAACAAACCAGCATTCACTAGACTAGCTTTAAGTCAACCAATAATAAATTCTGAAGGTGGTGTGGTTACATTTAATGCAGACGGTCCAGATGCAAGCACATTACAAGTTTGCATAGGCGATGATCTTTGTTGTCCTAGTGAGAACTTAAACTTCGAATCAGAAGAAACAACTGCATTAACTACTGTAACAATCAATTCAGAATCTGAAACAAATACTGGTGGAACCATTAAAACAAGGGAAGATACAGTTATACACCCAGTTGTTTTCTATTCAAAAGATACACGTAAAAATCTTGAACAAGTAAGAGAATCTTACACTTATATTGATGTAGTAGCACCAATACCAAATTATAGATTTATACACTCTAATGATTTAACCCACAATTATTTAGAAATGATTGTAACTTCTGATGAATATTTGGATTGTTCTTATGAATTAGAAAATCAAGAACCACCTCAAATTTCTGAAGATTGGTTAACAGGCCTAAGTAGAGAATTTAAGATAATTTTCCAAGATCCAGGAGATGGAATATATGTGTTTAATATTACTTGCTATGATGATGTAGAAAATCTTGGCTGGGTATCAGCTCAAACAGAAGTTGATTGGACACAAAATCTTGAAGGCATTAGTGTTACTGGTCAATCAGTTGGAGGGGAACAAACATATACAACTGATAATGAAATTACTGATAGAATCTTTAATGATAATTCAGTTACTTTCTCATTTACAACAACAGACCCAGCAATATGCAATATCCAGAATGGGGTTAATGCACCTAATTGTGAATCATCTGCAGGATGTAATGACTTACAATCAGAAGTTGAAGCGATACCAATAACTTCCCAAGATGCAGGACTTGGGACTTATAGTTATGAAACAACAATTAACAATTTAATAAGCGGGACATATGTTATTGGCATAATCTGCGATATGCAAAACAGTGCAGAAGAGGATACTGGTGGCATAAGTTTTGCTATAGATACTGTTGGCCCAATAACAACTGCACTTGATGAAAATGGAGAACCTTTTGACTTCTCACCAACAAAATGGTATCCAAATGGTGTTAAATTATCTTTAAGTTGTCAAGATGTTTCTTCAGATCCAGCAGCAACAGACCCAAGAGAATATGGTTGCAAAAATATCTATTACTTTAGAGACACACCTGATGAAAACACTTGTCCAAATAGCTTTTACGAAGACCCTGATTGTGATTGGTTACCTTATAATGGCCAATTTACTCTTTTAGATAATTCACAACTTACACAAACACATTATTTGACTTATTATTCAGACGATAACGGGAACAACAAAGAATCAAGAGCAGCTTACGGTTCAGCTAACGCTAATATTTTGATGCCTATCCAGATAGATTACAGTATGCCTAGTGTCGAGATATTTGAGACAAATGTTTTGGACCCTACCAATGCAGGCATTAAAAAAGACGGCATATATTATACTAGATTTGACACAACAGCTTTCATAGATGGTAGAGCAATTGATTTATCTGGTAGTGAAACAATATCTGAAGTAAAAATTATTGTAACTAATGGTGAAGACACAACAGCATACGATTCAACAGTAAGTCCACAAACAGAAGGCCAAACAACATATTCATTTACACAAACAATTAATATTGAACCTGGATTAAACACTGTTTTAGCAATTGCTAAAGATGGGGCAGGTAACCCTGTATCTTTAGAAGAAAATACTGATCTTGATTATGTTGATGGTATTACTATAAACAAAGACAAATCTCCACCTGTTTCAGAACAAATAGATATCAAAGAGGTTACAACTGCTGGAGACATAAAAATAGATGATTTATGTTCAACAGCAGATTGTGGAAATGCAGAATATGGAAATAATCTTAAATTTGAATGGACAATCTCTGATGCAGGTGTTGGACTTAAGGAAGATAGTCTTTGGGTAACATCAACATGTTATGAAGGGGATTGTATGAATTGTGTTGATACAATATGTAATCCAACGCAAATTACTTTGCCGCTCGAAGATGAATCTAATACTGGCACATTTAAGGCTATTTATGACACATCAATTAACCCACCTTTAGAAATTGGAAACTATTCATCATATTTTAAAGCAGATGACTTATTGTTAAATCAGATTACACAATTGGTACATTTTGGAATTGAAGACAATCTGGCCCCAGATATCTTTATAAAATCAAAAACCGAGTCAAGCGAATTTACCTATCCAATAGAAGTAGACGCAAATCCTAAAACTGTTTACATACCTGAAATTAATATTACAGGTTATACTGATCCTGAAACAGAAGTTGTAATTAGAGTTTGGGATAATCAAAACGAACTTGGCACATTGGACGCTAGGGGGACAAGCAATAGTGTAGTTAACCCAGTTTCAGGCTTAGTAGATTTATCAATTAGTAATTTTTATGGGCAAGCACCAACATCTTTGATACAAGGCGAATTACCTATTGAAGGAGAATTTACTCTTTATTTTGATGGTGTTGATTATGTAGATACTATTGGTCCAAAAATACAAGTTGGTCAACATATTGAATTTAAAGATGCATCTACAGAGGGCGGAATAGTAAGATTTGAAGTTCCAAGATATGAAGTTACAAGTGTTTCTCGAGTAGGAACTTTGTGTGATATTAATTTTCCTAATTGTGCTACTAGAGTTCAATTTAATCCACCATTAAGAAGTTTTGAGATGTCAAATGGTTGGACAGCAACATTTTATCCAGAAGATGGCGAAACACCAACTGGTTGGTTTGATATCCAAGTTGATTTACACCCAGACCCTGGACAATATCAACCAAACAAACTTGAAATTGCAGCAATCGACAGTCACGGCAATCCAGATTATGCATATGGTGGTACAGGGCCTAATGATAAACTAGAAATAGAATATGTATCAGACTCAATAGCAGGTATCACATTAAATTTACCAAATGAAAAATATAATGGTGGTTTAGACAACGAAGTTATATTAGAAAGACAAGCTAATTTTACAATTAAAGTAACAACCGATTGGGCATCTAGTTGTACTATAAGCCATACAGATGATTCTGTAGCGGACACAATTGTCAGTGCACCAATGACTAATACTTCACCAGAAAAAACAACCCATACATTCCAACCAGATTGTTCATTAGGTTTCTGCAATTTAGGGGGATTCAACATACATCACAATTATCAAATTACTTGTGCTGCAGACGAACCAGGAATTTTAGACGATAATCTTGATTTATGTTTTGTTATGGTTAATAATACTAGAACATTAAGTGGAACAGAATATAATCCAATACCACAAGCCATTTGTTTAGGCAATTCATGTAGCGCAACAATAACCAAATGTACAGACACTGCTGGTGCAGATATTGAAGTAACTACTTGTTCAACATGTAGTCCTGAAGATTCAGATCCTGATTGCATATGTGCATCAAACTGTCAAAATGCAGGCGACATCAAGGGCTGTGGTGACTTAATAACTGAAAAACCACCATTAAATCTAATTGCTAGAACTGATAATTTACAATATCTTGGAAGTTCTTTGATTTATCCTCCTGCAAATGTATATGGTTCTGTATTAGAAATAAGTGGTATTACAGAAGCAAATTCAGTTGTAAATATTGTTGTTAGAGATTCAGCAGGAGTTTTACAATCTGGTTCAGGTGGTTATAATACTAATGCTGCAGGAATATCAAGTAAATTTGCAACTGTTGGAATAATAACTGATTATACCGATTTAAATTATCCTGTTAAAGGTGAACAAGAAGTTTATTTAGCTGGTCAAGGAATATTTGATTTATTACCTTCAAATCCAGACCTTGCTTCCAACGAAATATATATAGAATTTACCAACAATAATGATAGGACAGTATACGAAGTTGAAAGGTATAGAGTTACTTTTAAAGATAGATATGAAGACCTAGCAACAATAATAACTCTTGATAAAGAATTAGTTAACGATCAACTCTCAGATGGCGGATCTGCAGAGTTCTATAATGAAAAACATCCTGAAGGCTGGTTTAATAAAACAATTCCTTTAGTGTCTGGATTAAACAATCTAGAGATTAGAACAACGGCACCAAATGGCATATTCTATGATCATTATTATAGTACTGCTAAAGGTTATACTTCAGATAATTATCTGCCAATTAATTCTCTACCTGGGGAAAGTGTTAAGATTTATATCTCTTCACCAGGAATATTCAATAACAACTATGTTTCATACGATCCAGGGTTTACAATAACTGCAACAACAACCTACCCTTCAGTTTGTAAGATAAACCATACTAAAGATACAGTTGCTGACGATTTTGAAGTTGTTATGTCTCCAGATGAAAGTTCAGAAACCCACACATTTACAATTTCTGATTCCTTGTGTAATAATAACACAGATTCTCCTGGGAAATATTGTACTGTTGGTGGATATCAAATCTTCAATAATTATAACATAACTTGTGATCCAATTTATGAAGGTATTGAATCCAATTATACAGATATTTGTGTAACTGTTGATAGTATTGCATTAGGTAATGATGATGAAGGTGGTTTAGGCAATTCATGTGATGCATTTACCCCATTATGTGCAGAAATTACTAATGGTCCAAATTCTTGTTTTACTGGACAAACACCAGGCCCAACCACCCCAACTACTCCAACCACCCCAACTACTCCAACCACCCCACCTACTGGGTCACAAGGTACAGGAGGAATTTAATGAATAATCTGAACAAAATTTGGATCAGCATTTTAGTTTTGATTAGTTTGGTAACTACTGTAAATGCTGGTAGGGCTTATTGTTCAGATACAGAATGTCAACAAGTTTGGTTTGATGGATCATATGCAACTTTAAATGATTCAACACCATCACCCTGGACAAGATTTTATAATGGTGCAACGCCTGTTACTAACCTTGTACAAAACGCCGAACTAACAGTTATCAATTACAGGGGGAGTGAAACCATTGCATTACCTTTTGGGGGATTTAATTACCACCACTATTCAGGTTCTTTAAATGCAGATGACCTTTCTTTACATAACTATACAATAAAAAATGAAAATCCCTTAGATACTGGAAAATATTTGTTTCATGCAGAACTACAAAGCCCCACAGGCAGGGTACAAACATACGAACTTGGATTTAATATTGACGTAACAAAACCAGCAATAACTTCTATTAAAATCAACGATGATTCTTATACTAGCGGCAACAAAGAAGTCGCAATTGACCAACCAATTACAATTGAGATAACTGCTAATGATAATGATGGCGAAGTTGATATCGCAACAGGCGTACAAGGAATAAATATAACAGAAGGCGCAACAACAATTAATCTTACTAATACCACTCCTGCAAAAACAACCTTCACATACACTTTTCCTGCAAACTATTATTCTTCATTAGGTACACACACTTTTACTATCTTAGTTTATGACGAAGTTCTTAATGTTAATGATGGTCAAACATTTACTTTAGAACTTACTGCAGCAGCACCTATACCCGCAGATATCATTAATATTCCTAGCCCAAGTTATACTAATTTAAATTCCTTACCTATAAAAGGCACTGCACAACTTGAAGTTGATGTAAATATCAGATCATTATATCTTGAAGGTGGGCAATTACTTTCTACTACTGTTAATCCTGTAACAGTCCCAATTACACATATTTCAGAGTCGCTTGGAACAGAATTAGTTGTTGACCAACTTGATACAACAACTATTAGAGTTAGTAAAGATACAGCAGATCAAGTTTTAACATGGTTAACTGAGTTATCTGGTAATGAAAATTTATACATGGAAATTCCTAATCATGATTTAGGTAATAAAGATAGATATCTTGTACTTTTTTCAAGACCTGTGACTTCAGAAATTGAAGGGCATTACAACCAAATTACAATACAACAAGATCTAGTTGCTCAACTATCTCCTGGAACCGGAATGGCTTTCTATAACGAACCAAAACCAGAGGGCTGGTTTGAAACATCAATTCCTTTAGCAATAAATAAATTAAATACTTTAAAGATATCTACATCTAAATTTGGTGCAGAAACATTCCTTGATGATATCCAAATTATACACGATAGCATTTTACCAAAACAATCACACGAACCATCAAAAACAGACAGCATCACTCCAACAATAATTGTTAAGCTTGATGGAACCGGAACCCCAATAAATCAAGACGAAGTTACTTTATCAATAGAAACATTAGGTGTAAACCAACCTATATCTGCTTTTAATTTGAATTGTAATATTGAAAGCCAACCAAATAATTGTACACTAACTTATCAATTAACAACAACCAGAGGGGCATTCCATAATATAACTGTTAATGCAAATGATAGCGCAGGTAATAGGATGGACACATTAACTTGGGAGATAGAAGTAATAGACGAACAAGATGTTACTGCTAAATTTGATATTACTGGTGCAACAACAATACCTGGAATACTAAACACCAACTTTACAACAGATAACGCTCCAGAATTTAACTTTGTTTTTTCACAAGAAGTTGAGATTGTATCTGCTGTTGCAACATTTAATGAAGATGCACCAGTCATACCACCAATACCAACCCTACCAAATCCAGGTACACTTATTGAATCTAACTTTGTATTCACACCAGATACCACATTTACACAAGGCAGTTATCAAATTACTGTAACATACAAAATTAGACACGAAGGAACTTCCTTATCAGCAGAATCAAAAACATTTGATTTTGTAGTTGACTTAAATCCTCCAGTGTTTGACTTAACAAAAACAACAGAACTTTCTGGGACCATAGAAAAGAACGCAGACATTAATATTAGCGCTATTGTAAATGATATCTCTCGAGTTAATAGTGTAATAGCAACAATAAACAGTAAAGATTACGATTTACACCCATCAAAAGAATCTAATAATCATACATTAACCATCAAAGAATTTGCAGAAGACCTAACTTTAGGTACACCTTACACATTAACACTAACTGCAACTGATTATTTTGGTAAAACTAAATCTGAAACAATGACTTTTACTTTAGAAGATCAACAACCCCCAATTATTAACAAATTAAGTCCCATAAATGTAAATACTGATAATCCAACTATTGTTATAACAACAAACGAAGAAGCTAGTTGTGTGATGACATTTGGGGCAGCACCACTTCAAACTAGCGACCCAGGAACTTCAACAAGCTATGGTTATGAACATACATTTACACTGTCTGGCCTCATTTTAGGTGAACCAAATACTCCTTCATTCACATGTACAGACGATTCTTTTAATCCAACAACTGAAGGAGATTTTTCTTATACTTATTCAACAGAAAACACCGAATTAACTATTACTTCGAGTAATGGTGAAGGTACAGCCCCTGTTTCAATAACCACTTTACAAGATGTAGGGGAAGAAGAAAACATAGTTTCAACCTTAACTGTATCTACAAGCCAAGTAGAAACTCAATGTTATTATCTTGTTCAAGCTAATCAACCTCTTGAAGCAGATTTTACGTCAGAAAACATAATCAATTCAGGTTTTGCAACAACTCATTCATTAACAATTAATTATGATGATTTAACTAGTGGCATTGAAGGCACACAATACAATTATTGGTTTTTATGTAAAGACAGATCAGAAACATATGTTGAAGATACTTCAATTGGATTACTTATAGATCTTAAACTATCTTTAATTAAATATACACCTATAATAACTAACAGTGAAGATATCGATTTAGAAATAGATGTTGTAAGAAATTCCATTTGCAGCTTTAAAACAGGCTCAGATGCATACCAAACATTTAGTCCAAACAGATTAACTCACCATACAACCACCCTTACTGGCTTATCAGAAGGAACAAATAATTATGGCATTCAATGTTTTGAAGGTGGCACACTAGGATCTTCAGAAGAAAGACAGCAATTTGAATCTGCAATTACTATAACAGTTGACACAATAAAACCAAAATTAGAAATCAATTCTTATAATAAAATTACTAGTAGTTCAGCTGTCCAACTATCAGGTACAGCAACAGATACTAACTTAGAAAATGTTAGTATTACTGTTGGTGAAGGTGATGGCAGCGTATCAACAATTGCAAGATTTACTGGAAGTACTTGGAACGCAAACATTAACTTAGCAGATGGTGATAACCTAATCACAATCATAGCAAACGACAGTGCTAAGAACATAAATGATACAATTATTACAATAACAAAAGTAACCTCTGGTCCAACACTTCAAAATATGGTTACTATTTCTGATTATGTAGGCTCCTCAGAACTTACAGTAATAGGTTATTATAATGTTCCAGATGCAGTAGTTAGTATGTATTTCTTAGAAGATGGTACCGATATAAACGGATTGCCTTTGGGCCAGGGTCAAAACCCAAGTGATTTAGGCACAGCCGAATTAGAAGATTTTAACTATCAAAAAACAACTCATACTATAGGCCCTCAACCAGTTATGGGTTCAACAATCAATATTGCTGGATCTAATATAGACAATAATGAAATACTTGTTTCAGAAACTGACCGTTTAGTTATTAATGATTTTAAAACTGCAAATGGTGCAGCTTACGCATCTTTTGGAGATGAAAATAACTTACCTGACTTAACTTATTATGAGGTTGATGTAACTCGTCAAGCAGGCTCAGGAAATAGTGCTCAATACTGGGTTAAATTTATAGACAACATTCCAACTAATATAGATACATTAACTACATTTACCATTCATTCATCTGAAAAACCAACTGGCTGGTTCAAAACAATTGTAAACTTAAACTCTGATGTTAAAACCTATGTATATCTTACAGCTGAATATTTAACTTTAACAGGCCCAATAACATATTATGAAACAGTTTATGATTCTCAAAATCCAACAATCACTAATGCATTACCCCAAGTTATCACAACAAAACTAAATATTCCAATCTCAGCTAAACTTGATGGCACATTAAGTCCTGTCGATGTAAATTCAATAGTTCTTACATTAAATGATCAAATTTTCAATAACTGGGAAATTACTGGATTAGAAACAGCGGCAAGTTGCAGTGAAAATGCAGGGTGTTTATTAGATTGTAACGAAAACATATGTGATCTTGGATTTGCACTAGACTTTACCCCACAAGATACAGAAAATGGTTTTTGGATAGATGGGCAAACCTACAAAGTTAATATAAGTTTTAACGACACTGCTAAAAGATTTATTTGGAAAGATTGGGAATTTATGGTTGACACCTCCCAAGTTTCACAACCAAACTTTGGCCTTAACAATTCAAAAGTAATTGAAGACAAATACTATACTTCATTAAGCAGACCATCAATAAATGTATCTTATTTAGAAACCGTTGAAGTAACAAGCCAATCATTAAAACTTGGAGAAGGCATTATCTCTGCAAATATCATAGAAACATATACAGAAGCAGATACTAAATTCAATTACACAATAGATACAGGCCTTTCTTCTGGAACTTATACTTTCTTGATTGAATCTAAACGCATCTTTGAAGGTGAAGTAAGAAGTGATCCATTAACTCACCCATTTCCATTTATTGTAGATAAATCTGTCCCAATATTAACCAGCCCTAGCACATTTGAAGGGAACGAAGTTGAGTTTAATTACCAAGGAAATTTAGAAGTTACTGTAACAGATGATAGTTTAGTTGATAGTGTTTTTATTATACTTAATGAAGGTACAATCGATGAAATAAAACACAAATTAACATTTACAGAAGGCAATTACAAAATAGCATTCCAAGACTTGGGTTTACAATTAGACGATAACCCAACAATCAAGTATTGGGCAAACGATACATTTAACCAACAAAATGAAATCACTAGTAATCAAATAACCATTGTTGACAAACAACCTCCAAGACTTAGTTTGTTAAGCTCTGAATATGTTGCTACTCATCTACCAACTATTGTTGTAAACACTTCAGAACAAGCAAGTTGTGAAATGAACATAACTGGAACAACAACTAGGTTAGGAACAACTAGCCAAGGAACACCTCATGCAGACCATGGATTTATCCATGAATTAACTGGTTTAACATTTAATGAACTATTTCCAGATGTTTCACAAGAAATAACCCTTGCTTGTAAAGATCCACAAGGAAATTCAGCTTCAAAACCATACACAATTACTTATTCATTAACACAAACACAAATAACTTTAACTTCAAACAACGGAGAAGGACCAACATCACCAAATACCTACTCTATTACTGATATATTGGATAGTGGTGATGTAACAAATCTTATTATTAATACTGGTATGGTTAACACAGAATGTTTTTACAAAGAAAACGAACTTTTACCTGCTATTGGAGATATAATTCAAAAAATTGAAGGTGGGTACTCAACTTCACATTCTCAATCAATTACCTTACCTTTAGCAAGAGGAACAAATCAACAAACCTATTCATACCATGTTTATTGTAAAGATATATCTGGTCAATATGAATCAGAGATTGTTTCAGTTAACCTATTTGTTGATCTAGACTTAAACTTAGTAAGTTATTCACCAGCTTTCACAAATACAGTAGATCCAACCTTCTCAATTGATATTGTACGTCCAGCATACTGTGAATTTAAAACAGGAGGTAATGCACCATCAACCTTCCAACGGTCAGCTGACATACACCATTCAACCGAATTAAGAAGTTTAAGTGAGGGTTCTAATTTATACAATATTAGATGTTATGATACAATTGCTGGTTACGATTCCTCAGACGAAAGAAATCGTTTTGATACTGATATTGACATAGTTGTCGATACAATTAATCCACAATTAACAGTAAATACTTTTAATCAACGAACCGGAGATACACAAGTTTCTTTATCAGGCACATCAACAGATACTAACTTAGAAAATGTTAGTATTACTGTTGGCGAAAGTGACGGCAGCGTATCAACACTTGCAAAATTCACAGGAAATGATTGGAACGCAAACATTAACTTAGCTGATGGTATAAACATAATCACAATCACAGCAAACGACAGTGCTAAGAATGCAAACACAACAACCATCGCAATCACAAAAGTAGTTTCTGGTCCAACATTGGTTAATTATGTTCAAATTCCATCTTATACCAATAGTCAAGAACTAGAATTTATAGGTTATATCAGTAGTCCAGATTCAACAGTTAATATGTACTTTTTAGAACATGGTGCAAATATTAATCAAGCATTATTAGGTACCGGTATCGAACCAAACACTTTAAATTCTGGCCATCTTGCAACCTACAATTACGATCATGCAACTACACCTTCTAGTGAACAATCAATACAAGGCCAAACATTTGATATTGAAAGCAGAAATCTTCCTGATAATGAACTTGAAATATCTGAAGATGCACGTAATTATATTGAGCAATTTATTACTGAGAACAGTGCAGCATATTTATCTTTTGGTGATGGAAATAATCTAGCCAATCTTACCAGATATAAAGTTGATAATACTTTTGATAGGGGTGTTGGTGAAGGCAAAACTTATTGGGTAACTCCAACTGAAATTTTATCTGGCGAATTTAGCGCAACCAGTTTAACTGTTTATTCAACTGCAAAACCAACTGGCTGGTTTAAGTTAAGCAAAAATCTTAACCCTGAAGTTAAAACTTATGTATATCTCTTTGGAGAAGAGTTTGAAAAACAAGGCCAGATAACTTTATTAGATACCTTTTATGATATTACACCACCAACAGGTGCCCACAACCCAACATTAACTGAAATTGTAACACCGACAGTTGAAGTTGAACTTGACGGCACTAATATTCCAATAAATACAAACTCTGTTGTCTTAAAAGTTGAAGGGTCAGATATTCCTCTTTGTGGAGAGGGGGACTGTTTTAATCTAAATTGTGAAAGTGATGACGAAGATCCAAACACCTGTAAACTTTCTTACACATTACCTGAGTCAGAAGCAACCCGTTTAATACATGTTGAAGCAAGCGACCGTGCAGGCAACAGTTTATCCCCAGTTTTAGAATGGGATCTAGATTTTGTTGAATTTGTTTCCATAACTCCAGATTTTAAAATGTTTAGTGGTGAAACAAGGGTTGATGTTAATATAGAAGGCATTACAAACAAAGTATTCACTGGTACAGACACACCTAATCTTGTTTTTGATTTTAGTTCAGCACCTATTCCTGCAGAAGATAACTTCAAAGTGATTTCAGCTGTGATTACAGGACCTGATGGTGTTACAGTTCCAACTTTAACTTTTTCTGGCGAAGATACTGGCAAAATTTTTACTTATACTTCAACAGCATTTAATTCTGGTGAATATCAAGTAACTTTAACTTATCATCGTGTAAAATCTGGTCAAGAATTAAGTGAACAAACATCCGATTTTACATTTGTAATCGATCTTGCCGGCCCAAACATAGATTTAGTAACAACATTTGAAAATAATCAAATCGAACAAGATTATGCAGGTAATCTCGAAGTTTCAGTTACAGATACTAGTAATATTAATAATGTTTATCTTATTGTTGATGACAATGAAGATCCACATTATCCATTAACTTTTAACCCAGAAACTTCAAATTACGAACTTAATTTCCAAAGTCTTGATTTAAGTTTAAACAGCCATGATATAGATTTTAAAGCATTTGATCAATTTACTAATGGCGATAATGAACCAACTACTTTTACAATTGTTGACACTCAACCCCCAAAACTTAGTTTATTAAGTTCTGAATATGTACGAGATCCAAGCCCAACAATTGTTGTAAACACTTCTGAACAAGCTAGTTGTGAAATGAATTATACTGGAACAACAACCCAGATTGATACAACTACTGAAGGGGTTCTTAATCCAATTCATGGCTACCTTCATACTTTTACAGGATTAACTTTTGACCCACAAATTACAGATGTTTCACAATCAGTAACCTTTGCTTGTAAAGATTCAGAAGGCAATTCCGCTTCAAAATCTTACTCAATCACCTATTCATTAACACAAACAGAAACAACCCTTACATCAAGCAATGGCGAAGAACCAACTTCACCTAATACATATTCTATCACTAATCTAGAAGATGGTGGCGATGTAACAAATATCTTAATTGATACTGGTATGGTTAACACAGAATGTTTTTACAAAGAAAACGAACTTTTACCTGCTATTGGAGATATAACCCAAAAAATTGAAGGTGGGTACTCAACTTCACATTCTCAATCAATTACCTTACCTTTAGCAAGAGGAACAAACCAACAAACATACACTTATTGGGCCTATTGTAAAGATTTGTCTGGCCAACATGTTTCAGATATTCAACAAATTAACCTTTTCATTGATTTACAACTTTCTTTAGTAAGGTATTTACCAGTATACACAAATAATCCAACACCTACACTTTCAATTGATATTGTACGCTCAGCTTATTGTAAATATAAAACTGGTAGTGATGATTATGTTACTTTTAAACCTACTCCAGATAATCATCATGAAATACAACTCACCACCTTATCAGAAACAACTCACAATTATGATATTCAATGTTTTAAAGAATCATCAGGTTATGATAGTTCATCAGAAAGGGATAAGTTTGTAACTCCAATACCAATAACTGTTGATACTACCAACCCTGAACTTACAGTTAATAATTATAATGTACGTACTAATCTTAATCAGATTTCTTTATCAGGTACTGCAACAGACACGTATTTAGAAAACGTTAGTATAACTGTTGGCGAAGGCGATGGCAGCGTATCAACAATTGCAACATTCACAGGAAATGATTGGAACACAAATATCAACTTAGCTGCCGGTGTAAACACTATCACAATCACAGCAAACGATAGTGCTAAAAACATAAACCAAACAACCATCACAATTACAAAAGTAACACAGCGTCCAACAGCACCTACATTAATCTCTCCGCCAAAATATATTGGAGATGACAAATATATAATAAAAGGATTTGTTGACATTCCTAACATGGACATCCATGTTTACTTACTTCATCAAGGAACAAATATCCCTGAGTTAACAGGTCAGTTAGGAATAGATATTTCATCAGAAGATCTAGATTATTCTCAAATAGAAACTTACGACTATAATTACTATTCAGATACGTCAGGACCAACTTCTGAAATATTTTTACAAGGCACATATGATAAAAAACTCGGATTAAAATCAATTGGCATATCTGGAGAAATAGATGATATAATAAAGGCAGGATTACAACAACAAGAATTATATATTTTATTTGACAACGAACAATATAATCTGCCAGATTATCAAAGATATAATATTGATGATACACACACAACTATCTTTGGTACAAACCATTGGTTAGACTTTGTAGATGATTTACCTTCTAGTTTACCTGATAGTGGAGCTTTTACAATATACACTTTAGATAAGCCAACAGGATGGTTTGAAACAGAGATAACATTAAAACCAGAAAATAACACTTACATTTATGTTTATGGTGAAGAATTTACTTTAACTCCAATAATACCTTCTATTAAAGAAATATTATATGATGCAGAATTACCTATCATTAGTCAAGTAAGACCGCCAGCAGTAACCGCCCAGTCAGATTCATCAATTCAAGCTAGGTTAAATGGCACTGGAACTCCAGTAGATGTTTCTTCAATAATAATTACCTTAAAAGGTTCAGACAGAGACATATTTGAAAGACTAACCGATGTAGAGGGTTATGGTTGTTCAGGAACTTGTACTTTGACTTGTGAGAACCATTTCTGTGATTTAGTTTATCAACCAATTGATGCTTTTACCGCTGGTTTTTATAAAGTTAACATTACTTTAAATGACTCAGTTAATAACTTAAAATGGCGGGACTGGGATTTTGAGTATAATCCATTAGCCATAACTCGGCCAGATTTTACATTAAACAATTCCCTACTCTTTGGTGTAGATGAGGGGGCAAAATGGCATACTTCAAATCAACTGCCCGACTTTAATTTCTCATTTAATAAAGCTGTAAATATATTAAGTGTAACTCTTGGCGATGACACATTACAACCACTTTCACAATCTGTTGATAATCGAAATTATAGTTATCGTGCAATAAATGCATTAACTGAAGGCGACCATACTATTACTATTTCAGCTCAAAGAATATTAGGTGATGGGACACCTGGTGGGCAACAAGATTATCCTTTCAACATATACATAGATATTTCAGGGCCGTCTGTTTCATTTGTTAACTTACCTGAATCATTTGAATATAACGACGCAATTTCAGCAACAGCTTCCGATACAACTGGAATAAAGAAAGTAGATCTTATTGTTAATACAGCCCCATATGAATTAACGTCTGGTGAACCAGGAACATATTCTTTTACATTTGCAGAACTAGGGGTTACAATACAACCAGATACACCGTATACACTCCAATTACAAGGAACAGATGTATTTGATAATCCTTCATCATCAGAAAGTTCACAAATCACATTAACAGATTCAACTAATCCAGTAATCTCTTTAGTTTACCCAGAAGATCTGGGTGAATATACCGGATATGTTAATTCACCAACACCAACAATTACTGTACGTACAGATGATCCTGGAACATGCCAAATATCAACTTTTGAACCAGCAGTGTGGGGTGCAGTATCTGAGTTTGTTTATGATAGTGATGATGATTCAAGTGGTCAACTACACGATTTTAATTTGAATCTACAACAACAAGGTGAAAACTATTTCCTAAGATGTACTAACCAATTTACTGGTCAAACAGACGAATCACTTAACATAGTTTTAGATAATACACACCCAATAATTACTAGTGTACAATCTTCTGGTGGGTTAGTATTAATAGATACAACATCCAACACAATAACTGTAGAAACAAACGAACCAACATTATGTAATATTAGCGATTATAAATTAGATCAAACACCTTGGTTTGAAAATGTCCAAATTAGTGATGGACATACACAAGACCATTCTTATACAAGCAACCTATTTGGTCAAGGTATACATAGGATCAATATTGATTGTATTGATCAAGCAGGAAACAAAGCAGCACAATTCAATACACCATATGATATAACTTTTGAAATACAACTGTTCGTTGATGTTATTATTAATGAAACCCAAGTTTCTGGTACACCTAATGGTGGAACAACTAATATTGATACTCCAGAATTAATGGTAAAAGTTAATCAACAGGTAACATGTACTTTTGATGGTCAAACAGGGACACCATCTGAACCAGAGGCAGACGCTACAGGTCAAATGTTTTATTATTATTACTTAGCTATTGACTCTGCTTTGGGAAACACCCAACATGAATATGATGTCTCCTGCATTAACACTAAAAATTCACAAGACACAGAAACAATAATCTTTACAGTAGACACTCAACCACCTTCTACCCCAACTATAACTTCACCAACAGACAGTCAAACAGTTGGAAGAACAATTACTGTTGATGGAACAACCGATACAGATGCAACCCAAGCAATAATTAAAATTGGCGATTCTGAAACAACAACTGCTGTAACTAGCCAATCATTCTCACAAGAAATTGATATTTCAGAAGAATCAGAAGAAGAACTTGGAATTACTGTTCAACTAGTAGATCAATTTGGTGATCTTGATAGCGGAAATGGAAGAAGTTCTACAGCTTCAGTAACAGCAATTCTTGATAAAACATCACAACCACCAATATGGGGTGAAGAATTAATACAATATACTAACAGTGTTAGTGATGCACAAATATATGGGACAGCAGAACCAGATTCAAAAATTTCTTGTTATAATGCTTCAGAAAATGGGGGTAATGGAGATTTTATTGAACCAATTGCAACAGGGGACCACGATGCAGATGAAAACGGAATTTTTAGTTGTGTTGTATCTTTAACACAAGGCACAAATTATATCTACGCAACAGCAATTGACAATTTAACTAATCCAGTTAGCGAAAGATCAGAATACATTAATGTTATATTTGACGATAAATCACCACAATTCTTAGTAGGTAGCAATAAACCAAGAGATAATGGATTAAACTATCAACATCGAACACTCGAAATTAAATTTAGAGATCTTGGTGGTGTTATTGACAGAACTCAAATTGAAATGAAACTTGATAATGAACTGGTTTCCAATCTTATTACAATTTCTCCACAAGAACAAGATGGGTCAACCATTTACTGGATAGCAAGAGCTGAAGTTACTCCAAATGATAAAGAAGACCATAATGTGACAATCTTAATAAAAGACAAAGCAGGAAACTCAAATTATACTAATTGGACATTTAATGTTCTCATTCCCCCACCATGTAATGATGGTCTTGATAATGATGGTGATGGCTTCTGTGATTTCTTTGGTTCAGAGTGTATCGAAGAAGGTGTTCAGCCTGGAGACTTAGGTTGTGATAGTCAAACAGACGACGATGAAACAAATTATGTTTGTGGAACAGATACTGGTACTGATGAACAATGTTGTGATGGTCTTGATAATGATGGTGATGGTACCCTAGATTATGGTGGTGAAAATGGGGACACAGATTGTGACAGTATTAAAGATAATCTAGAAGAAGAAATTATTATTCCTATCTGTGGAGACAATATCTTAAATCAAATAACTGAAGATTGTGATGGTGATGAGTTAAAAGATTTAACTTGCCAAGAATTTGGTTATGGTGGTGGCGAACTTGTATGTACTGATTGTGCATTTATAACTGATAGCTGCGATACTCAGGCAACTACTTATTGTGGAGATAACATTCAGAACAGAGATGCCGAAGAATGCGATGGTGCAGATTTAACAGGTATAACCTGCACAACTTTAAGTGATATTTATACTGGTCCAGGATTAGCTTGTACCTCTGACTGTCAATTTGATTTATCAGCCTGTGAATTAGTAACTGGAGAAACACCTCACTGCAACGATGGAACAATCAATCAAGTTTCAGAATTATGCGATACAGTCGATGTAAACAGTGTAACTTGTCAAGATCTTGGTTTCTTATCAGGCGATCTTCAATGTAATAATTTATGCAATGGCTATGTAACCAATAGTTGTTCAAGAGAACCTAGCTGCGGTGACAACTTATTAAACGGCGAAGAACTTTGCGACGGCGAAGAATTTGGAGATGCAACCTGTCCAGATAATTACCCTCAAGGCAGCCTAACCTGTACAGATAGCTGTGAAATAGATACTTCAACCTGTAGCCAACCACTAGCTACATGTAATGATGGTTTAAGAAATCAATTAACTGAAGACTGTGATGGCGATGACCTTAATAATAGGGATTGCAATTATTTTGGTTATTCTGACGGCGAATTAAGTTGTACAACTGCTTGTGATTTTGATACCACTGCCTGCAGCAGTCCACTACCATTAATCTGTGGTGATGGTAATATTAATCAACCTAATAGTGGAAATATTAATGAAGAATGCGACCTTACATCTTTAGATGGTAAGTCTTGCACTTCTTTTACAGCATACAATGGCGGCAACATAGGTTGTACTTCTGACTGCCAATTTGACTTTGAATTATGTACTAGCCCTACTGAACCAATTTGTGGTGATGGGGTTCTTAACCAAATAACTGAAATTTGTGATGGTGACGATTTAAACCATAATAGTTGTGAAGGTTTAGGTTACTTATCTGGTAACCTTGCTTGTCGTTCTGATTGCCAAGGTTTTATAGTTTCTAGCTGTACAGATAATCCAACTTGCGGTGATAACTTATTAAACGGCGAAGAACTTTGCGACGGCGAACAGTTTGGAGAATCAACCTGTCCAGATAATTACCCTCAAGGCAGCCTAACATGCACAGATAGCTGTGAAATAGATACTTCAACTTGTAGCCAACCACTAGCTACATGTAATGATGGTTTAAGAAATCAATTAACTGAAGACTGTGATGGCGATGACCTTAATAATAGGGATTGCAATTATTTTGGTTATTCTGACGGCGAATTAAGTTGTACAACTGCTTGTGATTTTGATACCACTGCCTGCAGCAGTCCACTACCATTAATCTGTGGTGATGGTAATATTAATCAACCTAATAGTGGAAATATTAATGAAGAATGCGACCTTACATCTTTAGATGGTAAGTCTTGCACTTCTTTTACAGCATACAATGGCGGCAACATAGGTTGTACTTCTGACTGCCAATTTGACTTTGAATTATGTACTAGCCCTACTGAACCAATTTGTGGTGATGGGGTTCTTAACCAAATAACTGAAATTTGTGATGGTGACGATTTAAACCATAATAGTTGTGAAGGTTTAGGTTACTTATCTGGTAACCTTGCTTGTCGTTCTGATTGCCAAGGTTTTATAGTTTCTAGCTGTACAGATAATCCAACTTGTGGCGACAACTTATTAAACGGCGAAGAACTTTGCGACGGCGAAGAGTTTGGTGATATTAATTGTGGCAATTATGGTTATGATAGTGGCACATTAAGTTGTCAAAATGATTGTGTTATTGATACCTCTAGTTGTAGCATTATTTTACCTACCTGCGGCGATGAAGTAAGAAACAGTTTAGATGAAGAATGTGATAC
>Ga0257125_1000014_pt1 | contig 270674 bp, 308 predicted proteins | sample SI106_200metaG_FD_190183 | JGI IMG/M metagenome (GOLD analysis project Ga0257125, IMG submission 190183) | Marine microbial communities from Saanich Inlet, British Columbia, Canada - SI106_200 | ecosystem: Environmental > Aquatic > Marine > Inlet | place: Canada: British Columbia | collected... | reverse complement strand
TATAACATATATTAAGCCTAGTTTCCTAGGTTTAATTATAGTTAATATATGCAAATTCGGAAGAATTCCGAATTGCTAGGGCTTAATCTTATTAAGATTAAGTAAATAAGTTCTATTATGGATTATGTGTTGGATGAAGCTAAAAAGCAAGAATTTCTGCTGAAAATAGCTGAGGAGTGCAAATTAAGGGGTTTTAGCAAACAAACTTTAAAGGCTTATTCTTATTGGGTGAAGAAATATCTTGATTTTATTATTAAAAATAGATTTAATCTAGGAAATTATAGTGTTAGATATTATTTTTTATCTTTAGATTTGAGTGTGAATTCTTCCAGGTTAGGTTATGCAAGTGTAAGGTTCTTTTTTACAAATATCTTAAAGAAGCCTTTTACAACAAATGAAATTCCTATTAAAAAGAAAGAGAAATCTTTGCCTAAAGTTTTATCTAAGCAACAGATTAAATTATTATTAAATGCAACTAAAAATCTAAAACATAAATTAGTTATTGAAATGTTATATTCAACTGGTTTGAGATTGCAGGAATTAATTAATCTTAAGAGAGTAGATATTAATTTTGATAATAATACTTTATTTGTAAGAAAGGGTAAAGGTAAGAAAGATAGGTTAACAATTATTTCTGAGAATATTAAATTAGATTTATTAAAATATTATAGTCAATATGAGTTTAAAACAAATTATATTTTTGAGGGCAGAAAAGGTAGGTATTCTAAGAAATCTGTTCAGTTAATTTTACATAAAGCAAGTAAAAGATTAGGATTTAAAATTCATCCTCATATGTTAAGGCATTCTTTTGCAACTCATTTATTAGAATCTGGAACAGATATTAGAATTATACAAAAGCTTCTTGGTCATTCTGATCTTAATACAACAGAAATTTATACTAAAGTTGCAAATAAAAATTTGAAGAAAATAAGAAATCCTTTAGATTCTTTATAAACCTCACTGGACAATCTGATAGAAACTATTTAAACAAAGAGCATTTACTAGGTATTGTTAGTCAAAACGGCTACTCCCACAGCGTTGCTGTGTTGAAACAAGATGCGAAAGCAAGGAGGTAAACGAAATGCAAGAAGTAATACCAGGTGCAAAAGCACCAAGTGTAGATGAAATTATGGGTCAAAAACACCCAGAAAAAAAGTTTAAAGCAGGTGCAATAACTGCAACTATTTGGAAAAATAAAGGAACTAGTTCTAATGGTGAACCAAATGAATACTTTACTGTTTCTTTTGAAAGAACATATAAAGATAAAAGTGGTGCCTGGAAAAAAACAAATAGTTTAAGACAAATGGATCTTCCAAGAGCTGTTCTAGTGCTTAACAAAGCATATGAGTTTTTAACTCTTAAAGAAGCAGATCATGAAGGGCTATTTTAATTTAAAAAACTAAATTAATTTTTTTATTTTTTATCTTATTTATAATTTAAACTAGCGAGAGGTATATTAAAATGACAAAAAAAGAAACTAATGTTGATAAAGAATTTATTGAAGAATTAAAAGAGAATCCTAAAATATCAGAACCTAAATTAGATATCGTTGAACCAGAACCTAAGAAAGTGGAAATGAAAATTCAAGACCTTCCAGGTGTAGGTGCTGCAACCGCAGAAAAGCTTTCTTTAGGCGGATTTGACACTTTAATGGCTGTAGCTGTTGCAACTCCCGGAGAATTAGTGAGTGCAACAGGAGTAACTGAAACAACTGCAAGAAAGATGATTCAGGGTGCAAGAGCTAATATGGATATGGGATTTAAAACTGGAACAGATATTCTTGAAAGAAGAAATCAAATTTTTAGAATTCATTCTGGATCAAGCAATTTTGATGCTCTTCTTGGGGGAGGATTTGAAAGTGGTTGCATAACTGAGTGCTTTGGACAATATGGTTCAAGTAAAACTCAAATTGCACATGCTCTAGCAATTAATGTAATCAAACAATATCCTGATGCAGTTGTAGTATTTATTGATACAGAAAATACTTTTAGACCTGAAAGAATAATACAAATGGCTAAAGGTGCAGAGCTCGACCCGGATGTTGTTCTTTCTCAAATAAGAGTTGCTCGTGCATTTAATTCAGATCATCAGATGCTTTTAGCAGAAAAGGTTGAAGAGTTAATTAATGATGATGAAAAGGTTAAATTAGTAATTGTTGATTCTCTTACTGCTCATTTCAGGGCTGAATTTGTTGGTCGTGGAACACTTGCAACTAGACAGCAAAAATTAAATAAGCATATGCATGCACTTGCAAAAGTTGCATCGGTTCACAATGTTTGTGTGTATGTAACTAATCAAGTTATGTCTAAACCAGATCAGTTCTTTGGTGATCCAACAGAAGCAATTGGTGGACATATTGTTGCACACAACTCCACATTTAGACTTTACTTACGTAAAGGGAAAGCTGGAAGCAGAGTAGCAAAACTTGTTGATTCTCCAAACTTACCAGATGGTGCAGCAGCATATCTTGTTACTGAAGAAGGATTGATTGATGCTTGATTAAGAAGTAATTTTGTTTTTTTAATTCTTTTATTTTTTTCTTAGGTTTTCTATGTTCTTCTTAAAATCTATGGATACCACTTATAAGTAATAACAAAATAGAAACATTTATAAATTCTTTTCTCTTTCTTAAAGTATAAACTTTTATTTTAAATAAAATTAGGTGATAAAATGGCATTCAGTATGATGAAAATGAAGAGTGATAAAATAATTAATACTTATGATAAATTAGCAGGACAAGAACAAATTAAAAATCCTTTTTTGACATATGCTAGAATTAAAGGATTTAAATCTGCTTTATTTTTGAACACTACATTTGATTATCCTCCACCTGATTACAATGTAAAAGAAACATTTAATTCTCCTCATAGATCTGCTTTAGCTAAGGAAGCAAAAAATTGGAAAAAAAATAAAGGTGTTGAATTATCAGATACATTTGACTCTCCTAATGGTAAGGAATTATTGATTGGTACTAAGATTACTGATTTTCCTAGCTTTGAAATTAGTGGTGTAAAGTATTCTGTGGCTCAGGTTAATAAAAGTTTTGTATTTATTCAAGATGATAAGATTATCTCTCATGCTCCTACACCAACAGAGATCGGTTCTAGAACTGCTTATAATTTAGAAAAGGGAATAATACATGAAGATAATCTTTTTCTTATTAGTGCTGTTCATGTGCCTCATGATGGAGATTGGGCTGGAATGAATTATAGTATGATTAAAGTTGATTTAACTGCTGGTAATTTTGATTTTAGACATTTAACCGCTTTTAGATTTCAGAGGGGGGTAGATCGTATTGTTAAAATTTCTGCTTCTGAACTTGAATTACATAGAATTCCAGATAGTGGTAAGCCTTTCAAAAGAGTTTTTAATCCTCAAACAGAATATTTTGGAGAACCTATTTCTTCAAAAGAAAATGTTTTTGGTCGCGCTTTTAAAGCATATTATAGTAAGTAATAAAACTTTTATTTTAAATAAAATTAGGTGATAAGATGGTATTCAGTATGAAAATGAAGAGTGATAAAATAATTAAAGCTTATGATAATTTAGCAGAACAAGGAAAAATTAAAAATTCCTTTTGGGCATATGCTAGAATTAATGGATTTGAGAAAGCTTCAAAGGTAAAAGGAGTGTTTGATCCTTATAAATCTGCTTTAACTGAAGAAGTAAAAAATTGGAAAAAAAATAAAGGTGTTGAATTATCAGATACATTTGACTCTCCTAATGGTAAGGAATTATTAATTAGTACTAGAGTTACTGATTTTCCAAGTTTTGAAATTAGTGGTGTAAAGTATTCTGTGGCTCAGGTTGATGAAAAATTTGTATTTATTGAAGATGATAAAATTATTTCTTATGCTCCTTCGCCAAAAGGTATGGGTTCTGGATCTGTTTATGGTTTAGATAAAGGTGTAATAAATGAAGGTAATCTTTTTCTTATTGGTGCTGTTCATGTGAATGCTGTTAGAGGCTGGGCTGGAAGAAATTGCCATATGGTCAAAGTTAATTTAACTAGTGGTAAATTTGATTTTAGTCATTTAGATAGTTTTGAATATAATAATGGGGTAGATAAGTTTATTAAAAATCCTGCTTCTGAACTTGAATTGCATAGAATTCCAGATAATGGTAAGCCTTTCAAAAGAGTTTTTGACTCTGAAACTGAATCTTTTGGAGAACCTATTTCTTCAAAAGAAAATGTTTTTGGTGATATTTGGAGTTCATTTTATAAGAAGTAATTTTGTTTTTTTAATTCTTTTATTTTTTTCTTAGAATTTGATTAATTCTACTAGGTTGCTGTTTAGATAGCTAATTCTATGTTATTACTATTAAGTAGTAAATAATAGAAAGTTTTATAAAGGATAACTAGTATAGTATATATTATGGCTGAAATATACTCAAGTTACGAAGATCACCTTGCAAACTCGAAACTGAAAGAAATTATTGTAGACTATGAAAGAATCCCACATGTAAGAACTCCTACATTTAAAGCTAAGGTTTCTAAAAAATTTGAAGGTGTTGATAATATAGTAATTAAGTATTTATCAAATAAAGATGAAGCTGAAAAAATCTTATCTTTCAATAAGGAAAGTAGGAATCCTCATTCGGTAATACCTAAAATTCTGAATAGTAAAGTAGGTATAGCTCCATTCCAAGATGGAGAAAGATATATTGTTGTTGAAGAGCAAGTTGAAATAAAGGAAGATTCAATTTGCCAAAATACTCATGAATTATATAATTATATTTTTGATCATATTGACTTACTAGAAGATTTAAAGGAACAATTAGGAGAAAAAGTATTAGGTGAAGATAGCAAATCATATGATTATTTTAGTGAGAAGAATATTGAAAGAGTGTCAATTTTTTGTTCTGATTTTTATGGTAAATCGTCATTTAATGAATTTACAAATACTGCAATTTCAGATATTTTAGAAGAAAGATCAGTAAAAGGTAAATCTATGTTTGAGCAAGACATTAGTCATGGAAATTATCATGGTAAAAATAGAACAAATGGGAAGAAAATAATAGATCTTAAGAGTATTGGGCCTAATGAGAGGCAAATAGATCTTGTTTCATTACTTAGCACAATGGACCACAATAAAAGTATTTTTCCAAGTGACAAGCAATTAATGACTTTAGCTAGCTATAAGGCTAACATTCCTTTAGCAAACAAAAAAGAGGTAATGCAAGAATATATTAGTCTTCTAAAACTAGGAGTTTGGTATAATGCAGTATTTGCACAAATAGCCAGAGAAGAAATGTACCTAGAGAAACCGGAGTCTGCTTCTACCATGACTTATATTCACAACGCAAACTTTTTTGCAAACAAGTTATTTCTAACTGAAGCTTATGATCTTTTAGGAAATTCAACAAACGATTTTAGTATAGACAAAGAGGAAGATTTTTCTCTTGACTTAAAAGTTGCATAAATCAATTTAAATGCATATTTAAAATATAGATATCTGAATTGCAAGACTCTATTGAGAGTAACATTCCTAAAAAATAAGGTGTATACTCATTATTTAACAACATGATGTTCTTGTATATTTTTTCAAAAGACCTTCTTGTTTTTGCAAAGTCATGCTTATCCAGGTTATTAAATGTTAGTTTGAAATAATCGTTAATATCTTCTAATACTTGTTTTGATTTTGTTGTAATCTTCTTTTTTGTAATTAGTTTTGTGTAGAGGTATGAATAATTTCTTGAAACGTCCCATATATAATTTGAAATTCTTAGAAAAGGAAAATTAGAAAAATCAAGTAATTTATTTTTGTTAATAACTCTTTGAATTAAATTTCTTTGTTTTAATAGATTAGATCTCATATCTTCAATTTCATGTTTAGAAGTAAACTTATTGTTGTTTATATCGTCTATAACTAATGAATGTATTGTGTTTAGCATATGAATCATTTTCTTAAAATATTGTTTAACATCTGGTGATTGTATTTCAAATATATTTTTTATTATGCAGTATTTTTCAGTTATATCAAATAACTCAAAGCCATAAAATTTATTTAAGTTCTTTTCAAGTACTGATATAATTTTTGAATCATTATATTTTAATTTTATTTCGTCATAGCATGCCCTATACAAAGCACCTAGGAAACTATAATAATTATTTTCTTTTTCTGGAAGATTAATTTCTATCTTCTTAATCTTATTATCTTTTTCATCGGGATTTAGAATTAGGCTATTCTCTTCTTCTTTGATATCTAATTCATTACCAGCCTTAAGGTTATTGAAATCTAGCCATTTCTTAGGAACATAGATTACGCAGCCTCCACCACCTTGTTTGATTAGTTTTCTCTTCATATTGTGTGTAAGTTGATTCTTCTATATAAATGTTATGTTTTGATATCAGTGATATCAATAATATCAGAAAGATATTAATAAAAGATATACTTTACTATGCAGTAACAACAAACAAAAACGTTGTGAGTTACGATTAAAACAAAAAAAGAGGTAAATGAAAATGAGTTTAACAAAAATAATCAATAAAACAAAAGAAATTGTAAAAAATAATGCAAAACCAATATTAATTGGAATCACTGCATTATACTTTGGAGGATGTGCAACAGTAAATCAATATGCACCACAGAATGAGATAGAGTCTAAAAAATCATTTGATAGTGAAACAATAGCTATAATTAGTAATAATATAGGTGAATCTGTACAAATATATACAGATCAATTTATGGATGGTCAAAATAGATCAATAAGACAAAAAGTTCTAACATACAAAACAGGAGATGGTAAAGATAAAGAGAGCTATAACCTAATTAGCAATAATGGAGATAATTTAGTTGATGCAAAAGTAATAACTAAAAATAAATTTGACTATGATGGAACTAGAACTGAATCTAAAGTTTCTTTAGATAATAATAATGATGGAAATCCTGAAACAATTGTAACTTATACTCCTAACAATGATGGAACATACAATCGGTTTGTTGAAGTAGATAGAGATAGTGATGGAGTGATAGATTTTCAAGAAATAATAAATGGGATTAAAGGAGATTTCCATGAGATTCACTTCATGGCAGCAGACCCGAAGAAATATAATAATTAAAACAAAAAAAAGAGGTAAATGAAGATGAAAAATAAAACAAAAAATTTAGTATTAACAGCAATAGTAGGCTCTTACATTGCAATCACATCTGTAGTGAATGTTATGGGATATGATTCCATGTGTGAACAACTAGAAAATTTGGGAAGAGATAACCCAAAAATTGCTAAAAACTTAGCTGAAAATAGAATAGATTTTGGTTCAACACTAATATCCATTCCTTATGCAATTGGGAAAAATATTGCCTGTAGAGAATACTTAAGTAATGAAACGAGGTAAATAAAAATGAAAGAAATACTAAATAAAGATCAACTAATAAAATATAATCAAATAGCAGAAACTGTAAGTATAGGGAAAGCTACTAGAATTATTGTTAAGAAAGCATTCCAGAAGGAGTCAGAAGAGTTTGTAGCTGAACTAAAAGAATTGCAGAAAGATTACTCTATTGAAGATATCACAGAGTTATTAGAAGCTTCTTCTCCTGTTGTTGGTAAGGAATTAGATGGGGGTAGTTTTGTGCCTAAAGATTCTAATTTAAACAACTTTGAACTTGGAGATAATTCATTGCTTATGTATGCTCTTGAGGATGGTAATTCCTCTAAAGAAGTTATTGTGACACAATACGCTAGAGGTCAGTATGGTCCGAAAATAATTAGCAATATAAGAATAGACAATACTGTTAAGTCTGGAAATGTTTTGTTAAAATATAATGAAAAGATAGAGTTGCCACATTATACTGAGAGTGATTCTATAAAAACAGTAAGCAATAAAGTTAATTGGGTTCGAAAAGAAATAAAATTAGGGTCTGATAATACTTTAAGTTTGTATAAGTCTATGGGCAGTAATGTTAGTATTGCATATATATCTGGCTCTAAAGCAATCGGTGATGATTATGTTGCTTATCTTGATGATGAGTGCAGTGAGATTGATAGACAAGTTGAGTTAATTTTGAAGAATAAAGATGGTAAAGAGCATTTTATGTATAAGCTTAACCAAGAAGATCTTGAGGAATTAAGGTTAGGTGAAGAAGTTATAATGTCTTCACCAGATATTTCTAATAAATTAAAAGAAGAATATCAAATATTAAAATCTGAGTTTAAAGAAGAATTTGAACAAGAAGTTAGTAAAGAATTTTACAAGTCAATGAGAGATTCAATTAATGTAGGTCAGGAAGAAAATCTTGAATTAAAAACAACTATTGAAGTAAAAGATAGTGAGATTGGGTCTATGTATACTAGTGGTCAATTAGCTAAAGGTGTTGGAATCGGTTTTGGTGCTGCTACAATTTTAGCAACAACCGGATTGTTCTTAGCAAAAAAACAACTAGCTAAAGTTTATGATAAGTTTTCTGGTCGTGGTAAGAAAAGGGCTTAGGTAATTATTTTTTTATTTTACCTTTACGAAATATAAAGAATATTATTATTAACATAGTAACTATAATGATTATAATACTTAAACCATTTAACTTTAACTTCTCTTTCTTAGGCTCATTTGGAGATTCTATTATATCATTTGTAACATTTTCTATAATTTTATCCGGTTCTGAATCTTGATTTTCAAGTTGAATTGAATCTAATGGTTCTTCATCTACAGATTCTTGATCATAATTATTGGAACTTCCTCCACTTCCACCATTATTATTGTTACCCTCGCTTCCTTCATTCACACTACATGATCCACAATCAGATTGACAGCTAGAACAAGATTCATCAGATTCACAATGGCTATTACCACAATAATCGCTTGCTGAATAATTAGAGAATCCAGTAACATTAAATATGAACGTTCCATTATTATAAGAAATAATATTACATATCTCTATAGGGCACCATTCGTTATTTCTTTTAATTTTAGGATTATTTAATTCTAAACTATTTAATTCTAAAGTTGCAGATTTATTAATAAAGATTGGTGAAAGATTAGTATTTAATGCAATTAAATTATAATCCATCTCTGCAATCAAATCAAGACTAATGTCTGACAACTTAAATGATGAATTTGGGAAAATAAGTAAGCCAACATTAGGAATACCTAATGTTAAATTAATAACATTTTGAATCATAACATTACTAAAATTAGACGATAAGTTATTGTTAAATTTAGTTGTATAAACTGTTGAAACAGATATTGTTTTTTGAAGAATATTAAGTTCTTCATTTTCAACAACTATAGTTAAATTATATATTTCGCCAAATTCTAGGCTGGTAGTATTAGTTATTAACCCTGTAGAACTATTAATATTAAAATATCCTGGTATTAGTTCTATTAGACTATAAGTTAAATTTGATGAACCTTCTGCATTAACATTATATTCAAAGTTCTCATAAAAAGTTACATTTTGATTAAGGGGTTCTTCAATCCATAAAACATAAGGATCACTTACTTCTTCAACTATCTGTAAACTATAATTTCCATAAGTAGTAATATTAACAATAAATTGAGTGCCATTCTGGGATAGTTGACATACAGAATTCATACATAATCTATTATTCCTCATAACATTAACTTCAAGCTCAGTACTAATACTACTTGAATTAATAAAAGTTTGATTAATAAAAATTATTTTAGCTGGAAGTTCTGAAAAAACAAAAGATTCGTTAATTATAATTTCATTGTCACTAATATACAATCCTTTATCTAGGCCGGAAGGGTAATCATTAACAACACTATCAAATGATTCATTTAACATCCAAGAAGCGATACCATATTCATTCTCCCAAACAAAATTATTATTGCCCATAGATGAGCTACAATCAAAATCTATTGAAGAAGAATTAATTAAAATATTCTTAAAAATATTATCAAAAGTGCAATCATAATTTCCAAAATAGCCTAAATTTAAATCTGTTCGTGATGAAGAGTAAAAAGAACTATTCTCAATATAAGATTTATTTGCTGAATATATTTTCATTCCATGGATATGTGATCCGTGAACTATTATTTTAGAATTAATAATATTTCTGATATCATCTGTTCCAAATGCAGTATAATGCCCACTTGTTTTGTTTATTAATATCGTTGAATTTATTAATGAATCTATACTATAAACCCCACCAGTCTCATGCCCACTCATAACTATATTAACATTAGATAAGACTGAAGAATGTGTATTGACATCTTCATAAATAGCATAAATATAATTAATATTATTAATTAAATTTAAATTTGTATTATTCAAATTAAAATTTTTTGAAGCTAAGATATTAATTCCATAATTATTAAAAACATTAATATTAGAATTCATAATAGAAATATTATCTGAATAGAATAATTTTATTCCTGGGCCTTCTCCTTCAAAGTAAGTTAAATTAAGATTAAAAATAACTCCATTGTTAGAAGAATAAAAACTGATTGCCCGCCCAACTGAATCGGTATGATAATTAGAATGAATATTACAATTTAACAATGTAACATTATCTGATTGAGAAACATAAATTCCAATATAAGAATTAGCAGGTTCAGAATCTTCATCTGCATTTAAATTAATAGTATTTCCATCACAATCTAGAATAACATTATCTGCACTAATTCTTAGAGCCATAGAGTAATCACTAAAATTACAATATAGGTCTTCAGATAAGTTATATTCTCCTGATTCAGAAATTGTATCTCCACAGGCTAAACTATTACGAGTAGGGGGAACATCTCCCTCTTTAATAACGTCTTTTACTTCTAATTTATCATTTGTTACTTCTTTTTCTTGTTTAGAAACTTCTTCTTTTAAATTATCACTTGCAACTTTTTCATTATCTTCAATAATAATATCCTTAACAGAAGTATCATTTATTTCAGGTATTAAATCAATGCTGATTCCTTTTTGATTATCAAGACTTTTCATAACTAATTTTGATGCTTGACCACCAAAGTTTTCTGAATCACATCCAACTAAAAACATACTTAGAAATAAAACTAGAACAATTAAGATTATAATATTATTAATATGCCTTGACATTTTATTTATTTTATGTAACTAAATCTGCTCTTGCGAATGCAGCTGCAAGTTCATTAACCATTTCTACATAATACAATGAGCCTTGTGTTGGTGGGCATCCTACTCCATTATATCTTCGTAATCCTGCATCCCAATTCCTATAAATTATTGTTGGTCTTTCTAAATCACAATTTGGCATATTTGCAGTATTCCAGGTTATGCTGCCATAAGTTTTCATTTTTAAAATATGTGCCCCACAACATATTGTTTTTGCACTGTTTAAGTATTCACTTTTTATTGCTTCTCTTTTTTGATCAAGACTCATACTTTCTTCAACTTGAACACTCATACAGCCCGTATTTAAACAATCTTGATAATGTAAAATTGACCCAGAGTTATAAAAAGGTATTATTTGCATTAATCCAATTTCTCCTGATGGTCCCCAGTTTCTTACTAGGTTATTATTAGCATCTCCATGAGATTCTATTCCCATCACTCCTTTAAGCTTATTTATTGGCACATTAGTTTCAGTTGAGTAAGTTTGAAAGTATGGATCGTATTGATTAACATTAGTTACAATTCTTCTAGTTGTATTTTTAGAATAATATTGATATAATGTCTCTTCTTCTTCTTCTTCTTCTACTGTTTCTAATATTACTTCTGTTATTTCTTCTTCATCAAATCCAGGGTAATCTGGTCTTACTAATATTCTTATTCCATCTCCACCAATAGAACTAATAAAATTATTAATTGTTCCGTCTTCTATTTTTACATCATAATTAAAATAAGTTGCTCTCCCATTACCTAAATAAATTGCAATATGTGTTACAATTGGGAAATTAGAAAATTCTTGTTGGTTCTCATTAAAATCACAATAGTTTGGTAGGGTTGTAGGATTATAATTTGTAATTGTTGGTTCTGTGCAGTAACCATTATCTAATGGGCCATCTCTTAAAGCATTTTCATCATTTACTTCATCACAATAATTTATTGTTTCCTGTGTTTCTTGTTTTTTATAAAAATTATAACCTGACCATTTACACCAACTTTTTTTATTAATAGTAAATATCATATCTCCTGGTTTCATATCAATTTCAGTTAATGCACCGGTTGGTGAAGCCATATCAAAGATTTCGTTTCTTTTCATAAAGCAAACTGCAATATCCCATGCATCATTACTTCCGCCATTTTTCCATGTTTCTAAGCAGGGTAAACCAATATCCTCTGCAAGTTCTTTGTCTGGCTCAGTATCAATCTCATAAACTTTTTTAAGTAACCTTTTAATAAATGCTGCACACTGTCCAGGCTGTAATCCATCAAAGTAAGGATCATCCTCATTTATACTTAGTATTGCTTCAGATAAAAGACTAGGTCCTTGAATTGGTATCATACATTCTTCTGGTATTTCTGTTCCATCTGGTATTAGTAATGAATCTCCTTCTGTTGGTATTATTATTACTTCTTCTGTCTCTTCAATTGTTTCTATTATTTCTTCTTCTTGGCATTCTTCTGGTTCTGTGAATGTGCATTGTGTGTTTATCATTATATCTTCTGGTGTGATTTCTGGTTTGAATGTTATTGTTATTGTTTTGCTTTGTATTTCTGTTGTCATTTGGTTTGTGTGGTATTCTTTTGCTATTAGGATATATTCTTGGTTTGTTGTGTAATCGTTTGGATTTATTTCTGTAATTATAATATTTTCATTACATTCTCCTGCTTTTTGTTTTTTTATTATTCCTTCTGAATTATATAATATAAAATTACAATAAGTTCCAGGATCTGTCTCTCCTATTCTTGATTTGAATTGGTATATTTGTTCTGTGCTTAGTTCTATTGTGTTTATTGTTATTGGTTGGTAGTCTCCATAGTTTCCTTGTGTTGTTCTCATACTCATTTCAACACTCAATTCTCCTTCTTCAAGAGATGTTGGTAAGATATTTGTTCCGTCTATTGGATCATCTACTTCTTCTAGAGGATAATCTGGGAATACTGTCCTTCTTATACACTGTGGAGATAATCTTATTTTCAAATTTCTATTTAACATTATTAATCCAATTGTTTTCTCTCTTAATATTGTATCTCCTTCAACTACTTTCATCTTTAGTAAATGAAATGAGTTAGTTTTATAATTATTAGGATCAATTTCAAGTGTTGGAGGATTACCGCACTGACTTTTTATTTCTTTGCCATCAAATTCAATAATACAATCATACCAAGAACTATAAAAATCTAGCATAGGTTTAAAGTTATAACTAACTCCTTTATCTTTATATAATCCTTCAGTGTAACCAATTATTGGGTTATAAATTCCAGTGCCTAGATGTGAGGCCATACCAATCTTTAATTCTCCAATTTTAAGACAGCATGTTAAATGTGAACAAGCTCCTTTTTGATAGAATGCTTGATTAACAAATTTAGGTAAATCATCATCACTACATGCACATTTATATCCTGTTGATATACTTCCACAATCAACATTTGGATCTGAATTAGGATAAGTTATTGCACAATAATTACATTTATCCATACATTCATTATCATAACAATATTTTTCACTTGATTTACTACATTTTTCTCCATCTTGTTTTCCTTCACACATATCAGTTGAAGCAAAAAAGTCTTGTTCATTTGTTCTAGTAATCTCGATAGTTTTCGAAACGCTTTCTATGTAGTTGTATTCTAATTTAAAATTTATTGAAGATAAATAATTTGTTCCTTTTGGGAATACTCCGTCAACTTCACATTTGAAAATACCTTTATTATCAATTAATCTTACTGGTTCAGAACCACAGTTTAAATCTAAAGAAGATAAAGTTCCACTAATTTTTATTTTATTCCAAGATGATTTATCTGGGGTTTCGCTAACTGAACATTTCTTTTCATTATTATACCATGGAAGACCTTTAGCCCTATTCTGTATTTCAATCATAAATATTGGTCTTAATTCTAAGTTATTGTAAACTTTCATTACTGGTGTTATTTTTGTTATTGCAATAGGTGCACCTTGTCCACCAGTAAATACTAATTCTTTACTTTTACAAACTTTTTCTCTTTGATCCATTTCATGAATATCAAAATCCATGCAAATATTCTCAGAGAAAGTTGTTTCATAAGGATAACACATACTAAAATATATATCTGATTTAGGGTTTTGGATTGCACCATACAATATGTTTGATTTAACAAATGGTAGTTCTGGAATTAATATTTCTCCATCAGGAAATAATTCTGATCTTCCTTCTAAATATACTTCTTTTTCATAATTTTCTGACTCAAGAGAAAAATATAGTTTATCTGTTATAACAGAGATTATCGCAGGGTTTTCTTTTGTTATTGTATGAGTTCCATCATTAGTTATTCTCATAACTAGAGGGAAGGAAGAATCTTCATAAGTTGTATCTGGTGTTGAATCTGAAAATTCTACAACTAGTCCTGTTGTTCCTTTGTAAAGTGATCTTCTCTGAGTTTGACCTCCTATACATGAAGAAAGCATAAAAACTAATACAAGTATTAAAGTTGCAAAGATTATTTTATTAATTATCTTTCCCATCTTGCTTCATCAGGATTCATCTCAATAATTATTCCTTTTTCTTTTGATTCTACTTTATATTCATAGTCTGCTTTTACAATTATTGTTTTAATAATTTTAGGATTAATATTTTTTTCAGTATTATAGAAATTTTCATCTATCTCCATACTACATACTATATTATTTAAGAGATTTGGTTTCTCCTTCTCATTAGTCATAATATAATAATTAAAATCACTAACATTACCAATAAATCCATCAGGAGCACTATTTCCTGGATCTATTTCTTCTACATCTTCATGTGTGCAATTATTTAATCTTATCATCTTTGGTGTTTGAATTATAATCTGTTTAACTTTTGATATTTTTCCTTTTCTATAATTATTTTCAAGTGATAATCCTATTTTTGGTAAATTTCCTTTTTCAAAATTAACTTCTGTTGGTTGATGTGCTGCAATCATTAATATTTTTATTGGCCCATCTGTATAAACTGGTGTTGTTTCTTCATCAATATTTAATTCAATATTTATATTTCTATTTTCTTTATAATATTGCATTGCTAATTCTTTATCAACAAAAGTATAATCAATATACGCCCATGTTTCAAAGTTGAATAGTGCTTCAAAATATCCCGAATATAAACCTTTTTCATCACCTTTAAATTTGCATTGTAGTATCTCTTTGTTTTTGCCAAAAACACGATAGATTTTTTCTAATACTTCTCCTTCTGTTCCTGCACGATGATTAGCTTTTATATAACAATAAATATAAATTTCAACTGGATTAAAAACAGTGTTTACTTCAAGCGTTCCAATCATGTTAAAATCTTCATTAGCATATATTTTATTTTCTATTATTCTTAAATCATCAATGAAAACTCCAAGCTTTGAATCTTTATTTTCATCTATTTCTCCTTTTATATTGTCAAAGGGCGAATTCTTTTTGGTTGCACTTATAATTCCTCCCCATGATTCTTTCATTTGTTCAAAAACTGTTCCGCCGAAATCTGTAATTGCTTCACCAGGAGTTATACTTAAACTCCTTGAAGCAGATGCTCCTTCTAAAGAGTCAACAATTATTGGCATTGACATAGTCAATAATAATAAAACTAAGGTAATTAACCATACTGTTTTAATAAATTTTATAAGGCCTGTTGCTCCGCCGGAAAACATATAATATAATAACCATGGTGAGAGATATAATACAATAACAAATATTAAACCTAAAAATTGTGGAAGCCAAAGTGCAAGATATTTTAAAGCAAAATAAGGTATTGCAAGTTGTAATATGGAAAGTATAATAGATATCCCAAATACTTTAAGGCTTTTTCTTGGATTTGCACCAGATGTGCTTAAGCTATCAACAATAAAATTAAATAGTGATAATCCTAAATACATTAATCCAAGAGGCACTAAATCTCCTGGCCCTCTATTGAATTTAAAAATAACGAGATCAATTATAAGTATCAACATTGCTAGAATAAATTTAACTTTTGTAGGTGTACTGAAGGCAAAACTTGCCATCTTAGTGCTTGCAGTGTTTAATGCAGAATCAACTTTCATAGGGTGCAAGTTTGACAAACCTTTTCCTGCGAGTTTCCCACTTTCCCACATTCTTAGTCGGAATATTTCTTTTCTTGTGGCTAAGTTTCCTGCAATAAGGCTACCTGCAGGCCTAATCATAATGTCGCCACTCATGGGATGTTTTTGATACTCCCACTTCCCATGTTTAGTCCAAGTAATTCCAACCATACGCTAATCCTCTTTCAGAAAAAATTAATTTTCCTTTAACTCAACTTTCATATAAGATACTTTGATATTATCTGTTCTAGGAACAATTTCTATTGAATTCGAACCAGGATAAACATAGTTATCAATAAAGAAACTATAATCATTATCTCTTGTTGAAATGAGTTTTTTATAACCATTTGTCCAAATAGTTAGTTCTTTGAAGTCATTGTTAGGAAACCTAAATATTACTTCAATATCATAGTTTGTTTTAAGTTCTGCATTTGCTTCTGAGAATCCTTCTTCTATATCTTCTTCATCTTGATACTCACAAATATCTTCCCTTACAATATCTTTAAGTCTTTCTCTGTCATAGATTTTATAATTTCCTTTACAAATCTTTCCTGATTGACAATTCCAACCCGTGTTTTCTAAGTCATCTTCATATTTGAATAAGATGCTTCTCTCATTATCATCACAAGAATATTTATATTCATCGTCATCCAATTCTTCACATAATATATTTAATATTGTATTTTCAGTTTTATCACTTGGATAATATTCAAAATTTCCTAAACAATTCTCATTAGTGTCACATTCCCAACCTGTTTCTTCTATGTCTTCTTCATATCTTAAAAGTATTGAAGTGCCATCGTTATCACAAAAATATTTATATTCCTCATCTTCATCGTCATTATTATTGCTATCTGCATTATAGAAATATTTTCTTTCTAAGTCAAAGTAATAAGTTGGATAAATCTGTTCTTTTAAGTCTGTTCTTACTTTTATTTGATCAACTATGTATGTTCCACTTTGTGTTCCAAAGTTTAAAGTATTTCTACCTATTATAAAGTCTGTTGGTTCTAAAATAATTCTATTAATTGCACCGCAATCAGGTATTGCAGAATAAACTTTTATATTATTAAAATGAATATCTAATTTACCAACTTGTGTTGTTAAACATTCTGGATAAAAATATAGTTTTGTTGTTTCAAGATTATCATAATCAAAATCAGTTATTGCAAAATCCACTTGAGCTGAATCTTTTGATACATCTGTTATTTCACCAAGTATTTTTATATCTCTTAGTTCATATTCTTCAATTCTCCAAAAAGCCCAACTTGGCCTATTAAGATAAAATACTAAGTTGTTCTCTTCTTCAAGATATCTTTGAGGTAACTCAATAGCTGGTGGGCTTGTATATCTTATTCTGCCTGTAAATATTTCATTATCATTAAGATAAACTGTCAAGATCCCATCAGCTTTTTCTACATTAAAACTTAATTTAAGATTTTTAGATAATTCTGGATTTGTATCAAATACTAATTCTGGAAAACTCTTTGTAAAAGCTGAGTTTCTAACATAAATAGAGCTTTTTTCAAATACTGTTTGAGCGTCTGTAGTTGTGCTTATAGTAATTGCTGACATTTCATGATCTTTTGTAGAATATGGGCTTTTACCTATTTCTCCTATATTTTCTTCTATAAGAAATCTACTTTGGCTTCCGCCTTGGCTAATTGTTCCATCTCCTTCAAAACTGGAATCTCCTTCAAGTAATCTTAATCTTTCTGATGGTGAGACCATTAAAAGATAGAAAATGATTAATCCTGCAACTATTAAGATTATAAGTCCAGCACTAGTTGCAGCTGGTTCTTCACCTTTTTTTGATTTTATTAATTTTCTTGAATTCATGATTAGCACCTCAAATACAGTATATTATAATAATATATACTTTTTTATCTTATATACTTTTAAATATTCTTATTTATAAGGGTATTTATTCAAAGTATTATATAAATAAGTAGAATAAGGATTATTTTACTTTAATAACTCTTTTATCAAATTTTGCTAGATGAATAAGGTTTTTCCCAAGTAAACCTTCTTTTGCGCCAAGTTTTTGAATTGCATGTTCAGCATTATTCATACCCATTTTCATACATAATTCAATTGAATGCTTTTTAATTAAACCTGAAACAAATCCAGAGGCAAAAGCATCACCTGCACCTGTTGATTCTTTAACTTCAATTTTATTAGCTTTTAAGAAATAAGATTTACTATCATGATAAACATAAGCTCCTTTCTTTCCTGCAGTTATTACAACAATCCCATCAAAAATTATTTTCTTTTTCAAAATTTTAAGATTTTCCAAAATATCTGATTTTCCTGTTAAGGTTTCTGCTTCTTCAGAATTCATTATAAGACAATAAGTATTTTTTAATATTGGTCTTAAATAAGTTAAACCTTTTCTTGTTAAGTAAGAGCTTGGGTTAAAACAAATTTTTGATTTTCTTTTGGTTATTTCTTTTGTAATACTAAACATCTTTTCTGCTACATTAGTTATATAAAAACATTTTGCTTTTAATTTTTTTATTTTATATTTTTCTAAAGGCATTTTATTATTATCTTCTTTATATACAAGTATAGTTCTGTCATTTTTTGCATCTAATATTATAGAATAATCTGTTTTTCCGTGAACTTTGCCTAAAAATTTAATTTTATGAGTTTTTAATTCTTTTAAAATTAATTCTCCATTATGGTCTAAACCAATGTTTCCAAGAAAACCTGTTTTTAATCCGGATTTTGCAAATGTGAATGCGGTATTTGTTCCTCCTCCTCCTGTATGTTGATTTAATTCATTAATAGGGATTTTACTTCCAAGAGGAAAAGAAATATATTCTTTTTTATCTTTTTTAGTCCGAATTTTTAATGTTTTTACATTAGTATTAACAAAAACATCCATTGTTGCAGAACCCATTGTTATTATATCTAACATTTTATTTATCTTATAACCTCTTCAAATAATAATCCTTTTATTTCTGCATCTTTTAAAGTTATTGCAAAATTCTTACTTGTTTCCTTTAAATTATGAATTGGAAAGAAATACCAAGGATTTTTATTGAACTTAACTGCAACCCACGGTTCAGCACCAAATTTATCACAAAAATATTGCAATTCTGTTATTTCTTTTTGTGCAAAATATTTTGTTGTAGCGCTAGAGGTAAATTTTGCTTCAATTGCAATTTTTTTGTTTGCATTTCCTGCAACAATGTCTGGGCTTGGATATTGAGTAGAACCAGAGCCAGCAGCTCTCATTGCAGCCCATCCTGCTTGCCAGAACAGATTAATTAATTCTCTCTCAGCTTTGCTACCTTTTGCTTTATTCTGTCGCATGCTTGCCATCATCTTGTATTATCTTTTCATCTTTAAAAACCTTTTTAAACAATTATTACAAGAAAACAAATAGGTGAGAACTTATGGCAAAAAAACAAAATAACAATCAAACAAACATTTTCTTAGTTGCAATAGTTGCTATTATTGCAATAGTAGTTTTAGTAATTGTTGTTATGAACAATAATGCAATTGTTTCTTCATCTAATCTTGGTGGGCAAGCTTACATTGATGTTTATGAAGATGTTTGTATTTCTGTAGAAGGTATAGATGATGATTGTGATGGTGAAGTTGATGAAGGATTACCTGAAATACATAAGTATGCTATTAAAGTTAAAAGACCTAAAAGAAGTTTAAATGATTCTCTTTAAATTATGGTTTATAGAATCTGTTTTTATATTTATTCTTTTTGGTAATGGTTTATTAGATAAATTATTATTCCTATAGCTAAGATTATTATAATATATAACAATCTGTTTGTTTTCTTTTTTGTTTCTTTTGTTCCTTCTTCTATCTCATTTATTTTCCCTGCTTTTTCTACTACATCTTCAATTGGTTTTTCTTGTTCTTTTATTAGTTCAATCGTTTCTTCTATTATTTCTTGTTTATTTTCTTCTGTTATTATTGCGAAATAGCTGAATCCTGGTGTTGTTGCTGTGTAATAATTGTAGTCTCCAATTGTTTCTAGGTATTTTGTATCTAAATCATTCCATTTTTCATTATTGTATCTTGACAAAATTATTGTTTTATTTTTTGCCCATGATTTGTTTACTTTGAATGTTATGTTTGCTTGTTTTACTTCCATATTAATCTGGGTTAAGTTTAAGTATTGATATGTGTTTTCTAGTTCTTTTATTCCTGTTGGATTTTCATTTAAGAGATGAATATTTATTTTTGAATATGAAGTTCTTTTGTTTGATGTAAATCTTATTGTGTCTATTACTGTAAAATCATCAATTTCCCATTCATATGTTTCATTTTCATAGATATTTTTCCAGTTTTGTTCTATTTCTGTTTCAGTATGTTTTGTTATTATTGTTTCCCAATAGCTTGTGCCAGCTGTATCTGCAGTGGGTGCTTCTACTGCTATTGCAAAAAAGTAAGTATTTAAAGATGAATTATTTTCTATCCCATCACCAACGATAATAGACAAATTGTGATTACCATTTCCTAAGCTAGTCCAATTATATGTTGTGCTAGTTCCATTTAGAACATTATAATTTGTGTTAATTAAAGTGCCATCACCATAAAACCAAACAGTTAAAGAATCATTATTTGGATCGCTCACACTTATGTTTAACAAGACATAGTTTAATGAAAAAACTGAATTATTGTCTGGTGAGTTTAAAGTAGGTATGTTTGGTATAGTATTTCCTTCTATAGTTAAGTTATGTTCTGAAGTTAAACTTAAATTAAATTCTAATAATCCATTACTTTGTGTAAAATTACAATTAGAACTATTACAACTAACATTATCAAAGCTAGCTGTATAATTAGAAATAAATGTATTTGGCATTTGAACAACTAAATCAGTAGAATTTACTCCTTCTAATTTTATTTCTGCATTATTAGTGTTGTTAGCATGAGTAGTCGCTGATAAAATATTAATATTTGAATTACTAATGTTTTTTATTTCTGGTGTAGTCGTGTAAAGATAGGATATATTTACATAAGACGGATCTGTTGCATTTGTTAACCAGAAAGGATTAAGCCCTAATATTTTAACAGTTGCTAAATACCAATTTGTTCTGTTATAAATCCACCAACTTGCATCTAACTCACCATTAAACCAAGTATAATTCTCTGAATTTGTAAGGGGTTTCCCATACTCTACAAACTCATCAAAATCTATATTCCTTTGAATACCAAACGCCCCAGTTCCATCTGAACCTTCTCCCTCAGCAATACCATTTTTATACCAAAAAGACATGTTTATATTTATAATTCTTGAAATTCCTGTAATTGAATTAGAAATATTATCTGTTGATGCTTGGATCCATCTTCCACAAAAAATAGTGCTTTCATTTATTGGTGCTTCAAAAATTAGAGTTCCTGCATCAGCTCCTGCAGGTTGACCATGAGTTGGTGGAACATTTCCGCTAAAATAATAATTCACCATTGATTGATTTCCAAAATAAAATCTTTGTGTATAGGTATTGTTTAAATCGTTAGTTATATTTAAAACAAAAGAATATAATCCTTGTCTTGAAGGAGTGAAGTTAATACTGACTTTATTTCCAGTTATATTATAAGAAACATTTTCAGATGGTTCTGTTGTTATATTATTTACTGTAACACTTGAGCAAGGTGTTTGATTAATATAATTCACATAAACATCAAAATTAATCATTTCACCAACGTTCATACTTCTATTTACAGAAGGTTCAAAAACTATATTATTATCGCTGTTAAATTTATTATTTAAATAAACAGTAGTATTATCATTGTCAAAGACTGAATTAAAGTTATTTGATAAAATATTATTTAGTACACTGTGATTTGTTGGCGCTAACACTATACTTTCTTCTTCTTCATAACCGTTATTAACATCTAAGTAAAAGCCAACATTATTTGAATTTATTGTATTATTTATTAAAAAATTATTAGTTGAAAATTCTATAAGAACACCAAATTTATTTGAATTTATTGTATTGTTTGCAATAGTAATAAATGATGAAGAGTCTTCTATGAAAATACCTCTTCTACCATTTAAATTAATATTATTATTTTCAATAGTTATATTATTAGAAGCACCAATATAGAAACCATCATAAAAATTTGAATTTATTGTATTATTTTCAATAGTCATATTATTAGAAGCACCAATATAAAAACCATAATAATCATTTGAATTTATTATATTATTTGTAATAGTAATAAATGAGCAAGAAAATATGCTCATACCTTGTCGATTATCTGATGCATTATTATTAGAGAAATTGAAATAATCTGCGTTATAAAAACGGACTCCTGCTGTACCATTTGTTGCCCCTGTTAAAGTAAATCCACTAATATTAACATTATTAACAGTTACCTCAAATACATGGTCATTACTATTAGCTGCACTAACTGTGGTATTTTGGTATCCATCTCCAATCAAATTGACTGCCTTATTTACCTCTACATTTTCTGTGTATGTCCCATTTGCAACATAAATTATGTCTCCTGCAGTTACATTATCTATTGCATGCTGAATTGTTAGCCAAGGAGCTACTTGTGTTCCATTCCCAGAGGTATCATTCCCAGTTGTAGTAACATAGTGGTCTGTTGCAATTACAGAACTAGTTAAAAGTACAAATATGATTATAAGAATAAATATTGATTTTCTCATTAAACACCCTTAATATAATAACTTAGTTATTTGTTTATAAATATTGCTAAATTTTCACAATCATAAAATCTTTTGAAGTTATGGTTTATAGAACCTATTTTTATGTTTTTCTTTTTTGTAATGTTTTACTAATAAATAGATTATTGTTAGAATTATGATTATTATAATGTACAAAAAGTAATTTGGTTTTTTTATTTCTTCTTTTGGTTTTTTTATTTCTTTTGTTGTTTTTTTGGTTATTTTTTGTGTTTCATTTATTGTTTCTTCTTTTAGTTCAATCGTTTCTTGTTTATTTTTTTGTGTTTTTATTTCTTCTGTTGTTATTGCGAAATAGCTGAATCCTGGTGTTGTTGCGATGTAATAGTTGTAGTTTTTATCGCTATTTACATGTTTAGTTTCTAAGTTTTTCCATGTGTTATTGTTGTATCTTGAGAGTATTATTTTTTTGTTTGTTGTATTTGTTTTGTTAATTTTGAAACTTATGTTTGCTTGTTTTATTTTTAAGTTTTTATTAGTTATGTTTATGTATTGATATGTATTTTCTAATTTCTTTGTTTCTTTTGGTTTTTTGTCTAGTAATTGAATGTTTATTTTTGCGTTTGATGATCTTTGTTCTGCTGTGAATATTAGTTCATTTATTATTCGAAAATCATCAAATAACCATTTGTATGTTTGATCTTTATTAACTTTTTTCCATACTTTTTCTTTTTCTATGTTTGTATTCCTATTTAATCTTGTTGTCCATGAATTTGAAGTGCTAGGTGGGTTTTCTGTTGGTTGAGGGTATATGTATAAAATATGTTCTGAACCTAACGTTAAACTAAATGTTAGTTCTCCATTATTTTGTGTAAAATTACAATTACTTTGATTACACTCTGTTCCATCATATTTTGCATAATAATTTAATGATGAGGTTGGCATTCTTAAAATTAAATTAGCATTTCCAGTTCCGTTTAAAATAAGAGAAATATTATTATTATCTGGAGATAAATAAGTAGAATTAATTACTTCTACAAAAGAAGGGTAATAATGTGTGGTTTTAGAGGAATAATCTCCCTTTAAAGAAATAATTTGTGGTAAAGAAGTATTATAAGTTGTTCCGTTAGTAATTTCTATTGTTATTGTTTCCCCTGCTTCTATTTTTGGTAAAAAAACCTTGCTTCCTTTTATATATGAGAGATAATTAGAACCTATCTTAGCTTGAGAAATATTTTCTCCAAGATCTAGAAAAATTCTTCTCATTTCTTCATCGTAATTATTAGAAACATTACAAAGAGTTATTCTTTCTGATGTTTCACAAGAAGTTTCAATATATTTATGATTTGTTAATCCATCAGGAGTATAACCTGTACGATTTGTATTATGTCCTAAAGTTGTCCAATTTCCTCCTCCTTCTCCTAAATTAAAAGAATAAACATTGGTGTCATCTGTATTAACAAATAAATTTCCATTTGCGATAATAGGATATCCATAAACAGTTGATCCTGCTTGAAAATTCCAAAGAAGTTCTCCATTAGATTTGTTTAAAGAGTAAATCATATTACTTTGTACAGCTGTAAAAAAAAGAGATTCTAAGGCAATAGAAATTTGAGAATAAATGTCTTCTGTTCCAGAATAAATTTCATTAGAATAATTCCAAATAAGAGTTCCATTAGAAGCAAAAAAAGCAGAAACAAAAGTTTTAATAGAAGAAGTTTTTTTAAGGCCAATATAAACAACTTCATCAAAAATAGAAGGAGTGCTAGTTGTTCCAGAAGTTATCGTATTATACCACAATTCTTGTCCATTTGATAAATTTATTGCAGATAATTTACTATTTCCAGCAAGGCCAGCTATATAAATAGTATTATTGTAAAGAATGGGGGATGAATCCCAAAATCCACTACCAGGAGTAGTAAAATTCCAAATTTGATCTCCATTAGTTGAATTATAATTATAAAGATTAGGATCACTTGATAATCCAGAAATTAAAAGATTATCACCATATAACAGAGGTTCACATGCAAGATTACTTAAAGTTGTAATATTTTTCCCCCAAATAAGTTCTCCATTAGATCTGTTTAAAACTATAACAGCAGGATTTGGAAAATCAACAGCCACTACATAATTTTCAGAAACAGCAACATTTTGAGAATAAGTAAAAGACGAATTAGTATAATTCCAGATTTGTTCTCCTGTTGTTGCATTTATTGCCCAAACCTTGTCAAAAGCATCGTAAACAATTCCTTTATAATAAGTAGGGCCTCCAAAACCAGAAATAGTATTGTTTACATCAAATCTCCAGATTTGTTCTCCTGTTGTTGCGTTTACTGCAAAAATATACCCATAAGTTCTGGCATTAACATATAAAATATCATTTATATAAATTGTAGTTGATTGATCATCATAACTTGAAGAAAATTCTTCTTTCCACAAAAGTTCATAACCTAATTTACTTCCATTTTTATTTAAATTTACTAAAACCGTTCCTCTTTGGTTAAATAAAGCCTCTTCATCATCTTCTAAGCTTTTTATTGAATTGTCAGAAAAATAATTATTACTATCAATTCCATTAACATTATAAGTATTACTTAGACCTTCATTATTTGAAAAATTATTATTTATTCCGCCATTAAGAGAGATTGATATTAGATTATAACTAAAAGTATTATTTAAGCAATTATTATTTGAACCCGGATAGATATAAATTCCATAATGATCATTTGTGTTCATTACACTATTTGTTAGTGTGTTGTTTGAGCTTGATTCTAAATAAACCCCATCTTCTTCATTGGAGTTAGATGTTATATTTGTTAGTGTGTTGTTTGAGCTTGTTTTTAAACAAATTCCTTGATAATTTGAATTTGAAATTACATTCTCAACATTAGAATTTGAAGTATTATAAAAAAATAATCCATAAAAATTATCATGACTTAAATTCATATTTTTATAAGTTACATTATTACAATTAATACAAGCAGCAAAACCGGCATTAGAGGCAGTTGTAGAATTAAATTCAAAATCGGAAATAGAAAAGTTATAATAAACATTATATGAATAATCTATTACATTATTTGAAAAAATAGTATTGTTAAAATGAGAATTAATTGACCCTGAAATATATAAATTATAAGTATTATCGCTCATATTGTTTTCAGTTAAGGTATTGGTTGAGCTACCATCTAAATAAATTCCTTGAGAGTTGTAGTTAGATGTTATATTTGTTAGTGTGTTGTTTGAGCTTGATTCTAAAAAAATCCCTCCATCTGTATTAGAGTTAGATGTTATATTTATTAATGTGTTAGAGGAGCTTGAGTCTAAATAAATTCCATTTTCTTCATTGGCATTTACTATACTATTTGTTAGTGTGTTGTTTGAGCTTGATTCTAGATAAATTCCTTGAAAGTTGGAGTTAGATGTTATATTTGTTAGTGTGTTGTTTGAGCTTGATTCTAGATAAATTCCAATATATCCACTTGAATTAGATGTTATATTTGATATAGTATTGTTAAAAGAAGAAGCTAAGAATATTCCTTGAAAATTATTTGATACATCATTATTATAAACATTGCAATAATAGGCACTATCTAAATAAATTCCTGCTTGATCGTCATCTGTAGCTCCAGTAATTCTAAATCCACTTATACTAACATTATTAACAATAACTTCAAATACATAATCTGAATCCAAAGCAGAATTTATAGTTGTATTTTGATATCCATTACCAGTTAAATTAATTGATTTATTTACATATACATTTTCGCTATATGTTCCGTTTGCAACATAGATGGTGTCGCTTGCAGTTACATTGTCTATTGCGTGTTGAATTGTTAGCCAAGGATAAGCTTGTGTTCCATTACCAGAGGTATCATTTCCTGTTGTAGCAACGTAATGATTTGCTGCAATCACAGAACTAGTTAAAAGTACAAATATGATTATAAGAATAAATATTGATTTTCTCATTAAACACCCTTAATATAATAACTTAATTATATCTTTATAAAGTTTACTTCTATATTTAGTTTAGAAGTAGAGAATTTTTTATAATGCAAAATTTATTGAGTGAGTAATTCTTTAAATTTTCACAATCATAAAATCTTTTGAAGTTTCTGTATTTTTAAAAACTTCTTTTGCATCTGCAAGAAGATCTTTTACGTTTTTATATCTTTGAGAAAAATGAGTCAAAATTAATTTCTTTACTTTTGCTCTTTCTGCAATCTTTGCAGCGTCATGCGCAGACATATGTTTATAATTTGAAGCTAACTCTTGCAAGTCATTTGCAAAAACACATTCACTAATTAATAAGTCTGCATTCTTTGCAAGTTCTATTGCATTCTTTGTAAATCTTGTATCAAGGACTATTGAAATTTTATTTCCTGGTTGGATAAATGAAATGTCTTCTGGTTTTATTTCTTTACCTTGAACTTTTGCAACTTCGTTCTTTTGGATTTTTTGAAGCCATTTACCTTCTTTTAATCCAAGAGCTTTAACCTTATCCATATTAATTCTTACTTTGTCTTTTAAAATAAAATTATAACCTAAGCAAGGAATAGAATGTTCTAGTTTTGTGCATTCCAGTTTGTATTCTTCTGTTTCAAAAAATAATTCTACATTTTTAGGGCTTAATTCGTGAACTTTAACACCAATTCTTTGATCAAAATAGCAACTTTTTAGTAAGTGTTTCATTTTTTCTTTTGATCCTTTAGGTCCATAAATATGTAAGGTGAAAGGTTTATCTATTTCACTCATTGTTTGTATTAAACCAATTAATCCTGAAACATGATCTCCATGCCAATGGCTAATTAAAACTCTTTGAACTTTCAATCTGTTGAGGCCTGCAATATTCATTTGTCTTTGTGTTCCTTCGCCACAATCAACTAATATTACCTCTCCTTTGTATTGTAAGTGTATACTTTGCACATTTCTCTGCTTTGTAGGAACCATTGAACTTGTTCCTAAAAATGTTATTTTAATTGTCATATGCTGATAAGAAAAGGACTAACTTTATAAAGATTTTTTTATTTACTTATTTTATGCCTAAAATAGCTAAAACAACAAAGAAAAAGGCTAAAAAGCCTGTAAAAAAGCTTAAATCTGATGATTTATCAGCTTCACATGAATCTAGTGTTATGATTAATGTCACTCTTGATGAAGCTTCAGATGCTGAAGTAGTTGTAAAATCAAATGGAACTAAGAAAGATGCTCTTGATGCCTTCTTTGCAGGTGAAAGAATTCTTTTAGAAAAAAGTGATGGTGCTAATGATTTATACAACCAAAGTAGATTTGGTATTTGGTTAGAAGACGGCAAACTACAGTTATCTCTTCTTGAAGCCTTGTTTCTTCTTGAAAAAGGTAGAATTAGAATTTTAACTTCACCTAAAAGAGAATTAAATTTTGAAAAGTTTTTAAAAAAAGCAAAAAAACTTGAACCAACTTTTTGGATTAGATACCTTGTTTTCAAAGATATGAGAATAAGAGGATATATTGTTAAAACTGCACTCAAGTTTGGTGCTGATTTTAGAGTTTATGATAGAGGAATTAAACCAGGCGAAGATCACGCTCGTTGGGTAGTTTATCCTGTTCATGAAGGTTCTACTTTAACTTGGTATGATTTCGCTGCAAAAAACAGAGTTGCTCATTCAACTAAAAAAAGACTTCTTATGGGTGTAGTTGATGATGAGAATGATGTGACTTATTACGAAATTAGATGGATGCGTCCGTAAACAATTTAAACCCTAATAACTTTCTTTATATTGCGCTGTGACTTAGTGAACACCCGATGATTCCTCGTAAAACCAGGAAAATGATTATATCGAGTAACTGAGGAGCGCTTTTATATTTCTAGTCTATTAAATGCTATGAGTTATGAGGGGCGCTTTTATTTTATATCTTCACTTGCTCGTTATTTCACAAAATTTTTATATTCTAAAAATCATAGATAACTTGATTAGGTGAAAAATGACACTTTTAAAAGATGATAAACTATTATTATTAAGGCTTGCAAGAGAATCAATAACTTCTGAGTTAACAGGAATAGAAATTAATAAAGATTTAATTTATGAAGTTAAAAAATTCGATTTAAAAAAAGGCATTTTTGTAACTCTTACTAAAAAAGGGGAGTTAAGAGGTTGCATAGGTCATGTTATCCCAATTCTTCCAGAATATAACGCAATAATAGAGTGTGCAAAGTCTGCAGCATTTAGAGATCCAAGATTCTCTCCTTTGGAAAGATCAGAATTACCATTTATTTCTATTGAAATATCTGTTTTAACACCGATGGAAAAACTAGAAGTCATAAAACCAGAGGAATATTTTGATAAAATAAAGATAGGAACTCATGGCCTATTTATTGAAGTAAAAACAGGTGAAGCAGGCTTATTGCTTCCTCAAGTATTTGTAGAACATAAAGTTGATTCTTTACATGCTTTGCAGATGACTTGTCAAAAAGCAGGACTTCCTTTGAATGCTTGGAAAAACAAAGAAATAAATATATTTACTTTTGAAGCTGAAATCTTTAATGAGAAATAATAAAAAATTAAGTTCTAGAGTTTATATAATTACTATAAAGTAACAACAAAATAGAAACATTTATATATGCTTAAGTTTACCTATTTTTTATGAAAAATGAATCATCTGTTTCAAAAGGAATAATTTCTAAGTTTTTAGAAATACCTTTAGAAAAAAAAATAATAAATCCTCCTGTTTCAGAAGGTATTATATCTAAATTTGCATCAAAGAAAGTTTTGGAAGAGGAACAATCTACTTCAGAAGATATTATATCTAAATTTACGCCAGTGAAAGGTTTGAAAGAGAAATATTCTAGTTATGAAGGATATTTAGCTCTTTTTGAAGAAATGAGAAAAAAAAGAACTCCTATTTTAGGTAAAAAAATGAAATTTTATTTAGGAATGTCTGTTCAAGAAGCGGAAAATCTTTATGATTCATTATGTGATTTACATTATGAAACTGATCCTGCAAATTATGGGGATATTTTTTTAATTAATGATAAAAAATTAATTTTATATTCTGTTATAGGAGTTGGTAGTGGGGATCTTTATTGTTGTGATAATTCTAATAAATGTAATCATTATGCTGCAAGTATAATAAAAAAAGTTGTTAATATCGAAGGAAAAACTGTTTATAATAGGACTGATTTTGGTTTTTATTCTAAAAAAAGTATTGAAGAAAGTAAATGATTAATTATAAATAATTTTTTTAATCCTTATTATCTCAGAAAATTATTCTAAATCTTTTAATGTTATTGGTGTTGCATTTTTCCAGAATTCAGCAAAGGTTTTCTTGAGTGCAGATATTAATCCTGCATTTCTAGAATAAATTGTTACTCTCTCTTCTTGATCGTCGTAATTGTGTGCAGAGAATATTGCTTCATCTGAATCTTTAACCATCATGGAAAATCCTGCAATCTTTTTATTAAGTCTAATCTCTGCACCAAATTTGAGTCCTATTTCAATATTGTTTTTATTTTTGCTAGTTATCTTTGAGATTATTACTCTTATTTTTATTCCTCTTTCTAAAGCCTTTCTAAAGCTTAATTTTGTTGAAAATGTTCCTATAAAAGAGGGTGCAGTTTGGATTATTTCTTTTTTTGCTATTTGTCTAAATTTTGTTAGTTGATTTAGATGTTCTTCTCTTCCTCTAAATGTTGTAACTGATGCTTTGTTTTCTTGAATGTTAATAGATTTAGGTTTTAGCTCTATTAATTTAATTTTTTCAATTTTTTCATCTAGTTCAGCTTTTCTTTTTTCTAGATAAAATTTAATTGATTCTTTAATATCTTTTATTTGATATTTTTTGGGTTTGCCAGGAATTGTAAGAACAAAACCTTTTTTTTGTAATTCATCTAAAACAGAGTAAATTCTGCCTTGAGGAATATTTGCTTTTTTGCATATTGTTTTAGCATCAGCAAAATCTATAGAGCTTAAGTAAGCTATTATTTCTTTCTCATAAAGTGTTAATTTTAACCTATCTAAGTATTGAATAAGCTCCATAAACTTTTATAAGTTGTTTCATATATTTAAAAGTTTCTATTGTTTCCTATATATTTATGGTAAAAGTTAAGCAATTAATAGTTGGAAATCATAAAATGCTTGAAAATGGCTTATTAGGTATAAGTTCAACAGTAACTTTAATCAAAACTGATAAAAATATACTTGTTGATACTGGTTCATTTAAAGAAAAAGACAATTTAATTGAAGCATTACAAAAAGAAGGATTAACTCCTAAGGATATTGATATAGTTATATTAACTCACACTCATATAGATCACTGTATGAATCTTCATTTATTTTTTAATGCAAAAGTTTATTGTAAGTTTTTAGGAAAATATCCTGGTCAAATGCATTCAATTAAGCAAGGAGTTTTACAAAGAACTGAAATAAAAGATAATGTTGAAGTTGCAGAAAATGTTTCTTTATTATTAACACCAGGTCATACTAATGATTCAATATCAGTTATTGTTTCTGACAAAAAGAATAAAATTGTTATTTGTGGTGATGCATTTTATTCAGAAAAGAATGTTGATAATGATCCGCTTGATATTGTTACTGCAAATATATCTGACTATAAAAAAAGTAGAGATAAGATTTTAAAAATTGCTGATTACATTATTCCTGGTCATGGTAAGATGTTTAAGGTAAAATAGTTTAAATATATCGTTTAACTCTTTTGTAATATGCTAGATAGTCTTTATCAAATCTTTTTCTCAAGAACTTTTCTTCACTAAGAATTATAAAATGATAAACTATAATACTATAAATTCCTAAAATTATAACATAAATATTTAATGTTATTAAAATTGAAGATAAGGTTAAAAAGTGAGCTCCAACATACATTGGGTTTCGACTATATTTGTATAATGCTTTGGTTTTTAAAATTGTATTCTGTATTGGAATTCCTACTGTAGTGGATTTTCCTAAATTTAAAAAACTAATAATTACAATTATAAATCCAATAGCTAATAAAAAATAAGCAAAATAAATTATGAAAGCAGAATTGAAAGGTTGACTTAATTTAATTCCAAAAAAATATAAAATTAAAATAATAACAGTAAGATATCCTGCTATTTTTCCAGTATAAAACAAAACTGGGTTTATTGGTGGTTTACCTAAAAAGTTTAACATAGTATGAATACATTTCTAATAGATATAAATATCTTTTGGTATTATAGTCTCACTCTAAATCTTTTATCCAAAACCTTTTTATATCTAATTAATAAAGATTGTTGTATGGAATTAATAATTGAAATTATAATACTTATTGTGTTAATAGTGTTGTCTGCACTATTTTCAGGAATAGAAACTGCAACTGTTTCAATTAGTCAGATAAAAGCTAAAGCTTTACTAAAACAAAAAAAGAAAGGTTCTAAATCTTTGTATAGATTAAAACAGAATCCAAAAAAATTAATAATAACAATTCTTATTGGAAATAATGTTGCTAATATTAGTGCAGCTGCATTCGCATCAATGGTTTTTACAAAATTATTTGGTTCTTCTGGAGTTGGAATTGCAACAGGAATAATGACTTTTATGATCTTAATTTTTGGTGAAATAACTCCTAAGAGTATTGCAATTCAAAACTCAGAAAAAGTTTCTCTAGCTGTTGCAAAACCTCTTGAAATATTTTCAATAATATTAACTCCATTAATTTGGTTTTTTGGAACAATATCTGGTTTTGTTACAAAACTATTTGGTGTTAAAAATACTGATTCACTATCTCATGAAGAATTAAAAACAATAGTTACATTAGGAAAGAAGCAAGGTATTCTTACAAAAGAAGCAGCAGAAATGATGCACAATGTTTTAACATTTAAAGGAACAAAAGTTACAGATATTATGACTCCTCAAATTAATATGGAATTAATTAATGGTGATAAAAAATTAAAAGATGTTTTAAAATTTATTACTAACTCTCCTTATTCTAAATATCCTGTATTTATTAAAGATAAAGAAAATATTATTGGAGCTCTTGATGTTGATGATGTATTAAAATATATTTTAAGAAAAAAGTTAGATACAAAAGTGAAAACATTAGTAAAAAAAATATTATTTGTTCCTGAAACAAAAGAACTCAATGGCTTACTTGAAAAATTTGAAGGAAAACAAATTCCTATGGCAATAATTGTAAATGAATATTCTAAGATTGAAGGTTTAATTACATTAGAAGATGTTCTTGAAGAAATTGTAGGAGATATTTTTGATAAATCAAAAAGAAATTCAGTTTACATTAAAAAAGTAAATAAAGATTTATTGAGAGTTGATGCAAAAATTACTGTAGAAGAAGTAAATAAATTTTTACATTTAGGAATAAGAGAAGGTCATTTTAATACTTTAGCAGGTTTTATAGAGAATCATTTTAAAAGAATTCCTGAAAAAGGAGAAAAAATAAAACTAAGAAAAGTTTCAATAATAGTACATAAAACTACAAAAAAAGGAATTGAAACTGTTAATGTTATTAAACATTAATCAAAGTAATTATTCTCACACATGTAATTAAGTAAATCATAAAATACTTTTTTTAATTCAGGAAAATCTTCAAAATATTTTGCCTTTTTTTCAATAAGAAATTCTTTTGTCCAACCTTTCCAATCATCTTTATAGTCTAATTCATGAATTTTAGCATCTAATGCATCTATTGCTCTTGCAAATTTTGATTCTAAAGTTTTTTGTTCTTCAAATTCTAAAAAAAGCTGCATAAATTTATCTTTTAATTGAGATGGTAATTTTTCTTTTAATTTAATAGCAGATTTATTTTCAATTTCTTTTTTATTATCTTGACTTATATCAGGATGAAGTGGTGTATCTCCTGATTCAATTTCAACAACATCATGATACATTAATAACTCATAAATTTTAAGACGATTTAAATTATAATTTTTAATATTTGATAAGAAAAAATCTGCTAAAATTAAACAACTCCATGAATGTTCAGCTGAACTCTCTTTTCTAGAATCAACTGAATTAAATCTATAAATACTTTTTAATTTATTAAAAATTCTAAATTTATTAATTTCATCCATCTTATAATTATTAATTAATCCAAGGGCCAAGTTCTTTTTTTAGAGTTCCTATGATTGAATCATCACTTGGATCTCTTCTATTCTTGATTGCAAGAAAATAACTTGTTAAATCTCCAATAAGAACTGCAGAATAAATTTTTATTAAATCATTATTTCCAGTAATATCTAACTCTGTTACATCACAATTTTTACTAATAAGTTTTTTTGTTATGTCAATTCTTTTTTGCATCCTAACAGTATCTTTATTATTTTTAAGAATTATAACATGAAAATCATCGAGCTTATTCATAAATTGACAAATCTCATTATGGCATAATTCTGGAAAAACATGAGTGAATGCAGGAACTTTACTATTTTCATTGATTTGAGTTTTCCATCTGTATGCAACACCTTCAAAACTTTTAGAAGTATAAATTAATATTTTTTTACCAAAAATTTTATTGGTTAAATCAATCGCTATATTTTTGAAATTTTTCTTAATAATAACTGAAGTTAAATTTTCAATAATTGCTGAATGGTCTTCAATTAAAGTAAGTTTTTCAAGAATTTTAATTAGTGGAAAAAATTCAAAAGGAAAAGCTTGTCTTGGATGAAATCCAGGAGTTATATTAACAAGAGGAAGTCTATAATTTTTTGTTAATTCTGCAAGTTTTCCACCAGAACAAACTGACATAACTCTTAAACTATTTCTTTGAGCATCTTTGAAAGTGCTTAAAGTTTCTTCAGTATTACCTGAATAACTAACACATATAACTAAAGCATTCTTTGAAATATGTTTAGGAAGATGATAATTATTATTAATTAATACAGTTAATTTTGGATTTAATGATTCAATATAATCTTTCAAGATAATTCCTGCAATAGCTGAACCGCCCATTCCTGAAAAAATAATTTGATCAATGTCTTCATTATTAGTATTTGGAAATTCTATTTTTATATCATCAGCTAACTTGTAAGATTTTCTTATTTTTGTAACAATATCTTGGTAAAATTCATGAACTTTTTCTTTATCATAAGCATAGAAATCATCAGGAAATTCCTCTATTTCTTTAGCTATTTTTTCTTTTTCTTCTTTATTATTAATAATTTGATTTTGTTCATCTGTCATTTTAACACCTTTTAAATTCTTAAATATAGTTATTGCATGCTTATTTATATAGTTTATGTAAATATATTTTTATTAATTTAAATTAGTTATTCTTAGATTATCTTGTTTATTAATTATTTCTTCAATTGGAGAATAAATAAATTTAGCTATTTTAGTTGAAACTTCAATTACACTACTTTCAGTATATTCATTTATTTTTATTTTAAATAATCTACAATCAAATTGTTCTTGCAAAATATCTAAAGAAGTTTTATTTTCATGATTTTTAACTCTACTTGCAAAATCAATTATATCTCCTTCAGATTCATAAAAATTTGATGAAATATTATATATTAATCCAAGAATATAATTTTGATTTATTACTTTAATTTCTAATATTAATTTAGGATCTATTTTTTTTCGTGTTTTTTTATTTTGTGAACTATATAATTTTTTTATTGTATCAAATATTATATAACTCATTTGATTAATTTTATTATTCATCTCATTTTTTGGAATATAAATTAATTTATATAATTTACTATATGCTTAGTCTATTTTATAGAAACATTTAAATATTAACTTTCTAAAAATTAGATATATTAATTATTTAATTGTTATGAGGTATTATTTATGGATAAAAAAATATTATATGGTATTATTGCTGTTCTTGTAATTATTATTGTTATTTTAGTTGTTACTCCTAGTAATAAAAATATTGGTGGTGAAGCTTTTAGAACTAAAACAAAAGAAGTTAAAATTGATGCTGAGTTGTTATCTAAAGCATTTGATGGTAAGAGTGAGATTTCAATTAGGGAATTTAATAAAGAATTAAGTAAGCAAGGATTATTATTTCATTCTTTAGATTATAATAGTGAATATTGTAGTTCTCTCTTAATTACAGATTTGGATGGAAATCCTGCTTCAATAATGCAAGATAGTAGCAATACTTATACTTGTGATTGTTCAGGTGATGAGGGTTCTTGTTTTGGTGGTGGAAATCTTGGTGGAGGAGCTAATCCTTGTCCTACTGCTGAAGATACTTGTTCTTCAACTTGTTATGTTGTTGCTAATATTGGTGGAGGTACATATCATATAAGGCAAGACACTATGTATATTGCATAATTTTTATTTTTTATTATAGTTTTTTGAAATATACTATTTTTAACAACCTTTTAAAATAAAATCTTTTTCTTTTCTTTTTATTATGTCAAAAAAGCTTAAAGTCTACATAAAAACATATGGCTGCACTCTGAACCAATCAGACTCAGAAAGGATCAAAGGAATTCTTAATACTGATAAGGATATTGAGATTGTTGATTCTTTAGATAAGTGCGATATTGAGATAATAAACAGTTGCACTGTTAAGAATACTGCAGAAGAAAAACTTTTCAGAGAAATAAGAAATGCTGAAGCTAAAGGAAAGAAAGTAGTGGTTGCAGGTTGTGTTCCACAAGCAGAAAAATCTTTGATTAAAAATAAACTAAAGAATTATTCAATTATTGGCCCTAATAATATTCATGATGTTAAGAGTATAATAAAAAATAAAGGAATTTTTCTAGAAAATATACATCCTATTAAAAAAATAAATATTCAAACTTTACCAAACAACAAATTTGTTACAATCATCCCAATAAGTGAAGGTTGTATTGGCTCATGTTCTTATTGCAAGACTAAACAAGCTCGTGGAGAATTAAGTTCTTACCCTGAAAAAGATATTATTGCAATAGCTAAAAAAGCAATTGAGAATGGTGCAAAAGAATTATGGTTAACTGCACAAGATACTTCTTGTTATGGTTTTGATATTAAATCAAATCTTGCTAAACTTGTAAAAAAAATAATCAAAATCAAAGGTGATTTCAAAATTAGAGTTGGAATGGGAAATCCAAATTCTTTTTTAGAGATTATCGATGAGTATTTACCTTTATTTGAAAGCGATAAGATGTATAAGTTTTTCCATATTCCTATTCAATCTGGCTCTGATAAAGTTCTAAAAGACATGAATAGATTTTATTCTGTAAAAGATTTTAAAAAATTAATAAAAATTATTAGAAAAAAGATAAAAAATGTTTTTATTGCAACAGATATTATTGTTGGTTATCCTGTTGAAGATGAAAAAGATTTTCAAAAATCTTTAGCATTAATTAAATGGTTAAAACCAGAGATGTTAAACATTTCTAGAATGTGGCTAAGGCAAGGAACTCCTGCACAAAGAAAGCATAAGCAATTACCTACTAAACTTGTAAAAGAAAGATCGCAAGAAGTAACAAAGTTATTTCATGAAATCCTTGAGAAAAACAAAAAGAAATGGAAAAATTGGTCAGGAAAGATAATAATCACAGAAAAAGGTAAGAATAATTCTTGGATTGGCAAGAATGAATTTTACAAACAGGTTGTAATTAAAGACGATAAGATTAAGATTGGCGATGTTGTTGAGTGTAGAACTGTTTCTTTAGGCAGATTTGAGATAGTTGGAGAGTTGGTTTAGTTATTTATGAATAGTTTTATTAATAGTTTTATAATTTCTCAATAAGATGGACACGATTAAGATAAGGGAAAAGATTGGTTTTCCAAATAAAAGACAAGATTGGGTTAAGTTTCCTGCATTGTTTACAAATAATTCCCTTCTTATTAATGGACATCAAGTTATGGAAGCTTGGGAAACTAATTATATGAAAAGTCTAGCTAGTATTGCAACTAAAAATAAAGGCAATATTCTTGAAGTTGGTTTTGGTCTAGGTATTTCTACTAAGTTTATCCAAAACTATGATATAAATAAGCATGTTATTATCGAATGTAATTTAGACGTTATTAAAAAAGGTAGAAAAGCTTATTCTGATAAAATAAAATCTGGTAAAGTTAAATTCATAAAAGGGTTATGGGAGGATGTTACATCTAAATTAGCTGATGAAAGTTTTGATGGAATTTTATTTGATACTTATCCTTTATCTGAAAAAGAAATACATAAAAATCATTTTTATTTTTTTAAAGAAGCCTATAGGTTATTAAAGAAAGAGGGTATTTTGACTTATTATTCTGATGAAGCTAAAAATTTTTCAAAGGAGCATATTAACAAGTTAAATGAAGCAGGATTTGAAAAAATTAGTTTTAAAGTTTGTAAAGTAAATCCTCCTAAGGATTGTATTTATTGGAATAAAAAAACAATAATTGCTCCAATTATTGTTAAATGATGTGGTAATTTAGTTAATTAAGAATTTGTTTAAATAGTTGCTTTATTACTCTTTCTTATCTTTTCTAAACTTATCAAAAGTTTCCATTAAATCTATGACATACTTACCATCTTCTAATTTATAGACCATTGGATGATTTTTTTTGAATAAGTTAACCAAGTCAAGTTCATACTTGCCTGGTTTTAGAATATTAATTGATTCGATGTCAAGAACAATAGGTAATTCTTTGTCAATTTCATTACCAACAATGTCATAAACATCTTTTTCTATTTGCTCTTTTTCTTTAGAAGTTAATTCTTCAACAACTTTTCTTTTTTTCTCAAGAGCTTCTTTCTTGATGTAGAAAAACATTTTTCCGCCACATTCAGCACAGCCTTTTAAGATGACTTTTGTTCCGTCATCATACACTTTTCCGCACTTAACACATTGATGTGGCATTTTATTTGTTTTAAATTAATTTTTTATCTTTTTCTTTTTTTTCTTACTCTTTTTTCACTCATTAATAACTGTATTTTCCCTGGGTTTTGTTTTATTTCTTTAATTATATTTGCAGGGCCAATTACTGTGAATCCTGATTCTTCTCTGAAAAGCAATTTCATAACGCCTTCTTTGAATCTATTTACTTTCTTTGGAGTTATAGATCCAATTTCTATACCTTTGAAATCTTTATCTATAGATTCCATTGTTCTTCTTATTAGTTCAGCTTCTTCTCTACTTTTTAGTTTTCCTTCTAGAAGAACTATGTTTTGTCCTTTCACCAGTCTAAGTAATTTTCTAACTCTTTGATCTGAATCAAGTGATTGGATTTCCGCATATGGAACAAATTGAAATGTTAACATTTTTTCTCACACCATTTTATACAAGCTTAAACATTGAATCATATAATTCTTCAACCTGCTTGCCATATTTTGCACTAATTCCTATAACCTCATACTGAGGAAATGCTGATTGCAATTTTTTAAGATTAGATTTTTTTAGGTCAATCTTATTACCTACAACTAAAACTGGGATTTTTCTTGCTTGTAAATTACCCATAATAGTAATATTAACTTGGCTGTATGGGTCAATTGTGCTGTCTAAAACAACAATAACTGCATCCATGTCATCTAACCATTTAATTGAATCAATAACTCCTTTTGTTGCTTCTTTAGCTCTCTCTTTTGCTTTGCTTGCTTTCATTCCTTTTTTTAGGAAATCTTCATAATCAATTTTAGTAGCAATTCCTGGAGTATCAACAAGATTAAATTTTAGTTCTCTACCTGATTTATTCTTAATAGTAACTTCTTCTTTAACTTGGATTTCTCTTGTTTCGTGAGCAACAGATGAAACAGTTCCCATCTCTTCACCAAGCCAATCTTTACAAATTCTATTAGCTAAAGTAGTTTTTCCGCCGTTTGGAGGGCCATATAATCCTAATTTTATCTTTTTCCTTTTCTTAAAGAAGCCCCTTAGAAGCTTTTTGAAGAAGAATTTTAATTTTACCATTTATTCACTCTCTTATATCTTATTAATTACTCCAAACCCCTTTTTTATATAATATCAGTAATGTGGACTTTTATATACTTTTCTATTTGTTGCTTTAAAAGCCTATAGCAAGGTTTAAATATCTTCATTTTATTTATAAGAAGAATATTAAAGATCATTTTGCTAGCTATCCAACTATTAAGCATTGCTTTAGAAATATTAAGGGGCGTAGTTTAGTTAAGTTTCTACAAGTATTTTAGTTTGATTAAGGATTATTTGTGAAATATTTAATAATTTGTCAAATGTTTGACTTTTCAATGATAATGAAACTCCATATTGTTCTGATTCTCTAATGTTAATGATTGTTGGTGATTCTTGTATTTCTTCGTTATTAATAAGTTTAACTTGTTCTATTAAATCTTTATTTAAACTGATTTTATTGTCCTCTATAAATTGGTAAATTAAGGCAAATGAGCATTCTTGATTCCTGCTTTCATACCCAAATTTATTAATAATTGCAAGCATACAATGGTAGATTGAGTAGAATGCAGCTGATGCAGACCAATCAGAATATCCTATTTTTTTGAAATCAATAACAGCATTTAGATTATGTTCTGCTTTTTTTATATGTTTCTGGATTAATACTTGGTCTGTTTTAACTTTAATTAATCCTCTATGTTTATTAGTTTCTTTTAGTTCTTTCTCTGCTTTTTTTAGGCACCAATTAACTTTGTTTTTGTTGTGAGGCATCTTGGATTATCTCTATAATTTTTTTATATCCAAATATTATTGTGCCTTCATTAAGTGCATTCATAATTATTCTATCTTTTTTCTTGATATTCTCTTTAAGATCTTCATTTGTTTGTTTTATTAAATGAATTTTTTGGATATTTATTTTATTAAGCTGGTTTTTAATAATATTAACTTTCTTATTTTTTGAGTGGTTAAGGCTTAATAAAAAATCTATGTCTTTAAATTCGGACTTTCTTAACACTGAACCGAAAATTATTCCAATTTCAGAACTTTTTTCGAATTTTCTTAATTCCTTAATCCACTTTTTTATAGTTGGGTTGCTTTCTTGTGCTTCTTTCTGTAGTGTAAGTTCTATAAATGTTTTAGTGTATTGGTTATTAAGATTAGGTTTGTAAAAAATAGCTTTTCCAAATTGTTTTCCTGTTATTAAATTTTGTTTTTCTAATTTTTTTAATATTTTTAATGTTCCCATTGAACTTAACTTTACTTTTTTACTTAAGCTATTTGCATTATAATCTGTGTAAATATCTTTAAATAAAACCTTCATTATTTTTATTTCATTGTTAGTTATTGATTCCATCTAAACTTCTAGGTTATATGATTACACTTGTAGTTTATATACTTTTCTATTTGTTGCTTTAAAAGTCTATAGCAAGGTTTAAATATATCAATTTATTTATAATTTATATTATATTTACTTGGAGGAATTAGAAATGGGAGATGATGATGCTGATACTATTGTAAGTTATGCTAGGAAATTAGGTGTGGCTCTTGGTTGGCCTAGTAATAAATATTTAGAGCTTACAAATAAAGTTGATAATGATGGATTTATGCCGAAAGAAGTATTCTTGCAACTTAGTGGACAAAATATTCCTGCATTAGATAAAAGGGTAATTGCTTTAGAAGAAGGAGTTGTTAAAACAAAAGGTCAACTTATTCTTGTTGCAAACCCTCATGCTTATTTTCTTGGTTCAGATAATCCTGTTCCTCAGGAAGGAGGATATTTTGATATTGGTGTTCTTTCAGATAATGAAAATGACAAGATAAAATATGGTGGTTTTGATGAATGTGCTGGTATTATTATACCAGTAAAAAAGAAGGTTAGGGTTGATTTAAATCTTAAGATTATAAAACCTCCAACTGCTTATGATGATATTGGAAATACTATGTTGATTTATGCTAAGCAATTTAGAAATTGGAAAAATATTCTTCCTGCTCATCAATTTGAAGGTGAACAATCTTATAATTCTGGCAAAAGTTTAGTAATTGTTCATAATCCAGATTTAATAAATTATATGTGTGGTTATCCTGGTGTTTCTAATGAGGTTATTGATGATTTAGTTAGAAAATATCCTACTCTTTCTGAAGAAGAAGTTTTTGAGAAATTTAAGAAAGAAGATGAAGCTTGGGAACGAGCTATCGAAAATGGACAAGAGAACCTAGAAAGATTATTGGATTATCGGTTAGATATTGTAAAATAGAATAATCTTTAAGCAAGCATCATAGGAACAGAATACAAGAAGAGTGCAATTAAACCTGTGATGATGAATACTTTTTTATTCCAAGCCCAAATCTTTGCACCATCAAAATTAGTTACTGGTAACATGTTGAAGAATGCAAGAATTATATTAATGAAGTATGTTAAGTAAAGAATGCTAAAATTTGTTAAAAAAGATAAGCCAAAAAACAAAATTCCTATTCCAAAACAAATTGCTGCAAGCACTAAGTTTGATAACGGACCAGCATAAGCTATAATTCCTGTTTTCTTAATATTATGCTCTCCAAAGAAATGAACTGCTCCTGGTGCAGCTATAATAAAACCAAATAAACTTAAAGCAATACTAATCCAAAGCATTCCTTTGTTTGCTCTAAATTCTGCATGATACTTATATTTCTGTGCCATAAATTTATGGCTTAATTCATGTATTACAAAACTAAAGATCATTACAAGAAACATCATTGGTAAAAATAATAAAGCATTAACTGAAACTCCACCAAATAAAAGAGAGAATGCAATGCTTAACATAATTGTTGCAAAAAGTAATTCTTTTATTTCTATTCTTGAAAACTTGAACTTCATTTTCTTAGTTGCAATCTTTCTATTTATAATGTTTGTTACTTATGTTGTTTCAAGATAATACCTATAAAATCATAAACTTTATAATTTATTTTCCTAATATTATTAATTAAGTGTATATTATAAAAAAATGTTGGTGATTAATATGAATACAAAAAAAACATTTATGTTTGCATTATTAGTAATATTTGTTTTAGCTATTGCTTCATTTACTTTAGCTGATGATACTGATAGTGCCTTAAGTGCAGATGATGTTGATGATTCAGCTACTATTGAATCTGAAGATGTTGAAGAAGTTGAAATTAGTGAGCAAGATAAAAAAGAAACAAGGGTTATGCATAAAAAAAGAGGATTAAAACTAAGATATTTACAATTAGAAAGAGCTATTACAAGAGCTGTTGAAGGACAAAAAATAGCAATATCTTTTGTGCAAGAAAAATATCTTGATGTAGAAACAACTGAATTAGAAGACATAAACGCAGAACTCTCAGCACTATTAGAACTTGTTAAAGAAGTTGATTTTGAAGTTGGTGAAGATTTAATAACAAATTTTATTGATTTAAGAGATGAATCTAAAGAATTAGTTAAACTATTTAGAGAAAATATTCATGAAATTTTAGAAGAAGGCGATATTGCTAAACTTAGAGCTAGAATAAAAGAAATGAAAAAGGAAAGACTAACTGAATTGGATGAGCAAATAAAACTTAAAAGAAGAGAATACAATACTGAAAAAGTTCAAGAAGTTTTAAGTAGGCTAGGAGTAAAAAATGATAAATTAATTGCTTCAGTTGAAAAAGGAGATGTTAATCTAAAGCAAATAAAAAATAATGTTATTGACAAATTTAGTAAGTTATCTCCTGAGAAGAAAAGATTAGCTCTTCAAAAAGCAACCAAAGTTAAAAAAGAACTTGATGTTAAAAAATTAACACTAGCAAGAAAACTTAAAGTTAATGGCAAAGAGTTAATTAAAACTAAAGTTCAAAATAGATTAGTTAGCCTTGATGCGGCTAGGAGAGTAGGTGATTCACAATGAAAAAAGCAATAACTATTTTATTAATTGTTTTGTTAGTTTTAACCTTATTAACTGGTTGTGTTAAAACAATAGAAACTGATTCAGCTGATGGAACTGATGAAAACTTAGATACTGCTGCCATAGCAGACTTAGAAACAGAGTTATTAGATGAAACTGACACTGTTGAGTTGGGTGAGTTAGTTTAGATTCAGTTTTTGTTTTTTTGTTTTTATTATTCTTATATAAGTGAAATTAGAAATTCTCAATTTTGGACATAACATTTTTAAATAAAATGCTTCTCTTCTTTGATATCAATGGGCTTGTGGTCTAGTGGCTATGACAGTGCCCTTACAAGGCATTAATCCCCGGTTCGAGTCCGGGCAGGCCCATATATTTACTTTAATTAGAGGAATGTTCTTTTTGCAGGGGTAGTTTAGTGGTAGAATGGGGGCTTGCCAAGCCTTCGGTGCGAGTTCGATTCTCGCCCTCTGCATCTATACCAGTGGGACTGGTCTCGCGTAACATTGCCTTGTTAGGGGGAGGTTAGGTGTGACGAAAATAATAATTATTCAATAAATAAATTTATAAATAATGCCTTGATGGTTGTTACTATGGAAGAAAAGTTATTTATTGGTAAGAATGTTAAATCTATGGTTGATCCAGGAACTATTTATTATACTAATTTGTTAGGGGAGATTTCTAATGAAGGATTTAGGATTTCGTCTTCTTCTTTTGTTCAATCAAAAAGATTAGAATCAAATGAGCTTTTGCATAAAAGTTTATTGATTGGTAATAATGCTTTTTATACACTAATTGGAGATAATGTTTTTCTTTTTTATATGAAGCCTGAATTTAATAGTGTCTTATCCAAGAGAATGGAAAGTAATTCAAGAGTTTGTCGTTCAGTTTTTAATTTAAATGAAGTTTCACCTGATGGATTTAATTTGAAAGATGATTTCGAAAAATCTGGAATTGTAAAGTTTAATATATCTGATTTAGAAAGTAGTAATTTACTATCTCAATATGTTCACAATAAGAAAGTAGTGTTTTTTGAAGTTAATAATGAAGATTTAGTAAAAGGAAAAGATTTTGTTTCTAATCATTATAACTCTAAAATTGTTAATATGATTAATGCTTTTCATGGTGATGCTATTTATGGATCAAATGGTATTGCTTCTAAATTATTAGAATATGGCAAGAATACTTCTCCTGCTTATTTCACTAAATCAAATTGGGTTAAACAAGTTCTTAAGAAGAACAAAAAACATGGAGATACGGTTTGGATACATCCCGTTATTGGAAGCCTAGGATTATCATCAAGAATAGAATTAACTGAACCATATCATATTAATAAACCTTATTTATGTGCTTATGGTATAAAACAATAATAAATTCTTTAATTTTATAAATATTTACAACAAATAACACATGTCTGCAAAAAAGCTCTCATCCAATACAAGTCACCTCTGCATATAGTGTTGTGTAATATCTTTTCTTTTTTTATTTAGAAAGATTTAAATATCTGTTATAATATAAGATTAAAAATGATAGAAAAATATGGTTTAGACATTAAATTTTCAGAAATGAAAAAAGTATATCAAATTATCAAGCAAATTTCAAAGTTACCTGATATTTATAAAGAAAAACGATCATTATCTGAGGAAGAGTCTGAAACTATTTTCGATAAATTAAATATTGGTGAAAATGGTGCACAAAGAATGTATGATGTAATAGATACTATTGATACTTATTTCGGAATAGAAATTTTATCTAGATCCGGATTTTCTAAAGATAAGCGACCTTGTATGTATGCTCATTTATTTACATTTGCTGATGATTTCGCAAACAAATTTAATCTAAAGATTCATCCAATTGATGCTATGGGAAAAGCATTATATGAGATAAGTAAAGAAGTTAGAATACCCTCGACTATATCTATTGGAGTTGAAAACACAAAACGAATGGTTTCTGCAGAGCTCATGTATACATAAAAGAGGGGTTATTATTTTGAGTTGCCTTTGCATTTATTTTTGTGGTTATTTCTGAGTGCCGGAATTATATTATTCTTATAATTCTTAATTGGGTGACCACCAAATAAGAACTTTTATAAAAGGTGGTCACCTATTATATTATATGTTTGTTGAAAAAAGAAAATTAGGTAAGAATATTAAGTATTATCTAGTTCATTCATATAAAGAAAATAATGTTTCTAAAAAGATTAGAAGATATCTTGGTAGTAATTTAACAAAAGATAAATTATTGAAATTAAAATCAAAAGCTGAAGAAATAATTAAATTGCAAATTCAAGAACTAAATACAAAAGTATTTGATTTTTCTTTAACTCCTGTACAAATTAATAGTTTAAACAGATTAGACAATAAAATTAAACTAGTCCATCTTAACAAATACCAAATTAAGAAATTTGAAACTCAGTTTGTTTTTAATACTAATGCTATTGAGGGATCTGAAGTTTTATTAGAAGAAGTTCCGGGAATTCTAAATAAAAAAAGATTAATTAATGAAGATGAAAAAGAGACTAAAGGTTTAGCTAAAGCAATAGATTATGTTTTTAACACTAAAGAAAAATTAGGTTTATCATTAATTAAAGAGTTACACAAATTATGTTTCGCAAAAACAAAAAGTTTTGCAGGAAAACTAAGAAATGTTGAAGTTGTAATTAAAGATTCACAAAGAAATATTATTCATAGGGGTGTTCCAGAATCAGAAGTAGAACAAGAATTAAAAGAAATGATTTTGTGGCATGAAGAGAATAAAACTAAATTCAAACCATTGATACTTGCAGGAATAATTCATAATCAATTTGAAACAATCCATCCGTTCCAAGATGGAAATGGTAGGGTTGGAAGGTTATTGCTTAATTTTATACTTATTAAAAACAATTATCCTCCAATAAATGTTTTATTAGTAGATAGAGGAGAATATTATTATACTTTACAAAAATGGCAAAGAGAACATGAACTAAGGCCAACAATTGAGTTTTTAATAAAACAATATAAGAAAACACTTAAGCAGGTGACCACCAAAAACAATAATAAAACAAAAAAGTAGTCACCTATTATTATTCTTAAAGATTGGTTTGATATTTATTATAAAAAGAATACAATAATTTAAGTAAAGATTTAGGTGTCTACAAATTAAAGAAAAAGTAGTCACCTATTAATATCATCAATGAAAAACTTTATTAAACAATAACAAATAATTCTTTTAATGGACCAAAAACATATAGGTGTTATATTATTGATTGTAGCAGTTCTTATAGGTAGTTTTGTTTTTATAGTTCAAAACAATAATGACGATTTTGCTAAGGAATATGTAGCAGATGAAGGAACTTGTTTTTTAGATGATGGAACTTGTCTGCATAAACAAAATCTTCCCCTATATATTTTTGGTTGGACTATTGCAGGAGTATTATTCTTATTTGGAGCTTATTTAACTTTCTTTGATAAAACTCAAAAGATGATTGCTGAACATCAGATAAAAATATCAAGTGCTTTAGAATCTGCAAAAAGACATGATCGGGAAAAAGATGAGTTTAATGCTTACCTTGCAGGATTTAGTGAAGAAGAACAGATTATTCTAAAGGCAATCAGGGAACAGCAAGGTATAAAACAATCAACACTAAGGTTTAGAACTAATATTTCAAAAACATCATTATCCTTAATTCTAAGTAATCTTGAAGATAAAGAAATTATAAAAAGAAAGGTTTCTGGTAAGACTAAAGAAGTCTATCTTGTAAAAAAATTCTAAAAAGCGTTTTAAACGGTCTGGGACAATAATTCTTAGTTTATAGCTTGTTTTGGTGCTCTTTTTGTGTGGAAAGGTATTAATAAAAGATTCATTTCTATAATTTTAGGTGATTGATTATGAAGAAGGCCACAATTAAAATTAATGGAATGCATTGCTCAAGTTGTGAGATGCTTATTAAAGATGCTTTGGATGAAACTGAAGGAGTTACAAAAGCTGATGTTTCAAATACTAGGGGTGCAGCTATAATTTTCTATGATGAAAATAAAGTTACTGAAGATCAATTAAAATTAATTATTAAAAAAGAAGGTTATGAGGTTAAATAAATATGGTTATGAAAAAAGGTTTTATTGCAGAAGGAACTACTTGTGATAGTTGTGCTACAATTATTAAGAAGCAAGCACTTAAAATTGATGGAGTAATAGATATTACTTTTGATTATCCAACTGAAACAGGGTATGTTAAATTTGATGAGCAAAAAACAGACATGGATAAGATTCTTTACAAAATAGAGGAAAAGAATTATTCTTGTTTTATTCTTGATGAAGAAACAAAGAAGCGTAAGTCAAAAAAATTATTTGGTTGGATTTTTGCAATCATAGGAGTATTAGTTTTAGGTTATTTCTTATTTGGTTTTGTTGAAGGAATACAATTTCCAGCTATAAGTCAGAGTATGGGCTATGGTTTATTATTTGTTGTAGGTTTATTAACTGGATTTCATTGTATAAGTATGTGCGGGGGTTTTGTATTAAGTTATACAGCCAAGCAGGCACAAGAAGGAAAGAAACCACATAAGTCACATTTAATGTATGGTTTAGGAAAAACTATTTCTTACACAATCATTGGTGCAGCATTTGGTTTATTGGGGTCAATAATTGCATTCACACCTGCTCTTAGAGGAACAGTTGGTCTTATTGCAGGATTATTTTTAGTAATCTTTGGACTTAAAATGTTAAACATATTTCCTATTCTAAGAAAGATTAGAATAAAGACTCCAAAGTTTCTTTCTAAATTTGTTGGAGAGAAATCAAAGAGTTCAACTAGTCCTTTAGTAATAGGATTATTAAATGGTTTAATGATTGCCTGTGGACCATTGCAAGCAATATATATTATGGCTGCAGGAACAGGAAGTTTAATTGAAGGAGCAAAATTATTATTTGTTTTTGGTTTAGGAACACTACCTGTAATGATTGGTTTTGGTTACTTTGCTAGTTTTGTATCGAGTAAGGTTACACATAAAATATTAAAAGCTTCAGGATTAATTGTAATAATTTTAGGTATTGTAATGATTAACAATGGTCTTGTATTAACTGGTAGCGGATATGATTTCTCTTCTATAACTGGCTCAGTTGTTGCATCATCAGATGGAGTTTCTGTTGTAGAAGGTTTTCAAGAAATAAGAATGGATGTAACTAGATCTGGTTGGAGTCCAAACACGTTTGTATTACAAAAAGATGTTCCAGTAAAATGGATAATTAATGGAATAGAACTTACTGGTTGCAATAATGCTATTCAAGTTCCAAAATATGGTTTAGAGTTTGATGTTAAGCAGGGAGAACAAATAATTGAATTTACTCCTACTGAAGAAGGCACTGTTAGATGGAGTTGTTGGATGGGAATGATTTCAGGAACATTTATTGTGAAAGAGAATATTGATATTACTGATGAAAAAGCAGTGCAAGAAGAAATTGCAAAAGTCCCAGAGCAATCAGGAGGAACTTGTGGTGGTTCTGGTGGTTGTGGTTCTGGTGGATAAATGAAAATTTTTGAGCCTTCATTGTTTAATTTAAAGGAGTAAAAAATGAAAAAAGTAAAAATTGATATCACTGGAATGCATTGTGCTAGTTGTTCAACTCTTATCAATAGAGCATTAGATAAAGTTGATGGTGTTGTGAATGCAAATGTTAATTTAACCACTAATAAAGCCACAGTTGAATGCAGTGATAAAATTGGAGAGGTAGATTTAATTAAAGTTATTCAAAGTAAGGGTTATGGTGCAAGTATTGGTGAGAAGGTTAATAATAAAAAAGAATACTTAAAACTTAAGAAATCATTTTACTTTAGTCTTTTATTTGCAATACCTGTTTTTATTCTTGGAATGTTTTTTATGAAAACACCGATTCCATATCAAGATGTTATTATGTGGGCTTTAGCAACACCTGTTCAATTCATTGTTGGAATGCCTATGTATAAGAGTGCATTTCTTGCTCTGAAGAGTAAGACTGCAAACATGGACACTCTTGTTGTTATGGGAACATCTGCTGCATACTTCTATAGTGTTTATGTTATTCTTAGTGGACAAGGGCATGTATACTTTGAAGCAAGTGCAGTTCTAATTACAATTGTATTATTTGGAAGATTATTAGAAGCAAAAGCAAAAGGAAAAACAAGTGAAGCAATAAATAAGTTAATTGGATTAAAACCTAAGTTTGCTATTGTTATGCGTGGTGGTAAAGAAGTTAGGGTTAAAGTTGATGATATTGTTGTTGGCGATAAAATCCTTGTTAAGCCAGGTGAAAAGATTTCTGTTGATGGAATAATTATTAGTGGTAATTCTTCTATTGATGAAAGTATGGTAACAGGTGAAAGTATTCCTGTTGAGAAGAATAAAGGGGATAGGGTTATAGGTGCAACTATTAATAAATATGGAAGTTTTACTTTTAGAGCAACCAAGGTTGGTGCTAATACCACGCTTTCTCAAATAATAAAACTTATTGAAGATGCACAGGGAAGTAAAGCCCCAATACAAAGATTTGCAGATTCTGTTTCAGCATACTTTGTTCCTATTGTTTTATTAATTGCTATGATTACATTTGTTTCTTGGTTCTTTATATTTGGTGCTGAGTTTCAGTTTGCATTGATTGCTAGTGTAGCAGTATTAGTAATTGCCTGCCCATGTGCTCTTGGATTAGCAACACCAACTGCGATAATGGTTGGAACAGGAAAAGGAGCAAAAAAAGGAATTTTAATTAAAGGTGGGGAAGCATTAGAAGTTACTCACAAAATAAAAAATATTATTCTTGATAAAACAGGAACAATAACTAAAGGGAAACCAGAAGTAACTAATATAATTGGTCCTAAAGGTATTCTTACTTTAGCAGGATCACTTGAGAAAAAAAGTGAGCACCCTCTTGCAGAAGCAATAGTTAAGAAAGCTAAAAACTTTAAGAAAGTTACTAAGTTTAAATCAATTCCGGGCCATGGAGTAACTGGTGTTATTAGTGGTAAGAAATACTTTATTGGTAATAAAAAGTTAATGAAAGATAATAAGATTAATTTTGGTAATTATGCTTTGCAAATGTTTAATTTGGAGAATGATGGTAAGACTGTAATGTTATTATCTGATTCAAAAAAGGTTATTGGTTTAATTGCAGTTGCAGACACAATAAAAGAAAGTTCTTTCAGAGCAGTTAAAGAATTACAAAGGTTAAGGATTCGTGTTTATATGATTACAGGAGACAATGAAAGAACTGCAAAGGCAATAGCTAAAGAAGTTGGTATAAATCATTATTTTGCAGAAGTATTACCTAAAGACAAAGCAGATTATGTTCGTAAACTGCAGAAAAAAGGTTCTGTTGCAATGGTCGGTGATGGAATAAACGATGCACCTGCACTCGCACAAGCAGATGTAGGGATTGCAATGGGCTCTGGAACAGATGTTGCAATGGAAGCTGGTGATGTTGTTCTTATGAGAGATGATCTTTTAGATGTTGTTAAATCAATTAAGTTAAGTAAAATGACTATGAGTAAGATAAAGCAAAACATGTTTTGGGCACTTTTTTATAATGCTCTCGGTATTCCGATTGCAGCTGGTCTTCTTTATCCTTTAACTGGCTGGTTGCTCAGTCCAATGATTGCAGGTGCTGCAATGGCGTTAAGTTCAGTTAGTGTTGTTAGTAATTCTCTTTTGTTGAAGGGTAGGAGGTTGTAGGGTGCATGCCTACTAACAGGTCTATAAATCTGTAACCTGTTTTCATAGTTATAATAAATTATGGAATGAAATAAGATAAATAATAAGCATTCTAAGATACTTGATAACTCGAAATTATTTTCTCACCCATACCTATTAAATCATCATAAGTAATAATCTCAATAGCATTTAGATGAAAATTTAAACATTTTAATTCTTCTTTCTCTTTTCTTTTTTGTTCAGGGTCTTCACTAAAAGTTCCATATATTAATTTTATTTTTGGACGTAGAATTTCAACTCCTAATTCTTCATTTATCAAAGAACGATTTATTTCTTCTGATCGTCGAAGATAATTTATACATTGAGACTCTGCTTTAGAGAAGTTAGCTGATTTATATAGTGTGTTATGAGAATTATCATTATTAAACAATTTTTCTTTAGCCCTTTTTATCTCAATTAGACTGAGAAAATTATTTTTATTCTTAAATACGAAATCAGGCATAACATTTTGTCCTCCAGGAATATACCTTCGAAGGTTTTTTAATTTTAAATCTTCAAAAAACTCAATTCCTAATACCCAAAGGTTCTTTTTGAGCCAATTTTCTAGTACTTTTTCTTGTTGAATAATCCTATTATTATTTTCATCAATAAGATATTTTTGTAAATTAGGATTCTCTTCTATTTTAGTAAAAAATACAGTTCTTAATGAATAGTTTTTATCTATGGATATAAGTTCAGCTAAATTTTCTATTTCTTTTTGATAAAGTGTTTGTTTTATTGAAGCATCTAAATTTAATAATTCTTCTGAAGATAATGAATCTTTAATCATATTTAACTTCTCAGTTCCTAATTTTGAAAGTAGATTTCTTACAGTTTCAATATTTTCTATTGTTCCAAACTGATTTTGAATTAATACTAAATCATCTTCTGAATTAATTTGAGGGATGTCATCTTGTTGAATAGTGTTTAAATATGATCTTAATAAATTCATCTCTTCAAAATTAAGTTCTTCATTTAATCTAATATTTCCATCTTCTAATGAACAAGAATAAATAAAAAGCTTATAAGTTTCAGAATTAACTGTACCTGCAGAAACACCTTCAGAAGTAACCCTAATTAATATGTTATTTCTTTCTTTTATTCTAGCTTCAGTATTAATTCGCATTTTCGTTTATATCAATTAGTTTTTTTAAATATCTGGGTGCATTAGAATTGAAATTACTGCAAACAGTAAAAGAATTATTAGTTATTCCAACATTTTGAATATATTCTAATAAGTATGGTTTTGGGAGATTAGGATCGTTGGTTCCCACGCCCGATATTTGAATAATATCAACTCTATCATGACTATCTTGATGAATATAGATAGCATGTGGATTTCCAACTCTTTTACCCCATTTATCAGGTTTATCAGGGTGATGATATTCAAAAGTAATTTGTTTCTTTTCTTTTATTGCTCTTGTTAATTTTTGAAAAATTGTTTCAGCCATGTTATATCTCCTCAAATATTATTTTATTAAATTAATTAACTGTTTAATAATCCATACCATTCCTTCTGTATCTAAGCAACAATATTTTATTAAGTTTTTTCTTATTTCTTCTTTATTTTTTAGTTTTGGTTTAATATGACTATAAAAGTATAGCATACTTGCGTCTCCACCGTTATTAATTTCTAGTTCAGAGTAGCTTTTTCCTGTTAGTGCAGGTAGCACTTTTTTTATTGAGTATTTACCTTTTTGAGATTTATTATAGTAATAGAATGCTCTAAATGGATCAGCTAAATCTACTATTCTATTTATTGCTTGTTCTAACCACTCTTTATGCTCTAGAAAATTTTCTGCTAGTTTCCTCATAATACTTATTTCAAATGATTTATTAAAAACAATAATATCCCCGGTTCCCTCAAGATCTGTTTTCATTTGTTCTAGCAACTTAATTCTAGGATCTTCAGTTCCATCTGCTAAATATTCTTTATGTTCTGTAGCTCCATCTTCTTGCTCTATATGTAAAGAATATTGAAAAGGTATTTTCTGATAAGGTTTTGATTGATCATATATTGGCACTGCCGTATCAAATGTTTCAAAATCAAAATGGTACAAAGGATAATTTAAAGATTTCAGAAAATATTTAATATGCTCTTTTGAAATATAAGGGTTCTTTTTTAATGATTCAATTATTGATTCATCTCTATAATTTAATTTAGTCCCTTTAGGAATATCATTAATATCTTCAATGCCCTCTTCTAATAATTCCCAATAAACTCTCCAATTAGTTAATTGTAATACATTATATTCTGGAAGAGTCCCCCAACAATCATTTTTCAAAGGACACTCATAAGGCTTATTACATTTTTGAGAAATACAAATGTTAGGGGCAGTTTCTTGATTAAGAATTTCTTTAAATATTTTAGAATTTTTATCCATATCCTTAATAAGGTTTACTTTTTCAGTAACTTCTTCAATTATTATTAATTCTTCAGGATTTATAGAACCCTTCTTAATGTATTCTTTATTTAAGAATATTACAAAACACTTATTTATTTTCAATCCATCTTTTTCTAAAACATATTTCTGAAAAGCCAAATCAGGTATATGCTGTGGTTTTACTTTTGTTGTTGATTTAATCTCATACAAATCCCAACCCTTACTTGTTGGAATAAGTAAGTCGGACCTAACAAAAAAGCCATCAACCATAAAACCAGCTTCAAAAATAATCTTTTTCTCATTAACTAATTCTTTAGTTTTAACTAAATTCTCTTTAAATTCTAAACTATTTAAATCAATAGAATTAGGATATAACAATTTAACATATTCCTCAAAATCATGACCCTGAGCAAACTTGTGCTCATCAGATAAAGATATTTCGGGTAATTGTTTCTTATTTGCAAACCACAGTAGTCTATGACATTGCAACCCATTCATATATTTTGATTTAGTTAACATATAGCTTATAAATTGAAATATGTTTATAAATACTTGTGTTCAAATAGTTATTATGAAAGTTTTATCTATAAAACAGCCTTTTGCTGAATTAATAATATTTGGAAGGAAATCAATAGAGATAAGATCATGGAATACTCAATTTAGGGGAGATTTCTTGGTACATGCATCAAAAAAGCTTGATAAAGAAGCAATGCAAAGATATGGGTTTGAAGAACTTCCCACGGGGGCAATAATCGGAAAAGTTACTCTTATTGATGTTAAACATTATAATACTCCTGAAGAGTTTAGAAATGATCAAAATGAACATTTAGCACTTAGTGATTATGAGAAATATGGATTTATTCTTGAAAACCCTTTAGAGATAGATAATGTAGAAATTAATGGGAAGCTTAATTTTTGGGATTATGACTTTTAATTTAGTAAAATATAAAAAGAGTAATGAATTATAGAATAAGATGGTTAATGAATATGTTGATTTTGTATCTGATGAAGAATTCTTAGAATGCGTAAAATTAGTTGTTGATGCATATGTTGAAGAGATTGATTTACAGAAAAATATAATAGATCCATTTAAGGTTGCTTTTGATAGTTATTCAAAAGAGCTGACTCAAGAAGAATGGATTGAAGGTGAAGAGATTAGGCAAAAAGATAAGACTATTAATAATAAAATAGGCGATTTTCATCAAAAGCTTCTTGGAAAATCTGAAGGCTGGGTAGATTTAGGAACTGGGGATATAAGTAAAGTTGATTTAAAGAAACAGGATAATTCTGTTTTTATTGAATTAAAAAATAAACATAATACTGTTAATGCTGATAGTAAAATGAAATGTAGAGATAAATTAATTATCTTACGAGAACAATTTCCTGACTCAATTTGTTATTTTTCTTATATAGTTCCTGCAAATGGGAAATCTGAAGATCGAGTTTGGAAATTAAAAGGAGAGGAAAATCCTGATGTGAATCTTAGAATTTTAACTGGGAAAAAAGTTTATGAATTAGTAACAGGGGATTCTGAAAGTTTAGTTAAAGTATTTAATGCTTTACCTAAAGCAATTAAGAATTTATTAAAGTTAAATAATGAGTTCTCAGATTCAGAAAAAGATAGAATTAAATCATATTTAACTTACGCATTTAGAAAATCTTAGTTGCTTGAACTTGATTAGAAAATTCAGATAAATTCTTTTGAATTTGTGGATTACTTATTTTTGTTTTTCCATCCAAAGCGTTTATTATTTCTTTACCAATTGCTTCAGCCACTTTTACTGCTACTGCATTACCAATTTGTTTATATTGTGAACTAATACTTCCTTTAAATATCCATTGATCAGGAAAGGATTGAATTCTAGCATATTCTCTTATAGTAAATGGTCTGGTTTCTTCAGGGTGGCATCTTTCAGTTTGTTTTTGAGAAGGAGATGTTGTTAAAGTTAAGCAAGGTTCATTCCAACTGATTCTTCTTGCCATCCCTCTTTTTCCTCCGCCACTAAAAAAACTTTTACCCATAAATTCTTTCTGAAGTTCTAAAGGTAAGTTTATCCAACAACCTCCAGGAGGAACTAAATCTAAAACTTGTTTTCTTTTTTCAGAATATTTAGTTCCTTCAGATTGAGGAACTTTATGTAATGCCTCTTTTAAAGTAGGAATTTCCTTTAAAGGCTCAGGATATGAGAAATTAATACCTGGTTTAGTGCCAACAATAATTAATCGTTTTCTTTTTTGAGCTACACCATAATTGATTGCATTTAAAATTTTATATTGAATATTATAACCTAATTCTTTTAATACCTTTATCATAATATTAAGTGTTTTTCCTTTTTCATGTCTTAAAAGACCTTCAACATTTTCACCAATAAATATTTTTGGTTGAACTTCTTTAATGCATCTAGCAAATTCAAAAAATAATGTTCCTCTTGTATCTTCAAAACCTAATCTTTTACCTGCTAAACTAAAAGATTGACAAGGAAAACCTCCTGTAACAATATCTGCAGAAATATTTGTAAAATCCACTTTACTTACATCTTCATGAACAACATTCCAATCAGGCCTATTATGAATTAAAGTTTTTACACAATTTTTATCAATTTCAACCAACATGCCTGTAGAAATACCTGCGTTTTCCAATCCTAATGCCATACCTCCTGCCCCTGCAAATAATTCTATAACTTTATATTGATTCTTTAATTTTGACATTTTTATTATATTATTTATGTAAATGCTATTTATAAATCTTGTCAGAAGTTGTCGTGTGGATTTATAAGTATTACTTTCTCCAATATCTAATAGTAAATAATAAACAACATAGAACTACTGCTATTTTCTACACCTTAATTCTCCTACACAACTCCACACAACCAAAACATTTATATACTACCTTGCAATACCCAATACTAAACATAAACAAGTATGTGCAGGAATTAAAATGGATACACAATTTAAAAAAGGAGTATTAGAACTTTGCGTTCTGAACTTATTGAGGATAGAAGACTGTTATGGATACAAGATTGCAAATGAAATATCAAAAAAGATCGATGTGTCTGAAGGAACAATATATCCTTTATTAAGGAGATTAAAAAAAGAGGGTTATGTAACTACATATCTCAAAGAATCTAAAACAGGACCACCTAGAAAATACTACAAACTAACCAAAAAAGGAGAAAAAAGAACATTATCATTATCAAAGCAATGGAAGAACTTTACTAAAAAAGTAGAAGTTTTCTTAAGAGGTAAATAAAGTGAATAAAAAAGAATTTTTCAAAGAATTAAAATCAAGATTAAAAAACTTAAGCAAAGAAGATAGAGAAGAAATCCTAGAAGACTATGAAGAGCACTTCAATATAGGTCTAAAAAAAGGTAGAACTGAAGCTAAATTAATAAAATCTTTAGGAAGCCCGAAAGCAATTGCAAAACAGGAGTCTGCAAACTTGCTAATTAAAAAGGCAGAAGAGAAAGCTTCATTCTCAAATGTAACTAGAGCTATATTAGCAATAATTGGGTTAGGCTTTTTTAACTTAGTATTTGTTTCAGGTATTTTCTTCGGATTAATAGGAGTATTAATTGGAGTATATGCAATAACAATTTCATTTGTTGTTACAGGTATTTTCTTAATCTTTGCACCACTTATTCCTGCATTCACTAATTTACTAGCATTTGGGATAACTTCTTTAGCAACTATTTTTGCTGGAATAGGTTGTCTATGCATTGGATTATTAATGCTTATGGGATCTTATTACACATCTAAAGGGTTTTTCTCTCTTGTAATAAAATACTTAAAATTAAACATAAAAATAATTAGAGGTAATTAAAAATGAAAAATATAAAATATATAGTTTTAATCCTAGTCTTAATAGCTATAATAAGTATCACTGCATCTGCAATGTTGCTTTTTGTATCAAATGGTTATGATATAAACGCAGAGGAATACCAAGTTTCTGAGAATAAAACAATAGACTCTGCAAACGTTAATTCAATTAATATAGAAGTAGTTAGTTCTGACATTGAAATAGTAGAATCTCTTTCCGAAAATATAGAAATTTACCTAACCGGCCAAACAACTTCTAAGATTAATGAAAGACCAGAACTAAAAGTTACACAAGAAGATGATATTGTAACTATTGCTGTTGAATATAAAACTCTTAGGGGAACTTTCTTTAACTTTGGCGGAATGCATGACATTAATCTTAAGGTAGCATTACCAAAGAATATAGTTGATATGAAAATAAATACTATTTCTGGTGACTTAGATGTAAGCAATTTCGAGTTTGCAGATTTTAAGTTTGAAGGAGTTTCTGCTGATGCTAATATTAATAACATTAAAACAAATAACTTTCAGTTTAGCGCTATATCGGGGGATTTAACTGCTTCAAATCTAGAAACATCTGCATTTGTTACAGAAACAACTTCTGGTAATGTAAAAGTAAGTTCTTTAACAGCTACTTCTACAATTACAAATTCTATTTCAGGTGATGTAAATTTAGATTATACAGAATTAGAAGGGGGTATCAATGTAGAATCTGTTTCAGGTGATATTAAGTTTAAGCTTCCAAGTGATTCTAGCTTTGCTATTGACTTTGATACAAGCAGTGGAGATTTAACAAATCAATTTACTGGAATGACAACAGAATCTATAGTTATGGTTAATGGTGGGCTACATAGAATGTATGTTAGTACTGTTTCAGGTGATTTAAGTGTTTCCAAGTGACTTTTTTATTTTCTCTTCTTAAAAAACAAGTATAATACGATTGCTACAATTAGTGATATTCCGATAATAATTGGAATTATTAGTTTTTTATTAATATTTGAGTTTTGTTCATTTGTTATTTCGTTTGCTTTTTCTGTGATGTTGTTTTTATTGTCATCATTGTTTATTGTTTCTTGATCATTGTTGTTTATTGTTTCATTTATTAAATCGTCTAGTAAATTATCTTCATTAGAATCATTCTCCTCGTCTAATGTAAGTTCTTCATTTACTACATTCTCCGGCAAGTATGTTTTTATTGTGAATGAACTGCCTGCATATTCAATTATTTTTATAATTAAATCAGATATGTTATCATCATTAATATCTACTTTTTTATTATCATAAATTGTCACATACTCTGCTAACTCAGATATATAAAATTCAAGAGCTGTAGAGGTTATTGATTCTAGTTTTAATGTATATACTGTATTATTTAGACTTAGTTTTAATTTATCTTTTTTTCTTAGATTTGAAATTGTTTTATTATCAGTTATAATATATGTTCTAACATTTCTATCTGAATAAGTACTAGCTACAACAAATGTTGGTAGAGTTATATTATATTGTTTTTCAATAAATGTTTCTAATGAAAAAGAATCTGTTTCTGTGGTGTACCCCTCTTTACTTAATTCTATATCATAATTAAAATAGTTTGTTTCACTACTTTCATTTATAATATGTGTTAAAAAAGAAAAAATTGTGTTCCCATTCACATCTGTTTCTTGCGTTTTATTTTCATAAGAACCATTTATATAAATAGAGACCGTGTTTAAAGGATCACCATCGCTATATGCTGTTATATTTGCGTTTGTATAAATTGTTAATGTTGAATTTTGGTTAGCTGGTTGACTCCATCCAATATCACTATCATTAACCACAACATTATAAAAAGTTACATTGACAGTCCCGCCAACATCACCAAAATAAACATCTTTATATACTCCACTAATTGTTGATGCATTAAAAATACTATCGTAAAATACAACATCTGTTGTTGACCCAACTTTTAAAGCTGCTCGTGTTCCCTGTACTTCAACATTATAAAACGTTATATTTGTTATTGTTGTTGATGCAGAGTCTGGTGTTAAAATAATTCCTGCAGTTGAAGTAGAAGATGCCCCTGTTAAATCAACATTGTGTATTTCTAAATTTTCTGCAGTTGAATGAATGTAAAACCCTCCCAATCCATAATGCCCTGATAAATCAATATCTTCAAAATATGAATTATATACTCTTTCTAGAATAAACTCATCTCTATTAATTGAAGAGGTCACATTTTTAACATACAAATCTGTTGCATTATATAAATAAAACCCATAATCATGCTCATATGTTTCTGTGTTGTAGATACTACAATTATTACATTGGTCTAAATAAACCCCATGATGATCATAAGAAGAATCGTTTTTACTATGATTAGTAAAAGAATTATTTAAGATTATGTTATTTGAATTTATTAAGTTAATGCCCGATTTTCCATGTTGTGTTGTTATATTGTTCAAGTATACATATTCAGAATTAATAATATTAAAAATAGCTCCATTTGTTGTTTCTGAATAATCCTCGACTATATTAGAGGACCATCCACCTATTTCATAATAATTATCAGCAGTTCCTGTAATATCAGTTAGATAAAATGTGTTAATACCATCTACAAGATTAGTCCCTGTTATACTTAGATTATAAGGATATTGTAAAAAGTAATATCCATAATTTCCACAATTAGAGAAATTATTATTTGTAAAGATATAATTCTGTGCAGCAGTATTTAATGATACTGTCGTATACACACCATATGTGCCTATATCATACATTGTGTTATTATCAACATAAATGCCATTACTAAGTGCTGTTGTATCAGTAAAAATTAAACCAGCATTATCTATATTATAAATAGTATTATCTTCAATATGAATATCACGAGCATATCTTCCTATTCTTATTGCATTTTGTGAACTATTAGCAAATACATTATTTCGAATTGTTATATTTTCTAGGCCTGGACCATTATCTATACTAATTAAATAATAACCGGATGTTCCTGTCCCGTTTTTAAATGTATTACCCTCTATTAATATATCTCTACTTCTATAAAAACTTATACCATTTCCGCTCCCAATATTAAATTCAGAATTTAAAACTCTTGAATTAACATTTCGTGAATATTGTGTGAATCCCATATAATTATCTAATTGAAACACAGAATTATTTATCAAAATACCTTCAACATCAATACCTTCAAATAATAAAGTATATGTGTTTGTAATTGAGGAATTGATAAGATCTATATCTATGTCTTTATCAATATCTTGTACACCACCCATAAAATATATGCCTGTACTTCCTGATGCACCAGCATAAGAAATAAAACTATCAACTATAGAAAATGTATTTATACCATCCGCATCTGCAGTTTCTACATAGAATTTATAATGTTTCGTTCCATTAGAAGTTAATACACTTCCATCTGTCATCCATAATCCAGACCCTCCAGCTTTTAAATAAACACTAATGTCACCATCATTTGCTAAATGCATGGTTAGTGTACTATCATTAATTGTTAAATTACCAGAAATATTTAAATTCCCATATACCTCTAATGTTGTTGAAGATAATGTGCAATCTTCACTATCTAAAATAACCCAATCTCCTGAACCGGGATACGTACATGTAGCACTTACTACACTAGTCATTAAGATTAAGAAGATTAATGTTACTATTATATTTTTGTTGAACTTCATTTTCGTGTAACTATAGTGTTTATATTGTTATAAATCTTACAATCTTTACTTTATAAAGTTAATTGATGTTTAATTTATCTTTCGTAATGTTGTATTTCCTAAATATAAGCTACATAAATAATGCTGCTTTTCTTCACTTGTAGGTAATTACCCTAAACATTTATAAATGAAACTGCAATCTTCTATATTATTAAACACAAAGAGGATAAGAAAGTAACAAACTTAAAAACTTTTGATTTTTTGAACTTTCCTAAAGGAAAGTAACACAGATAACAATCAATATCTTTTAAAATTTCACATTTATTTTTGTACGCTTTCTTAATATATTGCAAATATATGAACATAATTATAAATGTATATTTGTAACGTTCAAAAATACTGCCTCAATTTAATTAGTATTTTTGTGGTATTTAAAATGGAAAAATTTGAAAAATTAGGTTTATCAGAACCTATACTAAAAGTAATAAAAAAACAAGGCTTTGAAGCCCCTACTGAAGTACAAGAGAAATCAATCCCTTTAGTTTTAGAAGGTAAAGACATTGTTGCAGAATCTGCAACTGGATCTGGTAAGACATTAGCATTTAGTGCTGGAATATTACAAAGTACCATGCCTACTAAAGGTATACAATCTTTAATTTTGTCTCCGACAAGAGAGTTAGCTCATCAAATTTCTGATGAAATATTAAAGTTCTCTAAGAATAGACAATTAAAAGTTGCATTAGTTTATGGTGGCGTATCAATTAACCCACAAATTTCTGCTTTAAGGAGAGCAGATGTTGTTGTTGCAACTCCTGGAAGACTTTTAGATCATTTAGGTAGGGGAACAATTAATTTAACTAGAGTTTCTACTGTTGTTCTTGATGAAGCAGATAGAATGTTTGATATGGGATTTATAGACGATATTAAAGATATTTTATCACATTGTCCTAAAAAGAGACAAACATTATTATTCTCTGCAACTATTTCAGATGATGTAATGTTTATTGCAAAAAAATATATGCATGATCCTGTTAGAGTTAGAGCAGGAGCAAGAGTGGATCCTAAAAAACTTAAACAAACTTTTTATGATGTAAAACAAAATTCAAAGTTTCCTTTGCTTGTTCATTTATTGCAAAATGAAGAAACTGGCTTAGTAATGATTTTTTGTAATACTAGACATAATGTTGATTATGTAGCTGATAACTTAAAAGCTCAAGGAATTAATGCAACTGCAATCCATGGTGGGCTTTCTCAAGATAAGAGAAGTAAAACAATGAATAAATTTCACTCAAAGAGTGTTGAAGTTCTTGTTTGTACTGATGTTGCTGCAAGAGGACTTGATGTAAAAGGAGTTTCACATGTTTACAATTATGATGTTCCTAATGATAGCAAGCAATATATCCATAGAATTGGTAGAACTGCTCGTGCTGGAAAAGATGGTAATGCAATTACAATTCTTTCAAGAAGAGATTATGAAAACTTTACTAGATTATTAAATGAACAACAAGTTAAACTTGAAGAACTTGATTTGCCTAAGGTTCAAAGAATTGAAATGGTAAAGAGTTCTCCTAAAACAAGATTTGGTGGTCGAGGAAGAGATTCTGGAAGAGGCAGAAGCCCTTCAAGAGGAAGATTCAATGATACTGAACGTTCTTCTGGTAGAGGCTCAAGAGGAAGAAGCTTTGGTAGAAGCAGAGAAACTTCAGACGGAGATTCTGAAAGAAGCCCAAGAGGTAGAAGTTCTGGTTCAAGAGAACGAAGTCCTAGAAGTAGAAGTTCTAGCCCTAGAGGATCTAGTTCAGGTCCTGCAAGAAGTTCTGGTTCAAGAGAACGAAGTTCTTCTGATAGTAGTTCAAGTCCTAGAAGATTTAGTTCAGGAAGAAGTACTGGTCCTAAAAAAGGCGGTTCTGGCCCAAGAGGTAGAAGTTCATCTAGGCCTAAGAGTGGTTCTAGAGGGAAACCTTCTGGTCGAGGACGTAGATAGTTTTTTTATTTAATTCCGTTTTTCGGTGCCAATAACTTAGTAAGTTATTGAGCATTATTCTTTTTTTTTATTTTTCCTGTGCTGCATAAATCATATCAAAATATTTCTTTTTTATGAATATGTTCTTTTTTAGTTTTTGCATTGTTTCTTCAAGATCAATTAAAATCCACGAATTAGTGTTTTTTTGCTTTATTGCTTCATTAATTATTAATTCCCAATCAATTTCTTTTTCTAGTTTTATTATTGTTTCTATGTCTTCATAATCTTTTTCTCTGTTTGTTATTGATTTTAATAAGATTAAATATTCTTTTGGTAAAATATAAATATTTAATTCAGATTTATCAATAAAGTCATTTTTTTCTATAAAATTATTATTTAGTGTTAATTTAAATCCAAAAACATCTTTAACAAATAAATCAAATCTTTCTTCTCCACGAGAGAATATTACTGGTTTGTTTTTATTTTTTATTCTTTCCTTATTATATATTCCTATTAATGATTTTTCTTTGTAGCCTAATTTTTTAATAGCTTCTATGAAAATGTTTCTATCCTTTAAGTTCTGAAATACTAAATCAATATCCTTTGTTGTATTTTTATAACCAGAAAACATCATTGCAGTTCCGCCTATTGCTATGCAGGAGATATCTTTTTCAAGATAATTTGCAATTAATTTAAATAATTCATTTTGATCTTCAACATTTATCATTTTTATACCTCTCGGGGATTTTTCTAACTTTAACTTTTTGTCTTGCTTCATAATATAATTTAAGAACTTCTTTAGTTAGATTATGTTTTTTAGCTAAATCAAATAATTTCTTCCAGTTTTTTATATGGTTGAATAATGAATACATTGCATTTTTTATTCTTATATCTTTTGTTAAATATAATCCATCAATAATTGCTTTCTCTACTGAATAATTTCCAAAAATATAATGTTTGAAATTAGGGGTTATTTTCTCTGGTGAGTATGTGTTTAATACGTTAAAAAAACCATTTGGTTGTCTTAGTTTTTTATTTGAAATTTTATAGATTCTTTTTTGTTTTCCTCCTCCACTTACTTGAATATAGCCTTCTTTTTTAAGTTTAGAAAGTTTGTTGATAGCTGAAGCTCTTGTTAAATCATTTTTATCTGCAAAACTTTCTACTGTATATTTTCCGCTTTCTATATTCATATATGTTACCTATGTTAACTATTATATAAACTTTTCGGTTTTTATGTTGTGTATAAGTTTACATTAACTTTTATGAATCATATATTTGATAAATTCTAATTATAATTAGAAGAGTCATACTTTACTATCTTCCCTTTTCTTATGTCTCGGAAAGCTTTTATTATGCTATTTAAGAACTTGTTTTGTTCTTTTAATTTTTTAATTTGTTTTTCTTTATTCATTTTTTAATTTAATACCTGTTTTTTCTAGTCTGATAATCTCACTATTTAATTTTCTCATTAATTCTTTTTGTTCTCTAACTAATTTTGTTGTTTTGTCCATTTTATTATGTATTGTTTTAAATATTTAAATATTTTTTTATAATTATTGGTGTTTTTGTTCGCTTAGGTAATCTTTAATCTTTTTGGAATTATTAATAATTTCTTGTTGGTTTTTCTTGTTTGATACATTAATTAGTATTATTATAATTTTTTTATTTAGTATATAGTAGTATAATCTGTACCCTTTGTTTTTTAATTCTCTAAAATTTTTATTTCCTAGAGGTTTGGCTAATGAGTAAGGATCAATGATTAATTTGTTAATTTGTTTTTTAAATCTTTCTCGTATTTCTTTTGGAAGTTTTTTGAATTTTCTTCTAAACCCTATATGTTCATAAACTTCATATTTTTGCATAATTATAAGAATTAAAATATCTTTAAATCATTTTGTTAACTTTTTTCGAAAGTTTTTCGGATACTTTGTAAAGTTTCCAAACACTTCATCCTATGCTCTCCGAGCAAACTCATAATCTTCTAATAATATCGAATCAATATTATCAAGTTTCTTAACTTTGTAAAGTCGACCATTACCAATCTCTGTGATTTTTTCTGCAATCTTCTCCCCTTTCTCATCGAGATCAACACCAATAAAAGAAACAGTTATTTTTCTAGCTGTAGCGATTGCAACTGCTTCATAAACTTGTTCTACTTCACCAATATTTGGCATAGCATCACTGAGAATAACAATGTGCTTTGTATTTTTACTTGCATTTAATAATTCCGAAGCTGTTTCTATAACTTTAGAAATATTAGTTTGATTTTTTGCTCTAATCCTAACTAATTCATATAAGAATTGGTTAAAGTCTTGAGTTAAACCAAATACTTTTCTAATTTCAGAATTAAAAACTAATAATCCCACACGATTCCGATCAAGAATTGTTTTGTATGCAAGTGCAACACCTGCTCTTTTTGTCATTCCTAATTTATTACCTTTCATACTTCCACTAGAGTCTAAACAATAAACAATATCTATTTTGCCTGTTTTTTTTCTTTGATAAATTTTAATATCCTGAGTTTTTATTTGTGAGTGCTTTCTTCGTGCTGCATTCTTGATTGTCTGTGCAATAGAAACATCTCTATAACGAGATTCAGAATCAAAGTTTTTATAATCATCTTTTTCTCCGTAGACATCAAACTCTTTGGTTTTTCTAGTGCCAAAACCTTTGATTTTTAGTTTTTCTAATTCTGAATTACATAATTCAACAGCTGCTAAATCAATACCTTCATCTGTTAAAACAAATTCTGAATTAAGAACGCCTTTTGATTGCAGGTTCTTCATGTTTGCAGCAATATTTTTCTTTAACTCTTTTTTGAATTCAGGAATATTAATATTCTTCTCAACATAACCCGGTTCAAAATCTGTTAGCTCTCTAATAATAGTTTGACCGTAAAGTTTTTCTGCATTTTGATAATTGTTTACAAGATTCTCAAACATTATGTCAGGAGTAAAACTTCCAACAGAATTATTTATCATCTCTTCTGCAAGTTTGCCTTTGTCTTTATCTGCTTCACCAGAATCAACAGTTGACATTAGTTTTTGTTCTTCACTAGCAGACTTCTTCATATTGCCTGAAAGTTCTTCGACCTTATCGTCATTAGTAACTTCTTTGCTCGTTTCGCTTTTGCTTGGGTCAGGTTGAATCTGTTAATTTTTCCGACATAGCTTCAAAGTTACTTCTAAGAAATTCTTCTGTAGTTTTAGTGTATGCAACACTTGGTTTAAGTTTTATTCTATGTGCTAGAACTGAAACAAATACATCTTCTATGTCTTGCATTTTCACTGTTTTTCTATTATTAATAATTGCATTAGTTTGTGCTCGCTCATACAATCCTAAAGTTGCTCTAACTCCTGGATGTTTTTCTAAATCTTTAGATTCTCTTAGAGCTTGTATGTAAATTACAATAAAGTTTTTCAGTTTTTCTGGAAACTCTGCATAATTAATATTTTTATTGTTAAGAATTGTTTTTTCCTCTTCTAATGTTTTAGGATAATCCATATATACTAAATCAAATCTATCTATAAAAACATCACTAAGAGGTTCTGTGCTTGAATCTTCTGGATTCATTGTTCCTAAAAAAATAAAGTCAACATTAAAATCAAAAGTATAACTTCCAACAGTAACTTTTCTTTCTTCTAAAACTTGAAGTAAAGCGTTTTGTAACTTTTCAGAACATCTATTTATTTCATCAAAGAACAATATTCCATTATTTGCTTTGAATATTTTACCTGGCGTAAATGCTTCTATTGAAAGTGCTCCATGTTTCATTGCTAAAACTGGATCAATATCTCCAATAAGATCTTCAGCTGTTAAATCAGGTGAACCTTGAACTCTAACAAATAATTCTTTTGAATCAATTTTTTTAGTTTTGATCAGTTCTTTTTTATTAGTCTTTTCAATACATGAAGGGCAAGAAGGTTTTTCAGGTAAACAGTTAAATCCGCAATCATTAACTTCTTTTATAGGTAGAATATTAACTAATTGTCTTGATAAGGTTGTTTTTCCTATTCCTGGAGCTCCAACAATAACAATAGGTCTCCTTGCGTAGAGTGCAGATTTTACTTGCTTTTTGATATTTGCATTCCCAATTATTTTATCAAAGCTAAAGTTTAATAGATTTTGTCTTAATTCATCATAAAATTTCATTTTACACCTCGTATACTTGGTCTTTATCCTAAATTGGTTTAGGTTTATATATTTTACTTAAATAGGTGCAAAAACTTAATTTTTGGCTTTTTTAGTTTATTTATAAAGGAAAATGGAAAAATATATAAATACTAATTACCACTACAAAGTTATAACATTTATTTGAGGTGAAATATCATGTCAAAATTAATAAATAAAATAAAAGACCTTTATAATGCTAATTTAGCTAGTTCTAAGTATGTAGCGGGAGGAGCAAGAGTTACTACTGGTGCTGTTGTTAAAGGAAGTTTATTTATGCTTTTATTAGGGCTTTCTACTGCTTGCTCAAAGCCTATGAAGACGGTTAAAGTAAATCCAAATAAACCAGATTCAATGGTAACTCATATTGAATATGTTATTGAATCAGCAAGAAATTCTAAAAGTGCAAAAAATCCTAGTTCTTTACTTCCAGATTATAAAGGAGAAGTTAGAATTGGTTTTTTTAATGATGATTATAATTATCCTTATGAAATTCAAATGACTTTTGATGGAAAAGGCCATAATGGTTATTTGGTAGTTTGTGAGAATAAAAAGCTTACTGTCAATCTTGATCTTGAGGGAGATTTAGTTGAATATAAAATGCCAGAGACTATTCAATCTAAACCTTTAGTTATTACTAAAGGAGATATTAAACCTAACCCTCTTGCTGAAAAATAATTTTTATTTTTTTCTAATTTCTATTCAATAAATTTTATAAATAAATCAAATTATCACTAAAAAAATGGAAAAAATAAATAAAACACCTAAATTTATTAAGTATGCTCTATTTAGTGCTTCACTTTTTATAGCTAGTGTTATTAATACATCAGCAATTCAGTATTCACTTATTGAAACAAATGATAAATTCCCACCTTTATTTAAACCTGTGGAAATTTCATTAGAATATAAACTTATAAACTCTGATTCTAGTTCAGTTGATACTAATAAAGAATGGGATGAAAAACCAAAGTATAATCCTTGGTAATTTCTATTCAACAAATTTTATAAACAAACTAAGTGTTCTTTTATTATATGGCTTGGAAAATAAAACTACAAAATAAATTAAAAACATATTCTAATGCAGTTCTAATTGTTGGTTTACCTGGAATAGCAAATGTTGGCAAAATTGCAGCAGATTATCTAGTTGCAGAATTAAAAACTGATCTGTTTGCAGAAATAATATCAGACAATGGGCCCTCATTCACTTTAATCAATGAAAAGAACTTAGTTGTATTACCAAACATTGAATTATATCATAAAAAAATAAATAAAACAAACTTCTTTTTCTTAATTGGGGATTATCAACCAACAGAAGACTTAGAATCCTATTCATTATGTAAATTTTTAACTCAATTCATAGAAAAAATAAAAATAAAACAAGTAATAACGCTTGGTGGAATTGGTTTAGAAGGTGAACCTGAAAAACCAAAGGTGATTGCTGCTCCAAACAATAAAAAGTTTGCAGAAGAATTAAAAAAACAAAAAATAGATACTGATGTTTCTATGAAAGTTGCAACTATTCTTGGTGTAACTGGATTATTAGTTGCTTTACCTAAAGTAGATGCTTGTGCTTTGTTAGCAGAAACTTCAATGTATCCAGGGTTTATTGGTCTGGGTGCAGCTAAAGAATTATTAAGAAAACTAAAATTAATGTTTAATTTTGATGTTAAATTTGGTAACTTAAATAAAGAAATAAAAGCAATACAAAAGATTGCAGAAACTTTAACTATGCAGCAAGAAAAAATAACTTCTAAAAAGAAAGTTAGAGATGTGAGTTATATAGGATAAAATGTTAATAAACAATAGAACAAAAGAAGTTCTTGCAAATAAGATAGTTAATCTAAAGTCTTTTCATAAAATAGGGTTTGGTTTGATGTTTAAATCAAAAAAGTTTTGTGAAGATAAAGCTTTTATCTTTCATCTAAACCCTAAAATAAAGTATTCTATAACCATGTGGTTTGTTTTCTTTAAGATAGATGTTTTAATGCTTGATAATAATAAAAAAGTTGTTGAAATTAAAAAGAATCTAAAACCATTCACTACTTATCATCCTAAGAATAAATTCAAATACATGATTGAAATGTTACCTGCAACTTTAGATGTTAATATTGGTGATGTTTTAGATATTTATTAAAGTTTATAACCATTGCATATTTCTACTGATTTTCTCCTGCCTTTGCCTATTGTACTAATTGGCACATTAAACTGAGCTGCTGTATCTTCTTTCATTAGAATGTTTGAATATGTTTTTTTTAACCCTTGTTGTTTTTCTGGTGTCCATGTTTGGCAACAACTAAATACTCTGTCAGATTTAACAGGTAGATATATGTCTCCCTTGAGATCCCATTTTTCCACATTTTCATCAAATTTTGTTTTTAGTTCTTTAGCTAGATTTAAATAAGCAATAAGTGCGGCTTTGTTATAATAATTTGCTTCAGGGTTAACAAAAGTATCTTCTATTTGATAATTTTTATTAAATATTTCAAGGCTTGTGTCTTGAGGTATATCCCCCGATATATCTTCAGGCATTACTAGGCCATCTTTCATAACAATCTCGCCTAAGTTACTTAAGTTTATAGAAACATAATGATTACTGTTCTTTACACATTTAAGATTCTTAAAAATTGCTCCTAATGTTAAATCATTAATCATCATAAAAGAGAGAAATCATTACGAGTATTTAAATCTTACTCATATCTAAGCGCATCAACAGGTTTAAGCTTCATTGCTCTATATGCAGGAAATAAACCAGCAGCCATTCCAATAGCTATTGCAAAGAGAATTGCTCCTGCAGCTATTTCTGGCTTGATTACAATTGTTAATGTAAAAACGTCTAGTTGCGCAATAATAACATTTGCTAATTGAATAGCTAAGAAACTAAATATTAGCGATATGATCCCTCCAATGAGTCCAAGCATTCCTGCTTCTAATAAGAATATAGATAAGATATCATTATTTTTTGCGCCAATAGCTTTCATTATACCTATTTCTTTTGTTCTCTCAAGGACAGAGGTATACATAGAATTCATTATTCCTAATCCTCCAACAATAATTGAGACTGCAGCGATTGCAAGAATAACTAATTTAACAACACCAATTGTTTCTTCAGCTTGTTCTTTAATTTCTGTTGGAGTAACAACCCAGAAGTTATCGTCCCCTCTAGCTCTTTCAAGTTGCTTTTCCATGTTTGTTCCAACTTTTTCAATATCTACTCCTGGAAGAACCATAGCCATAATAGCACTAACACCATCATCTGTATTAGTGATGCTTCTCATTGAATTAATAGGAATTTGAACTAGTAAATCTTCTCCTTGATCTCCTGTTTCTTCCAGAATTCCTACAACTCTAAAATTTTTATCATTGATTTTTATCATACTCTTTGCAAATAAATTAACATCAAATCTTTCTTCAATTTTTGAACCAATAACAACAACACTTCCTTGCTCTCCATTATTAAATCCTCGACCATCAGCGTATTCTCTACCAAATTCTTGAGCCATATCATTAATATATGTTGTATCTATTCCTCTGACATTCATTAACATTTCTTCGCCTTTTATTTCAATGGGGACACTATCTGAATAATAAAATACAGCATAATCTACTCCTTTAACTTTAGTAACCGTATCAACATCGTCTGTACTTAAACCTTGAGAACCTGATGGCCTACCAAAACCAACAGCTTTAGCTGCAATCATTAATTTATTTGTACCAAGTCTATCAAACTGATCAGAAACAAGATCTTCAATACTATCTGCAAAAGAGTAAAGTAAAATAATAGAAACTATACCAATAATTATTCCAAGTAAAGTTAAGAAACTTCTAAGTCTTCTTGACTTAAAATTCTTTATTACAATCTTAATATACTCCATCATTTTTAATCATACCTCAGGGCGTCCACTGGTTTAAGCTTAGACGCTCTCTTCGCAGGTAAGTAACCCGAAATTAAACTAATAATAATTGCAAACAATACCATCCCAATAAGAACAGGGTAATTAATACTTACATCTATTGGTAAAAAGTTTGCACTCGTGATAATTTCTGCAATATACAAAGTTAATATTTGTCCAAATATAACTCCAATAACTCCACCAATTAAACCAATAATTCCTGATTCAATTAGAAATATTTTCATAATATCTTTATTTTTTGCACCAATTGATTTCATAATTCCAATTTCATTTGTTCTTTCTAGAACATTAGTATACATGGAATTCATAATCCCAATTCCTCCAACGATAAGTGAAATAAATCCAATTGCACTCAGCATAAATGTAACTCCTCCAAGCATTGTATTGACTTGAGTCATTAATTGGCTCATTGTATAAACTTCAAAATTTTCATCATCTCTTCTTCTTTCCATTTGAACTTCAAGTTTTTCTGCAACAGTATCAACATTAAATCCTTTTTTAACTTCAACTGTTATTGCATCAACTTGACGAGGATTATTATATTCTTCTCTAAATGTATCAATATCCATCATGACAGAAGTATCATCTTGTTGATTACCGATTTTATTTAGTATTCCAATAACTCTGAATTTCTCTCCCCCAATTAAAACATTTGTATTAGCATGAATTTTTTCATCAAAAGTATTTTTCCAAATTGAATAGCCAATTAGAACTCCTCTTGTTTCTCTTTTATCTGGAATAGAACCATCAACAAGTTCCCAATTCCAATCCCCAAATCTTTCAGAAAGATCATCATAAGGAATTGCAGTTATTGTTATATACTCTGCATTATTTCTATATTCAATTTTTTCTGCGGCTTTCATTGCCATTGGCGTAACATATTCAAAATAAGGCATGGATTCAAGATGGTCAACATCGTCTATAGAAAGAAGCTCAGTAGTTGCAATACCTCCCATCATCATCCCTTTAGGCATAATCATAACAACGTTAGTGCCCATACTTTCAAATTGTTCATTAATTGCGCCTTTTAATCCTTCACCCAAAAGAATAAGTGCAACAATAGCAGTAATACTAATGATTATACCTAGCACTGTAAGTAAAGCTCTCACTTTACGATTACTAATACTCCTTGTTGCAACTATGAAATAATCTTTTACCATTTTATTAAATTTAAATTATTCTCTATTATTATTGGGGTCATTGCTTTAATTTCTTCTGAATAGCTCATTTCTGGAATAGGATTTAATAAAAATATTTTCTTATTAAGAACATGTGCGAATGCAATTTCTATTAAACTATTTCCGCCAATATAATTTTTAATATTATTTTTATCTTTATTAATAATAAGAACACAATCAACTTTCTTTATTTTTTCAAAGTAGGTTTTGAAAACATCATGTTCAATTTTGTCCCATTTATCTTCAATGGCACTTGTTTTATCTGCATATTTGGTAATCTTTTCTGGTGTTATAACTATGTGCCCTAATTTTTCAAGTTGTTTTCTTGTATCTAACATTTCTTTAGCAAAAGAAATACTTCCACAAATTGCAATTTTCATTTTTATGCTCCAAAATTATAAAAAAAGAAAATAAAAAATAAGAATCACTTCTTATTCTTCTTCCTTGCCATTAAGTAATAAAGTATTCCTCCTATTACATAAGTTCCTATCAGTATTATCCACCATAATATTTTTTTACCTTTAGGCATTTTATTCTTTCTAAGATTCATTATCATTGAAACCCAAAATACTGAAACAATTATTAAAAGCATGATATTAAAAATTGCTCCTGCTCCTGGAGGGGCTTCAATACCATATTTCATTAGTTGTCTCTTATTATAAAGTTCAACATCTATTTCTTCTGTTTTCTCAAAATATTTTCCATAATTATCTTTATATTTTACTTTAATTTTTAATGGAAGTTTTCCTGCTACGCTATCTTCTGAATAAATTTCAAATTCAGCTGTATCAAAATCATCACTTTCAAGATTACCAATGTATACTTTATTGCTACTTAATATTGTATAATATAATGGCTGTTCCATTAATTCAATTTCTAAATAATTAAGATTTGTTTTACCAATATCAGCAATACTAAAAGTAACTGTTCCTTTTTGTAATTCTTTATAGATAGTTTTGTCCTCTAATGCAAGAGTGTATGATGGTTTTTCATACATTTTTACTCCAACAATATAGCTTTTTGTGTATTCTGTTCCATCATCATCATAGTAAGTCATTGTTAATGGAATTTTCTCAACATCAATTGGTGTATCTGGAGATGTTGCTAAAGTAAAAACAACTTCTTTTTCTTGACCTGCACCAATTACTTCTATAACTTGTTCATTAGCGCTTCCAATTGGAGCGAAATAATAAGTTGTAGTTGTAGTGTCTTCAATATCTAGAGATAATTTTACATCTCTAATTTGTGCTGAACTTAAAGATTTAACTCTCAGAGTTAATTCAATATCTTCACCAGGAATTGCGACTTCTGGATTTGTTGTTGCAGAAACAAGTTCTACAACTGGTTCATATTCATTAACAGTTATTGTAAAATCATCAAGCTCAACATAAGTTCCACCATTATTTAATGTATATTTTGCTTTTAGGGTATTGTCTCCTGAAACAGCAACATCTGAAACTCTTAGTTTATATTTTATAATATATGCATCTGCTCCTGTTTGATAAGCATCTATTGATCCAAGATCTTTTTCTACTTCGCCTTCATATAAAGTAAATGGGAATTCAGGCATAATCTCAAATTTCAGATTACTTAATGTTCCTGCACCTGTATTTTCTATTCTAAATCTTACATCAACTATATCGCCAGGTTCAACTGGGTCAGGTATTTGATTTACAAGTGTAACTTCAATTCTTGCATTATCACTAGAATACTCTGTAGCTATAACGCTAGTGATAATTGATAAAAATAATGCTACTAATACTAAATTTGTTATTATTTTATTCATTTTCATTTTTTAGCCTCCTCTTAATTTGCTCTTTATTTTTATTATTATTTTTCATTTTTTTGTTGTTAACAATTGCACCGTCTTTTAAGTACAAAACTCTATCTGCATATTTTGCTAAATCTGCATCGTGTGTTACCATAATAATTGTTTTACCTTGTCTATGTAGTTTATCTAAAAATTCTAGGATTTTAACACCTGTTTTAGAATCTAAATTTCCTGTTGGTTCATCAGCAAGAATAACTTGTGGATCATTAGCAAGAGATCTTGCGATTGCAACTCTCTGTTGTTGTCCGCCAGATAATTCTGGTGGTCTATGATTTACTCTATGTCCTAAATCAACAAGTTCTAAAAGTTGTCTTGCTTTCTTTTGTCTTTGTTCAGCTGGCATTCCTTGGAAAAGCATAGGGAGTGCAACATTTTCTAATGCTGTTAGTGTTGAGACAAGATTAAATTTTTGAAAAATAAATCCTATCTTCTTTCCACGAATTTGTGCTAAATCTGATTCTTCAAGATTTGCAATATTTTTCCCATCAAGGAATATTTTTCCTTTTGTTGGTAAATCTAAACAACCAACCATATTTACTGCTGTTGATTTTCCAGAACCAGATGGTCCCATAATTGAAACAAATTCTCCTTCATAAACTTCAACATCTAAATCTTTAAGTGCATGAACTTCACTATCTCCTACATGAAAGATTCTAGAAACATTTTCTATTTTTATTACTGCTCTCCTTTTATTCATTGTGAACCTTCTAATCTTTTAAGCATCTTGCTCATGATTGTATCAAATTTTTCAACGTCTTTATTGTATTGTTCTAAGATTTTTACTTTTTTCTTATCTTTATCTGTTTTAGCTTGCTTTTTATAATCTTTAATTATTGGTGGTAAATGTTTTTTTAGTGGAAGTATTTTTATTTCTCTATGTTTTTGCATTTGTGTTTTGAAAACTTTAAACATTTCTTTTTCCATGAAAAGATAAACTTTTTTTGAGCCTGGTTTTCTAACTCTTCTGATAGGTGTGAATAGCTCTATTTTTTTAATTTTGTTACTAATTGAAGCTAAGCTGTAACCTGTTCTTTTAGCTATTTCATTTAAACAAACCGGCTCTGGTTCTAAGTATATAATTGATATAATATTGCTAATTAAAGAATCCATACCATATGATTTCCCAATATTATCGAACAACTTCATTACATCTTTTTCGGCTTGTATCATCTTCTTTTACAACTTTTACTATTTATTAAAAGTTCTGAATTCTGTTATTTATAAAGATTGTGGATTTAACTGATTTCTTTATAATAATTAATAGCAAAGGTATATAAATAATTAATGATTTCTCTAATTCATAATAATTAACAAATATTTTAGAGGTATAAAATGGCACCACAATGGGGAAGTATAGGAGCTTATCTGTTTGCTATGGAATTTAATGAAGCCGAAGCAGAACGAGAACAAATTAAGTATAATGGGTTAGTAGAAAATCTTGATTAACTTGAGTTGTTTGAGCTAAAAAATGCTTTTGATAATAAAATAATTAATTCTGATTTGTTTATTAAAACCGGTGAATATAGAAATGAAGTTGTTTCTTATTTAGATGAGGCAAATCTTGGGAGAAAGTATTATTTAAATTGGGTAAAAAATACTTCTATGAATTTTGATGATTCTGAGAGTAATTAAACTAATTTAATTTATATAACAACAAACTATTAAAATGGTTGGACCTAATTTATAGTTATGACTCACTCAGGACATCACTTTAATCATTACTTTACATTTAAATCAGAATTAAATGAGTTGTTCGCAAGTATTTCTCTAAGAACTTTCGCAAAGAGTTTAATTAGCATATTTGTCCCAATATACTTAATAACCTTAGGTTATAGTTTTATGACAGCATTTATTTTCATGGCTGTCGCATCTGCATGTCATGCAATATTTTCCTATGGTGCTGCAAAACTATCTGCAAAAATAGGATTTAAACATTTAATAATGGTTAGTGCACCTTTTTTAATATTATACTATTTATTACTTAACTCTATAACTTTTATTCAATCACTAGGAATACCAGTAGTATTGATTGCAGTTTTTGGTGGAACAAGCAATGCTTTTTTCTGGGTTGGTTATCATACTGATTTTGCTAAATCAACAACAAAAAAGAATTCAGGGAAAAAACTAGGATTTGTAAGAATATTAATATCTCTTGCTAGTTCCCTTGGGCCACTAGTTGGTGCATTTCTAATAACCAGATTAGATTTCCATTACGCATTTATGATTGTAATAGGAATTATTATATTGTCTTTAATTCCACTTTTAATGCGAAAAGATAAACATGAGCCATTTAAATTTGAGTTTAAGGATATACGAAATAAATTTGGAACAAGAGCAGTAGTTGCACACATGGGAAAGGGTATTGAAGCATCTGTAAGAACTATTGCTTGGCCACTTTTTATTTATTTTGTTATTTTAGATAAAGGTATAACTTTACTAGGCTCTGTGACTTCTTTATCTTTATTAGCTTCTCTTGTAGTTACTTACTTTGTTGCAAATCATATTGATAAAAAAATAAACTTTCTCTATAAAATAAGTTCATTCATGAATGCAGCAATTTGGATTGTTAGAAACTTTGTAAAAACTTACCTTGCAGTATTTATTATAGATGCGCTCTATGGAGTATCAAATACAACTCATACAATTGGTTTTAATAAAATATGTTATGATAAAGCAAGAAAGAAAAAGATGATTTTAGAATACATGACAATAAGAGAAATTATAATCTGCACAACTCATACATTTGTTTATATATTACTTGGCTTGATAAATAATTACAATATAATGTTCATAATTGCAGCTTTAGGTTCTTTGATGTTTTTAGCTTATAAGGAATAAACTACATATCTTCCATTACTGGAACCCCTTTAATAAATTCTGAAGGTAAACCGAGTTTCTTAAAATAACTAACCATTGCAATACAAGCAAAAGTTTCTGTAGAATAGTGTGTTCCACCAAGAATATTTATTTTGTTTTTCTCAGCAAATTCATGTGTAGATTTAGAATAATCATTTTTTGCAGTTATCCCTGTTACAAAAGTGTTAATTTTTCTTTTTTTAAGTTCTTCAAGAGTTTCAATATCATTCCCTCCACCTGCAACAAGTGCAACTATATTATTTTTAATTTCTTGCTCACCATAATTATATAATTTAATTTTATGATTAACTGCTTTTTCAAATCTTTCTTTAAGATCCTGGACAGTTGATAAATCTGTTTTACCAATTACTCCACATAATGATCCAAAGTAAGGAACAAATTTTTTCTCAGGATTAACTCCTAATTCTTTTGCTAATGTAACTGTTGTTGAATACTCTCCAAAATTATCTAAAGGAACGTGAAGGTTATAAATTGAGATATTTTTATCTTTAAATTGTTGTAATAATTTTCTATCCATTTGATAAAAGAGTTCTGGTGCATTATTAATATCCCAAATTGAAGGATGATGAACAAAAAGCATAGCATTTTCAATATTATCATTTAATATTTTCTGCATAACTTCATTTGATGGGAAAACCGCAGTATAAACTTTATTAATTTCTTGAGTAAAGTCACAAACTAAACCCATTGATCTTTCTTTAAAGTTATCACTAATAAAATCAATAATTGATTCCATATAGTGCATCCATTCATCACTCATTTCAGAAGTGATAAAGTCCTTTTCTAATTGTTCATATAGTTGTGTTGCTTTCATAGTCTTTGTTAATTATCTTTTATTTATAAATATTTATCTCAATTTAAAATAAATCTCTTCCATAAAATCAATTACTTTCTCAGCATATTCTTTTGTTAAAGATTTTCCATAGTATTTTATTTTGTTTCTAAAATATCTTAGGGCATTCATAAATTCAATATCTGCTTCATTAAAATTCAACACTTGAAGATAAGCAACTTCTGCTTCATGTGCACCTTTACCTGAAGCTTTCAATCCTGCATTCAACATTTTTGCTCTAATTAATTCAATTAAGATATCATAACAATGTTCTACAAAATAACTTGCATTTGAGTTTGTTATCTTTATTTTTTCTTTTAAATCCTTAAGAAATCTTTTTCTTTTTGCAGATTCATTAATTAATGATTTAGCTCTATAGAAATCTGGTGTAATTTTGTTCACAATATTTTCATCTTGATATTCTTTAAATTTTCTCATAGCTTTAAGCTACCAGAGAGAATAATACCATTAAGAATGTTTGCTCGAAGTTTCCGATGAATTTTCGAAAAACTTGAATAAAACTGTAAATTTATTTGTCTTTCTAAGTATTTTTCATATTGTATTAAATTAATCTTTTTTTCTTTTGATTCAATTATTGCAATATCTATATCTGAATCAATTGTATCTTCACCTTTAGAGTAAGATCCAAATAAAACTATTGTTGAACCCATAAATTTTTCTTGAAGCTCTTTTATTAAATTAGATTCATATAGCAATTTAAGATTTTCTATTCTTTTAAGATTGAAGATATTTCTATTTTGTTTGTTCAATGTAACTGAAAATTGATTCATATCTGTTTTCTTTTCTTTGATCACTAATTTTTCTTTTTCAAGAAGTTTGATGGATTTAGAGATTGCAGTTGGGGATACATCTAATTCTTTTGCTATTTTTCTTAAGCTAAACGATTGTCTTGTTTTAATACATAAAAATCTAAATATTTCTGATTGCAGCTTTGTAAATTTTAATTTGTATGTGTTCACTTTAGTTTATACGTGTAAACCTTAGTTTATATACTTTTTGGTTTAAATATAAGCCCTTGGGGAGAATTGCACTCCCGATCTTCTGCTTACGAGGCAGATGCATTAGCTACTATGCTACAAGGGCATGAATGTTAATTTGTAGAGAATAAAGCCTATGAATTAAGCTAATTTCGTCGTTAACTCTTCTTTAGAATTTGTTTTTTGGCAATTAGAACAAATAGCTTTTTTCTTTTTTCCTTTGCCAATAAAAGTGCCAACTAGCTTATTAAGAAAAGTTGTTTCAATTTTTGCATTGCATATTGCGCACTTCATAATAATAGGTAATAATTATTACTTTAAAAAACTTATCACTTCAATCCAAGTCAAACTTATAATAAACTATATAAAAAACAGATTATATCTAATGATTATGGCAGATGATGAGAAGTTTTTATTAGTATCTTTAAATGAAGATAAAGCTAAAAAATTAGCTCAAATAATTAGTAATGACACTTGCAGAAAGATAATTGATTTTCTTGCAGAGAAAGAAGCCTCTGAATCTGAGATTGCGAAAAAACTTAAAGTTCCAATATCAACTGTTCATTACAATCTAAAACATTTAATGAAAGCAAAGCTTGTTACTGTTGATGAATTTCATTATTCTAAAAAAGGAAAAGAAATAAATCATTACAAACTCGCAAATAAATATATTATAATTGCGCCTAAAGAAACTACTGGAATAAAAGATGCACTAAAGAAATTACTTCCAGTAGGAATAATCTTAGTTGTTACTAGTGCGATAATTCAATTCTTTAGTATGATTACAAGATCTGGTTCAATGGTTACTAAATCTATACAACTAGCACCAAAAGTTTTTGAGGAGACAGCTGTTAACATAATTCCAATGACTAAAGAAGTTGTTACTACTGCTTTGCCTCAAGCAGTAGAAATGGTTGCAGGTGGTACGACTGCTGCATCAAGTATGGCTGCAGATGCTATTACAACAACAGTAACAAATGTTACTGCAAATCATACTTTAACTGAAATAACAAGAACTGTTGTTCATGAAACAGTAAAATTAGTTCCAGCGCAAGCTCCAGTTTGGCACAACTTAGGATTATGGTTCCTCCTTGGAGGGATTGCAGTTATAATTCTATATTTAATCTTTGAAATTATTAGAAATAAGATTTCTAAGAAGTAATATTTATAAACAAACTTTTACTCCTTTTCTTTATGCCAAGGTGCGACAATCTGGTACTCGGCAAGACTGGAAATCTTGTAGCTCCGGCTATTCCCAGTTCGAATCTGGGCCTTGGCGTTCCTTCTTCTCACTGGCAGTTCCGTAAAATTAATTTATTAATTTGAGGTGCCAGTAATTGATTACTGAGCACGCGCTCAATAATGGAAAACATTATTGGCGCCTCGAACTCTTTGAGTTCTACGGAATGCTGGGCATTGGCGTATTATTCCTTCACAAGCTCTGTGTCCTCATTATGTTGTTATTTAAAAAGAAAACTTTTTAAAGCAAATTCTTTTCCTCTGTGTTACAAGTCTTATAGATGGGGTTTTCAATGGTAACTAAAAAATCAGATGATAAAAAAGATTTCAAATTCACTAAATTTGAGAAAGCTAGATTAATTGGTAGTAGAGCTTTACAAATTTCGCAAGGCGCTCCATTTTTAATGAAGTTCAGTAAGAAAGAACTTGAAAAAATGGGTTATGATGTTATTGAAATTGCTAGAAGAGAGTTTGAAGCAGGTGTTTTACCTATTGAAATAAAAAGAAGATTACCTCATATGCAAGATTAAGATTATTGGTGTTAAATATAATGGCTAAGAAAAAAATAACAATCGTAAAGGTTAAGAAAAAAAAATGGTATCCTATCATTGCAACAAAGAGTTTTAATGAAACTGTTCTTGGAGAATCATATATTACTGAAGCAGCAAAATTAAAAGATAAATTTGTTACAATAAATTTAAGTAAAGTAACAAATAATTATAGAGATCAAAATATCAATTTAACATTTAAAGTTACTAATGTTAAAGATAATAAAGGTATAACTTCTCTTGTAAGTTATAATATTTTACCAAGTTTTATTAAAAGATTTGTAAGAAGAGACAAATCTAAAATAGCTGATTCTTTTATACTAAAAGATAAAGAAGGTAGAAAAATAAGAATGAAACCTTTGGTTGTTACAAATACTCTTGCAACAAGAGCACAAAAAACTTTAATTCGGTTAGCTGTTAGAGATTTCACTAAAAAATACTTTGAAAAATTAACTTTTGACACTTTTATAGATTCTTTAATGAAAAAAGAATTCCAAAAGAAACTTAAATTTGTTCTAAAAAAAACAATGCCTATAAGATATGCTGAAATAAGAAAAGCATCTTATGATAACCTAAAGTTTGTTAGTTTACATAAACAAGATATGGTTGATGAAGACATTGTTGAAGAAATCAAGAAAGCTGACGCTGAAGTAGAAGCTCCTAAAGTTGAAGAAGTTAAAGTTGAAAAAGCTGAAGAAGTTAAGGCTGAAGTTAAAGTTGAAGCAAAGCCTGAAGTTGTAGAAACTCCTAAAGAAGAACCTAAGGCAGAAGTTAAAGTAGAACCTGCAAAAGAAGAAGCTCCAATTGTGGAAGAAGTTGCAACTGAAGAAGTTAAAAAAGAATAATTATTTCTTATTTTTTATTATTTTTATATAAATTTTCTTTATATTAATTAAGAAAAGAATTATAATAATTTAGTATCTTTTGTGATTAGGATTCCATTTAAAAAGCTTTAAGAAAGGTTTATATACTTAGGTCTATTCTTCTTGTTTATTAAATTTTATATGGGTGATAAATCATATGACTGATAATTTAGCGAGAAATATTGAAGATATGTTTGGGAAAGATATTCATACTAAACCTCTTTCTGATCATAAAGACTTTCTTTATCAAGATGCAGCAACTCAGTATCTTACTGAAAGTAGACCTTTATCTACTATAGAAGAAAAGGATATAACAGGCCAGAATTCTACAAAAGACTTATCTAATGTTTTGATTAGTGGAATCTTTGATTTAATAAAAACTAAAAAAGATGAAAAAAAACAGGAAATTATTAGTGATAACTTATATTTTAATAATCTCAAAAGATTAGCAAATGTTAAATTATCTCACTTTATTATTCAGGCTATTGAAAATAAGGCTTGGACGGGGTTTATAGCTAGCCCAAATGATAAAGCAGTTTCTTTAATTGTTGAACAAGGATATGCTGTAATAGGAAGTTTTAATAAGAGATCTTATTTAGTTCCAACTCAGAAATTTGTTGATAAGGTTTTATCAAATTATAATTTGCTTGTTAAGAGCAAGAAATGATTTCTTATTTTTTATTATTTTTACACTTATAAACTAACATAAAACTATTTAAACGTAAATTGATTCTTCTCTGTATGCAAGATATTAATCCGTCAGCTTCAATACCTGAATTACATCTTACTTTTGTATTATGGGAGAAATTACTAGGGTTTAATAATGCTCTTGTTGATGGTCTTTATGATTATCGTCTTTGGGAATATGAAGATAAATGTTCTAATGGCCTTCCTGTGCCAGACCAATTAGGAAGAATTTCTGGTGTTCGAGACGTAATGGATGCTAAACCTTATGCTTCTGAATTTAGAGAAAATTTAACTGATATTACTTATATTTCTGCGGGGCTATGTAGGCCAAGTAAAAAAATGCAACCTTTTGAAGACTTATTTAATGAATTTTCAAAAGAATTAAGAAAAGCAATTCATATTGATAAATCGATTAATCAAAAAGAAATTATTAAAGAGCAATTAGATTTTGTTCAACTTTTAAATAAGGCGTATAAAGCATATGCTGTTAGAGGATTTAACCCTATTTCAGATCCTTATAAAGATTTATTTCTCACTGAAAGAAATTCTCGTGTGTTAAACCTTGAAGGATATTTTTATGATAATCTTGCTTTAGAGCAATTTGTTGGATTGACAATTACACAATTATCAAATGATAAAAGTTACCATAATAAATTTCTGAAGAATATTAAATTAGATTTATTTGGTGTGAATGCTGACAAATTTGATCAAGTTTCAGATATTTTATGCGGTATAAATTTTGAATCAAATTCTTGGAAGTATAATCTTGATCAAGTTAATAAAATAATCACTTCTTCTGAAGAAGTAGCTAATCCTCTTATTGCACCTCATTTGATAAAAAGTTTGAAAGATAATAGGCAACTTATATATTCTAGTTCAGTCATTCAGGTTTTAAATAAAGAATTATAGTTTCTCTTCTAAACAAAACCAAACAACATTGCAATCCCTAATAAGAATATTATTGTTCCTGCAACCAGATGTAAAATCTTTGTGTTCTTATCTTTCCATGCAGAAATATCATCAATCTTGCTAACACCAAAATAAACAAAAAGAGTTATTGCAAGCATTGGTAGAACAAATATTAAATTATACAATAAAAGTAAAGGTAATGTTTTTAAGATTGCAAATGCAGATAATATTCCTCCCATAATAACATAAGGGCCTATTGTGCATGGTAATAAGAATAGTGTAACAAATAAACCAATAACAAATGCGCCTTTTGGTGAAGTAACTTTTGAAATTAATCTTTTAATTTTTGGTCTAAACGAAAGTGGCATTTCTGTTGCAAAACTACCTGCCTTGTAAGTAATGAAATCTTTTATCTGTAAAAGTCCTAAACCAATTGCAACTACTCCTAAAACTTTATACAATATTAATCTTACTGATGTGATTGCTTGAATTAATTGAAAGAATTTTATAATTACTATTCCATAAATTAAATACATTATAATTACAGCTGCAACAAATGCTAATCCAGAATATAAAATAGTTTTTTTCTTATTAGGATTATAAGTTATAATTGATAATAAAATCATAGTTAATACTGCTAATGCACATGGATTAACCGCATCAACAAGTGCAAGAGAAACAACTTCCCATAGTGTAACTTGTTGAGTTATTGATTGAACATTTTCATTATTATCTTTCTCTCCTGTTGGAGTTATTTTATCAATATCTTTCCATTGGAGAATCCAACCTTTTAATTGTAAAGCATTATCAAACTCCATACTTGTTCCTGATAATTGAATCTCTTCAGCTTCAATAAAGTCATAATCAATATTTAGAATTGAATCAATGGTTGCTTCATTAAGTTCAGAATTAAGTAATTGTTTTAATGTATCAGAAGAAGTAATATTATTTGATGTTTTAATTAATACTTTGTTTTGATACCAAAGAGTTGGTTGTCCTTGAAGTTCATTAAAATCAAGATCATTTAATTCAACTGTAGAGTTTGGTAGAGTGCAGGTGTTATCTGAGAATGCAGATGATTTCTCGTAATTATCAATTTGTTCAATTATAGATTTATCTCCTGCATAATACAAGTTTGCATTTGTAATGATTTGTGGAATTCCTAATGCAGTTTCATAATTCTCATTATAAGTATATATCAAGGGTGCGTTAACTTTTTTCTGATACACTTCATATTCAATAATTACAAGATTATGTTGGGGTAAGGTTTCTTCAAAAAGAACTGGATCTACTTTTGCACAATGTGGGCAACCTATACCTGTGAAGTAAACAGCACAACTTGCATCATCAATACTTGCTGCATTTACTAATGGAATAATCATTAGCAAAATTACAAAAATTAATAATATGTTTTTTATTTTCATTTTTTTGTTTTAATTATTGCGGAGATTTGTTGTTCGCTATGCTCACAAAGTTTAACCACAAACAGGAAGATTTTGGCTTTCAGCACAAAATACTGTTTGCTCAACAATGCTCCAAGGCAATAAAGTTATTGTTGTTCTATACTATATCATAAAGTGTAACAACCTATATATGTTTGTTTCATAAAATGAAACAAGAGGAGTTTAAGAAGGTTTTTGTTCGGTTTTAATTGCAGAATAATTCTTTTAGATGTGACTCCATAATTATTATATTGGTCATTCCTGCTTGTTTTTTCTGTATAATTTGTTTTCTTTCTAAAGCATTAATATGTCTTGAGATAGCAACTCTTGTTAAACCGGTTTTTTTTGATAGTTTTGATTGCAAAATATTTCCTTTTGATTCTATTATTGCTTTCATAATCTTCTTTTCTTCTGCATTAAGAAAGTTAAGTGTTATTATTGCGCCTTTATGTATTTCTTTATGTGTTTTTGTTATTTCTTTTTCTTTTTTCTCAGATATAAAATAATAAGTTAAACTTCCTATAAAAAGACCAAATAACCCTATTGCTATCAAAGCAATTATTATTTCACTTCTATGAACACAATGTAATTCACAAAGAACTTTTTTTTGTAAATAATTTACAGCAAAAAATATAATTGTTGCGAATCCTGCAATTATTCCAATAATCAGCCAAAGCTTAATAAATTTGTTTTTTGGTTTCATCATTTTTATTAATTATTTTATTGTTTTAAAGCTTTTTTGCTTAAATTATAACTTATTCTCAAAAAAGTTAATATTTTAACCTTAAGATTGTAAGTTTATCCTTTCAAGCAAAAATATAAATATCTTTGGTGCACCAAAAAGTTTTACTTTTTGAGTGTTTGGACGACATCCTTTTTAATAGGATACCGCACCCTTTAGGTTGCGGAGGAGGTCATTTTAAATTAATAGCTAATTTTGGATATTTTTTATTGATTATTTCTTTTAGATTTTCAATAAAACTATCTGTTGCAGGATTAATATTATTTAATAACGGGTTAAGCTCTGGATTAAACTTTTTTAATGTCCACGTGCACCTAATATCTTTAATTAATTCTGCAATCTCCAAGAAGATTTCTTTTCTAAAGACATATCCTGGAACAATATCTGTAATTATCACTATTTCAATTTCTTGTTCATACTTTTTTAGAATTTTTAATGATTGTAGTATATCTTTGTAAATTTGATCTGATGATTCAAAGAATGTTCCTGCTTTTGTTATTTTTTTAAAATCTGTTTTATTTGTGACTAAATTTACAACAATTAATTCTATTAGATTAGCTTTAAGCAAACTTTCTAAAACTTTAGGCTTAGTTGCATTAGTTGTGATTGCAGTTTTAATCTTCTTTTTCTTACAGTAACTAAAGATATTAATTAAAGCCTGCCTTTGCATTAAAGGTTCTCCTCCTGCAATCATTATTCCTGAAGAATTATGTTCAAATATTTTATTTTTTAAATCTTGCAAGTTATTTTGTTTGTGTATTAAGAACTCATTAAATGTTCTATCATGAAATATACAGTCAAAGTTATCACCATAGAAATTAATCTGGTTAAAACCTTCACCATAATTACTCAATACTAGTTCTTCATCGTAGTATGCTTGCATTTTACCTTAATTATCTGTTTTTCTTATATATAATTCCTAATATTTTTAAATTAATGCTTTTTGCTTAGTGTTATGGATAATAAAATACTTGGTTCTATATTAATAATTGTATGTATTTTATCTTTTGTAGTAATATTTTCCTTTAATCAGAAGTTTGTTTCTGAAGCAGAAGCTTCTTGCTCTTGTGAGGACTCTAATTATTTTGGTGCTGAAGGAAGCTGTCCTCATGCTAAGCAAAACTCTTGGCAGATGTATTTAGGAGTAATTGTTGCAAGTGTTATTGCTGCATTAGGTTTATATTTGATCTTTTTTGATAAATCTCATAAAAAAATAATGTCTACATTGGATGAACATAGAATTATTAAGAAAAATGATGAAAAGTTTAGTATCTTGCTTATGGGTCTTAATGAGGAAGAAAAGAAAGTAATTATCGCTGTTAAGGATCAAGATGGTATAACTCAGCAAACTTTAAGATTAAGAACTGGTTTGCACAAATCTAAATTAAGTATTGTTATTTCGGATTTACAAGCTAAGAAATTAATTGAGAAAGTACCAAAAGGTAAGACAAATCAAATATTCTTAAAAATTGCTCTGTAAACGATTAGGATACAGAATTCTTTGTTTTCACGTGTTTTAGGCATATCAGTTTAGACCCTAAAATACATATACTTCCTAGTATTACTAATATTAAATCATATGAGGTGATTAGATGTTAAAAAGAAAAGTATTAATGTTATTAATAATTGCAATATTTGTTATTGGCGGGGCAATATTTGCATATGCATTAACCCAAGGTGATTCTATTACTGGAAGAGTGGTTGAATCAGAAAATGTTGCTGCAGCTTGCTCTGGTGGCTGTGATGGTAATTGTGGCGGAAGCTGTGGTGCAGCTGATTGTGGTTGTGCAAAGAAACAAGCAAGTACTTGTGGTAGCACATGCGCTGTTACAAATGGTTGTGCTGCAAATCCTGGTGCCTGTGGCAACACTGGCTGTAGTGGAAGTTGTGGAAGATAATTAAGCAAATTGTTTAATTTTTTCTTTTATTTCCTGTTTTAAGGTGCCAAAAATTGTTTTATATGATTTTTGAGCATTTTATTTTTTTCTTCATCTAAAGGAATATAACACTTAAGAATAACTTTATCTTGTAAGAACTCGTGTTCAAACTCAACTTTGTATTTTCTTAATATTAATTCAATGTTGTGATATTCTTGTAAGTTAGTTTCAATAATAATTTCTTCTTTAAGTTCTTTCTCAATAAGTTTATTGTTGTTGAGTGCAGTTTGTGCAGCTTCTGTAAAAGCTTTCATTAAACCAGCCATACCTAAATTTACTCCGCCGTAAACTCTTGCAACAACAACCAACAAGTTTGATAAGTTTTTATTATGAAACATTCTAAGAATAGGATAGCCTGCTGTTCTTGATGGTTCGCCATCATCAGAATATCTTTCAAAACTCTGCTTTTTACCATCAACAAACTTTAGAATTCTATAAGCATAAGGAATATTTGCAGCAGATTTATGCTTTTTCTTGATTCTTTCAAGAATAGGTGCAACTTCATCTTCACTATCAATAGGAAAGACATGTGCAGTAAAGCTAGACTTACTTTCAATAATCTTTGCACTTGTTTCTTTAGTTGGTATTAACATATTATTCTTTTTGAGCTTGTTTAATATAAAATTTCCGAAAGAGAAGGTTGAGTAATCCAATGTTAAATGATTTTTACAAACGAAAGTGCAGTAAAAACGCTTAAGATTGAGTTTAATCAATCTTATCTCCCGAAAACGCTTGAAAACGGTAATTTTTCAAAGTTTTCGATAAATCACCAAAAAACTTATATATACAATATCTTTTATATCTAAAATATATTTTAGATTGGTGATATTATGACAATGATGATAACAAAAATGTCTGCTAATGGGCAGATTGTAATTCCTGTAGAAATAAGAAGAGCTGCAAAGCTTAAACCTTCAACAAAGTTTGCAATTTTTTATGATAAAGGAAATATTTTCTTAAGAAAGATAACTAAAGAATATATTAAACAAGAGATTGCACTAATGAAAAGAATTGCAAAAGCAGAAGAAAATATTAAGAAAGGTAATTATGTTAGTATAGATGCAGATTTACCTGCAGAAGAGATAGATAAAATATTGATGAATTCGTAATCCGGAAATCTTACGGATAATTATAGAATTCTTATTAAAGCAATTCTTGTTTTATTTTTCTATGAAACTTAATTATGAAGATCTTTTTAAGAAGCAATATAAAAAAATAAAGGATAATAATTTAAGAATTAGAGTAACTAATAAAATTCAAAAATTAAAACAAAATTCAAATCTTGGTAAGCCCTTAAGATATTCTCATAAAAATCATTGGTCATTAAGGGTTGGTAAGTATAGAATAATTTATAGAATAGAAAACGATAATATTTTTATCATTTGTTTTGACCATAGAAAATTAATTTATGAAGAGATCTTGTTGATGTTTGCAGAATTTGTTTAAAACTCAAAAATACTTTTTTGCTTTATTCAGCTTTGCTGAATGCTCAAAAATCTTAAAATTCGAAAATTGATTTTTGTTGATTTTGATCTGCAACCTTTTCAAGTTTCTCAAAGAGAGAGTTTATTCTGTCTGCAGAAAAGTCATGTTTATCGACTAAGATTTCTTTAATTTTTTCCTTATCAAAATTATTCCATTTTAGTTTATAATCATCTGTTGTAGGAATATTTTTTAGAGTGTCATAAACTTCTTGCCAAGAAACTTCAAATTCCCAGCTAACTTCTGCAAATATTTTGTCTGCTTCTTTAAATTCTTTAACTAACTTCAAAGCTTTTTTAGGACCAATGCCTTTTATTCCACCAATATTATAATCTGTTCCAACTAATATTGATAATAGCATTAATTGGTCTCTATCAATCCCTAAGTTGTTAAGATTTTCTGATAGTTCAATCATTTCAGGGCTAACTGTTTTGTAAGTTGCACCCATTTTTCTCCTACCAGAAACATTTAGGTTACGAACAACCTTAGTTGCTCCAAATAATAATGAGTCTGCATCTTGACTAATAATTGCATAAGCATCTCCTTTAGCAACCATGTGTGCAGCTTGAGCTTCTCCTTCTGAAGGAGCTTGAACAACAGGGATACCCATTGCTTTAAGTAATTCAATTGCTTCTGCAACCATTTCTTTTGTTAATCTTGTTGTTCTAGAAGCATATTTTTTCATTTCTTCAATATTTTTCTTAGCAGAAGCTTCTTCATATTTTTTTTGAGCGTCAATCTTTATTCCTTTTCTTCTTTGGATTTCATTATATTTTAAATCTGGAACTTTACCATCAAATACAAAAATAATTTTTAGTTTTTTTGAAAGAAAGTTAGTCAATCTTGAAATTAAACCAATTAAGTGGCTTGTAACTCTTCCATGAGAATCTGTTAGTAAAGAACCATCTTGTTGTCTAATAGTTGTAAGAAACTGATAAAGCATATTTTGTCCATCAACAACTAGAATCTTTCCTTCTAAATCTTTGATACTAATTTCTCTAATCTTAAGAAGATTTGTTAGTGCTACTCCCATCTAAAATTCCTCGACAATCATAACGTTCTTGAATAAGGTTTTAGCTTGTTCTTTTGTTTTTTTAGTTAGTCCACCAGATGTAATGAATGCAACAGGTAAATTCTTTGATTGGCCAACAACGAGTGCAGTACTAATATCTGCATCATTGCACCTCTTTTTATTTTTATATTTTGCAAAGAATCTTGATTCTCCAATTGATGTTTTAATAATTATAACAAGATCATACTCTTTTCCTTTCCTGATTGAAGTTGCTTCCTTAATAATAATATTTTTTTGTTTTAATTTAGCTCTTAAATCTAAGAACTTATCGTCTTTGTATAGTTTTTCTTCTATCTTAGAAGTATTATCTATAAAAGTTGTTTGCGCTTCTTGGGGGTTTTCTATTTTTAATTGTTTTTTGATCGAAATTGCTTTTTTAAGAATAGGTTTAATTTTTTCTTTAATTGGTTGAATCTTTTTCTCAACTTTAGGTTTAACTTCTTGCTTAAGTTGTGGCTTTACTTCCTGTTTAGGTTTCTCTTCTGGTTTCTTAAACATTGGTGTAAGTATTTTTCTAATAACTGCTTTAGCTTCATCATCACTAACTAGAAAATATTTCCAAAACAATTTAACTTCGTCTTCAGAAATTCTAATGTTAATTGGTTTAGCATAATCTGGAATTTTTCTAAGAGAAACTCTAGTGAATAATTCTTGAGGTTTATCTTGCATAACTTTTTTATTTCTTAATAATTTAACAGTAACTTGATCTTTTTCATTAAGAAAAGAAATTAAATTTTCTAACTTACCTATTTGTTCTGGTAAATAATAAAATATACTTGTTCCTTTCTTTACTTTAGTAGTATTTAATATGTGGCTATTAACTAATTCTGAAAGAACAGCAGAAATAAGATATGATTCAACTTTAAGGTCTCTTTTAATTTCAGTAGGAGTTACTGGCCCTTTATTTCTTACAATTGCAAGAATATCTTCTTTTTTTACTTGAGTTAGTTGAGTTTTAGGCTTATTATTAATAACTCTAGATGCCTTTTTCTGAGCATTCTCTTTAGATTTTCTTATTATAGATGAAGGGTCAAAAGCCATAATAATAGCATATAGTTAGCTATATTTAAAGGTTTGTCTTTTTGATTTAAAAAGAAACTACACAGAATCAATAATTCCTTGCATACACTTAATAAAATCCTCTGCTTTATGAAGATATTCTTGATATTGTTGTGCAGGAATATAAGTTATTTCTTTATGTTCAATTGCTTTATTTAAATGATAAAATTCATGTAACATCATTGAATATTTTTTTTCAACTTTGCCAGTTTTAACAAATTTTTCTTCAATTAAATTATGAACATGACTTGGTCCTGGAGGAACATCTCCAGCCTTCATGAGTGCAGCTTCAGCAGAATCAATAACTGCCCAATAAAGATCAACGCATGCAGCTAAAATATGGTTTTTAGAACTTATTATTGAATGTTCACTTCTATTTATATAATTATAAATAGACTCTTTGCTTGGTTTTATTTTACCTTGATATAACAATAGTTTAAGTGGAGTGAATACTCCTGTGTCAATAATGGGGATACCATCTCTAAGAATATTAATTGCAATTGGATCACTAATTTTTATATATTCCCAGAAATTTGTAAGTCTCATATTTGTCACATGAATTTTAGGTGAGACTTTTTCAATTATTTTTTCTACTAAAACTCTGTAACCTTGAATAATTGGTCTGTTAAATTGTATTTGAACATCATCAAGTATTATAAGAATATCTATATCTCCACTTGTTTTATCTTTTCTAGATACACTTCCAAATAAAATTATTGCTTTAATAAAATCTTGGAATTCTTTAATTATTACTTTTGAGAATTCATACGCAATATCTAAATCCTTTTTATCAATACTCTTTTTTTGATCTTCAATTATAGGATTCTTTTTCTTTATTGTAAAATTCATTGCTCGCCCCTTTGTTACTAATTATAATGCTCTTTTTTTATAAAGTTAATGTTAATACTATAAGATTAATGTAAAGGAACCTCACTCCAAGTCTTAAACTGGTTACTTGGTGCATAAGCTCCTGCAATATATAGTGGAGTTGATTTATATTGTGCATGTTGATGTCTAAAATCTCTAAAATTTCCTCTTGGCCCAGAAGCATAAACTGGTGTTCCAAAATAAGACCAAGTATCATGTAAAGTATTTACAGCATTAAAACTTCCACCTTCAATAATGAAATCATCATAGCCTTTGTCTTTAAGCATTTTAACAAATTCTTTTATTGGAGCATTACCTTGGCCTGGAGTTAAATGTTCATCATCATAACCAAAGTTATCTGTTAAGTGAAAATGTCCAAGGGTTCCTGCCTTATGCATTTTCTCAACTTCTTTTAGAACCCACTTGTCAAACCTTTTATTAAAAGATTTATCACTTTCATTATTTTCTTCATCTCTCTTAAAGTGTTTTCTCCACTGATTAAGATGACCTATATCAATAGTTGTTTTAATTATTTTCTTAGCTTCTTCTTCAGCTTTTTTCTTACCAAGAATATTTTTTTGTTTTACAACAAACGCTTTTCTTGCACTAAGAACAATTTTACTCATTTCTTCAGGATGTCCACCAAACTTTCTAGGATCCCAGTTCTCAGGTGCAAGATATAAATCTTCTTGTCCTTTGTAAACTTTATTTTTATTTTTTTGATAAACTTTTCCTGCAAGATAAGCTAATGAATCAGCTGTTTTTTTAATACCATAATCATATATTGTGTCAATTCTATTAATTCTTGAAGCTGCCTCATCTGCTTTAGCATCTGCACTCGCTGATGCTTCGTGAGTGTGCCTCATTGTATCTTTAACCATCTTAATTTTTCTACTAAGAAAATCTATTTTTGATTCTTTTGTTGGTAGGATATCAAATTCTTTTCCAAGAACATCTCTTGTTTGTTCAAGACGCCATTCTTCACCTTTAGAAAGTCCTTCTTTAAATTTTGTAAAGTATTCTAGAGCATCTTTTAATTTTTTTAATTGAAATTTTTCTTCTTCATATTGTCTAGCATGATAAAGTGAACTTCCTTTAGCTTGTAAAGCTTCATTAACCATATGTGTTTTAACATAGAGTTGTTCTGCTGCGATCTTAATGTTTCTTCTTTCTTCTAATTTTTTTGCTTCTTTTTGATAATGTTCAAATTTTCTAGGTTGAATTTTAAATCTTGTTCGTTTTTTATCCCAAATTGGAACTCTCTCGAAGAATTTTTCTCTATTTTTTTCTTCTCTAAAATCTGGGTTAATAAAATCTCCATCAGCATCAACCCACTCATCTGCATATAATTCTTTTTTAATAGTTTCATCAAAATATAATTTATTTCCTTCATTATCTTTTTTGCCTGTAAACTTATATCTTATGTTGCCTTGTTTATCTAAATAATTATTACTTGAATCTAACTTATATCCTTCTTCCTCTGCAAAAGTTTGTAGTGTATGAAAAACCGGTTCATAGACTGTTTGATCTTTTCTTATTCCACTAATTCTACCAGATTCGTGATCTACTGTTAGAATGGGTGCAGTTTCTCCTTCTGTATTGAAACTTTCAAAATCTCCCCCGTAAGTAGTACCAAACTTTTCTTCAGAAATTGCTCTACTCCATTCACCTGTATGAAAAACAATTGCTCCTCCAGTAGTTGCATCAGATGCAAAGTCTATTGCTTTTTCAATTTCTCTTATAGATGATGCTCTCTGTTCTTCATTGAATCCTTCTTTACCAAAACCTGCAACACCCTCAATTGCAACTGTTGCATGAGTGCTTAACTTTGCTTTATTTATTCTCATTAACTGTTGAATTTCTTTTCTTTCATCTCTGCTAATACTTTCAGGAGTAAATCTTTCTTTATTACCTTTACCCTGACCAAAGAAAGTAATCTCCATTTTTGAAGCACCATCTTTAAGACGAGCTTCAACACCTTGAATTGGATGGACAAAAGGATTAGTGCCTGCTCCAACTTGAGAAGGAGTTAAATTAATACTGTCTTCTTTTGCCTTTATAGGTTCATCTAACTCTGAGAATTCTGGATCACGAGGATTAATATACTCTGAATCCATTTTTCTATAATAATCTGTATTGAATACTGCCATTTTTTTGAATTTAATTTTGTTCAAATTTTTATTGCCCTTTCACACGGTTTTTGTTTTTAATTGTTAGCAAGGGTTGTCCGTAAGACACAACCCTGCCTATCTTGCTCAATGTTTTATTTTATTGTGCTCATCTTAAGTGCAATAAAAAAATTTGAGTATGTAAAGTAAATATTTTAGTGATCATCTGCTTTATAGTTTTCTTTTACTTTGTCAAAAATTTCATTAATAACTGATCTTGATCTTTCAACATAATGAAAATCATCATTTTTCTCTTGCATCTCATCAAAGAGCGTTTTTAGTTTTTGTGCTGTTTTATAATCTACGCCGGATTCTGTATTTTTTTGAATTTCTTTTATTATGCTATAGGCATTTCTTCGATCATTAACATTATCAGATGCTATTTTATCTGTTAATCCAGTGTAAGTAAAACTTTGTTTTTGTTGTTGTGTTTTTATTATTCTTTCTTCAACTGATTCATTTTTTCTAAGTTTTGCAGCTTCATTTTGGGTTAGTTCATCAATAGATTCATTAATTTCTTCACTTAACTCATCTTCTAACTCTTTTGTTTTTTGTTTTATATCCTCAATCTCTTTCTTTTTTGCTTCTTCAGCTGCAACTAATTTTTCTTCTTCAAGTTCTTTTATTTTCTTAAGTAATTTTATTCTTTCTTCTGGTGCTATATTTGTCATTTCTTTTAAATCTACCATGATAATAATCCATTAGATTTCTTATAAATATGATAAGTTAACCAAGTAGCTAATCTTGCTGCTTTTTTTGCATCATCCATAGCCGCCTTGTCTGGTTCTTTCTTTCCTTTTTCCTCTTTTTCTTTAGCTGGGAAAAAAGCTCTACCTAATTCTGCAAATCCAGAAAAGAGTGCAACAAATGGGCCAAGAACTGATTCTTGTTTTATTTTTTTTGGTTTTTTATCTTCCTCTTTTTTCTCAAACTCTTCACCGCACTCTTTAAGATATTCTTTAAAAGAATCTCCTAACATATCCATTGCAGTTTGAATTTTCTGATCAGCCAAGCCTAATAATTCAAGATCTTCTTCATCCCTATATTTTTGATAAGATTTTATTTGATCGTCACTCCAAGCATAAGCTTTCAAGTCAATAACAACTTTACCAACGTGCACTGGGCCTTTGTGTTGGTAATCAGGAGTATTAAAACTCATGTTAGGTTTAGTAGTGTAATAAAAATGAGCTAGTGTGCAAGCATTAGCACCATCTTTTATTGCTTTGTATGCAAGTATTTCTATTTCTATTATAGAAGTTTCAAAAGCACCAATCATTTCTGCACTCTCAATATGTTTTTCTTTCATAGACAATCTTTTTATATTTCTTAAATATGGTTTTATCCACATCATGTAAGTTCTTATTGTTTGCCAGTGTTGATATAAGTATCTTAATTGGAATGTTCGTCTGTCTTTAAATTCTTTATCTGTGCTTTCAAGCCAAACTAAAAAATTAAATAGTTTCTTTTTTAACACTCCTTTTAATCTTTCATTATACTCCATATTGCCAACAATTCTATCTACATCTTCTTTTTCATAGATTCTGGTATTAAAAAATAAATCTGGTAAAACATGGAATCCTACTTCTCTAGCTAGGCCATAAACAGAATTAACTTCTTTTGCTCCGCCTTCAACAAGTTCAACAAATTCTCCTTTTAAAGTTACATCAGCACTTTTATATTTTGTTTTTTCTTTATTGTCGCCATGCCAAGCTTTTCTAACTATAACTTTCTCATCAATCATTCTTAATTCTCTAACAATTTGAAATAATTGTTTAACTAATTCAGAAATAATTCTAAGGTATCCTCCTGCTTTTTCTTGTTGGAAATTTAATCGTTGTGTATTTTGTCCCCAGAATGAGCTTGTTTCACTAGCAGAAAAAGTATCTACCAATTTTATTATTTTGCTATAGTGTTGATCATATCTAAGATGATTATAAATCCAGAAATAAATTTGTTCAACAGGTGTGCCAAAACTTTCTAAAATAAATCTATAATTTTTAATTGGTTCAGGGTAGCCTGTTTCTTCATAAGTTTCATCTGTAACTTCTGAAATTTCTTCTTTTAAGTCTGCTTTATCTAAGAATTTCTCCCAAGCAGTTACAGGTTTTTTCTTTTCTTCTTCTTTAGCCATTTAACAGGATGGTGTTCCTCCAACATTTATAGGGTTTTCACCGCAATCTATAACATTGTCATCACAATGAGCATAACCAATTCCTCCAACTCCTGGAGTTTCACAATATTCTCCTTCAGCAGGTTCTGCAAAAACTAAACCTGAAACATTATGTTTCACTGCTGTGCTTGTATTTCTTTTAAATGTAGCAATAAATTTAAGATTATTTTTTGAGTTTTCTTTAAGTTCTAAGTTGTTGCATGCAATAGTTACTGCATCACCAATATTAATATTGCTGACTTCTTGAATTTCACAATCAGCATAATCTCCATCACCAATTCTAACTTGCAAAGCTGTAATATCAATTGGTCTAGCAAAATTATTCCTTAATCTCAATGCAACAACACCTGTGCCTTCTGCATCAGAATCTAAAAAAAATTCTTCACATCTTAATTGTTCACTAAATTCTACTCTTTCAGGAAGGTATTTACTAGGATTTAAAAATCCATAATTAACTAAAACTCCAATTGTAGCAAGTAGTATAATCATAATCCAACCATAAGTTGTTAAGAATTCAATAGAAGCTTGCGCTGTTTTTTTCTTTGAAATCATGATATTACCTTTCTATAAAGTTATTTAAGCTATATAAGTATTTATATACTATTTTGGTATATTAGTTTATAAATTTGATTATTTATAATAATATTTAGAAAATTAAAAAGTACCAAACAATTCCTGGGAATTATTGGTATCAAAAAATTAAAAATAGTTTTTTTAATGTGTTCTAATAAATGTTGCTGCAGACATTAAAAAGATTGACAGTAACAAGAATGTGTTAGCCATATCTGCTTTTACTAATCCTAAAATTGCTACAATAACTGCTAGAATAAAAATTGTTATTGACCAACCTTCTGGATGTTTTCCTTTTGCCAAATTATCACCTCTTAATTAATAAATTAAAATTTTTTAATAGTTAAAATTAGTATTGTAATTTATAAAAGTTTTGAATATTAGTTAACAAAAACATTTTCAATATACATTTCTGGCACAATAGTCTCCTTTATTGTACCTTTTATTGTAATTTCTTTATTTGTTAAATTTTGTAATTTTTTGTTATAAGAAAAACCTTTCAGAATGCAGCTTGTTTTTATTGTTAATATTGTATTGTTATTAAAGTGTATTTCTTTTATTACTAACCCTTGAATTGTAATATCTTTATTTTCTTCGGTCATATTATTAATGCCATTTAAACTAAAATCAATGTTCTGAGTTAAAAAAAGTAAAACTATTATTCCTGTAAGTGAAATGATTAAACTTATCTTAGTTAACTTTTCCATAATTATGTATTTTTTTTATTGTTTAAATATAATTGGTCTTGAAAACTTGAATATCTCCGAGATTATTGAAATAATAATTTGATTTTGGTTCGTGTAGCATCTATTTTAGTTAAATTTGCATCGGATAGTACAGTCATGAATTTCTGATTTAATTCCGTATTTTATTAATAATGAATATAGGGCATTATAGCAAGAATAGTAAGCTAGAATTGTTTTCCAATTACCTTTTGTTCGAATCATATTATCAAAAGTTTCGTCTGCTTCTTTAATATAAGCTTCACTAAGATTGTTGTTAATTTTGATTAATTTTATTCCTTTACTTTGTTTTGCACACCACTTAAGCTTTTTCATAAAACAATAAATATAAAGCTTAAATAAATAAGTTTCTAGAAAATTTTCGGAATATTTCCGAGATTTTTGAAACATTTCCAAATATTATATGATTTTTTAATATTTCAATAGATAAAGTATTTCTCTTATTTAATAGATTACTAAATTCAGAATAAGATATATAATGCTCATTTACTTTAATTGATTGTCTTTGTTTAATTTTATTTATTTCTTCTTTATTATATTTTCCTAGAACAATTATATCCATATCAGAATCTTTATTAAAACTCATTGAAGCATAAGATCCAAAAATAATTAAAGATTCACATACTGTTGTTAGCTCATCTATTATAATAGATATTTTTTTAAGCTTAATTTGAAAACGTAATGCTTTTTTATTTTCTATAATTTTAAGAATTATTTTTGTTGTTTGTTTTTTAAGATTAAAGTAAAATAATTTATTTTTGCCTTTTGTTTCATATTCAATTAAGTTATTTTTAGCTAAATTGTTCATATGCCTTGAAACCGTTTGTTGAGGTAATTTGTTTTCTCTAGCTAATTCTGTTGCTGAAAGCTTACCTGAATATTTATTTGTGAATGGTAATAGCATATCTACCTGTTTTTCGGTTATATTACTCATAATAGGGTAATAATAAGATTGAGCTTATAAATTTTATGTTATAGCCCAATATTTTTGAGATTACTTATTAAGGTTTAATTTTACTTTAAATATAGTTTAATTTTAAATAAATTGGTATTAAATTTCTAATATGCAGAAAAAACAATATTCATTAATTTTTATCTTTAACTTTAATTTTGTTCTCAAATTCCTTAATTTTACCAATATATTTATAAATGTGAAATAGAAAGATACTATAAATAATTATAAAATTTAATTAAATTTTGAGGTGATTATAAAATGTTTAATAAAAAAGGACAAGCGGCTCTAGAATTTTTAACAACATATGGGTGGGCTTTTCTAGTAATATTAGTTATGATTGGTGCTTTATCTTATTTTGGAGTATTTAGTCCAGAAAATTATGTTCCAGATCAGTGTAGCTTTGGTAGTGTTCTATCTTGTTCAGGTGGTTATGGTATGAGTTATGATGAGGGTGCAGCAGCAGCTGATGAAGCTGATGAAGTAAGTTTAATTCAAATAGATTTCAGTAATATCATGCCTGATGGAATGGATATAGTTAAAGTTGAAGTTAAAGAAAAAACAATCTCTACTTTTACAGATGTTACTAATGCAAGTAGTTGGACTGCAGGTATTGTTACTGCAAACTCTTTAGATGCTCATTCAACAGATACTTTAACTATAACAGTTAATGATGCTTTTGCTGACCTTAACGGTGCTGATGATGAACTTCTTTTAAAGAACTTCGCTGGTGATAAGAAAAACTTCTTATTTAAGATAACTTACACTAAGACAGGATCAACTATTAATAACATCGTTGAAGGAACTGTAACAACAACTGTTTTAGAAGTATAAAATAGTTGAATTTTTTCTTTTTTTTCTTTTTTTAAATTTTTAATGAGGAATATTTATGATAAATAAAAGAGCACAAGCTGCATTAGAATTTTTAACAACCTATGGTTGGGCATTTCTAGTAATTCTAATTATGATTGGTGCTTTATCTTATTTTGGAGTATTTAATGTAGATAGTTTTATTCCAGAATCATCAAATATTGGTGTTGGTGCAATTAAAGGTGGAAATGATTTTAGTATTGCATATGATTCCGCTAACACTGAATCTATTCTAATGTTAGAATTTATTAATGATAAAGATAAAGATATAGTTCTTGATAATATAATTATAAGTGAAGCTTCATCTGGAGTTGAATATGTTGGAATTCCTAGCCCTACTAGTATTCCAAGTGGATTTAATGGTGTAATTGAAGTAACTTTTGATGATACTGTTGATACTTCATTAACAAGTGATTTTGTTGGTGATAAAAAAAGATTTGATGTTCAAATATTTTACAATCTTGTAGGTTCTACAATTCCGGCTATGGTTGAAGGAACAATTACAACAACTGTTCAGGAAGAAGAATCTTCTCCTACTTTAACTGCAACAACTACAGTTCTTAATGATGGTGCTGAAGAAGGTGAAGTTCCTGTTAGGTTTACAATAAGTTTAAATGGTGTTGCTACTTCAACAATTTCTATTAATTATGCTTTATCTGGTGATGCTGATTCTGATAAGACAGACTGTATGAGGGGTATTGATTATTTAGGAACTACTCCTAACTCTATTGATATTGGTATTGGTGAAGATAGTGCAATTTTGACTTTAACTGTTTGTGATGGTTCAACCAGGGAAGATGATGAAAAAGTAATTTTAACATTAAGCACTGGAATAGGTTATATTCTTGAGAATCCAAATAAGATTGCTGAAGCAACTATTACTGATAATGATTGATATTCTTAATTAAAAATCTTTTTTAGATAATTAATATATAATTTGTGTTATAGCTTTTTCTTAAATAACTTTAAAAAGATAGCTTATATATTTATTATTATATGCAAATTAAATCTATAAAATCAAAGAGAGCATCATCATTCTTCTTGTTTGATGCGGTTATTGCTGCTTTAATATTTTTTATGACTGTTTCTATTATTTTATCTATGAGGAATATAGAACCGAATATAGAAACTCCTAAGATGTTTGGTGAGAGTCTTATGAATTATTATCTTGAAACTGAAGTAAGGGAAGTAGAACATCCATTAATAGGAGAGTTAATGCTTAATAGGAAAATAAGTGATCCTACAAATATTCTGTTAGAGCAAATGATAATTCTTTATGCTTATAGTCGTGACATTACTAATGCTGATTTTGTTGAAGCTATTTCTGAATCAAAGATCCCTCCTAATTATGGTTATGAGATTTCAATAACAAATCTTACTGATACTAAAGTTATTTATCAGAAGAATGCTGCTACTCAAACTATTACTTCAAAAATAAATTTAAGACGAGTTGGTATAACTAAGTTAGATAATGGAAATATATTTGGTCCTGTAATTGTATCTTTAAGTGTGTGGTATTAAAATGAGATTATTTAAACAAAAAAAAGGAATAATATTCAGTTTATTAGCAATATTGTTATCAACAATGTTTATTTTAATACTTACAGGTGGGCTAAAAAATGAACTTGATACAAATATAGAATTTAGTCGTTCAAGAGCAGACACTATTAATGCTTATTATGAATCTTTTAAAGATTATTCTAGATTTGTTTTTGAAATGTCTGCTAAAGCTTGTGTTGATGCTATAAGTTTTGATATGATTCAAAATACTCAGTTTTATTCTGATGAAGATAGTTTTTTTGAGGATATTGGTTACTGTATGTTAACAGGAAATGTTACTTTTCCTACTGAACATGAATTAGGTATTCCTAATGAATTCTTAGTAAATAATATTTTTAGAGTTTTAACAAATCTTACTAAAGAAGAATATAAAATAAATACTAATTATAATATTACTAATATTTCTGTTACTTCTTATAGTCCATTAGAGGATATATATCCTGATGAATTTAAAATAACTGCAAAAATTAACATTGAAATTTATGATAAAGATATTAGCCTATCTCCTAGTGGATTCCAAACAATAGTTAATGTAAAACTTAATGGAATGTATGATCCTCTTTATTCAATAGAAACTACAGAGTTAAATAGAATAAATGATATTATTATTATTGGAAAAAATGATGATCACTTAAGAGAGTTAACTTTCAATGATTTTTTAGATAAAGTTGATTATATTCAATATTTTAAGGGAGTTTCTATTATGAATAGAATTCTTGGAAATTCTGTTGAATCTAATGAAGGTCTTGTTTATTTTTTGAATAGAAGTTTAGATTATGGGGATATTTCTTATGTAGATATACATTATATGAATAGTACATATTTCTCTCCAAGTGAATTATTTTGTGAGAAATCTTTGGGTGCTTGTGTTGGCAATTTTAAAATTGACTCAATAACATTTGCTGCAATGAAAACAAGGTATGGTCTTGATACAACAGGTTGGGAAAGAGTAAGTTAAGGTGAAAAAATGGCAAAAATATCAATAGACACACCGTTATTTGAAATAACATTAAGAAAATATGAAAAGCCGCAATCATTAAATGATCGTGAGCTAGTAAGAAAATTATGTTTATCCTTAGGAATATTACAACCAGGCGATTCAAGAGATGTAATAGTTGATATTCTCTATGTTTTACTAAAAAATAAAAAAGAAATGTCTAGTAAAGAAGTAGAAGAACAGACAATTGCAATTAGAAAAAAGAATAATTTTCCTCTTAAAGGTATAGCTTCAAGTAATATTAGAAGACAATTATCTAGATTGAGGGATATCTTTATAATTGAAAAAGTTGCAAATAATTATAGAGTAAAAGAAAACTCTAAATTATCAGATTTGTTTGCAGAAAATATAGAAAAATATACTTTGAAATCTGTTCTTGAAAGAGTAAAAGATTATATGCAAGAAGTTGATAAAAGGTTTGAGTTGTAAAACTTAGCATATTATATAAAAAATGGTTTACCTACCCGAAGAAGATTCATATCTTCTAATAGAAGCAGTAAGAAAGCATTTAGGTAATTCTAGAGATAAAATTATTTTAGAAATGGGTGTTGGTTCGGGTATTATTAGTATTTATTTAGCGGATTATGCAAAAAAAGTTTATGCAGTTGATGTTGATAAAGAAGCAATAGCTTACACAAAAAAAGAAATTAAAAAGGTTAGCTCTCGACGAGAAAAGATCATAAAAAATATTCATTTAATTAATAGCAATCTATTTTCTAATCTGGGCAAAGAGTTAAGGTTTGATTTAATTGTTTTTAATCCCCCTTATTTGCCTAATGAGAAAAAAATAGATAATGATATTGCACTCAATGGTGGGCCAGAAGGTAATGAAGTTATAATTGATTTTTTAGAACAAGCAAAAGATTATCTTTCTCTAAATGGAGAAATATTATTATTGTTTTCAAGTTTTAGTAAACGAAATGGTATTCTTAAGAGAGCTAAAGAATTAGGTTATGATTGTAAGTTGTTAAGTAAGAAAACAATATTCTTTGAAAAGTTATATGTATATAAATTCAAGCCTAAAGAATATCTGTTAGCTTATGGGCATCGAGGAAAAGTTTATATTTTTAATAAAGGTAAGAAAAGATATCTTAGAAAAGTCCCTATCAATTCTTCAAAGGAATCAATAAACATAGAGAATGAAGCAAAGTTTAACAAGTTATTAAATAAATATAAGATTGCACCAAAATTTATTTCTTATGACAAGAAAACTGATTCTTGTATAAGAGAGTTTATTGATGGTGAAAGAATTAATGACTATTTTGCAAATCATTCTAAAGAAGAAATTATCTCTGTAATTAAGAAAATATTTATTCAATTGTTAAAGATGGATGAATTAAAGATAAATAAGTTTGAAATGACTAATCCTTACAAACATATAATAATTGATAAGAAAAATAATCCTCACTTGATTGATTTTGAAAGATGTCGTTACGTAGAGCAACCAAAGAATGTAACTCAGTTTTTACAATATCTAACTTCTGGGAATGCAACTGTGATCTTCAAGAAAAAGAAAATCATAATTGATAAAGCTAAGGTTGTGCAATTATCTAAAGATTACAAGAAGAGTTATGATAAGGAGTTGATTTTGAAGTTTTTAGAAAAAATAAGAAAATAAAAAATTAGTTAATGTTATTTTGTTGAAATTATATCAATTATTTCATCTACTGTTTTTCGTGCGCAATTTCCTGTGCTTCCAGATGGGCATTGACATCCACTTCCACAGCTAATGTAATTTGTACCATCAAAACAATTTCCCCAGCATAGTTTACCATCGCCTGTTTCGCTTATGCTGCAAGTGTTATCTTTTGATGTTAATTCTTCATTGTTACTAACTGCTTGTCCGGCTAGATTTTCTCTTTCTGCGCTTGTTTCTGAAACATATACTTTGTTTGTTCCGTTTGCTAAGAATAATCCTATGATTCCTACTATTGCTACTATTGCTATAATTGATATTAATATTGCTTTGTCTTCTTTCATTGTCTAATACCTCTTGATGTTAATATTGTTAACTTTTGTTTTGATATTTTATAAATATGCTCATTTTTTCATCAAAAAATAAATTCTTTGTATCTATTATCCCCCATATATAAACTATTCCTTTATAATTAATACTAAATAGGAACATTTATATATAATTATTACTTTATACCTTATATGGTAACTAAATATGACTTATTCCTGGAATTAGCAGATACAAATACTCCAATAAAGACTTCTGGGTTTGTTAAAACTTTCAAAAAGAAGAATTATGAATATCCTAATATTTATCGTATGCTTAAAGATTTAGTTAAGAAAAAGTTAGCTATAAATACAAAGCAAGGTTTTCAGATTAAATTATCTCCCAGATCTAGATTATTGTATCGGTTAATAACTTATTGTGTTGCCAACGGAATAAATTATAATTATTTACTTGATAAGGAACTCGCTAGGTTTATTGCTAAAGCATTATTAAAAATTGAGTTTAACTCAAAAGATTTTAAGATTGATCCAAAAACATTTCATAAGTATACAAAGATATTAATAAAATATGAATTAATTATTAAAATTTCTGCTAAACCTTTTAGAGCAAGAATTGTATGGAATCATTTACTAAGTAATCTTCTTCAATATTTTGGTATTCCTCCAATTGTTAAGAAAGAAAAAGATGTTGATTTTCTGGATAGATTAAGAAAAGAATTAATGATATTTAATAAGAGAGTTAAAAAAAATGAAAAAGCATACAACGAATTAATAAGGCCTCTTGAAATAAAATTTATTCACTCAAGTCTATCTTTAGAGGGTAATCCTATAACTTTACCTAATACTATAAAAATATTAAAAGATAAAATTATTCCTAAAGATCTCAAAGCTTTAGATGTTAAAGAAACACAAAATTATTATTCTGCTTTGAAGTTTGCATTAAGAGATGCAATAAATATTAAAAAATTGAATAAAGAAAAAATTCTTAGTTATCATTTTCTAGCAATGCAACACAGAGAAGAGATTGCAGGAAGAATCAGAGATGTTTCTGTTTATATAAAAGGCAATTCTTCTTTTAAAGTTGCTAAATTAAAAGATATTGATAAGTTGTTAAACAAGCTTTTAGTAGAATATAATGTTTTCATAAAGAAAAAACATACTATAAAAGAATTAGTTAATTTTGTATCATATTTTCATAATCAATTTCAGTTTATTCATCCTTTTGTTGATGGGAATAGTAGAATAACTAGATTACTTATGTTCCATATTCTTCATTATATGAAAATTCCTATTCTTTTCATTCCTTTAGGTTTACTAGACCAATATTTAAGTAATACTAAAGGTTACAAAGTGAGAGATGATGGTGCATTAGTTAATACTTTGCAATTGATAGTTTTATGTAATTTAAAGACTATAAATGATAAGTTGGGCGAGTTTTAGATTTTTCTCTAATTATCTTTTTTAGTATAGAAATATTTATTAAGTAGTTCTGATATTCATAAAATATGTTTAATTCCTCCTCTCTTAATTCTCAATGGAACCTTCCTATAGCCTTAACTAATCTTGAAACTTTTATTGATCATAAAGATCATATTAATGCTTATGTAGCCATTAGAACTGCATCTCTTTTTATTATGCTTTCTGAAGAGGAGTACTTAGACGAGATCACCCCTCTTATTGATAAATATAAGCTATTATCTAGATTATATTATCAGAAATTTGAATTGAAACTAAAATCAGAAGTACGAGAAAAAGGGGTGCAATCATATATTAATGATTTGTTTCTTTCTGTTCATGAATGTTTAAGTTTAGGTATGATTAAAGATGCTGAAGCTTTTCTTTATGAAATACCTTACTCTATCTTTAACTATGGGATTTCAAATACTATTGATTATCAACTTAATTTTGGATATTTATATGAAAAATATTCTAATGCTCTAGCTAAGCAGAGATTTATTAATTAAAATGAAACTAGCTGATAAAGTTTATATGCTTGTAAGAAAGATTCCAAAAGGAAAAGTAACGACCTATGGCTTTATAGCTAAGTATTTGAAGACTAAAGCTTATCGTGCAGTAGGACAAATAATGAAGAGAAATCCCTATGCGCCTGAAGTCCCTTGTCATAGAGTAATAAAAAGTGATGGTTCTATTTCTGGCTTTTCTGGTTCTGATCCTAAAAATATAAAAAAGAAGATTTCTATGCTTAGGAAAGAAGGGGTTCCTGTTGTTAAAGGTAAGATTTCTGCAGAGTTTATTGTCGATGTGAAAGAATTTATCTAATCATCTTGAAACTTATCTAAAACTTTACGCATCTTAAGTAAGTCATTAAGAACATTTGTAGACTCATTGATTATTGTGCAGGATTTCTTTTGTGCAACTAATTCTTTCAAAACTTTTTCAAATTCTAAAGGATCAACTTTAAGATGTCTTCTTTCTCCTTTATCTGTGTATTCTATTCCAGAGAAATGAGCATGAAAAGTTTTAGGAAGTATAGAAACTAATTTCTTATAATTTGGTTTACCTAAGTTTCTAGCAAAGTAATGTGCAAAATCAACAGTCATAGATAAACCTTTAATATCTTTATTTAGCCTAACAAGTTCTTCTGGAGTTCCAAACTGAGAGTGTTTGCCCATTAATTCTGGAGCTAATTTTATTTTGAAATCATTTTCATTTAATTTGTCTTGCATCTCTGCAATCTCATGAGAAATTATATCATAAACTATTTCTGGTTCTCTCTTCATATAGTATCCTGCATGAAAACAAACAAATTTTGCACCAATTTGCTCTCCTACTTTTGCACTTCTAAGAATTCTTTCTTTACTTGCAGTAATCTTTTCTTTTTCTAAGCTTGCAAGGTTAACATAGTAAGGTGCATGAACACTTAAAGAAATATTATTTTTTTCAGCTGCATTCCTGACTTCTTCTATTTTTTCTTTTTTCTTCAGATAAACCTGTCTAACAAATTCTACTTCTGCACACTTCATTCTGTTCTTTTTAAGAAAAGGTGCTATTTCTGCATTAAATCCTGCTGAACCTATTTTTATCATTTTAGAACTTAACTGCAAACTCCCCACTTGCAAACTCAACAGCATTTACTTTCGCAGTTGATTTAATATCTGCAATAACTAAATCTAGTAACTTTTTTTCTTCTGCATTGCAAGTAATTATAACCTTTACAAGTTCTTCTTTAAGAGAAAGCTTATTTTCTGATTTGTGTTTTCTTGCAGCACCAATAACTCTAACAGCTAAGTCTCCTGCACTCAGAATATCCTCTCCAGAAATATCAATTGGTTTTGGCCATGAACAAATATGAATGCTTTCTTTAGATTCAAATTTCTTAAAGTATAATTGGTATATCTCCTCAGTAATAAATGGAATAATTGGTGCAAGCATTTTATTTATTCCAGATAAAACTTTATATAAAGTCCACTTTCCGCTTGCAATTTCTTCTGCAGAATAATTATCTGGATTAAAGAATCTATCTTTAACAATTTCTAAATAATAGTCACAGAAAGTATTCCAAAAGAAATTATCAACTTCAAATTTTCCTTTAAAGAAATGATAATCATTCCAATGTTCAGTTGATTCTTTAATAATTGTATTAAATTTAAGCATTAACCATTTATCTATTGAAGTTAATTTCTCGAATGCAACTTCTTTAACTTTATCTTCTCCAAGATTCATTATTACAAATTTAGAAGCATTCCATAATTTTGTAACTGTTTTTTGTCCTGTAACAACTTCTTTTTCTTGGAAAGCTAAGTCTTCACCAAGAGTGCAAGATCCTGCCATGTATCTCAATGCGTCTGCACAATATTTTTCAAGAACTTGTCCAGGGTCAACAACATTGCCTTTTGACTTTGCCATTTTTTTACCTTTTGGATCAAGCATCCAACCATTAATGAATGCAACATTCCAAGGTTTAATATTAAAATGTAAATTACTTTTTACAACTGTATTAAATAGCCAGAATGAAATAATGTCATGACCTTGAGGTCTAAAACTCATAGGATTTTTGATTAATTTATCATAAACTGGTTTGTCTTTAAACAATTCTTTAACAATCGTAGGAGTTAAAGATGATGTTGCCCAAGTATTAATAATATCTTTTTCAGGAATAAATTCAGAACATCCGCACTTAGGACATTTATCAACGGGAGCTTTATCTTCTGTTGGATCAATTGGTAGGTCTTTCTCATTTGCAACGATTACTTCATCGCAATCTTTGCAATACCAAACAGGAAATGGAATTCCGAAATTTATTTGTCTTGAAATACACCAATCCCAAGCAAGACCTTTAACCCAATTATCATATCTATTTTTCATATGGTTTGGTTTCCATTCAAATTGCGTTCCCCACTCAAGCATTTTATTTTTTAAGTCTAAATATTTAATAAACCATTGTTTAGAATGAATAAATTCTATTGGAGTTCCACATCTTTCGTGAACATTAACTGCATGAACAATATCTTCTTGTTTAATAAGAAGTTTTTCTTTTTTCATATCTTCAATAATTTCCTTTCTTGCATCTAATATTTTCATTCCGGCATACTTGTTTGCAATCTCTGTCATTTTTCCATGTTTTCCAATTGCTTCTTTAATAGGTAGTTGATGTGCTTTTTGCCACTCCATGTCTGTTTGATCACCGAAAGTGCAACACATAACAAGGCCTGTTCCTTTTTCAGGATCAGCTCTTTTATCCTCTAAGATTGGAACTTCAAAATTAAATAAAGGAACTTTAGCTTGTTTCCCTTTTAGATTTTGATATCTTTTATCATCTGGATGATAAAAAACTGCAACGCAAGCAGGTAGTAATTCTGGTCTAGTTGTTGCAATCACTAAATCTTTATTGCCTGTTTTGAAAATAATATCATTAAAATGAGATTTAATGTCTTCATCTTCACACTCAACTTGAGAGATTGCTGTTTGGCATTTTGGACAAAACATTGTTGCTGCTTCTGCCCTATACTCTCTTCCTTTCTTATATAAATCAATAAATGATTTCTGTGAAATCTTTTGTGAATGGTCGTCCATTGTAGAATATCTAATGTTAAAATCACAACTTATTCCTATTCTCTTCCAATCATTAAGATAAGTTGGTGTTAATTCATTATTAAGAGTATCTAAACATAATTTTCTAAATTCTTTTCTAGGCATATCTCTTGCCCTAACTTTTTTTAGCTTTTGAATTAATAATTCTGTTGGTAAGCCATTATCATCTGTTCCAAATGGTTGAAGAACATTGAATCCCTGCATTCTCTTAAATCTTGCAATAAAGTCTTGCTGGCTACTTCCAAATACATGTCCGATGTGCATCTTTCCAGAGATTGTAGTTGGAGGAGTATCTATTGAGAATATTTCTTTATCTGTGTTTTCTGCATCAAATGTAAATATTTGTTTTTCTTCCCAAAACTTTTGCCATTTTGGTTCTGATTCTTTAGGATTGTATTTTTTAGGGAGTTCCATTTTAGGTTACCTTTTATTCTTTTAGATGGAACTTCAAAAATTTTGTTTAATTTTTGTTTGTTCCATTTTTATATAATTTTGGATACTAATTTTATTTATAAATCTTACTCTTCACTTTCATCAATATTTCCTGTATAATAATAAATATGTGAAGCTGTTGTTTCATTAATCTTAACAAACTTATTACTTTGTGTTAATAATAAAAGAATACCTTGGTCTGATCTTATCCATTTTTCATTTAATGCTTCCTTGGATATAAAAACAGTAGAAATATTATTCTCTTCAAAAAACTTTTCCATAACTTTTAGATTGGTGTTTTGTAGTATTGTTTCTGTGAAATTAAGTTTTTCTATGTGGTTGTCTTTATTTGTATAATGCAAACTAGAATAATAAACATTCTGATTTGAATAAAGCTCAATGATTTCACAATCTCTTATATCACAAAAGATTATATTGTTATTTAAATTTTCAGCTTTAAAATTGTCCATAACTTGAATATCATTTAGGATTGGTTGTGAAGGGCCTGAATTTATTGTTGTTTGCACAAAATTAATAGACATAAATAAAAACAATAACATTAATAAGAAAATAACTGGCGTTCTCAATTCTTTAACAAACCATCTTCTTTGAATAATGTGCCTTATCCCTATTGCAGCAGAAAATATAATTATGAATAGTAAGATTAAACTTAAATATATATTTATCCAGCTTGTTAATAATAAAACAAAAGTTAGGATCATAAGTTTTTTATCTTTTATTTCTGCAAAAAGAGCAAAAATGGCTAAAGCAATATATATTAATGAAATAGCATATTGCCCTGTTGAAAAAAGTGTGTTTGAAAAATTAATTCTTGAAAGGAATATGTCTCTTATAGTTACTGAATTGTATATATACATTACTATTAAAATAATTCCAGGGATAATTATTGCTCTTTTAGCATAGGGTTTTATCGGTTGTTCTTCTAATATCTTGTAGATTCGGTATTTGCTCTTTGTTAAAATAAATAAAACAATAGACAATATTAGAATAAAAATAAATAGTTCAAAATTAATTAATAATGCTGCTATTAATGGAATAAATATAATTTTTGGGTTTCTTATTGTTACTAATGTCGTCCATAAAGCTAAAGTAATTAGTATGGATAAATAGGTGAATCCTATTATTGAGAATAAAAATATATTTGATAAAACAAATAAGCATATTGCTAAAGTTCTATCAATCTCGTTTTTTATTATGTGTTTTGAAACTTTATCAAATAATATCATATTTATTATTCCCAATGTGAGTAAGATTAGGATTATTGTGATTGTTTCAGATAAGATAAAGCTTAATTCAATTATTGTTTCATAAAAAAGATTGAATCCTTCATTATTAAAACTTTTATAGCTTGTTAAATCATTCATGAATATGGTGCTATCTGCATTCGGGAATGCTGCACTCGTAGAAACTCTAGTAATATTAATTGTTAAGAAGATAATAATAAAAATTAGTATAAGAATCCACAGTCTTGTTCTCAATATTTTATTAATATTCTTTTTTATTTCCATTCTAACTAAAAATTTCTTTATTTAATTTTTCTTCTTTTTCAATAGTGCATAATCTTTTATAAATTACGGATTTATCTTCGTAAACTTTATTATAACAATCACTGTTAAATTTTTCAAGAACTTTCTTATTCATTTTATTTATTGAACTTTCACTAAAGACTACATAATCAATTTCATAAAAAGATAGTATTCTTATTGTCTCTGTGTTAAGAGTTAATTTATTGAGGTTTTCTATCTCTTTTAATTTTGTTTTATCTTTAATTTGATAATTTTGTAATATATTCTTTCTTCTAGAAAAATAAACATTAACATAAGTTTCTTTCTGGCTTGTTGTGGCTATGCTGTCCTGAGGAGTATTTTGCTCCATCCAGATAAACACTTCTCTATCTTTTTGTGTTGGAGAGTTATGTGTTTCTATTATTCCATTAATTAGGGAAGGAACAATAGAAGTCAATACAAACAATATAAAACCAATAGTAAGAATTATAGTATAAAACTTTTTAACTTTACTTTTCTCAAAGAAATTATTCCATTCATAGAGTGTTATTCCAGAACATATAATCAATCCTAATGCTGTTAAAGAAAGTGCGAATTCTCTATTTATTAAATTAAATATCATAAATATAATTGTGCCTATAACAAAACTAGATATAAATATAATTTGCCTACTGGATTTCTTAACTAAATTAGTATAAATTCCCAATATGCCTAATACTGTTGGAATAATTCCTATTAAGACTAATATGGGAATTGTTAAAGGGGTTGTTGTTGATTCCAATGTTGGATGTAAGAAAAATAAAAGTCCTTTTTGTATAATTGCATTCTTATAAATTATTATATAAAGCCACCCTCCTAACACAAGAGAAAATAAGAATGTTTCTATTTCACTTAATCTTATTTTTATTTTTTCTGCCTTTAGCAGTATAAAATAAATAAGAAAACTAGCCATAAAAATTATGGAAGTTGGCGTAACTAATATTAGTATTATTAAAAAAATAATAAAGTGTCTTATTAACTTTGAGTTACGCATACTTTTTATAAAAAATAGTAAGGTCAGCATATAAAAGAATAAACTTATCCCTGAACTAGAAAAATTATTAATTGTTGATTTAAACAAGAGTGGGATGAATGCAGTAAACATACTGGCAAAAAAGGATATTCTTCTATGTTTTGTGAATTCATATACTATATAATAAACAATAATTATTAAACTACTCACGAGAAGGTTAATTAAAATCTTTGCTACAATTTCTAAATTAAAAAATAGTCCATTGAATGCAAGGGCATAATCAACAATTGGTACTGCTGAATTGTCATAGATGTAACTTTGCATATCTGGTTTGCCTTGCTCTAAGATTGTCTTTGCTTGAGATAGATGATAGTATGATTCGTGATTTAAACTAGTATTTTGAAATGAAATAATAATTTTTATTGTTAGAACTACTAAAAATAGTAGCAGCATCATTGTTTCTGGCCATAAACTTCTTTTTGTTTTTTTAAGCATTATTTATATTAAATAAAAGATAATTTAAAAAATTTTATATATATAACCCGTAATATTAATAAAAAGAGTGTTTTTAATGCTACTTGTCTTTGGTAATAGCGGCAATTATGAAACAATATGTTACTCATCAGACTTAAGCACCTCACTTTGTAAGGTTGCTAAGTTTGCCTCGCCTGGCCTTGCCATTATTTACTTCGTAAACAAGGTAAACAATGGCGCAGACACAAATGGTTTCACAATCCCCGCCAATAGTATAAAAAAGAGTGTGTGAATACATGTTTTCAAGCTATAAATCATTAAAAAGTAGAAAATCTCAGCTTACAGTATTTTTTATCCTAGGTTTAGTTATCTTAGTTGTCTTTATGATCTTGTTGTTTACTGTTAAAAGTGTAAAAACAACCCAAGTAAGAAAAGAAGCAAAACAAGCCATAAATTCTTTTATTGAAACTTCAACTATCCATCAATACACTTTATCTTGTGCAAATGCTGTGTTTGATGATGGTCTTGAGAAAATAACTATGCAAGGTGGTGTTCTTTATAATGATCAATTTGTTGAAGAAAACCTTGCCATTCCCAATGATAATACTTATGTTGAAATAAATCTTAAATCTTTACCAATTGCAAATAACCCTTATGAAGATGAAGAAAAAGATAAATTAGTTAATGTCAGTTATGCAATGTTTATTTCTGAAAATATAGATAGCCCACTTTATATTCCTGGTGCATATGCTAATCCTCCTTTGTATCCAACTCCTTTCAGAACTCTTGGTGAGTTAAATGGATTTAATAATTACTTAGGAAATATATACGCTCCATTAATTGAAGGATTTTATGGTGAGAATCATCTTCCAAAATTATGTGAAGAATATTCTGAATGCAAATATGATTCTTATATCTTTGATAACACAGATGGTGCAGATATTTCAATACAAAAACAATTAGAGAACTATATTGAGAGTCATGTTAAAGAATGTGTAAATTTTACATATTTTGAATCACTTACTCCTTATACAATTGAAGAAGGCAATGTCACTGCGGATATAAAGTTTGGTGTTGATAAAATAACATTAACTTTAGATTATCCAATAACAATGATTTGGAGACAAGGTCAACCTGTAACTCAAATATTAAATTTTAATACTAATAGAAATAATCGTTTAGCAAAAATATATCGATTAGCTCACACTATATTAAAATATGAATCTTTTGATTTATTTTTTGATCCTTTAAGCTACAAATCTATTTTTGGTATATCACCTTATTTTAGTTGTAGAATGTCTGATCGTTCAAGATGTTATGATTCTCAAATAAGTGTTCATAAAGTTCCAAATATTGATAATAATCCTGCAACAACTTTTGATGATCTTGTAGTAATAGTTGATAATGCTACTCAAATTAATGGTAAACCAATGATGTTTCAATTTATGATTGAGAATAGAAGGCCTGCTTTAGATTATATAAGTTATCATCCTAATGAATTAATTGATTTTATTGTTTTTGAGAATCAAACAATTTTACTTAATCCCGTTGGTTATGATCCAGATAATGATACAATACAAGAATATCATTATTCTGGTTGGAGAGAAGATTATTATACTGTTTTTAATAAAACTAAATGGTATAGTCTTGGTGGATGGGATACTCAAACAAATTATAGCTGTTGCATTCAAACTTATCAAAATCAAACAAGAAATTGGACTCAATCTTCAAGGTATCTTTTAACAGAACAAAATGCGAGTTATCATGTTAAATATGGTGAGCTTGGTTATCATAATGTAACTATTGCAATTTGGGATGAACAAGGATTAAGGGATTGGCAAAGTATAAAAATTCTTGTAAGAGATTTGCCAAAAGCAGTTGCAATAGGCTCAAACAATTACGCATTAATTGGTAATAATAATGCCTCTGTAGAGGATCCTTATAATTTAAGTGCTAATCATTCTTTTGCTGTTTTTAATGCATTAGGTTATGAGAATAATAAATTTTTATGGAAAGAAGAAATTGATGGAATTGATATTGTGACTGAAGAAACAAATATTGTAATTCCTTACAATCCTTTTTTTGATATAATGGATATACTCCCATTAGCTTTTACACAACAAGATTTTAATGAAATGCAATTAAGAGAAATAATGTTAAGAGTTGGAGTAATTCTTGGGGATGTGGAGAACACTATTTTATATGGTGAACCTGATTATTTGAATATAGAATTGCATCAATGTTTACCTCATGTTAATGAAGTTTATCCTCTTCTTCCATATCCTTATTCAGAATCTCTTGCAAATCCTCCTAATCCATTTCAAGCAACACATGTTTGTTGTAACGATGGAAGTTTAGGAACTACTTGGGGAACTGTAAAAGATAATGATGAAGATTGTTTTAATGTTATAGAATATGCTACACTAGATTATTTTGAATCAAACACCAATGATTGGTATGATGAATTTGAACCTATTGTTGGACAACAAGTTGAATACATTGGTTTAATTGTTGATATTGATGAGGAGAATAATATTTTCAAAAGAACTTTTGAAAGAGAGTGTGATGGAACAAGAGGAAATTTATGTGTTGGTGATGCTGATGCAACAATTAGTTCAGAAGTTTCTTGTTATGGTCTCTTGGCTGATCATCAAGAAAAAAGATGTTATGGTCCTACAGAAAACTATTTTAATTCAGTTCAGTCTATGCCAGAAGAATGTATTATTTATGATGAAACAACTAATTTTGAACAACTTATTGATAATAGTATTTCTGATGAATGTTCAGTTGGTCCTGCATGTTATAGTGCAACAGCTATAAATCCTATTTTTCAAGATGGTGAATTTCTTGTTGCAGATGATGCTGAAACAACTTATTCTGCTAGTCAATTAAAAATAAAATGTGAATCTGCATACTGTTCTAGTTTGGATTATGAAACACAAAGAAATACTGCAACTGGTGATTGTTCAAGAGTTGAAGGAAATTTATGTTCTTGTTCAGATGAATGCGGTGGTAGTTCTGATTGCAATGAAAAAGATCCAGGAATATATTTTGAAGATCCAAATAATTCTGATGAAGAAATAGTTTGCAACATAAATTGTGAAGTTGCTGATTGTGGTTATTATGATTTTGATCCAACTATTTTTGATTGTTCTAGTAGTTGTGAAAATAATATTGATTGCGCTGATAATTATTTCTGTGATTCAGCAAATGAGAATGATGATTGCTATGGATGTGATTATGGAACTCATACTCAAATTGGTGGAACTCTTTCAGGAGTTTGCAGGGCTAATTGTAATGCTCCATCAAGTTTTTGTGAAGGGGTAATGCCTGTTGGAATTTGTGCTAATTGCTAATTCTTAAGTATTCTTGTGTTTAAGACCTTATTAACAATATTAAAATTAAACCTAAAATCAAAACCTATTTAAATGCTTATATTAGAATTATTAATTATAATATTATATATTATATGGGTGTTATAATTTGAAATAATAGATATTTCATTATTTTTAACTTTTTAATACTAAAGGAGGCGTTATTCATGGTTAGATTCATAAACATAATTTTTGTTCTTTCATTAATTCTATCATTATTGTTTATGAATACTTTAGTGAGTGCAGAAGACTTTTGTGCTGATGATATTAATAATCCTTCATCTGCTTTTGTATGTTGTGAAGAGTTATGTTATGCTGATAGCACTTGTCAATTAGTTGTTGCATGTTTTTCTTCTGCTGATGATCCTCAATTTGTTAGTAAAGTTTATGCAAATGTTAATAGTATGGTGATTAAAGAATATTGTTATGAATCTCCATATAATCCAATACCTGGTAATGAAGTTTGTAGTTCTGATTATGCATTAGGTGTTTGCAATGGTGTTACCCTTGGTGAATATGAATGTGCGCCAGATTGTGTAAGTGAAAATGGTAATGTAGAAGAACTTTATGATTGTAATTGTGGAACTGAATTTGTGCCTGCTGGTGATTATTGTTGTTATGACATTGAAGATGGTTATCAAACTTCGTCAGAGTCTTTTGGTGATGAATGTAGAACAGAATTACAAAATGAAGTTTTTAGTGTTTCTGGAATATTACGTATGAATGGGGCTTTAATGTTGCCTGTTGAAAACTTTGTTCCAGTTGGAATTGCTTATTCAGATTATGAAATTGGTGCTGATGGAGTTTTTTCCATAAATGAGGTTCCTGCAAATACTTATAGTCTAGGTTTTACTAATGCAGATTTAGTTGGTGAACTATGTGTTCTCTGTGAAGCACCTGCTCAAACTATTGATGTAAGTTTATATCCTGCATCTAGTTTAGATTTTACTGCAACATGCCAAGTTGATTCTACTGGTCTTGGTTGTGAAAATCTTAGCCCGCCTATAATTCCTGATGAAAATTGCGAACTTGGTGAATGCAATGCTGCACTTCATGCAATATGTGAATTAGATGATGAAAATGGTGGACTTGGATTTGTTCTTTATGATTTAACTAATCAAGATGATTATGATGCTTATTGTTATACTCCTGGTAATTGTTTATATTCTGATCCTATTTGTGCAAACTTTGAATGTGAACCTAATGGTTGTGAAGGAACTGTTCCTACTAATTGTTTTACTCCTGAACAAGATCCTGATGTTTTCCCTGGTGGATGTAATATTGGTTCTAATCAATGGTGTAATACTACTCTTGCCCCTTTGAATAATAATGATGGTTGGATGACTTGGGGAGAGAATGGATTCACTAATGAATATTATTGTTCTGTTTGTCCAAATGATGCTGATTCTTGTGAATCCTCTGAATGTGGTGATGGAGAAATTACAGGAATAGAAACTTGTGATTATGGAGATCCTGCTTACCCTTCAAGTGATGCTTGGGGAAATCAATATAATGAAGGTGCACTTGAATGTGGTGGTGCAGAAAATTGTAATTACCCTGGTGAAGAGAATGAATGTAGGTGTCGTGCTCCTGAAGCTATTTGTAATAATGGTATTTTAGAACCTTCTGAAGAATGTGAATTTGTTGATGATCAAACTTATGATTGTCCTAATCAAGGAGAAGTATGTAACTCTTTTACTTGTCAATGTGAACAAGAATCTGATTGCACTTACACTCCTGAATTTGCAATTCAAGAAATTATAACTTTAAATAAAACTTGTACTAATCAAGCTTTGATAAATGTAACAGTTATTCAAGGTTGTCAAGATTATATTGATGGAATACAATTGTATGCATTTGATGGTGAGGATTATATTCCTGTTGGTGGTCTTGTTGATGTTGAAAATAATATTGCTGAATTAACTTATAATTTTACTGAACCTAATACTAACTATGATGTTAAAATTGAAATATGGTTTCAAGGTGAAACAGAAGGTCAAATGTATGACCAAATAATATCTTTACAATCAGGTGATTATGATTGTATGAATTGGTTTAACACTAATGATAATTATGAATGTACTAATAATATTTGCACTGAGGAAGCAAACATTTATTCTGCTTGTTCAGAAAATAATATATTAACTGAAACAATTTGTGATGATGGTGAATTTTGTGCTAACCTTGATGAGGGTGCGCAATGTCTTCCAACTTCTACTCCTGATAAATGTACTGCTTGTAGTGGTATAAGTGGAATGTTTGGTGATTATAGTGATAGGCCCTTTGATGATATTGATTGTTTTGGATTGTTTGAATTCTCTTTAGTAGAAGATGAGGATGATGGTCCTTTTGCATGTTACAAAGATGTTTTATACTCTAATGTTGATAAACCTAATGCTTGTGCTAATGTGGATAGTTGTTATAATTATCATTCAGTTGATGTTTGTGAAGATGACCCTTGTAAAAAAGAACTTGATGGTTTAGGTTGTGAATGGGCTCCTTATAACTTGCAAACTGGTAAAGGAGTTTGTAAACCTAAAACAGAACAATTTATTGATTGTAATAATGCTTTAGATTTTAAATCTAATAATTTATTTTTGTATAATGAATTATTTAATCCTGAATTTTATGCAAGTTCTTCTAGAGTGTGTGGATTATATGGTGATTGTTATTATAGATTTACTTCTGATATTGGAAGCAGTTTTCTTGGAGCTTCTTGTATTAATCAAGATGAATTAATTTGTAATGATTTTTTAAATATTGATGATTGTATTGGTGAAGACAATGAATATGATTTTAACATTGATGATAGCACTCTTATTGGTAATAATTATTCTAACAATTTAATTAGTTCTGAATCAAAATGTAAATGGGATGTTGATGATGTAGAATGTATAAGAGATGCTGATGATAACAATTATGATGATTCTTCCTCTTCTGAACCGAGATTTAATTTCTTAGATAACATAAATGTTCAAACAGATAATATTCCTGCACAAAGAGATTTTATTTCTCCTGTAAGTGAATTAATAGAAGATGAGTTTCTTAATGGAAATTTATTTGGATTAAATCCTGTTATCCCATATTTTATTACTGATGATTATTATAGTGCAGATGGTTTAAACTTTTATTATTGTGTTGATTATCTTGATAATCAAATTAGTAGAGAATGCAATTTACCAACTAAAGAAGATAATTGGGATAAAGTTGAGTCCTATCCTTTAATCTTAAATTTAGAAGAGGCTGGTGAATACAAACTTTATTATTTTGCAATGGATGATTCATTAAATATTGAACCTATAAAAACATTTGATTTCTTGGTAGATGCTACAATACCAAATATTCTTATTGATTATTCTTATGAAACATTCCCTTTTATTCCAGATTATAAAAGTGATTTAACAATTGATTTTTCTGTTGAAACTTATTCTAGTGATGGTGCTCATTGTCAAGCTTACTTGTATTCCACTACTGATAGTTCACTTATTGATATTGCTGGAGTTGATGAGTCTGAAGAAAATAGTCACTTAATGGATGCTATTGGGATTAATTTCCACTTAGAGTATTATGGCTTAGTTGATGGTTTATATTCTTTTGAGGTTACTTGTTCAGATATGGAATTAGGAAATACTTTATCTTTATCAGAAGAAATAGATATTCAAGGTGATACAAGAATATTTAATGCTACTCCTCATTTTGCTGTTCTTAAAAATGAAAATGTAGAAATCTCTATTAAAACACATAATAATGCAACTTGTTATTATCTATTAAGGGATAGCATAGGTGTTTCAAATGATTATGAAACTATAATTGATTGTCTTGTAGATGATGGAGATTTTGATGATGTAAACTTAGATGATGAATTAATTTGTGGTGAATTTGGTGAGTCAACTATGGCTGGTAGTAATCACTTGCATTCAACTAATCTAGATTTCAGTTATCCAAATAATATTTCTGGAGTTTATGTTTATGATGTTGGATGTGAGATTGAAGCAATGGTTGATGGCGATAAAGTTTACGAAGGTGTTGCAGGTAATGATGCTGATTTAATTATCTTTTCTCAAGATTATTCTCCCCCGATAATTAACTTTTCTATTAATGATAATGGACAAGGTTATTTTCCTTTTAATTCACATAATTGGTATTACCAACCAAGAATAAGAATGGAGTGTATTGATAACTCTTATTATCCTGGTGGAACTTTTACTGTTTTTGGTCAAAATTTAATATTTGGTTGTCCTAATAATCTTTATTATCAAGATTTAGGTATAAGTAATGTTTCTTGTTCTTTTCCATTACAGTCAAGAGGGAATCCTTTAGAACTGAATATGTCTGATCCAGATATTGGTAGCACTCAAAATCATGGTGGAAATAAATTAAGAATATGTTATTCTGGTTTAGATAATCATTCAAATCCAAATATTGCTCCAATCTTGAATCCTAGTATTCAAGTTGATGCTGTTAAACCAAATATAACGAGTTTTAATATCTATAAACAACACGCATATGATGAAACAATACTAGAATTACATAAAGCATTTTATGATGTTGTTATTGAGCCTGATGAAGATGTAAGTTCTGTTGAAGTAAGTTTTGTAATTATTGATTCTTCAACTTCACCTATTATTCTTCCTTCAATTTACGACAATGAAACAGGTCAAATTATTGCTACAATAAATATGTTTAGATATCCTCAACTACTTGATCAAGAATTAGATTTATCCTTCAGTGTTTCATTGATTGATGAACATGGGCTTGGTAATGAGTATAATAATTATTACACAATTCATGTAAACACTTTAGCTCCACCTGCACCTATTATTGAACCTATTTTTAGTGATTATCATAAAACAATTGGGGCATTTACGGATTTACTAGGTAATGTTTATCCTGGAATTTATCATGAAATAAATGCATTCCAAGGAAATACAACTTATTGGAATGAATCAATATTCAATTTACAAGATACATTTTATTTAAGCCAAGAAGAAGTATTTTTAACAGGATTTACTGGTGAAGCTCCGTTACTATTGTCTTTATTAATTTATGATCAGATTGCTCATGAATTTTTTGATCTTGAAGTTAATGATATTTATGATCAAGAGGATATTTCTGGAATTAATGAAGTTATTAATTTAGTTGAAACTGTTACAACACATTCACTTATAGTAAATTTAAATGGTAGCACAAAAGTATATCTTAATACAGAGTATGAGGATAATTGGGCTGATTCTATGATTGGAACATATGCAAAAGTTCCAATACCTGAAGAACAATTTGTATCTTTTAAAAGTCATGGGAAGAGAACTACTTATGAAAATTATTTTAAATACTATAAAGTTATAGATGTGTTTACAAATGATACAATCCATTTAACTTATCTTGTATTAGATGTTCCTTTAGAATCTGCACTTGATAGAAATGCGCAATTAAAACTTTTTGATAAGACAAAAGAAAATGTTCCTTATGATTATTATGCATTACAATTAAATAAACCTTATGAATTTGTTTGTGGCCTTGACTATGGAACAAATGCTTATTCATTTAGAATAAGGGGCATGTTTGATACATTAATGATTAATGATACAGAAGACATTAATTTATTCATTGATAATGTTGCTCCAGTATTAAGAAAATCTGATTCAACTATTGAAGGAGTTCATAATGAAGAAAATCAAATTTTAAAATTTAATATAACTGAGCATGCATGTGGTTCTGGATTAAATATAGAAGGTGCAACTATTCAATTATTTATTGTGAATGATATTTTGAATGATGATTTAGATGAGGACTTAGATGAAATATTGTATGATGAATTCTTTTTAACAGAAGATAACCTATTATCTATAGGTGAAGTGAATAAAGTAAATTTGGTGCATTATGAATTTGAATATTTAATTGAAGATCCAATTTCTTCAGGGAAATATAATATTAAAATTAATATTAAAGATTATGCTGGTAATGAGCTTAATCCTTCATATAATTGGATGGTAGATATTAATACTCATGCTCCAACTAAACCTGTTGTAGATGTTATAAATTCTAATCGAGAATATAACCCATGGGATAAAAAATATTTTGTTAGCGAATCACCTGTAATAAATTTAATATTTGAAGAAGATATTAATCTTAATAGTGTAGGATTAGCTAATTCTTTAGGGCTTGGAAGTTTTATAGAACTTATTTGTACAGAAGTAGGTGGTTCATCAGCTTTTAGTTGTAGTTTGCCTGTTATTTCAATTTTAGATGACGGCATTTATCAGTTATCTATTGATGTTAGTTATAGGGAACAAATTTATATTTGGAACGACACTAAAATTGTTGTTGATACAACTGCACCGACTATAGTTGATACAGTATTACCTAAGGCAATGAGATCTGATGCTCTAAGATCTTTCAAAATTAATCTTGAAAATGCTGAACAAGATATTCTAATTAATTTAACAAGTGAGGGATTAAGTCATTTAGAAGAAGATATGTCTGCTGGCCCAGATAGAAAAGGTTATGCGGCATATATAAATGCGAATAATTTTCGTTGGGTTTCTGGGCCTGATCCTTATAGTTTAACAGTAACTATTTTTGATAGGGCAATGAATTCTGATTCAATAACTGACTTAATTTTTGTTGATGATGATCCACCTGTTATTAATATCACAAGATTTGAATCTGGCGGAGTAATTCTTATTGATGGTGGTGATCCATTAAATATTACAACAAAGAATACAACATTATTAATTGAGGGAAGTGTTAATGATTCATTAATAAAATCTGTTTGCGTGAGTGCAACAACTAATCTTGCAACAATTGAAATTGATGAACCTTGTCAATTCTTGTGCGAAGATGGAGAAATTCCTCCTGGTTGTATTGAAGAATCAACTGGTAACTTCCAATTTATATTTGAATTAGTCTTTCCTTCATTTTATGAAACAGGAACAGAAATATGGAATTACATTAATCTTGTAGCCACAGATGAAGCTTATAATGTTGGTTATGAAACATTATCTGCTCTTATGGATTGGCAAGCACCTGAGCTTATTGGTGAAGAAATTTAGTTTTTTACAATGAAAATAAAAAGAGGCAGTAGAGAAAAGAGGTTTGATTACTTAGTTTTTAGTCTAATTTTTATTCTGTTAATTGCTATTAATGTTAATGCTAATGTTTCTCATGATTCATCACCGACTATTAGATTAACTTTTGATGAAGCAATAAGCTTAGGTAGTGTAACTGCTGAAGTTTTTTGTGATAATGATTTTGGTGATTGTTATGAGAATTTTGATTTAGATGGTATTGTTCTTGCAAGAGGCAATGGTATTGATGTTAGTTTAGAAAATAACAATGATGGTGACAATAGAGTTGTTGTTTATGATTTAGATATTTTAATAAATGATTATTATGTTCTTGAAACTACTATTGAAGACCTTTTCGGGAATGAAGCTACAGAAGAATTTCATTTTCAAGTTGATGCTGAGTATATGGACATTCATATTATTGAACCAGAAGATGGTTGGTCAAGCTCTGAAACATTTGATGTTGTAATTTCTCCAGAAGAAGAAGGCATATGTTTGTATAAACCGGGGCATGAAAATATTCCTACTAATCCAACAACTGATATTTTTGATGAAAACTATATTGTTTCTGGAAATAGGCATTATAAAATAATTGATGCAACAACAAAGCATGAAAGTTATATTTTTAATAACCAGCTTCCATTGTCTGTTGTATGTTATTCAGATAACGGGTTTTATGGTTTTGAAGAAATAACAATTAATTGGGATACAACAGCACCTGTTATAACTTATTTTTCTGATCCAAATCCTTTAACAGATATTTCCTTTCCTTATGCAATTATAAAAGCTGAGTCTGAACATGATGAAATTGGATGTTCAATAATGAAATTAATTCATGATGGTGAACCTGTTACTAATCCTGAATTTGTTAATTTTAATGGAATAGATACTGAGGATATTTCAACTTACAATCAAACAAATTCTTACTTAGTGGACTTTGCAAATATATTAGATGACACTACTAGATTTGATCCTCATAATTTTCAATATGAAATTTCATGTAGAAATAAAGCCGGGCTTTATGATACTAATAATATTGTTGACTTAGTTGTTCAATTCTCTGAACAATTTAATATTGAACAAATTAATCCTTCATATGAAGGCTATGTAAATTATAATGATGTTGATGTTAAAATAAGAACCCAAGTTTTAACAAATTGGTGTAATATTTCTAAAGAAGGAGAATTTAATAATGAAATGTTGCAAGATGATAATCAAAAAGATTATAATTATACTCTTCCAGGTTTACTTGAAGGAAACTATGTTTATGATGTTAATTGTTTTTCTTCATTTGGTTCAAGAAGTAATAAGCAATTAAGGTTTGGTGTTGATAAAACTAAGCCGGATAATTTAAGTATTAATACTAATTTATACACTTGTTCATTAAATAAAATAGAATTTGAGATGAGTGCAAATGATGATTTATCTGGTATAGATTATTTTACTTATGCTATTTATAATCCTGATTTGGGAATTTTAGACGAAGGAGAAACTACTGGTAGTGTAAGTTATTCTACTACGCTTGTAGAAAATAAAACTTATCGTATTGAAGGTGTTGCATTTGATAAGGCTGGTAATTCTCGTGTATTTCAAAGTAGAACTGTTACTGCAACCACTGATGATCTCCTTGAATGTGATTTTATCCCTCCTACTGTTAGATTTAATGTGAATGAAGAGCAAGGGTTAACAACAGTTAATATTAGTTGCTCTGATTCTGAAACAGGTTGTAAAAATAATTTTGAATATAGTTTATTAACTGATGTTTCTGCTGTGTGCACTTATGATAGTCTTGGTTATTGGGATACAAATAATCAGTTTTTATTCTCTGAAAAAACAAAAGTTTGTGTAATTGCTTATGATAACAATAACAATGAAGTAGAAACTAATGAAATAATAAATGTTGATACAAGTGTAGTTAGCCACTGTTTAAATAGCATACAAGATTTTGATGAATCTGATGTTGATTGTGGTGGCATGGATTGTGCAGGTTGCGATTCTGGGCTTATTTGTTTAATAGACGGAGATTGTATTAGTGGTTGGTGTCAAGAAGGTATATGTGCGGATTCTGCTTGTGATGATTCTATTTTTAATGGTGATGAGTCTGATGTTGATTGTGGTGGAAGTTGTAGTCAATGTTCTGAAGGCAGTGCTTGTATAAATAATGAAGATTGTACAACAATGTGGTGTAATGAAAACATTTGTGAAAAATCATCTTGCTCTGATGGATTATACAATGGGTTCGAAAGTGATATTGATTGTGGTGGTTTAGATTGTTCTGGTTGTCCAAATGGATTTGAATGCACTGACTCTGGTGATTGTTTATCTGGTTATTGTGATTATGGAACTTGTAATGATGAGCCTAGCCCTGCTCCTACTGAATCTATTAAAGAAAGTAATGTTCTTGCTTTAATATTATTAATCTTAGGAATATTATTTATTTTAGGTGGTGCAGTATATCTTGTTTATTATTTTTATTTTGTTCAACCCATTTCAAAATCTGAAGCAAAACCTTCATTTCATGAAGTTGCTAAAATAAAAAAACTTACACCTGGTCAAATAGCTATCTTAAAGAAAAAACATGATTTGATGAAAGTTAAATTTAAACAAAAAGCAAAGTCAGCAAAAAATAAGATTTCTTCTAGTTTATCCTCATTTGATAATGCCTCTTCTTATGCTGAAAAAGATAAAGAAAAAGCAAAAGCATCAATATTAAAGAATATTCCTAAAGAAAAAAAGAATTTACAAACTAAAGAAACAACTAAACTTGATAAAAACTTAAGAGGAGATTATGTTGAATTAGATAAATTAGATAACACTCCTAAAAAAAGTATTAAAAAGCAATTAAAAGAAAATACTATATTTGATATGCTTAGTAAAATAAGGTCTTCGCCAAAAAAACAAGATAATAAAGAAAATACTTTACTTACTAAAAAATATATTACTGAGGAGGATTTCAAAAAACTTGATAATTTAATGGGTAAAGCAATAAAAAGTTCTAATACAACAAAAGCTAAAACCTTAACAGCTAAGCCATTACTTAATCAGGTTGAAGTAAAAGAAAAGAAAGAAGATATTTTTGCTGCTCTTTCTGAACTTGCAGATAAATCTTCAAAATCTAAAGCTGTTTCTTCTAAAAATAATTTATTTGAATCAGAAGATCTTATTGAGTTATTTAAGAATAAAGAACTTGATGTTAATGTATTTAAGGTTATTCTTTCAGAATTATTAAGAACAAGTAAGTTAAGTAACAAAGATGTTTCAAATATAATATTTAGGCTACTTGAAAAGAAGCTTATAGCAAAAGATGTTGCACATACTATTCTTAAAGATTTAAAATTGGTTAATGATTAAAATGAGGAATAACAAAGCAGCTATAAAACAAGTATTTACTTTTTTATTAGTTGCTATATTAATCGGGTTAATATTCTTATTTGCAATTAAAATTATTCCTAACATAATTAAACAAACTTGTGATGCTGATTTTGTTATCTTTGCAGATGATTTAAAATCCTATATTGAAAGATATAATACATTTGGTTCTACAAATATTGAATCAGTTTTAATGCCTTGTGAATACACAGAAATATGTTTTATAGACGCTGAGGTTATTGGTGAAGTTATGGATATAGGAAATATTGAGGTAGCTGGTTCTCAAGAAATAAACCCTATGATAAAAGAAAGTCTAATTGCAGGAGTGGAATATAATGTTTTTTTACTTAAAGGAATAACTGCTAAACCAATTACATTCTCTCAAAAGTTAAGAGTTGTGGGTGCAGATTATATTTGCATAAAGAACATTGCTGGCAAAGCAAAGATAAAATTTGTTGGTCAAGGAAAAACAACTGCAATTGAAGCAATAGTTTAAAATGGTAAATAAAAAAGCATTCACTATTCAATTTAGTTGGATTTTTATTATGATAGTTGCATTCTTCATAATGATCTTTGTTGTTTCTTCTATAACAAAAAGTAAAGATATTTCTAATTCTGATGTGAACATTGAAATTAGGGCTAATGTTGGTTCTATAATAACTACTGCTGAACAAAGCACAGAAACTTTCAAAGTTATTAGCACTCCTGAAGTAACAATAAAAGGGTTGTGTGAAGAAAACTATTCTGCTTATCTAATAAATAATAATGTTGTGAGAATAGAAAATCTTGTTTTATATAGTCCAGAACAAGTTAAAGGTAGGAAAATATATACTTGGGCAAAAGAATATAAAATGCCAATGAAGATAACTAATGTTCTTTATTTAAGTGATCCAGATCATAAATATATTTTTGTTAATTCTAGTGAAGATAATAAGATATTAAATATTGTTGTAGAATTTCCAGAGAATATGTCCATGGAAATAATAAATTATGAGGAATTAAAGAATTATGAGGATAAAAATTTTAATTATTATACTTTTATAATTGTTAATTCAGATAATATAAATAACTTTTTCCCTACGGATACGAAAATAAGGAAGAAATCCGCAATTGTTGTTTTTGATTTTGAATCTTTCAATTTTGAATCAGGTAAAGTTGACTTTTATAATTATTATTCTTTGAGTAATAATTGGGTAAATGATGGAACACTCGATTATGCAGGTAAAGCAATGCTTTATGGTGCAATATTCTCTGGTAATAAAGATATGTATGAATGCAATACTCAAAAATTATTGCAGAAATCAGAAACAATATATAGAATTTATAATTATACAATTAGAAAACAAAACGATTCAATAACAAAATCCGTTTGCATACACACACATTATCCGAATGCAATTGGTATAGTAAAAGAATTAATGGGTTCAGTTAAATCTAATGATTTTGAGGGTTTATATTCAAATTCACTAAATCTTGAATTAATAAATAAACGTTCAAGAAAAGATGGCTGTCCTTTAATATATTAAAATGAGAAATAAAAAAGCACAATTGCAAATGACAGAAAATATTATAATCATAGTAGTTATAGTTTTCTTGTTAATATTTGGTTTTGTTTTTTATTTAAGAGTAAGAGAAGGTTCTGTTAAAGAAAAGATAAAAGAATATGCAGAGTTAGATCTTGTTAAATCTTCACAGTTAGTAACTAATCTTCCAGAGTTGAGTTGTTCAGTTGAATCTTTAGTTGATATTGGTTGTATGAATAAATTAAAGTTAGAAGCATTTATTGAATTAGATTTAAATAAAGAATATTTTGAATATTATAGAACCATGTTTGGCAAATCAAGAGTAAAAGTTGTATCTGTTTATTTAGACAACACAACTGAATTTGTTATTTATAATAATCCTTATGATGAAGAATCTAGTGAGAATTCACTTTTCATTCCTATTAATCTTCACAATCCAACTGAAGATACTTTTGATTTTGCATATTTGCAAATAACTCAATACAAGCAAATTATTGAATAGATAAATATAAATACTAAGTTAAAGGTAGTAGCTTATTGAATAATAAAAAATGGATTATAAAAAAGCTCAAGTTGAAATTATGGGAGTATTAATAATAGTTATACTTATTATTATAATAATTTTTGTGGTTATTGGGTTTAAAATGGCTGATAAACCACGAACTGTGCAGAAAACATATTCTAATGATCAAATGTCTACTGCATTCTTATTAAGTATGTTAAGGTCTAATACTAACTGCACAGGTCAAATAACTTTTGAAGAAGCGTTTAAGGATTGTGCAACAAAAAGAAGAGTTAATTGTGAAGGAGATACAACTTGTGTTTATTTGGATGATAAAATTTCAACTATTTTTAACCAAACTTTAGATCTTTGGGGAGTTGGTTATAAGTTTAAAGCAAACCATGTTGGGTTTGACGAGGAATTCTCTTTTGAAAATAATTGTGACTCTAACAATGTTGCAAGAGTCTCACCTTATTCAATATCCATGTGGCCGCAACCACAACCAATATTCATGAATATTTCTATATGCTAAAAACATCAACTGTTTCATTTAATGATTGGTCTATACTGCTTTTATTTATAGCAGCATGTTCTTCTTCTATTTTTTCTTTTTCAAGTTTAAGATATTCAATTAAGAAACTCTTTGATTGAAAACCATAGAATACTTTATCATTGATTACAAGTGTTGGAAGTCTATCCATGTTAATGTCATATTTTTCTCTTAAGAACATTATTGTTGGTGTTTCTTCTGTAAATTCAAATGAGTAAGTATTAAATATTGGATATCTATCGTGAATATTTGTTAAAACAATACCCTGATTATCACAAGTTTTACAATCTCCTAAGTTTGTGTAAAAGAATAAAACATTGCTTTTACTTATATTACATTCTTCTTTTGCCTGTTGATTAATTATCCAATGTCTAACTAATAAAAGTGAATAATATTCTTTGAGATTCTTGACTTGTGATGAATCATAACCATAGATGGATTCCATATATGTTAACTTTTTACCTAATTTTATTAATTCTGCTGTGTAAGAACTTAAGTTTATGTTTTCGCATAAATCTGTGCTTATCAATTTGTATACTAATTCATTTCCTAGTGATTGAACTCTAATATCATTTTCTAAGTCATATACTTGTTGAAGTCTAGCTTCATTCACTAATGAACTTATTATAAAGCCTAATAAAAATATTACAATTGTTAATGCTAATGCACTTAGATATCTTGATGTTCTAATTTTTTTTCTTTCCATTTTTAACCTCTGTTTTATTATTTTGGTGGAATCTTTAAACATATTAAGATGTAAAGTAATTTGGTCCCCATTTTATTTTCTTTTTTAGTAGATGATAGTATATTGCTTTAATCCAGCAAAATGGTCCTAAAAACCAGTATGTTAATGTAAAAACTACAAATTGCCAGAAGATTGGTTGTTTCTCTTTTGACATTACTTTTGTATACATAATATAACTAAATAAAATAATTAATAGTAATATTGGAATCATAGTTTGATTATTTATATCCATAAAGAATAATTCTAATTTGAGTTCAAAAAGTTTATCTAGATTTATGCCAACCAGTGAGACTCTAATTAAATATTTTATAAGATTATAGACTATCATGACTATACCATAACTAAAAGCTATTAAACTTAATAAAACAAATCCAATTGAGGAAGGTAATATAAAAACGCCTAAGTTCCCGTATTTTTTATTAATTAAATGTTTATATTTTTTTATTTGTATAATAAACCCACAAAACCATCTTAATCTTTGACTTACAAATGCTTTGAATGTTTTTACTCCACTTGTATAAACATTAGCGTCAATAATATGTTCAATTAAATAATTTTCACTTTGTATTCTTAATGATATTTCAAGATCTTCTACCATTGTATTTGAACTAAGTTGCCCATATTTATCTAAGAAACTTTTTCTTATTAATGTAAATGCTCCTGGTGCTAATGGTAAACCTCCTAATTCTGATTGTAAATATCTAATAAATACTGCACTAAAGAATTCTTGTGCTTGTATCATTTGTAAAATAGATTTTGGTTTCCATATTTTAATTGAAGGGATTGCAGCCATAACGTTTTTATTATTAAAACATGGAATTAATTTCATAAACACATCTGGCATCATAAAAGAATCAGCATCAAAACCTGTAACTAATTCTCCTGTTGCATACTTCATTCCTTTATTAACAGCATTTGTTTTTCCTTGAGAAACTTTATGAGATAAAACAATAGCTCCATGCTTTTCATATTCTTTAGCTAATTCTAAAGAATTATCTGTGCTACCATCATTAACAATAATTATTTCTAGTTTATCTTTTGGATAATCACAATTTAAAAGAGAATCAAGTGTTTTTCTTAATCTTTCACCATTAGCTGAACCTTCATTCCAAATAGGTATAATAACACTTATTTTTGGGAAATATTTAATCTTTGTTTGAGCTTTAGATTTCCTTGGTGAAGTTAAAGTTAGAAAATAAAATATAGAAGTAAATAACCCTGCAAATGAAAGTATGTATATTATTATAGTATTAAAACTCATTAAAACACCTTTTCTATAAGAACAGGGTTAGTTTTTTAAAAAGCTTCCTTTAAAACTTAATTAGAATAAAGGTTTTTAGTCTTTATTCGTCATCAATATTAATCTCTTCAATATCATCAAGTGAAGGGATCTTTTCTTCAACAACAGGCGCAGCTTTAGGAGTTTCTTTAACTTCTTCAAGAGCTGCTGAACTTTCTTCTTTCTTTTCAGGAAGAGCTTTTGTTTCTTCTTCAGGATTAGGGTTTTTAGTTATTTCTTGAGCAACAAGTTCTACTCTATCAAAAGCATCATTTTTGTTTACTCTACCAGTAATCTTAATCATTTCACCTAACAAGGAAGATTTAAATGGTTCAAATAAATCTGGTGCTTCTCTAAATTTTATTATATTTTCATGTGTTTCTTCAAGTAATTTTTGTATTTGGTCTCTCCAAAAAACAGTTCTAATACTTGCTGATCCATCATCTAAATAACAATTAAGAACATAAGAATAACCAAGTTCACCTGCAGGAACTTCTCCATGTTCTTTACAAATATATTTTTCTTCTTCAAACTTTGGTTTTTTATTACACTTAGGACAAGTTTCCCAGAATCTTATATCTGAAACTTGAACTATAGTTGCAAGGATTTCAATTCTGAAATCATTTGGTCCAAGTTCATTAATTTTCTTTCTCTGTGCAGATTTTTCATCAACATCAATCTTTACTCCCTCTGGGTTGATAGTGATTTCACAATTATCCCCTATATTTATATCCAGGTTACCAGAATAATTATTTTTTTTAGCATAAGCATTTTTTATATTGATTATATCTCCTTCGTTAAATTTATTATAATAATCATCAACTTTTGTATTCCAAAGTGTTGCCCTTATTCTTCCAGAGTTATCTGCAATAATCATGCTTGCAAGTTTTCCAGGGCCTCTTGCAGAATTAAATTCTTTAATATCAAATTTTTTAATAACTTTAACATTTAATTCAATGTTTCTTAAGCCTTCAAGAAGATTGTTTATTTCTAAAACTTGTTCTGTTGAAGGTATAAGTTGAACGCCTAGTTCATTAGCAATAATATGTGCCGCACCATCCTCACTTATTAAGCCAGCAAGTTGTTCCATCTTTTGCTTTATTTTTGCATTTATATCATCTAATGAAAGAGAAGTAGCTTCAATCATTTTTTTAATTATTTGCTCTTTTGTTAATACAACCATCTTTTAAACCCCTCGAAATGTTATTTAATAAGTAATAAGTACTATTTAAATACTAGTATTTTAGTATTAATTTAATATTAATAAGCCAATTCTTTCTTTTTAAAAATCTTATTGTTGCGTGGCTTGTGGGCTTTGTTGGTGTTAAAAATTCTTAAAATAGGGCTTTTTATCTCTTTTATTAAACCAACACATTTATAAATAGTTTTAAATTCACTTGTTTTATGGTAACAAGAGTTGGTGGTTTCAGAAAAAAGACCAGACATAAGCTAAAAAAGAACGTTAGAGCTAGAGGAAAAATGAGTTTAACTAGGTTTTTCCAGACTTTTAAGCTTGGAGAAAGAGTAATTCTGAATGCAGATTCTGGCTTCCAAAAAGGCATGTATTTTCCAAGATTTCATGGTAAAACTGCTATTGTATCAAAAAAGTTAGGCACTTGTTATGAGCTTAAATTTAACGATCAAGGTAAATTAAAAACACTTATTGTTCATCCAGTTCATCTAAAAAAGATTTAAGAGTATAAAATGGATCCTAAAATAATTGAAAAAATACCAGTTTCTTTATCTGAAGTAAAAAACGAATTAAATAGAATAAAGAAAAGAGATGATGAATTAAGTTTTAGAGGAAATAAAACTGAAGAATATATTAATTCTGTTCATACTGTTTCTGAGAAAGTTGCTAAAGAAATCTTTGGAGCAATAGAAAAACTTAAAGTTCTTAGAATGAAAGCAGAACACATAATCAAACTTATTGATCTAATGCCTAAAACTGAAGCAGAAGTAAAATATATTGTTGGTTCAATGGCTTTAACTGTTTCTAAAGAAAATGTTACTAAGATATTTAAAATAATCAAAGAGCATATTCCTAAGGTTAAGAAGTAATTATTTTCTTGTTAAGTTATATTAGATAATTATTTAAATCTAATTCTATTCCTAATATTTATGAAAAGATTATCTGATGCCGAATTTATTTTTAATTTAAAAGATGGCTTTAAAGTAAAATTAGCTTATACTCTTAATTATGATAATTTATTATCTAAATATGATGGGGATTCATTAGTTGAAGAGGCACTCCTATTTAATTGTGGGATTGTACCAGCTTTTCCTTCAATATTAAGATATTGTTTTGAAAATAATATAAATTTGGAAGAAAGAGATTTTTTGAAAGGTTTATCTGTTGAAGATATGACTAAATTTAATCATTTTGATACAAAATTTGCTTTAGATCTACCTTCAAAATATAAATGCAATGGTGTAAAATCTATTAATGGAAATTTAGTTATTCGTGCAGGTGATGGACAGAATAATGAGATTACATTTAAGCCAGAAGATGTTGCTGAACTTGTTGAAGGCATTATTAAAGTTTTAGATTGTGATGCTTTACCAGATGCATATATTGTATGTAAACAAATGCTTCAATATTATCATTCATGTTTGGGTGAAGGAAATCTTAAAAAATAAACAAAAATAATTATTTTCTTTTTCTGCCTTTCTTTTTAACTGTTTTTTTCTTAACAACTCTTTTTTTAGCAGGTTTTTTCTTACTAGTCTTCTTTTTAGTTGTTGTTTTCTTTTTCTTAATCTCAGAATCATTAAGAAAGTTTTTAACATGTTTTTCAACCAAATCTTTTACTTTTTTATGAGAATCTTTAGTATGTTTGATTATATCTTTTGCAAGCTTTTTAGATTGTTTTTCATCAAGGTTATATTCTTTTTTAAGATCTTTCATTAAAACATCTAAGTGTTCTTTACCAATATATGCAAGACCAAAACCAAATTGTAATGTTTTTTTTAGTATATCCATTTTAATGCCTCCAATAAGTGTGATAATTCATTCTTTGTTTCCTTTATTTAAATAAGTTTTTATTTATCAATCATTCTAAATAACTTCATCAATAAGATAAATGCAAGTATGAATGTTACATAGCCTAAATTAATTCCTAAAAAGACTACTTCGCTAACATAAAAGAATATTGGTGTAGCGAGGAAGAGCGCAGAAATAATGTAAGCAAGAGATTTTTTACTACTTGAAGAATCCATGTGCTTTTCAATATCTTTTATTTCATTGTCGTCTATATGAAAATCTAATTTTCCTGTTTCAATTTTCTTGAGAAGATTAAGTAAATGTTCGGGAAGCTCGGTGTATAAATCTTTATTGTCAATCATTGTCTTAAATGTTCTTTCTGCAATATTTATCGGATTATATTCCTCCATAACCATTTTTTCAATGTTTGGTCGCATCATTTCTTCAATGTTTGCCTTAGGATAAATTTCTAATCCAATACCTTCTAAATCTACAATTGATTTTGCAAGTAAGACAATGCTTGGAGGGAATACTAATCCTTGTGTTATTCCTAAATTTATCACTTTATAGATTGTTTTAATAAAACTGCATTCATTAATTGATCGTCCATACCAGTATCTTATTATTTGTTCTGTTTCTTTTTTAAAATATTTAAGATCTGCATTACATGTTTCTTCAGATAAGTCTATTAAACCATCAACACATTTATGTATGTCTTTGTTGATCATAGTAATAAAAACTTTGGTGATTTTCTTTTTTATGTCTTTACTTAATGTTCCAACCATACCAAAATCAAGAAGTAATGGTATATTATTATTTATGACAAATATGTTTCCAGGGTGTGGATCAGCGTGGAAAAATCCATCAACAAAAACCATTTGTGAAAATGAATTAATAAGTCTTTGACAGAACTCTTTTCTTTTGTTTTCAGTTTTGAAATTATGTTTGTAAATATTTTCTCCTTTTTCAAACTCTAAAATTAAAACTTTGTCTGTTGTATATTTATCATAAACTTTAGGAATAACAACTTTTTGATCTTTAAGATTTTCATGAATAGTTTTTATGTTCTCTGCTTCTTTTTTAAAATCAAGTTCATTAAGTGTCCAGCTCGCATATTCTTTAATTATTTCAACAAGATTATAATTTCTTAATTTTGGAAAATTTTTATCTAATAAATGTGCAAGAAAAAATAAAATATCTAAATCTCTAAGAATAATATCTTTTGTGTTTGGTTTTTGTACTTTAACAACAACATCTTCTCCTGTTTTTAATTTAGCTTTGTGCACTTGAGCAAGTGAAGCAGTTGCAAGTGGGGTTTTATTAAAACTTGAAAATAATTTATTAATCTTTTTCCCTGTTTCTAACTCCATGATATTTTTTATTTTTATATATTGAACTGGTTGAGTGTGTTCTTGTAACTTTCTTAGTTCTTGGCAATATTCTTCAGGAATCATATCTGGTCTAACACTCAATATTTGGCCAAGCTTGATGAATGCAGGACCAAGTCTTTCAAAGGCTTTTCTTAATCTTGCAGGATGAGGATTTTTTCTTTTTTTAGAGTTCTTTTTAATGTGGTGATGAAGATTTATTTTACTAATAAAAACATCAAAACCTTCTTCAAAGAAAACACTTAAGATTTTATTAAATCTGCCAACATCTTTTATATGTTTTGTAAGCTTGTTCATCTCCATTATATTAGTTATATGTTTTAAAAAGCTTTTTAAATGATATTTATCATATTCTTTAGTTAAAGAGGTGTTTGTATGATTAATGTTGCAATTAATGGTTTTGGTAGAATAGGTAGAGAAGTCTTCAAAACTATATATCGTAGATTTGGAGAGGAAATCCAGATTGTTGCAATAAATGATTTAACAGACACAAAAATTCTTGCTCACTTATTAAAATATGATTCTGTTCACGGAAAGTTTGAAGCAGAAGTTAAATTTGATAAACATTTTTTAATTGTTGATGAACAGAAAATTCATATATTAAAAGAAAGAGATCCTGAAGTTCTTCCATGGAAACATTTACAAGTAGATGTTGTTATTGAATCAAGTGGAAAATTTAGGACAAAAGAACTTGCTGAAAAACATATTAATGCTGGTGCAAGAAAAGTAATAATCAGTGCGCCTGCAAAATCAGAAGGAATAAAAACATTAGTTATTGGTGTTAATGAACACACATATGATCCTAATGTAGATCATATAATTAGTAATGCATCTTGCACAACAAATTGTTTAGCTCCCCTAGTTAAAGTTCTTAATGATAACTATGGGATTATTGAAGGTTTTATGACAACAGTTCATAGTTATACTTCAGATCAAAATTTAGTTGATGGTCCACAATCAGATTTAAGAAGAGAGAGAAGTGCTGCACTAAATATTATTCCTACATCGACGGGTGCAGCGATTGCAGTTGGGAAAGTAATTCCAGAATTAAATGGTAAATTAGGTGGACTTGCAATAAGAGTTCCAACTCCAGATGGTTCTATTGTTGATTTTACTTGTATTGTAAAAAAGAAAGTAACTGTTGAAAAAATAAATAATTTATTTAAGAATGTTTCTTTACATCATCTTAAAGGAATTTTAGAATATTCTGATGAAGAACTTGTTTCAACAGATATTATTGGTAATACTTATTCTTGTATTTTTGATTCAAAACTTACACATGTTAAAAGTAACTTAGTTAAAGTTTTTGGTTGGTATGATAATGAAGAAGGTTATTCTAATCGTATGGCTGAATTAATTAGGTTTGTTGTTGGTCGAAGATAGTTAATTTTCAATAACCTTTAAATAACATTATAACTATAATATGATTATGTTAACAAAAAAGAGGTTTTTATTATTAATTGTTATAATTTTATTAGTTTTCTTTATTAGTGGTTGCAAAGAAGAAATAAGTATTGTTAATCTTGTATTTCAAGAAATATCACTTCAAAATGATTTACCTTCTTGTGGGGAGGAAATGGAATTCTTTTCTGTAAATCCATTGAATAATTCTGAAATTACCGGCATTATTCCTTTGGGAAGTGTTAGTCCTCCAGCTCATGTTTATCCTGTTGATCACATGTATATTTCTGTTAAGAGAAATTTAATTAATGAAGAGCCTATCGAAACTAATATTGTTTCTCCTGGTAATGCTTGGATAACAGAAATAAGGGGAACAATTTATGAACAAAATTATATTCCAGATTTTTCAGTTTATATTTCAACTTGTGAAGAAGTAAAAGTTTATTTTTATCATTTAACATTCATCTCAGATAAACTATTAGAAGAATATAATAAAGTAAAAGGTTATTGTAGAACCGAAACTCATGGTGGAATAACTGGCACAACTTGTGAAAAAAGAATGTTTGTTGAAATTTCTGCAGGTGAACTAATAGGTAGCTCAGGTGGAAATCGGCCTAGTTTTGATATTGGTGCAATTGATATGAGGAGAGAACCTGTTCAATATGCTAATTCTAAACATTGGAAAGGATATAATAGTTTTGTTTATGGTTCCTGTCCTTTTAATTATTTTACAGAAGAAGCTAGATTAGAATTAGAATCAAAAATTGGTTCTGTAGATGGAGAAGAATTTACTCCAAGTTCAATGAACCCTATTTGTGGTTACCTTAGTAAAGATATTTCTGGAACTGCACAAGGAATATGGTTTGTTAAAGGAAATAAAAAAACATCACCAGAAGATCCTAATTTAGCTTTAGTTCCTTATCATTTTAATGAATCAATAGGTGTTTTCTCTGTTGGAACTTCGCTTCCAGGTATTACGCCTGAAAGATATTATTCTAATTATCGAGAAGGATTGATTAATACTAATTTTAAAGATGTTAAACCTGGAACAATCCACTGTTATGAAATGAAAGATAGATATACTAATGAGGATTTGGTAATTATTTTAAAGCTTGTTGATAAAGAGAGTTTGCTTATAGAAAAGCTTGATTTAAATAGGTGCAATGATGGTTCTTGGGGTTTTTCTGAACCTGTAGAGTTTGTTAGGTAGGATTATTATAGAAAGTGATTGTTGTTAATATACTTTCTTAAGGTGTTTTGCAGCTTTGGAACCACTCATTTGTGTGCTTTCTTCACCTTCTTTTGCTTTTTCCATGATTCTTCTGTTTTGGTTAACCTTATCCATATCATGCATTGCTTGTTCTAAGTGAGTTATCTTGTATACTTCTTTAATCTGATCTATTTCAATAATAAAATATTTTGATTCAGTATTTTCAATACCAAAAAGCGGCGCTATTTTAATTGATGTTTTATCTTGGCTAATATATCTTCCGGCAAACTCTTCAATCTTTATAAGGTGATTTTTCTCAAGTAACGATTGCTTTTCTATCCCTTCATATCCAAATAAGGAATATTCTGCTAGCGTATCACTCTCTGTTATCACACGTGTATTATTCCCACTTTCCCAAGGAGCGTAATAGTTTATACCATTTAATTCTACCATTACAACATCATTGATATTTAGCCCAAGTATTGCTTTACCCATGATATTTAGAAATGATATAAACTATTTAAATTTATGCTTATTTGTAGTTTAGTAATAATTGTTCGTTCCATATTCTTTTTTAATATTATATTTTGAAACTTATCCTTTTGATATCATATTTTTCTTCTAATTTTTTCATTACTTCAGGATATAATTCTGTTGGTGAGAATTCAATTATTGTGTTAATTGGTGTTTGTTGATTCTGTTGAATTACTCCATCACCAATATAGTGTTTATCAATTACTTCAGTTAAGTTTTTACTTTTAGTTCCTTCTGCCAAATTACCTTCTTCGTCAATTATTAAACCTCTCCCAATTGTTTTATTTAGTTTCTGATGTATAAGTACTCTTTTGTCAGGTAATAAAGCTAAATATATATTGCTAAAACTTCCTTGTTTCCCATGTATTCTGTTTTTTATTGAATTAATAAACTGGTTATATTGTTCTTTTGTTTTGTCACAATTAGCAAAGAAATCTCCATCTAAAGCGCGTAGTTCTACATTTGTATTCACAAGGTATAATATTCCTTTCATTTTAATCAATTTAGTAACATGCTAATATTTAAATTTATGCTTATTTATAGTTTAGTAATAACTATTCTCTTGATATCGTATTTTTGCTCTAGTTCTTTCATTGCTTTAGGATATAATTCTGTTGGTGAGAATTCAATTATTGTATCAATTGCTATTGTTTCATCTTTTAATTTTCTTTCCCTAAAACAATTTTCTTCTACTATTTTAACCAAGTCTCTTGCAGCCCCAAGATGTATATAACATTTTGAATTTAAAGGAATAACAACTTCATTATATCTAATGGGAGTAATATAGAAGTTATTAAAATCTTTATGTTTCTTTTTTATTTCCATTAAAAAAGCATTATATTCCTCTTTGTTTATAATAGAAAAAGCAAAAGTCGTTGAAGAATAGACGGATGCTGTGTTTATATTTGTATTTACAAGATATAAAGTCGGCTTTTTAGTTTTTGAATCTGGCATCTTATTGTTTAGAAATGGTATAAACTATTTAAATCTATGCTAACAATAACCATTTCTAACTAAACATTTAAAAATAATGAGTGATATTATAAGTATATCTGGGTTTTAACCTAGAAAGGTTTAGTAAGGAGTAAAAAACAAAATGAAAGGAAAAGTTAAATGGTACAACTTTAAAAAAGGGTTCGGCTTCATCAGTGGTGAAGACGGAAAAGATTACTTTGTGCACTTTACTGCAGTGCCTCAAGGAGTAATGTTAAGAGAAGAAGATGAAGTGAATTTTGAAGCTGCTGAAACAGATAAAGGTATTCAAGCACAGAATATTACTGTTGGTAATTCTGCACCGAGTAAGCCAAGTGGCGACTCAACTAAAGTAGAAGCACCTGCAGAGCAACATGTTGAGAATACAGAAGATTTCTAAACGCTAGCAAAACTTATTCTTTTTTTATTTATTTTTTAATATTTTTCTGAGACGCAACAACTTTAAATTTCTTACTTATATCATTAAGTTCTTTAACGTTATTTACAAATATTGGAAGAACATTAGAGAAAACTTTTTCCATAGCTTTAACTTCTGCGCCAACATTAAGAATATTTTTATCATACTCGCCAATTTTACCAATAACAGCTCTATGTAATTCATCAAATTGGTTTTTAAGATCACTAAATTGTTGTTCTAATTGCTGAACTTTTTGTTCTGTTCTATCTTTCCAAGAAATAATTTTATTGATATCTTTGATTAACTCATTCCACTTTTCTTCAATTATTGTTTCAATAAGTTCTTCATTACTTGCATTCATTGTTCCCGGATCAATATCTGGTGTGTTTTGTGGTATTGGGTTCATATCTGGCATTGGTGGAATTGTTTGATTAGGCATGTTTGGTATCATATTATTTCCTCCTGATTGAATTTCATTCATAGCTCCAAGAATTTCTGTGTAAGAGTGGCCTTTTTTTTGTAAGGCATCAATTGATTGCGTATTGCTTAATCCTTGTGCTTTTAGCATATTCATCTGATTGATTATTTCTTGTGTCTTAGCCATCTTATTTAAGTAGTATTTATGTTAGTCATTTATAAAGATTTTTCTATTCTTCTTTGCAATTATCCCACATAAACTTGAAAAACTTTCTATAACCGTCTGCAAGTTTTTGACTTTTTATCACAAACTGTGTTGGTTCTTCATCTAAGTTTCCCGGATTAACTCCAACAAACATTACAACGTAAGGTCCAAAGATATCTATTGCAGTGTTACTTGAATATTCTTTTGGTAGGAATTTATATGGTTTACCTGTCACCTTTAATATTTCTGGTTTTTCTGTTTTTATCTCATTATCAAAAAGGTGCATGAATTTTATTCCTAGTTTTTTTCTTTCTCTTTCAAATCTTGGTAGAAAATGTTTTAATCTCTCGTCGAGCCAGAATGCTTTTGCTCCAATAAAATATACTGTTTCTTTTGTTTCTAGAATATCGCTTAGGTAGGTTTTAATTCCCTGTATTCCTCTATAAAGATATGCTTCTTCTTTTTCTTCAACAAATTTATATTTTGCTTGCATTTCTGGAAGGGCTTTATTTATTCTTTCTTCCTTTTCTTTTATTAGTTCAAGTAATATTCTAGGGTTTGTGGTTTTGAATCTTTTTTCTCCTTTTACAAAAACTTCTGAGCTAAGCCCTTTTTGTATGAGTTTTGAGATTGCATCATAGACATTTCTTCTATGAACTTTTGCTCTATCTGAGATCTGTTGAACTGATGATTCTCCTAGTTGTAGCATCGCTTCATAGACTTTTGATTCATTAGGGCTTAATCCTATTTCGTGTAGTAATTCTTCGTACATAAGTGCATTATAGCTTTAGCTATATATAAATCTGCTCATTTTGGTGGTATTTGCCACCACTAAGGTTTATATATTCCCTATGCCCACATAGTAGTAGTAACAACAAAACAATTGTTGATATGAATCAAAAATGGAGGTAGGATAAAATGAGTTTTATTACACAAACAGGAGGATATTTATTTTTAGCAATTTTTGGTATTATAATGATTCTAATTACTTACTATTTTGCTAGAAAACATAAAGACAAAACTAAAGATGGTTTTCTAGTTGCAGGAAGAAAAGTAAAATGGTTAACAGGTGGTGCAAGTATTGCCGCGTCGTGGATCTGGGCACCAGCACTATTTATTTCTGTGCAAGTTGCATATGAAATGGGACTAGCAGGAATATTTTGGTTTGCAGTTCCGAACATGGTTGCATTAGGAATCTTCGCATTCTTAGCACCAAGAATAAGAAAACTTTTACCAGAAGGTTATACTCTACCACAATTTATTAAACACAGACTAAAGAGCAAAAAAGTACATAATATGTATTTAGTGCCTTATGTGTTTTACCAGATTATGGCAATTACAGTTCAGTTGTTTGCAGGTGGTTCACTTGTATCATTAATAACAGGAATTCCATTATTAATAGTTATGCCAATATTAGCAGTAATCGCATTAGCTTATACTTTAATCTCAGGATTAAAAGCTTCAATAATTACTGATTTTGTGCAGATAGCATTAATAATTGCAATCGGTGCAGTAATATTACCAATGACTTGGGCTGCTGCTGGTTCAGGTGCAATAACTGCTGGACTTACAGGAATACAAGGTATATCGAGCATCTTTAATGGTAACATTGCATTTTCATTTGGTATTGTAACCGCAATTGGATTAATTGCAGGAGCATTATCAGATCAGCAATACTGGCAAAGATCATTTGCAATAAAGAAAAGTCACTTAGGTAGATCTTTCATATTTGGGGCAATCCTTTTTGGAATAGTTCCAATAGCATTGTCAACACTTGGTTTTATATCAAAATCAATTGGAACAATATTACCAGCTGGAATTGATACCTCAATGATTGGTGTACAAACAGTTGCAAACTTGCTTCCAGGTTGGGCACTTATGTTATTTGTAATAATGCTTTTATCAGGATTAAGTTCCACACTTGATTCAGGATTATCTGCATTCAGTTCATTGTGGGTAACAGATATTGCAACTAAAGCAAAGAACGTAATAAAATCAGCAAGATATGCAATGATTGGAATAACACTTGCAGGACTAGCTATTGCGCTAGCTGTAATTTACATTCCAGGATTTGGATTGATGCACTTATGGTGGATTTTTAACACTGTTGCTGCATGTGTATTAGCTCCGACATTACTTGCTTTGTACTGGAAAAAACTTAGTGCAAAAGGAGTATTTTGGGGAATCTTAACTGCATTTGTTGTCGGTATTCCTATATTCATATATGGAAACATTATTGGAAGTGCAGTATGGATTGTAGGTGCAACATTGTTTATTATTGCAATAAGCACCGGATTTTGTTTAGCTATGCCTGAGAAGGTTTAGTTTTTTTATTTTTTTAAATAAATAATAATTAATAATATAAAATAAATAAGAGGTAAATAAAAATGGAAAAAGAAATTGATAAAAAAATTGATATTAGTAGTAAACTTATAGGTTTTCAATCAAAGATGCCTGAATTAAAATTTAATAGGTTTGAAGAGGCATACTCTTCAATGTTGGGAAAAGCAGAAACCCTCTCTTTGGAAGATGCACTAAGGTGTATTAAAAATCCTGATTCAGAATATGAATCTAGAGGTAAGGCCGCTGCGCATATTTATCTTAACTTAGCTAATGACTCCTGTTTTGTTTCAGCTCATGCTATTGTTAATTCTATAAATGTATTAGAAGAAGCAGGTGTTGATAAAAAACATAAAGTTTATCAGGATATAGAAAAATTTATTGAAGATAAGCTTGATGAATATTCTTCTGGTATAAATTGTGAAAAGTTTGAAGAGTTCGTTGATACTCTTGCAGAAAAATATGTTGCTTAATTTTTTTCTTTCTTTTTTCTTTTTTTAAAATAAAGCCAATTCTATATATAATATTAAAGCGGTAATTAATATTGTTGGAATCATGGTAATTATTCCAATTTTTGAAAATTCAAGCGCACTTATTTTATGTCCTTTTTCCCGTATTAAATGAATCCACATTAATCCAGCTAATGCCCCTATGATTGTTAAATTTGCACCTAGATTTGAACCGATAATTATTGAATAAATGGCTGATTGCTGATTAATTCCTGTAAGAGATGATGCTGCAAGAATATTGCTCATCATTATTGTTCCTGGTATATTATTCATAATTGCAGCAATAAGTGATGTTAGAAATGATCCTAAGATTGTAACATTCAAAAGAAGTTTTTCTTGTATTAAATATAATATTGATGCAAAATATTTTGATATGCCTGTTTTTACAAATCCCGTAATTATTATAAATAAACTAGCTACAAATAATACTACTTGCCAAGGAACTCTGGAAATTCGTTTAATTGGATTAAATCTTCCAATGATTATTGTCAGTAAAGCACCAACTGTTGTTAATATCCATAAGTTTACTCCGTGAATTGGTTGGAAGAGTGCAAGTATTATTATTAAAAAAAGTATTGTTAATACAATCCCTACTTTTGTTTTACTTTTAATAATTTGTTTTGGATTAATTGTTTTATCTACAATAAAAGTTTGATTTATTTCTTTTCTAAAATACCATTTTAGTATGGCGTATTCAACTGCTAAAGCAGCAATCATTGGAATGAAAAGATATTTTAGAAACGTTAAGAAGGAAATTTGAAAAGTATCACTGACAATAATATTTGTTAGATTACCTAATAAATGTCCTAACGATCCTGTATTAGCAACAAAAAATATCATAAATAGATAAGCTTTTGGATATTTATTATGGTGTAATCCTAGATGAAGAACAAATGGAGTTAATGTTAGAATTACTATATCATTTGCAGTTAAGAAAGTAATAAGGGCTGTACCAAGAAATAAATAATTAAATAACTTCTTGCCATTATGTTTTGCATGTCTTGTTGTATGAAATGCGCACCATTTGAAAAAGCCTAAATCTTCTAAAGAGGTTGAAATAATTGCAAAGGTTATGAAAAAGATAATAATTTGCCAAGGATGAGAATATGTTCCGACAATTGAATTAACTGCGTCCATAGGTGAAATAATTCCTATTAAAATTATTAAGATTGCTCCTATAAAAGCGATTGTTCCTTCATGTAGTTTAAACGGCCTTTTAAGAATTGCAATATAAATTAGTATGAATATCAGTATAAATATTAGTGGGCTCATAAGATTATTTTGTTATAGGATTATATAAAGTTAATTATTTAATCTTTAGCTTGCTCCCATAGAATTTCAAATTGTTTTTTATATCCTTCTGCAACTGCCTTATCTTTGATTAAAATTCCATAAGGGTTTTCTGTGAATATTGCAATTCCAACACAATCTCCAATAATAATTGTTTCTTGTAATTGAGCATACTGTTTAGGTAAGAATTTTATTTTAGTTGAGGAATCTTTATTTAATTCTTCTCCAAAATTTCTAATTGTTTCATCAAAGACTTGTCTTGATTTTATTCCTTTTGCAATTCTTTTTGTATGAATATTTCTCCACCAAGTTGTTGTCATTATTTCATTTGAAACTTGGGTTCCTCCTCCAAAAGTATTATATTCTTTTTCGCCAGTATTAAGTAATGTTAAATATAATTGATTTATTCCTCTTTTCCCTTTGAATATTTCTCCAAAAGTTGTTTTGCTTTGTAATTGTTGTTTTTGTTTTAATTCTGGGAGGATTTTATCAAATCTTGTTTTTTTATCTTCAATAAAATCATGAAAGTTTTCTGGATTTGTTGCTTGATATAGTTTTCTTTTACCTTCCAGAATAAAACTAATCAAACCTTTCTCTATCAAGCTATTTAACGCTCTATGAACAACAGAATTTTGCAAACCTGATTTTTCTAATATTGGGCCTGCTGAAGAACTTCCTATTTCTAATAAAGTGATATAAACCTTAATTTAAGTTTTAGTTGTTCTACATTCATTTTTAATCTCATCAAATAATTGTTTATATATAATGAGATTTTTATTATTAGAGTATGTTTTTATATCTTTGTCAAGTTTTTTCGTAAATTTTACGAATGTATCATAAACATATCTTTTAGAGTGTGAATGTAGAATTATTTCTTTTAACATTGAGTTTATTTTTTTAATATTATTCTTTGATTGAATTATTTTTTTATGTTCTTGAGATAATTCATATGAATCAAGAAGTTTATTTTTTATTATGAGGTGGTATTCAAGAATTAAATATTTTAATGAATCTGGAGTTTCATTCTCTAATATTTCTTTTATTGATATTTGATATGAAAGAATGTTTTCATCTAGGAGCGCTCTTTTCTTATGTATTTTATAATTTGGAATTTCAAAGTTTGCAATTGAATATTGTGAAACTGATGCAAATAAAGGAAATTTTAAATCTGATTCTGTTATAAAAATAAAATGTTTATTTCCCTTATGGTATTGTTTTCTTTTTTTTGAGATAATATAAATATCAATATCATTATAGTTTTTTGCATAAAGAAAAGACCCTGAGATAAATGCTTTTTTATTTAATTGTTTTAAGATTTGCTTTGATTCAGTTATTCTTTTGGAAATCATATTTTTACCATTAATATGGAATTCTTCATTAAGAGTATTCAAAGCATTTATTTTCTTATTTATAGTAGAATAAAGATATGTTTTCTCTGTTTTGTTTAGATGTTTATTCTTTAGATATTTCTCTAATATGTTCATTTGTCTAATTGTGAAAATATTTGGAATAAATTTTTCTTTATTTTGAATTATTTTATTACATAAATCTCTATTCATATATAGCTATAAGTATATATTTATATTTAAATGTTATGTTTTTATGTATCTTGTTCTTTTCTTTATTGTTTTTTAGGATAAATCAAACAATAACTTTTATAAAGCAACTTTATCTCCTCTGCATTGTTACGCAAATATTAAATTAAATCAAATTCGAGGTTATTATAATGGCAAAAGATACTGTAGAAGTACTAATTTCAGGTGGTAAAGCAACAGCAGCTCCACCTTTAGGTCCAGCTTTAGGTCCAAAAGGAGTAAATATTGGACAAGTTATAGCTGAAATTAACAAAAAAACAGCAAGTTTTGCAGGAATGCAAGTCCCTGTTAAAGTTATCATTGATACTGATACTAAAGCATTTGAAATCAAAATAGGAACACCACCTGCATCTGGCCTTATTAAAAAAGAAGCAGGGATCACTAAAGCAAGTGGAAGTCCTAAAAAAGATTTAGTTGCAGATCTAAAGATTGAGCAATTAATCAAGATTGCAGGAATGAAAGAAGACGCACTTCTTGGAAATGATACTAAAGCAAGAGTTAAAGAGATTGCAGGAACATGTCGTTCTATGGGTATTATGGTTGAAGAAAAGCGTGTTGCTGAATTCATCAAAGAAGTTAATGAAGGAAAATATGATAAAGAAATTGAATCTGGAAAAACAGAGCTAACAGCAGAAGAACTAAAAGAAATCGAAGAGAAAAAGAAAGAGTTAGCTGAGAAACACAAAGCAATGCATGACAAATATGCTGCTGCTGCGAAAGAGATTATTGCAAAGAATAAAGGTAAAGAAAATAAAACCATTAGAAAATTCTTGCATGATGCAGAAATTCCAGAAGAAATCATTAACGAACTTGCACCTGAAGAGAAAGAAGCTCCTAAGAAGTAAGTTTTTATTTCTTTTTTATTTTTTTAAAGTTCTTTTTTATTATAGTTAAGTTTAAATAGTTTAAGCTATTTCTAATAATTATGTTAAATATGCTTTTACTTGATAGTTCATCTGGAAATGCAAATAATGTAGCTTTAGTTAAATTATTAAATGAAGTTTATGATGATAAGTTAGACTTTAAGATTACACCTAAATTAAACAGTGCGTCTGATGCTCTTTCTAAAGATAAATATAAGAATGGTGTTTTATTAGTAGAAACATTTGATTATTATACTCCTTTCCTGGATATGAAAGATAGTGTGGAAAAGAAATTAAATGAATTAAAAGATTTAATGATTGTTTCTAGAGAAAATGGTGTTAAAGTTTTTATTTATTCTACTGAGCCAATTAATTTGATTAAAAAGAATACGTCTTTAGAAGAAGGTGTTCATTATGATGAATATATGTCTAAAAAAGATAATTTTGAAAATACACTTGTTCCTTTAATTGATTCTTATTTAAAGTAAATATTATAAATATGGCCTTATTCTTCTTTTATTATGGATTTTGATCAAGCAGCTAAAATTAAGAATTCTTATGAAAACCTTCAAGATCTCTATAAAGATATAAGTCTTAAATTTGATGAGTATTATCATTTCTTGTATGATAATTGGCCATGTTTAATCAGTGGAGGAATGTCTCAAAGTGATTTTGTTTTTGAAATTGTAACTATAAGCACAAATTATCGTTTTGCTCTAGCTTCAATGAAAGACATTTTCCCTGACTCTGCATTAAACTCTGCTTTTAAATTAATTGCTTCGTTGGGGGCTTTGTCTGGAGAAAGACATATTATGTCTGATATGTATGATGATTTAGAATACTTGGACAAAACTTTAACAACAATTGTTGTTGATTCCTCTAACCTTGTGGATAAGTTAATTGTTAAATAATTTTATTTCAATTTCTCAATAACTGCACTCAACTCAAGAACTTCTTCACTCTTATCAATCATATTCTTCAACTTAAACTTTCCCTCTTTGATTTCGTTTTCACCGACGAAGAGCGCAAAAGGAATTTGTTGAGCTTCAACATATTTTAAATTTTTAGGAATTTTTCTATTCATTAAGTCAACATCTGTATTAATCTTGTTTTCTCTTAATTGAGTTGCAATCTCTAAAACTTCTTTCTGCACATCACCGATAGGAACAATAAAAACTTTAGTAACAGTATTTTTTAATTCAATTTTATTTTGTAATTTTAGGACTTCTAGTATTGGCTCTAATCCGAAAGCAATCCCAACTGCAGGATAATCTTTTCCATTGTCTGCATAATTCCCAATCATTTTATCATATCTTCCTCCTCCTGCTAGAGAAGAAGAAAATTCATTTTTATTTTTTAGTTTAACTTCAAAAACTGTTCCAGTGTAATAAGATAATCCTCTTGCTAGTTCTGGTGCAAAATTTATCCCTTCAGTTAGTGAAAATATTTCTTTCAACTCTTTTAATCCTTCATTGTCTGGAAGAATTTCAGAATAGTAATCAAATTTTTCTCTGTTATCTCCTGGAACATCTAGTAATCTTAGAATCTCATCTGCATTTTCAAACCCTTTTTCTAGTAATTCTTGTTTTACCTTTTCAGTTCCAAGTTTTTCTAGTTTGTCAACGGTTTGTAATACATTTGGAATTAATTCTTTGCTCACTCCTGCTTTTTCAACAATTGCATTTATTAATTTAATATTATTAACTATTATCTTTACATCTAGATTTATTTTCTCAAAAAATTTTTTGGCTAAGGAAAGTATTTCTGCGTCTGCAATCATTCTTGAACTTCCAACAACATCAACATCACATTGCCAGAACTCTCTATACCTTCCTAGCTTGATTGGTCCATCTCTGAATACTCTGCCTACTTGATATCTTTTGAAAGGCATTTTAAGATTAGGATTCATTGCAACAAATCTGGAAAATGGTACTGTTAGGTCAAATCTTAGAGCTAATTCTCTTTGGCCTTGATCTTTGAATCTGAATACTTCTTTAAGTATTTCTGAGCCAGAATCCTTTGTTGATAGAGTCTCAAAACGCTCTATAATAGGAGTTTCTAAGGGATTGAAGCCATATGCTTCAAATATGCTCTTTAAAGTTCTAACTAGGTAGTTTCTTGCAATTTTCTCGTTTGGAGCAAAGTCTCTTACTCCTTTTGCTAATTGTACCATATTGTTTACCTTGTGGATTATGATTTATAAAATTAATGTGGAAATGAGGGCGGCTGACGGGAGTTGAACCCGCCCCTAAGGTTCCACAGACCTCAATGCTACCGATACACTACAGCCACCATTTGAACAGAAAATAAAATTAAATATAGCTAAACCTATGAAAAAGAACTAACAATGATACTCTACTTTAAAGCCATATATTTTTTGCATAATAAGAAGTTGTGGAGTTTCATTTATAAATATTTTTATAAAACACAAGGACTTCTTATATTTAATGGACAATTATTATGATACAATTGCAGAATCTTACAATGAATTATACAAAGAAGAGCAGATTGAAAAGATTGCAATTGTGAAAAAGCATATTGAAATAAAACCAGAATACAAACTATTAGATGTTGGTTGTGGTAATGCATTCTATTTAGATGATTTTAAATGTGAATGTGTTGGCATTGATCCTTCTAAGAAACTTCTTTCTCAATACAAAGGAAAACATAAAGTAATTCAAGGCAAAGCAGAAAAGATTCCTTTTCAGGAGAATGAATTTGATGTTGTTGTTTCTTTTACTGCAATCCAAAATTTTAATAATATAGAAAAAGGTCTTAATGAAATAAAAAGAGTTGGTAAAAACATTTTTGTTTTAACATTTATCAAGCGTAGCGTGAATGCAGATACTACTAAAAATCTAATTAAAAGTATTTTCTCTGAATTTAATATTAAAGAAATAAAACATGAGAAAGATGTTATTTTGATTCTAGAACTTATCAATTAATTTATCAATGAAGCTTCTCTTACCTAACTTCTTAACAGCTTTTTCAAGAACAAAAATAACTCTATCAATATCTTCTTCTTTTGTAAATCTAGAAATAGTTAACCTTACAGAATTACTTGCTTCTTTATCAGATAAACCAAGAGCTTTTAGAACATGGCTTGGTCCACTATTATTTGTTGAGCAAGCACTTCCTAATGAAGAAGAAATTTTTTCATTATTAAGATAGCTTCCTAATGCATCTCCATCAACATTTTCAAAATAAACATTAACATTATTGCATAATCTTTTATCTTCTGCTGGACCATGAAGTTTACCTTTAATGCTAGAAATTAATTTATCTCTTAACTTTGTCATGTATGCAACATGATTTTTAGTTGCTAGTTGAACTGCTTTCGCAAAACCTATGATTGCAGGAATGTTTTCTGTTCCACTTCTAAAACCTAGTTCATGTCCCCCACCATGTTGCCAAGCTTCTATCTTAGTTCCTTTTTTTATGAATAAACAACCAACACCTTTTGGTCCATGAATCTTATGAGCGTTTAATGTGATTAAATCAACATATTTAGAATTAACTTCTGTTTTTGTAAAAGATTGACATGCATCAGTGTGAAAATAAACACCATGTTTTTTACAAACATTTCCTAGTGTTTCTAAATCTTGAATAGTTCCGATTTCATTGTTACCATGAATAATAGAAACAAGAATAGTTTTATCTGTAATTGCACTCTCTAAAACTTCTGGTTTAACAAAACCTTGCTCATCAACATCTAGATAAGTTATTTTAAAACCTTGTTTTTCTAACCATTTACAACTTTCTAATATGCAATCATGTTCAATTTTGGTTGTAATAATATGGTTACCCCTATCTTTGTTTGTAAAGGCAATACTCTTGATTGCAAAATTATTAGCTTCAGTTCCACCAGATGTGAAAACAATTTCCTTCGGCTTAGCATCAATAGCTTTTGCAATTATTTTTCTTGCATTCTCTAATGCTTGCTTTGCCTCTTTGCCTTTATCATGGCTAGATGAAGCATTTCCATATTTTTCAGTAATATATGGTTGCATGGCCTCAATTACTTTAGGATCAACTTCAGTTGTTGCGCCTGCATCTAAGTATATATTTTCTACCATACTGTATTAGAATGTGATACAACCTTTATATATTTGTTGCAATTATTGAAACGACTAGCTAAATAGGCTAGAAAACCAGCCTAACCTGCCTTTAACTTCAAAGTCTACACAAACTCTATATTTTTTAGGAGAGTATTGACCACACTTGGTGAACTTTAGAATCTTAACTTTAAGTTTATTCTTTTTTGCAGCTTTCAAGATTTTCTTTTTGCAATCAGGAAAATCATTAACATGTAAGAAATCATAGAAGTGAATAATAGTTCCTTTTTTCGCAAATCTAAAAGCATCAACTAAGAATTCATCAGCTGTTTTAGGAAGGGGCATTGCAATTCTATCATAAGTTATAGGTGCATTTATCTTCTTTAGATTTTCTTCTGTAACATTATGAACATCTGCATTTAATAAAAATGAATTTTTAATTTTATTTAACTTAACATTTTGTTCTGCATAATTATGTGCATCAGGATTAATCTCTATCCCAACAATTGTTTTAACTTTAGTATTTTTAGAAATAACACAAACATATGGTGCTGCACCTGAGAACATTACTAGAACATCTTCATCTGGTTTAACTTGTTCATAAATTCTTTTTCTTTCTGTGCTTAACCTAGACGAGAAATAAGTTTTTTCAACATCAAATTTTAATCTAACATTATTCTCTTTATACTCACAAACTTTTGTTTTTTCTCCTGCAAGCCAAGACATTTTTTGCGTTCTGAAAACTCCACTATGCTGTGCAGCTTTTTTTAGAACAGTTTTAATTTTAGGATTACTATCTAATAATGTTTCAGCAATAATAGTTTCTTTTTCAATTAAAGAATCTGCAATCTCAATAATTGCTATACTTCCTAGAATATCATGTGCAGTCTTAGCTACTTCTATTTCTTCTTCTGTTAAGACTTTTGTTAACGCTTCTTTAAACGTAGGAATCTTTTGCTTAGCCATTTTCTTTTATGAATGCCTTTGGCTTTTAAAGTTTTATTGTGTGTTTCAAGGTAAACTCCTGCTGCAACAAGAATTGCTCCACCAATAAGAACTTGTGGATTAAGTTTTTCACTAATAATAATAAATGCTAAGATTATATTGATAACTGGGTGAATAACTGTCATAATTATTGATCCGATTTCTGCTTCAATTTTTTCTAGCCCTAAATTATAAAAGAAATAACCTATCCCTGTTGTTACAAATCCAATAAGAAATACATATATGCTTATTTTTCCTAAACCAAAGATTAGAGGAAAAGGTAGTAAAAAGATTGTTGCAAAAAGAAAAAACCAGAATACATCTCCTATAGGATGATTTTGATCTTCTTTTCTCATTAAAACAATTAATACCCCATCTATGGCTGCAACTATTATTGCTATAATATTCCAGATTGAACCTTCTGCTTTTATTGGGCTTATTATTATTAATCCAATAATTGCAATTATTAAAGTTAAAATTTTTGTTTTAGTAATTTTTTCTTTGAGTATGAAATAGGCAAAGATTAAAACAAAGAAAGGAGCCATTGATGAAAGCAAAGTAATATTTTGAATTGGGGCTTTTGAGTATGCAATAATTATCAAGCTCATACTAATTGCAAATATTAAACCAATAAGTGCATACATTCCTAAGTCTTTCCTTTTTGGTTTGAAAGTAGTTTTATCAACCATTGGACATAAAATTGCAAGCATAATCATTGCAAAAAATACTCTGTAGAATGCGATTACAGTAGGATGGACATCTGAACCAATAAGTTTTGTTAGAATTCCTATTGTTCCTAATAAGAGTGCGGCAATAATAATCTGGAATTCAGGCTTCATGGTGCTTATTTTGCTTTTCCTCTTTTAAATGGTTTTGGATTTATTTCCTTTAAATACACCCAAATATTTATATAACCATATTAATTCTTCTTTGTTATGGTAATAGAAAAACCTTTACTTGCAAGATTATTCAAATCAATATTAGATGCGCCTGAGAAGGTAGTTGATTGGTATTGCACTAGGTTTAATAAAAATACTACTTGGGATCATGTTAGTTATAAATATAAAAAAATTAATTCAGATTCTTTAGTTCCTTTGGCTGATTTGCTTAAGGCTGATAGTATCCCTATTGATTTTCTTAATTCTAACCCTGCAAATTATCTTAAAGATGGTGATTCAACTTTGCGAGGAAAGCTTAATAGTTTAACTTATTCTGTTAAGCTTAGTGCTGAACCGGCTTTCTTTGGTATGAAAAAGCCGAATTTAGAAATTAATTTTTTATTTAAGTCTTCTGATAAGAATACTTTTAATAAAGTTAATAAAATTATAGCTAATTATTTTTCTTTGGTAATGCGCCCTGCTGACTATTTTTTAGCCAAAACGAACATAGTCCCACAGATTTTATCTTATGTTTTAAATAAAGAATAAAATTGCATAACTTCTACACTTCCCACACCAACAAAAAACTTATAAAACATCCAGATTTCTAAATTTAAATGCAAATTCTAAAAAAACACTTTCCATATGATGCAGTTAGGCCTATGCAGGATGATTTAATGAAAGATATTCATGATTGCGTTACTAATGGAAAGAATCTAATTGCACATGCTCCAACTGGTTTAGGGAAGACAGTTGCTGCTTTATTGCCTGCAATTATTAAAGCTAAAAAAGATGGTTTGAAAGTATTGTTCTTAACAAGCAGAAATACTCAACATATTTTAGCAATGAATACTTTAAAAGATATTAAAGTAAAATTTTCAAATATTGGGGTTGATCTTGTTGGAAGAAAGCATTTATGTTTACAGTCTATGCCAAACTTTAATGCAGGAGAATTAGCAGAATATTGTAAATTATTAAAAAAAGAAAAAAAGTGTGCGTATTTTACTAATTTTAAAAAAGGAGATAAATTATCTGTTGATGGCGAACTCGCTTTATCAGAAGTAAAAGTTATTAGTCCATTGCTTGCTCGTGATTTATACACTTTTTCTGAGGATAGAGCAATATGTCCTTATGAGTTAGCTTTGGAGTTAACAAAAGAATCAGATGTAATTATTGCTGATTATCAATTTGTTTTTAATAAACATATAAGAAAAATATTACTAAATAAAATAGATAAAGATTTAGACGAATTAATAATTGTTATAGACGAAGGGCACAACTTGCCTAATAGAATAAAAGATCAAGCTTCTCATTACTTTACTTCTTTAATGTTGAAAGCTTCAATAAGTGAAGCAAAGAAATTTAAGTTAGAAGAAATACAAGAACACCTTGTTCAATTGCTTAGTATCTTGAAAGACTTTTCTGAGAAACTGAAATATGGTGAACAAGAAATATATGTTACAAAACAAAGTTTTATTGACGAAGTAAGCAAAATAAGAGATTACAAAGAATTATTTATTTCGTTAGAGGTTGCAGCTGAGCAAATTCGTGAAAAAGAACAAAGATCAAGAATCGGCGGAGTTGCAAACTTTCTTAATGAGTGGCTTGGGCAAGAAGAAGGCTTTACTAGAATTTTCACAAAAAAAGAAGAGAATAATTTAATTTTAGCTTACAAATGTTTAGATCCTAGTCTTGTAAGTAAAGAGGTTGTAAATAATGCTCATTCTATTATTATGATGTCTGGAACACTAACCCCAACTGCAATGTATAAAGAATTAATTGGTTTTGATGAAGCAAAAGAGGAAGTATTCAAAAGTCCTTTTCCCGAGGAGAATCGTGAATTATTAATTGTTCCTAAAACAACAACCAAGTTTACAAAAAGGGATGAGAATATGTATAAATCTATTGCAACTGAATTAAAAGATATAGCAGAGAATGTTCCTGGAAATGTTGCAATCTTCTTTCCTAGTTACTTTATGTCAGAAAATGTTTCTAAATATTTTTCTATAATGACAACTAAAACGGTATTTACAGAAATGTCAGAATTATCTGGTCAAGAGAAATCAGATTTATTAACTAATTTTAAAAAATATAAAAATACTGGTGCTGTCCTTCTTGGCGTTCTCGGTGGAAGCTTTAGTGAAGGTGTTGATTTACCTGGAGAAAACTTGAAAGCTGTAGTTGTAGTTGGTTTGCCTTTACAAAGGCCAGACTTAGAAACAAAAGCTTTAATTGATTATTTTGATAAGAAATTTAAGAAAGGTTGGGATTATGGATATTTATTTCCTGCATTCAACAAAACTTTGCAAGGTGCTGGACGTTGTATTCGGAGTGAGACAGATAAAGGAGTAATTATATTCTTAGATGAACGTTACATTTGGAATAATTATAGACGATGCTTTCCTGCAACCTGGAATGTTAAAGTTTCAGTTAAACCTGAGAGAGAATTGAAGGCTTTTTTTAGTTAAGCATTTCTTAATACTTTCTCTCTTACTTTGCAATAATATTCTTTGATTGTTTTCTTTAATATGTAAAACTCTCTTTCAGTTAGTTTTTCACCATAGTAGTTTAACCTGTTTCTTTTAATCCTTATTCTTTCAAAGATATCAATTCTAAATTCTTTATGTTTATTGCATAAATACGCAAATAAGCATTGATGGTTATATGATTTAATTTTATGAAGGATTAATAATGCTGTGGTTATTTCATGCAATGCATCATAATATAATTTATAAGTTGAAGAGAGATTATATCTTTTGCTTTTGTCAAGAAATTCAGCTGTTTCAAAGTCGGTGTTTGCGATCTCAATCATGGATTTTATCTTGAACTTGTCTATCTCTTTAAGATTAAATAAAAAACCTTTTTTCTTACAATCTTCAAATATTAGTCTTTTATGCATTTATTTCAACCTTAACAAAGTCTATATTTCCTTTGATAAGATTTCCCTTAATAATATTATGCATAAGATTTTCGGAAAACTTTCGAAGTTCTTGTTTATTTTTGCAGATAAATAAATCAATATTTCTATCTAATCCGATTATTAGTTCATTATGTTTTATGTTCCCATAAATAAATATATCTATATCGCTATTAATATTCCAATCTGATCTTGTGAAGCTTCCAAATAGTATTGCTGTTTTTATTTTATTGTTAGAAAGTATTTGTTTAATTATTTTTGATCCATAAATTTTATTTAATGCAAATAATTTTTTTCTATTTTCATATTGAAAGTTATTATAATTTGCAATATAAAATGGCATTTTACCTTTTGGTTTAATTTTCTTGATAATTTCCTGTTTGCAAAATGTTTTTAACCAACCAAAAGCTTTACTTCTTGTTATTTTTGCTTGCTTTAGGATTTCTTCAAAATGCCATTCTTTCATTGGATAATTATAGAATAGTTCTAGCATTTTTTCTTCTTTACTTTCCATAGTAGTTCCTATTATAGAAACTATTATTTAAATGTTTTTTGGTTAAGATTAGTGTATAAATAGAAGAAATAAAATCTGATTGAATTAATTAATAGTTTTCTAACATTTCTTCCTCTACAAAATGTAGTTTGCCAGGAATAATTAGTGAGTGCAGTGGTGCGCCAAAATCTTCTTTTAATAAGTCTGAAGCTTTTCCAGAAACTATTTTTTGGTCATCTCTGCCAATTCTTGCAACACCAATACAGAATGTGTCTTTTGTAAATATTTTTTCTTTTCTTTTATCTTCTATTTTTAGAAGAACTTCAATAGCTTGATTCACTGTCATAAACTTTGGTTCTTGTGCCGTGTTTTTATCTTTAAGAATATCTTCTTTAGTCGGCTCTGCAGTTTTAATATCAAGTAAACATAGTGTATGTAAACCTTGCGATTTATTTTGTTTAATAACATCATAAGGAGTTTCAGGTAACCAATTATTATCTGGGAAAACAATACTTGTTGTTTTACCATACTTGTAAAGTTCTAATCCAATAACACCAACTGCATTTAGAATTGATGTATTGTTAATAACTTTAATTTGAATATTTTTCTTTTTAGCTCTTAGGAAAATATCTGTGTGAGTTGTTGCACCGAATACCTCTCCTACAACTAGAAATGCAACATCTTCTTTTTCAGCTTTTTTAAGAATCTTTTCTGCGTTCTTTTCAACTACATCTCTAGATGCTAAGATTACTTCTTTACCATAGAACTCTTCAAGATCCTGTTTAGTTGATTGTAGAATAGAAGTATAGTTTTCTAAATATACATATTTGCACTTTTTAACTGCATTCAAGCCTTTAACAGTGATATCTTCAACATCATTAAGACCAATACCTATCATATATAACATAATGTAATAGAATTAGATTTTATTTATAAAATTTTATGTAAAAAAAATAAAGTAATAAAAAAGAAAAAACTAATTTGGTAATCCTGGTGGTTCACTATTCTCGATTACAGGGTTACCTAGAATACAATCATTATTTGATTTAACTAATATTCCTGCACCTAGATATTCTTTCTTAAATTCAAAATAGTCTGTTCTGTCCATTTCAGCCCAATCATTTTTATTAAATCTATGAATTACATCGATATCACATGTTCCTTTAATATCTTTGATGTAATATCCTAACATTTCTTTAGTTATTGATAAAAAGTTCCATCCTTTGTCTAATGCAATGTATTCAAGATCTAATGGTCCATCAAGAGTTCTAAAAGTTATTTGTTGGTCTGTACGACTATTAATCCACATTGATGATGCAGTAAGAGTTCCATATCTCATAGGATTTCCTCCTTCTTCTACGTCTCCTAATTCAGTAAGAAATAAATCTATTTTGTTTTGCTCTCTTTCAGGATAAAGTCTTATATAATTTTCGTTGAATCTATCATACATATAAGCTGTTAATATATTATTTTCTTCATAATATTTATTATTATCTAGGAAGTCTCTTATTGTATACATTGTAACTAGATTCCATCCTTTCTCTATATCTAGAGTTGTTTCGTACTCTTCTGCAACCACGATATTTGTTGCTAGAAGTAGAAATATCATTAATATTGCTATTTTTTTCATTTTAATCACTTGGTAAAGCAGGTGGTTGTGGTATACTGCTGCTTCCACTATTGTCATTGCTATTTGAGTTGTCTCCATTATAATCTACATCTGAATTTTCATCTCCAGAATCTATCTTGTCTGCATTTGTATTACATCCTGTTATTAATGTAAGCAGAACCAATACTAATGTTATCAGTGTTAATATTTTTTTCATTGTATAAAAATATCTGGTTATTATATTTAAAAGTTTTTTCATTCTCTAAACATACTAATTAATCTGTCTTCAACTTCTTTTAATTTCTTTTTCTTTAATTTTGCAATTTTATACAACATGATAGATTTGTCTGCAGTAAAGATTTTATTAATTCTAATGTAACTGTTAATATTTAGAATATTGTTTAATTTAATGCAATATTTATCTTTTTTTTCTTGAGAAGTTATTTGTGCAAGAATAAAATCATCACCTTTAAGGTTGGTAATGATGAGTGCAGGTCTTTTTTTAACAGAACTTAAATCAGAAAAAGGAAATGGTAAAACAATAATATCTCCTTTTACAAGTCTTTCCATGATTTATCTTCCTTTTTAGAAAGCCATGTTTTACTGAGGGATTTTTCACTTGCGTATGCTGTTTGTAATTTTTTATTTAAATCTTTCATTGCTCTAATTTCTATATGGTCTTTAAATGCAAGTATGGCAATCTTACTACCTTTCTTGAAGCCAGTTATCTTTCTTAAGTCTTTAGGTATAGCAACCTGTGATTTTTCGGTAATTGTTGCAGATTTTACAGCTACTAATGTCATATTATCACCTTTCTTATATGTAAGAAAAGTAAGAATTATTAATAAACTTTTCTATTTTTAGAGATAATTTTTATTTATAAAAGTTATTAGTTATTTAATATAAATTTCTAATGTATGTTTTTGTTTAACTCTAGCGTAATTCCCACCAATAAACATGAAACCTTGGCTTTTTTCTGTAGGGTTAATATCACATATTTCATGCAATGTTTTTTCACAATGTTTAGTTCCGATTATTAAATCTGGCCCATCAAGTTTAATTCCTACGAAAGAATCCTCTAAATGGGTGCTTAAAGTTTCTAAATTAAACTTATCATTTTGTTGATATAAATTATTTATTATTTCAATATTTTCTTTAAACCATTCAAATCTTTGCTTTCCTTCTAATCCTTTAAGTTCCTTACAAATCTTTTGATAATCTCCTTCTATTCCCATTGTGTTATATGTAAATATGATTAGATTTATATATCCTTCTATTCTTTTATAAACTGATTTTATAATTTTGTAGGTAAAACTATGATAAAAACTCAAGAAGGAAAAGCAATATTTTATACTGATGCAGATCATAAAGATAAAATATCTAAGAAGTTAGAAGTATTTTATAATCCTGTTATGAAAACAAATAGGGATTTAACAATTCTTTTTATGAAAACTTTTTACAAAATAAACAAAAAGAAATTAGCAGTTGGTTTGCCCTTAGCTGGTTCTGGTGTTAGAGGGATAAGATTTTTATTAGAAGCAAAAGAGTGTATAAAATCTTTAGATATGAATGATTATGATAAAACAGCTGTAAAAAATATAAAAAAAAATCTTAGATTGAATAAAATTAAAGCTAGAATATCTAATCAAGATGCAAATTTATTTTTATTAGAAGATAGAGGTTATGATTTTATAGATTTAGATCCATTTGGTTCTCCTAATAAGTTTTTAGAGAATTCAATAAGGAGTTTATCTCGTGGAGGAATACTTGCAGTGGTTGCAACTGATACTGCTGCACTCACTGGAACTTATCCTAAAACAACGAAATGGAAATATTGGGCAAAATCAATTCTTACACCTGAAAAACATGAAATTGCACTAAGGATATTAATTAGAAAAGTGCAGTTAGTTGGTTCTCAATATGAAAGAGCTTTAATTCCAATATTCAGTTATGCAAAAGATCATTATTATAGGATAATATTTGTTTGTAAAAAATCTAAGTCAGAAGCTGTAAAAATTATAGATAATCATAAAATGTATACTCCTAATTTCTTTAAACAAGAAGTTGGTCCTCTTTGGGTTGGGCAGTTGCAAGATAAAAAATTATTAAGAGAAATGATTAAGTCTTCCGAGTTGCATAAAGAATTCCTTCAGCTATTATTAGAAGAAGAAAAAATAAATATTGTTGGCTTTATAGATATACATGAGTATATGAAGAAAAATAAAAAGCAAGGCTTAAGTCATAATAAAGTAATAGAAAAACTTCATAAAAAAGGTTTCAAAGCTGCAAGAACACATTTCTCTTACAAAGGGATAAAGACGAATGCAGATATTAAAAAGATTTAAAGAAAATATTATAAATTAGTATGAATTTCTCTTTTCTATGCTTGAAAAATATAAGGATAACGCTGAATTGGCAAATAAGGCAAAAGGATTAATGATAGACTTAAATTTGGGCGTTAGTAGAGATTATCTTAATGCTTTTGATGCTCTCTGCTTTTTGTTATTTCCTGAATTTGATATTGCTAAGAATAATTATAAAGAATATAGGTCTGACCTTTTTAAACTTTGTAAGAATAATGCAATAAAAACTTATGCTGAATATTTTGGTGCTACTAATACTATTGTTGAGTTAAGTGATTCTGTTGCTGTTCAAAAGTCAGATAATTTAGTGTTAGAAATACGAGAATTTGGTAAAGTGAAGAATTTATCTGAGATTAAAAAGTGTTACAGTAAAATTTTAAATTTTTATAATAAAAGTAACAAATTCTAAAACTATCTTTTCTTCATAAACTTCTGAAGTTCTTGCAACTCATCAAGATACTTTTGTTTCTCTGCAGAAAAAGATTGTATGTGTTGCATTAGCTTTTCTCCTTGTTTCTTAATTTTTACAATTTTCTTATTAAGAGAACGAATCTTTTTCTCATAATCAACAACAAGCTTCTTAACTTGATTTTGGTGATTTCCTTTTAAGTTATGAAAGTCTTTCATTAGTGCCATAAATGAGAATTAGGAGATAATAATATAAAAAGGTTATTGAAATCTTATTAATGTTTAGTAAAATTAATTGTTTTCTTGTGCTTAGTTTCTTTAGCTTCTTCGTCTTTGTTATGTTTATCTATAATGCCTTGTGTTAATCTTATTCTATCTTTTTCTGTTTGAACTTTAGAAAGGTGGGGGGCCTGATCTTCTTCTACTTCTCCAAAATCTTTAGTTCTTGCTAAAATTTTTCTTGTCAATCTAGCCTCTCTTATTCTTTTTATTTCTTTATCTTTCTCAAAATCAATAATATTTGAACCTGCCTTCTTTTTATTACTTTTTATTTTTCTTTCTAGCAAAGGAATGCAACTTATTTGATCATCCACCTCAATATCTAGAGATCCTAAATGAGATACAATATAATCGTATTGTTTTACTCCTGCACCCATTAAATCGATAGTTAGATCCCTACTTGGTTTAGATTTGCTATAGCAAGGTTCTATTTCAAATTTTATTTCAGGAGTATCAATTTTAACTTGGTAAATTAAATAATCTTCTTTTTCAAGTGCAAAATAAACATTATCTATTACATCAGTAAGACTTTTCATAATAGTTGATTTAAATTTAACAGCTTTATACTTCTTAAGTTTGGCAACAATATTATCTTTTATAAAATAGTTAATACTAAAATTTATTCCTTGTCTTGATGTAACATAATTTTTATAATTTACATTAAAACCGACTTTATGTGTAGTATTGTTTAGTTTTTTGCTTTTCTTTTTATTATATTCTTGTCTGTTTAAGAAAATAATTTCATAACATTCTCCATTAAAAGGAACATTATCTAAAAGATCTTTAATATTATTTTTACTTAGATTATAGCTATTAATATTCATAAAATAAGAGAAAGTAAGTAAACTATAAAAAATTAACCCATAGCAAGGTCAATACTAGCAACTTCTGCATTAGAAACGCCTTCTAATTCTGCCATTTTATCTGCAATAGGATCTGAAGCAAAATCATCAGTCATTTCATACATTCCAATAACTGTAATTTCTTTTAAACCAAAAGCTATAGGTTTGATTTCATGAGCAACATTGCCTTTAGCACCTGTTTCAGTAGCTATTACTTTAGCTTTTTCAACAATAGATTCACAATCAACATCTGGTGATGCTGGCATTAACTTGAATGTAACAATTGCATTTGCCATATATTTTACCTCAGAACTAGTTAGGGCCTTCAAAGCCACAATTAGGACAATTATATTTTGATACTATTTCCCTACAATTTTTGCATCTAATCATTTCAAATTTGCCACAACCTGGGCACAGAAACTTTACAGAACCAACTAGATTTGTAAGTGGTTTTTTACATGATATACATTTAATTTCTTCTGCCATATTAATGAATAGGATAAATATTTGCTTTATAAAGTTTTTGCAAACTTATGGTGTGCCACAACTAGAACATTGATTTGAAAATATCTATGACTTCTTGTATGTTTGAGCTTGTATTTACATTTTTTAGAAATAATGAGCTTGAGCTTACTCCTTTCATTAGATAATTTAAGTTATTTTTAACTAACTGCATTCTCAAGTCTTCTTTTAAGCATAATTCTAAAAATTCAATAATTACATCTCTTTTTTCTTTTAAGAAAACATCTTTAGTTCCATCTTTAACAATATTAATATCTTTTATTACTGGATTAAATGAACCAGAAGCAGATTTAGTTTTAGATTTAATTTGCTCAAACAGCAAGGGATTTGTTAATGCTGCTCTACCAATCATTACATCGCCATTAAGTTTTAGATAATTTTCATAAGAATCTACATCACCATTAAAAATTAATTCTAATGAGTTAAATTCTGAGCGCAATTCTTTAAGTTCATTATAGAGTGCAGGTTTGTTGTAAGAATAACGAAGTGTTCTAGCATGAATATAAACTTTTTTAATTCCTATTCTTACAAACATTTGTAAATATTCTTTAATTTTAATCTCTTTAATAGAAGTTCCTAGTCTTATCTTTACGCTCGGAATAATCTTATTGCAGCTTTTAATTAATCCTAAACAGATTGATTCTAATAATTCAAGATCAAATAATAGTCCAGAACAAACTTTATTCTTCTGCATTCTTGACTCTGGGCAATCAACATTCAAATTAATTTCTTTAACATTTGGTATATATTCTTTAATTAGTTTGACTCCTTTAATTGTTTCTTCAACAGATGAAACGCCTATTTGGAAAACTGTTTTAGAGATATCAGAATCAAATATTTTTAATTTGTCTTTACCAACTTCTTTATCAAAGTCTTTTATAAGAATTAATTCAGAAAATACAAAATCTGCTTTATGTTTTAACAATAAATGTCTATACACATAATTACTTAGAAAATTTAATGGTGCGAAATATAATTTCATTTTCTTTTTTTAAAACATTCATCACAATAAACTTCAGGCCTTCTTGGTTTGAATGGTAATGTAAATATTTTTTGACATTTACAACAAACAACTTTTGTTGATCTTTTACGAGCGCTTGATTTTTTACCTTCTCTATTAAAATCAATGTGTTTGTTTAAATCTGTGAAATCCTTTACCATAATCATAAGAATAGTTTGTTTATTTAAATAAGTTGTTGGTTATATTGATTAATTTTATAAATTATCAAGCTAAGGATTAGATTATGAGACAAAAAAGAGGTCAAATCTCATTTGAATATGTAGCTATAGTTACTTTTGGAATGCTTATACTTGTTTTAGCAATTTATTTATTTTATAGTTATTCTTTAAATTCTAGTGATTCTTTCATTATTTCTAGAGTTGAGGAGATGGGTTCAGTCATTAGTGGGGATTCACAAACACTTTATTACAGTACTGGAAAAGGCTCATCTGTTATTACAGAATTTAATCTTCCTGAAAATATAAAACAAATATATTTTGTTAATTCTTCTGAGGAATCAGAAATAGTTATTGTTTATGGTTTAAACAGGGGAGTTACTGAATCTGTCTTTTTTGTTCCAATACAAATAAGGGGTTTTTATCAAGACTTAACTAATTTTGATAAAACTACGCTCTTTCTCAACCCTGAAGATTTTCACACTGGAAAAATGAGAATTAAAATAACAAATGTTGACGGAGGAGTTTTCCTTGAAGAAGCAATCTAAAGCTCAGTCTAGTGTTGAGTTTGTTATTCTTGTAACTTTTATGTTAATGGTTTTTGTAACAATAACTATTGTTATACAATCAAGAACTTCTGAAGCTCAAGATATAGAGAACATGAATTATGCAGAACAACTAAAAGATATTGTTTTTAATGAAATAACTATTGCAGAATCAATGCCTTATAACTACACTAAGAATTTTTATCTTCCAAGATTTATTGATGGAAATAATTATACTCTTGAAATCAATGAGGGAGCGGAGCTTGTTATAAATTTTAGATCAAAAGAATATGTGTATCTCTTAAACAAGAACTTTAATTGGGGCAGTGCAATATTAATCGGAGATAATTTCATTACAAAAAGAAAGGTTTTAGATAGTATTGTTTATGGTTTTAATGTTGATGTTCGTAGTCCTTATCCTAATGCTTATTATAATGGAACTCATAGTTGGGTTTTGGGTTCAGTTTTAAATCAAAATTGTAATGATGTGTGTGATACTGTTGAAGGATACAAATGTGAAAATGGCGATTGGTCAGATATTGATTGTGATTTAATAGAGAATTATTTTGGTATTCAATGTTCTGATTGCAGTGATGTTTCAGCTGCATTAAACCCTAGATATGAGGTTTTCGGTGAAGAAATAATTTGTTATTCTGGGGATAATAATGTTAATTGTGTATTGTCAGATCCTAATTCTGCAAGGCTTTGTGTTTGTATGCCTAGTTAAGTTTACAACCGCAATTCTGACAATAATTAAAAGTGTTGTAATTTTTAGCACCACATTTAGGACAGTGATTAACAATAAATCTTGGCTTTTTTATTTCAGATTCTATTTCTCTTTCTATTCTCTTAGAAGGTTTGCTAAATACAGCTTTAATTATTATCTGGAAAATTCCTATTGCAATAAATAGTAGTCCAACATAAAAGAAGATTTTCATTGCAACCATTGTTGGTGTTTTAGCTAGAATTATTTGTGCATAAATAGCCATTGCTACTCCTGCAACCAACCAGAACCACTTAGGTATTGTATCTTTAGCCAAAAAATTCACCTCTAAAATAAATTATAAAAACTAAAATAGTTTTTTATTAGCTTTCATTAACTCTTTATTAAACATATATTTTCTTAATGCTTTAGGAATTGTTACTGTTCCATCTTTATTTTGATAATTTTCTAGAATAGCAACCATTATTCTTGATGTTGCTAATGCAGTATTATTTAATGTGTGAAGAATTTCTCTTTCGCCACTCTTTTTTAATAGTTTTATATTTAAATCTCTTGCTTGAAAATCTGTGCAATTACTTAAAGACATTGTTTCTCCATACTCTTTTGTTGTAGGTCTATAAACTTCAACATCATGTGATCGAGATTTCCATAATGCTAAGTCAGCAGTGCACATTTCTATAACTCTATGAGGGATAACTAATTCTTGAAGTATTTTTTCTGTATTAGTCATTAGTTCATCATAAGCTTCCCATGTTTTTTCTGGGCTTGTAAAAATAAATTGTTCTACTTTATTAAATTGGTGAGTTCTCCATAAGCCTTTCTCATTAATGCCATGACTACCAATTTCTTTTCTAAAACAGGCACTATAAGAAAATAATTTAAGAGGAAGATCTTCTTCTTTTATAACTGCGTTAGTTAAATAACCAAGTATAGAGTGTTCACTTGTTCCAATAAGATTTAAGTCTTCTCCATCAATTTTGTAAATGCTATCTTTGAATTCTTCAACATCCATTGCCGCTGCAAGAACTTTCTTTCTTAACATTAAAGGGCCTTCAACATAAGTGTAGCTTCTTTCTTGCATAAATTCAATTGCAAATCTTATAAGTGCTTGATTTAGTAATGCTAAATCTCCCATTAAATAATAAAATCCATTACCAGAAGTTTCTGCTGAAGCTTCGAAGTTAGCCCAATTATTTTTTTCACATAATTCAACATGATTTAATATTTCAAAATCTTTTTCTTTTATTTCTCCCCATTTTCTTATTTCTGGGTTTTCAGAATCATCTTTTCCAATTGGAACATCTGGATGCATTATGTTTGGTAATTTTGATAATTTAGAATTAATTTTTTGTTTAAGTTTATTAGCTCTGTCTTCAACTTCTACAATTTTTTTAGGAATCTCTTTAGCTTTTTCAACAATTGGTTTAATATCTTTTTTCTCTTTTTTTGCTTTGTTGATTTCTTCACTTAATTTGTTCCTTTGACCTTTTAATTGATCTATTTCATAAACAAGTTTTCTCCACTGTTCATCTAACTCTAAAATATCATCAACTAACACAAGCTTTTCATTCTCTTGCTTTTTTGCAATATTTTGCTTTACAAGTTCAATATTTTCTCTTAGTAGCTTTATATTTAACATTTTATTATGTATACTATGTTTATTTATAATGTTTTTTATATCTTAGATGTAATTTCTTTATAAAGGGAGGATATTTTATTTAATTTTACTACTTATAAGTGATAAATAAACAAAAAGTTTATAAATAATAGAGTTCTATATAGTATTATCAATCATAATAACGAGGTTAAAAAATGGGAAAAATAAAAAAAATTGGTGGAAAAATTTTATATGGGGCATCAAAAGAAGTTACAAGATTCCTTGCACCTTTAACAGCAATAGCGAGTACTGCAGGTAAAGAAGGGAATGGTATAACTGACAACCTTAAAGCCGTTTATCATGTTCCACATCAAATTTATGAAGTTGGTAAAGCTTTTGTGCAAAACGAGGGTATAAGAACTTTCTTTGGAAACAGAGCTAATGATCTAACAGAAATTGTTGGAGATACTATAGAAAACTGTGTAGAAAGACCATTAGAGACTATTGGAGTTGCAGCAGGAGTATATACTATTACAAGATTTGCACCACAATTAATTAAAGGAGCAAGTAAGCTATTTAAGAAAAAAAGTGTTGCAGAACAATATGTAACTCATCCAAGTGCTGGACAAGATATGTAGTTTTTTATTTTTTATTTAATTTATTTCTCAAAGATCTTCTTCATGGTTGCAGGTGTTATTGGTTTATACATTCCTTTTTCAAGATTAGCAAGAGTTAACTGACCAATTCTTACTCTATGCAGGAATCTCACTCTAAATCCAAGTTCTTTTAGCATTCGTCTAATAATGCGATTCTTACCTTCATGAATTGTTATTTCCATTGTATTAGAATTAATTTTCTTAACTTTAGCAGGTGCAGTTTTACCATCTTCCAAAATAACTCCTTCCTCGATTTCTTTGATATCTTTATCATTGATATCATCATCAACACCAGCAAGGTAAGTTTTTTCGATTTCATAACGAGGATGCATTACTTTATTTGCAAAATCTCCATCATTAGTTAATAGTAATAAACCAGAAGTATTAAAGTCTAATCTTCCTATTGGAAAAACTCTCTCTTTAATTTTAATAAAATCCTTAATAGTATTATATTTATCGTCAGTTAAAGCAGTTACGCAACCAATTGGTTTGTGAAACATTAAGTATATTTTTTTATCAGCAAAAACAGGTTTGTCATCAACACTAATTTTATCAGTGAATGTAGCTTTATCTCCAATTGTGATTAATTTATTATTAACTTTAACTCTGCCTTCTTCAATTAATACTTCGGCTTTTCTTCTAGAGCAATAACCATAGTTACTTAATAACTTCTGCACTCTGTGTTCTTCCATATATAAGGAAATATTTAGTTGCAATATAAAGTTATCTAATTGCACCTTAATATTTATAAACTTCTAAGGAATCCTAAAAATATGATAAATATTGCTAAAATCCTAGATAAGAGAAACTCTTGGGAAGAAATAGATACAATGGGAGATTCAACAGTTTATAAGTTTGGTTCAATTGTTTGTAAAGATTATCATAACTTATTTGAAAAAGTTCAAGAAACATATAACCTTACTAAACCACAAACTATTGAAATAGTGAGAAAGTTTCTAGAAAAATATTATGAAGATACAAAATTACTTGAAGAATTTTTTAATGTTGATCCAAATCCACTTAGACAAAGTATAAAATTAGGTAAAGAAAGTTATAACTTTCTATACAAAGTAATTTCTCAAGGTCAATTAACAGTAACTCCAGAGGGAGAGGTTTTTATGATTGGTCAGAAATTTATTAAAGGATTAAATAGTTTAGATATTGAGCAAAAAACTTGTTCTTATGAACAATTTATTTCTTCAGCTCCGAAATATTCAATTCCTCTGAGTCAAAGGCAAATTATATTAAATCATAGGGAGTTTGATTCAAGAAAGAATTATATAAATATTATTCCTATCTTAAAAAAACAAACTGGCAAAGATTTAAATTTAGTAAGGTGTAATGTTAAACCTTTTATATTTGAAAATAATGTTATTAATCCAATAACAGATTTAACAGCATCAATATTTAATACTTATAATAAGAGAGTTTAGAATCTATAAAAACCTAACATTAATAAATAGAACTCAATAATAAAGAAATATGGAATTTAAAGGATTTACACTAGACAAATTTCAAGAAGATTCAATAGCATGCATCGATAGACATAATTCTGTTGTTGTATCTGCACCTACTGGTTCTGGAAAAACTCTAATTGCAGATTATATTATTCACAAGTTTATTAATCAAAAACAAAAAATAATCTACACTGCACCAATTAAGGCACTATCAAATCAAAAATATAAGCAATTCTGTGATTCTTATGGCAAAGAAAAAGTTGGTTTATTAACTGGAGATGTTGTAAAAAATCCTGGTGCACAAATAATTATTATGACTACAGAAATCTATAGAAACATGGCAATATCTAATGATCCTTCTTTAGATGATGTTGGTTATGTTATTTTTGATGAAATTCACTTTATTAATGATATTGAAAGAGGTTATGTTTGGGAAGAATCAATAATATTTTCTCATAGAAATGTTAGATTTCTTTGTTTATCCGCGACAATCCCTAATGCTCAAGAGTTTGCAGATTGGATTCAATACACAAATAAACATACAGTTGAAGTTATAACTCATGACATAAGAAATGTTCCTTTGCATATAAACTTTTTTGACGCTGAGGCAGGCATTACTGATCTTAAACAAATAAAATATCTTGCAGATATTCCAGGTAAAAGAGTTAAAAAAGGTAAAAAGTTTAGAAGAGAGTTTACTCCAGCACCTAACCATATAGATCTTGTAAGAGAAATGAAAGATCAAACTCCCTGTTTCTTTTTTACATTCTCAAGAAAGAATTGTGAAAATAATGCAAAAGAATTATTGAAAAAACATTTTTTTAAATTTAATCCTGAAATAAATTCTTTCATAAGAGAAAAATTAAAGAATTCACCTAAAGAAATTAATAATCTTAAATCAACAAAATTATTAAGACAAACTCTTCCTTATGGAATAGGTTTTCATCATGCCGGTTTATTACCCATAATGAAAGAGTTAGTAGAAGATTTATTCTCTCAAGGATTAATTAAAATTCTTTATACTACCGAAACTTTTGCAGTAGGAATTAATATGCCTGCAAAAACAGTTTGTTTTAACTCAATAAGGAAATTTGACGGTGTAAGTTTTAGATTTATCAATTCTAAAGAGTTCTTCCAGATTGCAGGAAGAGCAGGTAGACGAGGGATTGACAAAGAAGGATTTGTTTATGTTATGCTTGACAGAAGAGATTTTGATTATGAATATCTTAATTCAATAACTACTAAAGATACTGAACCAATTAAATCACAATTTAAACTTTCAATTAATACTGTTCTTAATTTAATAAAATTGCATAAGCAAGATGAAATAAATAAGGTTTTGTGTAAAAACTTTTGGACTTATCAAAAATATGGTAAAAATTTTAGTAATATAAAAAGACTATTTATTTTTAGAAATTTTAATAACATCAAAAAGAAATTATTAAGATTAAGTTATGTTGATACTAATAATATTTTAACAGAAAAAGGTAATTTCTCATCAATGATATATGCAGATGAAATTGATTATGGTGAAATATTTTCAACTGATTTTTATAAAGATTTAAATGAGTATCAAGTATTAATGATTATCGCTGCACTCTGCTATGAAGCTAGAGAACGAACAAAGTTCTTTGAAAAATATCCAAATGAACAACTAGTTGCACTTAAGAAATTATTAAAGAAGAATGAGTATTTATCTAAAGAAAAAAGGTTCAGAGAATTTAATAAGTTAACTGCACTTGTGCATCCTATTTATCATGGTAAAACTATTTTTGATGTTCTTGATAACACAAACTTGTTAGAGGGTGATGTTATAAGATTCTTTAGACAAATAATGGATCGTTTAGGCCAAGTTAAGAAAGCTACTAAAGATGATTCTTTGAGAAGAATGCTTAGCACTTGCCAAGATATTGTTTCTGTTTCTATGAAAGATATTGATGTTGTTTAGAATTATGCAAAGTTTTCACAATGATCAAGATTATAATTTGGGGCTAAGATTTTTTCTAAATCATTTATTGCATTTAAATCTTTATCTCTATTAAAATTTAAATATAAATTTGGTTTATTAAATTGTTCTAATACTCTAAGGATAGAAGAATATCTAGAATGTAATTCTGAAAAGAAATTATTGGGGTTCAACTCTTTATTTTTCTTTTTTTTAGAATTATATAACTCTAATAAGAAGTTATTAGTGCCAGTTATGTTAACAGATTTTAAACTTTCAATCATCTTATCTGCAGATTCTGATAAATCATTAAAAAAACTTAGAGCATCTGTTAAGTAACTCTTGCAAGCAGTTCCAAATTCAACAGAAGGATTATTATAAACTTCTTTAACTGTTGTTAACATTAAGCTTATAGCAAAAGAACTTTCGATATTAAGTTTTCCTATTGTGTAATCCATATTAATTTGTATAAAGTTTAGTTTATTTAAATCTTTCTCTCACTTTTTAAATGTTTTAGGATCAAACCGTGTTGATTCTTCCCAAATCTTATCAAAGTGAGCTTTAACAATTTTATATAAGATTGGACTGTTTGCCCAAATTGTTCTATAATTATGGGGGTCTCTTTTTTGAGATGGCCAAATTGTTATTCTTGTAAATTTTTCATCAAAGATTCCTATTTTTGGAAAATCACTTGTTTTACCTGTGAAGATTCTTATTTCTGCACCAATTTCGTGATATGCTTTTAGAACATCAAAATTCTTTCCATTATATAATGCAACAAATTTTGCTTTTACTCCTCTTTCAATTGATTTTTTTAATGTTCTGTAACAATTATAATATAATTTTTTTAATCTTGAACAAGAGAGAATTTCATTCTGAACAACTGTGTTGCTATGTTCAACAAGTCTATGGATTTCTTCATCCCCTTCACTAATAGATAGAACATAAGGATTAAGTTTATTTTTTATTTTTTTCATATCTTCAAGATCTTTTTTTAATTTAGCGAGACTTTCTTCTTTGTCACTAATCATATTATCAAACAAGGTGTCATTAAGAATAAAGTATTTTTTTGGTTTGCTTGATTGTTCTCCTATTATTCCTTTATTCTTAAGAGTTTCAAGTGTTTCATAGATTTTGTTTTTAGGAATTTTTGTTTTTGTATAAATTTCTCTAACAGTTAATACTTCTCCTGGTAATAATACATTAATTATCTTTGTTTCATAGGCATTAAATCCTAATATTTTGAGGTTTGAATTATCCATTTTAGACCTTAATCTGGTAATGGCTGTTTTATTTATAAACTTATGTACCTTGGAAGTCCTAAACGACCTTATTATAAACCCGCATATTACATAAGTCTATAAATGTTTAACTGAGGGTGAATAATGAGGGGTTTTCAAAAAGCAATAAATCAAATTTTTAATAATGATATATTGATGCCTAAATCTATTGATTTAAACAATTATCATTTCTTTTCACCAATAAGTGCAGTAATCCCTCCAAATAGTGAGTTAAAGGTGGATACAGGGATAAAAGTTATTTTTCCTAATACCGAGTCTTTAATTTTCAAGCGAGATAATCACTTAATTCTAGATCATAAGATTGAACCAAATAAAAATCATATTAATAATGAATTCGATGCAATACTAACTTTAGTTAACAATTTAGATAGAGAAGTTGTTGTTAATAAGGGTGATTTTCTTTGTCAAGCTATGTTTGAGAAGGTTTAGAAGTTTATTATTTCTTCAAGAACAGATTTATCTTCTTCAAAAATAATTTCATCTATTAAACAAGCACGTTGAAGAGGAATTTTAGCGTTTTTAGACATATTTCTTGCTAATTTAACGTCCATACAGTAATTTTCAAGGTCGTTAAAAGATACTTTAGGGTCACTATCCATATTTAATTCAGGTAAGCTTTTATCCTGGTGCAAAAGAACTTTATATGCTATCATCATACGATAAGCAGCATCAATCTTGTTATTATAATCTGAATTATTAGCAGCTATAAGCATTTTTTTATGATAACTATCAATATATCTCCTTACATCATTAGAATCTACTAAAGCTAGATTAGATTTAATTTCTTCATAATTAATATCCATAATAAAAAATATGGAAGGAGATTATTTAAATTTTTCTTTTTATTTTGAACGTTTCCGATTAAGCAAGCAAAACATTTATATATTAATTGGTATCTATTGGTATTATGAATACGCAAATAAATCTAAGATTACCAGAAAAGATTCTTTTAAGTGCAAAGAAACATGCACAAAAAAATGGATTTTCTAATGTGCAGGAATTTATTAAAGAACTTCTAAGAGAAAAATTGTTTGAAAAATATGCGAAAGTTTCGGAAAAAGAAATGGTATTAATAGAGAAATTAATTAAACTTCGTGAAACACACCCAGAAGAGTATGTTGGTGAAAAAGAACTTAAGAAAATCTTTGAGAATAAAGGAATACAATATTAGATTCACAAAGAAATTTATCAAACAATCTAACTGCTTAAGCGATAAATCTTTAAAAATTATTAGAAAAAAAATAAAACTTATTCTAAAAAATCCTTTTAGAAATAAAAAGTTGCAGCATGAACTTCTTTTATTTAGAATAAGATTTAAAGATAACAACAAAGAAAAAAGATTAATTTATCAAGTTGATAGAAATACAATTTACCTTCTTTGCATTCTTGATAGAGATAATAATTATAAAGATTTAGAATTATATTTAGATAAGTTTATTCAATAATGCCATAACCAATTAATCTAAATCTATTACCAATTCTTCTAGAAATTGTAACTCTTGATTTTTGTGCACAAATAGGTAACTTTAATTTGCACTCAACAATATCTTTGTGAACATTAGTAACAAAACCAACAGTTGTTGCAGAATTAACATTAAGCATTAATACTTCATTTTTTGCAATTGGATTAACAGTTAAATCTTCTTGTGAACCCACAACTCTTTCTAATAAAGTAACTTTTAATTTTAATTCATAATGAATTGGTGGAAGTTTATCCGGTAAACCAACAACATTTCCTCCAAGAGAGTCTGAATTAACAATACTGGGATCTAAGTCGGTCATTACTGCCATAGAACCACCGGGTAAAACTTCTTTAATTGTTTTACCTCCAGAGATAATGCTAACAATATTAGTTGTTAAAGGTTCAGCAACAATTTGATTATTTTTAGTAAGAATACGGCCAGGCCTTATTTCTACCTTGTCGCCTTGTTTTAATTTTCCTCGAACAACAACACCGCCTAAAACACCACCAACAATTGATTCAGATTTTGAACCTGGTTTATTTATGTCAAATGATCTTGCAATAAACATTTCTGGATCTGCTTTACCATCTCTTTTAGGAGTTTTGATAAAATCTTGAATTGTTTTTAATAAGAAATCAACATTAACTCCTCTTTTTGCACTGATAGGAATAATAGGAGAACTTTCATAAGAGCTTCCTTTTAAGAATTCTTTAATTTCTTCATAATTTTCTTGAGCTCTTTCTTTTGGAACAACATCAATTTTATTTTGAACAACAATCACATTTTTTATTCCAGCTATCTCTAATGCTGTCAAGTGTTCTCTTGTTTGAGGTTGAGGACATTTCTCATTAGCTGCAACTAATAATAATGCTCCATCCATGATTGTAGTTCCTGCAAGCATTGTAGCCATTAAACTTTCGTGGCCTGGAGCATCAACAATACTAATTTTTCTTATTGGTTCTGTTGGCTTCATGTGTGCTGCACAAATTTTTAATGTGGTCCAACAATCTGGTTCATCACACTCAGGGCATTTCCTTATAATTGTGTCAGCATAGCCTAATCTAATAGTAATTCCTCTTTTTAGTTCTTCAGAATGAGTATCAGTCCACTTACCAGATAATTGCTCTGTTAGAGTTGTTTTACCATGATCTACATGTCCAACTAAACCAATATTTACTTCAGGTTGACCTTTTTCAATAGGGCTTTCTGGCTTTTTAACTGTGGAAACTTTCTTTTTAGGCATAACCATAAGAAAAGCCAGTTCTTTTATAAAGTTAGTGCTGATAAAATAGGTCAATGAGAAAACATATTCAATTTAATAATACAATAAATATATAAATGACAATGACAAATAAAAAATTATGAATCTTAATAATATATTCAAATTTATTAAAAAACCCTTAGTTCTCTTCATAATAATTTTATTAATATTTCCAATAATAAGAATTTTTATTAAAGATAGTGAATTTATGCTAATAGTTTATTTTCCATTCTTTTTATTTTTTGTACTATATGTCACTTTTATTTTATTTCTTAAAAGAAAAAAATATCTAGATAATTCTAGCAACAAACTGCGAAAAGTTGAAAGATTTTTTTTATTTTTTACTTTTATTCTTATGATGATTATTTATCTTGTTGTAGTATTTGTTATTTTGCTTATGTTTGCATTTGGGGGCGTCAGCTCAACACCCTATTTAATTATATTAGCACTAGTATATATTTTATCATATAAATTAGCAAAAAGCAGACTTAAAGAGAACAACAATAAACTTTAAAAATAGAAATAAGAAGATTGTATTAAAATGAAAAAACTAATCTATATATTAATGATACTAATTCTTGTAGCAAGTGCTTTTGCACTAAGTGAAACACAGAGCAGTGATGAAAACGAATTATGTAATTATATTATTCAAAAATCTAACATTCCAGTTGGAACAAAACTTCCAGGAATCTTTATGCAATACAAGAATGATAACTTTAATGTTTACACTCCTGAAGGAGATGCAATTGGTCATTTAGCAATATCCAATGGTTATGTTGCAGAATTTGATTGTAATTTAATTGAAAAACCAAATTATGATGTAACAATTAAAAGTAAAGAAACAGTTGATGAAATTATTGATTCTGAAAACCAAGTTAAAGCTTTAAGTAAAAAATTAAGTGCAAAAGAAGTTACTATTAAAGGTTTTGGTCTTGGTAAAAAGTTTAAAGGAACTTTAACAAGATTTGGTATCAAGATTGCAGCTTTATTTTCATAGAAAAAACACTAAAACCTGCAACAACAAACAGCCCATTAAGTAAGATTTAGCTGCACCTATTCTTGAAGTAAATATTTCGATAAAAATGTGAATATTCCGATATTTCTTAGTAAAGTTATATTAAACTCTTAAAATTATATAAGATGATGAAAAAGAATGTGATTATATATAATATAATAAAAAATAAAGTTCATACTATTAGGGGAATGCAAGTTATTCTTGATAGTGATTTAGCTGAATTGTATGAAATTGAAACAAAAGTATTAAATCAAGCAGTTAAAAGAAATATAAATAGATTTCCTGAAGAATTCATGTTTCAATTAACTAAAAAAGAAGTAGATAATTTGCGGTCACAAATTGTGACCTCAAGCTTAGAATGGAATAAAAAAAGATTTTTACCCTACGTTTTTACTGAACATGGAGTTTCAATGCTTTCAAGTGTTCTTAAATCAGATAAAGCAATAGAGATTAATATAAAAATTATAAAAGAGTTTATTTCAATGAGAAAATTTATTTCTAATAATGGGGAACTATTTGCTAGATTAGATAGGGTAGAGTTAAAACAAATTCAATATGATAAAAGTTTTAATAAAGTTTTTGATGCTTTAGAATTAAAAGTGCCAAAACAAGGAATATTTTTTGAAGGCCAAATATTTGATGCTTATAAATTTGTTTCTGACCTGATAAGAAGTGCTAAGAAATCAATAGTTTTAATTGATAATTATGTTGATGATTCAGTTTTAACATTATTCTCTAAAAATAGTGTTGAAGTTACTATTTACACAAAAAGTATTAGCAAAAAGTTAGAACTAGATGTTGAAAAGTTTAATTCTCAGTATAATAATCTTAATATTAAAATATTTGATAAAAGTCATGACAGATTTTTAATCATTGATGATGAAATTTATCATTTTGGCGCATCATTAAAAGATTTAGGGAAAAAATGGTTTGCATTCTCTAAGTTAAATAAAGATTGTTTTAATATGTTTGAAAGATTAGGTAAATAATCAACCCAAAAAAAACACTAAAACCTGCAACAACAAACAGCCCATTAAGTAAGATTTAGCTGCACCTATTCTTGAAGTAAATATTCCGATTGCAGTTCCTATTAGAACAATTAGTAATCCTAAGAAATTATCAAAGATAAAAGAAACTGCAACTATTAATGTCATGATTGAAATTATTAGTTTAGTATAATTTACTTTCTGCATTAGATTACTAAAAACTTTAGAAATTTTTATACCAATAACAACAGCTAATCCTCCAACTAATAAAGATGAAACAATTAATAAGATTAATATTTCTAAACTAATAGAACCAACAATTTCTTTTAATGCAATTATACTTCCGTTTCTTGCCTTGCTTATTGTGTAAAAAGTTATCATTGAAACAAACATGTTAACTGTGTTTATACCGCCGATAAAAGTAAGAAAAACAGACGGATTTTCTGTGTCTTCTTTTTTCATCAAACTCATTCCAAGAATTGCAGATTGTGATGAACCCATTCCTGGAAGAAAACCTGCAATCACACCCATAAGAGTTGCAACAAATACAGAAAACTTATGTCTAACCTTAATTATTATTTCTTCTACTCTTTGTTTAGGGATACTTGAAGTTTTCAAGCTCAATAATAAATTACTTATACCAAATAACCCACTAAATAAGTGAAACATAGGATTATTAAGATTCATTTTTAGAATTAAAATTCCAAAAACCCCAGCTAAGAAAAAAACAATTAAACTCTTTACAATTCTTTTTCTATCTTTTAAAAAAATAAATAATAAAAAACCAAGAATCACATAACCAATGTAATTTTTTAATAAAGCATAAACAAGAGGAATAGCAAATATTAAAACTGGTGTTAGTGCAACACTAATAATTAATCCTGCAAGAGAACCATACAAAGTATATTTTAGTGCAGACAACCCTTTACCTTCTAGCAACATTCTGTGTGCAGGTAAAATAGCTAAGGCCATTGCAGGATCAGGAACTCCAAGAAAAATACTTGGAATAGAATCAAGAAAAGTATGTGTTATACTCATTGCAATAATAAATATAATAAAGTATAACAGAGGGACATTAGAGAATGCAGCTGCACTCGACACGAGAAGTGCAGACACTAAATTTATATGAACTCCTGGAATTAAGCCAGTTACAATTCCTGCACAGATACCGATGATGATTGCAATTAATATTAATATAAACATAGTTGTTAGAATACTTTTAGATTAATATAGTTATATTAAGAATTTTCGAAAGAATTACGAAAAAAAAGAAAAAATTATGCACAAACATTAGTTTGGCACATTTACTTTCTATTAGCCCAAGCAAGGAATCCTATCATCACAAAATTCACAAGTGGGATAACCATCAATATTACTAGCCATGGTGAATATTTTCTTCTTTTGAAGATTATTGTCATCCAGTATAGACTAAATACTAAAGCTATTATGTAAAGTATCCAACCTAGAACTTGGATTGATGTGAAAAAGAATAATAACACTACAAATCCCCAAGTCCATTTCTTTTTTGCTAATATTGGCATTAAAAAGAAACTAGCAAATGGTATCCATGCTAACCAATGTTTTTTATATTTTAATTTCTTTGCTATTGTTGACCATGCAAGTGCTTGATAAACATAAGAAATTATTCCAAAAACTATAAACCAAATCAATACAGCTCCTACTAATGTTAATGCGTTTAAATCTGTTACTGCCATTTATTTTACCCCCAAATTAATTAAATGTTACAATAACTGGTTATTTAACTTATAAAGTTAATTGAAATTAATAATTAGTTTTATAAAAAACAAAAAACAAAATATAAACATGTGGATAACAAAGTTAAAGCTAATGCATGAAGATTGTCCGATTGTCAATAGATGTCAAAAATTTAGAATTATAGTTTTCTCTTATCCTAGCACATGGTATGAAAAAGAAGGAAAGAAGTATGCAACTACAACTTGTTTCTTTCAGAGTAATGATGAAAAACAAAAAAGCAAATTTATTAAAGATTTAAAATCAGATAAAAGAATCTCTCAACTTGAGGTTTCAGGAGATATTTTCACATATGAAATTAAATTAAGTAAGAAAGGAGAACATGTTATGCTCTATCATACAAAACATATTGTTTTTGTTAAACCAGTTATTAATCATTTTGATGGTCATGAATATTGGGAAGTTGCTTCATGGAAACGAGAAGAATTACAAGATTTTATTAAAATATTAAAAAAGCATATGAATGTTTGTAAGATGATGAAAATGGAAAATTCAGCATTAACAGATGTTTACTTTCCTAATGTAATGCCTAAAATATCTGATAGTCAGAAAAAGGCATTAGAACTTGCATACAAATATGGTTATTATACTTATCCTAGAAAAATTTCTTTAGTTGGCTTGGCTAAGAAAGCAAAGTTAGCACTTTCAACTTTTCAAGAACATCTAAGAAAAGCTGAATTAAAGTTATTACCTGCAATTATTGAGAATCAGAAAAAGAATTTGATTAAATAATATTACTTCTTATTTATAAATAATCTTTGAGCCGAATATATTCGGTATAAAGAATATTAACTAGTACTTGTTTCTAATTGATATGACTTGCAATATCAAAAACCCATTTAGTATATTAGAAAAGAAGATAGAATTAGCAAGATATGGTCCAAGTTTAAATACAATTGGGTACTGCAACCCTTTTCTAAAAAAATGGATTAAAAATGAAATTAAACCAAAAAGATTTTCTTGTTTGGTAGATAAGCATAGGGAAATAGGGTCCAGAATGGATGATTTTACAGGAATCTTTTTTAGTTATCCTTTAAATAAGGTTTATGAAAAATTAAGATCAATTAGTGCATTAAATGGGATGAGTAAAGAGAAGCTGAAAAGACGTTGCGAAGAGGTTGTTATAATGCAACCAACAGGCATATATTTCTTCAATGAATATAAAGAGATTTTTATAGACGACTATTCAAATGGTATGTTATTGTTAACTATAGATGGATTAGAAGAATATAAGAATGGAAATTACAAGCATAAAATAATAAAAGCAGGTTCATCAGTTTCACTTCAAAAAAATAAGTTTTACGCTTTTGCCCCAGAAACAACAGATGCATTTGTAGGATTTATAATGAATTCATATGACAGAAGATTTTATGATGAAAAAGAACTAATAAAATTTAATGAAGTAAAATATTGGCATAAACTATTTCCAAAAGAATTTGCAAAGATAAACAGCTAATTTTATAAAATCCCTCTTCTTCTTGCACACTATGGAAGAAGAATACAAGAAAAAATCAAATCATGAATATGAAATACCTAAATCAGGGAAAATGTTAGTGCCCGCTACAATCTATGCTTCTGATAGTTTATTTGAAGCAATGAAACAAGATGTTTCTTTAAAACAAATTAAAAATGTTGCAGCTTTACCTGGAATTCAAAAAAAAGCTATTGCAATGAGTGATGCGCATCAAGGTTATGGTTTTCCAATTGGAGGTGTTGCTGCATTCGATTCTGAGACAGGAATTATTACTCCTGGAGGTATAGGTTTTGATATTAATTGTGGAGTAAGACTTTTAGCAACTAATTTAACAAGAGATCAAGTTCAAGATAAATTACAAGAAGTTATAGATTTAATTTATGATAGAGTTCCTGTTGGTGTTGGTTCTGAATCTAAAATAAGACTAACTCATGAAGAATTAGATAAAGTTTTAGAGAACGGTGTTGATTGGGCAATAGAGCAAGGAATTGGAAATAAAGAAGATAAAGCAAATTGCGAAAGCTATGGTAAAATGTCTGGAGCAGATGCAACTAAAGTTTCTCCTCGTGCAAAAAAAAGAGGAAAAAATCAGTTAGGAACTCTAGGTGCAGGTAATCATTTTTTAGAAATACAAGCTGTTGATGAAATTTATGATAAAGAAATTGCAGAGAAATTTGGTATCACAAAGAAAGACCAAGTTTTAATTATGATTCATTGTGGTTCTCGTGGATTAGGACACCAAGTTTGTTCTGATTATATTAGAAAGATGGAAGATACTTTTCCAGAAATAGTTGCAAAACTTCCTGAAAAAGATTTAATTTATGCACCAATATCTTCAGAAATGGCACAAGATTATTTTAAAGGGATGAGTGCAGCTGCAAATTATGCATGGGCTAACAGACATATTATTGCTCATAATATTAGAAAAGTATTTGAAAGAATATTTCCTAAATCAGAAGTTAAAACTGTTTATGATGTTGCACATAACATTGCTAAAAAAGAAGTTCATGAAGGAAAAGAATTAATGGTTCATAGAAAAGGTGCAACTAGAGCTTTTCCTGCTGGGCATAAAGAAAATCCTGCACACTATTTAGAAACAGGTCACCCAGTTATTATTCCTGGTAGTATGGGAACATCATCTTATGTTCTTGTTGGAACAGAAAAGGCAATGACAGAAACTTTTGGAAGCACTGCTCATGGTGCAGGTAGACTTATGTCTAGAAGTGCTGCAAGAAAAACTATTGATGGAATTGAAGTCAAAGCTAAACTTAATGAAAAACATATTATGGTTAAAAATCCTAACACTAAAGGTCTTGCAGATGAAGCACCAGAAGTCTATAAAGATATTGACGAAGTTATTAAAGTAACTGTTGACGCTGGTATCTGCAAAAAGGTTGTAAGATTAGTTCCTTTAGGTGTTATTAAAGGTTAAGAATGAAACAAATTAAATTATTTGGATTTCAAGTATTAATATTCTTAATTATTATTTTGGTAATATTTATTGCAATAGTTGTAGTTGCAATCAAATTGTTAATTTTCTTTTTACCTGTGATTGCAGTGCTAATTGTTTTATATCTTATTTACAAGTATTTCTTTAAGAAAAAGTTAGTTAAAACAAATAATTCTAAACCTCGTAAAAGTTACAATCAAGGTAATGTCATAGATGCAGAGTTCAAGGAGAAGTAGATTTTACCATCCTCCTGGATAATATACCCATTTCATTTAATTCTTGATTTTATAGGCTCTACATAAATTTTCCATTGTCTAACTATTTCTTCAATTCCTTCTTCAATATACTCTGTTAATGTAATTTGTTTGCTATCCAATATCATACCAATTTGTTTTAAGTTTTAACAATCTTTTAATATTCTATCTTTAGATTCATCATTGACTACAGATACTAACCCATTATAAATACGATAAAAATCTTTCTTAACTCGTTTATATGCTTCCTCTACTGCTTGATCTAGATCATGAAAGATATCATATGCATGAAAGGGGCTAAAATTACCATATTCAACTGGACTTCTAGAAAGATAGATAAAACCTTCTTTTTTATAAGCTGAATGAATAATTACTTCAGAATGAAGCTTTTTAGAGCTATCACCTTCTTCAATTGATAAAGGCAATATCATTGGCCCTATATATAATCGCCAAATCTTGAAAGTATAATTTTCACCCTCCTCATCATATTCTGTTAAAGTAATTTTCTTATACCATTCAGGTGATCCCATAAATAGCCAAAAATAACCAGAATATTTAAATAACTCCTCGACTTTCCCTGAGTAGATGAAATACAAAGCAGGCATAGCTAAGAAGGAAAGAGAGCAAATCTTTAGATTATTCCTTAATAGTTCTAAATTAAAATTTAATGAAATAGAAAAAGCAATCAAGATTAGATCTAATATGGTTTCTTATCATCTTGAAAAGATGCAGGAAGAAAACATTCTTGAGAAAAAAGAAGACCATTATCAATTAACAGAGAGTGCAGAAAAATATGTTCCTATATTTGCAAACATGATTGGAGAAAAGTTAAGTCCTGTTCCAGTAATTCTTGTTGCAGTAACAAATCAAAATAAAATTTTAATGATTAAAAGAAATAGAAGACCTTACAAAGATTATTTGTCAATGATTGGTGGAAAAATGTTGCTTGATGAAGATTTTAAACAAGCAAGTTTAAGAATTGTTAAAGACAAAACAGGTTTAGATACAGAGTTCATAAGTTTTAATTCTATTATGCAAGAAAAAGTTAAGACCAATAATGAAGTTAAACATAATTTTATTCTATTCTTCACAAAAGTAAAAGTAAAAGAAGAACAATTTAAACATTCAGAGCATGGTGAACTTAAATGGTTTGATATAGAAGATTTAAACTCTGAAAATACTATTCCTTCGGATTATTGGCTTTTAAAAAACAAGCTTTCAGCAGCTGTAGAAGTTCTAAATGCAGAAATGAATGATAATGAAGGATTATTGAGTGATTTTAAAATACAATAAACTTAATAAACACTAAATTCTAACCTAACATAAAATGGTAAAAAATAAAGATAAAGGTTCAATGATTATGGGTGGAGCAACCATGATAGGTGTTGGTGTAGGATTTTTCTTATTTCATATATCTCCAATGTGGTTTGTTGCTTGTATTATGATTGGAATAGGTTTAGGTATAATTGTAGCACAATTTGCCTCTAAAAACAAATAATTAAATACAATAAACTTAATAAAGGCTAATTCTTAACTAGTTAATATGACAGAGAAAACAAGGTTTTTAGATTATTTGAAAGCAATTAATCCTTTTTCTTACAAGGATTTTGTTAGGCATAGATATAAATTTATAATTAAGATATTCCTTGTGTTTTTAGTATTATCAATTGTTCTGTTTGCAGTTCTTTTAGTTCCTAAAACATTATATATGCGGCATCATATAAGTAAAGGTTTAAACCTATTTACCGATTTAGAAATTGATGTTCAAGCAAATCATAATGATTCTATTACTATAAAAACTAATCCTAGCATATATATTAATTTAAATAATGAATCAATAAGAGAAGGAGATATTACAATAACGGATAATACACTTGCAATCAACAAGTGGCCCTTCAAATCTGAAACAACTCTTGCTAATTTTAAAGACCTTAAGCAAAGAAGTGATCCATTGTCAAGCTTATTGACAATTTCTGCTTTAATTATGCTTCCAGGAATATTAATTATTACTGCAATATTTTTTGTGCTAGAAACAATTATCTTATCATTAATATTCACCTTACTTGGTTTAGCAGTTGTTAGAACTTTTAAGAGAGATCTTTACTTAAAGAAATTATTCAAGATTGCAATAATTTCCTCTTTAGCTTTAATGATTGCTAATGCAATATTTATTCCATTTGTTCTTAACTTTTGGATTCCAATAGTTATCTATTTTGTATTCTTTTGTATTTGTGCTCTTACAACAAGTAAGAGAATTGGTTTTAAAGAAACGGAAAAACCACTTAATCCTAAGTCTAAAGGCAAAGCAAGAAACAGACAAATGTTTGGTGCAAAGAAAATAAGAAAAGATGATGATGATTTTATTATGTTAGATTAACAATTTTATGGTTAATTTATAGAATTTAATTAATATTTCTTTATAAAAACAAAACATATATTTTTAAATAAAAAGTCATTCTTATCTAATTATGGAAGTAAGCAGAAGATTAATATTGAATGCTAGCCTTAATAGTATTATCGAAAAAACAGAACTTGAAGAAAACATTAATGATGCAGTTGAAGTAATTTCTAATTATTCCGCAGCAGCAGATAAAACTTTGTTCTTTATGAAAGATCGTCCAAATAGTAAATGGTTACAACAAGATTTAGATTATAAGGATTTAAAAAATATTGGAAACTATAAAACAACTAGAAGAAAAAACAAAAATAAGCAAGTTATTATGTTCAAAAATGATGTAGAAGGAGTTGAATTTATTTTTAAAAGAGATGAAGCAAATATTGTTTCAGAATTAATAGGCAATGTTAGAAAAGGAGAAGAATATAGCAAAGATGAAATTACTAAAGCAATCTTGGGAGCAACTTCTAACAAGTCAATTAATGAAAGTTTGATAGGAAATAATGCGAGATCCCTTAATGCATTTAAATTAGATAAAGTCAATATAATAAAATACGTTTCAGAAATCCTATTTGGTTTCCAATACAAGAAGGCAATACGTGAAAATGTATATTCTGCTAAGTAAAAATTATGTTAGATTAACCACTAGACAAATCTACAAAATATTTAATAAGAATCTAAGTATTTCTAACTTTATGAATTATAAGGAATATCTCAAAAATAAATTAAGTAAATATGATAAAAATAATATTGTAATAACTTCTCATGCTTTAATACGATTAAGTCAAAGGCAGATTAATCCTGAAGAAGTAATCGAAAATATTTTAAACCCTAAAAGGCTTAATTATGCTATAAGGTTAGAATCAAACATTAATGAAGAAAAATTTGATTGTTATTTTGGTTATACTAAAAATTTATGTCATAGGTATATTTTGGCAATAAAGAATAATATTATAATTATTACTATAATAAAAATAAATAAAAAGTGGCAAAGAATTGCTGAAAGGAAATTAAAAAATGTTAAGAAAATTTAATTTTGATTATGATTTAGAGAATAATAGTTTATTTATGTATGATCCTAAATCTAAAACAAAAGCAAGTGTAGAAATAGAAGATATGGTTATAGATTACAATAGTAAAATGCAAATTTCTGGTGTTGAATTATTGAATGCAACACAGTTCTTTAAAGATTTGAGTTTTGAAAAAACTAAAATAACTAAAAAGTTATTAAAAGAGATAATTGATTGTAAAGTAGAAATAATATCTAAATCAAATTATTATATCTTAAAACTTGTATTATCTTTTGAATCAAATAAGCAGATTGCAGCACCATTACTCATTCCAACTGTAACTGGTTCAAGTTTAGCTTTAAGTTCTTAAATATTCAAAACACCCATAATTTCTTGCAAAATCTTCTTCTCTTCATCAATAGATGCAGCCTCTATTGTAATCTTTATTTCTGGCATTGTGTTGCTTCTACGAACATTAAACCAATAGTTATCAAAGTGAAAAGTATATTCATCAACATGATCAACTTTGTTTGCTTTATTTTTGTAGTGAGTATATAGTTTTTGTATTAATTCTTCTCTGTCACCTTCATATTTAATAACATTTTCGACTGCTTCTCTTTCAATATGCGTTTCTTTTTCTATTTCAGAAAATTTAATGTCTGCAACTTCTTTTCTGGCATTAATTAATTTTTTAAGAATATAAAGGTAAGTTAGGATTGCTGAATCAGTAAAACCTGTTTCTCTGTAAGAGAAGTGAGTTGATTTTTCAGCTGTAATTGCAGAGTCTTCTTTCATTGCTTTTTCACGAACAAAAACATAGCCTATTCTCGTCTTAAATAATTTGATATTTCTTCTAGACAATTCTTTTGCTAAATCTTCAGACATATTTAATGTTTCTACAACAGATTTTATTTCTTTCTTTTCAGTAAGCATTTCTGCAACATCTAGTGCAACTATTTTTTCTGTTTGAACTTTTTCTCCTTTTTCATTTAAGAAAACAATTCTGTCACCATCACCATCGAAGATTATTCCGAAGTCTGCTTTATTTTTTAAAATAGCTTCTCTGCATTGAACCTGTGATTCTTCTAATAATGGATTTGGTTGGTGGCAAGGGAAATCTGCATTCATCTCATTATTTAATTCAATAACTTCAGCTGTTTCTTTTAAGAAATCAGAATTGATACATGCTGAACCATTGCTATAATCAACAACAACTTTTATTGTTTTAAAGTTTAAGTAATCTTTTATTTTTGATAATTCAGTTAAGTAATCATGATATTCATGAATGTAATTTTTATGTGTAACTACAATTTTCTTATTTGGAATAAAAATTCTATTCCTTTGAGTTATTGCTGCAATCAATTCTTCTCCATAACCATAACTTACAGGATGAATTTCTTTATCTTTTTTCCAGAGTTTCATTCCACAATAATTTTTAGGATCATGTGAAGCAGTTATCATTATTCCAAAATCAAAATCATTTTTTTGTAGAATATAATAGAACATTGGTGTTGAAGTTATTCCTGCATCAACTATTTCTATGTTTTTATTGAAAAATTTAAATCCTTCAATTAAGGCTTTTTTTATTGGGTTAGAACCAGTTCTTACATCTCTGCACAGAAGAATTTTCTTGCAGTTAAAAGTTTCTGCAACATCATAACCTATATTTTTAGCTATTTCTTCATTAATATCTTCAGGATATTTTCCTCTTATGTCGTATGCTTTGAAGATGTTCATTTAATAACCTCCACTAATAAATAAGCTACTGCCCAAAAGTGAGCTCATTAAATAAAAACATTGAGTTCGTTGCAGGGGGATGCTCCCTGTGGGACTGCAGAACTTTATAAAAATAACAAAGATTGAGCGAAAGGCATGTAGCATATTAAAGTAAACTTTTTGTGGGATATTCATTCTAGAGTTAGTATTGTTTTAATATTTTTTTTGAGTTCTTTAAATTTTTCTCTTAAATATTTTGCAGCAGGACTTATTTCCTCTATTGTTCTATCTCCAATCTTTTTAAGTTCAACACTGTAATCTTTTAGAACTTTATTTACATTGTCAATTGTTCTTCCGTATTTATTAAAGAAAACTTGGTTCTCAATTAATTGCATTATTTTTTCAGGTGGCTCATAATTACTATAACCTAAAGCAATAACAGCATAAGGTTCAGTATTTGCAGGAATAGAAAATGTAGTTTTAATTTTTTCTTTATCAAAAGCACCAATCCAAGCAGAACCTAATTCTAAGGCAGTAGCAGATAAAATAATATTTTGTATAGCCGCACTCATTGCTTGCATTGTGTAAGCTTTTCCTTTTTCTTCACCGTAATATTCTATTGCTGTATATAAATTACCACAAACAATTATCATTACAGGTGCTTCAGCAACCCATTCTTGTTCATAACAGTGTTCAGGCATAGATTTTATTTTATCTTTATCTGTAACCACAATGAATTTCCAGTTTTGTAAATTACCTGGACTCGGTGCATGAGTTGCAGCTTCAATTATCAAACTTATTTTGTCAAACTCCACAGGAGCCTTATTAAAGCTCTTTACAGTCCTTCTTGTTTCAATTGCATCAAAGATATTCATAATCTTATTCTAATAACTATGATTTATTAAGGTTTTGCTTTAAAAAGGTTAATCCCTTTAAAACCCCTACAAACGTAGGTTTTAGGGTATTCTAGGCAAAACATTTATAAAAAATAGTCTCAAATGTAAGTATATTAAAGAATTAGGGGGTGGCATTAAAAATGTCAGATTTAGTAATTGTTAAAGCTAAGATTAAAGAACAAGTTGGTGATGCAAATGTTGCTAGCGATTTTGTGCAAGCACTTGATGCGGAAGTTAAAGTTTTAATTAAAAAAGCTGTTAAAAGAGCTGAAGATAATAATAGAAAGACTGTAATGGCTAAAGATCTATAATGTTTTTATTAAGAGCTTTAGGCGATCAAAAATCCTAGTGATATTTGATTATAGCTAAATATTTATATTTAGTTTTTCTATATATGAGAATTTTTTATTTTTAATTTGTTTCTCTTTCGAGAGTTATTATAGTTTTCTTTAGAGATTTTATTTTATTATTAATCCTGCCTAAGCGTTCTTCACTTAAACCATCAGTTGCTTTAATATAAGAATAATTGCTTTCTGCTTCTAGAATATTCATGTAAAGGTCTCTTAGCTTTTTCATATCAAATTTTGCAACCTTTTTAGCTTTAGGAACAATAACTGTATTTTTGCACAATTTAACAAAAAGATCTTTTCTAAAATTTATCATTTTTATTAATCTTTATTAGGGAGCGGAGGTGTAGGCATCTCTGGTTTCTTTTCAGATGTGGAGAAAGGTGAGTTCATATCTGGGATTTTATTATCATAAACCGGTTCGCTTAAATCTTTCTCCTCAGTTTTAGGATTAGTTAATGATTTCTTAATTGTAGTTATATCTTCTTGTTGCTGTTTTATCATATCTGCAACTGCTAATGTCCCTTTAGCTATTTTCTCATTCTGATCAAGAACATCATTTAGAATTTCATTAGGCCTAGCTTTAGTATATTCCTTTATTAGCTCTTGCTGTGTGCTTTCAAATAGAGTTAGAAGTTTTTTAATAGTCTTATTAAGATCTTCAACCGCTTCATATAATGTTCTTGATTTTTTTGAATCACCCAAAGGGTTTTTCTTTAATTTTTCAACTTCTTTACGTAAATAATCAAGTTCATCTTTTGGTAGAATTTCATACTCCTCATCCATTAGCTCACCTCTATAAGCTATATTCTGCACTCTAATATATAAAGCTTTTTATAAATAAACATTAAAACTATGAAGAAATTATTCTTTTTCTCTCCAAATATGTTTACATTTAGCACACTTATAGAATTTAGATTCTCCTTCATCACTTGCTCTCATTTGCACAAGCCAATAATAAGCTTCTTGATTACCACACTTATCACAAGTAACCTCATCTGTTATAGGGTATGCTTCAACATCTTCTTCTACAATCTCTATTTTAGACTTAGGAACACTAACTTTTTCTTTTATTTCTGTATTATCTAAATTTTTAGAAGAATAACCACAAGAGCAGTGCATTATAGTTTTACCTCGCTCTAGCTTAGTTTTTAATAAAGATCCGCATTTAGGACAAAACATCATTTTCTTTTATAACCCCTTGAATCAATTATTTTAGAAATCCTTTATAAAATTTATGAAAAAGTGATGCACACCTGAGAGTGGATACCTTAATGAAAAAAGAGCTACCCTTCTGCTTTCTCCACCCTGCAACCTTCCCAGCATCAAGGAGATACCTTAAGGCTGCTTCGATCAAGATCTGACCTAATTCAGCAGACCCTCGATATGGAAAGACAAGGTTTCGCAGTCCACAAAAAGACTCTTAAAACACTAAAATACCGCCTCTCAGGCTTCGACTCTACCAACTCCCGTTTGCAGTAACAGGTGAGGGAGAACCACCCAGTCTAGCATCAAGTATGTAGAAGAAGGTTTTATTTTTAAAGGTTTAGATAAAAAGCCAGTTAAAAGATAGATTTATATATTATTTTAAATTTACAAAAAATTAGAAAATGGCAATAACAAGTGAAGAACTAAGTAAAAAACTATTAAATATAGTAGATGGAAAGTATCCTTATAGAGAAATTGAATTAATTTCTGATATTTCAGAATTATTAAGTAAATATCATAAAAAATCATTTGGAATAACTATTGAAGATATACCTCCTAAAATGTGGGAAAGGAAACAAATAAACTTCTCAATAAAAGAGTATATTATTAGCTATAATGATGCTACAATAGAGCTTATAGAAAATCAAATAACTGTTCCTGCACCAAAATGGTCAAAAGGCAATAACCAATATGATTGGGTTAATTTAGGGAATATTATAAATTATATTAATTCAAAAACAGATTAATATCACTTCCTAATTTTTCTAAGAATCTTATTCAATTCTGCAAATATGAAGTTGTTGCCATTGAAGCTCTTTTTGTTACGAGCAATGTTCTTTTTAAAGTAATCTAAGCCTTCTATAAATTGATTTAACCTTTTTACATTAGCTTTCATATCATAAAGTCCATAACCCAATTTTTCAAGATAATATGCATTTATCATTTGTTCAAATTGATTGTTGATTGGAATAGAATAAATTGGTTTTCCTAAATATAAAGCTTCACTCATTAAAGTGTAACCTCCGTTTGTGATTACAGCTTTACAATTAGCAAGATCTTTCAAAAATCCTTCTGTGCTTGCTTGTTTAAAAATAATATTTTTTTTATTTTTCATGTTTTTAAAACCATATGCAACATATTTCTCTTTTGTTTTATTTAATAAAGTAAATACTTTTTTTGCTTCAGGTGTTGTTGCATAAAGTAAGATAAATTTTCCAGTTGCAGGTTTTTGTTTTAGAACTTCTTTTCTTAGAATAGGGCTAAAATTAATTGCTCGACCTTTCATCTTTTTCTTAACTTCAGGAAAATAAAAACTTGTAACGTAATATTTTTTTGCAAATTGGTACATGTTATCTGTTACAGCATAAGCTTTTAAGAAATCATCAGTCCATTTTATAGGATATTCTAATTTTGAATGACAAATAAAATTTTGATGATTAATACTATAAAAAGGGATTCTTAATTTTTTTGCAGCAATAGGAACAAATGGTTCAAAATCTGTAATTGCTAAATCTGGTTTGAATTCTTCAACCGCTTTGAATAATTTGTTTAGAGATTTTCCACCTTTAGTTAGGGCATTTTTAATATTAAATTTTATTGTCTGTAAAACTTCAACTTTCTCTCCTTTAAATACAAATCCTAAGCCCATAACTTTGTTAACATCGTCGAAGAATTGGCTGAGATAATCATATCCTTTTTGAGAAGTAAATATTTTAACTTGGTGACCTTGTTTTATTAAATGCTCAATAATAACTCTACTTCTAGAACTGTGTCCCCGGCCTTCACCTGAGATGCCGTAGATAATTTTTGCCATAAGGAATCACTCCTTACTCGCTAATTCAAGAATTGCTTCTGCAAGATCGCCTTTATGGTTGATGATTGCAGTTTCTGCTTGCTCTTTTGTGCAAGAAGTTTGAGTTACAACAGTTGCAATGTCTTCTTCAGAAATATCTGGTGTTGTGTCTAATGGTTCAAATCTATATTCGCCAGAAATTTGAAATGATTCTTGTCCCATCATTGTTACATTTTGAACAGAGGGGTTATCAAGAATTATTTTTCCATCAGCTCTTTCAATTATTACTTTAGTAGCAGCTATCTCTTCTTGCTTTACGCCAATTTTTTTCATAGCTTGTTGCATCTGTTTATTATTCATATTTGGTAACATTTTTTCACCTTATGCAAAAGTATGTAGAAGTATTTCAAGAATAATTACTAAAACTACTAACGCTACAACATGTCCTGGTTTAAATACTAAGTTTGATTTATATTCAGCGTAAAAACTTGTTAAACCAGCACCGGAACTCGGTAATCTCATTTTCTCATTTGCCATAAATGTATGGATAAAAGCAGGGTTTATAAAGATTTTGTTGTAAGATTTCCGATAATACCTACTTAAAGTTAATAAATGTAATAATTCTTTTCTATAAAAAGGAGAAACTTTATAATGTTTTATAACTTTTTATTATGAATTATAATAAAATCATTATGAGGTAAAAATGGTGCAAGCAATAATAAAATTAGATGATACAACAGATAGAATATTAACAATAGTTAAAGGTAAGTATGGATTAAAGAATAAGTCTGATGCAATTAACTTAGTTATAAATAAATTTGCAGAAAATCTTTTAGAACCTGAGTTAAGACCAGAATATAAAGAAGAGTTAAACAAAGTCACTAAAGGCAAACATAAAAAGTTTTCTAATGTGAATGAATTAAGAAAATTAATAGAAAATGTATAAATTTTTTATAAGTGAAAAATTAGAGAAGATATTTAAGAAATTAATAAAAAAAGATAAAACTAGATATGAAACTATACTTAAAAAAATTGATGAAATAATAAATTCAAACCCTAATCACTATAAAAATTTAAGAAAGAACATGAAAGATTTCAAAAGAGTTCATATTGACTCGCACTTTGTTCTTATTTTTAAAATTAAACAGGATAAAATATATTTTGAAGATTTGCAACATCATGATTATATTTACAAAAGTTAATCTTATCTACACTAGTCAAATACTAAAAACATTTATATACAAAATTATAAAACTATAACAAATGCAAGAAGATTACACAATCAAAATACCAAGCACAAGCAGAGAACCTGTTCTAGATGTAGCTTTAGATACAATTAAGCAAGATAAGCAAGCTATTGTATTTGTTAATTCTAAGAGGAGTGCAGAGAGTGTTGCAGAAAAGATTACAAAAAAATTAAATCTTACTGATAAAGAAAAAGAATTCTATAATGAGTTATCAGAAAAAATACTAAAAGCGTTATCAACACCAACAAGGCAATGTAAAAGATTAGCTTTATGTGTTTCAAAAGGTATTGCATTTCATCATGCAGGATTAAATTCTACCCAAAGAAGATTAGTTGAACAAAACTTTAGAGAGAGAAAAATAAAAGTGATTTGTGCAACTCCAACTTTAGCACAGGGAGTTGATCTTCCTGCATATAGAACAATTATCAGAGATCTTAAAAGATTCACTTCTAGAGGAATGAGGAGTATTCCTGTTCTTGAATATGAGCAACAATCAGGTAGAGCTGGTCGACCAGGAATGGAAAAATTAGGGCAAGCTATTGTTTTTGCTAAAGATGAGAAAGATAAGAAATATTTAATTAAAAAATACCTTAATGGTGACCCAGAAGATATTATTTCTAAGTTAGCAGTTGAACCAATTCTTAGAAGTTATGTTCTAAGTTTAGTTGCAACTGATTATTGTAAAAATTTTAAAGAGTTAGAAGAATTTTTTGCGAAAACTTTCTTTGCTTATCAGTACCAAGATGATACAGAATTAAGTATTATAATGTCTAGAACTTTAGAGAAACTTAAAGAGTGGAAATTTGTCACAATACAAAATAAAGAAACTTCTGGCTTTGTTTCTGCTAAAGAATATGACAATAGTAACAATGCTAGAATTAGAGCAACCATTCTTGGTAAGAGAGTTTCAGAATTATATCTTGATCCTTACACTGCAAACTTCATCATCTCCTATCTTAAAGAGAATAAGATTGAACCTATTAGTTTATTATTTATGTTTTCTAATTGCATAGAGATAAAGCCTCTGCTTAATGTTGGTGTTAATATGGTTGAAGAAACAGAAGGTTGGCTTCAAGAAAATGAAGATTTTTTAGGTGAAGAATCAGAATTAATGCAGGAGGATTATTATGAATTAACAAGGGGAGTTAGAACAACTATGTTTTTTGAAGATTGGATTAACGAGTTTAATGAAGAAGAACTTCTAAATAAATATAATGTTCGTCCAGGAGAAATCAATGCTAAAATTGAACGGCTCGATTGGCTTATTTATTCTGCAACAGAACTAACAAGGTTAACAAATAAGGATTTGGTTAAACATTTAGTTAGGCTTAGAATTAGAACAAGAAATGGTTGCAAAGAAGAACTTATTCCATTACTAAAATTCAAGAATGTTGGTAGAGTTAGAGCAAGAAGATTATTCAAGAACAATATTAAGAATGTTCATGATGTTAAAGTCATTGCATATGAGAAGTTGTCTGCAATACTCGGTAAAAAACTAGCTTTAAATATGAAGAAAGAAGTAGGGATTGTAGTTGAGGATGTTCAAGAAACCTTACTCTAAAATCTTATAACCTTTTTTTATGAAAAGTTTGCAGGGAATGTGGATTTCATCTGATTCCTCTGTGATTATTTTTATTTGAGATATACTAATTTTTACAATCTCTCCGACTAAGTTATCAATTCTTATTTTACTTCTTAGTCTAAATTTTCTATCTTTATTAAGTTTAGAATGAGCAATAAGGTTAGGCAAGCTTTCTTTAATAGCAATTATTAAAGTATAAACAATTGCAATTCCTGCAATCGCTGCAATCCCAATTAAAATAAAATTCATTACTTTTGCATAAATTAATGCAAAAATTATTGTTAAGGCATATATTAAGTAACTAATTACAATTGGTAATGTTTTTTCTGTGTTAAATCTCATAGAGAATATTCTTATTTTTCTAATATTAGAGTTTCTGATTAATAATAATGATAATTTTTCTAATAACTTAGCAATTATAAATCCTCCAACTAAGATTAATAGAATTACTGATAGGTTATTCACGGTTGTAATAACTTTTTCATTTAGTTTAATTAGTTCTTCTATGTGTATCATTTTCATTCTTAAAAGCTATCTGTCTTTCACTCAGTCTTTGTTGTTTTTTTATGGTTCTGTTGTCCCGTATGGAGCATCCCCCAACAACGAACTCAATTGTTTATTACAATGAGCTCACTTTAAGACAATAGCTTTTCATATTAAACCTTTGATATAGTCCTTAATGTATTTATGTTTGTTTCTCGCTGTTAGCTTTTGAAGAGCATTTTGAAATCGACTACCATATTGTGCAGCTTTCTTTTTTCTCTTAGCATATTCTTTTAAACCTAATTGTTTAGCTATTTTCCTAATAACTATTTTATTTTGTCTTTTATTAATTTTTGCACCTATTGAGATTTGCATTGCAATTCCAATAATATCAAAATCTAAGAATGGAACATAAGTGTCGATTTTTAATTTCTTAGGAATTAGTATTTCTCTAATTAAATCACGATTGTAAATATTAATTAATCCATTCCAGCATTCAGCATGCTTGTCTTTAGAGAGCTCATGTCTTTGGTAGCCTGCAAATATTTCTTCACTGCCTAAACCTGAAAGAACAATTTTACACTTATCTTTTTTAGCAAGTTCAAGTCCTGCTAACTCTACTGCACCAACACCAAGATTAACTGCATCAAAAGCTTTACTTTTAGCTAAGATTTTAGCGGTCTTTTTCAGAACAACTTCAATTTCTTTGAAATCAAATAATTTAACTTTAATTTTAAGATTATATTTCTCAGCAATCTCTTGTGCAACAAGAACATCGTCTGGATCTTTTGTTTCTTTATCTTTAAAACCAATAGTGTAACAACAATAATCAAAACCTAAATTTTTACAAAGTATTGCTAGAACTGCGCTATCTACTCCGCCAGAAAATAAGATTCCTACTTTTTTATCTTTGCATTTTTGTATTAATTTATCTTCAAGTAATAAATATAAATGATCTCTTAGAACTTTATTTCTAATAAATATTGGGAAATGAGATTTAGTACTAGTTAATTCTTGTTTAATCTTGTTTATTCTATTTTTCCAAGTTCTTTCAGTTCCAAAGTTCATACTATATGAAAAAGGCAATATATTTAAATAGGTTGTTGTAAAATACTAGTAAATAACATTAAATAAATTACCTATTGCACAAAATAGGGCACCTCACTTTGTAAGGTAACCTATTCTGCTTCATCTGGCCATGCCATCAATACCTTTGGTATTAATGTCATTGATGGCACAGACGGAAATTTATTTAATGAAGAAGGAGGAAAATAATATGGCAAAAATAACATTCGGTCAAATCACACTTGAGGATCCTAATAAAAGTTTACAAGAGCTTGTGCAAATATACAAAGGCTTATTTATTAATGATGAATTTGCTCTGCCTTTAATTAGCAGTGTTGTTGACATTGATGATGAAGCAGAAGATGAAGATTTTGAAGAAGATGAAGAAGTAGAAGGATCTTCAGAACCAATTGCACAACCACAACAACCTGCACCTGGTCCGGTAACTAATAATAATCTTTATTAAATCGCATCATCACTAAGTAATTGTTTAGAAACAGAAGTATCTATTTTAATTATATTTTGTCTTGCTTGTATTGATCTAAATGTTTCATCTAAGTAAAAGAATAGCTTTTTGTTATGATATTCCTTTTCTATTGGAACATTTTTATTAATAAGACTATAAAGATAAGTATTTACTTTATTTAGTGTTAAACCAAGCCTTTTAGCGATTGCAGCTGCACTCATCTTTTTATTAACTGCATATAAAACTAAAAAAACTTCTTGCTCTCTTAGTGTAAGATCAAATTTGTAATTATTAAATGCTTTCTTAGGATTAACAAGCATTGTTAGTTCATCAATCCTATCAGATAGAGTTTCAACTTTTCTATCAAGTTCAATTAAGAATTCATAATTACTTTGAATTTCATTAGTGTTTTGGTTTATAGTATCAAGATAAGAATTAAGTTCTTCTTTTATCTTCTTAAAGGATAACTTAAGAGAGTTAGTTATCTTTCCTAATTCTTTATTTAAAGACTTGCTTAGCACCATAACACCTATTTGAGAGAAAAGCACTGAGCTATTTAAAGATTACTTTACAACTCTAAAATGACAACCTTACTAATTTATAAGCAGAATAGAAAATAGAAGAAATTATTTCTCCTCTTTTTTAAAGTAATCCTCTAAGCATTTACAATTCTCTTGTGCTGCGTAGCTAATCTTTTTTGTCTTTTCCTCTTTCATTAATACCACCTCATTGTTTCCAACACCTGTATAACATCTTGTCAGAAGTTATATATAAATAGGGTGGCGCTTTAATAATAACAATAAATCACAACCATATTTAAAAGCAGAATTACTCGACAGGAGTTAAGTGACAAATTGCTCACTAAGGGGCTTTTATAAAAGCTTTAGAAATAAGAAATCACTCCTTAGCCAAAGACATCAATGGCTGCGCGTTATGTTTTATAACTTTCTTAGTTTTAGCATCCACTCTAATATTAATCATATGCAAAGTATTTGTTATAATAGTTATGTTCCATAATAACACTTTTTCTAAAGTTTGCAAAATGCAAATTGTCTTAGTTGAACTATGCTGAGAGTATTCTTTATCAACTAAATCTTGACAAATCTTTAAGGCTTCATCAATATCTAATTTAACATCGTCAATACTAAAATGAGGAATCTTCCCAGAGGTTTTCGCTGCACTTTCTGGTTCTGAAACAGAATGGCCTAATAAATCAAAAGAAACAACTTTATCTGCACTATCAGAATAAAAACCAATTTGTTCATCAATCATTTTATTTGATTCATTTACAAAAAAGAAGTGACTTAATTTGTAATCTGGATTGTGTTCTAGAAACTCTTTATACATTTCTGTTGCAATTAACTTGTTATATTTTTCTTTTATTTTATTCATCTTTATTCTCCTCGACTGCTTGGTCTATTGCAGATAAAATTCTTGATTCATAATCATAAGTTTTTTCTCCTTCTAATTTCTCAGATGCAGCTGCACTCATCACTTGCATGATTGCAGTTATCTCATCTTTAAATTTGTTTTGAAATTGCCCTTTATTTTCATTAATTAGTTCTCTTTCAATATCGTCTGAGGATTCTAAGTCTATTGTTTTTGTATCAAAATCTTTTATTCTTAACTTAGAGGTATTTTTCATTACAAAATATGCGTCTTTTTCATATATTTTTGTTATTACTTCATTAAATTTTATGTCTGATAATTTTCCTATTCCTAATTCACCATAAATTCTCATTAAAACAATTGCATCAGCAAAGTTTTGTTCTTCACTTCTTTTAATTAATTCTGTATTCAACTCTTCAACAGAAAGATGGTCTGCATTCACTTCAAACATTACAACTGGTTTTAATTCAATATCAAATCTTTTCATTTCAAGTTGGTCATTAACAATATAAAAACCACCCATTTTTAATTTTTCTAACTCAGAAAATGAGTTTGGAAATAAAGGTCCAGGATAAATTACATTTTTATGTTTGTCAGAGTTATATTTTTCAACAATATGAACATGCCCGCCTGCATAATAATTAAATCCTACAGGTAGTATTGAAACAGAAACAGATTCCATCATTTCTAATTCTTTTGGTTTCATTTCTGTTATTGAAGTATGAAACATAAATATTTTGAAGCCATCTTCTTTTTCTAGAGCAGTATAATCAAGAGTTTCATAATCTTTTGAATCTAATTGTCCTTTCTTACCAAGCATTCCTGCAATCTTTACACCTGTTTTTTTATCTTGAACAAACCTTAGTTTTAGTTTTTCATCTTTTAAACTTGGTAAGTAAACATTTGTTCCTAAGCTTGCTTCTTCTATTACATCAAGGAATGTTTTTCCACTAGGACTGTAATCGTGGCTTCCAGCTATAAAATAACAAGGAATATCTTTCTTTTTTAATCTATTTAAGAATGAGATAACTGATTTTATTGAATCAATATCCGGGATTGCAGTATTAAATAAGTCTCCTGCAATAAGAACAAAATCAACATTTTCTTTAATAGATGTGTCTATTGCATACTCAAATGCCTCTATTGAAAGGTCTTTCATTCTTACGTCACGCCAACCACCAATGTGGCAATCTGCAATATGTGTGAATTTAAATCCCATTATATTGGATAATTTTGAATATTATATAAAGTTTGTGGGGTTTAAGTATTAAATAATTGAAATATAAACCTTTATATATGTATTAGTCTAAAAAAGAGTTATGGGTGAGTTTATTAAAAAGGGTGATTTAGATAAATTTATATCTTCTTTAAGTAAGAAATATGTTATTATTGCGCCTGTTAAAAAGGATATAGTAAGATTTAAGATTTTAGAAAAAGGAGATAAGCTTATTTTTGAATTACCTCTCTATTCGCACAAAGATTTCTTTTTCCCAAATAAAGAAAAATTACTTTATTTTAAAAATAATAAGTTTGAAGAAGTTAAAAAAATTACAAAAAAAAGAATTATATTTTTACATAGGTGTGATATTGCTGCTTTATCTAGATTAGATAAGATTATGCTTAGAGATCCAATTGATGTTTATTATAAAGAAAAAAGAGGTAAGACTTTGATTATTGAGGTTCCTTGTAAGCCAATTCCTAAGCAATGTTTTTGTGATTATGATAATTTACATTTTGGTTTTGATTTAAGAATTATTGAGTTTAATAATAAATATTATTTCCAAACGAGAACTAAAGCAGGAGAGAAATTAATTAATAACAAAATATTAAAGAGTGATTCTATAGATATTTCTAAAATTAAAGATAATACTAAAAGAAATAATTACTCAAGTATTTTCAGAAAAGTAATTAAAGAAAAAAATGAAAAGATTTGGAAAGAAGCAGCAGCTAAATGTTTAAGTTGTGGTGCCTGCACAATTGTTTGCCCAACTTGTAATTGTTTTAGTCTTAGAGATAAACTGGATATAAATTTTAATTATGGTTTTAGAATTAGAGAATGGAGTAGTTGTCAATTGCCAAATTTTACTCAAGTTGCAGGAGGATTTGTTTTTAGACAAGACAGAGGATTAAGAGTAAAACAAAGAGTTCTTCATAAATTTAAATATTTTAAAGAACAGTTTGATGAATCAATGTGTACTGGTTGTGGAAGATGCAATGTTGCTTGCCCTACAAAAATAGATATACATAAAATTGTTAAAAAAATTAAATAGGTTTAAACATGAAAAATCCATACTTACCAAAAAAAGTTAAAATAATAAGTATTAAGAAAGAAACTAAAGATATTAAAACTTTTAGAGTTAAATATTCTTGCAACCATGAACCAGGTGAATTTGTAGAGTTAAGCGTTCCAGGAATTGGTGAATGTCCTATTTCTATATGTTCTTGGTCTAATAAATATTTAGATTTATGTATTAGAAATGTTGGCAGTGTTACTTCTGCTATTTTTAATTTAAAGAAAAACGATTATATTTGGCTTAGAGGAATTTACGGAACGGGTTATCCTATGAAAGAGTTGAATGGAAAAGATATTTTTGTTATTGGTGGTGGAACTGGGGCCGCACCTTTAAGAGGTGTTGTTGAATACATTAAAGATAATAAAAAAGATTTTGGTAATGCTGAAATTATTTTAGGGTTTAGAGATTCAGAAAATGTTTTATTCAAAGAAGATATTAAGAAATGGTCAAAATATTTTGAGGTTAAGGTTACAGTAGATAAAAATGATAAAAAATGGAAAGGTAATGTTGGGATTATAACAAAACTTCTTGAAAAGTTAGGCCCAGATAAAAATTCAGTTGCTATAACTTGTGGCCCACCAATAATGATTAAATTTGTTATTCAAAAATTAAAACAGCGAGGATTTGCAGACAACCAGATTTATGTTTCTTTTGAGAGATTAATGCATTGTGGGCTTGGTAAATGTGGGCATTGCACAATTGAAAAACATTATGTTTGTAGAGATGGCCCTGTTTTTAGATATGATAATATAAAAGGTGTTCAAGATTAAAGAATCAAAATCAAAACCAAAAGTAGGGTTTTTTAATATAACTAGTTGTGCTGGTTGTCAGTTTAATTTACTTTTTATTAGTTATGATCTTGTTAAATTGATTGAAAAGTTAGATATAACTTATTTTCCTATGGTTAGAGAAAATAGTAATTCTGATGGCCCTTTTGATATTGCTTTTATTGAAGGTAGTGTAACAAAAAAAGAAGAAATAAAAAAAGTAAAAGAAATAAGAAAAAAAAGTAAATTAGTTATTGCATTCGGAACATGTGCAACTTATGGTGGAGTTCCTTCTATAAAAAACTTTCTTGATTTAAACATTATAGAAGAAAAGATTTATCTTGCACCTCATGCAGTTAGAACATTGAAAACCGCTGATGGAATCGATAAATATATTAAAGTTGATTATTACTTAAGGGGTTGTCCTTTTGACAAACAAGAATTTTTAAGAATTATTACAGAGTTATTAGTTGGTAAAATACCTAAAGAAGTTGAACAACCAGTTTGTGTTGAGTGCAGAGAAAGATATAATGTTTGTTTATTACAACAAGGTTTGCCTTGTATGGGTCCTATTACTCATGGTGGTTGTGAAGCAGTTTGTACAGGTGATGGAACTCCTTGTGTTGGATGTAGGGGCCCAATTCCTGATTTGAATCTTGATGCTCAAGTTGAATTATTTAAAAAAATGGGGATGACTAAAAAAGATATTTTATCTTTATTTAGAACTTTTAGTGGAAGTTCAAAAGCTTATATGGCTTTTGGTGAGAAAGGAATTAAAAAATGGCAAAAACAATAAAAATAGATCATGTAGCAAAAATTGAAGGCCATGCAGAATTATCAATAAAAATAGAGAATGGTAAATTAAAACAATCTAGATTTAAAGTTATTGAGGGTGCAAGATTCTTTGAACAAATAATTGTTGGAAGAAATTATGATGAAGTTCCTTATATGACAAGTAGGATTTGCGGTGTGTGCAGCCCAATTCATGTTGTTACATCTTGTATGGCTGTAGAAAATGCTTTTAATGTTAAAATAACTAAACAAAGTAAATTATTAAGAGAATTATTAGTGCATGGAGGAAATATTCAAAGTCATGCTATGCATTTATATTTCTTAGCTCTACCAGATTACTTAGGTTTTGAAAGTGCTATTCCTATGATGAGTAAATATAAGAAAGAAATCAATAATGCACTTCTTCTAAAAAGATTAGGAAATAAAATAATTCAAGTTATTGGTGGGAGAGAAGTTCATCCTATAACTTGTATTCCTGGTGGATTTGCAAAAACTCCTGATCAAAATAAACTTAAGGAAATATTAATTGAATTAAAAGCAGCTAAAAAAGTAGTTAAAGCAACTGCTAAATTATTTCAAAGTCTTAAATATCCTGATTTTGAAATGAATACAGAATATTTTGCGCTAGAGGGTAAAAATAATTATCCTTCTTTTGGTTCAAAAGTAGCTTCTCATAAAAAAGATAATTTTTCTACAAAATCTTATGAAGAACACATAGCGGAATATTTAAGTCCTGGTGAACCAACTAAATTTGCGGTATCTAAAGGAGAGGGGTATTTTGTTGGTGCATTAGCTCGACTAAATATAAATCATAAGTTACTTAGTAAAGATGCACAAAAAGCAATTAAGATAAAATTACCTAATAATTCTATTTTTATGAATAATGTTGCTCAAGCAATAGAATTAATTGATGCAGTTGACAGATGTATAACTATTATAGGAAACCTTAAACTTAAAGAAGAAAAATCAGTTGAAATTAAAACATTTGCTACGCGAGGAATTGCTATAACTGAAGCTCCAAGAGGATTATTAATTCATGATTATAAATTTAATAAAGATGGTAAATTATTAAAAGCAAATGTTATAACTCCTACTTCTCAGAACTTAAGAAATATTAATGATGAAATTAAAGCTTTTTTGCCTAGTATTTTGAGTAAACCTAAAAAAGAAATCACGGTAGATATAGAAAAGTTAATTAGATCTTATGATCCATGTATAAGCTGTTCTGCGCAATTCCTTATAGTAAACTGGGAAGGAGAGTAAGAACTTCTTTTTTAATTTCTTGTTTCTCTTGATTCATTGGAAGTGCAAGAATCATAATCTTATCTATCTCTCCTTTTTCTTTCATTAACTTAAGAAAAAAGTTTAAATCAAAGTCATGCATGCTATAGATTTTGTTTGAAATGAGTTTATTTATATCTTTTATTATTGTTACTTTATCGATTCCTTTTGCAACATCCATTATAATAAAATCTTCTTTTGTGTTTAAAATATCGTCAACAGAATTAGTTTTGATAAACTCAAATCCTTTTATTTTTAATTCATCAGCTAATTCAATTGCTAATGAATCTTCTTCAAGTAATGGATTTCCAAAGCATAGAACTTTCATTTTCTTAAATTATTACTTAATCCTTTCAATAACTTGTAGAGTTCATCTTTGTAAAAATCAATTTTATCTATATCATCTACAACTTCCATTAATTGAGGGTAATGTGCACTAACGGTGTCTCCTTTTTTTATTTGACCACAAATATTAGTTAGAATGAGTTCTTTGCTTTCTTCTAAAAATATATTATCTGCAATAACATATCCTTCATGCACTTCAATAACTTTATAGAAATGTACACAGCACTCAATTATTGAATCTGCTCTTGTTTTATTATCTTTTATTAATTTATAGAATTTTTCTCTTTCTTTTTCTGTTGATCTTGTAAAAGTCTTGTAATGTTCATGATAAAAATAATATCTATAGTCTTTAGTCTCTGTTTTATTAATCTTAGCTCGCACTCCCTTTGTATCTTCTTCTGGTAATTCGGCTTCGTTATTAGCAAATAACTCAAGTCGGCTTATAAGTGCATCTTTTTTGTTTTCTGGTACCTGACAAGAGCCATGCTTAAATGCTCCAAGCATAAATAAACCTAATAACTTTTTATCGCTTTTCATTCTAATTTCTCAATTACATCAAGGCAAGATAGTGCCTCATCTTCAGGAACTTTCTTTACGATTATTTTATTCTGCACTATAACATAGTCTCCAACTTCAAAACCAGGTTCAAGAATTCCAACTTCTCTTGTAGTTCCACTATAATCTACAACAGCAATATTCTCTTTTATTGAAATTATTTTTCCAGGTATAGCTAAACACATTTTATTCAACAACCGCACTTTTTAATATTATATCTTTACCAGAAACTATTTCTGGAACTGAATCGCATTTTGGGCAAACAAAAACAGTAGAATCATGGCCTTTTTCAAGAATTTTAGGATTGCCTTCAAAACCACAAGCACATTTAACTATTGCTTTTTTTTCTATAAGATTTATTTTCCAACTAGTTAATTTTTCCAGACATTCTTTTAACTCAGGTGCAGGAATATGTCCTAGGTCTCCAACTTCTACAGTTATCTCTGTAACATTACCTTGCTCTTTAGCTTTGTTAATTATGTCGTTAGATATTATTGTTTCGTGCATAAATATATTGTATTTATTGTCTTTATTAATGTTGTGGTGGAAATATTTACACCCTCTCAAACACACCCATAACTATATAAAATGCAGAACTAATTCTATGATTATGAACCCAAAACAAAAATACAAAGGTAGAAAGCAAAGTTACCTAGGTCAAGGCGTAACTAGAGATCTTATTCAAGATGTTAAAAATGTTAAGTTTAAAAAGAAATATGCCGGTGATGAACTTAATATATTTGTTGGAAGGTTTGGTTACCCAAATTTAAATGTTGGTTTTATTGGTAATGAGAATGTTGAAGAAGTATTTGATGCACCCAAAACTTGGGCTACTAGAGATTTTCAAATACCATTAATTTCTGGAATGAGAAGTTCATTAATTAATTCTAGATTCAAAGCTCAAGTAAAAACACAAAATACTAAATTATTAGATCAGGCTCAACAAGTAGCTTTAAGCAAGTCTCCTGTTCAAGTTGACATTGAATTAAACAAAGATCCAAAAAGAACACTAAGCTTGCATAAATTTAGTTATCCTACTGGCCCTGCTGCAGAATTAAAAAAAGTTTCTATAACTAGTAATCCTAAAATTCCTAAACAAGTTGATTATGTTGTTAATGACACTGATCTTAAAGCAGATAAAGCTTTAGTTAATCTTTATAGAAAAGGTATTGATGAGCATTATTTAACAAAAATCTTGTCGACGGCTAACCTTGGTTTAAGATCTAATAGAAAGCTCGTTCCAACTCGTTGGAGTATTACTGCAACTGATGACACTCTCGGTAAACAATTGATTAAAGATGTTTCGAAACATCCTAGTTGTGATTTCTTTTGCACTTTCGGAGGTTACCTTGGCAATTTTTACATAACTCTATTTTTACCTGGGCCATTCGCATATGAACTCTTTGAGATAGAAGCAGATACAGGACATTACATGACAGATCATGAAACAAGTTTTGGTAGAAAAAGCTATGCAAGTAACTGTGTTGGGGGTTATTATGCAAACAGATTAGCTGTTCTTGAAAAACTTAGGTCTATGAAAAGAACAGGAACTATTATTTCATTAAGATTTATTACAGACAAATATTACCAACCTTTAGGGGTTTGGGTTGTTAGAGAAGCTAGTAGAAAATCTCTAACTGAGAGAGAGTTGAAGTTTGCAGATAAAGAATTAATGTTCAAATATGCGTTTGGTTTAGCTAAAAAGTATTTTAATTATAATCTTACAGAAATATTTTCTAAGAGTAAGTTAATGAAGTCTGCAATCTTTCAGAAAAAGATGAGTGATTTTCTTTAGTGAAAATATAAAAACCCTTATAAATATTGCATATAAATATATAATTATGAAAAAATTGTTTTATTTAATGGGGCTTTTTATTCTTACAAATTTGGCATTAGTGAGTGCAGATATGTCTGATATAATTGAAAGCATAAAGCCTTCAGGAACATTAATAATTATTTTATTAGTTGTAGTTGCTATAATAATCAGTTTCTTAATAATTAAAAATAAGCCTAAAAATGGTAAATCTCCTAATAAAAAAAAGATATTCCCTATTAAGAAACAAGGTGAAGTTATTCCTGCACTCCTCAATTATATTTCTAAAGCAAAAGAATTTGGTATTAATGATGAGGATATAAGAAAGAATTTGTTAGCTGTTAAATGGTCAAAGAAAGATATTGATAAAACTTTAGAATCTGTTAATAAGTTATAGGTCAACTACAACTTGCAACATAACATTATCCTCTTTTTCTTCAATTAACATATCGTTGTAAGTTATGCTTTTTACATTACCACTTATAGAATAATTCTTAAAACTATCTCCATAAACTTTGCAAGTAAGAACAAAATTATCTTCTTGATTAATTTTAAGGTTTTCAACTTTGTTTAATAAAAAACCTTCAGTGTCAAGCAGAAATAATAGTTCCTCTATAAAATCATATAAGAGAGATGTCTTTTTTGCAGATGTTATCTTAATTTCCTTAGTTATTATAGGTTTAACTTTCTCAGGATTCAGAAGTATAGAAAAAGTTGCAAGGGCTGCATTCTCAAATGCTTCTTCTAGATTAGAACCATATGCTCTAAACTTTGCATCTGCTGTATGATCAAGGAATTCGTATTTCATTTTTAGTAAGGCATTATGCTTATTTTTTCTTCAGGTTCTTCTTCTGGTTCATTGTTTTCAAGTAAGGAACTTACATCGCTTAAAGTATTATCTGTTGAAGGAGTTGTACCATTACCAAACATATCAAACATTCCTGCGCTTGGAGTTGGCACGTCATTAGCTAAAGAATTATTCTCATAATTTGTTTCACCAACATGGTGTTGTAAGAATTTAATTAGTTTTCTTAAATCTTGATGCGAATCTTTTGATGTGTCTATAGTAATTATCATATTTTCATCTCCTATTTATTATTTAAAACCTCTTCAAAATTCTCAATTTGAATTTTAATGCTCTGTAGTTCCGTATGGAGCATTCTCCTACAACGAGCTCTATTTGAACTCAAAGGAATTTTGACTTTAGGATGTTATAAATATTATTTATGGTTTTATTAATTCAATTTCAATTGCTAGTGAATCTGAAGTTGGGTATTCAATTACAACTGCGCATTGTTCTGGAATTATTTTAGCAAGTTTCCTAGCTATCTTTTCTGAAGTTAAAATCCTTAATTTTTTATTATCAATTTTCATCATATGTAAGGGAACTTCAAATATTTTATTTATTCTATTTAGTAATCCTTTTAATTCTTTTAATTCCTCTTTTATATCGTCATTACTTAGCCCATAAAGTTCTTTTTCATAACTAATTCCGGGAATCATTTCACTATAAATAACCCCTCTTTTTAGTAATCCTTCTCTTGTAACTTTATCTGTTTTTAATTTAGCTGTTTTACTTCTTAATTTTATTCTATTAGCTAATTGCACTTTATCTTTAAGTTTTACAGAGCATAAATGACTATTGAGTTTATTTTTTGAACAATACTTAAGTAACTTTAGTCCTAAATCCATTGATCCTTTCACAGCATAAGATTCATTATTTGCTAATTTGTATTTAGTTTTAAATTTACTAACATTTTTATTATCACTCATTTCTAATTCATTGAAATTAAAAAATTTAACTTTATCTTTGAAGTATTCTAGAATTCTCATTAATTCTTTTTCCTTATCTGGAATAATTGGCACTTCTATTCCTGTAACCCATTTAAATTTTGTTGCATTGTCAATATTTTTCCATAATTTTTCTGAGTCTATATCTGGGTGGAATCTTATTTCATCTAATCCTGCTTTATGCAGTTTTGTTAAATTATTTTCTGTTGCAAGATCAAAGCTGGTATATAAGTGAATATGGAATTTTTTCCCAAGATTCTTTTTAAGTATTTTTATGAACCCTGCAGTTCTACTAATTTTTACAAGTGGATCTCCGCCAGTAATTCCTACACCTTTTGAGCTTGATAATTTTATTTCTTTGATTAGTGATTTTATATCCAGTTCATTTATTTTAAGTTCATTTATGAAAATAACATCATTATTCTTTTTTTTATCAGATATAGGGCAGAAAAAACAGTTTCTAGGACATAATCCTGTGCTGAATAATACCGATTTTCTTCCTTTTACGCAGAGTTGACAGCCTTTTGCAAGCTTGCCTGTTTTATATGAATGATATTTTGTTTTTTTTGTCATATTACTACCTTAGAAACTTTAATATTTAAAACTTCTTATTTATCACACTAAACCAATCAATATTGAACCTGCAATCAGATTAAAGATTAATATTACTATGCCTGCAATAACAGTATAAAGAATTGTGCTTGTAACCATATTCTTTCCTAATTGATATTTTTCATTAAGTTTATCTTCTCCATTCATTATTCCATTACTGATAACTGTAAGGATATATACTATTTGAACAACGTATAATCCAACTATAACTTGAAAATAATATGTTGGAACACCTGCATTAAACATTTCTAATAAACCAGCTGCCTGCATTCCGCCTGCTGCTCCATCTGTTCCAATTCCTTGTAATGATTCCATATGTGTTGATAATGAACCTAGAATAGTTGTTATCATACTTGTTATACCAATTACTACTCCTGCAATTATTGGTGTTAAAAACTTTATTTGTGCATTCATACTTGAAACAACATCTGTCATTAAATCTTTTAATCTTTCATCTACTCTGTGCATTCTCTTAACATAATTAGAAACATTAATCAATGCTTGGCTTGCAACCATTGAACCTTTCTTGGCTGATTCAATAAGTATTTTCATTGAAGTTTCAATAAGGTTTGAAGGATATTCATTTATTGCTCCTTCTTTTTTATCAAAAATTGCTCGTTTTACAGACATGCCTAGTTTTCTAATATTAATAGAAACTCTCATAAAAAAGTCTCCTGAAACTGTTCCCTCCATGACTTCACTTACTTTACTAAATGCCATTTCTGGTGGAAGCCCATCGCCCAATCTATTTCCTAATTGAAAAAGGGCCGAGGCAAATTCATCATCTAATTTCTTTGTTTTTCCTCTTATTTTTATTACATCACTTGATTTAAATTTATAATATAGCCCTATTGCTAAACCGATTGCAAGAGGAACAAACAGCGAAAGAAGCGTGGCACCTAAACCAAAAGGACCAATAACTCTTCCCTTACCATTATCTCTGTAACCTTGAAAATAATGTTGCACTGTAATTGGATCTTCAACATTGCTTAGTTGAGTGATTATAGTTCTACCTTCTGAAGGAACCACAACTAAATCAAAGTCAGGTTCAACTAAATGTAAAAGTAAAGGAAAAATTCCTATAAAGAATACTATTGCAAAAACAAAAATTGCTACAGTTTTTGCATCAAAAACCATATTTTTATTTCCAAATTTAACATTGACATTAGTTATATCTTTAAACCCTTGTTTTGTTGTTAAATCAACATGGCCATAGCCAGACGGTCTTGTTGCAAGAATATTTTTCCCCAAATAATAAACTGCAACAGGTAGAACAATATTATAAACAGCTGCAAGATGATACCATTTTACTTCTGGCATAAAACTAACCATTAAGGGTAAGATAACTAATCCTAAAACTGGTAGAACAATACCAAGCATGTTTAAAGTGTCAAGGGGAGTTTTTAGGTTATGTGCATAATGCATCATTTTTTCTTCTGTTTCTTCAAGAATAACTTCAATTGCTTTATCTAGTGCATCAAGTCTTCTTGTTTCAGAAGTTTCATATAGGCTTGAAATAATAAGGTGCATTGATTCAATGTATTCTCTATTATGTTTTTTCCAAAACTCAAGATATTCGTCTAATGAATCTTTTATTGAGTTATGTTTATGAGTTTCAACATCCCAAATAAGTTTTTTTAGATCAAATGATAATGGTGGAGCTAAATGTTCTGCTGCAAAATCAATTGCTAATTCTAAATTAGAATTTTGTCTCATGTAAGTTGAAATATAAAAAATAGAAAGAACCATTTGATTACTAGCTTTCATTCTCCAAGTTGTTGCGAGAAAATTAGGATACTTTCCAAGTGGGACAATTAAAATTAAACCAATTATGAACGAGAATACAACAAAAAAGAAACTTCCTTCAGTTGAACCTTCTAAGAAAAAAGGAATAATATAACCAAGAATAGAAAATATAATAATAAATAACATTGGTCCTAATATTGCAAAACTTGAAACTCCTGTTGGAGTGCATTTAAGATGGCAAGTATCTAAATCTTCTTGAATTTGTGCAACTTTTTTTTTATCTGGTGGTAAATTAAATGTTTTTTCAGAAAAATTGCAAAGTTTTTCATATATTGAAAGACTTTTTGGCATAAAAGAATTTCTGAACTCATCGTATTGCCTAGAAGTTACGGGTTTTAATTCTTGTTCATCAGAATCCATATCTTTAGATTTGAGATCTTTTTTTAGTTCATTTTCTACTTTAGAACGAAACTTTGCATATATTTCATCTTTAAGTTCTTTCTCGTTTGTCAAATTGTGCCCTCTTAATCATCACTCTTCATCTTCAATTTATGGACTTCTTTATCAAGCCAAGACTTCCAGAGTGTAAGAACTTTATCTGAATCAATATTTTTACCTGATTCTCTTACTTTGTTAATTATTTTATGAAATTCATCATTAGCTAGCACAATAAATTCTGATTCAAGAATTATAGGTAATTTTTCTTGTTCTGCAACTTTGACAATGTGTTCTTTTGTATTTGATCTTAGTATTATATTTTCCCAAACAGCATCCCAGTCGCCTGCCCATTCTTTAATGTTACCTGCGATACCTTTAATTAATTCACAATCACCATTAAGTAAAGCATCAGTTGGTTCAAGTTGATCTGTTTCTGAAGAGTAAACCATTAAGTCAACAAAGCCATGTTCTAAGAGTGGATCTTCTTTCCAATCTTTTCTTACTTCAGTTATTTTTGTTATTCTTCTCCATCTATGAAGTCCGTCAGCAGATTTAATTGGATTAACAATTATTGCTAGATCTAAAGCCTTAAAAGAATTATTTGCAATGCCTATTGCATTAACACATCTATCATAAATACCAAATGCAGAATCAGCGTGGAAGGTTCCACCAACAACGTTTGCTCCTGCACCAACTCTCATTGCTTCAAATAATGCAATTGCTTCTTTACTTCTTACTTCTCCTACAAATAAAGCTGAATCTCCAAGTCTTAATGTTGATCTTATTCCTTGTGTTGCAGTAAACTCAGTTGAATCTTTTGATAGTGCGGCTGCAACCTGTAATGCAACTACGTCATAGCCTAATTTTCTTAAAGCATTTGTTGGTAATTCTAAAGTGTCTTCAATAGTTATTATTCTAAATTTTCTCATCATTTCAATTAAAATACTTCCTAAGAAGGATGTTTTACCTGAACCTCTTGTTCCTGCAACCATGAGTGTTCTGTTACCATCAATAAAGAAACTTAATAACCCTGCGGATAATGGCGACATCATTTTGTTTTTTATGAATAATGGAAATGTCCAAGGTTTGTCTCTCTGTCGTCTAAAAGAAAATGATAATCCAGCAGGCGACAAAGGTTGTGTAACAACTGAAACTCTTGCACTAGCAACTTTTGGTATTAATATTTCTGTATCTAAAATAGGATTTGCTTCATCAAGACTTCTACCGGAAATCATTCTTAATTTTGAAGCCCATGATTCAACATCTGCTTCAGTAGGAATAATATTTGTCATACACTCATCAAAATCTTCATGAACAATGTAAATTGGTGCACTACCATAAGGAGCATTTATTGCAACATCTTGAATTTTTGGATCTTCTAATAATACTTCTACTAATCCAAAACCAACTGTATATCTTACTAATATTTTTGTTAAATCTTCAACTTGTTCTTTTTTTAAAGTAATTTCTTTGTAAGATGCAAGGTCCATTATTAAATCTCTACCAACACTAAAGAATACTTCTCTCATTCTTTCAGGGTCAACAAATTCTTGTTCTTTTGGTTTGTGTTCTGACATTATTTTTCTTGCAAGATCTAATATTTCATATTCATCTTCATTTAATTTAAATTCTGGTGGGAGAACATGATACATTTGTTGAACATTATTAGGTATTTCAAAAATTACAACTTCATTATCGCTAACAGAATAATTGTCTTTTTCTATTCCTTGCTTAGGATAGAGTGCCATTAATTTACTAAATAGGAAGTCTGGTTTTATTATTGGATTAAAAACTCGTTTATATATTGCTCTGTCGCCTTCTTTATGGCCAGGAAGATATTCTTTGGTAAGATTAATTATTTTAAGTTCTTGCATTTCAGTAATAAGATTACCAACAAAACTCATTATTTTATTTAACTCTTCTTCTTCATCTTTTGTTAATGATCTTTCATAAGCAATCTTCATTTGTCTATGAAGATGTTTTAGATGAACAAATGTTCCTAAAGGATCACTTTTTAATTGAACAATTACAATATTTTTTATTTCAATTAGCCATCTTTGAACAGATGCAAGATGGGCTCTTCCTTCATATGATTTTAATGAGAAAAGATCTGGTTTTCTACTTAAATCATTATAGAAAAAAGCTACTTCTTTTAGAATTTCTGTTTCTTCAGAACTATATTCATAATCTCTTTTTTGTGAAAACCTAATTTTTGTAACATTTTTGTTTTTTATTAGCTGATCTGAAACATGAGACATTAATATAGAATCTTCTTCTAAACTTGGAATTTTCAGATAAGAATTACAATCAACATTCAATACTACAGACTGCCCTTCTCTATCAACAGAATAAAAGCAATTACCAAAGCCAGATTCAACCATATCACACCTCTATATGATAGTAATAACTTTTATTTATAAAGTTTAAGGTATTATATATAATTACTTTATATATGAAGGATTAACCTTTGATAATCTTTTGGTAATATTCTATGCCTTCTTGTTCAAGAATATTTATAAATCATTAAAATTAATTTAGTATTATGCACCATCAAAAACTGATTAAAGTAATGCATGAAAAGGATTGGTCTAAAACAGAGATTAAAAAAGCTACAGCTGTATTGAAAAAAGCTAAAAAAAGCGAAAATAAAGGCGAAAATCTGTTTAATTATTGGAGCAATATCTTTTTTTTAATAGTTATAATCTTAGTTACATCTATTTCATTAACGCCTATAATTGTTGTAGCACCAGAAAATTTCATAATATTAATTATTGCTACTGTTGGTTTAATATTTGGAACATTAGGATCTCATGCAATTCTTTCACTTGAAGATTTTAATGAAAAACATCATCGAATCTGGGGAAACTTAGTATTATTTTTTGCTTTATTTTTTATTAGTTATTTTACTTTAAACCTTTCATTTTATATCTTTGCTATAAAAGCTTCTGCACTCAAATATGCTCTTGTATATAAGGTTAGTTTTGCTTTTTTCCCAATAATTGTAACAGTAAAACATGAATTTGAAATAAATAAAATTTTAGATAAGATTGAAAGAAAAATCAAAAAGAAGTGAAAAAATGGGAGAAACATTAATTCTTTGGGCTGAAAATTATTTTAAACATAAAGATATGTTTGATAAAAAATTAAAAAATATTAAATCTGAGAAAGATCAGCTTATTCTCGACTATAAAGATCGAAAAGATATTGTTTTTATCAGTGCTGTTTTTGAAAAAGATATTTTCGATAAAATAAAAGAAGCTAAGGATTATAAGAAAATATTTGTTGTTTGCTCTTTTTCTAATACAAATACAGATTTTTTAATTGAAAATTGGAATAAGTTTTTAATACAAAACTTAGTAGTAATATTTACAAACATCAAAACAAATCATAAAGTTTTATTAAATCCTTTTATTCATAATAAAATCTGTGATCCAGATAATTTAGAGAATGCAGTAAGGTGTTTGTTTGTTGAGAAATAAAAATAAAAAATGATAACTGAAATAACTTCTTCAATAACTAAAATAAGTAATGATTCTAATATTTATTATCTTAAAGATTTAAACTTAGTCATAGATGCAGGAAACAATGCTTTGAGAGAACAAACAGTTGCAGACATTAACCAAGTTTGTGATCCTAAAAGTGTTAAAGTTGTAATATTTACTCATTTACACTATGATCATATTGGTTGTTATGATTTATTTGAGAATGCAAAATTTTTTGCCTCTAAAAAAGAGATTAAATCTTTGCATAAAGATAGAGAAGGAACAATTCTTAATGAGGAATTAAGTGAAAAATTTAATATTGATATTGAACCTATTGATAATCTTAGTTTACCTTCAAAATTTATTATTATTGATACGCCAGGTCACACTTGTGGTGGAATCTGCATTTATGACAGAGATGAAAAGATTTTATTTTCAGGCGATACAATATTTAATAATGGTTATGGTAGATGTGATTTGCCTAATTCTAATGAACAAGATTTAATTACTAGCTTAAAATTGCTGCAATCTATAGAAATCAAGATATTGTGTCCAGGACATGATTATTGAGATAAAATTATAAAATTAATTCTTCTTTTTTCTAAGATAATTAACACCTTCATTTAAGGTATAAGCTAAAAGTAATATGCTATCTAATGGAAGAGCAATAATTTCACCCAAAAGAGAAGAAAATTCAGAATCGCGCTGGCGGTATTCTTGTGCAATCTTTGTATTTAGAACTAAAGCTGTTTCCCTATATGCAAGCCCATTACAAATCATATGGGGCTGATATTTAAAACCATAAATAAAAAGTTCTTTTTGCTTTGATAAAAATTCTTCTAAATTAAACATAAAGCTATAATAAGCAAAGCAGTATATAAACCTTCCTATATGCTATTTAAATACTCAATAGCAAAGTATATAAATTTGCAAGGATTCTCCTATTTTAAAATGGATAGGAAAAAAGTCTTAGAAAGTATGGCACAAGAAGTTAATATTGTTCCTCCTACAACTTTAGGCAAAAGAAGTAATAATAAAAGTAATCTAACTGCATTATGCCTTGGAGAAAGCACTAGAGAAAATGAAGCTGGAGATGAAGGTTTAGGAATTATTTACAAAACTAATAAAAACAATCAAACTTTAATTAATTACAGAATTATACCTTGGGAAATAATTAAAAATATTAATCAACCTAATGGTAAAATAGTAATACAATTAGAATATGATGAATTAAGCGAAATTCAAATTATTAAAGAAGATCATGATGAATTTAAAAAATATAATAAAATGTTAGAAGGTTTTAGTTATGAAACAAGATAATATAATAACAAATTCTACACAATCAGGAAGCAGAGATGCGCAAAGAACAAACATTCTAGCTGCAAAGCTAGTAGCTGAAATAGTTAGAAGCACTTTAGGCCCTAAAGGTATGGACAAAATGCTTGTTGATGCAATTGGAGATATAACTGTAACTAATGATGGAGTTACAATTCTTTCTGAAATGGAAATAGAACATCCTACTGCAAAAATGATTGTTGAGATTGCAAAAACTCAAGAGCAAGAAATTGGTGATGGAACAACAACTGCTGTAATCCTTGCAGGAGAATTATTAGCAAATGCAGAAAAACTTCTTGATAATAAAATTCATCCAACAGTAATTGCTAAAGGATATAAATTAGCTAGTGAAAAAGCAATTGAAATTCTTCAGACTTTAGCAGAAGATGTTCACGATAAAGATATTAAAAATATTGCAATAACTGCAATGACCGGCAAGGGCGCAGAAGGTTCTAAAGATGTTCTTGCAGAGCTTGTTCAAAGATCAATTAAAGCTGTTGATGAAAATCATGGTAATAAATCAAAATTATTAAAAGAAAATATCAGAATAGAGAAACGAACTGGAGGGTGTGTTGAGGATTCTGAATTAATTAATGGTATTGTTATTGATAAAGAAATTTGTCATGGTAATATGCCAAAATATATCAGAAATGCAAAAATTGCATTAATTGATTCTGCACTAGAAATAAAAAACACAGAGATTGACGCTAAAATATCAATAACTGATGCTTCTAAAATGCAATCTTTCTTAGATATGGAAGAAACACAATTAAAGGCGATGGTTGAGAAAATTGCTTCAACAGGTGCAAACGTTGTTTTCTGCCAAAGAGGCATAGATGATTTAACTCAGTATTTCTTAGCTAAAAAAGGAATAATGGCTACAAGGAGATTAAGAAAATCAGACATGGAAAGTATTGCAAGAGCAACTGGTGCAAAAATAATAACTAAACTTGATGATCTTGATAAAAATAATCTTGGTAGTGCAGAAAACATTGAAGAAATTACTATCAATGATGGCGGAATGATTTATATTACTGGTGCAAAACATAGCAAAGTTGCAACTATTCTTGTTCGTGGAGGATCTGAACATATTATTGATGAAATAAAAAGAGCATTAGAGGATGCAATTGGAGATATTGTTTCTGCTCTAAAAAATAATAAGATTGTTTCAGGTGCAGGTGCAATTGAAATAGAGTTATCTAAAGAGTTAAAGAAATATTCAACTAAATTAAAAGGTCGAGAACAAATAGCAGTTAATGCTTTTGCAGAATCTTTAGAAATTGTTCCGAGAACTCTCGCAGAGAATGCAGGTCTTGACCCAATTGACGTTCTTGCTGATTTAAGAAATGCTCATGAAGAAAAAGATAAAGACGCAGGAATAAATGTTTTCACAGGCAAGATTATGAATTCTAGAAAAAAAGGTGTTATTGAACCTCTTAACATTAAATTACAAGCAATAAGTTCTGCTTCAGAAGTTGCAATCATGATTTTAAGAATTGACGATGTTATTGCATCAAACAAGAAACCTTCTCATGATGTTCCTGAAATGAGGTAGATTATCCCAAACCTTTATAATTGTTTATTGATTTTTCTATAGAATGACACTTGGAATTAAAGTTTTGCAAGAGAAAGGTAGAGATGTTAGAGGGCTCCTTAAGAATATGAGAATTTACGAAGATAAGTTCTTACCAAAAAAAGAAGGTAAATTCATTATTTTTCCTATGCGAAATAAACCTCAAGGTTTAGAACGTGAACTTAAGCCAATAACAAAAGATTTTTGGTTTGTTGAACTTGAGTTTATGAAGAATTCTAGAACAAGATCTTTTAGAAGAGAATTACAAAAAATACTTCCTAGAGATTTGTATGATGATGCAGCAAGAGCATATGAACAAATTGGGGATGTTGGTATAATCACTATTTTTCCTGATATGGAACCATTTGAAAAAGAAATAGCTACTGCATTAAAAGAAACAAATAAAGGAATTAGAATTGTTATTAAGAAAGTTAGTAGGCATGAAGGAAAAAATAGAATCCAAGGTTACGGAACATTAGTTGGTGAAGGAACAACAGAAACAACTCACGTAGAAAATGGAGTTAAAATAAAAGTAGATGTTACAAAAGTTTATTATTCCGGAAGAACTGCGAATGAGCGTAAGAGAGTTGCAGCTTGTGTTAAAGGTCCTGAAGATATACTTGTTTTATTTGCTGGTTGTGCACCATTTCCTTTAGTATTAAGTAAAAATACTCCAGCGAATCATATTGTTGCTATTGAATTAAATGATGATGCACACAATTATGCAAAAGAAAATGTTAAACTTAATAATTTTGATAACATTGAACTTATCCATGGTGATGTTCGTGAAGAATTAAGAACACTTAAACCAAAATTTGATAGAATTATTATACCTCACCCAACTGAAGCAGATTATTACTTAAAAGATGCTTTGTATTCTTTAAAAGATAAAGGAGTTGTTCATATGTATCTTTTTTCTAAGCCAGAAAAAGTTGATTTTGTAGAGAAGAAAATCCAGAATGCTTGTGAAAAAATGAAGTTCTTTATTAAAAAAATAGAAGTTGTTGAACAAATGCATATTTCTTCTGAAGTAACTAAGTATTGCTTTGATATTCATTTGGTTAAGAAGAGTTAAGTTTTATGTATGAAAAGTTGAAGTGATTTGTTATAATTCTACCCACAACATTTATAAAATTAATATAACATCTAGGTAGTATATGGCAAAAGTAGTAAAAGATAAAGGAAAAGGTATAACTGTAAAGAAATCAGAAGATTTCAATGAATGGTATAATCAATTGGTTCAAAAGGCAGAATTAGCAGATTTAAGATATAATGTTAAAGGATTTGTTTGTTATCAGCCTTGGTCAACTATCACAATTAAAAAGATGTATAGGATATATGAAGATATTTTAGAAAGAAAAGGTCATCTTCCATTAACTATGCCTTCTTTAATTCCTGAAAAGAATTTCTTAATCGAATCAAATCATGTTGAAGGTTTTGCTCCAGATGTTTTTTGGGTTACTCATTTCGGTGATACTAAAATGGAGGAAAAACTAGCTTTAAGACCAACAAGTGAAACAGCATTATACCAAATGTATTCTTACTGGGTTAGAAGTTATAGAGATTTACCTTTCAAAAGATATCAATCTTGCCAAGTTTGGAGAGCTGAAGCAACTAAAGCAACTAAACCCTTTTTTAGAGCTAGAGAATTTCATTGGATTGAAGCACACAATGTTTTCAAAACTTTAAAAGATGCTGAAGCTCAAACTATTGAAGACATGGAAACTACTTATGAAGCTTTAGGTGATAATTTTGCAATCCCTACTATTTTCTTTGAGAGGCCACAGTGGGATAAATTTCCCGGTGCAGACAAAACTTTTGCAGCTGATGCTCTTTTAGGAACAGGTAAAGTTTTACAATTACCTTCAACTCATTTAATTGGAACTAATTTTTCTAAAGCATTTAATGTTACTTTTACTGATGAAAAAGGTGAAGAGAAATTAGGATATATTACTTGTTATGGTCCTGCTATTTCAAGAATTTATGGTGCAATGATTGCACTTCATGGTGATGATAATGGATTAATCTTGCCTTTTGAATTAGCACCATTACAAATTGTTATCACTCCAATAATTTTCAAAGGAAAAGAAAAAATTGTTCTTGAAAAAGCAAAAGAAATAAAGAAAAAACTAAATAAATATATTGTAAAAGTTGATGATAGAGACTATGTTAGTAGCGGAGAAAAATATTCTGAATGGGAACTTAAAGGGGTTCCTATTAGGATTGAAATCGGCCCAAAAGATATAGAAAAAAATCAAGCAGTTATAGTTAATAGGTTAACAGGTAAAAAAGAATTTGTTTCAATGGATTTATTAAAAGAATCAGTTGACAATATTGCTGTTAATTTTACTAAAGAATTGAAAAAACTACACAATGTTAAGTTTGAAGAGAATATTCAAGATGCTGAAACTTTCAGTGAAGCTAAAAAAATAATTGATTCTGCTAAAATAGTTAGATGTGGTTTTTGTTCAATAGATAAAGATGGTTTAACTTGTGCAACAAAAATAGAAAAAGAAACTAATGCATTTGTTAGGGGTTCTCGAGTTAAAGAAGAAACTAAAGAATTTGATAAGTGTATTGTCTGTAATAAACCTGCAACTAAGACTGTTTATCTTGCAAGAAGTTATTAATCATTTCTTTATTGTAAGTGGTATTTATTCCTTGTTTGATATTTTTAATTTGTTCTTTATATTCTTGTATTTTCTCATTTTCACTATCAAATCTTAAAGAAATTAGTTTATCATATATTTTAAGCAGATTTTCTTCTTTATCTTTATTAAAAATAGTAACAAAAACACTATTAGTAGAACCCTGCTTAAACTTAACATAAAAACCTAATTTAATAAGAGTAGCAGAAGTATAATTTATATTATTAGTTAATTTATCCTCTATCACATCTGAACTAGTCATGCTAATGGTAGACTCTCCTTCTTTAGAATATTCTTGAGGCTTCAAAATTACATCAATACTTTTTTCTAAATTAGCTATAAAATCAATATTTTTTTGATTTCCTTTATTATCATTAGTAAACTCATAAGAAAAATTGTATTCAAACCTAGTAAAACTATTTTCAGTTAATGAATAATCATATGATAATTTATCAAACTTCATAGAAGAGAAGAATAATATTAGTATTATAAACATTTCTATTGTTTTTTTAATAATTGTTAATTTTCTGGAAACAAAAAATTTCTAAACTCGAACAAGAAGTATTAAGTAAATGGGGGTAGCACCAAAACATTTATATAAAGTAAAGTGATTCTAAGTCACATAAAGTTAGCTAAGGTGATTTATATGGTTTCAATGAGTATAACTGTAAACGAATATACTGCAAGAGTATTAGGTGTTGTTAAAGAGAAATTTGGATTAAAAGATAAAGCTAAAGCATTAGATAGATTTGCAGATATGTTTGGTGAAGAATTTGTAGAAAAAAAAGTAAATGATAATACAATGAAAGAAATGGTTAATGATTGCAATAACTGGGAAAAGAAACATAAGTTTAAAAGAAAAATGTCTATTAATGAATTAGATAAATTATGCAATATTAATTAGAGGTAAAAATGTTCGACTTTGATATCTCTAATGAATTGAAATTATTAATAAGAAAACTTTCTAAAAAAGATAAAGCAAAAGTATTAATTCTAAATAAAAAAATTAAAGAAATAATAAATAATAACAATAAATCAATAGATAGATATAAAAATTGCAGATATGATTTAAAAGATTATAAAAGAGTTCATATTGATAAAAGTTTTGTCTTATTATTTAAAGTTAATAAAGAAAATAATATTATATTCTTTTGGAGATTAAAACATCATGACGATGCATACTAACAAAACACCTGCGTAACATAAATTTCGCTCTCATTCGAGATTGCAACACCAATTCCTTCTCTTGTGTGGTTTCCATTGAATAAGTTTTCTTTATGGCCTTGGCTATTAATCCAACCAGTAACTATTTTTCTGGATATGCTTTCAACACTATTCAATTCAAATAATTTGTTTTCATTGTCATCTAATGTTGTTTCTTTGTTGTATATGCTTGTTTTGTATAAGTTCTCTGCTAAGCCTACTTCTACTAATAAACCATGATATTTTTTGCATTCATAACCTGCTAATTTTCCTCTATCAGAAACATCTAATGCATCTGGGTTAATATGATCCATAAATTCTCTATCAATCATATCTTGGCTGTGTGCTCTTGCAATCTCTGAAAGTTTATTATCCTTAATTAATGTTAATAATTTGTTTTCTTGTCTTTTAATATTAACAAGTTCATGTATTTCTTTTTCTAATTCACAAGATTTATTGTTTTCATCACAAATTATTTCTTTATCAATTGCTCTTGTTGAGAATGTTTCTGAAAGAATATCATTGATTGTTCCAGAATAAGTTATTAAGAAAATAATTAAAACTATTATTAAATATATTATTAATCTTTTATTTTTCATTTTTTTTCTTTTTTATGTTGTAAATAAGAATAAACTACTAAGTATATGATTACTATAAATATTGTAATTAAAAGAATTACTATTGAATAATCTGGAACAAGTAATGTTAATGCTAATATTATTGCAAATATTCTAAATAATTTTCCTCCTAATCTATGTGTTTTTGCCCAAACTTTGTCTGAAGATAGTGTCCAAGGTGTTCTTATTCCAATAAACCAATTCCTTTTGCATTTTGGTAGTATTATTCCTAAAAAATAAAATAATACTGCTACTCCAAGTATAACTGGATAATTCATGTTGAAAGCAACACCAACATTAGCTAGTATTGTTAATATATGAACATATAATAAAAATGCTATAATAATAAATATTGTTAAATCATAATATTTCTCAAACTTTTTTATATTTCTTTTTAATGGATCTAGTTTTGGTAGAAATATAAGTAATAAGAAACATGCAATCATAATTAATGGTGTAAGAAAGATTCCCCAAAACCTTGACATGTAACCATCAACTTCTCCTTTTTCATTCCAATGACTAGCAACTTTTTCTGGTAGAATGTTATATATTGATATTGCAATAAGGAAAGAAATAATAATTAGTGCTATTATTGATATGTGAATTTTTTTCATAATCTAAATTATTATTTAAATTATTTATAAAGTTTTTAGTAATTTTGGCTATTGTGAAAGCACTTATTGTTCAGTATAAGAAATCAAGTTCATCAGACGTAACTGTAACGTGTTTTTGAGTTGATTTACTTTGATATGTTGTTGACTTAGTTTTAGTTTCTTCTTTAGCTTTAATATTCTTATTAAGTTCTAAAGCTTTGTTTAAATTAATAATTCCACATTCAATGCATACGCAGAAAGGTCCATACTTGCCTTTTTTAATTTCTAACCAAGAACCACAGGCACATTTTAAATCTAAGAATCGAGCTTTGTGTTGTGAGCAAACCGGAATTCCTTGCTTGTTTTCTGTAGTAGCTTGCTTGTTGCAGAAAGGACAGCTATTTATTTTTGATTGACCATAAACTTTTTTGAATCTCATTTAATTCATTGTTTTTATGTTGTTTATAAGGTTTGTTGTAAGAATTTAACAGAAGAATTTAAATAATACTTCTTTTTTATGTATGAAATGAAGAAAGAGCTTATTTTTGGAACATTTTTGTTGTATGCAGGAATTAATCAAATTTTACATGCACAGCAATCAATAGAACATATTGTAACAAAACAGGATTCTATTAATATTGCATTAAATAATCTTATGCAGGAATTATTAGAAGATGGTTATGATATTAAACCTTTTCTTTCTGATAATAAATATAAGTTGCATAAAAATGTTAAAAACTATTTTGAAACTGCACCTGAGAAAATTGATAAGAAAAAGGATTTTCTAACTTTAAAAGAAATTGAAGAATATTATGCTCTTGCAGATACTGCAGAGGTAATACAAATGTTTAAGAGTTATTCTAAAATTTTTGTTCCAAAAATAAAATTAAAAGCACCGTTTTTTATTGCTAAATATAAAAATGATTTACTTAAGATAGAAACAAAAAAAGTTTCAGCTGGACTTATCACTTCAACATTGGGGATTGAGTCTAGATTTAAGTTGAATGCAGGAAGAGATGATTTTAAAGCATTTAATGCTCTTGTTTCAATAAATGTTATGGATAAATTAGATAATTTTCTAAGAATAACTAAAAGAACAAATTGGAAAGAATATTATTCTCTTGAGTTAAAAGCTTTATTGGATATGAAAGATTATGTTCCTATTTTTTCTAATTCAAGTTATTGTGGTGCAATTGGTGCTTTACAATTTATGCCACAAAGTATTAAACAATATCTTAAAGGAAATAACTTATTTGAGATGGAAAGTGTGTTGAAATTAGTTGTAAGCTATTATGAAGATAGGTGGGCGGGGAATGTTCCCAAATCTATATTGAGATATAATAATTCTTCTAAATATATGCTTGCTGTCTCTCATTTAACAGACTATTTTAATGAAACTTACTTTGATAAGAAAACTAATTATTTTGAAGAAGCAATCCCTATTGCTATAAAAAGAATAAATAATTATCGTGAAATAAAAAAGAAACAAGCTATTGAAGAATATTATAAAAACAAAAAATAATATTATTTAACTCTTCTTCTATAGAAATCTGCAATGAACATGTTCTTTGTGAAAGCTCCAGCAGGTAAACCAACTAAAACAATTATCATAATAAAGAAGATTAAACTTAGTAAAATACTTTTTAGTAGTATTATAATGTAATCTCCAAAATTATTAAAAACATATTTAATTATTTTAAATTCAAAGTATGATGAAACTGTCATTTTTTTAACAAAATTTATTGTTAAGATTGGAAGTATGAATAAATTAATAAGATGTTCTGCAATGTCAAGCCAAGGAGTAATTGCATTAAATATGCCAATAATTATAATATATATTAATATGAATGGTAGGGATTTTAGAAACATAAAGAAACCTAATTTTAAATCTTTTTTAAATTTGAATAAAGGTAATTTTTTATATTTGCCCTTAGTAAACTCTTGAACAATTCTAACAGTATATCCTATTAAAGCAAGCCAACCTATAATTGGCACTAGAATCCATAAAATATTTAGCATTCCCTTAGCTCTATTGAAAGGGTAGTTGAATGCTTCTTTGAATGTTAAGTTCTTCATATTGATGTTATTGTTATGGTTTATTTATAAAGTTTATTTAAGTTTGATGTATGGTGGTGTTAATTGTATCTTTGTAGTTCTTTTAGTTTTAGATACATTTAAATAGGGGAATTTATTCCTAAATTCGAAATGATACCTAAATTTATGCCTATAAATTCGAAAGTGAATCCAGATAAGAAATATATTATATTTCCTAAATCTGATCTTAAGAATAAGGCTCCTTTAGCAGTTCTTAGTTATTATTATGGCCCACAAGTAAATTTAAAATCAAAATTAACTATTGCTAAAGATCAAGAATCAACTCTTGATGAAGAAACTCAGAAACTAAGTTTAATTGTTGCAGATTGCGCAAATCCAAAATTTCAAGATGCTTTCCATAATAGCTATTCTTCAATGATTTCGTACATTAAAGATTTTGGATTAAATTGTAATAAATTTGTTATTTATGCTATGACAAATCTAACGCAAAAAAGTCCTAATTGGGATAATATTTGTGATTTACCTGAAAATGAAAAAGTTGAGGGAGCGGTTTAAAGAAAATTCTGGCAGGAAAGTTGGTGTTCCAGAATATAATTCTTGGGTTGTTTCAGGAGATAAAATTAAAAATTTAATTGAATCTGCAAATTTATCTGATATTTATGTTTCTTTTGAATATCAAGTTCCTTATACTCAAAAAAGAATTGATTGTTTGTTATTCGGTAAAAATTCTTCTAATAAAGGGGTAGTAGTTCATATTGAAATGAAACAATGGGAAAAAGTTGAAGCTTTAGATATTGAAGGTAATTTTGTAGAAACTTATACTGGTGGGGGTAATAGGCGAGTTGCTCACCCTTCCCAGCAAGTTGAAGGTTATCATGATTATTTAATTTCTTTTGTTGAGGTTTTTGAGGATAATAAACTAGATTTATTTGGGTGTTCCTATTGCCCTAATTATAGAAAAAATATTGGTGAAGGACTTTTTAACCCTGTTTATCAAAATATTCTTGAGAAATATCCTATTTATACTCATGATGATGTTGAAGCACTTGCAGAAAAGCTAAACAAATTATTATCTAATGGGAAAGGATTTGATATGTTTAATAAATTTATGTTATCGAGAATAAAACCTTCTAAAAAACTTTTAGAAAGTGCTTCAAAAATTGTTGATAATATTTCTGATTTTTCTTTATTAAATGAGCAAATTTATGCAAAAAATGTTATTATGGATAAAATTCGTAAAGCAGATAAATCAAAAGAAAAAAATGTAATAATTATTAAAGGTGGTCCTGGAACAGGGAAAACCGTTATTGCTTTGCATCTCCTTGCAGAGTTAGCAGCAAAAAAGAAATCTGTTTTCTTTTCTTCTAAATCAAAACCTTTAATTGAAGCAATAAAACATAAAGTTGATAAAAAAAATGCAAAACTTCTTTTTACTTCATTAAATCGTTTTACTCCTTCTAGCGTTGATGAAAATCAATTGGATGTTTTAATTGTAGATGAAGCACATAGAATTGGTAAAACTTCAAATCACCAATTTACTAAAGCGGTTGATAGAACAGATATGCCTCAAATAGAACAATTAATTAGATGTGCTAAAACTTCTATATTTTTTATTGATGATAAGCAAGTAATAAGATCTTTAGAAGTGGGTAATACTAATCTTATAAAAGAAATGGCTTCAAAAGCAGGTTGTCAAGTTAAAGAAGTTGAACTTATATCTCAATTTAGATGCAGTGGCTCAGACAATTATTTAGATTGGTTAGAATCTGTTTTGGGTCATAAAGATTCTCAACAAATGTTTGATGTTAAAAATGATGATTTTGATTTTAGGATTATTGATTCTCCTAATGAGTTATACGATTTAATTAAATCTGAAAATTCTAAAGAAGGTCAAACTGCAAGATTGGTTGCTGGGTTTTGTTGGAAATGGTCAAGTAGTTTAGATTCAAATGGAGAATTAGTGAAAGATGTTGAAATAGGAGATTTTGCTATGCCTTGGGAAACTCATGGAAAAGTTAAGCCTCCAGAGGGTTATGTTAAATGGTATGAATGGGCTTATAAGCCTGAAGGAGTTAAACAAGTAGGTTGTATTTATACTGCTCAAGGATTTGAGTTTGATTATATTGGTGTGATTGTTGGTCCAGATGTTAAATATGATTCAGTTAATGATTGTTTAATTGGAGATGTTAATGGAACAAAAGATCCTATGTTAAGAAGGGGTAAAGCCAAATTTGATGAATATATTAAAAATATCTATCGTGTTCTAATGTCAAGAGGAATGAAAGGTTGCTTTGTTTACTTTGTTGATAAAAGGGTTGAGAAATATTTCCGAAGTAGACTGAAAAATTTATAGTTTATTAATTAGTTCTTTAAACTCTTCACTTTCTTTGTTTAAATTTTTGATATATTTGTTTAGAAGTGTTTTTCCCTCATCTGAGTTAAATTTGATAAATTCAATTTTACTATCTTTAATAATTCTGAATTCTTTTAACCTTAAATCAATAGTATAACCTTCAAATTCTTTAAGTTTGATTCTCATAAAACCAACAAACACTCAAACCTTAATATAACTTAACTAAAAAAAACCAAAATATTTACGAAACACTTATAAGTAACCAAATACTTATATAAGTAATATGTTACTTAACAATAAAAGAATAGAAATGCTACAATCTTTCATAAATAATACAAACATCAAAGCAACTGCATCTGAAATTGCAAAGAAAAGAAAATTAAATCAAAAGTCAACATCATTATTCTTTAAGGAATTGGAAAAACAAAATATTCTAAAAAGTTCAACTCAGGGTAAAAATAAACTATATTTTCTAAACAAAGAAAGCAAGTTATTAATACATTTCATATCAATAGTTGAGAATTTCATAACAATAAACTTTTATAAAAAGCATACAAAAATAAAATATTTAGCAGAAAAAATCTTGCCTAAGATAAATAATACTGCGATAATCTTTGGATCCTATACAAAAAATAAACAAAAATCAGGTTCAGATATTGACTTATTGATTATAGGGGATTATGACAAATCTATAGAGCAAGATGCAGAGTTATTTAATCTTACTTTAGATATTAAGCACTACAAGGAATTAAGGAAAGATACTCTGGTAGAAGAAGTAAAAAAGAATCACATTATTCTTAAAGGATTTGAAAATTTTATTCAAAAAAACTTAGAAAATCAGATCTAAGCTTATTAATTCTAATCCTTGTTTTTGATTAATGCACTACTTGATTTTCATAATATTAAAAAACACTCAAACCTTAATATAACTTAAGTAAGAGTTTTCGGAAGATTTTTGATAATTTATAATTAGCTTAAAAAGTATATAGATATCGAAACCTTTATATTTAATCTTATAACTATGTAGTATATGGTTGGAATATTTAAATCTTTGAAAAGAAGTAGATTGCCTAAAAGGGATTCTGAATTAATTAGAGATGTAAATAAATTTATTAGGGCTTCTATGAAAGTAAGAAAGTTGTAAATTAAAAGTATTTTTATTAGATTAAGTTTCTTAGTTTTAATAAAAGATCATTATATCTAAGAAAATTAGGTGTTCTCAAGTTTTCTTTTATATTAATATGATTATATGATTTTAATGCATGTTTGTTTAATAATGTCTTTTTATCTTCAGAATAAACTAAATCTAAATTTTCAATTGTTGCACAGGCGACGATCATAAAATCTATTCTGATACTTGTATCCCAACCATAAGTTCCGCCTTCTCTTTTATAATAATCATAATACTTTTTGGCTAACCTATTAATTTTTAAGCTATTTTTTAATAGGTGTGATCCTGTAACTTGGTCATATACTCTCAATATCCCAATTCTTGCTTTTTTACTTAGTTTTGTAGTTTTAGGAATATCTCTTATTTCTTTTCTGACTTTTTCATATCCATAAACAATAAATTCTTTATCGTTATTTATTGTTTTAATAAGAGTTTCATAGTCTTTTTCTAAGAATAGAAATCCATATATATTTGTATCAAATATTACTCTTAACATATCTATAGGTATTTTTTCTCTAATATATAAAGATTACTCTCTATTGTCTAGTGTTGATAATTTTTAAATAACAAGTTTTATAAAGAAGTAGAGATTACTCCTTGCTACGTTGAGCTTAAGTCAACGGGTTAGGGGTTTTATTATGTCAAAGAACAAAGATCAGAAGAATGCAGCTGCAAAAGGAAATGCTGGGTTAGAAACACCCACAGAACCAAAGATATCTAAAGTAGAGCAATTAAATCAAGATAAACTAGATTTAACTTTACACTTACAAAGATTACAAGCAGAATTTGAAAACTTTCAAAAGAGAAATGCAGCAAACTCACAAAGATTTGTTAAATTAGCAAATAAAGAACTAATAAAAAAATTATTACCAATTCTAGATAATTTTCAATTAGCATTCCAAAATAAAGAATCAAAAGAGTTCATTAAAGGAATGGAATTAATATATTCAAGCTTTTCTTTAATATTAGAAGAAAATGGTTTAAAGAAAATAAATACTGAAGGAAAGTTTAATCCTTACAAACATGAAGTTCTTTTAACTGAAGAATCAGAAGAAGAACCAGAAACAATTTTACAAGAATTACAATCAGGCTTTGCTTTAAATGGTGAAGTAATTAGAAGTGCAAAAGTGAAGGTGAGTAAATGAACGAGATTTGGATACTAGCTATAGTTGTTATTGTTGTAGCTATACTACTTTTTTGGGAAAGGATATTCAAATAAAAAGATAAACTAACATCCACGCCTTCGGCGTGGCAATTACCAGACTACGTCTGGAAAACAACGAGCGTTGCTCGACTATAAAATTAAAAATAAAAACAAACGAGGTAAAACAAAATGTCAAAAGAAAAAATAATTGGAATCGATCTTGGAACTACATTCTCTGCAGTGTCAGTAATGGAAGCAGGTAAACCTGTAATTATACCGAATGCAGAAGGTGAAAGAACTACACCGAGTGTTGTAGCATACAAGAATAAAGAAAAGCTAGTAGGTCGTGTTGCAAGAAACCAAGCTGTTTCAAATCCAGAACACACAGTAGCTAGCATCAAAAGACATATGGGAGAAGATAAGAAAGTTCCTTTAGAAGGTAAAGATTACACTCCTCAAGAAATAAGTGCAATGATCTTACAAAAACTTAAAGCAGATGCAGAAGCTTATCTAGGTCAAAAAGTAACTAAAGCAGTAATTACTGTTCCAGCTTACTTTGAAGACTCTCAAAGACAAGCAACTAAAGATGCAGGAAAGATAGCTGGTTTAGAAGTATTAAGAATTATAAACGAACCAACTGCAGCATCTCTAGCTTATGGTTTAGACAAAGGTCATGACCACGCAATTCTAGTTTTTGATTTTGGAGGAGGAACTTTCGATGTTTCTGTTTTAGAATTAGGAGACGGAGTTTTTGAAGTAAAATCTACAAGTGGAAACAATCATTTAGGTGGAGACGATATAGACAAACTATTAATGAATTGGTTAGCAGACGAATTTAAGAAAGACACTGGTATCGATTTAACTTCAGACAAAACTGCAATGCAAAGACTAAAAGAAGCTGCAGAAAAAGCTAAGATAGAATTATCAAATAAGATGACTGCAACTATTAACTTACCATTTATCACAGCAGACCAAAATGGTCCAAAACATCTAGAAAAAGAATTATCTAGAGCTAGATTTGAAGCTTTAATTGCAGATATTATTACAAAATTAGAAGAACCTGCAAAAAAAGCATTAGCTGATGCTAATGAAACAAAGATAGATAAAGTTATTCTTGTAGGAGGTTCAACTAGAATTCCTGCTGTTCAAGAAATGGTAAAGAGATTAACTGGTAAAGATGGAGATAAATCTGTTAACCCAGATGAAGCTGTTTCATTAGGCGCTGCAATCCAAGGTGGGATCTTAGCAGGAGAAGTTAAAGATGTTCTATTATTAGATGTAACACCTCTAAGTTTAGGAATTGAAACACTAGGAGGAGTATTTACAAAACTAATCGATAAGAATACAACTATTCCAAGTAAGAAGTCACAAATCTTTAGTACTGCTGCAGACAACCAACCAGCTGTAACAATTAGAATAGGTCAAGGTGAAAGATCAATGTTTGTAGACAACAAAGTTTTAGGACAATTTGATTTAGTAGGACTTCCACCTGCACCAAGAGGTATACCTCAAATTGAAGTAACATTTGATATTGATGCAAATGGTATAGTTCATGTTTCAGCTAAAGATTTAGGAACAAGTAAAGAACAGAGTATTAAGATAACTGCAACTACTAACTTGTCAGATGAAGAAATCGAAAAAATGAGAAAAGATGCAGAAGTTCATGCAGAAGAAGACAAAGCTAAAAAAGAAAAGGTTGATACATTAAACCAAGCTGAAAGTCTTGTTTTCCAATATGAAAAAACTCTGAAAGACATGGGAGACAAAGTCGATAAGAAAGAACTAGAAAGCATACAAAAAGATATTGATGGCTTAAAAGAATTACTTAAAGACAAAGAAAAGAATTATGAGTTAATCAAAAAAGCAAAAGATGATTTAACTACAAAATTCCAAAAAGTCTCAGAAGAAATGTACAAAAAAGCTGCAGAGCAACAACAAGCTCAGCAAGCTCAAGGTGCACAAAAGCCAGAAGATAAAAAAGATGATGAAAAAGTTGTTGACGCTGATTACGAAGAAGTTAAGGAAGACAAAGAAGAAGCTAAAGATAACAAAGAAGAAGTTAAAGAGGCTAAATAAGGTGGGGAATGAAGACGATTTAAAAAGATATGATCGGTTTAATATAGCTTTAAAGAGTGCTGACCTTGTTGGTCCACCTGAAACAAAAAAGGTATATGTTATTGATAAGTATGAAGTAAGGCCTAACTATTTTAAAATTCCTCTTAAGGAAAACAGATAATTAATTAAAAATGGGATTATATCATAGCGGAATGATGAATGGCTCATATGAGGGCTTGCTTGCAGGTAGAGCTAAATACATTGATGGTATTAAGAAACTTGTAGATAAGTTTGCGCCTCTTGCCTTCTATCAGAAAGTAGATACTTTTCAAAAATATATTAGTTCTAAAGTAGAACAAATTAAAGAACAAATTAATATCCCTAAAGAAAAGCCTTCTAAGCAATATTTTAATACTGCTTTGGCTTATGTTGGAAATAAATAAAATGGATTATTTAAGTAGAAAAACTTACGTGAACTTGCAAGACACTTACAGAATTAATGATGTAAGTCATTGTTATCAAAAAAATAGAGGCTATAAATTTTAAATGAAACTAAATATAGAAGTAAATAAAAAAAGAGATGCTGATTTCTTTAATTATTTTTTCTTTAATCGTATTTACCATAAAATGTTAATGGTAAAGTTCTATCCAAAATTAAAAAATGTAACTAATGAAGAAGAATTAGCTAATTTCTTAGATAGGCAATATAATTTTGTTAAAGAAAAACTAAATGAAGCTGTAGAAATTATAAAAGAACAAACTAAACCTATGGAACAGATTGCCCCAATATTAGAAGGGCTTCTAGACGAGAAGTTTGATGAAGAATATTCAATTTATCCTACACTATTACCCTTTTCTCCTTATAGAAAACAATCTTTCTTTGTTTCAGTTGCAGGATTTGTGCATATGAATAGAAAAATTAAATCTTTGTATACTTCTACACATGAACTAATACATTTATTATTTTTTAAGAAGTTGTCTAATATGCTAAACATTCCCTATACAACTTCAAAAGAAATATTCTCAGAGAAGTTTAATATTAAACCTCAAGCTTTTCATTTATTAAAAGAAGTTTATGCACCAATAATAATGAATGATTCTGAATTAAAAAAGTTCTTTCCTAATTATGTTATAGGAAATACTGAATTGCAAGTAATAAGAATACAAGAAAATGATACAATTCAAACAGTAGAAGGTTTTTTTAGTAAAAAATATAAAGAATTAAAATCACAAAATCTAAATCCTGAACAAATATTAAATTCCATGATTGAAATAACAAAAAAGATTAGTGAAGGATTAGAAACTCAACATAATCTTATGTCAAACATTCCTCCTCAAGAATATGAAATAAAAGGATTATACAATCCAATAATATACAAAGAATAAAATGACAAAAGATTATTATAAAACACTAAACATAGAAAAGAGTGCAACTAAAGAGCAAATTAAAAAAGCTTACAAGAAACTTGCAAAAAAACATCATCCTGATTTAAACAAAGATAATCAAAAAGAAGCAGAAGCAAAGTTCAAAGAAATAAATGAAGCTGCATCTGTTCTTGGTGATGATAATAAACGTCAACAGTATGACCAATATGGTTCTGATTCTTTCAAACAGGGAGGATCTGGTTTTTCTGGATTTTCACAAGGTTCTGGAGGATTTTCAGATTTTGGAGATATTTTTGAACAATTCTTTGGCGGTCAAAGAAGATCTAGGAAAAGAGTTTACAAAGGAAATGATTTATTATTTCAGATAGAAATAACATTAGAAGAAGCGGCATTCGGAGTAAAAAAAACAATTAGCCTAAACAAACAAGAAAGATGTGATGCTTGTGAAGGTAAAGGTGGAACAGGAATCAAAACTTGTGGAACCTGTCATGGAACAGGGCAAGTAACTTCTGTAAGAAGAACTCCTTTCGGAGCATTCCAAACAGCAAGCACATGTCATGAGTGCAGTGGAGAAGGAAAATCTATAGAAAATATATGTTCTGTTTGCAGAGGAAATGGAACTATAAAAAAGAAAAAAACATTAGAAGTAACAATTCCTGCTGGAATAGACAATGCTTCAAGATTAAGATTGCAAGGTGAAGGGGATGCTGCACCTAAAGATGGAATTCCTGGAGATTTATATTTAGAAGTTTATGTTACTGAACACAAATATTTCAAAAGAAGAAGTTATGATATAATTATAGAAGTTCCTATTTCATATAGTCAAGCAGTTCTTGGTGACAAAATAGAAGTTCCAACTTTACACGGAAAAACAATATTAAAGATACCGTCAGGAACGCAACCTGGAACAATCTTCAAAATGAGAGACAAAGGAATCCAACACTTACATGGACATTTTCATGGTGATCAATTAGTTAAGATAAACATACAAGTTCCTAAAAAGCTTAAACCTAAACATAAAAAGTTAATCAAAGAGCTAGAAAAGATTGAAGATAAACCTCAAAAAAGCTTTTTGAAGAAGATTCTTGGTAAATAACTTTTTAAATATTAAACTTCTAAATAAAGAAATGGTAACTAAAAAAAGAAAAGTAAACTGGGTTTTAACATTAGTAATGTCTATTATCTTTGGTGGCTTAGGCGTAGACAGATTCATAATGGGTCATGTTGGTTTAGGAATACTAAAATTAATTGTTGGGTTAATCACATTAGGCATTGGAGGTTCAATCTGGTGGATAATAGATATCATACTGATTGCAACAAAATATCCTTTTAAGAACCTTGAATGGGTAGATAATTAGTTTTTATTTTTTTATTAACTTAACTGCGTCTTCCAACTTCTTAATTCTATTATGGGTTCTTCTTAGTTTAGCATTAGCTTCATCAATGATGAACTCTAAATAATTATCTTCGACCATTAATTCCCCATTCTTAGAAATAGGCGTCTCCAACAATTCAGAAGAAATAATTTCAACCATAACTTTTGAAGCAGTAGAGATAATTCCTGATCTTTTCAAACCAGAATCTTTAGCAATATTCAATAATTTTTGTGCAGATTCAATATCTCTGCAAGCAATATGAAGAATAAAACCTTCGAGTTTAAACCATAACTCATCTTTGCTTTTAGAAGCAAAATTATTAATCTTTTTAATTAAATCAGAAGCATCAACCTCTTCATGAGAAAAGAATAACCATTTAACATCTTGTTTAACTTCAGAAGGAATCAAAACCATAATTCTACCAGAGCAAGAGCTAGTTGTAAAATAATTATCATCAGAATTAATAAGTTTAATTAAAGGTTTAAGTAATTCATCAACTTCACCTTTCTTAGATTTATCAGGTAAACTTAACTTATCTAAATGAGTTCCTTTACTTTGCTTGAAGCTATCATGTGGCATAGTAATTACTATTTATAAATAGTTTAAATTCTTTACTATATTATTATAAAAACACTTATAAATAATCTGAATTAAGTATAATTATGCCTATTAATATAAGTAATATAATAAAATCACTGCATCCATTAGAAAGAAAACTTCTGCAAGTGATGAAATCAAAAAAACCACTAAATTTTAATGCTTTACAAAATGCTTCTGGATTAAAACATATTGAAGTAATGAGAGCTTTGCAATGGCTAAGTAATAAGAAAATAATAGAATTAATAACTAAAAAGAAAAAGTTAATATTTCTTGATATAAATGGTAAATTAGTAAAAGATAAGGGTTTACCTGAAAAACAAGTAATACTATTCTTAAAAAAGAAAAAACAAGCTTCTTTACCAGTTCTAAAAAATCAATTTGGTGAAGTAATTGGATTTAGTATAGGTTTACTAAAAAAGAAAGCTGCAATCACTACTGAGAAAACAAGTAAAGGTTTAATCTTAAAAATAACTCCAGTTGGAGAAAAATTATTACTAAAAGAATCATTAGAAGAAAAATTCTTGAAAAAAGATTTTCCACTAGATGAAAACAGTTTAGTTGATGAAGAAAGATTTGCATTAAATAATTTAAAATCAAGAAAGAACTTCTTAAAATTAGAAACAAAGAATGTTTACACAATTAAAACAACAAAATTATTTACAGATATAATTAAACAAAAGATGTTTAGTCAGGCATATATAGAAAAACTTTCACCTGAAATTCTAAAATCAGGTTTATGGCAAAAAATGAAGTTTAGACCATATGATATTCACGCTGATGTTCCTCTAATAAATATAGGAAAAGAACATTTTGTTAATGAAGCAATAGATGACATAAAATCAATTTGGACTGCTATGGGCTTTGAGGAAATGAAAGGAACAAAAGCACAATCTGCTTTCTGGGACTTAGATTCCTTATTCGTTCCACAAGATCATCCAGCAAGAGAGATGCAAGATACTTTCTATCTAGATGTAGAAGCAGCAAAACTTCCAAAGATATTTAATATTGTTAAAAAGATGCATGAACAAGGAGATAAAGATTCTAAGGGATGGAGAACAAACTTTAGTAAAGAAGTTTCACAGAAAGTTCTGCTAAGAACTCACACAACAGTTTTATCAGCTTTAGAAATTGCTAATCTTAAAGAAAAAGATTTACCTAAAAAATTCTTTAAAGTAGGTAAAGTCTATAGAAATGAATCAATGGACTGGAAACATTTATTTGAATTACATCAAGTAGAAGGAATAGTTGTAGATGAAAATGCAAACTTTACACACTTATTAGGATACTTAAAAGAATTTTATGCAAAACTAGGTCACAACAAAATAAGAATAAGACCAGCACACTTTCCATACACAGAACCAAGTGTAGAAGTGGAATACTTTAATGAAAAGAAAAAAGCTTGGGTAGAATTAGGTGGTGCAGGAATGATAAGGCCAGAAGTAACAAAAATGTTATTTGGAAAAGAAATACCTGTTCTAGCTTGGGGACAAGGAATGGAGAGAGCAATCTCACAATACTATGATATTCACGACATTCGAGACTTATACAATAATGATATTAAAAAGTTAAGAACAATTAAATCACATATAAAATGACTAATATAAATGTAGATAAGAAATATTTATTGAAAGAAGTTGGATTAAAGCTAAATGATGAAGCGTTAAGACAAAAGATTTCAATGATGGGAACAGATCCAGAAGAAATAACTAGTGATGAATTAGTTATAGAAATATTTCCAAATAGGCCAGATATGCTTTCAGGTTATTCTATAGTTAGAGCATTTAAACAATTCTTAGGAAAAAATACTGGTTTAATAAAATATACAGCAAAAAAGCCACTTAAAGATTACAAAGTTATTGTGGATAAATCAGTAAAAGAAGTAAGGCCATTCACTTCTTGTGCAATAATTAAAAATCTTAAACTTAATGATCTAAAAATAAAAGAAATAATTCAATTACAAGAAAAATTACATTTAACTTTTGGAAGAGATAGGAAAAAACTAGCAATAGGAATATATCCTCTAGAAAAAATAAAACTTCCAATAACATATAAGGCACTGGCACCAGATAAAATAAAGTTTTTACCTTTAGATGCAAATAAAGAAATGACTGGAGCACAAATCTTAAGACAGCATCCAGCTGGAACTAAATATGCAGATCTATTAAAAGGTGCTAAAGTTTATCCAATATTTCTTGATGCTAATAAACAGATATTAAGTATGCCTCCAATTATAAATTCAGAGCTTACTGGAAGAATAACAGAAAAGACAAAAGAAATATTTATTGAGTGTTCAGGATTTGATGAAGAAGTTCTAGAAAAATGTTTACATATAATTGTAACTGCAATCTCAGATATGGGTGGAGAAATTTATCAAATGCAAGTTGGTAATAAGTTAACTCCATCTTTAAAAACAGAAAAGATGAATCTTGATCTTAAATATGTAAAGAAAATATTAGGTGTAGATTTTAAAGCTAGTGAAGCAAAAGTTGCACTAGAAAAAATGGGTTATGGAGTAAAAGTAAAAACTAATATGCTTGAAGTAGAAATACCTTGTTATCGTGCAGACATTCTAGGAAAAATAGACTTAGTAGAAGACTTAGCAATAGGTTATGGTTATGAAAATTTCAAACCAACAATACCAAAAGTAGCTTCAACAGCAAAAGAGTTAGATATAAATGTTTTTGAAAGAAAATTAAGAAAGTTATTATCTGGCTTTGGATTATTAGAAATAAAAAATTATGAAATTATAAATTCAGTATTACAAACAAAACTAATTGATAACAAAGAAAAACCAGTAATGTTATTGAGTTCTGTTTCATCAGAATATAATTCAATGAGAACTTCATTAGCAGGTTCAATGTTAAACACATTAAAGTTCAATCTAAAGAATGAGCAAGAAGCTGCACTCTTCGAAATTGGAACTACATTCCATCATGATAAAAAACAAGAAACAAATATTAGAGAAGAAGAAAAGCTAGGAATAATAATTTCTAATAAGCATTCAAACTTTACAACAGTAAAAAGAATCCTAACAACATTAATGAAAGAATTAGATTTGAAATTTAATTTAAAGGAAATTCTTGACACATTATTTATAGAAGGAAGGGCTGGAACAATTTTTGTTAATAAAAAATCTTTAGGAAGAATTGGAGAAATTTCACCACAAATTCTTCTAAATTTAGAATTAAAGAATCCTTGCGCTTACATTGAGATTGATTTGGATAAGTTGTTGTGATTATTTCTGTGCTCTAAACACATTTATGTATTTATTTCTACTTTCATTATTTTCTTTAAGGATTTTAAATCCAGATAATTCTAAATTATGTTCAATTTCTTCTTTCTTGTATGCCGCTAGACGAGACATAAGAGATACTATAAACGTATTTTTGTTGATTTCTATATTATATTTTTTTATAAAATCATTTGCTGGCATTTGTCTTTTTAAATCATAAACTAAATGAATAATTGTTTCTGAATAAGTGCTTATCATTTCTTCAGGGGTTATTCTTTTTATATCTCTCAATAATAAAGTGCCTCCTTTTTTTAATGTAGTATAAGCATTTTTTAAACATTTCTTTATATCAACATGGTGTAAAGAATCATACATCATTATGAAATCAGCTTGATTTTTGTATTCTAAAATTGGTTCTTCAACATTCTGAACAAGATATTGAAGGTTCTTTAATTTTTTTCTTTGGTTTTGATATTCAATATTTACTGGATCAAGATCTAAACAAATAAATTTAGTTTTCTTTTCTTTTTTTGCCCAGTAATAGAATATATCTGTTACGCCTGTTGCAAACTCAATAAAAAGATCTTTATTATTAATATTAAATGTTTTAGAATTATTTATGAAGAATTTTCTTTTTGAATTAAATTCCATTCTTTCAAAAAAAGTCTTTTCTCGTAAAATAACATTTCTATATATCTTATCAAAAAGAGGATGTTCAAGTTCAGGAATTCTATCTTGTATCATTTTAGATTGTTATTGTTTTATAATTAAAGAAAAATATTCTATTTATAAACCTTTCTACGAATAACTACTAATAGGTAGTCAAAAGCGTCTCTTTTTCAATAATTTTTTAAAACATACTTCTTATTTAATATAAAATGACAATATTAATAGGCATAGATGAAGCTGGAAGGGGCCCTGTAATAGGTCCAATGGTTATGTGTGCGTTTGCAATTGAACAAAATAAAGAGGTTAATCTCCAAAATCTTGGTGTTAAAGATAGTAAGTTAATTCCTCCAATTAAAAGAGAGCAATTATTTGAAAATTTATCTGTGAACTTTCAATATACAATGAAATCAGTTACTGCAAAAGAAGTTGATGATGCATTAAATGATCCGGAATTAAATCTTAATTGGTTAGAAGCAATAACTTCTGCAAATCTTTGCAATGAATTAATAAAAAAGTTGGGGACTGATGATGTAAGAATAATTGTTGATTGTCCAAGCACTAATCCTGATGCTTATAAAGAATATTTTAGAAATAAACTAGATAATAAAGATATAGAGTTAATTGTTGAACATAAAGCAGATATGAATTATCTTGTTGTTGGTGCTGCATCTATTATTGCTAAGGTAACAAGAGATAGAACAATAACTAATTTGAAAAAAGAAATAGGAATTGATTTTGGAAGTGGTTACCCTTCTGATCCAAAAACAAAAGCATTTTTGGTTGCTAATTATGATAAGTATGATGTTTTTAGAAAGTCTTGGGCTTCATGGAAGAAAATTGCTAAAGCAAAAGATCAAAAGACACTTGGTGGTTTTTAGTATATGAAAATCTACGCAGACTTACATTTGCATTCTAGATTTAGCAGAGCAACAAGTAAAAACTTAACTATTGCAAATCTTGAAAAGTGGGCAAAAATAAAAGGTTTGAATCTTCTTGGAACTGGTGATTTTACACATCCAGAATGGATAAAAGAATTAAAAACAAATCTTACTGATAATGGTTCAGGAATATTTACTTCAAGTGGAGGAATGAACTTTGTTCTGCAAACAGAAGTTTCTCTTATTTATACTCAAGACGGAAGAGGAAGAAGAGTTCACGTTGTAATTCTTGCACCAAATTTTGATGCAGTTGACAAAATAACAAAATACCTTTTAACAAAAGGTAGGATTGATTATGATGGTCGACCAATATTTAAGATTCCTGCACATGAGTTTGTTTATGAAATGCAAAAAATAGACAAAGACATAGAAGTTATTCCTGCACATATCTGGACTCCTTGGTTTGGTGTGCTAGGAGAAAAAGGCGGGTTTAATTCTCTAAAGGAAGCTTTCAAAGATCAAACAAAAAATATTCATGCAATAGAAACAGGATTATCTAGTGATCCGCCAATGAACTGGAGAATAAAAGAATTAGATAACATTCAATTAATAAGTAATAGTGATTCACATAGTTTCTGGCCCTGGCGTATTGGAAGAGAAGCAAATATTCTTGAATTAAAAGAATTAACTTACAAAAATGTTCTAAAAGCAATAAGAACAGGAAAAGGGTTATTAGGAACAATAGAAGTTGATCCAAACTATGGAAAATATCATTTTACAGGTCATAGGGAATGTGGAATTTCAGTTTCACCAGAAGAGGCAAGAAAACTAAAAAATATTTGTCCTGTTTGCAAGAAGAAATTAACTGTTGGTGTTTTAGAAAGAGTTGAAGAAATAGCAACAAGACCGGAAGGAGAAAAACCAAAAAATGCAAAACATTTTCATTCACTAATTCCTTTATCAGAATTAATTTCAACTGTAGTTGGAAAAGCAGTTGCAACAAAAACTGTTTGGGTAATCTTTAACCAGTTCTTAGCAGTATTCAGAAACGAATTAAATATTTTATTAGAAGTGCCTTATGAAGAATTAGTAAAAATAGATCCAAAAATAGCTGATATTATATTAAAAAATAGAAATGGTGAAATAGAAGTTAAACCTGGCTATGATGGAGTTTATGGTGTTCCATTATTAGGTCAAAAAATCCCTGAAACTGCATTAAACCTCAATAAGAAGCTTTCTTGAGTGCAGAAGAATTTAGATGGTTCTTAGCATACTTTTATATAATATCCTTAATTCTTCTTTATTATGATTACTGAATTTACTCTTAAGGATTTTGAGTTAGCTAAAGATCTTATTGAGCAAGAGAAGGTTAGCCCTTTAACGCAAAACAATATGTTTTTTGCAGCTGTTTATTCTTTGCTGAGTGCAATGGAGAATTTTAACAGACAAATGTTACTGTGTAATTGGTTATACAAAAATAACTTTAATGATCCTTTAAATGTTATTAAAGATTCAGAGAATTTAAATAAGTTAGAAAGTTATAGCTCTCTTGGAAAAAATAAAAGAGAAAGAATAATTAAGTTATCTCATTTCTGGATTGATAATAATTTAACAACTCGAATAAAAGATGATCTTCATGGATCCAAACAGGATGTTTTTGAGATTAGAAAAGAATTAGATAAAGCTAAGGTTGGTTTAGGTTATAAGTGTGCTTCACTTTTTCTTAGGATGTGTGGTTATGATAATATCGCTCCAATAGATATGTGGACACTTGAATTCTTAAAACATAATAATGTTGAGATAAAAAAATGTTATACTATTGGTAGTGCAACTGAAATAGGTGGAGAAACTATTTCTTCTCGAGGAATAACTCCTAAAGATTATGTAAGTTATGAAGTTCCTCTCTTAGATTTTGCAAAAAAATATAGTGTTTCTATTGCATTAATGCAAGCAACAATTTATTTAACTAATTCCACTTGGAAGAATGCAACAGAACATACTCAACAAACTTTAGGTTTTTATGATTCATCAAAATCTTTCTCTATGTTCTTAGAAAAGGAATAATTATAATTCAATAAGAAATTAATTTTCTCTCTTAGGATGTTGGTTAAGGTATTTTTGAAATTTATTATAGCCAGTTAATATTGGTGCTTCTTCTAAGGGGATTGTTTGTTGTTGGAATTTACCTGTTTTCTCAAATAATCCTGGATTAGAAGCAATTATTTCTTTAACTATTTCTTCTGTGTTTAAATCTGATTCAATGTTAGCTTCACAGAGCTTTTTTATGTTACTAAAAACATATTCAACTGTTTTCGGATAGTATTTGTCTATTGATATTCCCTTAATTATTTTGAAAATTGTATATGTTGATCTCAATAATTTCTTTCTTTCCTCATATTGATTAGGAAGTATATCTTTTGCTTTACTTAGAAAGTAACTGTTAAGCATTTTAGTATTTTCTATGTTTTCTAATCTTTGTTCTTTTTTGCTTTCTCTTATTTCTTCTATTCCTTGTTTATACCATGAAATCTTGCTAGGATTGTAACTGGGCATAACTTTTTTAATTTCATTAACTGCTTTTGCATATTCTTTAGGGTACAAAGCGTTTTTAATATTAGAATTAAGTTCTGCTAGATCATCTATTGTAATATCTTTAGTATTATCAGTAATGGCCATATTACTTATAATGTTCCTTATTATTTATAAATCTTTCTATATTTGTTACTAGAAAGTAGTTAAAGCAATGTATTTTTTGCTTTATCTTTGAAAAATTCAATTTCACCATTGAGGTAAACTCCTTTATGTAACTCTACAGGCCGCCAATCATCCTTAACAAGCTCTGCATTCAACCAACTAGCTAAATCAAAGGCGTTTCCAACAGTTGCAGACAAGCAAATGATCTGCACATTAGGAATAATCTGCCTAAGCAAAGTAATAACAATCTCTAAAGTTGGGCCTCTAGAAGCATCATTCAGCAAATGAACTTCATCAATTACAACGGTTTTAACTCTATTAATCCAATTAATCTTATGTCTAAGCAAAGAATCAAGCTTTTCAGAAGTAGTAATAATTAAATCATAATTTTCAAGATAAGAATCAGATTTATCAAGATCACCAGAACTAACAGCAATTTTATAATCATGCAATTCATAGAGTTTCTTAAAATCATGATATTTCTCAGAAGCTAAAGCTCGAAGCGGAACAACATACAAAGTTTTGCCTTTCTCAACTGAGTTAAGAAAAGCCATCTCTGCAATCAGAGTTTTACCAGATGCAGTAGGAGTGCAAATAAGAAGATTTTTACTTTCAAATAAACCTGCATTAACAGCTTTTAATTGTCCTGGTCTTAACTCTTCTATTCTTCCAGAAAGATGAGAATAAACATTTGCAGGAAACTTAGATTTATGTTTAGTTAACTTCATACAATTAAAGAAAAATTAGTTATATATAAATTTGATTGTGGTTTGTCCAGTTGATATCCAAATCAAAATAAAAAAACCCACCAAAACCCAATTGCGTAATATGCAATGAACCCAATCAAGAATGCAGGGATAAATGGGATGCCTTCTTTTACAATAACAGATTGCACTTTTTTTAAAGAATATAATTTTTGTAATAGTTTAACTTGCAATTCATTAAGTCCTGTATTTTGCATACTGCAAACAAGAAATCTATCAAAATAAATACTCTCTTGTTCTAAGAATGCTAAGAAGTTAGCTGTTTCTTTTTTACTCATTTTTAATTTTTTAGCATTAGCTATTAATTTAGATTTAGAAGAAACTTTCATTAGTAATCTTAACAAATGAGTTGTGTCATTAAGTTTTGTCTTAGTGCAAAATATTTTTGCAAAAAAACCTTTTGTAAACTTAATATAATTAAGAGCAAGTTTATTTTCAAATTTATGTATACTAATAACCTTTTCAGTTCTTATCCTATATTCATGTAATGCTTCAGCAAGAAGATTTTTAACCTTTCTTTTAATGAAAACTTCCTTTATAACCCAATCTCCAATAGTGATCTTATTTGCTTTAATTTTCTTATGCATACAGCCTTTGTCTATAGCGTTAGCAAAAGCCCAAATATAAAACATTATTATTATGAAAAGTCCAAGCCCTCCTAAGGATAAAATTAAGTTAACATCTGATACAGCTATACTTAAGATAAATCCTAAAAATATTAAACATAGTGTAGTAATAAAAATGATGGATCTTTTTAATTTAAACACTTTATTTTTAGACTCTTTTTTAATTGCTTTAGAATAAACCTTTCTTTTCTTAATTGCAAGAATTATTGAAAATACTAAACCATAAATCGCGCCTGCAAGAGCGAAATTAATTATTAATAAAAACCATTCAGCATTTAGTAAGTAACTTATTATATTTGTATTACCAATTATTAAATTATAAACATTAGTTACATTAACACCAATTAGTGCGAGTAACCCCATAATTATCTTAGAATCTCCTCCGCCCCATTGACCAGTATAAAAGAATATTACTCCTAAAATAAAACCAAATACCACACCTGCTAAAGAATTTAATATTATCCAATAATCATTGCTCATAACACTTAATATTAGGTTAGCAATCACTGCTGTGAACAAGAAAGAATAGCTAAGCCAATCTGGAACCTCTCTTATTTTCAAATCAGTAATAGAGGCAATTAGGAGAACTGCTAAAACTAAAATAAAAAATCCGATATATATCATTCACTCACCTATAATATATAAATCATTAATAAACTTTATAAATTTTGTTGAATTCTTTATTTATTATGATTAATATATTAAAAAATATAGCAAGAATGGATATATTGAAAGAAAAGATGCTTCCAAAACATTTAGCTATAGCTACAAGAAGCTTATCTCTTTGTGAAAAACAAGAAAGCCGAAGAGAAATGATTGCTATTGAAAAAATAAAAAAGCTTATTGAAAATCAGGTTAAAATAAATATTCCTGTTATTTCTCTTCAATTAGATACTTCCACAGATAAAGATATAAAATTCTTAGATGAATTACTATCATATATTCTAGATAACCCTATAATTAAGGATAATAAGATTAGAATTATGTTTATTGGTAAATGGTTTGATTTCCCAGTTGCAATAACTGAGAATATGAAAAAAATAACAGAAGAAACAAAAGATTATGATAAATTTTTCTTAAACTTTTTGGTAAAATATGATGGTAAAGATGAAGTTATTTCAGCAATAAAACTATTAACAATAAAAGCAGTTAATAAACAAATTGATGCAGAGGAAATAACTCCTGAATCAATAAAAGAGTCTTTGTTTAGTTCATACTTTTTACCTCCGGATATAATAATTCAATGTGGTTATAAGTATTCTGGGGTTTTACTATGGGATTCACCTGGCGCAATAATTCATTTTACTAATAATAAACATTGGGCAACTTTTGACTTAAAAGAATTAGATTCTGCTTTAACTAAGTATAAAAAAGCTGTTGATGAAGAAAAAAGAATTTCTGCTTCTAAAGAGAATCAAGCATAAGGTATGTTCTTATGGCTTGTTTTTATCCCATATATCAAATAATAGTTCCATAAAAACCCTTTAATCTTTTCTATTCTGATTGCGAATCCTGCTTTTTTAAATAATTCTATTAATTCAGCTTTATTACTAATAATTTTTGGGTTTGGTATTACTTTGAAATAATCAACATACTCAATAAAACAAATTTTTCCTGATTCTGGAAGAATATCATTCATCTCTCTTAAGATTTTCTGAATATCTTGCACATAACCAATCATACCAACACTAAATATCATATCTACTTTAGGAACATTTGGATGTATTCTATTAATTATATGTTCATCATGAATAATTTCTACTTGATATTTATTTTCTTTTATTAATCTTTTATTAAGTATTTTAATATTCTTTTGGCTAAAGTCAACTGCATAAATTTTTCCACCTTCACCAATTTGATCAGCAAGAAAAGTTGTTAAGCTTCCTATTCCTGAACCAAATTCTAATATTTTTTTATTTTTGTAATCAGTAAAAATTGAGATTATTTTTCTTCTTATTGATTTTGGGAAGAAAACATTTTCAAAATAATAACTTAAGTGTGCAAAGTATTCATTAATTTTTATTGTAAATGAAGGATTATAGTATATATTTAACATTAAATAAATTGGTAGAGCAAAAATTATAAATCCTAATGCATATCTAAATAAGTAAAAACTATTTGGTTCTAAAATTAGCCAGGCAATAATAAACGCTAATATTAATAAGCCCACAACATAAGGCAAAAAGTTACCTAGTGGTGCTTTGAAACTTCTTTTTGTTTGATCTTTCTTTCTTAAAACTGGAACAGAAATAATTATTGCTAAATACATAAGTAAAGATAAGGGAATTAATATGCTAAGTAAAACTTTATATTGGCCTAATGAAATAAATACTAATATTATTCCTACTATTGTTTGGAAGAGAATTGCTTTATATGGTGTATTTTTCTTACTACTTATTTCTGAAAATTGTTCTATAAATAATTTATCTCTTGCCATAGCTAATAAAAGACGAGGAGTAGAGATTATATTACAAAATGCACTGCCAATAAAGATTATTAATATTCCTATAATAAAATATTTCAAATAACTACCTGCGAAAATTGCATTAATTAAGATATTAAATGAATTAGGATTATTAATAAGTTGTTCTATTGGTAATATTCCTAAAGAAATAACACCAACTAAAACACTTAATAAACCAACTATTATTGTGCTAATAATTAATGCTTTTGGTATAACCTTTCTTGCATTGTTTGTTTCTTCTGCAAGAAAACTTGCACTCTCCCAGCCAAAAAATGTTTCAGATATGAAAAATGCTCCAATAAATATTAAGAAAATATTTATATTCTTAATTGGGAAAATTATTTGTGGGTTAAATACTGGTAATGCTCCAACAATAAAAGCTACTATAACTCCTAAGGTTATTACTGCAAAAATATAAAGTAGAATAGAACTGTCTTTCATTCCTCTATACGTAATATAATTCATGAAGATAATAATTCCTATACAGATTAAAACAAAATATAAATTACTGAGTGTTGGGAAAGCAATTTTTAATGCTGCAACTATGAGTAGTGGGGTGTTAATTGTGTTTACAAGCCAAGTAGTCCATCCAATAATAAAACTAGGAAATCTTCCATAAGCCTTTTTACTAAATTCATAAACTCCTCCTGCATTTGGGTAAAGAGCTACAAGTTCACCAAAACATGAAGCAATATACAAACTTATTAAAAACATTATGACCCAAGAAATAATTCCTGCTGTGCCTGTAAAGCTTATAATAACTCCTGTTGTAAGAAATATTCCTGTTCCTAATAGAGAAGTAATAAGTAATGCAAATATTGTCAAAAACCCAATGTTCTTTTTTAATTCTGCCATATTATGATTCTAGTTTTTTTAATAGTTTAAGATTGATTAAAGAGTGTCCTGTCATTTCATCTGGCTTACCTAACTTTAGAAGTTTTAGTAAGGTTGGTGCAACATCTTTTAGTGAACCATTTCTTAACTTAAATTTCTCTCCTTTAATATTATTATTGATTAGGATGCATGGAACTTTATTAGTTGTGTGTGCAGTGTGTGGTTTCTTGTTATATCTCATTGTTTCACAATTACCATGATCTGCAATTAATAAAACAGAACCATCTTGAGATAAAACTTCCTCAGTAATATTTTTAATAAGTGGATCAAGTTTTTTAAGGGCGTTTTTTGTTGCTTTAAGAAGGCCTGTATGCCCGACCATATCGGGATTGGCAAAATTTAATACAATAAATTTATGTTCTTTTTTTTCTAAAGTTGTTATTAGCTTTTTAGTTATTCCTAATGCAGACATTTCTGGCTTTAAATTATAGGTAAGAACTTTTGGGCTATGAACTAAGATTCTATCTTCCTTTTTGTAAGGTGTTTCAATACCTCCATTAAAGAAAAAAGTTACATGTGGATATTTTTCTGTTTCAGCAACTCTTAATTGTTTTAATTTATTTTTTGCTACAATCTCTCCGATTGTGTTTTTAGGTATTCTTTGGTTGAATGCAGTAGGAAGATTTAAATGTCTATCATACATTGTTAAGCAAATGAAATTAGTTTTAACAAATTTTCTTCTAAATGAATGGAAATTCTTTTTTGTAAAAGCTTTTGTAATTTCTCGTGCACGATCACTTCTAAAGTTAAAAAATATTATTGTATCCTCTTTCTTAACAAGTCCCTCTTCATCAATAAGTGTTGGTTTAACAAATTCATCTGTTTCGCCTTGTTTGTAAGCATAATTTATTGCTTTAATTGGATGATCAATAAAATTTCTTCCTTTCCCATCGACAATTAATGAGTAAGCTTGGTTTTCTCTTTTCCATCTATTGTCTCTATCCATTCCATAAAATCTTCCTATTATTGAAGCTATTTTCCCTGTCTTATTTTTTTTGCAAAAGTTATGTAATTGTTTAATATATTTAATTGCAGATTTAGGGGGAGTATCTCTACCATCAAGAAAACAATGAATATGAACTTTTGTTATTTTATGTTGTTTAGCAAGTTTAATCAAAGCAAGTAAGTGATTAATATGGCTATGAATCCCCCCATCACTAAGTAAACCCATTAAATGCAATGCAGAATTATCTTTTTTTACTTTTCTCATTGCTTTATTTAATATTTGGTTCTTGAAAAATTTCTTATTTCTTATTTCTCTGTTTATGTGTGTTAAATCTGTGTCAATAACTCTGCCTGAACCAATAGTCATGTGCCCTACTTCAGAATTACCAATTTGACCTTTAGGTAATCCAACATATTTCTCAGAAGCATACAACTTTGAGTTAGGATATTCTTTAAGTAAAGAGCAATAAAAAGGCATTTTTGCAAGTTTTACAGCATTATATTTTTTAGAATTTCTTATGCCAAATCCATCTAAAATCATTAAAAGAACAGGTTTATCTATTTTTTTTGAGGTTTTTGTTTTTTTAGAAGCATTCTTAATTACTTTTTTCTTAAAAACCTTCTTTTTAGTAGTCATTCAACACTCAACCTCTTTATAGTATATATTTATTATATTATTTTATAAAGGTTGTTTTTTATAGTGTATATAAAACTAAATGAATTTAGATGTTGTCTTGGCAAACTATTTTCTGAATAATCGTAAAGGTTTCGAAAAATTAACAACTAGAGCTTTAAAGCATTGTTTATGCTCCTTTTGTATGAAACTCCTAACAATCTTAATATTCTTTTTAGTAATAACTAGTGTTTCTGCTTTAAACATTAGTAAAGATCAAGGTGAAGTAAGATTATATTTCTGTAATCATAATAATTGTAGTCAAGGTTTAATTTCTGAGTTAAATCAAAGTAGTAAGTTGGAATGTGCTTTTTATGATATGAATATTCCTAGTTTAGTTTCAGTAATAAAAACTAAAGATTATAACCTTGTTCTTGATAAAAAACTAGAAGAGGATAATTTATTTGAGAAAGCTTTTTATTTACAGCAAAGTGCATACATGCATCATAAATTTTGTATTATTGACAATAATAAAGTTTTAACTGGTTCTATGAATCCAACAAGATTTGGAACACAAAGAAATGATAATAATTTTATTTTAATAGAATCAGAGATTCTTGCACAAAATTATCGAAATGAATTAAATTATTTATTAGCAAAAGATTCTCCTAAGAATATAAATATATTTGCACTAAATGATTTTGTTATAGAAAATTATTTTTGTCCTAGAGAATGCAGCATAGGAATAAATCGGCTTCTAAAACTCATAAATCTTTCCAATAAAAGTATTCATGTTGCTGCATTCTCCCTTACCTCTGAAGAAATATTTCTTGCACTAATTGATGCTCATGAGCGAGGAGTAGAAGTTAATATTATTATGGAGAAAAGGATGATGAATTCTAAATCTTCTAAGTTTGAAATTTTAAAAACATATGGTATAAATATAATCTTTGATTTAAATCCTGGTTCAATGCACCATAAGTTCATTGTAATTGATAATGAGATTGTGCAATTTGGTAGTTTAAATTATTCTGAGAATGCAATCAAAAGAAATAATGAAAATATTTTGATAATTTACAATAATCAGATAGCCACTGCGTTTGTGCAGGAGTTTGAGCGGCTTTGGATAAAGTATAGTTAAAATGTCAAAAATAAATGTAAAAGGAACTGAAATAAATATTTTAAGCGTTGAGAATCATGATTACATTTCTTTAACTGATATGTTGAAAGCAAAAGATGGAGATTTTTTTATAAAAGATTGGCTTAGAAATAGAAATACACTAGAATTTCTTGGTATTTGGGAAAAACTGAATAATCAAAATTTTAATTGGGGCGAATTCGCCCTAATTAGAAATAAATCTGGTTTAAATAGCTTTAAGATTAGTGTTAAAGAATGGGTTAAAAGAACTAAAGCTATAGGGATTAGAGCAACAGCTGGCAAATATGGTGGAACTTATGCTCATAAAGACTTAGCCTTTGAATTTGGTATGTGGATTAGTGCTGAATTTAAAATTTATCTCATTAAAGAATTTCAAAGATTAAAAGAATATGAACAAAAGGAATTTGGGTGGGACATAAAAAGAAATCTTGCAAAAATTAATTATAAAATTCATACAAATGCCATAAAAGAAAATCTTATTCCTAAAGAATTATCAAAAGAAGAGATAAATTATATTTATGCAAATGAAGCGGATGTATTAAATATGGCTTTGTTCGGTAAGACTGCTAAAAATTGGCGAGAAAAAAATAAAAGAAAAAAAGGCAACTTAAGAGATTATGCAAATATTTCTCAACTTGTTTGCTTGTCTAACCTTGAAAATCTCAATGCTCATTTTATTGGTGAAGGTTTAAAACAATCTATGAGACTTGAAAAGTTAAATAAGATTGCAATTTCTCAAATGAAATTATTATCTGAAGAACATGTTTCTAAAGTACTAAAAACTGGAAAAAAGAAAATAAATAAAAAACTTAGTTAACTATTATCTTCAACTATCTTATCAATAGTTTCTGTTGTTATTCTTGGTTTGTATGGAAATCTATGTTTGCTATATTTAATTATTGACAGCAATATTTATATACTTATCTCCATTCTTGTTAATTATGATATTACCTCAATTTAAAGACTTGGCTTATGAGTATAATCCTTATCCTTCTATTGATAATTTAGTTATTGATGTTCCTAATCTTGGTGTTAAAGACTTAAAAAATGCATTATTCGGATATTTTGACTTTATAGCAAAATGGCCAAAAGCATATCTTGCATTGACAAGTGCTGCTGGAAAAGCTGGTGTTACTTTAGCAATAAACTATTTCAAAAAAGCAGACAATTATAGGTCTGCATCATTTTACCTTCTTTATTTTGGTGTTGCTTGGCTTGGTGCACAAACTTGTGATTCCTTAGTTAAGAATATTAAAAATGAAAAAGCTGCTAAAACATTATCAATAGCTATTCCAACAACACTTTTTGTTGGTTTAAATGTTCTTTTTAATGAATTAGCAGATGCTTCTAATCCTTATTTATCTTCTTTACCTTCCTTGACATCTGTATTTTATTTTAATGCAAGAAGTAAAAAGAATATTAATGAAAAAAATGAGTAATATTTACAATAAGAATAATATAGTTATCATTAAGTTTTTCTAATCTTTGCAACAAAGAACCCTTCACTATCATTGTCTTGAGGATAAATTCTTAAACATTTAGAAATATCTTTGTGAAACTTTAAATTTTGCCACTTAGTGAGTGCCGGACTTCTTTTTATTTTGAGTTCAATATCCATTAACTCTGCATTCTTGAAATTCTCTAACAGCCAAGTTACAATAGCTTCATTCTCTTCCGGTTCTTGAGTGCAGGTTGAATAAACCATTACTCCTCCTGATTTAAGAGCATTAAATCCTGTTTTTATTAAATTCTTTTGAATATGAGAAAATTTCTTAACAAGCCCTGGAGACCACATATCAAGAACTTTGAAACTCTTTCTAATAGTTCCTGTTCCCGAACAGGGTGCATCAACTAAAACTCTATCAAATTCAGGTTTATTATAATAAGCACCATTAAGATTAGTAATTACTCCATTAAAAACACCTAATTTTTGAAGATTAGCACCAAGAGCTTTAAGTCTTGCAAAACTAATATCATTTGCAATAAGAACTCCAGTATTATCCATATATTGTGCTATTTGAGAAGTTTTAGATCCTGGTGCAGCACACATATCAAGAACTTTCATTCCCTCATCAATATCCAATACAATTGCAGGTATCATAGATGCAGCTTCTTGCAAATAGAAATAACCTAGTTGGTGTTCAATCATATTTCCAAAGTCATATCTTTCTTTTTCTTTGTCTTCAACCCAGAATCCCACTTCACACCAAGGAATAGGAATTAGTTTTAGTTTCTTTTTTAATCTCTCAACTGCAACATCAAAATCAATCTTTAGAGTATTAAGACGAACACATCTACGTAGATAAGCAAAACTATACTCTACAAATTCATCATATCTATCACCAAGTAATTCTCTATAACGTTCTTCAAACTTCTTAGTAATTTTAATTTTTTTACTAATCGGATTCTGCTCTGGCTTTGTTCTGTTCGACATAAAGTGTTAGAAGTGTGTGTTGTTTAAAAATATTTAGCTATTATAAAGTTCTATTGCAATAACAAAATTGTTTTCTATGTAAGCTTGTACTTTGTTTAAATCATTTTTATTTGTAATTCCAATTAAAGATTTATTTGCTGGGTTAATTTCATATGCAATAAACTTTTCTAATTCTTCATTAGTAAATTTAAGTTTTACACATCTACTACCAATGAAACCTTTAACTTCTACTGTTTTAATTTCTAATTCAGAAGGAACAATTTTTCCTTTAGCAATATCTAGTTTTTGCCATTGGTCTGCTTCATGAGAGTAATATCTTTTCATATAAATAAGAATAAAAAATGCTCTTATAAAACTTGGTATTAAGAATGAATAAAAATAAGAAATAAATGCTCAATAAACACAATAATTAAAATTATTGGTCATTCAACAAAGTTGAATAAATAAAGATTTATTGGCACCGAAAAGCGGAATAAAAAATAAAAGAAACTAATTACTTTCTTGCTTTCTCTAGCTTACCACGAAGTAAAGCATTAAGTGACTGATCGTTAACTTTGATAACTCTCCATCTAACTCCGGGAATATCTCCTTTAGAACGACCCATCGCACCACCAATACATTCAATTACAACTTCATCGTGTTCATCAACTAATTTAGTTGCACCATCACCTGGAAGAAATGCAGTAATTTGTTTACCATTCTTTACAAGTTGGACTCTAACACATTTTCTCATTGCTGAGTTTGGTTGTTTTGCTTCTAATTGAACTTTAGAAAGGACAATACCTGAAGCTTGAGATGATCCTTTTAGAGGATCTGCTTTGATTTTTAGATTAAGTGTTTTCTTAACAAACCACTTATTAGCCCAAAGACCTTTTTTTCTTCTTTTCTGCAGTTTTTTAGCTGCATTAATACCTTTTGATTTTTTTACCATATTAAACACCACGAACCATATTTTATTTATAAATTTAACTTTTATTCTTATGCGCTTTTGCTAATTTTCTATATTACTTTAATTTCTTTAACTTCAGGAAAATACTTTTGCACAATAGATTCTGTATTTCTAAGATTTTGTGCTCTTATACCTATAATCATTCCATTAGTTCTCATATCTTTACCTTTAATAGTCATTATACCTTCATCCATTTGGATATCATTAATTTTTAAAGGGTAGATAAGATTAGTAATAAATTGCATGACATTAGGACTAAATTCAACAATTCTTATTTTCTGACCAATTTTTGCTTCAACTTTTTTAACATTAAGGTTGTCTTTTCCTAATGCTCTTCTAATTTGGCCCGGCATAACAATAAACAACATTTTTTCTTGGTTTTCAAAACAATCTTTGAGTGTTGTTCTTGTTACAGCTTCAAATAATGCTCTTCTTTGAATAGCTTTAATGTCATAAACTGTACCCATTTTATTGTTTTTTTACCCCAACAACAGAAACATGGAATGGTTTTTTACAAAAAGTTCCAAGTTCTTCATTAGTCATATCAACATTAATAATCTCAACAGAAGAAACTTTTGCAAATTTTTCAATATCTTCTTTTAAGTTTTCTTTACAGTTTTTAGATAGAAATATCTTTTCTATTAAGCCATTCTTTAGTTTTTTAATAACTACTTTTGAACCAAGAATAGTTTTTCCTTCATTAATTAATTTTCTTATTTCTTCCATTTTTGTTTACCTCCAGTATAGAACCTTCTCTAAACTTTTTTAACTTTTGTTACAAGACCAGGAAGACCTGTCCCAATTGGGATTACCTGATTCATCATAACATTCTCTATAACACTATAAAGAGGGTCATTAGCTCCAACAAGCCCTGCATTAATTAAATGTGGAATTGGTGTTTCAAATGAAACTCTAGCAAGCACACTTGGTTTATCTTTAACAACACCATATCTGTTAATTCCTCTAAGTTTACCACCCATAGTGATCGTGTCTGAAACAAGCATTATGTGTCTTATATCAACATTTAATCCTTGTGATTCAATTACTGCTTCTATTTCATTAATTACAGATTGTCTTGCAGCTTCAATACCAAAAATCGCTTCAACTTTATGAATATTATTAGATATTGTTCTTGTTTTATCAACAAATCCAAGAGCCAAAACATCAGCTAAGTTATCACCTGAAGCCATAATAATATATTCTTTCTCTTTTTTAATTGGAAGAACTTGTGAAATTCCTTTTATTCCGCCGATAAAAACTTCTTTTATTTTTTCCTTTAGTTTATATAAATTATTAACATCAAAGTTTTTAGAAGTTTGTTTAACAGAAATACTATCGTCTTTATTTAATTTAAAAGAAAAACCTCTTGTTCCTTTACTTAAGTTTTTAACAATATTTTTCATATCAAGTTCAGAAACCTTAACTTTTTCTGCATTCAGTAAGATTGTCATAGTGAATTCAGCAACATTAATAATAATTTCTTTTAAGTATTCTTTAAGTTGCCTTTCTTTTATTTTTTCTGCTGCAATCTTAAGATCCTTTCCTTCTGAGTAAGGTTTATTAAGATAAATTGTTAAAATTTCAGTTGAATTCTTTTTTCTTGTATCAAGAATTTCAATAATTCTAGGAAGACCAGTAGTAACATTCATCTCTGCAACACCTGCAAAGTGAAATGTATTTAGGGTCATCTGTGTTCCTGGTTCACCAATAGACTCTGCAGCAACAAGACCAACAGCTTCTCCGGGGTCTGCTAAGGAAGTTTGGTATTCTTCTTTAACTTTTCCAAGAACCTTAGTAATAAAAGTTTTACTTGCATTGCTAGGCATATTGAATTTTATTTCTTCAATAAGAGATTCAGGAATAAACTTTTCATAATCTTTAAGAGCTTCATTTAGTTTTTTATTTTCCATCTTTTATCCTCACTTACCTGACTTTTTTGTTTCTAAATCAATAATATGTTTAACATTAATTTTTCCGCCTTCACTTCTTGAAACATCAATTCCATCTTCACCGTATTTGAATTGAACTATTCTTTTTGCAGCATCTCTAACAGTATTATCATATTCTACTCTAAGATCTTGCATTGAGTTAGCTAGTCTTCTGTAAAGATAACCGGATTTAGGTGTTCTTAATGCAGTATCCATCAGGGCATCTCTACCAGTCATTGCCATAAAAAAGAATTCATATGGTTTTAATCCTGATTTAAAACTTTCTTTAATAAATCCTCTAGCAGATGGGCCTAAATCTCCTTTCTTAAAACATGAAAGGGTTCTACCTTTGTAACCTTTATTAATTCGCCCTCCTCTCAATGCTTGTTGACCTACGCAACCAGCCATCTGAGCTAACTGAATTAAATTACCTTTTGCTCCTGATTTAATCATAACCATTAATGATGTATCATGATTAACGTTAATTTGGATTAATTTACCAATCTCATTTCTAGCAAGATTTAATCTTTCAAGAATTCTAAGTTCTAGAGTTTCTTCAAGTTCTCTTCCTGGAAGATTTTCTAATGTTCCATTATCAAATTGTTTTATCAATTTGTTAACAGCTTTATACGATTCAGTTTTTATTTCTTCAATCTTTTGTGTTGCTTCAGCAGGAATATCTAAATCTGATAAAAAGAAAGATAAACCATATCTTGTTAAGATTTCATTACCAAGTCTATACATATTTCCTAATATTTCTACTCCTTTATCAGGCCCATACTCTTTGTAAAGATTTCTAAGAAGTAAACCTGAACCTTCACCAAGATTATTCTGGTCAAGTATTCCTTCAAGTTTACCATTTGTTATATGAACTTCATCTTTAGCTTTATTTCTACCAATAAAATTAAAATCCTTAGGAATAAGAACAGAAAACAATTCTTCTCCTTTTATTCTACTTTTTTTAGGAAGATTACTAAAATCAGTCACACCTATTCTAAATAATATATCAATTGCTTCTTTTCTATCAAAACTTAAACTTTTTGTTAGAACATAATTACCAGCAACACTATCTTGGTTGCAACCAATAACAGATAAACCATATCTTGGTGAGATAATTTGTGTTTGAACTTGTAGTAAAATTTCTGCTTCTGATCTCGCTTCTGGTGTTTGAGGAATATGAAGATTCATTTCATCACCGTCAAAATCTGCGTTGTAAGGATTACAAACAGCCGGATTTAATCTTAAAGTTAAACCTGGTAAAACTTTAATTTTATGAGCCATCATTCCCATTCTGTGAAGTGAAGGTTGTCTATTAAATAAGGCAATATCTCCATCCATTAAATGTCTTTCAACAGTAAATCCCGGTTCTAATTCTTCAAGAATTTGTTCTTTGTTGTCATCACCAATCTTTTTTCTTCTTCCATCTGGTCGAACAACATAATTTGCACCTGGATATTCTTTAGGTCCTTTCTCAACAAACTTTTTTAAATAATCCGCATTCCATTTTGTAACTTTTTCTGGCACAGTAAGTTTTTGAGCCATTACTGATGGAACCCCGACTTCGTTAAGTTCTAATTTAGGATCTGGACTAATAACTGATCTTGCAGAATAATTAGTTCTTTTACCAACAAGGTTGTATCTAATTCTTCCTTCTTTAGATTTTATTCTTGCAGTCAATGTTTTTAATGGTTGACCACTTCTATGTCTAGCTGGAGGAAGTTGTGCAACATTGTTATCAAAGAAAGTTGTAACGTGATATTGTAATAAATCCCAAAGGTCTTCAATAATAATTTCTGGTGCACCTGCATTAATATTCTCAAATAATCTTTGATTAATTCTAACAATGTCCCCTAATTTATGAGTAAGGTCATCTTCACTTCTTTCTCCTGATTGCAAAGTAATAGATGGTCTCATTGTTACAGGAGGAATAGCTAATATTGTTAAGACAAGCCATTCTGGTCTTGCAAATTGAGGATTAATACCAAATAAAGGTAAATCTGCGTCAGGGATTTTTTCAAGTCTTGCTCTAACATCAATAGGATTTAATCTTTTTTCATCTTCTAAAAAAGTAGTCGGTTTTTCAAGTTTAATCTTTTTTTGTTTAGTCTCACAATGAGGACATTTACTTATTGTTTTAAGATCAAGAATAATTTTCTTAATTAATGTCATTCTTGCAACTAATCCTTGCTTTAACTCTATTCTATCAAGATCTTCTTTTATTTTTCTTACATCCGATTTTGAAATAAGAATGTGCCCACATGAACTACAAGTGCATCTTAATAAATTATAGACTATTGTAATAAATGAAATATGAATAACTGGTCTTGCTAATTCAATATAACCAAAATGTCCAAGACATTCTTTTAGTCTTCCACCACAAGTTTTACATTTAAGGCCAGGATCAATAACACCCATTCTTATGTCCATAAGTCCTCCATCAACAGGATAACCTTCCTTATCATAGAGTTCAGGAGTTACAACTTTTGCTGTTGTTATTTCCTTAATGTTTTTAGGACTCATGATCCCGAACTGAATATTATTTATTTTTTTATAAGCATATCTTTCCATCATAACACCTTAATATTTTGTCTTGAGCTTCAACATAGGATTGATCATCAAGCTTTTTATTTCATCTAAAAATAATTTGAAAGCATAACTTATTTCAACATCTGAAATTTTTATTGTTTCACCACAAAGTGGACAATAAGAAGTGTTCTTTCTTGTGTCTACAACTGCTATTGAACCACAGCTTTCACAAATTGGAACTAATGTTGCATCACTGTTAAATCTTTCTTTAAGTAATAGGGCTGCACCATGTGCAACAAATGTATCTTTCTCCATCTCTCCTAATCTAAGTCCACCTTCTTTTGCTCTACCTTCAGTTGGTTGTCTTGTAAGCAGTTGGATTGGGCCAGTTGCTCTACTTTGAATTTTATTTGCAACTTGATGTTTTAATTTAAGATAGTAAATATTACCTACGAATATTCTTGCTTTAATTTTCTTACCTGTTCTTCCATCATACATAACTTCAGTGCCATTGTCTCTTAATCCGAGATTTTTTAATTCTTTTCTTAGATCTTCTTCTTTTTCAGAACTAAAACTTGTCCCTTCTATAAATCTACCATTGAATCCTCCAATTTTTCCACCTAAAATTTCAATTAGGTGTGAAACAGTCATTCTTTTTGGAACTCCTTGTGGATTAAAAATAATATCTGGAACAATTCCTGATTCAGAAAATGGCATATCTTCTTGAGGAACAATTAAACCAATAACTCCTTTTTGTCCATGTCTTGAAGTAAACTTATCTCCAATCTCAGGAATTCTCTGGTTTCTTATTCTAACTTGAACAAGTTTATTACCTTCTGTATTTTCTGTAAGAACAACAAAATCAATTATTCCTTTTTCACCATATTTCATAGCTACGCTTGATTCTCTTGTCATATTTGTTGTTAAATTATATTCATCAGCACCACTTAAAAATCTTGGTGGGCTAGTTCTACCAACTATAACATCATCTTCTTTAACACTAGATTCAGTATAAATAACTCCATCATCTTCTAGTAATCTATAATCATGTTCAGATTTGTAACCTTTAACTTCTTTATCTGGAATACAGATTTGGTCAACTAATCCTCCGCTATATCTTAATTCTTCCGCAATTGTTGGTCTATAATAAGTTGATCTTCCAAGACCTCTATCAATAGAACCTTTATTTAAAATTATTGCATCTTCCATGTTATATCCTTCATAAGTCATAACAGCAATTGTAAAGTTTTGTCCAGAAGGATGTTTATGATATTCAGAAACATCATACATTAAAGTTGTAGTTATAGGAACTTGAGGAGTATGTAAGATATTTACATCCATATCCATTCTATTTAAATAATTAGCAGCATAAAATCCAAGGCCTTGTTTTTGGTTTTTTGCACCTTGTAAAAATCTAACACCCTGAATATTGTGTCCAAATGGAACAAGATTTGAAATTAATCCCATTATATCTACTGGGTTAATTTCTAAATGAGTATGTTCTGGTGTTAAATCTAATTCGTCAAATGCAATTAGAGTATTCTCTTCTTCAGCAGAATCAAGATATTCAACTATTCCTTGTTTAACAAGGTCAGTGAAAATAAGTTCATTCTTTTTAAGCTGTTCAAGATGCCTTTTTGTAAGTAAAGATTTACCATCTTTAACAATAATTAATGGTCTAATTGCTCTACCTTTTGAAGTTTCTACCCAAACTTGGTCAACTTCTTTATCATAAAATATATTTAATCCACTAAGAATTTTTCCAATTCTTCTTTCTGAAAGAAATTTATCCATAAATTCTTGAGCATTATCTACTTGTCCAATATATTTGCTATTTATAAAAACATCACTCATTTTTTTAACCTCATGATTATTATACTTAATCTAAATTAGGGCTAATTTCAAGCCCTAATTCAATAAGTTTTTTTGTTAATTCTTTTGGGTCGCTTCCCTGACTTACAGAACATAGTAATGCCAGGTTTTTCTTTAATCCAATATTTGATCCTTCTGGTGTTTCACTTGTACAAATTCTTCCTAAGTGTGTACAATGTAAAGCTCTTGCTTCAAAATTTTCTTGACTTGCACTCAAAGGACTAACTACCCTTTGTAATTGTGAAATCATTTGTAAAAAGTTAAGTCTTTCAATTCTCTGTGAAATCCCTTTTCTTCCGCCAATCCAATTACCTGTTGCCATTGCACTCTTAATTCTTTGAGTAAGAAGTTTCTCTCTAATTATAACTCTAATACTTGGGAATTTACCTCTCTTAACAATTCTTTGGAAGTTATAAAGCATATCTCCAATTAATACTTTGATATTAACTCTCAGTAAATCTGCAAGTGAATCGCTACCTAATTTTAGCCTTTTGTTTGCATAATGATCTCTATCATCAATTCCAATTTTCTCACTTGAAACAAGAATAAATTTCTTAACCATCTTACAAAGATTCTCTGCTTTAGATAAACTTTTATCTTTGCCAATACCTAAGTTTGGTAAAAGATATTTATTTAATATTTCTTGTGTTCTTTCAATTCTTATTTCTTTTGATTGAGATATTCCTATTTTTTTTGAAATATAATCTAATGCTTCTTCTTCATTTTTAATGTCAACACATTCAAATAAGTTAATAAATACAGATGGGTCTTCACCAAGATTAATATTCTTCATTATTTCTTCGTCTTTAACCATTCCCAATGCTTTAATAATTGCAATAACTGGAACTCTTTTAACTCTTGTAAAAGTAAGATAAACAATTCCGTCTTTTAATTTTTCAATAGTGTGCGGGATTTTATATGAGCCTGCTTCACTAAAGATTTTACCAACATATTTTGAAATTCCTAATTTTTCTTTACTAATAAGAAGTTTGTTAGGTGCAAGATCTTCAACTTTAACAATTGTTTTTTCTGAACCATTAATGATAAAATATCCTCCTGGGTCATCTGGGTCTTCACCTTTTTCAACAAGTTTTTCTTTAGGTAATTCAAATATATTGCAATTTTTTGATTTTACCATAATTGGAAGTTTACCAATTTGTATTTGGAAACTTTCTCTTTGAATACCATTAATATGTGAACTAACTTCTAAGAAAATAGGTGCAGCATAAGTTAAATTTCTTAATCTAGCTTCAACAGGAAAAATTTTCCTTCTTGAACCATCAGCTTCAATTATTTGTGGTTTTTCAACCCAAATTTTATCAAACCTTATTTTGAATTCATCTACATTTGGTGGGACAATAGTTGGTTCAACTTCTTTATTCTCCTCAATAATTTGTTGAAGTTCATGATCAATAAAGTTATTGAATGATTCTAAATCAAACTCAACAAATCCTTTTTCTTTAAAGTAACTTTTTATTAATATTTTAGTATCAAGTTCTGGTTTATTCATTTATAACCCCTCTATAAAAAACTGATTTTCCTGCTGTTGGACTAATTCTTTCTATTTTAATAATATCGCTTACTTTTACTTTAAGATGTCTGATTGCAGGGTCAGTTAGCATTATTTTTGGTAATTCTTTGATTGTTATGTGATATTTTTCAAGAAGCTTATCTTTTTCTTTCTCTGTAAGAAGAGTATGTTTAGGAACAAGAATATGTTTTGTTACATCAAAGTCACTTTCAACAAATTTAGATTTTATTTTCTTAACTCTTTTTTTCGGTTCAGCTTTCTTTTTAACAACTTTAACAGCTTTTTTTACTGGTTTAGAAGTTTTTGTTTTTTTAGTGTTTACCATCTTTTTATCCCCTTAATTTAAGTTATTAAAATCCCCTTATAGGTTGTTTTGGATTTGTTGAGCATTTTCAAATCCTTTTATAGGCTGTACGGGATCCGAAGCAAAACTTTGTTTTGCGTGGTGCCAATAATCTTTGATTATTGAGCATTTTCAAATCCTTTTATAGGCTGTACGGGATTTGAACCCGCGACCCTCCGCTTAAAAGGCGGATGCTCTGCCGAACTGAGCTAACAGCCTATTACTGTTTTGATAATAAACGCCCTGACCGGGATCCGTAGAGCTTTTGCTCGAGGTGCCAATAAACGAAGTTTATTGAGTATCTCTGAATCTTGGTCTGGGTAATTTGTAATATTAAAACGCCCTGACCGGGATTTGAACCCGGGTCGCAGCCGCGACAGGGCTGCATGATAGGCCGGACTACACTATCAAGGCATATTGTCTGCATAACTCTAACTATATCGTTCTATCTCAATGCAATATTTTTATGAGAAACTTTGGGATATAAAAGAGAGTAATGCCATTTTAATTTTAGTTTGCAACCTTTATATAATTGGTTGAGGTAATTATATTTTAAGGAACGCCAAACCATTTAAAAACGTTTTGGTTTTTAGGGCTTCTATTCATTGAATTTTGGGGTTTGGGAAATTTTGCTTCTTTTCTGAAAATTTTTCAGAAAAAAGTACTCAAATGTTTTGAATAGCAGCTTTTTTCTTAGTATTATGAAAAAATACTTAGTTTTAATATTAATTATAGTATTATTGACAATTTCTCAAGTTGATGCCTTATTCATTAATGAAATAATGCCTAATTCTATTGGTGATGATAATAATCAAGAATATATTGAAATATTTGGTTCAAATAATTTGTCAGAATTTACTATTGGTGATTCTTCATCAAATGATTCATTGAATCTTTTGCAATTTTGTGATGAGTGTAATTATTCTTTAATTGTTGAAGAAGGATTTGATTATTCTGGGCTTAATTGTTCTGTATTTTCTGTTGGGGCAACAATTGGTAATAATCTTGGCAATACTCAAGATAGTGTTTATCTTTATAATAATGGTTTTATTGTTGATTCTGTGAGTTATGATTATACTATTGAAGGTTTATCTTATAATTTTTTTAATAATTATTGGAATTATACCGAACCCACACCTTGTTTTGAAAATTTTATTTATTTTTCTGAGGACAATTCTACTTCAAATGAAACAATTAATCAAAGTGATAATTCAACAATAAACAACACTGATTTGTGCAATGTTTCTATCTCAATTGAAATAAAAGATAATCAAAAGTTTTTTACGTCTGGCGAAGCAATAAAATTTAATAATCAACTTTCTGATGATAATTATAATTACACAATAACATATTGGGTTGAAGATTATTTTAATTCTACTTTAAAAGATCCTGTTGAAACTGCCAATCTTAATCAAAAACAATGGACTCCAAATATTGATTCTAAATATGAAATAGCGAAAGTTAAAAATAATCTTTCTTTTATTAATTGTTCTAATGAGAACAATAAAACTTATTCTGAAACAATTGTATTTATTGTCAATGATAATCAACAAGATAGTGTAAATGAGGAATCAACTGTTGAGTTTGATATTCCTAAGATAACTTCTAATTATGTTAGTGTTGCAGGAGAATTATATAAGGGTAATACAAATAAAAGAGTTTTTTCTTTTTACTTCCAATGTAAAAATGAAAATAAAAAAACAAAGAAATCTCCTGAACTAAAAATTTATCTCAATAAAAAATTTTCTTCACAAGAATTTTCCTATAAACTTCCAATTAAAGATCAATTAGATGTTTGTTATTCTGCCCCTAAGATTTCTTATTCTGGTCTTGATCTTGGAGGAGAAATTGATGTTGAAGAATTTAAAAGAAGAGTAACAGATGTTGAAACAGAGTTAGAAGTTGATGATGAACTCAATAATGTTAATAAAGATAATGAAACTGGTCTTGATAAAAATATAAGAATTTTTACTTATTCAAGCAATAACAATCCATTGCAAATAAATTCTAATTTTATTGCAATTAGTCAAGAATTATTTCTAAATAAAAGTAAGAATAATTCTGATGCAAATAAAAATATTTCACAAAAAATTACGGGCTACACAACTAACGGAAGTATTCTGGGTAGCGGTTTTTCTTTTATTAATTTAGTTGTAATTGCATTATTGATTGCTGTAATCAGCCTTATTTTATTTAAGAAATGGTAATTATTGTTTTTTAAATTAATATACTAATATCCACAATAAGCTTTTTAATTAGTCTCTTACTTATAAATAAACTTAAAAAAAATAGTAACCTTTAAATACTTGTTTTTAAACTTTATGTGTTACAATAAGGATTGTTTTTGATAATTAACCTTATTTGGGGTTTAGGGATTTATTATGATTGAAAAATATAATGAAATATTTAATGAAGTATTAGGTAAAATAAAACCAGAGAAAAGATATGTTGACACTTTCTTATCAGAAGTAAATAGGATTATATCTTGGTTTAATACTGCAATTAGATCTGAAAATGTAGTTGCTGAATGTACCTTAGGCGGTAGTGTTGCAAAAGGAAGTTTTCTTAAAAATGATCATGATGTAGATCTTTTTGTTAAGTTTAGTAAAGAATACAATTCTAAGGAGCTTGCTACTTTTCTTGAACATTTAATTTTATTAGTTTCTAAAAAACTTAATTTTAAATATAAAAAAGTTCATGGTTCAAGGGATTATTTCCAATTTGAATATAGAGAAATAAAGTTTGAGGTAGTGCCGGTTCTTAAAATATTTAATGTTGCTGAAGCAGAAAACATAACTGATGCAAGTCCATTACATGTTGGTTTTATAAAAAAACAAATTTCTAAAAAACCTAAACTTGCTGATCAAATAAGATTAACAAAACAATTTTGTAAATCTGTTGGGGTTTATGGTGCTGAAAGTTATATTAAAGGTCTTAGTGGCCATTCCCTTGATTTGTTAACTTGTTTTTATGGTTCTTTTATTAATTTTGCTTCTTCAACAAAATATTGGAATGATAAAGTTATTATTGATGTTGAAGGAAAATTAAAAGAACCATTAAAGGATCTTAATCCTGCTAAAACAAAAAGCCCAATAATATTAGTTGATCCTGTTGATAATTCAAGAAATGCAACTGCTGCTTTAAGTAAAGAGAAGTTTGAACTTTTGAAAGTTAAAGCTCAAGAATTTATTAATAATCCTAGTATTGAATTTTTTAAAGTAAAAAAGTTAGATCTTAAAGAAGTTAAAAATGATTATAAAAAAGAGTGGGGTATATTTTTCTCAATAGAACCTATTACTAATAATAGTCAAGATATACAAGGAACTGCAATACTTAAGGCTCAAGAATTTATTGCAAGAAATTTAAAAAGTAATGATTTTAAGATAATAAAAAAAGGTTTTGATTTTGATCATATGTACTTTATTATTAAAAAAGAAGTCTTAAGCGATTATGTTCTTCATAGAGGTCCACCAAAAAGACAAAGAAATGATTGCAAAGAATTTGTTGCTAAATATAAGGGTAGGAAAAAAGTTTTTGATAAAGACCATAGATTATATGTAAGAATAAAAAGAAAGTTTAATGAACCTTTAAGTTTAGTAAAAAAATTGATTACTGATGAATATGTTACTTCTAGAGTTAAAAAGACTAAACTGCTTGCGAGAGTAAGATGATTACTGAATTAATTTATGTTGCATTATTGACATTAATTCCAACATTAGAATTAAGAGCAGGAATTCCTTATGGATTTATTGCTTTAAGTTCTATTCCTTATGCTTGGGTTTATGTTTTTATTGTCGCTGTTCTGACAAATATCTTGCTTGGGCCAATAATTTATTTTATTCTTGATAAGTTTGTTCATTTAATAAGAAGAATTAAATTTATTGATAAAATCTATATAAAAAAAGTTTCTCATATTCATGAAAAAATATTTCCTAAAACAGAGTTATATGGGGATATTGCCTTATCGTTATTTATTGCTATTCCTTTACCTGGAACTGGTAGTTATACTGGTGCGCTTGCTGCATATATTCTTGGAATAAAACCAAAAAGGTTCTTCTGGATAAATTTACTCGGTGTTGTGATTGCAGGGATTATTGTAACTATTATTATGTTATCTGGGTCAGAATTATTTTCATTGTTAATAAAAACTTTTTTTTAGTTTGTATAATAGTTTAAAAAATTATGAGGTATTGAATTAAAATGAAAAAAATAACAACTATGTTCTTAATAATTATATTATTGTTGCTATCTGGTTGCACAACTAGTAAAACTGCAATCATTGAAACAAATTATGGTGATATTGAAATAAAACTCTATGAAGATAAAACGCCAATTACCACTAAAAATTTTATTGATTTAGCTGAAAGCGGATTTTATGATGGATTAATATTTCATAGAATTGTTCCAGGTTTTGTAATTCAAGGTGGTTGTCCAAATGGTGATGGAACAGGTGGCCCAGGTTATACTATTGTAGATGAGTTTGATGATGAACTAAGTCATGATGCAGTAGGAATACTTTCAATGGCTAATGCTGGACCAAACACTGGTGGAAGTCAGTTTTTTATAACATTATCTCCTCAATCACAATTAGATAACAGACACACTGTTTTTGGTGAAGTTACTAAAGGTATTGAAGTTGTAAAAGAAATAGGTAGTGTTGCTACTGGTTCTATGAACAAACCACTACAATCTGTTGTGATTAAAACAATAAGAATAAAATAATTTTTTTTAAGTAAGTATCAATAAACATAATCAATGTTTATTGAGTATTTACATATTTTCTACTGCTTTTTGAATAGCTGGTAGAATTGCTTCTATTTCAGATTTACTCATACGTCCTAATTTACTAAATCTATAATTTTCAGAAGCATCTTTGTTTTCTCTTGAAATCTGAAGTTTTTTCTCACCTTCATTGTAAGACATTACACTAACTGTTATTCTTGTAGATTCAATGTCTTTACTTTCTGAAAATATTTGTTTATCTAAACTTTTGTCAAATGGCATTTTAATTTAAACCCCCTTATAATATATAGTATAATATATTATTTTATATATACTTATAATATTATTTATAAATGTTTGTATGGTTTTATGAAATTTAAAGGTTTAATGGTGCCTTCAAATCAATGTCTTTTGAAGTCTTTTAAGAACTCTTTAAGCTCCGCTGCACCCTCTTCCATCCTGAGCTTATAATCTAGGTTATCTCTTTTAATTGAGATATTTGAGGTGTTTTCTCTTATATAGGGCGGATTGATTTTTAATGTTTCTTTATTATATCTTTCTAATTCTGTTTTTCTAATATTCATATATATTGATATGGGAGTATCATATTGAACAAATTTCTTAATTAACTCATGAGCTCTAGTGTAAGACATTCCTTTCTTAATTTTAAGAATAAGGTTTGATAATATGTCAATGTGTCTTACATAAGATTTACCCATATCTTTGTAGAATGTTTTTAATTGATTTTTTTCATTGATGTTGATTTTAATATCTACAACTTTTAGTTTATTAATGTCGGCTGATTCCAATGCATCCAATGATTCTTCTTGAATATTTTCAATATCTTCACACATCTTTTCAAATTTGTCTTCACTATCTTGATCTAATACTAAGTTTTCATTTTTTTCTTCAAGAATTTTTTCTAAACTACTTTTTTCTGTTTCAAGATGAGATAATGTTCTGTTTGCAGTTTCTACACTTTTTTGAGTTCTTTCTAATTTTTGCAATATATACTTTGCTTTTTGTTTGTCATTTGTCAGTTCACTTTGGTAATCTTTTGTAAGATTATTTGCTCTTTCAAGTTCATGTTTTAATCCTTCTTTTGTTTCTTTTAAAGAATTAAGTGTTTCTCTTTCAAATAAACTATCATATAACTCGTCATGTTTTTCAAAATTATTAAAAAACTTATATAAGCCTAACTTAAATTTTTCACTAAAGCAAAAATTCTCTTCTAATTTCCCTTCTTCAATAAAAGGTTTCATTAATTCATTATATTGTGTTTTTTCTTCTTGTGCTAGTGTTTCTAGTTTTTTAATTAATGTGTTATTATAATTTTCTTTTAGTGTTACTTTGTTTTCATTTAGGTATTGTTTTATGTCTTCTCCACTCAAGATAATTTGTTTAAGATATTCCTTTGCAGTAAAGTCATGACCTATTTTTTTGATAACTTTAATATTTTGTATTATGTTATCAAATTCCTGGCTACTAAAAGAATAATTCTTTTCAGTTAAAACTTCTTCCAGTGTTTTCTCTTCATTAAGTTTTATTTGTTTATCTTTTTCTTTTTCCATAACCTAAGAAATATTGTTGGGTAATAAATAAGTATCTGAAGTTTTTTCGGAATATTTATGGTATTCTCGGAAGAAAGGGTTAGAAAATGATTTTTATTAAATTACTAAAGAAATGAAATCCATCAAATCCGGGTATTGGTAGCATATTAAATATAAATAAGAAAAGATTTACTTTTTTTGTTAAGATTAACATAAACATTGTTTTTCTTTTTATTTGTAATTTTTTACGTTTAGCATAAACAAAATATAAACTTACTAATCCAAATATTAATAAATTAACTCCTGGACCTGCAAAAGCAATAAATACAGATTGCAAATGTGTTGCGCTAGCGCTGAAACTAACATATGCGGGAACTAAAAATATAAAACCAGGAATAATAAATCTTAATATTAATGCAATAAAAAGCCAAATATATGCTGCGTTAAAACTTGCACTTAAACCAAAGCTCATTGCAACGAATTTGTGCCCAAATTCATGGAAAATAATTGCTGGCGCAATAATAATTATTGCATTAAGAAAACCTTCTTTATTAAAGAACTTTTTTTGCATCATAGCAATAAGATTGTTTTTTCTTTCTATTTTGAAAAAATCCATAAATATAAAGCCTATTATTGCTGTCATTATAATTATGTCAATAATTTCTTTAATACTTAAGATTACCATTTTAGTTAGCTATTATTTTATTAATAAATACATAGAAGCTTTGCCAGAGGTTTAGATTAACTAATTTAATTGTTGCTTCTTGTTGTTCATTAAATTTTTCTCCAATATCATTTTCCCAATTAATATTAATATAGAATGTATTGTCTCCCTTGTATAATTGTTCTCCTTTTATTCTAAGATTTATTGTTTGGTCAACATCCATGCTGTCAAAATACCAATATTTTTCCATTCCAGATCCAACAACACTTAAATTAAGTTTTTTTGGTCTGCTGTTTGATTCAGTAGTTATGTTTGTTTGAATAAAAAATTTGTCTTTGAATTCTACTTCTTCTGGATTGTTAATTTTAACTTTTATTAATGGTTGGTCTTTTACATTGAAATTTAAATATTCGCTTTTCTTAAGATCCTTGTTTTCTATTGTTACTTTATGCACTTGCAATCCGATAGTATTTAGTATTGGATTAAACAAGATTAAACTTTTACTATTTGCGTTTAATTCAGTTGTTTTACATTCTTGCATAAAACAAACTTCTAAATCGCTAATTTTAGTTTGGCCAAGATTATTTAATTCACAAGTTAAATTTATTTGTTTATTTAAAATATAAACTTTGTTTAACTCACAATTTATTTCAATCTTAGAACTATATTCATTTTTATTATCGGTTTTAAAATTATCTAAGAAATTATTAATATAACTCTCTGAATAAAGAATTCCTTGGCTTGATACATTAAAATGGCTTGTAGCAGAATTATTATCTCTTGTTTTTATTTCTACTGGAAATTTATAATATCCTTTTTTACTTAATGTGTCGTTAACTTTAACTACCCAATTTATTTTCTTTGGTGTTTTTGGTTTTAATAAAACAAGGTTTGAATTGTCTCCAATAACCTCTAAATCTTGAACCTTAGTTAAGATCATCTCTTCCACAATATATCCTTCTTCATTGTTTGTTATCTCTGCTTCTATTACATTATATCCAAACCCTAGTTCTTGTGAAAGTATATTTATATCTATGTCAATATTAGGAAGAACATAATTTCCTTTTTCTAAAACATAAGTTTTAAAATCTAAACTGCTCGGTTGTATTTGCACATTATCACCGAGAACACTGCATTCAAAAGAAGTTATTTTTGAATCTGGACTTTCAGATAAAGAAATATGTGTGCTATCAAGCCAGCCAAATTCGCCATAAGTTACATCAAATGGAACCCAACCATAATTTGGAAAATAAACTTCAGCCCAAGCATGATTCCCAAAGTCTTTATCAACATTACTATAAGCTATACCTGAAACAAACTTTGCAGGTATTCCTACTGAACGGGTCATTGCAATAAATAAACTTGTCTTTTCATCGCACACTCCTTTTTTATTATTAAGTGTCCATGAAGATTTTTGCACAACGCCTCCTGTTTCTTCATCATCTATATATTCGATATTTTTATACACCCAAGAGGCAATGTTGAATGTTGCTTCGAACACGCCTTCAGAATCTTCTACAAGTGTTGTTGCTTTATTTTTTATATTTTTATCAATATCTATATTTTCTGTTGGTTGGATATATATATTATATTCTTGTGGTAATGAGCTTAATGGAAAACTTGGATCTACTTTAATAATTGGTTTATCATAAGTTAAAGAAAGTTGTGTGTGCAAATGATAATTCATTTGGGATTGTACTTGTTCATTCTTAAAAGTATATAATAATGTGTTATTAACTATTTCATAATCTGGATAAGGATTAAAATATTTGATTTCTGTATTGCCTTCATCTTTTGGATAGTGTTTTAGTTTGGCATTTAATCTAGTTATTGTATTAAGATTACCTGTTAAATTAATTTTACCAGATATATTAAGTTTAACTTCTAATTTATCATAATAGAATGGTAGTTCATCTACACTTAATATTTCATCAATCGCAATTACATTATTTGCAATAGTTAACATAAGAATTATTACTAATGTTATTAATATTATTTTTTTTATATTATTCATTATGTTCTTTTTACTTTATACATATTTATAAAGTTTAAGATAAAGGTGGTGTGTTCAGAGTTAACAAAATTATTGCCTTGGAGTGAAATAAGTGAAATACATTTTGCGTAAAACTGCAAAATTATGGTTTTTCACGATTAAGATTTGGTCGCAAAGCGGCCAACAATTCTCCGCTATATAAAATACATTATTCTTGGCACACCAAATAAAAATCAGCCTATTATTAGTGTCATTCTTAATCTTTTGGGCTACTGGTATACAAAAAACCATACTAGAATAGAAAAGTATATAAATACTCAATTCCAATTTATTTATCATTCAATATGTAAAGGTGAGCTAAAAAAATGGTTGTATTATCAAATGAACTAAGAAATCTATTAACTGAAGATTCATTAAATTCTATAATGGGCGCAGGTAGTGGGCCAAATGGCCATTTAGTACCAAATAATCCTGATGTAATTAATACTTCAATAAATCAAGATATTTTGCAAGAATCTCCCCAGGAAAAAGAGGTTATTTCTGAGAAAGTGAATGCTGATTCTGGTGAAATAAAATCATTTGTTAAGGAAAAAATTGATTGTTATGATGAAAGAATGAAAGTTATGACAGATAAAATGAATGAAATGATTAAGACAATAAATTTATTGGAATCAAAACTAAAGAGTCTTGAGAGCAGGCCTTCTACTTCTACAACTGAACAAAAAGTTCTAGTTAAAGAAGAGAAAAAAGAGAATAAAAATCCTCGGTCTGTTGATGCTTTACCTCCCGAACTTTCTATGGAAAATATTTTCAATTGTAATGGTAAAAAGTTTGATTAATTATTTTTTCTTTTTTTAAAATTTATTCTATTTTTTTATATTTAATAGTAACTAGTTAATAATTTAAATTAAATAAAAAGAAATAAGTTTACTTTTTTCTGACAGGTCTAAGTTGTTTAGAACCGCATTTTCTACATGCAATTTTACCAAGAATAACTTTCATGTTTGAACCTTTAATTTTAGATTTACATTTCTTACAAACAAAGATATTCTTCATTCTTCTTGCTTCTGCTTCTGGAAATTTTGCCATTTGTATCACTCTGATTTAACTGATTTTAAAACTTTTACATCAAGTATAATCGCATACATTACTGTGCAACCATCAACAACTTTTCCTTTTAATTCTTCAGGAATTGTAAGATCAAAAGTTACATATGATTCAGTATCCATTATGTTTGCTACATCTCCAGATACTGATAAAACTTGAGCTGCTTTATTTTCAATAATTGGAACGGGAATTTTGTCATGTCCAGGCATAATAATATTTCTTTTTTTGCCATCAATTATTCCAACTGCAGTGAGGTTAACTTTTGCATGTCCATGTTTTCCTGGTCGGGATATGCTGACATCACTCACAATACAAGCTGCACCATCAATTACAACTGATTTTCCTTTTTGTAATGAACCCACACTAACTAAATTTATATTGCCTTGTATTTCATCTGTCATTTTTTACCTCTACTTTGTGAGATAATAGGTCATTTATAAATATTTCTTTTGTGTTTGTTTTTCTTCTGATTGCTACTTTATAGTGACTATGTGGCGAAAACTTTATAAATAATTAGTATATATACTTATTTATTATGAAAAGATTATTTTTAGTTTTAATAATTATCTTATTATGTTCTATTTTTGTTAGTGCTGATCCTTTTAGGGATATTGTTATTGATGTTAGCACTCCTTATGGTGAGCCTGTTGGAAATGTTTTTATTTCTATGTATCAACAATATAATGATTATTATAATTATAATGGTGTTACTGATTCTGAAGGTATGATTATATTTGAAAATGTTGATGCTCGAGCTTGGATGCCTATCACGCCTGATGAGGAAGTTCCTGTTCGTGGTGATTTAGTTATTACTGAGCCAACTGGCATTAATAGTGTTCCTGTTAAAGAGACAGTTAGTGAAAAAGTTTCTAAGAATTTTCCTTTATTTTATAGTCGAAGTGATGTTGTTCCTCATGTTATGTTTCCTGTTAGATTGTTCTTTTTTGATTTTAGTTCTGGTGCTAGTTGTGAGTATGATTTTATTCCTAAAGTCTATAATGCTTCTTTTAGTTTTATTGATGATCCTATTATGTTAGAATTTATTGTTAGTGATGGTTCGCCTGTTAATACTTTACCTGAATCAATAATTATTGATGAAGATGATAATCATGAAATAATTATGAATTTAGAAGATTACATTTATGATTTTGAGAATGATTTTGAGGATTTAGAAATTAGTCTTGGATCTTCAAATTGGAATGTTATTGATGGTGAAATTAATATTGTTGATGGTGAATTAATTATTAATTTTTTACCTTCAATTGATTTAGAATATCATGTTGATAATTCTGTTACATTCACTATTTCCGTTGAAGATTTAGATGATAAAAGTATTGAAAAAACTTATGTTTATGAATATGTTCCAGAGTATAAAGCTTTACATGGTTATGTTATTGATCTTTATTCTGGTGTTGATATTGATGATTCTGTTATTGATATTGAGAATACTAATGCATTAACTTTATTTGAAGATAATGATTTTATAGCTTTTTTTGATTATGGGGATAATGCAATTCT